>RCMZ01000005.1_pt1 | contig 230450 bp, 194 predicted proteins | sample 2041141 | NCBI WGS metagenome assembly RCMZ01 (sample SAMN09708263, study PRJNA481090) | Wastewater metagenome, whole genome shotgun sequencing project. | biome: sewage; isolation source: Davis station wastewater (DW) | place: Antarctica: Davis Station | collected 2010-03-01 | reverse complement strand
GCGTGCTCCAATTGAGCCGCTCACAGGGGTGCTGGTGGCTATGCTACACCGAAGCGGGAGAGGCCGGCAAAATGCACTGCAGGCGCTGCTCGCGGCATGCCATCACCGCACTAAAGCCGTACAATGCAGCGCAATCGGCGGTCAAACATTGGTCAAGACCGCCCCAGGCGCAGGAAATAACGCGTTTTGAAGAACAGCACGACTCCTCCAGTGCAGACGCCCGTTTGGCGTCAGCAACTGCACTATCGCCTCAAGGAAGGGGCATTGCTTGCCCTCGGCTCGCTTTGTCTGATCCTGTGGATGGCGCTTCTTAGCTATGACAAAAGTGATCCTAGCTGGAGCCACAACAGCAATGTTGCTCAGGTCCACAACACTGCAGGTCTGGTGGGCGCCTGGTGCGCAGACATTCTTTTTGTGGCTTTGGGCTACTTTGCCTACCTGTTCCCTCTGTTGTTGGCGGCCAAAGCCTGGCAGGTGTTTCGTCAGCGCCATCAACCCTTTGACTGGAGTGGTTGGCTGTTTTCTTGGCGAATGATCGGCCTCATATTCTTGGTGCTCTCTGGTTCGGCTTTAGCGGATATCCACTTCCTCGCAAGTAGCAGTTTGCCGGGCTCGGCGGGTGGCGCTCTGGGTGAAAGTCTTGGTCAATTAGTCGAGCGCGCACTCGGTGTGCAGGGCAGTACCTTACTGTTTCTGGCCTTTTTCCTGTTTGGTTTGACGGTGTTCTGCGACCTGTCGTGGTTCAAAGTCATGGATGTGACCGGCAAGATCACCCTCGATCTGTTTGAGTTGATCCACAGCGCCATTAACCGCTGGTGGAATGCTCGCGTTGAGCGCCAGCAACTAGCGCTCAAGCTGCGTGAAGTCGATGAGCGCGTCAGCAATGTGGCTGCGCCGCTGGATCGTCGTGAGCAGGCCAAGGTCAAGGAGCGCTTGATCGAGCGTGAAGCGTCCCTGAGCAAGCACATGACTGAGCGCGAGAATCGGCCTGCGCCGGTCATTACGCCGCCCGCGCCGGCGAAAGCCGCCGAGCAGAGCAAGCGGGTGCTTAAGGAAAAACAAGCGCCGCTGTTTACCGACAGTGCGGTCGAGGGCAGCTTGCCGCCGATTTCGATTTTGGATGTGGCCGAGAAGGTGCAGAAGAAGTTCTCACCCGAGTCGCTGGAAGCTATGTCGCGTTTGCTGGAGATCAAGCTCAAGGAGTTTGGTGTCGAGGTGATGGTTGAGTCTGTGCATCCGGGCCCGGTTATTACCCGTTTTGAGATTCAGTTAGCGCCCGGCATCAAGGTCAGTCGTATTTCCGGTTTGGCTAAGGACTTGGCGCGCTCGATGGCGATCATCAGCGTGCGGGTGGTGGAGGTGATCCCCGGTAAGACCACTGTCGGCATCGAGATTCCTAACGAAGACCGGCAGATCGTGCGCTTCTCTGAGGTGCTGTCTTCGCCGGAATATGACGAAGCTAAGTCGCCGGTGACGCTGGCCCTCGGCCACGATATAGGTGGCCGACCGGTGATCACCGACCTAGCCAAGATGCCACACCTGCTGGTGGCGGGCACCACCGGCTCTGGTAAGTCGGTGGGCGTCAACGCGATGATCCTGTCGATTTTGTTCAAGTCCACGCCGGAGCAGGCGCGTTTGATCATGATCGACCCGAAAATGCTTGAACTGTCGATCTACGAAGGCATTCCGCACTTGCTTTGCCCAGTGGTGACCGACATGAAGGAGGCGGCCAACGCTCTGCGTTGGAGCGTTGCCGAAATGGAGCGGCGCTATAAGCTGATGTCGAAAATGGGCGTGCGTAACCTGGCTGGCTTTAACCGCAAGGTTAAGGATGCCGAGGAAGCCGGCACACCGCTGAGCGATCCGCTGTACAAGCGCGAGAGCATTCACGACGAGGCGCCGTTGCTGAAAACCCTGCCGACCATCGTCGTGGTGGTCGATGAGTTTGCCGACATGATGATGATCGTCGGCAAGAAAGTTGAAGAGTTGATCGCGCGGATCGCACAAAAAGCGCGTGCCGCCGGTATCCACTTGATTCTCGCGACGCAACGGCCATCGGTGGATGTCATCACCGGTTTGATCAAGGCCAACATTCCGACCCGTATGGCATTCCAAGTGTCGAGCAAAATCGACTCGCGGACCATTCTCGATCAGGGCGGCGCCGAACAGCTGCTGGGCCATGGCGACATGCTGTATTTGCCGCCGGGTACCGGTTTGCCGATTCGTGTGCATGGCGCCTTTGTTTCCGACGAAGAAGTTCATCGCGTGGTTGAAGCCTGGAAACTGCGCGGTGCACCGGACTATATCGAAGATATTTTGGCCGGCGTTGAAGAGTCTGGCAGTGGCTTCGAAGGCGGCAGCGAAGGCGGTGAGGATAGCGAGTCTGACCCGTTATACGACGAAGCCGTCAACTTTGTTCTGGAGAGCCGCCGCGCTTCGATCTCCGCTGTGCAGCGCAAGCTAAAGATTGGCTACAACCGCGCCGCGCGCATGGTCGAAGCCATGGAAATGGCGGGTGTGGTCACCTCAATGAACACAAACGGCTCCCGTGAGGTCATAGCACCGAGCCCTGCTCGCAACTGAGTTTAGTTTTCTCACCCCAAGAGGATTTCCATGCGCGCTTTTCGCATGCTGTTGTTGGCCGTTGCGGCCCTGTTAGCTATTCCCGCTCAGGCTGATGATGCGGCCGCCGTGGCCCGTTTGACCAATCTGCTCAATCAGGCGCAAACCCTGACGGCGCGGTTTTCCCAGCTGACGCTGGACGGCTCCGGCACCCAGTTGCAGGAAACGGCCGGCGAGCTATCGCTTAAGCGTCCGGGGCTGTTTCGTTGGCACACCGATGCACCGCAGGAGCAGTTGTTGGTGTCCAATGGTCAGAAGGTCTGGCTGTTCGATCCGGATCTGAATCAGGTTACGATCCAGACCCTCGATCAGCGCTTGACCCATACCCCGGCTTTGCTGCTGTCCGGCGACGTGTCGAAAATCAGCGAAAATTTTGCCGTGAGCTACAAGGAAGGCGGCAGTGTGGTCGACTTCATCCTCAAGCCAAAAGCCAAGGACAGTCTGTTCGATAACCTGCGCTTGTCGTTTCGCAATGGCGTGATCAACGACATGCAGTTGATCGACGGCTCCGGCCAGCGCACCAATATTTTGTTTCTCAGCGTGCAGATGAATCAGCCTTCAGATACCGCGCAATTCAGCTTTCAGCCGCCGGCCGGCGCTGACGTAATCGAAGAATAAACGCCGCGCCAAGAGGTTTGTTACTGCCGCCATGGATCTGTTTCGCAGCGCCCCAATTGCTCAGCCTTTAGCCGCTCGCCTGCGGGCGGCGAAACTGCAGGAGTATGTTGGTCAGCAGCATCTGTTGGCACCCGGCAAACCCCTGCGTGAGGCGCTCGAGCAGGGCGCGCTGCATTCGATGATCTTCTGGGGGCCGCCAGGAGTTGGCAAAACTACTCTGGCGCGGTTGTTGGCCGAAGTCTCCGAGGCGCATTTCGAAACCCTCTCGGCGGTGCTCTCGGGTGTTAAGGAAATTCGTCATGCGGTGGAAATCGCCAAGCAGCAGGCCGCGCAATACGGCCGGCGCACCATCCTGTTTGTCGATGAGGTGCATCGCTTTAACAAGTCGCAACAGGATGCTTTTCTGCCGTATGTGGAAGATGGCACGCTGATTTTTATCGGCGCCACCACGGAAAACCCCTCGTTTGAACTCAATAACGCCTTGCTCTCCCGGGCACGGGTGTATGTCCTGCAAAGCCTCGACGAGGCGGCTTTGCGCCAATTGGTGCAGCGCGCTTTGAGCGAGGACAAAGGCTTGGGTAAACGCCAGCTGCGTTTGCCTGAAGCAAGTTTTCAGATGCTTTTGGCTGCCGCCGACGGTGATGGCCGGCGCTTACTTAACCTGCTGGAAAACGCGGCTGACCTGGCCGAAGACGACAGCGAGATAGGCGTCGAGCTGCTACAGAATCTGCTGGGCGACAGTCGTCGGCGTTTCGATAAAGGCGGTGAGGCGTTCTACGACCAGATTTCCGCGCTGCATAAGTCGGTGCGCGGCTCTAGCCCAGACGGTGCGCTGTACTGGTTTGCGCGCATGCTCGACGGTGGTTGTGACCCGCTGTATATCGCTCGCCGTGTGGTGCGCATGGCCAGCGAAGATATTGGTAACGCCGACCCGCGGGCGCTGACCTTATGCCTGAATGCCTGGGATGTGCAGGAGCGTTTGGGCAGCCCTGAGGGTGAGTTGGCGGTAGCCCAAGCGATTACCTATCTCGCTTGCGCGCCGAAGAGCAATGCGGTGTACACCGCGTTCAATCAGGCCAAGCGCGAAGCGGCCGAGCATGGCTCGTTGGAAGTGCCGCTGCACCTGCGCAATGCGCCGACCAAACTCATGAAGGAGCTGGGCTATGGCGATGAATACCGCTATGCCCACGATGAGCCCGAGGCTTATGCCGCCGGCGAAGAGTATTTGCCTATAGAGCTGCGAGGGCGGCGTTATTACCAGCCAGTGCCGCGTGGTCTAGAGCTGAAGATCGGCGATAAGTTGCAATATTTAGCGGCTCTTGATCGACAGAGCCCACGGCAAAGGAATAAGTCATGATTCAAGTTGCTCTGGCGGTTGCCGCTGGCGGTGCTATCGGCTCGGTGCTGCGTTTTCTCACCAGCAGCTGGGTCGTGGCGCAGTGGCCACGGCATTACTACCTGGCCACTTTTGCGGTCAACGTGGTGGGCTGTTTTCTTATCGGCTTTTTGTCTGCTTATTTTCTGCTGCGCAGCGATTTGCCTTTGGTGTTGCGCACCGGGTTGATGGTGGGCGTACTCGGTGGCTTGACCACGTTTTCCAGCTTTAGCTTGGAAGTATTGCGCCTGTTGGAAGCGGGGCAGTTCGCCGTCGCGTCTGGCTACCTACTCGGCAGCGTGCTCGGCGGCCTGCTGGCGGCTTGGTTGGGGATGTCCTTGGCGCGCCTGTAACTGATAAAACACTCGGCTTGCCGGCGCGGAATCCGTAAACTGCGCGGCATTGCGCCCTTATTGGCGCGTTAAATTTTGATTTTTTGGGACCACTATCATGCTCGACTCCAAACTCGTCCGTGCGCAGCTCCATGAAGTAGCGGAGCGTCTCGCCAGCCGCGGCTTCCAGCTCGACGTAGCGCGTTTTGAAGCCCTTGAGGCCCAGCGCAAGAGTGTGCAGACCCGCACCGAACAGTTGCAGGCCGAGCGCAATGCGCGTTCCAAGTCGATCGGCCAAGCCAAGCAGCGCGGTGAAGACCTTGAGCCTTTGCTGGCTGAGGTTGACCGTATGGGCAGTGATCTGGAGGCGGGTAAGCGTGAGCTGGAGACCATCCAGGTCGAGCTGGATAATTTACTGCTGAACATTCCCAACCTGCCTGACGCGTCAGTGCCGGTCGGTGCCGATGAAGACGGTAACGTTGAGGTGTCGCGCTGGGGCACGCCGCGCAGCTTTGACTTCCCAATTCAGGACCACGTTGCTTTGGGCGAGCAGCACGGCTGGCTGGATTTTGAAACCGCCGCCAAGCTGTCCGGCGCACGCTTTGCCTTGCTACGAGGCCCGATTGCCCGCATGCACCGCGCGCTTGCGCAATTTATGCTCAATCTGCACACCGGCGAGCATGGCTACGAAGAAGCCTACACGCCGTATTTGGTCCAGGCACCGGCGTTGCAAGGTACGGGTCAGCTGCCGAAATTTGAAGAAGACCTGTTCAAAATCAGTCGTGAAGGCGAGGCGGATCTGTATCTGATCCCGACCGCAGAAGTGTCGCTGACTAATATCATCTCCGGCGAAATTCTCGACCCTAAGCAGCTGCCAATGAAGTTGGTTGCACACACCCCGTGCTTTCGCAGTGAGGCCGGCGCATCCGGTCGTGATACGCGCGGCATGATCCGTCAGCACCAGTTCGACAAGGTTGAGATGGTGCAGATCGTAGAGCCAAGCCAATCTGCTGCGGCGCTGGAAAGCCTGACCAGTAACGCCGAGCGCGTGCTGCAGTTGCTCGAGCTGCCATACCGCAAGCTGGCGCTGTGCACCGGTGATATGGGTTTCAGTGCGGTGAAGACCTACGACCTAGAAGTTTGGGTGCCAAGTCAGGACAAGTACCGCGAAATCTCTTCCTGCTCAAACTGCGGTGATTTCCAAGCCCGTCGCATGCAGGCGCGTTATCGCAACCCAGAAACCGGCAAGCCGGAGCTGGTGCATACCCTCAACGGTTCGGGCTTGGCCGTGGGTCGTACCTTGGTGGCCGTGTTAGAGAACTACCAGCAGGCTGACGGCTCGATTCGCGTGCCTGAAGTGCTCAAGCCGTATATGGCCGGCATCGAAGTCATCGGCTAAGCAGCCGCGTAGCAAGATACGGGGTGGCCAGAGCCGCCCTGTTTTGTTTTAACCGATCACGAGACTGGCCCATGGATTTTCTTCCTCTGTTTCACAATCTCAAGGGCCGCAACGTGTTGTTGGTCGGTGGTGGCGAGGTGGCGCTGCGTAAGGGGCGCCTGTTGGCCGATGCCGGTGCGGCGCTCAAGGTAGTTGCCCCGGAAGTTGATCCGCAGTTGTCGGAGCTGGCGCAAACCAGTCAGGGTTCTGTGCAGTTGCGCGGTTATCAGGCTGGTGATCTGCAGGGGATTTGCCTGGTGATCGCCGCAACCGACGATGAGCCACTCAATGCGCAAATCTCTGCGCAGGCCCAAGCCCTCGGGGTGCCGGTTAATGTGGTTGACGCGCCAAAGCTGTGCAGCGTGATCTTCCCCGCGATTGTCGATCGTTCGCCGCTGATTGTGGCCATTACCAGTGGTGGCGATGCGCCAGTATTAGCGCGTTTGATTCGGGCCAAAATTGAAACTTGGATTCCGGCCACCTACGGTCAGTTGGCGGGGCTGTCTAAGCGCTTCCGTGCGCGAGTTAGAGCGTTGTTCCCGAATGTGCAGCAGCGCCGGGTGTTTTGGGAAGATGTGTTCCAAGGGCAAGTTGCCGAAAGTGTGTTTGCCGGCAAACTGCAGGAAGGCGAACGCCTGCTGGAAGAGAAAATCGCCGGCATTGCGCCACGGCAGTTAGGTGAGGTTTACCTGGTTGGCGCTGGCCCCGGCGATCCGGATTTGCTCACCTTTCGTGCCCTGCGCTTGATGCAGCAGGCTGATGTGGTGCTGTATGACCGCTTGGTGGCGCCAGAAATTGTCGAGTTATGCCGCCGCGATGCTGAGCGTATCTATGTCGGTAAACGCCGTGCTGAGCATGCATTGCCGCAAGAGCAGATCAATCAACGCTTGGTGAGCCTGGCCAAAGAGGGCAAGCGCGTGCTGCGCTTGAAAGGCGGTGATCCGTTTATCTTCGGCCGTGGCGGCGAAGAGATCGAGGAGCTGGCGGCCGAGGGCATTCCGTTTCAAGTGGTGCCGGGGATTACCGCTGCCAGTGGTTGCGCTGCCTATGCCGGCATCCCTTTGACCCATCGCGATTACGCCCAGTCGGTACGCTTTGTTACCGGGCACCTGAAGGACGGTAGCTGTGATTTGCCGTGGCGTGACCTGGTCGCTCCGGGGCAGACCTTGGTGTTTTACATGGGCCTGCTTGGCTTGCCACAGATTTGTGCACAGTTGATCGCCCATGGTCGCGGGCCTGAAACGCCGGTAGCGTTGATCGAACAGGGCACCACCCAGCAGCAGCGTGTCTATGTCGGCAGCTTGGCCAGTTTGCCAGCCTTACTGGCGCAGCAGCAGGTGCGTGCACCGACGCTGGTGATTGTCGGTGAAGTCGTGAGCCTGCGGGAAAAACTAGCTTGGTTCGAAGGCGCACAAAACTGCGAATAGGTGCGTGTCTGCCTTGGCGATGCCAAGGCAGACGTTCCTAGCCTAAGCGCTGCTGCCAGAGCAGTTCGGCCCGTGCGAAGGCTGCTTCACGCGACTCACCCAGCCCGCGCAGGGCTAGGGCCATGGTGGCAATCACGGCTAGACGGCCATAAGCGTCCTGCGCCTGGCCTTGCCAAACCGCCAGCAAATGCTGCGGGTCCAATTGCGCGGGTTTTACATGCCGCTGCGCTGATAGTGCGGGCCATTCTTCGTCCCAGTCCACACCGCCACAGCTGCCGTACAGGTGGCTGACGGCATCTGGGTTTATCTCGATTTCGCCGCCTTCACCTTTGATCACAATGGTGTTATCCGCCAGCAGTTGGCTGGCTGCACGGTGGGTGACTTGATAGCCCGGGTGAAAAATACTCTGTAGACCACAACGCGCCTGCAGCGGGTTGAGAATCCGGGTCAGCGAGTGGATGGGCGAGCGCAGGCCGAGGATATTGCGCAAGTCGATCATCCGCTGCAGTTGCGGTGCCCAGTCGCCTAGCGGGATAAACGCCAAGTGCTGCTGATCCAGTGCCTGGGCCACGCTGTCCCAGTCACGGCACAGTGGGATTTCAAGCAGGGCGATCAGCTGTTCGCTGTACATGCGCCCGGCAGTGTGTGCACCGCCGCCGTGCATCAGTATGCGTACGCCACTGGCGGCTAAGGCTTTAACGGCCAGCAGGTACCACGGCAGGTGACGCTTCTTGCCGGCGTAGCTGGGCCAGTCGAGGTCTACGGCGATACGTGGTGCTTGCAAGCGCTCGCGCACGGCCTCAGCGAAACCGGCCATTTCTTCGGCGCTTTCTTCCTTGTGCCGCAGCAACATCAAAAAGGCGCCGAGCTGGGTGTCTTCGACTTTGTCGTCGAGCAGCAGGCCCATGGCGGCATAGGCCTCTTCGCGGGTCAGGTCGCGGGCGCCACGTTTGCCTTTGCCGAGGATGCGCACAAAGTGGGCAAATGGATGTTCAGCAGGAGTGATCAGGTTCATAGGCAATTCGTCGGTTTGGGCAGGCCGGCCAGCTTGGCCGCCAACTTGGCGGGAGTGCCTTTGAACAGGCGATTAAGGTGCAGACTGTTGCCCTTGTCGGCGCCGAGGTGCAGAGCGGCGTATTTGATCAGCGGGCGGCTAGCGGGTGACAGCTGATACTCGGCATAAAAGCGCCGTAATAGATGCAGCACCTCCCAGTGCTCGTCACCCAGATTTAACCCTGCTTGTGTGGCGATGGCCTCGGCCACAGCGGGTGACCAATCACTCAGCTGCAGCAAATAGCCGTCTTGATCCAGGGCGATGGGCTGACCATTAACCAGCAGAGTGCTCATAGCCAGCTGTTGACCTTGGCGTAGCTGAGGGTCAGCTCGACAAAGGCTGGATAATCCAAGCGCTTGACCCGGCTTGGCAGCTCGCTGAGGGCGCGTGCTTGCAGATCTTCATCAAGGGCAAACAGGGCAATGCTTTCTGGCATCAACTCCAGCGCCTGACGTTGAGCGGTGCCGGGTTGCAGGGCATATACCGCGTCGCCGGTGAGCAGCAGGCCGTCGTGATTGGCGAGCAGGCGCAGGCAGCTGCTTAGGCGGCTGTCGGTGAAGGGCGAGTGGGCAAGCAGGTGCAAGGTGGTCATCAGAGTGTCATCACCATGTCGTAGCGGCCAATCAAGGCTGTGATGGCCTGATCGTCGAGGGCGTCTACCGCAAGGTTTAGCGTCAGTGGGTCGAGGCCACGTTCCTGCAGGCTGCGACTGCTGGCATACAGCGCTTCAACCCCAAACATAGGCAGAGCCTGCAGATTGGCAGTCAGGTCTTTCTGTTGCAGCTGAGCCGGTTGCTGCGCCTTGCACAGTTGCAACACTCCATCATCGAGAAACAGCATGGCCAGCGGCAGGTCAAAGGCGCCGCCGGCGAGGGCGATATCCAGCGCTTCACGCGCGCCTGGGCCGCTCCAAGGCGCCTGACGGCTGATCAATAGCAGGGACTTGGCCATCTCAATGACCTCCGAAACAGATCAGGCGGTCACTCAGCTGAGCGGCTTCGTGCAATTGGCCCAGGCCAGAAAGCTCCCAAGCTGCGCCGAGGTTGGCGGCGCTGCGGTTATAGCGCTGAGCTTCCTCTTGATTGAGCACGCCACGGCGCAGAGCGGCGGCAATGCACACCACACCATCAAGCTGCTGTTCGCGCACGAAGGCGCTCCACTCGTGGCTTAAGTCCAGCTCATCCTGCGCAGAGACCACCGTGTGCGAAGCGCTGTGTACGCCGTCTTGGTAAAAAAACAGGCGACTGATTTCATGCCCTCCGGCCAATACAGCTTGGGCAAAGCGCAGTGCGCGGCGTGAGGAGGGGGCGTGGGGTGGTGAGAACAAAGCGATGGCGAATTTCATGCGAATTCAACTTGGCGGGACGCGTGGGGCGAATGATAAAGCCTGCACCTAATATTGCGAGCATAAATCAGCGGGCGCTGGTTGGCTGTAACCGGCTGCGGTAGATAAGCGTGCTTGCGCAGTGACTGAAATGGCAATGTTTCAAGATAGCCGTTGCAGCTATGCAGGAGGGAAGTTCAATGTCAGTGTGTGGCCGGTGTCAGGGTAATGGCTGAGGTAGTCAGTCATTACCCTGTTAGCACCCTACGTACGTCTGTTCAGGTAGGTCAAAACAGATGTGCGAGTTTTACTGCTGCCAGCGCTTGAGCACCAAGGTGGCGTTGGTGCCACCAAAGCCAAAGCTATTGCTCATCACCACATTGGCGCTGAAGTTCTCTTTGGTTTCGCGCAGGATCGGCAGATCGGCAATCTCGGGGTCGAGCGTTTCGATGTTGGCCGAAGCCGCGAGGAAGTTACCTTCCATCATCAGCATGCAGTAGATCGCTTCATGCACGCCGGCGGCGCCCAAGGAGTGACCCGACAAGCTTTTGGTCGAGCTGATAAACGGTGCCTTAGCGCCAAACACTTCACGTACGCCGCGGCTTTCCGCGAGATCGCCGACTGGCGTCGAGGTGCCGTGGGTGTTTAGGTAGTCGATTGGCTCGTTGACGGTGGACAGAGCTTGCTGCATGCAGCGCACGGCGCCTTCGCCGCTCGGCGCAACCATGTCGTAGCCGTCGGAGGTCGCGCCGTAGCCGATAATTTCGGCATAGATTTTGGCACCACGCTTGAGAGCGTGTTCCAACTCTTCAACCACCACCATGCCGCCGCCGCCAGCGATCACGAAACCGTCACGGCTTTCGTCATAGGCGCGCGAGGCACTTTGCGGGGTGTCATTGTACTTGGTGGAGAGGGCGCCCATGGCGTCGAACAGAAAGCTCTGGCTCCAATGTTCTTCTTCACCACCGCCGGCAAACACGATGTCCTGCTTGCCCAGCTGAATTAGCTCCATGGCGTGACCGATGCAATGCGCACTGGTGGCACAAGCCGAGGAGATCGAGTAGTTAACGCCTTTGATTTTAAACGGAGTCGCCAAGCACGCCGATACGGTGCTGCCCATGGTGCGCGGCACGCGGTACGGGCCGACGCGCTTGACGCCTTTCTCGCGCAGGATGTCCATGGCCTCCATTTGGTTGAAAGTCGAGGCGCCGCCAGAGCCAGCAACTAAGCCGGTGCGTGGGCTGGAGACGTCTTCATCACCTAGGCCCGCGTCAGCGATAGCTTGTTGCATAGACAGATAAGCGAAGGCCGCCGCATCGCCCATAAAGCGATACACCTTGCGGTCGATCAGCTCTTCTAGGTTCAGGTCGACGGAGCCAGAAACCTGACTGCGCAAGCCCATTTCGGCATAGGCCGGGTTGAAGCGAATACCCGAACGACCGGCACGCAGACTGGCAGAAACGGTGTCTTTGTCAGTGCCTAAGCAGGAAACGATACCTAAGCCGGTGATCACGACGCGACGCATGCGAGTGTCCTTTAAAAGTTGTCGGTAGAGGTGAACAGGCCTACGCGTAAGCCTTCTGCACTGTAAATTTCACGGCCATCAACGCTGACGGTGCCATCGGCAATCGCCAAGACCAGAGAGCGGTTGATGGTGCGTTTAATTTGAATGTTGTAAGTAACTTTTTTGGCGGTTGGTAGCACTTGGCCAAAAAATTTCACTTCGCCTGAACCCAGCGCCCGGCCGCGTCCTGGGCAGCCTTGCCAACCGAGGTGAAAACCTACTAGCTGCCACATCGCATCAAGGCCTAAACAGCCTGGCATTACCGGGTCACCTTCGAAGTGACAGGCAAAAAACCACAGGTCCGGATTGATATCCAGCTCGGCAACCAGTTCGCCTTTGCCGTACTTGCCGCCGGTTTCGCTGATGTGGGTGATACGGTCAACCATCAGCATATTAGGGGCAGGCAGTTGTGCGTTTCCTGGGCCGAACAGCTCGCCGCGGCTGCAGCGCAACAGATCTTCCCGAGAATAGGCGTTTTGTTTGGTCATGCGAGCTCCTCAAAATCCCCGTACGGGAGGGCTTGGCTAAAGGTCTTTGCCAGGCAAATACATCAAAATGTCCGCTGGCAGCCTAGTCGTAGACTGTTGCGTTACAGCGAAAGTCACAGCCTTTGCGTACATGTGTACGCTCAGCGTTTTGGATTGTGTCTAGCCCATGGACAGCGGCGCATTGTCTTCGAACAAGTTTTCGGCACTCTAGCACTGTTGGCTACTCTCCGAAGGGTGGGGAGGCAACCAACGTTGCAATATTCGTTGTAGATCGGCGCGTTTGAAAGGTTTTGCCAGATAATCATTCATGCCAGCCGCGAGGCAGGCTTCACGATCACCCTGCAGAGCATTGGCGGTCAGCGCGATGATGGCGATCTGCGCTTTACCCTCCAGCTGGCGGATTCGTCGAGTGGCTTCATAACCGTCCATGACTGGCAGGCGGCAGTCCATCAAGATGGCCGAATACTCGAAGTGTTCGACCTTGTGCAGCGCTTGCGCGCCATCACTCACTAGACAAACCTGGTAGCCGAGGCTGCGCAACATGGCCTCGATAACCGTCTGATTAACTGGGTTGTCTTCTACCAGCAGCACCAGATGACTGTTGCTACCGGCATTCACCTCGCGTTCAAGCAATGGCGAGCGATGGCTTTGTTGGCGAAATGGCAGTGGAATCTGCAAGGTAAAAATTGAGCCTTGGCCGGCGATGCTCTCGGCACTTAATGTGCCGCCCATACGCTCTGCCAAGGTGCGGGCAATTGGCAGTCCTAACCCGGTGCCGCCATAGCGACGCGAGATAGAAGTATCAGCCTGCTGGAAGGCATTGAACATGTGCTCTAAGCGCTCAGGAGAAATACCGATGCCGCTGTCTTGTACGGAACAGGTGAGCCACAGCACTTGCTCATCCAGCGGCTGCCAGTGAGTGATCAGGCGAATGCTGCCGTGCTCGGTGAACTTCAGGGCATTCGCCAGCAAGTTAACCAATATTTGCCGAATGCGTGTTGGGTCGCCCTGGACCTCAAGTTGCTCCAGCCCCGGTTGTGTTTGCAGCTGCAGCTGCAAACCCCGTTGTTGGGCGCTGTGCTGGAACACTTGAGCAGAACTCTGGATCAGCTCAAGTGGATTAAAGGCGATGCACTCTAGCTCTAGGGCGTCGCGTTCGATGCGCGAGAAGTCGAGAATGTCGTTGATGACCTTTAGCAGGTGTTCCGTAGACTCTGTGGCCAGAGCTGTGTATTCGGCTTGCTCCTGATTCATTTCAGTGGTTTCCAGCAATTGCAGCATGCCCAGTACGCCGTTCATGGGCGTACGCAGTTCATGGCTCATCATGGCCAGAAAGTCTGACTTGGTGCGGTTAGCGTGCTCAGCCTCTTCTCGGGTTTTGATTAACTGCTGAATCGCTTGCTGTTGTTCAACCTGTGCCCGTTGCAGGCCGTGAGCCAGCTTGTTGATATGGCGCGCCAACTCAACCAGTTCGCTGTTGCCACGCTCAGGCACGGTGGTGTGAAAGTTGCCTGCTTGAATGGCTTTAACCGCGTCAGCCATGTTGCTGATGGGTTTGGCCAGGCGGCTGGCGAGGCGCCAGGCCAATAAAAAAGTCAGGAGTAAAGCGCCCAGTGCCAAGCTCGAAACCTTGAGCAGAATCAGTTGCTGCTGGCTGTTGAAGGCCTCTTTAGACATGCCAACCACTACACGGCCGAGGTAGCCGGGAGTGTTTGCTTGGCTGAGTGGCGCGGTAGTCGCAGATTGCATCTCAATAGCCGCGTTGAATAACACCACCTGAGCGCCTTCCTGTTGGTTGGCGTTGTTCTGCTCGGCGTAGGCCAGAATATTCTCGTCGGCATCGCGCACTTCCAAAAAACGTATCTGCTGAGTCTTCAGAGTCGCCTGCAGAAGGTTCTGTAATACCGGCGGATTGTCGGTCAACACCTCATGCTCGGTAGCGGTGGCCAGTTGATTGGCAATTAGCTGACCGATGTTGATGCTTTCTTCACGTAAATCCTGCAGCCGTGCATAGGTGAAAAAGCCCGTTAGCAAAGCACTCAGCAGCAGTGCGGGCCCCAAGCTGATCAATAGCGTGTGAGTGCGGATGTTCCAGTTGCGCCCGACATTCACAGCTGGCAACTCCGTGGAGCGAAGCTGAGGCTTCCAACTGCAGGGGCGCCAGGCTGGCAGCAGGCTATTAAGGCGAGCAGGCAGGGCGGGAGGTTAGCTGAATACACTGAGCGGCCTTGTTTGCAGGAGCAATTCAGGCATGTTAACTGAGCCAGAACGCTTTGCCAGTCAGCGAATTTCATCCCGTCCCTTTATAGGCACTGCTGGTTCGTTGGCGCGCTGGCCGTATAATGGCCAAAACTGCCACAACGCTGGCGCTTACCTGAGCCGCAGGCTCATACAGGGATAGGTTATGACTGAACAGCAACCCGTTGCGGTGCTTGGCGGCGGTAGCTTCGGCACGGCAATTGCTAATTTGCTGGCTGAAAATGGCCAGCAGGTCTACCAGTGGATGCGTGATCCTGAGCAGGCTGAAGCTATGCGCAGCCAGCGGGAAAATCCGCGCTACCTGAAAGGCATCAAAATTCACCCGGGCGTGCATCCGGTCACCGACTTGCCTGCCACCTTGGCGCAGTGCGAGCTGATTTTTGTCGCGCTGCCGTCTAGCGCTCTGCGCAATGTCTTGCAGCCACTGGCCCCTGGCCTGACCGGTAAGATGCTGGTGAGTTTGACTAAGGGCATCGAAGCCGAAAGCTTCAAGCTGATGAGTCAGATACTCGAAGAGGTTGCTCCTGACGCGCGGATTGGCGTGTTATCTGGGCCGAACTTGGCCCGCGAAGTGGCCGAGCACGCTCTGACTGCCACTGTGGTGGCCAGCGAAGATGAGGTTCTTTGCCAGCGAGTGCAGGCAGCCCTGCACGGCCGCACGTTTCGTGTGTATGCCAGCCAAGATCGCTTTGGCGTTGAGTTGGGCGGCGCACTGAAAAACGTCTACGCCATCATGGCGGGCATGGCCGTGGCATTGGGCATGGGTGAAAACACCAAAAGTATGTTAATCACCCGGGCGCTGGCAGAAATGACCCGCTTTGCCGTCAAGCTCGGCGCTAACCCAATGACCTTCCTTGGCCTGTCCGGCGTGGGTGACTTGATCGTTACCTGTTCCTCAGCCAAGAGCCGCAATTATCAAGTGGGCTTCGCCTTGGGACAGGGTTTGAGCTTGGAAGACGCGGTGGCCCGCTTGGGCGAAGTGGCTGAAGGGGTCAATACCATTAAGGTACTCAAAGCCCGCGCTCAGGCGTTGGAGGTGTACATGCCTTTGGTCACCGGTCTGCATGCGATTCTGTTCGAGGGGCGTACGCTGACTCAGGTGATTGAGCTGCTAATGCGCGGCGAGCCAAAAACCGATGTCGACTTCATTTCTATTAATGATTTTTGATTCTGCAGTGGCGCCGCAAGCGCTGCCAGAAAGGAGATAGCCATGAATAACCCGCAACAGGACTCGCAGCGCGAATCGATACTGCTGCGCATCCTCTGGATGCTGGTGTTTACCTGCGCCTGGAAAATAGCCGAGCTGGTGCTGGCGGGCGTGGTCGTTCTGCAGCTCGGTTATCGGTTGTTCTACACCGCGCCGAGTGCGAGCTTGCTGAGCTTTGGCGACAGCCTCAGTCAGTACATCGCGCAGATCGCTCGTTTTGGCACCTTTAATAGCGATGAAAAGCCTTGGCCGTTCGCCGACTGGCCAACGCCTGCCGCCCCGCAGGGCGAAACGCCGCACAGCATTCCACCGGCGGCCCATCCTGTGCGGGATGAAGAGCCAAAGCTGTGAGGCTCTGGTTGCTGCGCCATGGTGAAGCTGAAGCCATGGCGCGCACGGATGCACAGCGCGAGCTAACCCCGCACGGGCGTAAAGAGGCTAAGCAGAGCGCTAAGCATCTGCCGCCTCAAGGGGTGAGTAAAATTGTCGCTAGCCCCTATGTGCGTGCTCAGCAAACCGCGCAGATTGCGCGCGAAGTGATGGCTAATCACCTAATTATTGAGACCGTCGACTGGCTCACCCCCGATGGCGACTTGCGTGAGGCGCTGGACTATCTAGATGCCCATGCTGGGCAGGCGTTGCTGCTGGTCAGCCATCAACCGTTTATTGGTAATTTGGCCGGTGTGCTCATGCATGGTCATCGCCAGGAACCCTTACCGATGAAAACCGCCAGCTTGGCCGAACTACAAGGCGAGTTACCGCTGCCGGGTGCGATGCACCTCTGCGCACTCCAGCACCCGCACAAACCTTGAGCTAAAGCCGCCGGCTGCAATCGCCGGCTAAGGCTAAGGCGCGTAGATACATTTCTTCACTTGCACCTCCCCATTTCGCGTGTTTTATTCAACCAAGCAAGTGCTTGCTTTGTAATCAAAACAATAACAATGGAGGAGGTCCGTGATGACTGCTGTCCGTTTGCCGTTGGATGCATTTTTTGCCCGCGAAGCCCGTCACCCGAATAAACCCTACCTGTCGCAGCCGATTGCTGGCGGCCAAGTGGAACAGTACAACTGGGCTGAGGTGGGTGATCAGGCCCGGCGGGCGGCCAACTGGCTACGCAGCCTAGAGTTGCCGCAAGGCAGCCGCATTGCGATCATTTCTAAAAACTGCGCGCACTGGATCATGACCGATCTGGCCATCTGGATGGCTGGCCACGTGTCGGTGCCGCTGTACCCAAACCTCACGGCGGAGTCGGTGCGGCAAGTGCTTGAGCATGCGCAGGCTGCGGTGGTGTTTGTCGGTAAGCTCGACGACTGGCCCGCCATGGCCCCCGGGATTCCCGAGGGCATTCCCTGTGTGGGCCTGCCGCTGCGGCCGAGCGGGCGCTTTGATCTGCTCTGGAGTGACCTGCAAGCTTGCGCGCCGATTCAAGATCAGCCTAAACCGGCAGCTGACCAGCTGTGCACCATCATCTACACCTCCGGCACCACCGGTACGCCCAAGGGCGTGATGCACAATTTCAGCAATTTTGCTTTTGGTGCCAGTCGCGGTATGCAGCTGTTTGGCGTCAGTGAGAACGACCGCATGCTGTCCTACCTGCCGCTGTGTCATGTGGCTGAGCGCATGTTTGTTGAGATGATCTCTTTCTACGGCGGCACCACGGTGTTTTTTGCCGAGAGCCTGGATACCTTTCTAGTCGACCTGAAGCGTGCGCGGCCGACTGTGATGTTTGGGGTGCCGCGCATTTGGACCAAGTTTCAGATGGGCGTATTCGCCAAAATGCCTGAGCAGCGCTTGGATTTGCTGCTCAAACTGCCACTGATCGGTGCTTGGATGGGACGCAAAGTGCTGGCCGGTTTGGGTTTGGATGCGGTGCGCTATGCCTTGTGTGGCGCGGCGCCGGTGCCCGATGCGTTGCTCAAGTGGTATCAGCGCTTGGGCTTGGATCTGTTCGAGGTCTATGGCATGACCGAGAACTGCGGTTATTCCCATGTTTGCCGACCAGGCAAGCGTCGGCATGGCTGGATCGGCCAGCCGTGCACCGATGTTGAAGTGCGGATCGCCGAAAGCGGCGAAGTGCAGGTGCGCAGTGGCGCCACCATGCAAGGTTATTACCTAGAGCCGGAAAAAACGGCCGAAGCGCTGACCGTCGATGGCTTTATGCGCACCGGCGACAAGGGCGAGCAGGATGAGCAGGGCAATTTGCGACTGACCGGGCGCCTGAAGGAAATCTTCAAAACCAGCAAAGGCAAGTACGTTGCCCCCGCGCCGATCGAGAACCGCTTAGCGGTGCACGGCAAGATCGAGCAGGTGTGTGTGGTCGGCGATGGCATGCCGCAACCGATGGCGCTGTGCGTGTTGTCGGAGGTGGCGCGGCAGGATGCCAGCTTGGGTGGGCGAGTAGAGCTGGAGCAAAGCCTCAAAGCCTTGTTGGAAGAAGTTAATCAACAACTCGACAAACATGAGCGACTGCTCGGTATTGTGTTGGTTAAAGAGGTCTGGGCGATTGAGAACGGCTTTCTCACGCCCACGCTGAAAATTAAACGCAGCGTGGTGGAGGGCGCCTATGCCGATCGCTACGATGACTGGATGCAGCGCCGCGAGCCGGTGCTTTGGCACGAATAAGAATAAGGAGTGACTATGAGTATTTGGCTGCAGCAGCCTGAACTGACCGCGCTGAATGCGCTGTCGAAAAACACCATCGTCGAGTTGCTGGATATCCGCTTCGAGGCTTTCGATGATGAGTCGCTGACCGCCAGCATGGTGGTCGATCCGCGCACCCATCAGCCTTATGGTTTGCTGCACGGTGGTGCATCGGTGGTGCTAGCGGAAACGCTTGGCTCCACCGCCAGTTACCTGTGCATCGACAGCAGCAAGTTTTACTGCGTGGGGCTGGAGGTTAACGCCAACCATCTGCGCGGCTTGCGCAGTGGACGGGTAACCGCCGTGGCTCGACCGCTGCATTTGGGGCGCACTACCCAGGTTTGGGATATCCGTCTGAGCGGTGACGACGGCAAGCTTAGCTGCGTGTCGCGTCTGACCATGGCCGTTGTGCCGCACGGTAAACCTGCGCCCATCGCAGGCTGAGCAGGTCGGCCAAGACCGCGCGGTAATGCCTATTGCCGCCGCGTCTTAGACCGCACTGCCATCATTCAGCAGCCCCTGCTTGATTGCTGAGCAGGCCGTGCTGTTAGACAATCCCACACTTAGTTCTCGGCCAGTGTTTTTCTATGTCGCAGCCCGTATTTTTCGCCCACGCCAATGGTTTTCCCTCTGCCACCTACGGCAAGTTGTTTCGTGCCTTGGGCTCGGACTATGCCGTGGATTTTCTTGAGCAGCATGGTCACGATCCGCGCTTCCCAGTGAGTGACAACTGGGAGCAATTGGTCAGCGAGCTGATCTACCACCTGCAGCAAGGCAATCAACCGGTCTGGGGTGTTGGGCACTCGTTGGGCGGAGTGCTGCATTATCACGCGGCGCTGCGCCACCCCGAGTTGTATCGGGGCGTGGTGATGCTCGACTCACCATTGCTGACCTTGGCCGATCAGTTGGTGATTCGTGCGGCCAAACGCTTCGGTTTTATCGACCGCATAACTCCCGCGGGCCGCACCATTGGCCGTCGCGAGCGGTTTGCCGATGCCCGTGAGGCGCGCGACTATTTCGCCGGTAAAACGCTGTTCAGTCGCTTCGATCCCGAGTGCCTAGACGCCTACCTAGAGCATGGCCTGCAGGCCAGCGGCGACGGACTGGCGCTGCGCTTTGATGCGCAAACTGAAATCAGCATCTACCGCAGTGTGCCGCACACCAGTCCGGGTAAACCGCAGCAGTTACAAGTGCCGCTGGCCATGGTGCGTGGCCGTAATAGCCGGGTGATCATGCCGCACCATGGGCGGTTACTGCGCCGCGTACCGCAGGGTGAGTACCTGAGCATGCCTGGTGGACACATGTTCCCGCTGGAGCGCCCGCAAGATACCGCTGAGCTGCTGCGCGGGTTGTTTAGTCGTTGGAGCCGGACGCAGGAACCGCTATGACTACGTCGTTTGAAGAAGTCCGCCTGCGTTTGCCACATACCGAATTGGCCGCCCATTTGTTCGGCCCTGAGGATGGTCAGCCGGTGATTGCTCTGCATGGCTGGTTGGACAATGCCATGACATTTGCGCGCTTGGCGCCCAAGCTAAAGGGCCTGCGCATCGTGGCGCTGGATCTGGCCGGCCACGGTCATTCCGATCATCGTCCGGCCGGCGGCAGCTATGCCATTTGGGATTACGTTTACGATGTGCTGCAAGTGGCCGAGCAGTTTGGCTGGCAGCGTTTCTCGCTGTTGGGCCACTCGATGGGCGCTATTGTCTCGGTGCTGCTGGCTGGCGCCATGCCGCAGCGAGTCGAGCGAATGGCTTTAATCGATGGCTTGATTCCTTATACGGGTGAGGCCGATAGCGCACCGACCAAGCTGGGTGAAGCGCTGTTGGCGCAATTGGCGTTGGCCGGCAAACGCAAGCCGGTGTATGCCCAGATCGAGCGCGCCGTGGCTGCGCGCATGCAGGGTGTGGGTGCTGTTAGCCATGAGGCAGCCGAACTGCTGGCCGGGCGCGGTTTAATGCCCGTACCCGGTGGTTACACTTGGCGCACCGACGCCCGTCTGACTTTGCCGTCGCCGCTGCGTCTGACCAAAGCCCATGCCGAGGCTTTCGTGCGCGCCGTGCAGTGTCCCGTCAGCTTGGTATTGGCCGAGCAGGGCATGATGCAGGGGCAAGCGGGTCTGGCGGAGCTCTTAGCCGGGTTACCGTTTAACCTGCATTCGCTGCCGGGCGGCCATCATTTGCACCTGGATGACGAGGCGGGCGCGCAGTCTGTCGCAGACTGTTTCAATCCATTCTTTCACGCGTCTTGACTTGCACCGGGCAACTGTCGACCCTGAGCTGACTGCTTTAGGAGTTCGCCATGATCGATCTATACACCGCCGCAACACCCAACGGCCATAAGGCCTCGATTGCCTTGGAAGAGTTGGGACTGCCCTATGAAGTGCATGCCCTGAGCTTTGCGCAGCAGGAGCAAAAGGCTCCGGCGTATCTAAAGATCAACCCCAATGGCCGTATTCCGGCGATTGTTGACCGCGACAACGATGATTTCGCGGTGTTCGAGTCGGGTGCGATTCTCTTGTACTTAGCGGAGAAAACCGGGCAATTGCTGCCGACGGATGCCAAAGGCCGTTCGCAAGTGATCCAGTGGCTGATGTTCCAAATGGGCGGCGTCGGGCCAATGCAGGGTCAGGCCAATGTGTTCTTTCGCTATTACCCAGAAAAACTACAAGGCCCGATCGACCGCTATCAGAATGAAACCCGCCGCCTCTATGAAGTGCTCAACACTCGCCTAGGCGCGGTGGAGTATCTAGCGGGTGATTACAGCATTGCCGACATTGCCACCTTCCCTTGGGTGAACGTGCATGACTGGGCGGGTGTGTCAGTCGATGGCCTTGAGCATTTACAGCGTTGGATGGCGGCCGTGGGTGCGCGTCCGGCAGTTCAGCGCGGTTTGCTGATTCCGGCCCGCGAGGCTGACGCCGCGCAGCTGGTAAAAGCCGCCCAAGCGATGTTGCAGCGTTGAGGTTGTCGGTGCGTTTATTCAGTTTTATGTTTTGTTGCTTGTCCGCCGGTGTGGTTTTGGCGGCTGATGTGGTGGGCAGTCAGGACCTTGAGGTGCTGCCGCGTTTTGCTCGGGCGGAGATCATCGAGTTTAGTCAAAACAGTGGACAGGAACGGGTGTTGCCCACCGGGCCTTTAAGCCGTATCAGCGGCAAGCTGCGGATCGAATCGCAGGTGAGAGCCGAGGGACAGTTAACCGCGTTGACCTATGCCTTGCCTGCCGGTCACACAGCGCTGGATGTATTCAACGCCGCGCGTAATCAGGTGCAGGCCAATGGTGCCGAGTTGTTGTACTGGTGTCAGGGCCGCGACTGTGGCTCTAGCAGCCTGTGGGCCAATAGCGTGTTCGCCAATGCGCAACTGTATGGCAGCGACGATCAACAGGCTTATGCGTTGCTGCGTCTCGCCGCGCCGCAGCAAGACAGCCTATTGGTGTTGTACGCCATTACCCGTGGTAACCGACGTGCTTACCTGCATGTGGAGCAGCTAAACGCCAGTGCGCCCTTAGGTACACTGCTGCCCAGCCCCAATACGTTGTTGGAGCAATTGAAAAGTAACCAACGCCTGAGCTTGCCGAATTTACCAGCCACGCCTGACGCCACATGGTCTGCATTACTGGCCCGTAGCCTGAATATGGACAGCACGTTGCGCGTGAGTCTGGCCGGCGTTCAGGCCGAGGCCTGGCGCGCTGCGCTGGTTAGCCAAGGTGTGCGCAGTGCACGGTTAACCGCGCAGACCAATGAGGAGGCTGGATTAGTCATCACCCTGCCAGCGCCGTAGTCACAGCTGTATCGCGTTAAAGCACCGCGCAGCAACGAATAGCTACGCGGTTTTTGTTTTTCTGCATGGAGCAGGCTGAGTGTTAAATAACGACCGTCTTTTGGGGCAGATGCTGCTCTTTATCTTGCTCGGCGCATGCGTGCTGGTGCTGGCGCCATTTTGGTCGGCGCTGTTCTGGGCCGCGGTGCTGGCCTTTGCCAGTTGGCCGTTGATGCGCCTACTCACTGGTCCGCTGAATGTTGGGGTCACGGTGTCCGCGGCCTTGCTGACGCTAGTGTGGATGCTGGCATTGTCGGCACCGCTGGTCTGGCTGGGCTTCAACCTTGCTGACCATATCCAGACAGGTATGGCGCTGCTCAAAACCGTGCAGGTCGACGGCTTGCCCGCGCCGCCCAGCTGGTTAGCGAATTTGCCGCTGGTGGGCGAGCGTTTGGTAATTCTGTGGAATGACATTGATGCGCGGGGCGCGGCGCTGTTCGCCAGCGCCCGTCCGTACCTGGGCGAAGTTGGTAACTGGCTGTTGGCGCGCAGTGCGCAGATCGGCGGCGGTTTGCTGGAATTGATGCTGAGCCTAGTGTTGGTGTTCTTTTTTTACCGTGACGGTCCAGCCCTTGCGCACTTCGTGCATGCCTTGCTGCATCGGTTGATTGGTGAACGCGCCGATCATTACTCACATCTGGTGGCAGGCACCGTGCAGCGAGTGGTTAACGGTGTGATCGGCACCGCCGCCGCTCAGGCGTTGCTGGCCTTGATCGGCTTTTGGATTGTTGGTGTACCGGGCGCGGTATTGCTGGGCTTGCTGACCTTTGTGTTCAGCCTGATTCCCATGGGCCCGCCACTGATCTGGGGGCCAGTAATGGGCTGGTTGATCTGGAAGGGTGATTACGGTCTGGCGATCTTCCTTGGCATTTGGGGCACCGTCATCGTCAGCGGCGTGGATAACGTCTTGAAACCCTACTTGATCAGCCGTGGCGGTAACCTGCCGCTGGTGGTGGTCTTGCTTGGCGTGTTCGGCGGTATTCTGGCCTTTGGTTTCATGGGCTTGTTCCTCGGCCCTACCTTATTGGCGGTCGCCTACAGCCTGCTCAAAGACTGGATCGCCACGCCCGGCAAAGCCGAAACCCCAGCTACTTGACGCTGCGCTGTTGCCCGCCAGCGCTGGCGGGCAACACAACCGAGCACGGCGGATAAATCCTGCGTATTAGTTACGTCTCCTCCTATTGCTTGAACAAGCAGGCATGTCTGTGGCATCGCCGTGTTTGTTACTCAAGCGATTGCGCTTATCGGTCCCGTTAAGCACTTCAAACAGAACTCTCAGCGCGTCTTGGCCGCTGCCGCAATTACCAATTCGCTAACCATTCTAGGTTTAGCGCTGATGACGCTTGTGTGTCGTTATCGGGTGCAGAGCCACAGCCCGCAGCGCAAATATTTACGCTTTCTTTATGCCCAGGTCACGGCTTGGCAATCGCGCCTTTACGCGTGTTTTGCGCACTATCTGTCCAGCAGCGCTACAGCCGCTTTTAGGAGTAGGACAGATGAATATTCTCGACGGGTTGTCTTTGGCCATGGCCATAGGACTTTTTATCTATTTGTTGGTCGCGCTGCTGCGCGCCGACCGTAGCTAGGAGGCCTTATGCAAATTCAAGACTATGGGCTTTTGCTGGCCTTTTTCGTATTGGTGCTGCTCCCAGCCCCCTTGCTCGGGCGTTATCTATACCGGGTGATGGAAGGACAAAAGACCCTGCTCAGCCCTGTGCTGCAGCCGGTTGAGCGCCTGTGTTACCGGCTGGCCGGGGTGGATGAGCGCGCCGAGCAAAGCTGGCAAACCTATGCCTTAGCGTTGTTGGCATTTACTGCGCTGAGCTTATTGGTGCTGTTCAGTATTCTGATGTTGCAAGGCCGTTTGCCGCTAAACCCCCAGCATTTACCGGGCATGGAATGGACGCTGGCGTTCAATACCGCGGTGAGCTTTGTCACCAATACCAACTGGCAGGCTTACAGCGGTGAAGCATCGCTGAGCTACTTCAGCCAGATGGTCGGTCTGGGCGTGCAAAACTTCGTCAGTCCGGCGGTCGGTCTAGCGGTCTTGGTGGTGTTGTGCCGGGGCATTAGTCGGCGCTCCAGCCACAGTGTCGGCAACTTTTGGGTGGATGTAACCCGTGCTGCGCTCTATTGCCTGCTGCCATTCTGCCTGGTGTTGGCGATCTTTCTGGTTTGGCAGGGCGTGCCGCAAACCTTTATTGATTATGCCCATGCCCTGACATTGCAAGGCGCTGACCAGAGCATTCCGCTCGGCCCGGCCGCGAGCCAGATCGCCATCAAGCAGCTGGGCACTAACGGGGGTGGCTTCTTCGGCGTCAATTCAGCGCACCCGTTTGAGAACCCTACGGCCTGGAGCAACCTGTTCGAGATATCTGCGCTGATTCTGATTCCTGTAGCGTTGTTGTTTACCTTTGGCCATTACGTCAAAGACTTGCGCCAGAGCCGCGCGCTGCTTGCCAGCATGTTGGTGTTGTTTGTGCTCGGCTTGGGTGCAACCACTTACGCTGAGTTGCAGCCTAATCCGGCACTGAGCGCTGCATCCATCGAGCAAGTGGGTTCGCTGGAAGGCAAAGAAAGCCGCTTTGGCACTATCGGTTCGGCGTTGTATGCAGTCACCACCACCGCCGCCTCGAATGGTTCGGTCAACTCCATGCACGATAGTTACAGCGCGCTGGGCGGCATGGTGCCGATGTTCAACATGATGCTCGGCGAGGTGATCTTTGGCGGTGTCGGGGCAGGTTTGTACGGCATGCTGCTGTTTGTATTGATTGCCGTATTCCTCGCTGGCCTGATGATTGGTCGCACCCCGGAATACCTCGGCAAGAAGCTGGAAGCCCGCGAAGTTCGGCTGTTGGTAGCCACTTTATTGGTGATGCCGATTGGCGTGCTGGTGTTTGCTGCATTGGCCGCCATTCTGCCAGGGCCAGCGGCTTCGGTGACCAATCCCGGCGCCCACGGGTTCAGTCAAATTCTGTATGCCTACACCTCGGGTACCGCCAATAACGGCTCGGCGTTCGCAGGCTTCGGTGCCAACACCACGTATCACAACCTGATGATTGGTCTGGCGATGCTGATTGGCCGCTTCGGTTACATCCTGCCGATCTTGGCGATTGCCGGCAGCTTGGCGGCGAAGAATCGCGCCCCATTGGGCAGCAACAGCTTCCCCACGCACGGCCCGCTGTTTGTGACCTTGCTGACATTGACCATTTTGTTGGTCGGTGGTTTGACCTTCTTGCCGGCACTGGCGCTGGGTCCGATTGCCGAACACCTTGGCTCGTTGGCTCAATAAGGAATCCGCTATGAATACGCAGACCAAGGTGCTGAACAGCGCCAAACAGGCCAACACCAGCCTGACGGCGCTATGGCAGCCGGCGCTGAAACAAGCCTTCGTAAAACTGGACCCGCGTCAGCTGGTGCGCTCGCCGGTGATGTTGGTGGTCGAGCTGACCGCTGTGGTGACCACGCTGTTGTGTTTGCTGCCCACCCCGCAGGTCTCAACCGGCTTAGCCGTGCAGATCGCGCTGTGGTTGTGGTTCACCGTGTTGTTTGCCAACTTCGCTGAAGCCTTGGCCGAGGGTCGTGGCAAGGCACGCGCTGACAGCCTTAAGGCTGGCAGTCAGGGTTTGAGTGCCCGCAAGCAGGTCGCTCCGGGTAAATATGAAACCGTACAGGCCAGTAGCTTGCGCCGTGGCGACATCGTGCGGGTCGAGTGCGGCGAGCAAATTCCTGGTGACGGTGAGGTGATTGAAGGTATTGCCGCAGTTAACGAGGCGGCGATTACTGGGGAATCAGCGCCAGTGATTCGCGAGTCCGGTGGCGATCGCTCGGCCGTTACCGGCAACACGGGGGTGGTTTCCGACTGGTTGTTGGTGCAGATCAGCGCCAACCCCGGCGAGTCGACGCTGGACCGCATGATCGCCCTGGTGGAAGGTGCCAAACGGCAGAAAACCCCCAATGAAGTGGCGCTGGATATTCTGCTGATCGGTCTGACCCTGATTTTCTTGTTGGTGGTGGCAACCCTGCAGCCGTTTGCCCGTTATGCCGGTGGCGACTTGCCGTTGGTGTACCTCGTGGCGTTGTTGGTGACGCTGATTCCGACCACCATCGGCGGTTTGCTCTCGGCTATCGGGATTGCCGGCATGGACCGCCTGGTGCGCTTGAACGTGATCGCCAAATCCGGCCGCGCCGTGGAAGCAGCAGGCGACGTGCACGTGCTGCTGCTGGACAAGACCGGCACGATCACCTTCGGTAACCGGCGCTGCAGTGCCATGGTTAAAGCTCCCAATGCATCGACTACTGACTTGGCGCAAGCCGCGTTGCTGGCATCGTTAGCCGATGACACCGCCGAGGGTAAGTCGATTGTTGAATACCTGCGTGGCTTGCACCCTATGCAGGAGCCGGCGCGTGAGTCGATTAAGGTGATTCCGTTCACGGCCGAAACCCGTTTGTCCGGGGCCGACTGGGATGGGCATATCTATCGCAAGGGTGCGGTCGATTCGGTGCTCAATTACCTCAATCTGAGCCGCGAGCAGGTGCCGGCAGTGCTGACCCGCGAAGTCGAGAAAATCGCTCAGAGCGGCGGCACGCCGTTGTTGGTGGCCGGCGATGGTCAGCTGCTCGGTGCCATCCACCTAAAAGACGTGGTTAAACCCGGCATTCGCGAACGCTTTGCCGAGCTGCGGGCGATGGGCATTCGCACCATCATGGTGACCGGCGATAACCCGCTGACTGCCGCGGCGATTGCCGCTGAAGCGGGGGTGGATGACTTTATTGCCGAGGCCACCCCAGAGCGCAAACTGCAGCGCATTCGCCAGGAGCAGGCCGAAGGCAAGATGGTCGCGATGTGCGGCGACGGCGCCAACGACGCGCCAGCGCTGGCCCAGGCCGATGTCGGCATGGCGATGAACGACGGCACCCAGGCTGCCCGCGAGGCCGCCAACCTGGTCGACTTAGACAGCGACCCGACCAAGCTGCTGGATGTGGTGCAGGTCGGCAAAGAGCTGCTAGTGACCCGTGGTGCGCTGACCACCTTCTCGGTGGCCAACGATATCGCCAAGTACTTTGCCATCTTGCCGGCGCTGTTTGCTGGGATTTACCCGCAGCTTGGCGTGCTCAACCTGATGCACTTGCACAGCCCGCAGAGCGCGATTCTCTCGGCCATTGTGTTCAACGCGCTGATTATCGTTGCGCTGATTCCACTAGCCCTGCGTGGGGTGCGCGTACAAGCCTTGGATGCGGCCAGCTTGCTGCGCCGTAACCTGTTGATCTATGGACTTGGCGGCATTATCGCGCCCTTTATCGGGATCAAATTAATTGACCTGCTACTGGTCGCAGTGGGACTGGTCTAGCACGTTGTAGCGCATTGGTAGGTGGGTTTGAGCCAAGTGGCCCGGACAGATCCGGGCCACATAGAATTTGGAGAGTCATCATGTTTAAACAACTTCGCCCAGCCATTAGCGTGCTGGCCGTTATGACCCTGATCACCGGCGTGGTTTATCCCTTGGTGGTCACCACCGTGGCTCAGCTGGCGTTCCCGGCGCAAGCCAATGGCAGCTTGGTGCTGGATGCCAAAGGCGAGGTGCGCGGCAGCGCGCTCTTGGCTCAGTCATTTACTGGCGCCGAGTGGTTTCAATCGCGGCCGTCGGCGGGTGGTTATGCCACCGTTCCCAGCGGTGCCAGCAACCTAGCAGCGAGTAACCCAGCCTTGGCCGAACGTGTCACTGCAGATGCTGCGCAGCTGAGTGTGGCCGGCCAAGGCGCGGTACCCATGGCGCTGCTGACCACCTCAGGCAGTGGCCTTGATCCACATCTGCCACCGGCTGCCGCACGCTATCAAATTGCCCGTATTGCTGCCGCCCGTGGTTTGCCGGTGGCGGCGCTAGAACGCTTGCTGGTGCAACACACCGAGCAACCGTTGGTGGGGCCCGCCGTGGTCAATGTGCTGGCTCTAAACCTAGCCCTGGCCGACAATCGCTCCCTTGTTACCCCTGAGTCAGCCCCATGAGTGATGCCGTACGCGCCGATGCCCTGCTGGCTGAAATGTCCCGCGATGGGCGCGGCCGGCTGAAAGTTTTTCTCGGTGCAGCCCCCGGCGTCGGTAAGACCTTTGCCATGCTGCAGGCCGCCCATGCGCAGCTGCGTCAAGGCGTTGATCTGCGCGCCGGGATAGTGGAAACCCACGGCCGGGCAGAGACTGAGGCGCTGTTGGTGGGTATACCGCAGCAACCGCAGCGCCACCTCACGTACCGGGAGGTGGTAATGACCGAGATGGACTTGGACGGCATTCTGGCCAAGCCGCCCAAGCTATTGCTGGTCGATGAACTGGCCCACAGTAATGCCCCAGGCAGTCGTCACAGCAAACGCTGGCAGGACGTGCGTGAACTGTTGGAAGCCGGCATCGACATCTACACCACCGTCAACGTCCAACACCTAGAAAGTCTTAACGATCAGGTCCGTGACATCACCGGCATACAGGTGCGCGAAACAGTGCCCGATTGGGTGCTGCAAGAAGCCGATGAAATTCTGCTAATCGACCTGCCGCCGCGCGAGCTGCTGGAGCGCTTGCACGACGGCAAGGTGTACGTGCCGGAGCAGGCGCGCGCGGCGATTGATGCATTCTTCTCGCAGACCAATCTCACCGCGCTGCGCGAGCTGGCCATGCAAACAGCGGCGGCGCGAGTGGATGCTGACCTGAGTCGGCGTTACCGCTTGCAGGGCCAGCAGGCGCCAGCCATGCGCGGCCGCTTACTGGTGGGCATTGATGCCAGCGAGGAGGCGGAACGCTTGGTGCGGCATGCCAGCCGGGTGGCCGAGCGCCGGCATCTGCCTTGGTCGGTGGTGCATGTTGATGTCGGTGCGGACCGAGACGAACAAAGCCTCGGCTATCTACAGGCAGCGCAGCAGTTGGCCGAGCGCCTCGGTGGCGAAGTCATCAGCCTGCGCGCTGGCGAGGTTGCCAAAACCTTGGTTGAACATGCGCGTGAGCGTCGCGCCAGTCTGATTCTGGTCGGTCGCAGTCGGCAGCGGGTGTGGCGTCGTTACATCGGCCGTGGTCTGGCTGAGCGCTTGCTGGCGCTGGGGCAGGGCCTAGAGATCAGCGTGCTGGATAGCCAAGGCGAGCCGCCACAAGCGACTCGGAGTCGGCGCTTGCCACTGCGCTGGTCTGATTATTTGATGGGTTTGCTGGCGGCGCTCAGTGCTACTGGGGTGGCGCTGGGGGTTTCACAGTTTCTTGAGTTACCCAATATCTCCTTGGTGTTTCTCGCTGCGGTGCTGCTGGTGGCGGTGCGCAGCAGCTTGGGCCCGGCTTTGGCCTGCGCCGGCTTGTCATTTCTGGCGTACAACTTCTTATTCATCCCGCCGACCTGGTCGTTGAGCATCGCCCGCCAAGAAGACGTACTGACCTTGTTGTTTTTTCTGCTGATGGCCGCCTTAACCGGCAACTTGGCCAGCCGTCAGCGCCGGCAGATGGAGGCGCTGTGCCAGACGCAGGCAGAAACCACGGCGCTGTTGGAGTTATCACGCAAGCTGACGGCCGCCACTGATCGTCAGGCAGTGCTGGCCGCCGCGTTACACCATTTTAGTGGCTGGAATGAGTTCGAAATTACGGTGCTGGCGCGCAGCGGCGATGGCGTTTGGAAAGTCGAAGCGGGTGTTCAACGACTACTTGCCGAGCAGGAGCGTGCCGCTGCCGACTGGGCGTGGCAGCATGAACAGGCCGCTGGGCTGGGCACCGGTACGTTGCCGGGCGGGCGCTGGTGGTGGTGGCCATTATTGGCCCAAGAAGGCCCACTGGCTCTGCTGGGAGTCAGTCCAAAAGATCAGCGGCCTTTGGCGCCGGAGCAACGTCGCTTGCTCGCGGCTCTGGCCCAGCCATTGGCGCAGGCGCTGGAGCGCGCGCAGTTGGCACAGGAGCTGGAGGCTGCCCGCCTGCATGGCCAGACCGAAGAGTTGCGCAGTGCCTTGTTAGCCTCGGTGTCCCATGATCTGCGCACCCCTTTGACGGTTATGCGCGGCTCTATCGATACCTTGCTGGCCCTCGGCGAGAGTATCCCGTTGCTTGATCAGCGCGAGTTACTCGAAGGCACCCGTGATGAGGCCGAGCGCCTGGATCGCTATATCCAGAACCTGCTGGACATGACCCGGCTGGGCCACGGTGGCCTGGCGTTGGCCCGTGATTGGGTGGCGCCTGCCGATATCGTTGCTAGCGCCATGCAGCGCCTGCGCCCAGTGTTGGCGCCTTTGCAGGTCGAACTGCAGGTGCCGCAGAGCTTGCCGTTGCTGTATGTGCATGCCGCCCTGATTGAGCAGGCGTTGATTAACGTGCTGGAAAATGCCGCCCGCTTCTCGCCGAGCAAAGGCCGGTTGCGCATTGCCGTGGACAGCGATGCCCAGGAGCTGCGCTTTAGCGTGAGTGATCAGGGGCCAGGCATTCCGGCGCACGAGCGCGAGAAAATTTTCGATATGTTCTACACCGCGGCGCGCGGTGATCGCGGCGGGCAGGGCACCGGGCTGGGATTGGCGATTTGTCAGGGTATGATCGGTGCTCACGGTGGTCGGGTGAGCGTCAGCGAGGGTATTGACGGACATGGCGCCACGTTATGTCTGCATTTGCCGTTGCATCCCCAGCCGGCATTGGACGATGACCAACAAGTTGTTTGACGAACGAGCGCCATGATCAGTAATCAACCCACCATCCTAGTCATTGATGACGAAGCACAGATTCGTAAGTTTCTGCGCATCAGCTTGATCGCCCAAGGCTACAAGGTGCTGGAGGCCGACAATGGCCGTGAAGGCTTAGCCCAAGCCGCGTTGAACAAACCGGATCTGTTGGTGCTTGACCTTGGTTTGCCTGATATGGATGGCCAGGCCGTGCTGCGCCAATTGCGCGAATGGTCGCACGTTCCGGTGCTGGTGCTGTCGGTGCGTGCTGGCGAAAGTGAAAAGGTTCTGGCACTGGACGGCGGCGCCAATGATTACGTGACCAAGCCCTTCGGTATTCAGGAGTTTTTGGCCCGAGTTCGCGCTTTGCTGCGCCAGACCGGCAGTGCTGAGCAGGTGCAAGCACGCATCAGCAGCGGTGCACTGAGTGTGGACTTTGCTTATCGGCGAGTGACGTTGGAAGACGCCGAGGTCGGCCTGACGCGCAAGGAGTACGACGTATTGGCCATGTTGGCCCGCCATCTGGGGCGCGTGGTCACGCAGCAGCACTTGCTCAAGGATATTTGGGGCCCCAGCCACGCCGAAGACAGCCACTATCTGCGGGTCGTGGTTGGTCATCTGCGCCAGAAGCTCGGCGACGACCCGGCTGCGCCACGCTATATCGTCACCGAAGCCGGTGTGGGTTACCGCTTGCTTGAGGTTTAGCCGTTGTCGCGCTCGTATTTTTCCAAGGTGTCGTGGGCAATCAGGCGGCCTAGCTGGATCAGCTCCGGGGCTTTATAAAACTCGAACGAGCGGCACACGCGCTTGGGCACGTTGATCAAGATGTCAGGCGGGTAACCCGCAATCTTGTACTGCGCCAGCGAGGTTTGCATGGCCTCGAAACTTTGGTTGATCACATCCAGCATGGACGCCGGGCCATTGAAGCTGGCGGTGCGGGTGTCGTTAGCCGTGGTCTCAAGCGTGCCTGTGAGAGGTTCCAGCCACGCATTGATCGGTACCACAGGTGCTTCGAGGGCATGTGCTTCAGGTTCAACGCCGTCTACCTCCTTGCGCATGAACGGCAGGCGCGTGCTGATTGACGCCATCAGCAAATCGAAGCGATTTTTCAAGGCTGGCGGTCGCTCAATCACCGGCAATTGATACTGCTTCTGGTTGGTGGCACTGAGGTTGACGGCAATGATCAGGTCGCAATGGCTGGCGACCACCGGCACGATCGGCAGCGGGTTGAGCAGGCCACCATCGACCAGCATGCGATTACCCTGGATGACCGGGGTGAACAGGCTAGGAATCGCCGCCGAGGCGCGCATGGCTTGGTGCAGGCAGCCTTCTTGAAACCAGATTTCTTGCTGGTTGGTGAGGTCGGTGGCAACCGCTGTGTAAGGAATACGCAGGTCTTCGATATTGATATCGCCGAGCAACTCGCGAATCTTGCCAAAGATCTTCTCGCCACGAATAGCGCCGAGGCGAAAGCTCACATCCAGCAGACGTAATACGTCTAGATAATCCAGGCTCTCGATCCATTCGCGGTATTCGTGCAACTTGCCCGCGGCATAAATCCCGCCGACGACTGCGCCCATGGAGCAACCAGCAATACAGCCAATTTCATAACCGCGGGCTTCAAGCTCTTCGATCACGCCGATGTGCGCATACCCACGCGCACCGCCGGAGCCCAGCACCAGCGCGACGCGCTTAGCCATAGTGTTGTTCCTTGTCGGTTAAGAAGCTTTTGGGGGCATAGGTTGCATGCCCCGATTACAGCTATATTCAGCCAATTGTCGGTTAAATAACACGCCATTCCTCCGTACAAGGCTGTCAGTTATGCAGTTATTCGCACCTTGGTTGTCACAGCGAGCCTTGTCTGTCGTGTTGGCAACGGCCATCTGCAGTCATTCAGTACTGGCGGAGCAGGCCGTGCCTGAGGCGCAGTTAGCCAAGGCTAAGGTTTGGATTGCCCAAGAATTTCAACCTTCAACCCTGACGGCTGAGCAGCAGTTGGCCGAAATGACTTGGTTTATTCGCGCCGCCGCGCCGTATCGGGGCATGCAAATTCGCGTGGTTGCCGAGCAGATCCCGACCCATGAATACGAGAGCAAGGTGCTGGCTAGGGCTTTTGCTGATATCACCGGTATTCAGGTGGTGCAAGAGATCACCGGTGAAGATGACGTGGTAAAGAAGCTGCAAGCGCAGATGCAGACGGGCTTGCCGATCTATGACGCTTATGTGAATGACAGCGACTTTATCGGCAGTCACTTTCGCATGGGTAAGACCCTAGTGTTATCTGACTACATGAGCGGAGCAGGGAAGGCGGTGACCTTGCCGACCTTGGATCTAGCTGACTTTATGGGCATCCGCTTTACCACCGGCCCGTTCGGTAAGCTCTATCAGTTGCCGGACCAGCAGTTTGCCAATCTCTACTGGTATCGCCATGACTGGTTCAGTCGCCCGGAACTGCAACAGGCATTTGCCCAGCGTTACGGTTATCCGTTGGGGGTGCCGCAGAACTGGCGGGCCTATGAAGACATCGCTGAATTTTTCACCGTGCATGTGCGTGAGCTGGATGGCCAGCGGGTATGGGGGCATATGGATTACGGGCGCATGGACCCGTCTCTGGGCTGGCGCTTTTCTGATGCTTGGCTAGGGTTGGCCGGCGTTGGTGACCCTGGGTTGCCGAATGGACTGCCAGTCGACGACTGGGGGATTCGGGTTGAGGGCTGCCACCCGGTAGGGGCCTCGGTCAGCCGTGGCGGCGCGTTGGACAGCCCGGCAGCCATCTATGCGATGAGTAAATATAAAAGCTGGCTAGATCGATTTGCCCCGCCCGAAGCCCGCGATTTGACCTTCACAACCTCGACTGAGTGGGTGCCAAAAGGTCAAATCGCACAGCAAATTTTTTGGTACACCGCTTTTGTACCGAATTTATTGCAGCCCGGTAATGGCTTGTACAACGCCGATGGTAGTGCGCGCTGGCGCGTGGCGCCGTCGCCAGTCGGCGTTTACTGGCGGCCAGGAATGAAGTCGGGTTATCAGGATGTTGGTGCTTGGACCTTACTAAACAGCACCGCCGCCGATCGCCAGGCCGCCGCTTGGCTGTATGCACAATTTACCGTGGCTAAGACGGTCTCGCTGCGCAAAGCGCTGGTTGGGCTGACGCCGGTGCGTCTCTCTGATGTGCAGTCGGCGGCCATGAGCGCTGCCGCGCCAAGGCTCGGCGGTCTAGTGGAGTTCTATCGCAGTCGCGCCCGGGACGTGTGGACCCCAACTGGCACCAACGTGCCGGACTACGCGGCACTGGCGGCGCTCTGGTGGCAACAGTTGGGCCCTATGGTGGACGGCCGTGAAACCGTAGAGAACAGCGTGCATAACCTTGCCAGTGCTATGGATATGGAATTAGCACGTATTACCGAACGGGGTGAAATGCAGCGTTGCGAGCCTCGCCTTGGGCCACTTCGAGACCCGGCCTACTGGCTGGAGCAACCAGGCGCGCCGGTGCCAAGACAGGATGAAGAGCCTGTCGGGCAGACCTTAACCTACCCTGAGGCCATTCATAAATGGCAATAAATGCGTTGCGCAGTCGATTGGCGCTGCTGGTGCTGGGTATGCTGCTCGGCTCAGTAAGTAACGCTGATCAGGCCCCGATTCGACTGCTTACATTTAACGAGCCGCCTTGGGTTGACGCGGAGGGCGAGCACTTACAGGGGCCGACCATTGAGCTGATCAAGCAGCTGTTTACCCGTGCTGGGGTGCCCTATCGCATTGAGGTATTACCGCTTAAGCGCGCATTGAAAGAGGCGGTTAATCAACCCGGCACTTGCGTGTTCCCGATCGAGCGCAGCCAAGAGCGGGAAACCAGCCTGCGCTGGATCAGCCCGCTAGTGGTCAGTCGCTATGGCCTGTATGCCCCAAAGGGCCATGCAGTGCACCTGCAGACCTTGGAGGATGCACGGCCTTACAACATCGGTAGCTATCTGGGCAGCGGGTTAGGGGAGTACCTGATAGACCGGGGTTTCAGCGTTATCGAAGTGAGCAGTGCCAAGCTTGGCCCCAATATGCTCAAGCATAAGCGCTTCGATCTGTGGGTTTCAGATACCCGCTCAGCACAGGCATCAGCACAAGGTGCTGATGCCATATTGGGCCAGCCGTCGCTGGTGTTTCTCACCACTCTGCGTGCCATGGGCTGTCACCCGGATACCCCTGCCAGCAGCGTAGAGTTGCTGCACAGCGCTCTGCTTAGTTTGCTTGCAGAGCCTAACTGGCGCGCTCGGGTGGCTAGCGATTGGCCTTAGCTGATTGTCAGTAAAGATTGCCAATACCTATGCGCTGGCAAATACGCACAGTAGCATCGTGCTCTGCCTTGAGGAGAGTCGTATGCGCAGCAAACTGGATGCCGTTTTAGAGGCCGTTAATCAGGTCATATTGGGCAAGGAGCCACAGGTGCGTTTGGCCTTGGCCTGCTTGCTGGCGCGTGGTCATCTGCTGATTGAGGACTTGCCCGGTATGGGCAAAACCACTCTCAGTCAAGCCTTGGCCCGTGTATTAGGCCTGAGCTTTCAGCGTATTCAGTTCACCTCGGATTTGCTGCCCGGCGACATTCTCGGCACCTCGGTATTCGACAAAGACAGCGGTCAGTTTGTCTTTCATCCGGGGCCGATCTTCACCGAGTTGGTGCTGGCCGACGAGATCAACCGGGCTACGCCCAAGAGCCAGAGCGCGTTGCTTGAGGCCATGGAGGAGGGCCAGGTGACCATCGAGGGCGCGACCCGGCCATTGCCCGATCCGTTTTTTGTCATTGCCACACAAAACCCCATCAGCCAAGGCGGCACCTTTAGCCTGCCGGAGTCGCAGCTGGACCGCTTTCTGATGCGCTTGTCGCTGGGTTATCCGGCACCGGCTGCGGAGAAAGCGCTGCTGCTGGGCGAAGCGCGGCGCGGTTTGTTGCCGCGCCTGCAGCCGTTACTGGAACACCGTGAACTGGCGCTGATTCAGGCTGAGGTGCCCAAGGTGCGGGTCAGTGATGCGCTGGTGGATTACTTGCTGCGCCTGGTTGAGGCGACTCGCAGCCAGCCGCAATTTGCCTGGGGCCTATCGCCACGCGCCAGTCTGGCCTTGCTGGCGGCGGCCAAAGCCTGGGCATTTCTCGCCGGGCGCGATTATGTGATTCCGGAAGACCTGCAGGCCGTACTGCCATCGGTGGTGGGCCATCGCTTACGCGAGCAGGCTGATCCGGCCGGACATGGTGGCGGTGCTTTGGTGCAATGGCTGTTGCGTGAGGTGCCGGCGCTGTGAATAGCCCCACAGGTGGCGGGTTGATTACCGCAGGCGGCGACTAATGTTCACCGCCCTGCAACCACGTTGGCAGCGCTGGCTGGCTCGACGTATTCCAGCGTCCAGCAGCGTTGAGCTGAATCAGCGGCGCATTTTCATTATGCCCAGCGCGACTGGTGGCGCCTTTGCAGTGGTTTTACTGTTGATGCTGCTAGCGGCAATCAACTACCAGAACAGCCTGGCTTATGGGCTGACCTTCCTGCTGATGTCGCTATTTATCATTGCGATCCTGCATACCTATCGCAATCTTGCGGGCTTAACCCTCAAGGCTGCGGGTGCTAACCCGGTATTTGTCGGCGAGCAGGGGCACTATCGTTTGCGTTTGCACAGCGGCGGTCGTGAACATCAGGCCATTGCTGTGGGCTGGTCGACCGACGATTTACAGATATTGGATGTGCCGGCCCACGGCGTCAGTGATTGCGAACTAAGCCTGCCGTCGCCTGCGCGTGGTTGGCTGCGGCCGGGCCGTTTGCGCGTAGAGAGTCGTTTTCCGTTGGGGATTTTAGTGGCTTGGAGCTGGGTTGATCTCGACCAAGCCGTGTTGGTCTATCCGCGTCCACTGGCGGCAGAGTTGCCGCTGTTTGCTGGTGGCGCAGATGACAGCGAGGAGCAGGGCGCTCGCACCTTGGGCGCCGGCAGCGATGACTTTCAAGGCTTGCGCAGTTATCAACCCGGCGACTCGAAAAAACGTCTGCATTGGAAGGCCTATTCCCGTGGTCAGGGGCTGCTGGTGAAAGACTTTGCCACCCTAGCCGGGCGCGATATTTACCTCGACTTTGAGGCCATGAGCGGTGATGTTGAAACGCGGCTTTCACACCTGTGCCACTGGGTATTGCAGTTAAGTGCGGCGCAGCAGGCCTTTGCTTTGCATCTGCCTGATCAACAGTTACCACTGGCCAGCGGTGCTACCCAACGCGAAACCTGCCTGCGAGCCTTGGCCCTGTATGGCGGTGGCCATGAGTGAGGCACGCGCACAATCGGCCATTCCACGTATCAGCCTGACCTGGCTGCTGGTGGCCCAAGCGCTGGTGATTGTGCCGCACCTCGGGCATTTGCCAGTGTGGGTGATCGCCTTGTGGCTCGGCTGCGCAGCTTGGCGGGTGCAGATATTTCGTATGCGCGTGGGTTATCCAACCCGGTTAGCTAAAGTCGGGCTGATGCTGGCGGTGGCAGCCGCTGTGATTGCATCCCGTGGCAGCCTGATTGGCCTGGATGCGGGCGTGGTGCTGTTGATTGCCGCGTTTGTCCTCAAGCTGGTGGAGTTGCGCAGCCAGCGCGACGCACTGGTGCTGATCCTGCTTGGCTTCTTTTGTGTGGTGACCGCTTACCTGTTCGATGACAGTTTGATCGCCGCCGCCTATAGCCTGTTGCCGGTTAGCGCGCTGCTGGCGGCCATGATTGGCCTGCAACAGAGCCGGCTGGCCATGCGCCCTTGGCCGACTCTGCGCTTGGCCCTTGGTTTGTTGGCCCAGGCACTGCCCTTAATGTTGCTGTTGTTTGTGTTTTTTCCACGGCTGGGGCCGCTGTGGGCGTTGCCTAACCCGAATACTCAGGCACGCACGGGGCTGTCTGACAGCATGACGCCGGCCGATGTGGCTGAGTTGAGCAAGTCGGATGAGTTGGTCTTTATCGCCACGTTCAGCGGCGCCTTGCCGCCGCGCTCACAGTTGTATTGGCGCGCCCTGACCCTTGAGCACTTTGATGGCCGGCGTTGGTCGCAAGCGCCCGCAGTGAGTCGACAAAATGCTGCGCAGTGGACGCCCAACGGTGAGCCGTGGGAGTACAACGTGATTGCCCAGCCGAGCGGGCGCCATTGGCTATTTGCTCTGGATGTGGCGCGCAGTGAGGACGGCGCGGTGAAGCAGCGCAGAGACTTTAGCTTGCAGTCTCTGCAGGCTATCGATCAGCCCATGCAATACCCGGTGCGCTCCTGGCCTGCGGTGTTGCGCGATGCCGAAGTGCCCTTCAATAGCTTGGCTGACAGCTTACAACTACCGAGCGACGGCGACCCGCGCAGTCGCGCGTGGGCGCGTGAATTGCAGGCGCTTAATCCGAGCCCTGAGGCGCTGGTGCAAGCGCTGCTAAAGCACTTCAATCGCGAGCCTTATCACTACACCCTGAAACCGCCGCCGGTGGGTATCGATAGCATCGACGAGTTTCTGTTTCGTACCCGGCGTGGTTTTTGTGCTCATTACGCCGGCGCCATGACCTTTGTGCTGCGCGCCGCAGGCATTCCGGCGCGGGTGGTCGCGGGTTATCAGGGCGGTGAGCTGAACCCACGGGGTAACTTCCTCACGGTGCGCCAGTTTGACGCCCACGCCTGGGTCGAATACTGGCAGGCCGGACAGGGCTGGACGAGTGTCGATCCGACCTTTGCCGTCGCCCCTGAGCGCATTGAGCAAGGTCTGGAGCAGGCCCTGAGCGGTGAACAGAGCTTTCTCGCCGACTCGCCTTTTTCGCCGCTGCGCTATCGCCAGCTGGCTTGGCTGAATCAGTTGCGCCTGGGCTGGGACGATCTGAATTACGGCTGGCAGCGCTGGGTTTTAGGCTATCAAGGTGCCCAGCAGTTGCAGTTATTGCAGCGCTGGTTCGGGCGGATGGACGGTCAGGTGTTGGGCTTGGCGTTGGTCGGCGGTGGTGGACTGTTGCTTGGGCTACTGGCGCTGTACTTGTTTAAGCCTTGGCTCCGTGAACACGATCCGCTGCTGCGTCAGTACCGCCGCTTCGAGCGCGTGCTCGGTCGCCATGGACTCGTGCGTGAGCCTGCCGAAGGGCCGCGGGACTTCGCTGAACGCGCAGCTCGACAGTTACCGGCTCAAGCAGCCGCGATCAGGGCATTTTTTGCAGCATTTGAGGCTCAGCAGTATGGCCTTGCCGCGGTTGACGCTCGAACCTTAACGCAGCGCTTGCGTGAATTACGCCGTGAGCTGCCTTGGCGTTGGCGCCTAATAGCGCGATAACAGCCAGATGAATATCGCTTAGAGCGGTTCCTAATGACCTGTGGCGTCGCCTAAGATCGACGCTGAATTTTCCTTGCGAGGCTGGCATGACGTTTTCTCAATTGCTCCACGCGGTACGTGACAATCCCCACGCTGTGGTCATCCCCAGCGTCTGGGGCCAGGGTCGAGCTGGCTTTGGCGGGCTGGCGGTGGCGCTGGTGTTTGAAGCCATGCGTGCCAAGGTGCCAGCCGGCCGCCCTGTGCGCTCGCTGGCGGTGACCTTTGTCGGCCCTTTAGCGCTGGATGCGCCGGTTAGTTTTGAAGCTGAAGTGTTGCGCGAAGGCAAAGCGGTCAGCCAGGTGCTTGGGCGCGCGGTGCAAAACGGTCAGGTGGTGACCTTGGTACAAGGCAGTTTTGGCGCCTCGCGGGCCTCAGTGATCGATGTGCCTGCATTGCCGGCGCCGGCGATGAAGCCGGTGGCTGAGTGTCAGGAAATGCCCTACATCAAGAACGTCACTCCCGAATTTACCCGTTACCTGGCCATGCGTTGGGGCGAGGGCGGTTTGCCGTTCAGCAACAACCCCTCGCGGCACATGGGCGGCTGGGTGCGCTTGCGTGAGCACGATCCAGTGGAGGCGTTAGAAGAGGCGCACTTGCTGGCCTTAGTGGATGCTTGGCCGCCCGCCGTGTTGCCACACTTGAGCACACCGGCACCGGGCAGTTCGCTGACTTGGACCATCGAGTTCGTACAACCGTTTCCGGCGCTGAGCACTGAAGACTGGTGTATGTATCAGGCCGAGGTTGAGCATGCACGCGATGGTTACGGTCATATTGCCGCCGGATTGTGGAGCCCGAGCGGCGAGTTGATTGCCTTGAGTCGGCAGACCGTCACCGTGTTTGGTTGACGGGCGCCTAGCGGGCGTTGCGTCCGCTAGGTCATTCGCGGTTGCCTAGAACTTCAGCTGGCGGATGGCTTTGGTCAAATCACCTGCCAAGTCGGCCAAGTGTTTGCTGGTGGTGGCTGAATCGACGGTTTTTTGCACGGTCTGTTCAGTAACATCGCGAATGCTAATCACCGCACGGGTCATTTCTTCAGCGACCTGACTCTGCTGCTCGGCGGCTACGGCGATTTGCGTATTGCTGTCACGCATTTGCCCGACCGCACCGGTAATCGCTGCCAAGGCTTCGCCCGCTTCCTGAGCCTGCTGCACGCAGTCATCAGCCTTGAACGAGCTTTCCTGCATAAAGTCCACGGCATCACGGGTGCCGGCCTGCAGGGTGCTGATCATCGTGGTGATCTCGTCGGTAGAGGTTTGCACCCGCTTGGCCAGGTTGCGTACCTCATCGGCGACAACCGCAAAGCCCCGGCCCATTTCGCCGGCACGCGCCGCTTCAATGGCGGCGTTGAGGGCCAGCAGGTTGGTTTGTTCGGCGATGCCGTGGATCTCATTGACCACGTTACTGATCTTCTGGCTGTCGGTGGCTAAGCGCTGGATCATCTCGGCGGTTTGCTGCACGCCGGTAGACAGCCCTGCAATCGACAAGCTAACGCGACCGACCGCAGCTTGGCCGTCGCCCGCCAATTGATCAGCATTTTTCGACTGATCGCGGGCATCAGCGGTGTACTGGGCAATGTGGTGGACGGTGGCCGACATCTGATTGATCGCGGTGGCGACCTGATCGGTTTCACTCTGTTGGCCGAGCATGCCTTGGCGAACATTCTGCATGTTCTCGGCCAGCAGTTCAGCATTGGCATCTAGGCGGCTGGCGGCCTGATCAACCGTGCTAACGATGCGCAAATAACCACTTTGCATGGCGTTGAAGGCGCCGGCCATCTGGCCGACCTCATCGCGGCTGGACAGCGGTACGCGAGCGTTCAGGTCACCATTTTTTTCCACCTGCAGCATCACGTCTTTAAGCGTATTGAGGTGTACCAAAAGGAAGTGGATCAACAGTTGTGAGGCCGCCAACAATGCCAGCATCAGCACGCAAACCACCACGGCGTAGCTGAACGCGCGTTGTTGAAACACTTGCAGCATGCTTGGCGCATGGGCCAGCACCGCGAGCCGTTGGCCGTTGGCGAGATCAAGCACTTGGGCGCCGATCAGCGGCTCCTCACTGCCAATAGCCTCACCGTCAAGATCGACCCAGCCCTGGGCGCGGGCCAGCTGGGCAGTACCAGCACGGCTGGGTGTTTCACCCTTAGCAAAGGTCAGCAGCTGTTCGGCCTTTGGCAGCGCTTGCTCTGCTGGCCAGCTGGCGAGCAAATGGGCCTGCTCCTGAGCGATGCGCTTGGCTGTGCTAGCGGATGTTTGATGCTCCAACTGCATGGCGTAGAGAACCAACAGCAGAGTGGTGAAGAAGGACACCGCATTGAGTGCCCAGAACTTGTACTTGAGGGATAAATCTCGCATCCACGCGCCCATGGGATTGTTCTTCACTTCAGAGGGTTGAGGTGCCGGATGGCATTCGGCCAGCATTCTTCTATAGAGGCAATGCTGACCACTTGACCAGTATCAATGTTAGCTCTGTCACTATAACGGCCTGTAGCGGGTGAGCTTTAGCTGGTCTTGGGCAAACTGTTGGTCGTAGTGGGGCAGCAGCCAAGGTCTAGCGCTCAGCGTCGGCCGTCTGTTCATCGACAATCGGCGGCAAAGCAAAGAAATTCCGGGCGTTGGCGCTGGTACTGGCGGCTAACTGCTCCGGGCTTTCACCGCGATGGCGAGCCACTTCTTGCAGAATGTGCAATAAGAATGCCGGCTCGTTCTTGCCGCTTTTAGGTTTTGGCCGCAGGTTGCGCGGCAGCAGAAACGGCGCGTCGCTTTCCAGCATCAAGCGTTGGCTGGGAATCTCGCGCAGCAACGGATGCAGGTGACTGCCGCGGCGTTCATCGCAGACCCAGCCAGTGATGCCGATATGCAGGTCCAAGTCGAGGTAACTAAACAGGCTGCGCTGTTCACCGGTAAAACAATGCACCACGGCGGCCGGCAATTGGTCGCGAAACTCGCGCAGGATGGCCAGCAAGCGCTCGTTGGCATCGCGCTCATGCAAGAAGACCGGTAACTGCAGTTCCACGGCCAGGGCAAGTTGCTGCTCTAGAGCCTTTTCCTGCATGGGCCGCGGGGAAAAGTCGCGATTGAAGTCCAGCCCGCATTCGCCGACGGCGCGGGTGCGCTGCTGTTTGAGTAAGTCTTGCAAGATGCGTGGGCTGTCAGCCGTCCAACTACTCGCGTCGTGGGGATGGACGCCGGCCGTGGCGAATAGTCGTTGGCCTTGCGGGTCCAATTGTTCGCACAACTGCAGGGCTTGTTCGCTGCCGTCTAGACTGGTGCCGGTCAACAGCATTTGGCTCACGCCCGCTGCAACAGCGCGTTCAAACACGGCTTCACGTTGGTTGGCAAAGCTTGGATGGGTCAGGTTGACGCCAATATCGATGAGTTGCATGGTGCTTCCTCAAGGCTTAGCGCAGCAGCATAACAGAGCTGATTAACAAGCCATAAAACGACTATTTACAGCGGCTTAGGCGTGTTTTCTAACCTGTTGCGCCAGCTTTGGCTGGCGCTCTTAGCCACGCCGTGCCAACCTCCGCGGCCGCTCTGTGGACCCATTTACCGCAGTGCGAGTTGGTGCTCATGGTGATGTGTATGGAGATCGGATGATCCGACGGCTGTTCATCTACTTACTGCTGCTGGGGTTGCCGCTGTCGGCCACTGCGCGCTTGGCAGAGCCGTTGCACCCACAACCAAAGGCCCAGGTGACGGCTGATCTGGCTGATATCCGCCAGCGCGGCGAGCTGCGAGTGCTGATCAATCAGAGCCGGCATAGCTCAGCAGAGGTCAAAGGGCAGGTGCTAGGGGTCGAGTTGCAGCGGGTGCACAGTTTTGTTCAGTACCTCAATCGCGACACTCAGCGCCCCTTGCGCTTGCGTCTGATTCCTAAGGCCAAAGAGCACTTACTGGCGGCCTTGGAACGTGGCGAAGGTGATCTGTTGGCGCCGGGTGAACTGCTGAATATTCAGGGCGATCAGCAGATCAGCCCGACCCGCGCCACCGAGGCGCAAGTACCGATGGTGCTGGTTAGTCGCCAGGGTTCGCGGCGTTACCGGCGCTTGGAACAATTAGCTGGGCAGAAGCTGCCATTGCCTCGCGGCAGCGCGGCCGCTGACGCAGTAAGCCAGCTCAATGAGCAACTGGTGCAACGCAAGTTGCCGCCGCTGCTAATCGAATGGGTGGATGGCAGCCTAGCGGTGGAAGATGTACTGGAAATGGTGCAAGCCGGTATCTATCCCTTTAGCGTGGTTGAGCAGTCGATCGCCGAGCGCTGGGCCAAGGTGTTGCCCAAGTTACGCGTTGAGCGCCATTTACAAGTTGGCCGGCGCAACGACATGCATTGGTGGGTGCGCCGTGACGCGCCAATGTTGCTGGCCAAGGCTGATCGTTTTCTGCAGGGCTATAGGCCTGCCGGTGATCGGGATGCGGCCTTTGTGCGGCTTAATCGCCGCGCCTATCGAGTGCACTATCCGCTGGCGCGCAGCGACCGGCAACGGCTGGAGAAGGTTCGTGGTGTGCTGCAGCGTCATGCGCAGCAGGTTGACCTCGATTGGTTAAGTTTGGCGGCGCTGGCCTTCAAAGAATCATCGCTGAATCCAAACGCTCGCGGGGCGAATGGCGCTAGCGGTCTAATGCAGATCACCAAGACCGCCGCGCAGAGCGTGGGGATTAGCAATATCAATACCTTGGAGGGCAATGTGCAGGCGTCGAGTCGTTATATGGCGATGCTGCGTCGGCGCTTTTTTGCCAGTGCGCAGATCGCCGAACCTGAGCGTCTGGCATTTACCTTGGCGGCTTACAGCATGGGCCCGCAACGGGTACAGAGCTTGCGGGCCGAGGCGCGACGGCGTGGCCTGAATAGTAACCAATGGTTCTTTCAGGTCGAGCGGGTAGCCATGGAGCAGATGGGGCTGGCGAGCGTTAGCTATGTGAGTAGCGTGAACAAATATCAGCAGGCCTTTGTGCGCGAGCGCTCCAGCCTAGATACACCAGGCCAGGGCAATAAAAGAGCTAAGTGATCAATACGTCTGACAACGACGCAACACGCAGGCGGTTTGCTAATGCCGATAAACCACCCCCGCGGCAGGCGCGGGGGTGGTTTAGGGCTCGGTTTTTCTCGCACTGGCCAGTTGTGCGCTGGCATCTAAACGCAGGCGCTCATGTTCATCGAACTGCTCTTCAGCCAGCCGTTGAATCGCCGCTTGTTTGTCGTTGGAACTGAGTCCTGGATTGTTATCGATAGTGCTTTTTTCCTGCTGGAAGTGATCCAACCGCTGCTTCCATTTTTGTCGTTGCTGATCAAGCACCTGGAGGCGAGCGGCAGCTTGGTTACCTACCAGTTGCTGGCGCAAGGCTTGAATCTGCTCGGCATTGCCACCGCTCGCTTGCAGGGCCGCTGTTTGGCTGCGCAGCTCACTGTGCAGTTGTGGCAGCACGCTGTCTTGCAACTCTTCCGGCAGGTTTTCACGCAGCCGATCAAGGGCAGCCCCCTTAGCGTTGGCATCTAAGCGGTCATCACGTTGAACCGCTAAGCGTTCCAGGGTGAACAAGTTGTAGCGCTCATCATTGGCAAAAAAAACTTGATGCGCTTCATCGCTGAAAATCCGTGCACGTAATGCTTGCACGGCTATTTCGCGCTGCTTAAGGGCATCCAAACTGGACAGTTGCGGTAGATCACGCTCCAGTTGCACCAGTTGGCGTTTGTAGTCGAGGTATTGCTCCAGCAAGGCCAATGCTTGGGCTTGCGCAGCGCCAGACAGTTGGCTGCGGATGTATGCCTGCAGACGCTCGATGCTGCGGGTCAAGGGTTCTTCACCCACAGCGCTGAGGAAGTAATCGAAAATTTGCACAATGTCGCGGGTAATCCGCAGATTGCCTAACTCATCCAGCTGGAACGTGCCGTCCACCTGAGTGCCGTTGAAAGATGCTGGCAGCTGATTAGCGCCGGTCTTTGCTTGCACGCTGTTGTTTGTGGGGGCTTGCGGCTGAATTGCCGGGAGTTGCGTTGAGGGCTTAGTTTCCGGTGTACCAGCAAGCGAGCGTGCTGGCGTCGGTGTTGCGGGTTCTAGATATAAGGTGACGGCAACGCTCACTGCAAAGAGTACCGGCAACAGCAAAATGATTTTTTTCACGGCAACTACTCATCAATGCGGTGGCGCCGTTGCCGGCGCCGCCGCTACCGCAGGACTTACAGGCTGTCGTTCTTCAAACGGTTGGCGTGTTGACGATAAACGCTGATTGGACTGGTCTCGAACAGGCTGGTTAGGCCGATGACTTGGTTGACTTCATCCAAGTGGTTCATTCGATAGTTGTCGCGGATTACCTGGCCCATGTGCGAGCTGCAGCGCCCGACCAGACCGTCGTTGGCATCTTTGAACGTCAGCGATGCGGCTCCGGTAAGCAGGTCGCTTGGGTCAAGCAAGTTGGTCACTGGGCTGGTGCCGCTCCAAGAGTAGTAACGAATGCCGTTAACTTTATAAGGGCCTTCACCGCAGGCACTGGTTGGCAGCCCTTGAGGGAACTTGGCGTTAAATTTGGCCGCCCCTACGCTATTGAGCGATTCCAACGAACCCAAAGCATTTTGCTTCAAGGTGCTGGAGCTGCCAGACAGCAGGTTAATCAGGGAGCCGAGGCCATTGGCGATGCCTGCCAGCAGGGTTTCACCGGCCGAGCCTGGCGGTACATTGCGAATGAAGTCGGCTGTTTCGGAGCCTTTATGTGGCGCTCCGATGCTGGTTACCGAGGCCACTAGGTCAGGGCGCACTGCGGCGACATAACGAATGGTTGCGCCACCATGACTATGGCCAAGTAGATTGACCTTGCCGTTGCCGCTAATGGCTGCGATCTCTTCCACTTGTTCGAGCAGCTCTTCGCCACGGGCTTCGGAGGTGTTCAGCTGGCTGACTTCGGTGATGTAAACCTTGGCGCCATCGCGGCGCAGGGCTGACGGAATGCCATACCAGTAATCAACCCCCAGTAGGTTGTCGAAACCGAGCATGCCATGGGTCAAAACGATGGGATATTTGGTTTGCGTGTAACCAGTAGCTGCGATTGCCTGTGCAGGTACGGCTAGACAGGCGGCAACAGCAAGTGCGAGCAGAGTTTTATTGTTGTTCATAGGCGCTCTCATCATGGTGAGGTGAATTTTGCGCACTCCTTGCGCATTGTTAGACCCATCCGTGGACAGTGCTGCAACCTGAGCAATAAAGCAGTTTCTATGCCATGTCCCTGTGCAATGCTGCGCAGGCTCTAATTCGCTGTATTCATCGCGATGCACAAAAACGCCAGCAACCGGTCTTGGCTTGGTTGTTACAGCAAGAAACCGCCAAGGGTGGCGCGAGCTGCGGCGCAACTCTGACCTAAGCAGCGGAAATACTGGCTAGCCAGCCAAAAGGTGGGTGGTTTTGCTTGGCTTGACAGCACTGCTGAGGGTTCTTTAGCATTCAAACCACAGCGCCGATTTAAACAGCTACTTGCGGGGCGCCGGAAGACCGCTCAAAGGTCTTTGAAATACCGCTAAAGTGCTGGTTCGGTGTTGCCTCTCACCGCTGCCCAGCGGGTTTTACGAGGCCGGAATACACTAATGAACTGCTCTAATCGCTTAACTCCCAACGGTATCGCCGTCCCCGCACGCAAAGTCCTGCTAGATGCACGGCTGCCGACTCGGCTGCTGCGTCATCTGGATGGCTGGTCGCCGTTGGCCGATCAGTTTCTGCAGTTCGCTGACTTGCACATACCCTTGGCTGAGCACGCGAGTGACAGTCTCGATTGGGCGGTAGTCAGCGTGTCCGCTGCGGACGATATTGAGAAAATACTGCCGGCGCTGCTACGAGTAGCGCGTCAGGGGCTGATCCGTTTCGTCTAAGGCTTAGCAGGACAAACTGTCTGCTTGGCGATAGAGCAACAGCAGCTTGCGGGTGATGCTTTGCTGGATGTCGCTGCGCTCGAACGCCGAGAGGCGGCTGAGTTTTTGCAACTGCAGACGATGCAGGTGGATATACGGCATCTGTTGGTCGAACTCGCGTAAATCACCCTTCATCATGATCGGTAAAAAATCGTCGCCGATCTTCTTCTGATTGCTGATGATCTGCGCCAGCGCTTGCTTGAACGGCATGGTCTTTGGTCCTGGCACGCCATTTTTGACCTCTGTGGTCAACAACAGTCCAGGCTTGCCCAACACCACGCCCGGTAGCACGCACAGCCCGGTTTTGCGCACCGCTACGGCCTCGATGCCATGCAAGGTGTCATGAAAAGCATAGGGGTTGGGCAGCACCACCATCTTGCGACCCGACTCGGAGGGGAAGTGCAGGTTGTAGTTGGTGTAGAGCTGGCTTACCGACTCTGAGTAGACGCACAGGCGATTTTCAAATAGCTGAATAAACCGCTCAGCCAATTCGCGGCGCGCCATGCTATCCAGATCCCAGATCAGGTCCTGATTCTGCGGCTTACTCAGATCGACTTCCTGATGCTCCATGCTGCTCATAGCGTCCTCTTACACGCGAAATTGCCCCAGCAAGCGACTCAGCTTCGCCGCGAGTGCGCTTAGATCGCGACTGGCGTTACTGGATTGCTCGGCAGCGGTTGAGTTGCTGTTGGCCAGTCCCGCTGCCTGGGTGACGTTCTGATTGATATCTTCGACCACATGCGACTGCTGCAGGGTAGCACTGGCAATCGAACTGTTGAGACTGGTCAGGTTACACAAAGACTGGGTGATTAAGCTGAGGCTTGCACCGGCCTGGCTGGCCTGTTCTACGGTCAGCTGTGAGGCGTGGCTACTTTCGTTGATGACTTTGACCGCTGCCTCAGAGTTGCTCTGCAGGCGCTCAATCATGCTGTGGATCTCAGCAGTGGACTTCTGCGTGCGCTGTGCCAGTAAGCGCACCTCGTCGGCCACTACGGCAAAGCCGCGGCCCTGTTCACCTGCACGGGCGGCCTCAATTGCGGCGTTGAGCGCCAGCAGGTTGGTTTGATCGGCAATGGAGCGAATGACTTCCAGTACACCACCGATCTGGGTGCTTTCTTGGGCCAGGTTCTGGATCACTTCCACGGCCTTATCGATGGTGCCGGACAGCTGCTCGATTTGCTTCAAGCTGCTCTCGATATTGCGCTGCCCTTGAGTCGCTTGCTCCTCGGCCTGGCTCATTTCACTGGAGGCGTGCTCGGCATTGCGGGCGACATCTTGCACGGCATAACTAACTTCATTGATGGCGGTAGCCACCAGTTCCATCTGCTCGGCTTGCTGGCGGCTGAACTGACTGGCTTGGCCAGAAATCTGCCCGAGCGAGCTGGCGGCCCGATCCAGTTCTGCGGCGGCGCCAAGTGACTCACTAATAACTTGGCGCAAGCGCAAGTTGAATGCATTGAAGTGGCTAGCGATGGCGCTTAACTCATCACTGCCGGCCGCCGATAGGGTGCGCGTCAGATCGGCTTCACCGCTGGCAATGTTGCCCATAGCGCTGACGGTTTCTGCCAGCGGCCGGACGATGCTACGCACGATCAGACCGGCAAAAACCACCATCAGGCTGATAATAATCAGAGCGATGATCAGCGTGCGGATGGCCTGGCTACGAAACTCACTCTGCATATCATCGATGTAAATGCCCGAGCCGATAATCCAGCCCCAAGGCTGGAACAGTGCAATGTAAGAGACCTTGTCCACGGGCTCTGAGGCGCCTGGTTTGGGCCAGCTATAACTCAGGCTGCCGGCGCCCTGGGTTTTCGCGATGCGCACCATTTCGTTGAACAGTGGCAGGCCGTTAGGGTCTTTCATGCCGCCAAGGTCTTTGCCTTCAAGCTCTGGCTTGGCCGCGTGCATGAGCATTTTTGGTCCGAGGTCATTGATCCAAAAGTACTCATTCTGGCCGTAGCGCAGGTCGCGGATCAGCTCGATGGCCTGCTGTTGCGCTTGCTCCTCGCTTAGCTTGCCGCTGAGTTGCAGCGCATGCTGATGCTTGAGGATGCCTTGTACGCTTTCCACTACATGCTGGGTTTTTAATACTTTACCGGCATACAGGTCGTTGTAGCTCTGACGCAGCAACAACACGCTCATAGCCAGCAGCATGGCGACGGCGACCACCACAATCAGCCAGAGGCGACGACTGATCGGTAAGCTGCGAAAGGTTGGCATGGCAAAGACTCCATAGATTTACGTGCAGCTAAGCACCGTCCTAGAGGCTTGGCAATTAGCCATTCGCGATAGACAGTCGTGAAGTTTGAGCCGTTCGTGCGTAAAAACGCCGGCACAGAGCGTGCGCTGAGTGGGTAAACTGCGCAGCTTATAACGGCTGTTAGGTTGACCCGACCGACAGCGACATGAACAGCAGTTTGGCCTGGCGCTATTGGGATGGATATGGATTATTGGATTGCAGCACAAGCACTGATTTTGGGCATCGTTGAAGGGCTGACTGAGTTTCTGCCGATCTCCAGCACCGGCCACCAGATTATTGTCGCGGACCTGCTGGGCTTTGGCGGTGATCGCGCCATGGCCTTTAACATCATCATCCAGTTAGGCGCGATTCTGGCGGTGGTTTGGGAGTATCGCCGCAAGATTCTCGACGTAGTGGTGGGTTTGCCCAAGCAGGCCGAAGCGCAGCGTTTTACCGTCAACTTGCTGATTGCCTTTTTTCCAGCGGTGATTCTCGGCGTAGCGTTTGCCGATGTGATCCACCAATACCTGTTTAATCCCATTACCGTTGCCGTAGCGCTGGTAGTGGGCGGCGTGATCATGCTCTGGGCCGAGCGTCGGGTGCATCTGGTTAGCGTCGAGAGCGTCGACCAAATGACTTGGAAAGATGCCCTTAAAGTGGGTTGTGCCCAGTGTCTGGCGATGATTCCCGGTACGTCACGTTCTGGCGCCACCATTATTGGCGGACTGCTGTTTGGTCTGTCGCGCAAGACCGCCACTGAGTTCTCATTTTTCTTGGCCATGCCGACCATGGTCGGGGCGGCGGTGTACTCGGGCTACAAATACCGCGAATTATTCCAGTCCGGTGATCTGCCAGTGTTTGCTATTGGTTTTATCACTTCGTTTATCTTCGCCATGATTGCCGTACGCGCCTTGCTCAAGTTCATTGCCAGTCACAGCTATGTAGCCTTTGCCTGGTATCGCATTTTGTTTGGCCTGCTGATTCTGGCCACCTGGCAATTCAGCCTGATCGACTGGAGTAGCGTTCAAGGTTGATTGGTTAGTGCTGCGCTAATAGTTCTGCTGTTTTTGCACCATAAGCATCGGCTAGGCAGCAATGGCCGTTCATCCCGAGTCGTGTTGCCTTGCGCAATAACCGCTGTACCAGGAGTTATCGATGCGCGTTCTCGATCATCAGTTGCTGGCGGTTAATGGCATTAGCCTCAGCCTTTACAGTGCTGGCCCGGCAGACGGCCGGCCGCTGTGGTTGCTGCATGGCTTCCCCGAGTGCTGGTTATCGTGGCGTCATCAGCTAGAGCCGTTGATCGCCGCCGGTTACCGCGTGTTTATCCCGGAAATGCGCGGCTACGGGCAAAGCAGTGCGCCGCAAGCCGTCGAGGCTTACGACCTGCTGACCATCTGCGCTGACATCCAAGCGGCGATGGATGCTCTCGGCCAGCAGCAAGTCTGCGTCATTGGCCATGATTGGGGCGCGCCGATTGCCTGGCACTTGGCCTTGTTGGAGCCGACGCGGGTCAACGCGGTGGTGGGCATGGCGGTGCCGTTTGGTGGGCGCCCCAAGCAGCCGGCCATTGGCATCATGCAGCAGCTGTATGCCGGACGCTTCCATTACATCCTGCATTTTCAGACGCCCGGTGTCGCGGAGGCAGAAATGGACGCCGACATCCCGCGCACACTGCGCTGGATGCTGCATAACCTGTCTGCTGCAGTGCCCAAAGACCTGTTTTTGCAAGACAAACCAGCAGGTGCTGGGCTGTTCGATGGCTTGCAGCAGGTTGATCAGTTACCCGCCTGGTGCCCGCCGGAGGTATTTGCTGGCTACGTTGCCACCTTCAGTGGGCGCGGCTTTCGCGGCGCGCTGAACTGGTACCGTAACTTTGAGCGCAACTGGCAACGCAGTGAAGGTCTGGCCGGTCGGCAAATCGAGCAGCCGGCGCTGTTTTTGCTCGGTGACATGGACCCGGTAGGCACCTTAGAGGCTTACACCCTCAAACAGATGCCCAAACTGATCCCGCAGCTGGAAAGCCATGTGCTGAATAATTGTGGACACTGGCTGCAGTGCGAGCAGCCAGCCGAGGTTAATCGCCATTTGCTGGCTTTTCTTGCTCGCCATTACCCACGCTAAGGTCTGTTAGCATGCCGGGCTTTTAGTCATAGAGGCCTAGGCATGGAGCAGCGCGGCACGCTGAAAAATTGGAATGATCAGTAAGGTTTCGGCTTTATTCGCCCGCAGCAGGGCGGTGCCGAGGTGTTTGCGCACATCTCAGCTCTGAGTGGCGAGCGCCGACCCGTTGCCGGCGATGCGGTGCTGTATGTCGCGGGCCATGATCCGCAGGGACGCTTGCGAGCCGAGCATGTGCGCTTAGATGCGCCTCTAAGCTTGGACGACCCGAGTATCCGTCAGCGCCCGCGCAGTGCAAAACCGACTGCGCCAGCCCGTCCAGTAAGGTCGCGGCGGCTATTCACGCAAGGGGTGCAGTATTTGGCTCTGAAGCTGTTGCTGCTGACCGCTCTGTGCGGGTTACCACTGGCGGGCTGCTGGCAGCTCGGTCAGGGCAATCGTTGGCCGGCGTTGATCTATCTGTGCGCCAGCGTGCTGACCTTTGTGCTGTATTGGCAGGACAAGCGCAGTGCCGTCAGCGGGCGATGGCGGGTGAGTGAAAATCGCCTGCATCTGGCCGAGCTGCTTGGCGGCTGGCCTGGCGCTTTACTCGCTCAGCAAGTGTTGCGCCACAAAACGCGCAAACTGTCGTTTCAACTGGTGTGCTGGAGCATTGTGTTGCTGCATCAGCTGTTCTGGTTTGACGCTCTGTACTTGCAACAGCGCTTCAGTCAGCAGTTATTGCAGCGTTTGTTGGCGCTTTAATCCAGCAACAGACCGATGCGCTTGAGCTTGGGCAAACGATTCACCACCAGCTGATGCGAGCGGCGCAACAAGGCTTGCAGCTCTAAGTCACTGAGGGGGTAGGGCGCTGCCATCCTGATCCAGTGCGCGCGGGCTAAATACGGCGCCGGATGTATGCCAGGCCTATCGGTAAAGCCGAGAAACAGGTCGCGCTCGACCTTAAAGGCCAAGCCATCGCCCATGAAATCGAGAACGGCAATCATCTTGTTACCAGCGATGGAAAACACCTGATTACTGCCCCACTTGCGGTCTTCGCGCACGTCGGGCAACTGCAACAGATAATGGGCGATGGCATCCGGGCTCATGCTTACTTCCCTAAGTAGGTTTTGGCGTGTGGCTTGTGCCTAGCGACGAGATTCGCTCGCTTTGGCGGGTTTCACTTTACCCCATGATAAAAAACGCCCCGCAAGTGCGGGGCGTTTTTTATCGCAAACCGTTAACCAAGCAGGCTTAAACGATCACGCCCTGGCTGCGCAGGTAGTCATCGTAGGTGCCGCTGAAGTCGGTGATGCCATTCGGCGACAGCTCGATGATGCGGGTTGCCAGGGAGCCGACGAACTCACGGTCGTGGCTGACGAAAATCAGCGTGCCTGGGTAGTTCTCCAGAGCGAGGTTAAGAGCCTCGATGGATTCCATATCCAAGTGGTTCGTTGGTTCGTCCATGATCAGCACGTTGGGTTTTTGCAGGATTAGCTTGCCGAACAGCATGCGACCTTGCTCACCACCGGAGATAACCTTGACCGACTTAAGGATGTCATCGTTAGAGAACAGCATACGACCGAGGGTGCCACGCACCATCTGCTCGCCCTGCGTCCACTGACCCATCCAATCGAACAGGGTGCAGTCGTCTTCGAAGTCGTGGGCGTGATCCTGGGCGTAGTAACCCAGCTCTGCGCTTTCAGTCCACTTCACGCTACCGGCATCTGGGGTCAGTTCACCAACCAGAGTGCGCAGCAGGGTGGTCTTGCCGATACCGTTCGGGCCGATGATGGCCACGCGTTCGCCCGCTTCGACGGTAAAGCCGAAGTTCTTAAACAGTGTCTTGCCGTCAAAGCCCTTGGCCATGTGTTCTACAGTCACGGCATTACGGTGCAGCTTTTTCGTCTGCTCAAAGCGGATGAACGGGCTGATACGGCTGGACGGCTTGACCTCGGCCAGCTGGATCTTGTCGATCTGCTTGGCGCGCGAGGAGGCCTGCTTGGATTTCGAGGCGTTGGCCGAGAAGCGGCTAACGAACGATTGCAGTTCGTTGATCTGCGCTTTCTTCTTGGCGTTGTCCGACAGCAATTGCTCACGCGACTGGGTGGCAGCGGTCATGTACTCGTCGTAGTTGCCCGGGAACAGACGCAGCTCGCCGTAGTCCAGGTCAGCCATGTGAGTACACACGCTGTTCAGGAAGTGACGGTCGTGAGAAATGATGATCATGGTGCTGTTGCGCTGGGTCAGAATGTTTTCCAGCCAGCGGATGGTGTTGATATCCAAGTGGTTGGTGGGTTCGTCCAGCAACAACACTTCTGGGTCCGAGAACAACGCCTGCGCCAGCAGCACGCGCAGCTTCCAGCCCGGTGATACTTCGCTCATCGGGCCAAAATGCTGCTCAATGCCAATACCTAAGCCCAGCAGCAGTTCACCAGCGCGCGATTCGGCGGTGTAACCGTCCATTTCAGCGAACTCAGTTTCCAGCTCGGCCACGGCCATGCCGTCGGCTTCGCTCATTTCTGCCATCGAGTAAATGCGGTCGCGCTCAGCCTTAACCCGCCATAGCTCTTCGTGACCCATGATCACGGTGTCGATCACGCTGAACTGCTCGTAGGCGAACTGATCCTGGCGCAACTTACCCAGACGCACGTTCGGCTCCAGCATCACCTGCCCACCGGAAGGCTCGAGATCGCCGCCCAAGATCTTCATAAAGGTCGACTTGCCGCAACCGTTAGCCCCGATCAGGCCGTAACGGTTGCCACCGCCGAACTTGACGGAAACGTTCTCGAACAGGGGTTTAGCCCCAAATTGCATGGTGATGTTAGCGGTGGAGATCAAAGGTCTTACCTATCAATGACTTACGAATAGCTGAGAATGGGGTGCAGCAAGGTGATACCCATATTCAGCTTTTTCAATGTGCTCCAGGCGGAGCTTGTGTTGATCCAGCGGGCAGACGTAAAAAGCAGCTTCTGCACGTTATGGCCGAGCTGCTGGGATATGAATGCGGGGTTAATGCCAGACATTGCGCATATTGTCGCATAGGTATGGGGGCAGTTGTACGGTGGCCGATGGCCGACTCATTGCAACCTCAACACCGTCAGACCAAAATCGGCGTAGACCTGTCGATAAACTTTTGCCCCTTTAGCACATGCAATAGGCTGTTTAGCCATGGCAACTCGAATAAGCGCATGTATAAAACGTAGTCAGTTCGCATGTGGATTGCGCATCTGAATTGTTCAATAGGCCTGCACCAGCGACTCCATTTTTGCTTTATCTGCGCCTCATTACATCTCGTTCGCTGGTACCCCAAGACTTAATGGCTCTAGCGCAAAATACACCGCGATAGATTTACTCAGAACCCGCTTTCACGGATCAGTGTGGCCAAACCGCCCTTGGCGGCACCTAACAATAGGCTGCGAGCTTTGCCTTCGATGCTGACTACGCCACGCAATTCGTGTTGCCGTTGGGGTGCTTCTAACAGGCGCAAACGCACTCGGTAAAGTGCTTCACTCGGGGCGGCTTCGCGACCTTCTTGGTGGGTGGTGAAACGTCCGCCGTAGCGGCTATCGAGCATCGGGTGCAGTAGGCGCTGCGCCCGTGTTGTATCAATGGCTAACACTTCAGCGGGCAACGGTGTGAGCTGACCTTCCGGGAGAAACCGCGCGCTGGCACCGACGCTAATACGTTCGACCTCGCGTTGCTCAACATAAGCGTCCACCACCCAGCTGTCGGGGGCGACCAGCACGCCCAAGGTATCGCGCACGCCAACCCACGCCCCGGCGCGGAGCTCTGGGGATACGTCACGCCATTCGCCGGCAAATTCGGCGACGATGCGCAAGCGTCCTGCTTCTTCGCGCACGCCACGGATTTCAGCCAATTGCTCATTGAGCCGTTGGGCCATGGCCATTTGTCGGTCGATGCCATCATCCACTTCCAGCAAACCGGTCAGGCGGCGTTCCAAGGCGTCGATACTTACTTGCGCCTGCGCTTCACGGGCGGTGAGGTCGGGCGTAACGAAACTGGCCAGCGTTGCGCCTGCACGAATATTACCCGGCGGCTGCAGCTCGTCGAGCATCGCTGGAAATGGCGCAAACACAAACTGCTGGCGTTCAGCGTGAGCGACGCCGGTGGTGTCCACGTCAAAATGCCATGGAATCATCAGCAGCAGAGCGCTAAGCCCGAGCAGCCCACCGATCAGCAGGCGTCGGGGTTTTGCCACAGAGGGCCAGCGTTTCTTCCACAGTGATAGCTCTGACCATGCTGGGCGCACGATGAACCAGACCACTTCGACCATCATTAAAAATATTCCTAACGCCTTAAAGAAGAAGGTGTACACCGCCCACGCGATACCAATAAAAATCAGTAACCGGTAAATCCAAGTCGTGATGGCAAATGCGACCAGCGCACGTCGTTGGTGGGTTGGCAGCGACTCTGGCCACGGGTCGCTAAAGCCCAACACCTTACGCCGCAGCCAAATACGTGCATGGGCGCCAGCGCGTTCATGCAGGTTGGGGAAGTCGAGCAGGTCGGAGAGAATGAAGTAACCGTCAAAGCGCATAAACGGGCTGGCATTTAGCGCTAGTGACAAAACCCAGCCAGTCGTTGCCAAGTACAAAGCGGCCTGACGCAGTGGGCCATCGTCGAGTAACGCCCACGCTAGCGTGGCCAGCCCAGCCAAGGCTATCTCAACACTGACTCCAGCAATCGAGATGGCCAGCCGGTGTTTGCTTGAGCGCAGCCGCCACGACTCACCGGTGTCGGTATAGAGCATTGGCCACATCACCAAAAAAGCCACGCCCATGTGAGCCACACGCACTCCCAGTCGAGTGGCGACTACGGCGTGACCGAGTTCGTGCAGGGTTTTGGAGACGATTAACGCCAGCATAAACCCGAGAATGCCGCTGGGGCTGAGGATGTCGAGCACACTGTGGGTAAAGCTATCCCACTGGCGGGTGACCAAAAACAACCCGAGCACCGTGGCCGCGACCAATAAGCCCAACGCCATGGGTGAAAAAAGAGGCTCCAACCAAGGCGTTAGGCGCGCCAGAAAGCGCTGTGGGCGCACCAGCGGAATGCGAATAAACAAGTAGTGGTGCAACCACCAGCGCCAATGCCGCCAGCCCGGTTCGCGGGCCTGCTTAATCATGCGCTGACGGCCCTGTTCAGAGGGCAGTAGTAACTGATGCTGATCGAGGAAGCGGGCAAAATCTTCGACTTGTTCGGCATCCACAGCCAGCGGCGTATGAGCTTCTATATCCTCGGCAATCTTTTTGGGATCACCTGGCCAGCGCAGCATGCACTCGTATTCGAGCCAGCCGATGCGATAAAAGCGGTTGCTGACGGGGTCTTGAATCGCCCACGACGGCGAGCCATCGGCGCTGGGGCCCGATTCGTGCAGCTGTAGATCCTGACGCAGTGGTTGCCGAATCGTGGGCGCAGCAACCGTCACCAGCCGCTCCATTCGCGCAGTTTAGCCAGCGGTCGGCGCATCAAGTAATAACCCAGCACAACCCGCTCACCGTACAACTTAGCCGTACCGCGCAGGCCGATGCGGGCATCGGCAGTGGCAACACTGGCGCGCAGTCGATAACTGGCGATGCCGTCGGGTGAAAGAGTGGCTTGATAGCTGGTTTCGGTGATTTCACCGTCAATAGGTGACAACGGATGCACGGTTAAAAAAAGTTTCACTGGTGCGCCGTGATCGAGGGTGATGGCATCCGCCACCGGCAAATGAATGAGCATGCCGGGCTTGTTCGGGTTGGCCAGCAGCATGATGCGCTCACCAGTAACCACCGGTTTGCCTTGCCAATCATCGGGGTCCGCGAACACGGCTACGCCGTCATATGGGGCGATGGCGTCGATCCGCGTCAGTTGCGCTTGCACGGCAGTGAGTTCGGCGCGGCGCTCTTGAGCACGGCCCGTTAATGTGGCCAGTTCAGAGCGGTTACGGCTGTCATTGAAAGCCATTTGCGTAGCTGCCAGTAACTCAGCGTCGGCGACCGCCACCGATTTACGGGTCACTTCTAAACGGTTGCGCAGCGTCGTGTCGTCTAAGGAAAAAAGGCGGTCGCCGGCCTTGACTGGCGCGTTAGGGCGCACGTGCACGGTTTTGATCACGCCGTCTAATGCGGCGGTAATCGCCATGGCATCAACCGGAACGATTTCAGCCGGAGCCAGCACGGTTTGCCGTACTGGCAACAAGCAGAACAGCGCCAGTACCACCAGTGCCAACCGCCGCCGCCTAACGTTCAATGCCTGCCAGCGGGCTTTGAGGCCGCGACGCGGTTTGCCCGCCAGCATTTCCCAGCAATAGGCCCATGTGTGGGCGACGCGCTCGAACATCGCAAGTATGTCGGCTTGCGGCGGCTGGTCGAGCAAAAAAGCCACCCAACCCAGCAGGCTGCCGTTGCGCCGAGACAGCCGCAGCACGAACACACCACTGGGCCACCATTCTTGCCAGCCATCAGCAATATCACCCGGCGCGGCGCTAAGCTGGTCGGCACTCGGCGCAAACCAGCCACTTTCAGGCAGCTGCTCAAGCACCCACGGCCAGGCGCGCTTTAACCAAATAAGGTAAGGGCTGTCCTCGGTGAGCTTGGCCAAACCCGACACCGCGACCACCTCACCGCGCTCACCGATGACCAGCGCTTGGCGAAAATGCAGGGCCGGGTGACTGTCGTTGGCCATACTGAAACCCAGTTCAGCGACGTTTTCTGCTGCTCGTGCACGTGCTTCTAGGTTGGTGGCAAACGCCGCGAAGTTAGGGTTGATAGTCATTAATCAATCAATGCTCAGTGAAAATCGGGCAACACCGCTCATACCTGCAAGCAGGTCGGGCTCGGCGTTGACCATTCGCGCTTCTAGCTCAATGGTCTGGGCGACGGCATCCACTCGCGCGTTAATCAACGATACGGTGGCCGGATAGCTGCGACCGGTTTCATTGATCTTCACGTCAAACTGAGTCCCTACCTGCAACTGGCGCAACCAGCGTGACGGCACGTTAAGACGCAGCTTTAACGGGCCATCGGCGATCAGCTCGACCAGCGGCGCGCCGATATTCACGCTTTGGTGTTGCTTGGCGTAGACCTTGACGATATGCCCATCAAACGGCGCATTCACCGTGCACTGCGCTAACTGTGCTTGCGAAATGGCGATCGCTGCCTTGCCTTTGTCTGCATTGGCGTTAGCCATCGTTACTTCCATATCACCGGCAGCGTCGAGCTTGCGCAGACGCTGTTTAGCGGTGAGCGTTTCTTTTGCCGCCGTGTATTCGGCGCGCGCCATACTCAGTCGCGCGGCTGCCTCGCTGCAGTCAAAACTGACTACCGCTTGGCCGCTCTTAACCTGCTTACCGAGTTGCGCTTGCAGCTTGGAAATACGTCCAACCATTTGCGCTGACAGGGTTGTTTCTTGCTCCGGGCTGAGCAATACGCGAATCGTATTGCTCTCGTCTGTTGGAGTAGAGGTAACAGGGGAGGCGGGTGCCTCTACCTGCGCCATTGGCCTTACCGTACCCGCCGGTGGCACCGGCGATTCAGCAGCTGCCGGTAGCGCCACGACTAAACCTGCTAGCAAGCAACCCAGCTGTTTAAATTGCGTTATAGAAAGACTCATTTGTTTGCCGTCGGATTAAAAACCACTTGTTGCCACTGCTGCATGGTGGTCTTCATGGTGCCAGCCAAGGTTTTAATATCGTGGTTGTCGATTGTTTCAGGCAACACATCGAGACCAACCGAGTTGTACACACGGCCCCATGCCGCTTGTGCATTGGAGTACGAGGCATAACGCTGGTACTCAGCAAGCAGGGCGCGTGCTTCGGAGCGGATCACTTCAAGCTCAGAGTCAAACTTGGTCTTTTCGGCGGACTGGGCATAGTTGAGCAGCCGCTGGTCTACGCGCAGGCTTTCTTCGTTGTACTTCAGCTCAGACAGTGACAGGCCGTAGCGCTGAATACCCACACGAATCTGCGTCAGCACAGCCATCGACAGGGCCATACGGCGCATGTCATCGGTCTTGTTCTGGTCTTCATGTGCACGATTGAGAGCCGGGTATTGGGTCAGTTTGAGTACGTTCCACGACAGACGAATACCTACGTCGGTCCAGCTGCTGTTGTAGTTGTAACGGTTGGAGTCGTACTGCATGCCGGCGTCGGCACTCAGGTTTGGCCACAGCAGCAGTTTTGCCGCTTTGATGTCGTTTTCGGTGACACGGCGGCGATACCACTCTTCCATGATTTCCGGGCGTTTTTCCAAGGCCAGCAATTCGAGCTGGTCGAAGTTATTCGGCACGGCAGGGAGCGGAGTTTCTTTCTCGTCAGCCAAGGTGTACTGCGTGCCTGGCGGGATCGACATCAATGCGTTGAGTTCAGCGCGCGCCAATTCGATATCCTGACGGCGCAGAGTCAACATGTTCACGGCGTCGAGCAAAGCACGCTGATAGGCCAACACTTCTTGTTGTGGCATTAAGCCTTCGCGTTCAATGCGCTTGGCGTTATCCAGTGCGGTGTGCACGCGCTCCAATAGCGAGTCAACACGGTTAACCAGCTTCTGCGCACCTAGAGCGCGCCAGTAACTGTTGCGCACGTCTTGCAGCACGTTCTGAGCGACCTTGCGGCGGCGCTCTTCGGCCATCAGTACCTGGTCAGCTTTCTGCTGCGCGCGGTAGTACGACACACCAAAGTCGAGCACGCTCCACGAGAATGTAAGGTCAGACAACGTGCGCTCGCGCTCGACCGAGGTCGAAGGGCGAAGCGATTGCTGACCATCTTCAATGCCGACCGAGGTGCCGCCGGAGTCATTGCTGCGCCAAGCGTAGCCGGCACCCGCAACGATGCGCGGCAGCATTTCATAGGTGGACACATCGTGCAGGCTCTTGGATAGCGCGCTTTCCATCAGCTTTAAGCGGTAGTCCAAGTTGTATTTCAGTGCACGGGCCGCGGCCTCATGAAAGGTGATGGGCGCAGTGATCGGCTCTTGATCGGCATACATCTGCAAGCGATCTTGTTTGACGCGTTCACGTACTTCTTCCGACTTAAACGGCTCCGGCGACAGCGAGCTACAGCCCGACAGAAACACCGTAAAGCACGAAGCAACCAGCAAGGCTGGAACTGGGAAGTGAACTTTTGCTGCTTTGATCTGCATTGTTATTGTTTCCAAGGACAAATTAGTAATTAACGGTTGCTTTGAGCCAGCGGCAGACGCCCAGCCCCAGTACGCAATTGTTCGGAGAACGACGCCGCGCCACTGCGCGTCGGTTTTTGCGTTTTATCGGCGGGCGCCGCCTGGGTCTGCTTAGCGTTTTCTGGCAGGTCAGCAGCGTCTGGAGTGTCGTCAGTTGCGCCGGTGTCGGCTTCCACGTCAGGCGTCGCGGCTTGTGGTTTTTTGCGCTCTTTAAACAGCTCGGCCAGACCTTTTAGTGGTTCGCGAAACAGGTTCAATGATTGCAAATCACCCTCACTGCTGAGGTCCGTACGGCCGTAATGACCATCGACGATACTGTTCAGGAAACGCGAGTGCTGCTGTGAATCACGGATCGCATGGGTAACGAACAAGTTCGGATCAGTGCCCAGTTCGAGGCTGAGCGACGTCAACGGGCGATCGCCAAAGGTGAACGCCCTTGGGTCACTGAAACCACGAGAGTCGTCGAGCGCACGCTCAGCTTGCGCGGCTTGTACTTCGCGATTGACGTACACAATTGGGTGGAACGGCAGCTGCATGCGGCGCACGTCATCAAAGCGCTCGTTGGCGTAATACGGGCCGACATCGAGTGTGACCGGCGAGCCCAAGAGCGCATTGCTTGATTGCGAGCGTGGGCCGTCCAGCGGCGAGCGGATTGGGTCGCCATTGCCCATCGGTACGCCGGGTTGCGCCGGCGGATTTTCCGCAGTCACATCAACCGTTACCGTGGCGGTTTCAGTTACACCGCCACTGGTCACCGTGTAGGTGAAGGTGTCGGTACCAAAGAAGCTCGGCGCAGGCGTGTAGGTGATGCTGCCATCTGGTTTAAAGCTGACGGTGCCGTTAGTGCCTTGCGTAACGCTCGTTACAACGCGGTCACTGTTCTCGAAGCTGTCATTGGGTAGCACATTGATCGTGACGGGGAAGCCCGCCGTGGTGGAGGTTTTGTCATCCGCGATATCAACCACGGGCGTGACCGTGATGTTCAGGTCGGCGGTATCAAAACCACCATTGCCATCCGTCACGGTGTAAGTGATGGGCGGCACAATGCCATGCCAGTCGGCAGTCGGTGTGAAGGTGTAGCTGCCGGTCTTGTCGATCACCAGCGTACCTTTGCCAGGGATATTCACCGTGGTTGTGGAACCGTCCCCAGGCACTGGGTGTGGGGTGCCGCCGATCACAATCTGGGTCACGGTTAGCGTGTCACCCTCTGGGTCGCTGTCCGCTACATCACCACCGGAACCGGTGACGATATTGCCGGTGATGGGTGTGTCTTCTGGGGTAGTGCGTGTGTCGTCGTTTGCCACCGGTGGGTTGTTGATATTGATAGTCAGCGTGGTTGTAGTTTGGTCACCATCGCTATCACGTACGGTGTACGTGAACACGTCTTGGCGGTTTGCCACGCCACTGGTGTCTGTCACCAGATAGCTGTAACTACCGTCAGCTTGCAGAATAAGCGTGCCGTAGGAGCCGGCGATTGATGAACCGACATCCGTCGTTGGGGTGCCGGTATTGCCAGCCACTACCCCAACTACTGCGCCACTCGGTGCCCAACCATCTGCGCCGGAGCTGTCATTTTTAAGCACGCCATTGGCCGCGGTAACAGTCAAGGTGACACCTTGAGCGGCGGTATTAATGTCAGCAACCGCCGTTGGCGTGTCGTCGATGATCTGGACGGTTAGCGTGCCCGTAGCAGTCGTCGGTGTTGCTTTGGTATCCGTTACTACAAGCGCAATGCTGTCGCTTGATTCAGTCGCGCCAGGTTGATCCTGCTGTACGTTGAGTGTGTAGCTGTAGGTGACGTTGGCTTCGGTAGGCGCGTCCGGTGCACCAGTGACCACAGTAATGCCGGTGATCAGTAATGTGCCTTCGCCTGTGTCGATGCTAACCGGCGGATTGCTCCCGGCTTGAATAGCCTGCAGTTCAGCCACCGTAATTGTGGTGCCGCCAATGGTTACCGTTTTGATGCCGTCTGGTGCTTTAACGGTGAGCGAGCCAGTGGTGGTTTCGCTGTTATCGCTCGCTGAGGTTAGGCCTTTTTCAAACACGGTGGCTTGGCCGGTGGCACTACCATTACCGTCGTTGGCACCGATCTGTGGCACACCGTCGGTATGGCCGTTGATGGTAATGGTCAATGCTGCCGTGTCGGTGGCGTTGTCGGGGTCTCGTAGGGTGTAGGTGAAGACCTCGGTCAGGGTTTGGCCGTCTTGCAGGGCATTGACCGCTGCATTGCCGTTGTCCAACACATAGGAATAGCTACCGTCGGCGCCGAGGGTGAGGGTGCCGTACAGGCCCGTGATCACGGTGCCGGTTGTGCTGTTGGTGCCGGCAGAGATCGGCGTCATAACGCCCCCGGCTAGCTCGTTACCGGTGCGAATACCGGAAATGCTCAGTTCACCGATCACGTTATCTGGGTCGCTATCGGCTATGCCGTCTGTGCGCACGTTACCGGTGGCTGGGGTGCCGGAGTCTTCGGTCACGCTATTGGTGTTATCGGTGGCAACCGGTGGGTCGTTTTCACCGTTAATGGTGATGGTCAGGGTGCTGAACGCCGTGGTTTGGTTCACGCCTTGGCCGTCATTGATGGCGTAGCTGAATACGTCAGTTAAGGTCTCGCCCGGCTTCAACGCGTTGACGGCCGTGTTGCTATTGTCCAGCGTGTAGGTGTAGCTGCCGTCAGCATTAATGACTACAGAGCCATAAGTGCCGGTGATAGAACTGCCCACACCAGTTGTGCCGATATTGGCCACGCTAGTTTGCGTGCCGGCCTTAACGCCTTGCACCACAATGGTTTGCCCCGCGTCTGGGTCACGGTCCTGCGTGCCGCCGTTGTCATTACTGTTGCTGATGCCTGGCGTTATGTCGCCGGATACGGTGTTGGGCGATGCGTCTTCGGTGATTGCGTTGACGTCTGGTGTGGCAATGATCTGGCGGTTAATGCCAATGGTGATACTGCCGGTGCCGGTAAGCTTGCCGCCGGTGCCTTGATCCTGACCGGTACCCACCGGAAGGCCTGTATCGTCTGTGTTGTTAGGGTTCTGGTCGTCGATCAGGTAGTTAATGGTGACGCTATCGGCCGGGTTGCTGTCGGTGTTCTTGTAGGTCAGGCCTTGCAACACCTGATCGACCAAGGCCGCGGTGGCCGAGGCGTTAAAGGTAATTTGCAATGTGCCGCCAGCATTGCTGACAACGCCGACTACAGTACTGCCGATGCGCAGGTCTGTGCCGCTGATATTGACGCCGGTACTGCCACTGCCGGTGGTGCCAAACACGTCAAATGCGTTGGTGCCGCCATCCCGTTGCAGGGTCAATACTGAGCCGTTCCAATTACCGTTGGCGCCGAACAAATCCAGCTCTGGATCGGACAGCAACGCGTTGCCATCTAGAACCACTGCGCTACCGCCCTGAACAAAGGTGGGAGTGTTGTCTAGGCCTGTAAAAATAGGGGCGTCGTTTATCGAGGTCGGCTGCAGATAGAGCATTTTGCTAGCCGTCTGCGTGCCGGTGATGCCTGCAGTGCCGGTCTCCGGATCTATCAGCGCGGTGCCGCCGTTGTTGTTGTCATCCACTGTCACGGTGAATGTCACTGTGCCATCCAGGTTTCCGGCGCCAGAGGCAAACGTCACGCCATTGGCCAATGCGGTGTTAATGTCCGCGCGCGAGCCGGTCAGGGTGACGGTGCCAGTACCAGCACCAGTAACTACCACGCTACCCGGTGTGGTGATGGCGATAGCGCCGTAATTGCTATCTGCTCCTAACTTAGCGTTCAGAGTCACTTTGAAGTTGTTATCCAGCCCATCCTGCGAGCCGGCAGCGCCGGTGAAATCTTTGGTATCAGCAATAACGATGGCATTGCTGTTGGCAGCCGAAAATACGTAACTACCACCGGTAATAGGAAAATAGCCATTCGCACCGGGCAACGTCACGGTAGGGGTATCGTTAACAGGCAGGATGGCAATCGTCACAGTCCCGGTATGGCTTCCTAAGCCAGAGTTATCGGTTCCGTCTATACCGGTGTTATTACCGTCGCCCACGGTAACGTTTAATGAGTCGTCGCCGTTGTAATCGGTGTTGCTGACGTAGTGCAATTTGCTCAAAGCCAGATCGAGAGCTGCTTTAGTGCCTTGCAGAGTCACAGTAGTGGAGCCGATAGCGCCTTCCGTTACGGTTACATTGTCGGGTACCGTGCTCCCCGTAGCGCTGAAGTAAAGCGTGCCGTTAGTCACTGTGAGGGTGACGGTGTTGCCGGTGCCGTTGAAGGCATCTGGGTCGGTGTAAGAGGTAATGGCGGTGTTAATCAGTGTGCGCACATCCTCGTTCACCACGATGGGGCCCGCTGCAACTACCACCACTGGCGGATCGTTCTTATCCGATGCAGCTACAGCAATGGTGACGCTGGAAGTATTGAAGGTGTCGTTCGGTACGCTGCCGTCATCGTTAGTCGCGCCGCCGTTAGCGCCAGCGCTCAAAGCGCCAGTGCCATCACGCAAGCGATCATCAATACTGACTTTGATTTTCAAGTCAGCAGCGTCGGCATCATCGCCGTTTGTTCTGGCCTGTACCAGCGCCAGCGCGGCGCGCACATCGGTGAGGCTGCCTTGGAACACCAAGATGTTGTCGCCAGCGGCGTTGGTCACCGTCACGCCAGCCGGTAGCGCCCCAGAAAACAGCAGCACGCCATTGGTATAGGGTGTGGTGCCATCAGCGGCCAAAAATTCCACTTTAATCTGGACGAAATCTGACTCGCCTGCTTGGATGCCATCCGCAATGTCTTTATCACCCAAGGTGAAAGTGGGCAGGCTGGTGGCGGTCACTGAGGAATTCACCACAAACAACCCGGTATGGTTGGTGCTGACGGTGGGTTTGTCGTTAGCACGCTCGAGTTTGATGCGGTATTCCGATGCAGCGATGCCAGCACCTTGAGCGCCCGCGGTGCCATTGTTCAGCGTATTTTGGTTAGAGCTGTAGTCGCCATCGCTGACCACATACTGAAACTTGTCGTCAAATTGTTCGCCACCGCCGTGTTTGTACTTCACCGCGCCGTTGTCCAGCTCAGCCTGAGTGAAGACCGAGCCCACACCCAGCACACGTCCGCCTGCCGTCAAAACACCGTATTGACTGGCTGTGGTGATACGGTATTGACGCTGTTCGCTGGTGTTGTCGCTGTCTTGGTAGACGAGGTGCGGAACCCCAGCCCCTGGCGCTGTAGCAACGCCGCTACCGGTGCCATAGCCAGGGCTGCCCGTATATGCGCTCGCACCACCGATAGTGAACTCGGTGCCTTCTTTCAGTGCCGGTACGCCGTTGTAGCCAGGCTCAGCGATGCTGACAAAGGTCGGCGCGTCGTTGAGCGGGTTGACGCTGATATTGATGACAGCAGCAGTGCCAGTGCTTGTTTGATTAGTAGGGTCACCAATGGGCGGGTTAGCGTTAGCGTCGGTGTTGTTGGATGTACTCGCCACACCCTGATCATCCACTGGCACGATAGTGAAGGCATCGGTGTAATTTTCACTGGCGTCGTGCACGTACTTCAGATTGCCAGCATCCAAGTCAGCTTTAGTGATGACCTGATTAACCATGACATCTATGCCATTCAGCTGCAGCTTGCCGTGGGTGGGCAGGACTGTGACTTTGAAGCTCAGCACGTTGTCCTGGGCGTAACCGGACGTTTTGTCGCTGCTGTCGTTGTCACTGTCACCTAGGGTGATATGGGTTTTGCCACCGGCGTTGATGACAATGTTGCCGCCCTCAACAAGTTTGATGGGCTCACCATTGCCTGCGGTCGGCGTGTCGTTCTGGGGTTTAACGTCGATATTGAACGTCGAAATACCGTACAACGACGTGGTGGTGCTGGTGCCGTTAGAGACGTCGAAGGTGAAGGCCGAGGTGAAGTTTTCACCGCCGTCGTGCTGAAACGTTACCTTGCCAGCATTGATGTCTGCCTGGGTGAAAGAGCCAAGCACACCGAGAGCCGTACCATTGAGCAAAATCTTACCGTTGTCGGGCAAGGACAACAGTCGATACGTCAGCTGGGCGTCAGTGATGGCTGGGTTGGTGCTGGTGGCCGAAAGCTGTGTAGCGCTCAGTTTGAAGGTTTGCCCTTCAGCGATCTGGCCTGCATCGAGGGACATACTGCCACCGGGCGCATTGATCTGTGCGACTGGAACGGCTGCTCCTGGCCCAGGACCGGTGGCTACACCTTCATACTCGATCTTAAAGGTGTGCACGGTGATGGGCGCATTTGCGGCTTCGCTGCCGTAAATACCGCCGTCGCGCTGATTGGGGATCAAGCGACGATCACCATCCATGATGGTGAATTTGAAATCGGTGGTGTTGCTGTTGCCATTGGTTGAAACGAAGCTGATTTTCCCGTCGTTAATATCTTTCTGGGTGAAGCTGAAGCCCACGGGCAGTGATTGCCCAGGGTAAGCCGAACTGGTCAGATAGCCGCCCGCTGGAATGGCCGTCAGGGTATATGTCAGGCGCTCAGGGCCAGACTCCGCATCAATAACCTGAAGCATGGCGCTGGTAATCGGCAGCACGGTGGTCAAATTGCCGGTGCCGGATTCCGGGCCGAATTTTACCGGACCAAACTCATTACTGGCGTTGGGTAGGGTGCTGCTGTCCCAGACGGGGTCATCGTTGTTGGGGATGACGGTCAGATTGATGGTGGTTTCTACGCTCGATGCAGCCGTTACCGTGCCGCCGCCAGCGTCGGTAACAAGCAACTTGAAGCTGTCGCTGGTAGTTTCGCTGCCGTCGTGGTCGTAAGTGAATTTGCTCAGGTCGGCATTGGTGATGGTCTGACCATTGGTCACGACCGTGCCGTTGTATTTCAGTGTGCCGTGAGCTGGCAGCCCTTTGACCTGTACCGTATGAATATTGTCGTCTGGGTCGCTAATGGCCAGATCACCGCGCGCAGTGCCCAGCACAGGTACGATGCCGCCGACTAAGGTCACGCCGGTTTCGCCTTCAATCAGGGTGATATTGCCGCTTACAGCAGGCGCTTGGTTTACCGGTGTAATGTCCACCGTCACGCTTTGTAGCGTCAGCAAGCCGCCGGCACCATCGTCCACGGTGATTTGGAATGCATCGGTGGTATTGCTCAATACCTGGCTGCCGTTGTGCTGATATTGCAGATTGGCAATATCGCTAACGGCAAAGGTGGAACCGATAGTTAGCTCGTTGCCATTAAGCTTGAGTACACCTTGAGCCGGTTGGCTGGTGAGCTTGATGATGATCTGATTAGCCGTGTTATCGACGTCAACCAAACCCAGGTTAATTTGACTTACAGGGCTACCGACTGTGCCATTACCCGTGGCCGCTACGAACGTGGCGTTGCCACCTTCGCCCACTGTTAGACGCCCAGCCCCGCTGGCTGGAGGAGTCAAGGTGGGCGCGTCGTTCTCAGGAGCGATAGAAATGTTGCGGGTGAAAATAGTGGTGCCGAGGCTGGTGGTGTTGGTGATGCTCAGCGTGAGGGTTTCGCTGTCCCCGGTTTGTGATGTCCCGGTGTAGGTGTAACTGAGGCTGTCCAACCAAGTTTGTACGGCCGTCGCATCGCCGCTAAAAGTGGTAGCGCTCAACGTGCCTTTGGTGACACTGGCGGTGACTGTGAGCGAGTCCGTGCCGGTGCCAGTAATGGTGATGTCTTTGCCCACTACTTTGGCGGTGTTTTCACCTACCGAGAACGGTTCGTCAGCCGGCGCAATGTCGGTAACGGTTGGTGCAGCTAACAACTCACCATAGCCGGCCAGCACTAAGGCACTCGCTTCAATTCTCCCAGTACTGCTCTCCAGCACCCAATCGCCGCCCTTGTCGGCATTGCCGGTGGCGTTGGTGGAGGCGGCGATGTCAGCGCCGGTGAGGTGGGCCAGTTCGTCGATAAACACTTGGCCTTGCTCGCCTTGAGCAATTTCGCAGCCGTACAGCAAAATGTCGGCGTCGGCGCTTAGGTTAGCGGCCCAGCTTTGTAGCTCAGCGCTGTGGCTGCTGAGGCTGTCTTTAGTAATGCTGTCGCTGCCCAGCGTGAGGTTGCCAGGAGTGCCGTGGCTGACGATATGAACGGCGTCGAAGGTGCCACCTTTAGCCAGCTCTTGGCCAATAACACCGAGGCCAGACTCATCATTGCCAATCACACGCACGGTGATGTTGGCAGGCAGACCCGCCAGCAGGCTTTGTTGGTCGGCTACGCGAGCATCGATAATCAGCAACACACCTTTGGTCGCGCCACCTTCGAGCACTTCCTGCGGGCGCGCATCTGCCGCAGGGGCTTCGTGGTGTTGAGCGCCGTTGTCGTGACCGCTGTCGACGTTATCAGCGACGGCCACTGCACCGGCGCCGTCAAATAACAGACGGGGCTCCAAGGCCAGCGCACGAACAGCAGAACGGAATTGGGTGCGTTTTTTATTGGACATAATGGTGGCCTTGTTTTCCGAATTTGAACTCATTGGCGCGGGTGGCAAACGTTCACCTCGTTGCTCCCACGTGGAGAGAAGAGGGCAGCTGTTCGCGTTATTTGGCTAATTCGCTCGGGTAAATGCCGGCGAAGAAGCTGTGAATAACCGTGAATCAGCCCGCAAAAAAATCGCCTAAGCGTTAGCGTGAGGCAGGTTATGCCCCGCGCGTGCACCACCGACAGATCGGAAATAGGGAAACTCGGTTGCTTTCAAATACGCGAAAGTGCGCGCAAACAAAGGTCGGTTGACGCGCGCATGCTCTGCGTTAAAGGCCTGGAGCCTTAGTGGTTAGAGCGGTCTAGACGCGCTGATGGGGCGGGCGGGCGGTTTTGTTTGCGCGGACCTCGGGCTGGCTAAAACCGTGTTGTACCTGCACAAAGAACTGCACATTTGTTCTGGCGCGCGGTGCCGTTCACACTCTGCCCATCGGTTAATGGTGATCAGGCTTATGCGTACTCATGTCATTGCGACACTTACCTATGTTGGACTGCTGTTTAGTGGTCAGCCGTTATGGGCGGCAGTTCCCGCTGACGTCAGCGTGGAGATTTCCCATTGGTGGGTATCGCCCGGCGAGAAAGACAGCATCGACGTGCTTCGCCGCCATATGGCAAACCGGCACATTCAGCTGCGCGAGCGGCCGTTTGCGGGCAGCGGCACCCACCGTTACGGTGATGCTCTGAGGCAGCGTGTTGAGGCCGGTAAATCGCCCATGGCGGCCCAAGTAATTGGCTATGACATTCATCAATGGGCACGCCTGGGTAAGCTGGTTAACCTAGACCAAATCGCGGCGGAGCAAGACTGGCAGGGTGTGGTGCCTGAAGGTATCCAGCACCTGTCTAAGTACCAAGGGCATTGGTATGCAGTGCCCATTAATGCTCACTCAACCAACTGGCTATGGGTCAATCACGCGCAATTTAAGCGCTTGGGATTGCAACAGCCTGACTCGTGGCTGGATTTGTTGGCCATGTTGGACGCGGCCAAAGCCGACGGTTTGATTGCGCTGGCAATTGGCCGGGAGCCTTGGGAGCACACACTGCTGTTTGAGTCGGTAGCGGCTGGGGCGGGCGGTGCCGAGTTTTATCGACGGGTATTTTTAGAACTGGATAAAAGTGCCCTAGACGCCAATCTGCTTGATGAGATTTTTAGGCGCATGAGTGTTCTGCGTAACTACCTTGACCCTGCGTTTGCCACCCGCACGTGGGATCAAGCCACCGATCTGGTGCGTTCAGGTAAAGCGTTGCTACAGGTACAAGGCAGTTGGGTTAACGGTGAGTTTAATAAATATGGGCTGGTGCCTGGGCAAGACTATGAGTGCTTTCGCTTCCCCGATACACAAGGGATGTTTCTGTTTAACAGCGATCAATACATGCTGTTCAACGACAACCCCAGCGATCAGCAAACTCGCCTGAACTTTGTCAGTACGTTGATGGACCCCGAGTTGCAGCGCGAATTAAACATTGCGACTGGCGCGGCACCGGCGCGTGTCGACATCAATCGAGCAACCTTTAATCGTTGCGGTCAGCAAGCCATAACCGATATGCGCGGTGCCAATATGCGCCGCACGCTAATGGGCTCAATCGCCATGGGCAATGCCAACCCTGGCGAGGTCAAAGAGGCTATTTATCAAGTGGTGCATGAGCATCTACTCGGTCGCCTCACTGACAAACAAGCTGCCAGTCGCCTGGAACAGGTTATTGCCACTGCAAAACACCAATAAGGAGAAGGGTTGATGCAGTTTTTCAGCAACTTAAAACTCACCAGCAAAATTGTTTTGCTGGTGGCATTGCTGGGCACCTTGGCGGTGATCATCACGTTTTACTCAATGGCCAGTCTGTATGCCGTCGATAGGGATTATCGAGCGCTGCTGGATAAAGACGCGCAAGCGTCGACCCTCGTCAATGCGGCGTTGCTGGACCTCAGTGATGCCAGCCGTTTGGTGTTTGCGGTACTCACTGAGCAAGAAGCGGCGAAGATGCGTGCGTCGCAGCTGCAACTCGACCAACAACAAGAAGAGTTTCGGCAAAAAATCAACACCATCAGGCCTTTGGTTCACGAATCAAACGAACAACTCGATGTGATTTTGCAGCAGCAACAACGAGTGTTCGCCTTGGCGGCGGAGATTATCGATGCCGCCGCTCGATGGCGCGGTGATCGCTCGTTAAATATCATTCATCAGCAATTTGACCCTGAGCTCAACGCGCTGCGTAAGAACATGGATAACTTGCGCGATCAAATTATTGCCCACTTCCAAGACTCATCGGCGCAACTCAATGCGCAAACACGCCGCACGCTGATCAACACCAGCGTGTCGTTTAGTTTGGCGCTGGCGGCCATTATTGGTCTTTCGGCGTATCTATCGCTGACGCAAATTTCTCGCCCCATCACGCAGCTCACCCATGTTATGAGCCTGCTCAGCGCCCGTGATTATCAGCAGTCCATCGGCTATACCGAGCGCCAAGACGAGGTCGGCAAGATGGCGCAAGCGCTGCAGGTGTTCCGCAATAACATGCAACGCGCCGATCGCTTAGAGCTAGAGGCGGCTGCCAGCGCCGAAGCGCGGCGTATTTCGCAGCAATTGACCGATTTGACCGACGCCATGCCAGGGGCGGTATTCCAACTTTTAGTCAAGCCAGACGGTAGCCAACAGTTCATCTTCCTGAGCGGCAATGCCGTGGGCTTTATCGGTCATCAGGCCTTGCACGATAAGCGCTCTGGTCTGCGCTTAGACGCCGTGCGCAGAGGTCGCACAGCAGCAAGTGATCAAGCGCTGGAGCAGGCAATCAGCAACAGTCTTACAACCTTGCAGCCCTTGGATATGGACATGCAGGTTGCGCGGGGAAGTGGCAGCTTTTGGCTCAAAACCCTGGCGACTGCTAAACGCACCGAGGACGGCTCTACGCTGTTCAACGGTATCTGGTTGGATATAAGCGAACTCAAGGCCCAAGCGCGCGCACTGGAGGAGGCCAAAGAGTTGGCCGAGCAGGCGGCCAAAGCTAAGGCGTCATTTCTGGCAACCATGAGCCATGAAATCCGCACGCCGATGAATGCCATATTGGGGCTGACCCAGCTGAGCCTTAAACACCCACTGGAGCTAAGGCAGCGGCAGCGGTTGGATAAAATTCTGCGTGCAGGCCAGCATTTACTGGGCATCATCAATGATATTTTGGATTTCTCGAAAATCGACGGTGGTCATCTTGTGGCTGAAACGGTGGTGTTTTCGCCCCAGCAGTTACTCGACGATGTGCAGCAAATGCTTGAGGTGAAAGCTGCAGCCAAAGGCCTTGATCTGCAGGTTGCGACGGCGGGTGATTTGCCTTTTCTACTGGGCGACCCGCTGCGTATCAGCCAAATCCTGCTCAATTACGCCAGTAATGCGATTAAGTTCAGTGATCGAGGTCGTATTAACCTGAACGTGGAGTTACAGCACGAAGCAGATGGCAGACTGTATTTATATGGCCAGGTGGTTGATCAAGGCATTGGCCTAACGCCACAACAAAGCAGCTTGCTGTTTCAACCGTTCCAGCAAGCTGACGCGTCGATTACGCGGCGTTTCGGCGGTACAGGTTTAGGGTTGGCCATATCGCGAAACTTAGCCGAGCTAATGGGCGGCAGTGTGGGCGTAATCAGCCAGCCGAATGAAGGCAGTACATTCTGGTTTAGGGTGGCAGTGGCTGAAGCTGATCAGGCGCACATCGGAACGCTTACGCCCGCATCGGTTGCCTTGGTTGATCAGGCTCTGCAAGGCATTCGCGTGCTCTTGGTTGACGATAACGAGCTAAACCGTCTGGTCGCCTGTGAACTGCTAGCCGAGCAAGGAATATGCGTGGATCAAGCCTGCGATGGCCGCCATGCATTGTCGGTGCTTGAGCACGCCAGCGATGGCACCTATGACATGGTGCTGATGGACATGATGATGCCGGAGCTAGACGGGCTGTCGGCAACACGCTTATTACGCGACAACCCGCGTTTCAAACAGCTACCCGTGATTGCTATGACCGCCAATGCCGGCCCGCAAGATGTTGCGCAATGCTTGGCCGCTGGTATGAATGCGCACGTCGCCAAACCCATTGATGAGCAGCATCTGTGGAAAGCCCTGATCGACCACTGCCTACTGGCACAACAGCAGGCGCAACCTACAGACAGGGTCTTTGTTACTGAGACACCTGCAATCGCTGAGTTTTCACCGATGGCCTTGGAGCAGCTCAAGCGGTTAGTTGCGCCTGCACGCTTCAGTCATATGCTGGTGATGTTAATTGATGATTGCCGACAGCGCGCTGAACACTTCAAAATGTTGTCTGAACGGCCAGATCCACAGCAGATGCAGCAACAAGCGCATGACCTGATCAGCACCGCCGGTCATGCCGGCTTTCAGCACCTCAGTGCACGTGCTCACGAGCTGCGTAACGCGCTGCAGCAAGATGATATGGCGCAAGCACAGCAGTTAGCATTAGAGATTCACGTTGCGATCTTGGTCGCCGTTGAGCGGCTGCAAAAGCACTTTGACCTGGTTTAGCGGTTGAGTCAGTAAAGGATAAAAGCTTGATGGAAGAGCACGGATCGCTTGGTGTAACTGCACAGGCAAGTGATAACCCCATGCAAAAAGTGTTGTTAGTGGATGACCAATTGCTCAATTTGGCATTCGCCTGCGCGGTGCTTGAGGATATGTGCATTCCACTGCAAGCCAGTTGTGGTAAAGAAGCGCTGCAACTGGCGCTCAGCGAACGTCCCGATTTAATTTTATTGGACGTGCGTATGCCAAACATGGACGGGTTTGAAGTCTGTCGACAACTCAAACTCAATCCGTCAACTGCGCATATCGCGGTGATTTTTTTAACTGCGCTAGACGAGCAAGCTGACGAAGAGCTTGGGCTTAACCTAGGTGCAATTGATTACATCAGTAAACCGTTCAAACCCGCAATATTGAGGGCTCGAGTGCGCAATCATTTGCTTACCCAGCGCCAACGTCAGCAGCTGGAGCAACATGCGCAAATGTATGGCCTTACCGGAATATATAATCGTCGCAAGTTCGATACCAGCTTGGAATTTGAGTGGCAGCGTATGCAGGTTTTGCAGCAACCATTAAGTGTGTTGCTTATCGATGTTGATTTTTTCAAGTCGTTTAATGATCATTTTGGGCATTTAGCAGGGGACCAAGCACTGCAAAAAATTGCCAATGCGATCAAATGTGAAATGCAACGCAAGGGTGATACGGCAAGCCGCTACGGCGGCGAGGAGTTTGTATGCATCCTGCCGCAAACTGATCGTCAAGGTGCCACACAGATCGCAGAACGGATTCGTCATGCAGTTTTGGCTCTGCAGATCGCCCATCCAAAATCGGTATGTGGCCCATGGATCAGCGTGAGTATTGGCGCTGCGAGTTTAATTCCCGACGGCAAAACGACATTAAAAACGCTATTAAATGAGGCCGATAAGTACCTCTATAGCGCCAAAAATGACGGCCGCAACAACGTAGTTAGCCAATAAGCACAAGCGCTTGCCACTGGGTTTATTGCGGCAGCTGGTGCGAAGGGCTCAGGCACAGCGCTTCTATCCGCTCAAGCAAGGTTTCACTGGCCGCAGGCTTTAACAGCGCCGCATCAAATGTCAGCCCCTCATGGCCCGCGCTGGGCCGTGCAGGGGAGGCGGAATACAGCAACACCGGCAATTGCGGCCAACGCTGACGCGTCTGTTGTAACAGCGCCCAGCCATCCATGTCGGGCATTATTTGATCCGTAATCAGGATGTCAGTCGGTGCGGCTGCAAGGCGTGCAAGCGCTTCTTGGGCGCTGCCGGCAAGCGCCACATTAAAGCCGTAACCCTCAAGCAGGTCACCGAGAAAAATCCGCGTCAGCTCGATGTCATCAACCAATACGATGCGGCGTTCTTTGCCCTCAACGCTGGTGGCGTAACTCTCCAGAAATACCTGATCGATTTCATCTTCCGACGCACCTTCAAGCGTTAACTCAAAGCTAAAGACGCTGCCGCTGGACGTGTTGTCTGTCACTTGTAACGTGGCGCCCATTTGCTCCAACAGTTCACTGACAATCGACAGCCCCAAACCGAAGCCCTCGACGGTTGCCGAATTACTTGCGCGATGAAAGGGCGCGGTAAGATTTTTACGAAAATCCAGAGGTATGCCTGCACCGTTATCTGCAACCACAAACTGTAAGGTAAAGGCTTGGCCATGCTGCTCAGTGCAGTGCACGTTGAGCTGAATGAGGCCGTTACTGGTGAATTTGGCGGCATTGTTCAGCAGATTGATCAGTACGCGACGCAGTTGGCGGAAGTCCGCATGAATCAATACTGGTAAGTTATCAGCTAAGGTGGACTGCAATTGATTGTGCTGACGCAGGGCTAAATGACGGCCTTCCTCTTCGATTTCGTGCAAAAAGCCAAATAAATAACCTGGCTGCAAACTCAATTCAATTTGATGCAGTTCGCCACGGGAGAACTCTAATAAATCATTAAGCATCTCCAGCTGTTGGTGCGCCTGACGTTCAATTTTTTGTGGCTGGTCATTAATTGGCTGAGTTTTTAGCTCACGGGCATAGTTAATAATATTGTTCAGTGGGGCGCGTAAGTCATGGCTGATTCGTGCCAGCAAACCACTGCGCGCTTGAAGCGTTTCACGCAGTTGTTGGGTTCTTAACTCCACTTGGTTTTCCAGTCGCTCATGCGCGGCCTCTTGCAAGTAGGCTACTTCAGTGAGTGCTGCTTGCTCTCGTTGTCGGGTTGAGGCCACTTTTTGAATTATGGTGCAAACCAACAAAAAAGCGGTAAACAGTGTTGAGCCCAGGCCCAGTTTGTCTTCACCGTATAGCCAGATGTCACTCTGGATACTTCCCGATAGGGTAATGGCGCCTTGCAGCACCAACACGACACACACCACCATGGCTAGCCAGTCCAGTTTGACCTTGCGATACACCGCCATGGCAAATGAAAGCGGAATTAATAGATAACTTACGTTTCTGAACGCTGAGAAAAGCTGGCGTGACCAGACAAAATCGCCCGCAACGCCCCAGAGCAAAATGAACCCGCCGCAGGCGATATAGGCAATAAATATCACCCGTAACCAGGTATCCAACGAGCGAATGCGCAACAAACAAAACGTGTAGGAAAAAAACAGCACAAAGGCGCACATGGAGAGGCAAGCAACCAGTTCCCGAGACCACGGCATTAACACTGGCCAATACAATAAGTAGCCGTTTACTACACTGACCAGCGCTAGGTAAAACAGCAGCGCAAGCGAGATAAGCAACATCAAGCGGGTGCGGGTCAGTGCTGTAACGATTAGGCCAACAGGCAATAGCAGCAGCAGGATGCCTAGCGTCAGGCCATCCACTAATTGATTGGCGCTCGTCGCATTGAGCAGTGCGGTGTCGTCCCATAACATCGGGTTGACCATCATTGCGCTGTGACTGGTGACCCGCACAATCACTTGGACCGACTCACCAGCGTTTAACGCCAGATGAAAGCGTGGTTGTCGTGCGATCACTGGCCATTGTTCGAGTGGGTAATGACTACCTGCTTGCATCGTGGTCCAGTGGCCGTGTTGCTGAACATGCACCTGGATGTTTTCCAGGCGTGGCTCACCCACCGTTAGCCAGCGGTGGCATATTTGCTCAGTCGTGTTGCTTACCGTGAAACGTAACCAGATGGCGGAGTGGGTAAAGGCCACTGGAGGGCGAGGCGCATCGGCGTTGATAAACGCCTGATCACCAAACGCAGCCACTTCATCGGTGCTAAGTGCTCTGGTTGGGTCTTCTAAAATTTGCGCAATGGGCATGACAGGCAGTGTGCCGGGAGTACAAGTTGCGACATTGTTGCCCGCCCAAGCAGGTGCAGATAGACCGTTCAAACAGACCAGTAAGACGGTGAGAAGAGGCGCTGCAAAGCGGATTAAGTGCTGCGCGGCAAACATAATGATCCTGAGTGAAGTGGCTGCGGGTTTTGGCTATTCGATAGCTTCAGTTAACGCTCTCGCGATTGCTGCCGGTACTGGCTCGGCGTCATGCCCCAGCGTTGCCGAAAGGCCGTGGTGAAATTACCAGCGTTACTAAAACCGACTAAATCAGCTATATCTTGTACGTTCATCTCGCTGTCACTGAGCAGCTCTTGGCTTTTGCGCAGGCGAACTTCGCGCACATAGGCAAATACGGTGGTGCCCATGTGCTCGCGGAAAAGCGTCGACAGTCGTTTGTCGTGGGTGCCGACCTTGCGCGCCATATCAGGCAGCGAGGGCAGGTTAGCCAGGTTTTGATCGATTAAACGGATCACAGCCTTGAGTAAGAGTGGCTCATCACCGGTTAACTCGGCATTGTCTTGCTCGGTCGTTGTATTCAAACGATTGAGCAGTTGTAGGTGGACGCGAATACGTGCCAGCACCTCCAGCGGTTCATATGGTTTGAGGACATAATCCACGCCGCCGAGCTCAAGACCTTCTAAGCGTTGCTCAAGCGAGCCCGCCGAGGTCAAAAAAATCACTGGGGTGTGTTTGGTTGCATCAGCCTCGCGCAACAGCCGACACAACGTGAAGCCATCCATGTGCGGCATTTGCACATCTAACAAAATCAAATCCGGACGCAAAATCAGCGCGCGCTGCAGCCCTTGGCGGGCGTCATGGGAGGTTGAGATACGCCACCCTTGCGTCCGTAATGCCACCAGTACAGGTCTTACATCTTCTGGGGTGTCATCAATTACCAAAATATGCGGCGTGGCAGTCATTACACAATGGCTCCGGTTGTGAAACTTAGCGGGGCCAAGTCGATATATTTGTTGCTGCATCCGCTTAAACAAACATTATGTCCGCGCATTCAAAATAGGGGTTTAGTTAAACCGATAAAATACCTGCTCTGCTGCAAACACTTCGCAGTTCTTAGTGGTTGTCCGCGCAACACAGTGTTGCATCGAGGGTATGAGTATGCGCGATGTAAGCTTTTTGACCGAGCTGTACTGGTTCACTTGTGTGGTGGATTTGGGAAGCTATTCCGCTGCCGCTGAGCAGGCTGGCGTCGCCAAATCCAGCCTAAGCCGCAGAGTCGTGCAGCTAGAACAGCGACTTGGCGTTCAATTGCTCAGCCGCAGCACGCGTAAAGTGACTATGACCAGCGCAGGTGAAGATGTCTATCGGCATGCCCTGGACATGCTAGGCTCGGCCCAGGCTGCTCAACTCAGTGCACTAGAAACCCTAGGCGCGCCCACTGGGCTTGTGCGTATCGCCATTCCCGGGGTCTTGTCCGAGTGGTTAATTAGCCTTTTGGGCGTGTTCCAGCGCGATTACCCGAGCGTGCGCTACGAGCTGTGCTTGGAAGAGGACATTGCCAGCACCGCTAAGCACATTGATTTGCACCTCAGTTTGCGACCGCCACCTAACGACAGCGCAGAAGTTGTGGTTCACCCACTGGCGGTGCTGCCTCGCGTGATGGTTGCAAGCCCAAGTCTAGGGATAGGTCAGAACTCGCTCACTAGCCTGAAAGCACTGCCAGATACCCAGTTGTTGGCTTACGGTACTCATTTGAATATTCAGCCTTGGGCGCTGCAAGACAGTTTGCGCACGCTGAAAACCCCGGTGTTTATTTCTAGCAACCTACAAACGTTAAAACAGGCGGCCTGTGCAGGGTTGGGTGTGGCCTATTTACCGCTGATAGGTTGCCAGGCAGAGATTGCTAATAAAACCCTGCAGGTGGTCTGTATTTCTGACCTGACCCTGCCCATTGAGCTGAATATTCTGACGCCTTCCTTTCGCGGTATCACGTTAACGGCCAGGCGCTTGATTGACGCTATTCGCGAAAAGACAGTGAGCCTCTGACATACCGCTATCAGCCCCATGACCTAGGGGAACTCTGAAAAAGGCTTTCAAACTTTGGCAAAATAGCCAGACGCCGCCCACTAAGTTTTCCGATCAAGCGGATGACCTTCGCCGATGCCGAGTACGCCGGCAGCGCAAGCAGGCCGGCAAAGAGTTGTTCCTGATCGAGATGGATCGGTTGGTGCCGTAGAAGTGATTCACTGCCCTGATCGAGCCGTACTACCCCAGGGTGATGGTGGCCGTCCGTCCTACCCGCTGATGGCGATGCTACGTGTTCATCTGCTGCAAAACTGGTTTGGTTACAGCGATCCTGCAGGTGGCGGCACGCTGTAGCACCTACAAGAAGCTGGATAAGCGCAGTGTGCTGTACAAAGCCAAGCGCAAGATCGAGAAGGCCAAGGCCTAAGGTCGAGCATCCGTTCCGGGTGATCAAGCGCCAGTTTGGTTATGTGAAGGCGCGCTTGCGTGGCCTAGCCAAGAACACCGCGCAACTAGTGACGCTGTTCACGCTGTCCAATCTGTGGATGGCGCGCAGACATTTACTGATCAATGCAGGAGAGGTGCGTGGGTAATATGGGCAATAGCCTGCGCGAGGTGCTTGCGAAGGCAGGAAACACAAAAATAAGCGACTGATTTGATTGTTTCAGATCGATTTGCCACTTTCAAAATCAGCGGGAGCTGAAGTCAGTCGGAAATACATGACTACTTCAGACCATCCTTAGCGGCGGCTTGTATCAGTAGGCGTGGTTGCTCAAAGTCGTAATCGCGGCGGCCAATGCAGTTGGGGCGAATTTCTAGGCATACGGCAAAGCGCTTGATCACAGGCTCGTCAGCAACCATGCAACTGTCTGGGGTATAGGCGGTGGGTTGATCGAGTTTGCCGAAGACAGTTTGGTCGTCGCCAAACACCTACACATGGCCAGTAGCACTGTGCTGAAAGTGGTAATGCAAACCAGTCTTGCAGGCCTTTGTCGACGTCGATACGCACCACTTTGTAGAACGCGAGTTCAATCTCTTCGGATTTTTGGGGCTGTCTTGTAATGGTCAACGCTATGCAGTTACGTGTTTATGCATGAGCCGCTGTCGATAGAGATATCCAAGCAGCCCTAACGCCAGCACCAGGCCGATATTGGACAGCAGCAAGGCATAGCGCAGCGATTCTTTGCCACTGCTGGCGGTTAGCGCATCACTGACCACACCGATAAACACCGGCCCCAGACCAACACCGGCGAGCGTTGTCGCGATAGTTTGCAGCGCTACCGCCGTTGCGCGCTCCCATGGATTGACCAGCTGCGTGAGCAGATTGAAGATCGGCGCTACCCACCAAACGGTAAAAAAACCCATGAGTGCACACCAGAGCATGCTGGTCGGTACGGGCATCGCGCCGATGTAAAAGGCTGTGCCAGTGGGCCAAAGTAGATACAGCAGCATGCACAGCAACGCGATGCCCTGACCCAGTATGGGAATGCCCAGCAGCCACTGACGGTTAATCGCCACCGCACGGTCTGTCAGCCAGCCGCTAAACAGTCCGCCAACAGTGGCGGTAGTGCCGGTCACTACACCGGCGAAAATGCCCGCGTGCTGCAGGGACAGGCCGTGCGATCGGATCAGGAAGCTGGTGTTCCACATAGCAAAGGCAAAGCCGCTGAAACTGAATAAGGCGCAGGCGCTGATCAGTAGGATGTAGGGCCGATTTCTGAATAGGTGCGCAGCCGCTACGCGCATCGAGTGCAAGGGCGGCGAGGTGTGGCTTTGCGTCTCCCAATAGCCGCGCAGCGGTTCACGTACGAATAGGCCGAGCAATATGGAAACCAGTAGCACCGGGGTGGCAATTAGATAAAAGCCGTTGCGCCAGCCCCAGTTATCGATAACCCAGGCGCCAACACCCAGGCTGAAAATTGCCGAGATTGACGGGGCGCCGGTGAGAAAACTTATCGCTAGTGAGCGTTGTTGCACCGGGTATAGGTCGCTAATCAGTGAGAGTGATGCCGGCGTTACTGGAGCTTCGAATACGGCTATCAGCATGCGCGTAAGCACGAGTAGCCAAAAGCTGGTGACCATGCCGCAGAAAAGCGTGGCCAGAGCCCAGGGCAAGCCGCTCAAGGCCAGCAGGCGTACCCGTGAGCCGCGATCGGCCAAGCGTCCGGCAGGTAGCCCAATGACGGCGTAGATTGCGGCGAAGGCCAGCCCTGAAATCAGGCCCATAGAGGCGTCTGATGCACCAAATTCTTGTTTGATCGGCTCAATCATAACCGACATGCTCTGGCGGCCGATAAACAACCCGGCATAGGCGAATACCAGTACCGAAAGCACGCCATGGGCGCGCCAGCCGTACCCGGGGGGCGGCACTGCAGTGGTCATGTGAATTGCCTCGCAAAAGACAACGGCCTCATACCGAGGCCGTTGTGAGTGCTATGACTGAACTAGCCTTGACGCTGTTTGAGCAAAGTCAGAGCGGTGTCTTCGATCATGTCTTCCTGACCGCCGACCATGCCGCGCCGGCCCATCTCCACGAGGATCTCGCGGGCTGACACGCCGTATTTTTTCTCGGCGCGCTTGGCGAACAGCAGGAAAGAACCGTAGACGCCGGCGTAGCCCATGGTCAGGGCGTCGCGGTCGCTGCGGATCGGGAAGTCCATAATTGGTAATACCCGATCCTCGGCCACGTCCTGGATGCCGAACACCGACACCCCGGTTTCAATGCCCATGCGGTCGCACACCGCGACCAACACTTCCATCGGCGTATTGCCGGCACCTGCGCCGAGGCCGGCACAGGCCGCGTCGATGCGCGTGGCGCCGGCGGCGATCGCGGCGATCGAGTTGGACACTCCCATCGACAGGTTATGGTGACCATGGAAGCCGATCTCGGTATCTGGGTGCAGCGCCGCGCGCATGGCCTCGACCCGCGCTTGCACGTCATGGGGCAGCAGGTAGCCGGCCGAGTCGGTCAGGTAAATGCAGTTGGCGCCGTAGCTCTCCATTAGCAGACCCTGTTTGACCAGGTTCTCCGGGCTGTTCATGTGCGCCATCATCAGGAAACCGACGGTGTCCATGCCCAGTTTGCGGGCGTAGCTGATGTGCTGCTCGGAAACATCGGCCTCGGTGCAGTGGGTGGCCACACGGATGGTGTTGACGCCCAAATCAAAGGCCATCTGCAGGTGCTCAACCGTGCCAATGCCCGGCAGCAGTAGGGCTGAGACTTTAGCTTTTTTCATCAGCGGGATCACCGCCGACAGATACTCTTCATCGGTGTGGGCGGGGAAGCCGTAGTTCACCGAGCGGCCGCCGAGGCCGTCACCGTGGGTAACTTCAATCAAGGGCACGCCAGCTTCATCGAGGCCGGTGGCAATGTTCTTCATTTGCTCAAGGCTGATCTGGTGACGCTTAGGGTGCATGCCGTCGCGCAGACACATGTCGTGGACGGTGATTTTCTTGCCGCGAAGATCCATGGTGCACTCCTTAGGCGGTGGCTGTTGCAAGCGATTGGTTAAGCAGGGATTCGGCGAACATTTCTGCCGTGCGTGCGGCGGCGGCGGTCATGATGTCGAGGTTGCCGGCGTACTTGGGCAGGTAGTCGCCCAGGCCTTCGACTTCCATGAAGATCGATACACGGTTGCCGTCGAATACCGGGCCATTGACCAAGGTGTAGCCCGGCACGTACTTCTGTACTTCTTTGATCATGGCGTGGATGGCCGCGGTAATTTTGTCCTGATCCGGTTCGCTTTCGGTCAGGCAGTGCACGGTGTCGCGCATCATCAGCGGCGGCTCTGCCGGGTTGATGATGATGATTGCTTTGCCTTCCTTAGCGCCGCCGACTTTCTCAATCGCGCGTGAGGTGGTACGGGTGAACTCGTCGATGTTTTTACGCGTGCCCGGACCGACTGATTTGGATGCCGCAGTGGCAATAATTTCGGCGTACTGCACCGGCTGTACGCTGGAGACGGCAGCCACCAACGGGATGGTGGCTTGGCCGCCGCAGGTGACCATGTTGACGTTCATCGCGCCGGAGGCGAGGTTCGCTTTCAGGTTGACCGGCGGCACGCAATAAGGGCCGATCGCCGCGGGCGTGAGGTCAATCATCAGTACGCCGAGCTCGTTGAGCTTGCGGCTGTTCTCGGCATGCACGTAGGCGCTGGTAGCGTCGAAGGCAATCTGAATGCCGTCGGCCTTGATGTGCGGCAGTAGGCCATCGACGCCATCGCTGGTGGTTTTCAGGCCCAGCTCACGGGCGCGGGTTAGGCCTTCGGACGTGGCATCAATGCCGACCATCCACACCGGCTCCAGTACCGCGCTGCGCTTGAGTTTGTAGAGCAGGTCGGTGCCGATGTTGCCGGGACCGATGAGGGCGCATTTTATTTTCTTGGTCATGATGTTCTCCCGTAGAAAGGCGTAGGTCAGTCGACAAAGCGCAGGTTGGATTCGCCCAGGCCGCTCAGGCTCAAGCTGATTTCATCGCCAGGGCCGACGGGTACCAATGGGGCGAGGGCGCCGGAGAGGATGATTTCACCCTTGCGAAATGGAATGCCCAGCTCGCCGAGGGTGTTGGCCAGCCACGCCACAGCCGCACAGGGATGGCCCTGTACCGCATTGCCGAAGCCGTGACCGGCCGGTTGGCCGTTTTTACGCATGTGCAGTTCGACTTGCGCCAAATCCAGTTCGCGCGGGTCGACGCGCTGCATGCCGAGGGCGAACACGCCGCAAGAGGCGTTATCCGCCACGGTGTCCTGGATACGGATCTGCCAGTTGTGGATACGCGAATCGACAATCTCAAAGCACGGCGCCACAAACGCGGTTGCGCGCAGCACATCGTCAGCAGTAATGCCGGGACCGTTTAGGTCTTCGCCGAGAATAAAGGCGATCTCGCCTTCGGCCCGCGGTTGCATAAGGCCGTAGGCGCTGCAACTGATGTCGCTGCCATCCGCCACGTGCATACGGTCGGTGAGGAAGCCGAAGTCGGGCTGATGCACGTTGAGCATGTCTTGCACGACCTTGCTGGTGACGCCGATCTTTTTGCCGATCAGTTTTTCACCCAGCTGCTCGCGGCGCTGTAAAAAGCGCAGAGAAATGCGGTAGGCCGTGGCGAGGTCAAGGTCTGGGTAACGCTCGGTTAGCGGAGCCAAGGTTTGGCGCCCTTGTAAGGCGTTGAACAGTTCATCGCCAAGGGCTTCGATCAGGTGGGCGTCCATAGTTGGGCTCGCTCCAAGGTTAGGGAATAAAAAAGCCGGGCTGCTCGCGCAGACCCGGCAAAAATGCAGTTAGCCGACCCACACGGTGGAGTCAGCACCGCCGTCGACGTCAATAATTTTGCCAGTGACCCAGCGCGAGGCCGGGCTGGCCAGGTAGAGCGCGGTAGCGGCAATGTCTTCGGGTAGGCCGAGGCATTTAAGCGGCGTGTTGTTCTCCATAACCACGCGCATGCTGTCAGGCATCACGCTGCTCAGCGCATCGGTCAAGGTCGGTCCAGGTGCCACGGCATTGACACGTACCTCAGGGGCGAAATCCTGGGCCAACAGGCGCGTGAGGTGGCTGAGTGCGGCCTTAGCGGTGCCATAGGCGCTGAAGTGGCGCTGTGAATAACGTGCGGCCACCGAGCTGATGTTGACGATATTGCCACCGCCACTCTGGCGCATCAGTGGCACACACAGTTGGCACAGGGCATAGGCCGTGGTGACGTTAAAATCGAGCAGTTGGCTGAATTGCTCCGGCTGCAGCGTCAGCGGGTCGTTGGGTCCGCCGCCGCCGACGTTATTAACCAAGTGGGTAATGCGTCCGAAGTGCGCGTAGGCGTCACGCACCAGGGCCTGGCGTTGCGCGTCATCGCTTACATCACAGGTTACGGCCAAGGCACGCCGGCCAAGAGCGCGCACCTCTGCGGCCACGGCTTGCACATCATTGTCTGAGCGGGCTGCGCAAACCACATCGGCGCCGGCCTCGGCGTAGGCCAACGCAATAGCGCGGCCGATACCACGGCCTGCGCCGGTAACAATGGCGACGCTACCGTCTAGCTTGAAGCGTTGCAAAATACTCATAATGATCCCTTGGGTTCAGCTGCAGAGAGGCTTGCTTCGATTTAGCGCGGGCCCCAGAGGTCGGGCAGGCCACAGTCGGTGTCTGCAATTACGCGTTTGAGTAGCAATTTGAGTGTTTGCGCATCGCCAGCGCCGAGGCGATCGACAAGGTCTTGCTCCACTGCTTTGGCTAGGGCGATCTCTTGCAAGGAGGCTTCCCGACCTGCCGCTGTGAGGACGTGGATGGTGTCGCCGGCAATCGCTTCCAGAGCGATTAATCCTTGCTGCTCAAGGAAGTGCATGGTGGCTGGGGTGACGACATGGCCGGTGTAAGAGACGAACTCGTTGAGTTCCTGGATGCTCAAGCGGTCACGAATACACAGGACCGACAGCACGAAGAATGCGTGTTCATCGAGTTGCTGCGAGCCGGTCAAACGGCGCAGAGCATTGAGCATTTGATAGTGGGCACGCCCGAGCAAATAACCCAGTAGGTCTTCGCTGTAGCCACACTCCGGCGGTGGTGGGCTGGCGAGGCGTAATTTCTCGCGTGGCATGCGTGTGGCCAAGGCGTATTGACCACTCTGAAACGCCAATGGGGATTTGTCCGTGTGGTCAAAGGCCAGCACTTCACCGACGAAGATCACATGGTCGCCGCCTTCATATTGGAACGCGGTGCGGCACTGGAAGCGGGCGGTGCACGCTTGCAGCAGCGGTGCATTGCTGATGCCGGTGTCCAGCTCGATCTCGGCAAACTTGTCCTCACCCTGGCGCGCAAAGCGCCCGGACAGCTCCTCTTGCTCATGCGACAGCACATGCACGTTCCAATGTTGACCGTTACTGAACGCCGGCAGGCTGCGAGCATTCTTCGCCAGGCTCCAGAGCACCATGGGTGGGTCCAGTGAGACCGAGTTGAAGCTATTGGCAGTGATGCCTACCGGCACGCCGTCTTCGCCGCAGCTGGTGATGATGGTCACGCCCGTGGTGAAAGTACCCAGGGCGGCGCGGAAGGCTTGGGGGTCGAAGCTGGTCTGTGCGCTCATGGCTGGCTCGCAATGCTGGATTTTTGTGATCTCAGTATCGAGAGCCGCCCAAGCGCCAGCATCGTCTCAATGGACTAGCGCTTTTCCCTCCGATCGCTTGAACCAGTACGGCAGCTTGTACCGCGATCTGTGCGCTTTGCTGGCAGCCATGAATTTCCTTAATAGCGTGTTTTTCGGTGGTGTTAGTTGGGCTGCGAATGACGCGCGCCATTTAGAGCGCAGCGCGTTGGCGGCAAGGTCGAATAGCTATCTGCAGGTAACTAGTCCGCTTTGACGATGAACGAAGCAGCGACGAATCCGATGATCCAGTCATACCCAGCTAATTCGTACAAAAAAACACGGGAGTACAAGCACATGACTGGTATCCGAGTAAAAACCCAGCAAGAAATCGAGTTGATTGAACGCGCTCGGCAGTTAGTGCCGAAGCTCAAGGCGCGCGCGGCGCAGGCCGAGCGTGACTTTAAAGTGCCGAATGAAACCATCGCTGAGATGCAGGAAGCTGGCTTCTTCCGTGTGTTGCAGCCGAAGGAATTCGGTGGCTTTGAGATGGATTTGCGCACCTTCTTTGAAATTCAAATGACCCTGGCCGAAGGCTGCATGTCCACCGCTTGGGTTTACGGCGTGGTCGGCGTCCACCCTTGGCAGCTAGCACGCTACCCGATTGAGGCGCAGCGCGAAGTGTGGGGCAGTGACCACGCGACCTTGGTTTCCTCCACTTATATGCCAGTGGCCAAGGTCACGCCGGTCGAGGGTGGTTATCGCATCAGTGGTCGTTGGAGTTTCTCCAGTGGCAGCGAGCACTGCACTTGGTGCTTGCTGGGCGGCATTATTCCGGTCGAGGGCGACCTGCCGGCCGAGCACGGCACGTTCCTGCTGCCGCTTAGCGATTACCGCATCGAGCACAACTGGGATGTCCTGGGCCTGCGCGGCACTGGCAGCCACGATATCGTGGTCGAGGATGCCTTCGTGCCGACGCACCGTGTACAGCGCACGAACAACTGGACCATTGAGGCCACCCCGGGTCGCTTGGTTAACACCAACCCGTTGTATGCCATTCCGTTTGCTCAGGTGTTCACCCGTGCGGTGTCTACTTCGGCCATCGGCGCGCTGCAGGGCGCGATTAATGAGTACTGCGCCAACGCCGCCCAGCATGTGGGAAAGCATGGCGCAAAAACTGCCGAAGACCCGATGGCGCAGATGGCCGTGGCGGATGCGGTGATCACCGTTGACGGCCTCAAGCTGGTGCTGGAGCGCAACTACGCCAACCTGATGGAACTGGCCAAGAACGGCGAATACCCGGATGTGGAGACTCGCCTGTTGTACCGCTATCAGTCGTCGTATGTGACCAACATCTGTGCGGAAAAAATCAACGAGCTGCTGCGCAATATGGCCGCCTCGGGGCTGTACAGCAGCAACCCGGTGGCACGTCTGTTCCGTGATGTGCACCAGGGTCGTGGGCACATTGCCAACAACTACATGGCCTATGGCCGCAGCTTCGGTGCGGTGCAACTTGGGCTGCCTAATCCCGACCCGTTCGTGTGATCCAGAGTGGGCCGGCGCGACAACGCGTGCGGCCCGCAATGATATCTGGCGGCGTCTTGCCGCCAGCGTTTTCGCTTACAGCTAAGGCATAACAATAATGACGGCTCAAGCTCAGTCTCAGTCCACTTACGACGTCATCGTCGTTGGTTCCGGTGCGGGTGCCATGACCGCCGCACTGTTTGCCGCCGATCGCGGTCTTTCTGTTCTGGTGGTGGAAAAAAGTCATCAGTTCGGCGGTACGTCAGCAATTTCCGGTGGTGGCATCTGGATTCCCAACAACCACCACTTCGTGGCCAAGGGCGGTAACGACAGCGTCGAGAAGGCCTGGACTTACCTGCAGGCTGCCGTCGGCGACCGGGTGGATGAGAAGCGCTTGCGCACCTACATGGAGCAGGCACCGAAAATGGTCCGTGAGCTGGAAGATTGCAGTCGCGTGCGGTTTGCAGTCGCGGAAAAATACCCCGATTACTATCAGCATCTGCCGGGCGCTCTGCCGGGCGGACGCTCGTTGGACCCAGAGATATTCGACGCCAGTGTGCTGGCCGAAGAGTTCGACAACATGCGCCCGGCATCGCCCACCACCTTGCTGATGGGCAAGATCAGTTGGACTGCACGCCAGGCGCACAAAGCCATGTCGCGCAGCTTCGGCTGGCGCGTGGTCCTGTTGTGGCTGATGGTGCGCTATAAGCTGGACTTCAAATGGCGGCGCAAGACCGACCTGGATCGACGCACGGCTTTGGGCGGTTCACTGGTGGCCTCACTGCGCCGCTCGTTGATGGATCGCCGCGTGCCGCTGTGGTTGAACTGCGAGTTTCGTGAGCTGAACGTAGACAGCGGCACCGTCACCGGCATTCGCGTGTTTTGTGGCGAACGTGAGCAGGTTTTAACCGCGCGTTTAGGCGTGATCCTTGGCTCCGGTGGCTTTGAGCAGAATCAGCTATTGCGTGATCGCTACCTGCCCAAGCCCAGCCAGCAGGCGTGGAGTGCTACGCCGCCGGGTAACAATACCGGCGCCGGGTTAGAAGCGGCGCTGGCCCATGGCGCGGCCACTGATTTGCTCGACTGTGGCTGGTGGGCGCCGACTATTGCGGTGCCGGGTGAGGATAAGCCGCGGCCAATTTTCGCTGAGCGCGCGTTCCCAGGCTCGATTGTGGTCAACGGCCTGGGGCGGCGCTTCGTCAACGAAGCCACGCCGTACCTGGAATTCGTCGACGCCATGTATCAAGACAACCAGGTCACCGGTGGCAAGACGATCCCGGCTTGGGTGATCTTCGATGCCAACTTCCGCTTCAACTACGCCATGGGCCCGTTGATGCCGGCGCAGATCATGCCCGACAGCCGCCTGCCCAGCGAATGGCTCAACCGCCTGTATTACAAAGCGGACAGCTTGACGCAGTTGGCCGAGCAGATTGGCGTGGATGCCGGCGGACTGAACGAGAGTGTTAAGCGCCTGAATGAGTTCGCTCGTACCGGTGTGGACGTCGACTTCGGCCGCGGTGGCAATGTGTTTGACCGTTACTACGGCGACGTTAACGTCAAGCCTAACCCGTGTCTGGCACCGCTGGGCAAGGGGCCGTTCTATGCCATGCGCATCGATGCTGGTGACATCGGCACTAAAGGCGGATTGCTGACTAACGAGCATGCGCAGGTGCTGCATGAGAGTGGCCAACCGATTGCCGGTTTGTACGCCATCGGCAACACCTCGGCGTCGGTGCTTGGCACCACGTACCCAGGTGCTGGCGGCACGCTTGGCCCAGCCATGACCTTTGGCTATGTCGCGGCCAAACACCTAGCCAGTCAGCGTTGAGGGCTTGCGCATGAGTCAGCATGAGCCCAACAGCGTCACGGAAATTCTCCAGCCGCTGTATATCGATAACGCCGACAGTCATGCCTGGGATGAACAGTGCGAGTTGCTGGTAGTGGGCTGGGGCGCGGCGGGTGCCTGCACGGCGCTTGAGGGGCATGCGCAGGGGCTTGATGTGCTGATTGCCGACCGCTTTTGCGGTGGCGGTGCCAGTGCCAAGAGTGGCGGCGTGGTGTATGCCGGTGGCGGTACGCGCCAGCAACATGCAGCGGGCTACCGCGATACACCAGAGGCAATGTTTGCCTACCTCAAGCATGAAACCCAGGGGGTGATCAGCGATGCCACCCTTAAACGTTTCTGCGCGGACAGCGTTAGTAATCTGCAGTGGCTGGAAAGCCACGGCGCCGAGTACGGCTATAGCATGCCGCCGGGTAGCGGCAAGACGTCCTACCCGACGGATGATTACTACCTGTATTACTCGGGCAACGAGCTGGTGCCCGCTTATAGCGGCGAGGCCTTACCCGCGCCGCGCGGTCACCGTACGGTGGCTAAAGGGCAGAGCGGGCAGGTGTTGTACGGGCATTTGCAGCAGGCTTGCTTGCGGGCCGGTATCCGCACTCGTCTGCAGTCTGCGATTAAACGTCTAGTGCTCGACGCCAGTGGCCAGGTGCTCGGCGCAGAGCTGTGGTGCTTGCCGGCCAACAGTGCGGTGGCGCGTAAGCACGCCAAGTTGGCCGCTAAGGCTGAGCGCTGGCAGAACTTTCGCCCCGTGTACTCAGACCGTTTACGCGCGCAGCTCAGCCAGCTTGAGCGTGAGCATGCGCAGCCGCGTTTGGTGCGTGCGCGCCGTGGCGTGGTGCTGAGCACCGGCGGCTTTATTTTCAACCCACAGATGATGCGTGAGCACGGCGGCAACTACCTGCGCAACTTCAAGGTTGGTGTCACCGGCTGTGACGGTACTGCGATTCGCTTGGGCAGTACCGTCGGCGCGGCCAGCGGCCAGCTTAATCAGGTTTCTGCATGGCGTTTTCTCAGCCCGCCGCTGTGCTGGCCCAAAGGCATTGTGGTCAACAAGCAGGGCCAACGCTTCTGTAATGAAGAGGTTTACGGCGCGACCTTGGGCGCACGCCTGTGTGAAGAGCACGAGGGCGATGGCTGGTTGATTCTTGACCGCCGCCTGCGCCGCCAAGCGCTGTGGGAAACCTTGCGCGGTGGCTATTGGTGGTTCCAGACCATCCCGGCGCTGCTGCTGATGCTTGGCGCACGCAAGGGCAAGAGTGTGCACGCCCTAGCCCAGGCCAGTGCGATGGACCCGGCGCTGTTGGCGCAAGCGTTGGCCAACAACAATGCGGCCGCCCGTGGCTTGATTGAGGACGAGCAGGGCAAGTCGCCCTACAGCCGCCAGGTGCTCGATCAGGGGCCGTTCTACGCCTGTGATATTTCCGCTGGCAACCCGGCTTACCCAATGGGTGGCTTGACCCTGGGGGGCTTGCGCGTAGACGAGGACAGCGGTGCGGTACTCAACCCGCAAGGTCAGGCGATCCCTGGGCTGTATGCCGCGGGCCGCGCGGCGGTGGGCATTCCCTCGCATCTGTATATCAGCGGCTTGTCGCTGGCCGACTGTGTGTTCTCCGGTCGCCGCGCGGCTAGGGCCATTGCCCAGTTGCCACAGTCCACGCAGGGCGCGGCGCGCGCTGTCGCAGTAGCGGTCTGAATTGATGAATAGGCAGGAGTCGAACATGGGCACACGCGTGGCAAATAAAGTGGCACTGGTTACCGGCGGCGCCAAGGGTATCGGCGCTGCGGTGGCACGTCAGTTGGCAGCCGAAGGCGCGCAGGTGCTGGTCAGCGACCTAGATGTGCAGGCGGGCGAAGCACTGGCGGCGCAGCTGGGCGGCTCAGTAAGTTTTATCCGCCAAGACGTCAGTGTCGAAGCCGACTGGCAGGCCGTCGCGGCCTGCTTGATCGAGCGCTACGGGCGCTTGGATATTTTGGTCAATAACGCCGCCATTTTGCTGCTGGGCAGCTTGGAGCAGACCAGTCTGGAAAGCTGGCAGCGAGTGATGCGCGTGAATGCCGACAGTGTTTTTTTGGGTTGCCGCATGGCCATGCCGCTGATGCGCGAGAGCGGCGGCGGTTCGATCATTAACCTGTCATCAATCGCCGCGCTGGCAGGGCGTCGCGACTATGCCGCCTATTCCGCCAGTAAAGGCGCGGTGGCAGCGCTAACCCGCGCGGTGGCCGCAGATGGCCGGGTCAGCCGCTCACGAATTCGCTGCAACTCGATTCACCCGGACGGGGTGTTAACCCCGATGACCCGTGCCGCCTTGCCGGCTGATCTGGATGCCGAACTGCTAACCATCGACCACGACCCAATGAACCGTTTTTGTCGACCCGATGATGTGGCGGCGGCGGTGTTGTTTCTGGCCAGCGATGAGTCGCGGGCGATCAATGGCATGGAGCTGCGCGTCGACAGTGGCCAGTTCGTAATGAGTATTTGATCAATGAGCAATTATGTAGCGCTGCGTGTATCGCGGGTGGTCGAGGAAACAGCTGACGCTCGCTCCCTGGTGTTCGAGGTGCCGGCCGAGCTGGCGCACGAGTTCCGTTATCAGCCGGGGCAATTTCTGACCTTGCGCGTGCCCCATGGTGATGACTGGTTGCCGCGTTGCTATTCGCTGTCCAGCACGCCGCTGTTGGACGAGCCGTTGCGCGTGACCATCAAGCAGGTGGCCGGCGGGCGGGCGTCGAATTGGCTCTGCCGCGAATTGCAGGCTGGTGATTGCCTGGAGGTGCTGCGCCCAGCCGGGGTGTTTGTACCGCGGCGACTGGATGGCGACTTGCTGCTGTTCGGTGGCGGCAGTGGCGTCACCCCAGTGTTGTCGATCCTGCGCTCGGCGCTGTTGGCCGGCCATGGCCGGATTCTGTTGATCTACGCCAACCGCGATGAAGCCTCGGTGATCTTTCGCGACGAGCTGAAGGCACTGGCCAGCGCCCATCCAGCGCGCCTGCAAGTGGTGCATTGGCTGGACTCGGTGCAAGGCATCCCGCACGTGGCACAGCTCACGGAGTTGGCCCGACCTTTCGCCCAGGCAGAAGCCTTTATCTGCGGCCCAGGGCCGTTTATGGATGCTGCTGTCAGTGCGCTAAAAGCCCTAGAGATGCCGGCCGCGCGTATTCATGTCGAGCGCTTCGTGTCGCTGCCGGGTGAAAGCGAAGCGCCGCAGGTGATCAGCAGTGCAGCGGCCATCGCCGCACAAGTAACCGTTGAGCTCGACGGCGAGCAGTACCAACTGGACTGCCAGAACGATGAAACCCTGTTGATGGCCATGGAACGGGCTGGCCTAAAGCCGCCCAGCGCCTGCCGCGTTGGTGGCTGCGCCTCCTGCATGTGCACCTTGGCCGCAGGCAGCGTTGAGCTGCTGGCCAACGATGCACTGGATGCTGGTGAGCTAGCCGAAGGCTGGATCTTGTCCTGCCAGGCGGTGCCGACCAGCGACCATCTGCATATCCGATTCCCCGAATAATCTGTAAGTCGAGTTTGTTGCGATGACCCACACTGCATCTTCAGTGGCACCTACCTTGGTCGCTGCTTCTACTCCATCGACCTCAATTCCGGCCATGTTGTTTGCGGCGGCGCGCCTACATGCCGGACGGACTGCCATCGAAGAGGACGGTATCGCGATTGATTATGGCGAATTGCCGGGGTTGGTGATGGAGGTCACCCGTGGTTTGCTGGCCCACGGCATTGCCACCGGTGATCGGGTGGCAGTCTGGGCGCCGAACAGTCGTGATTGGATCATTGCCGCGCTCGGCATTCATTGCGCTGGAGCGGTGCTGGTCCCGATCAACACTCGGATGAAGGGCCCTGAGGCAGCAGACATCCTAGAGCGCAGCGGCACCCGCCTGCTGTTTGTGCAGGATGAGTTTTTGGGCGTCGATTACCTCGCGCAGTTGGCACCCTATCGTCCGGCCAGCTTGGAGCGGTTGGTGGTGTTTGGCAGCCATCAGGTGGCCTATACCGGGGTGCAAAGTTGGCAAGAGTTTCTCGCCGGCGCGCAGCAGATCTCGGCTGAGGCCGCTCAGTCGCGGGCAGCAACCCTGACCAGCGCAGATCTGTGCGACTTGCTGTTTACCTCGGGTACTACAGGCAAGCCGAAAGGCGTGATGAGTGCCCATGGTCAGCTAACCCAAGCCTTCAGCGAGTACGTCAAGATAATCGGTCTGGTGCCGGGTGATCGTTACCTGATCGTTAACCCGTTCTTCCATGCGTTTGGCTACAAAGCCGGTTGGATGACTTGCCTGCTGGCCGGCGCAACCATTCTGCCGCACGCGGTGTTTGATGCCGAAGCGGTGTTCCAGCGTATCGCCAATGAGCGCATTAGCGTGCTGCCGGGACCGCCGACGTTGTATCTGTCGATGCTGGCGCACCCACGTCTGGCCGAAACCGATCTGTCCTCACTGCGTGTTGCCGTCACCGGTGCGGCGACCATCCCCGCAGTGTTGATTCAGCGCATGCGTGACGAGTTGGGCTTTGCCGTGGTGACCACCGCTTACGGCCTGACCGAGTGCGGCGGCTTGGCCACTATTTGCGATCCGAGCGATCCGGCTGAGGTGATTGCCAGCACCAGTGGGCGGCCGCTGCCGGGCACCGAGGTGAGCATCCGTGATCTCACTAATCGGCCGCTGGCGCAGGGGGAGAGCGGTGAAATCTGCCTGCGTGGTTTCCACATCATGCAGGGCTATTTTCAGAATCCCGAGGGCACGGCAGAGGCCATCGACAGCGAAGGCTGGCTGCACACCGGCGATATCGGCAGCCTCGATGGCGCCGGTAATTTGCGCATCACCGACCGCATTAAAGACATGTTTATTGTCGGCGGCTTCAACTGCTATCCCGCCGAAATTGAGGCCGGGCTGCTGGAGCATCCAGGCATCGCGCAGGTGGCAGTGGTTGGTGTGCCCGATGAGCGCATGGGTGAGGTTGGCTGCGCCTGCGTGGTGCGCAACACCGAGCAGGCGCTGGATGAAGCGCAGCTGATCGCCTGGAGCCGTGAGCGCATGGCCAATTACAAGGTACCGCGCTATGTGCGCTTCTTCGACGCCTTGCCGCTGAGCCCCACCAACAAAGTGGATAAGAACCAGTTGCGTGCGCAGGTATGCGCAGGCTGAAGTTTCGACTTGCAATTGTGCGGGGCGAAAACAGGGATGGACTAAGCCAAACGGATGATGTGCCCGGTGCGCGGATTTTCGACACTGCCCCGGCGACCCGTTTAGCGCTTGGCAGGCACAAGGCGTCTAGGCAAGGCCAATGCTCGAATGCAACACAACAACAATAAGGAGAGGTCCATGTGTAACAGACAACTGAAATGGGGATTTACGCCTGGCTTGTTGAGCCTCGCGGTTGCGCTGGCGAGTGGCAGTGCAGTAGCCGGCCCAACGATCGATATCGGCGAGGACACCACCCTCGATTCGACGCTGACCGTCAACTACACCACTTCGATGCGTACCTCCAAGTCGGCAAGCCAGTACCTTAACAACATCAATAGCGACGACAGCACCCGTAACTTCAGTCGTGGTTCGCTGATTACTAATCGGGTCAGTGTGTTTGGCGAGCTGCTGCTCAAACACGACAATCTCGGTGCGGTGTTGCGTGGTAGCCACTTCTACGATGACGTCTACCACAATCGCAACGACAACGACTCGCCGGAAACGGTAAACAAGAGCGGTCGCTACGACGGCTTCACCAGTGACACCCGGCGTTTCAGTGGCAGCAAGGCGCGGCTGCTGGATGCCTATGTGTACGGCAACTTCGATGTGTTGGACGACCAATACCTGTCGCTCAAGGCTGGCCGTCACTTAGTCGCTTGGGGTGAAAGCCTGTTCTGGCCAAACATCAGCCAAGGCCAGGCGCCGGTTGATGCCACCAAATTCAACGTGCCGGGCACCGAGGCTAAAGATGCCTATCTGCCGGTTGGCCAGTTCTCGGGTTCTTGGTCGCTGAATCCAGATCTGGCGCTGATGGCCTACTACCAGTACGAGTGGGAAGAAACCCAAATCAACCCGGTAGGTGATTTCTTCAACGGCTCTGACACCTTTGGTCCAGGTGCTGAGTTCATTCGTTTTGCCCCAGGTGATCCGACCGGTATGTCCTTGACCTATGCCGGTAAAAACAAACCAGGTAATAGCGGGCAGTGGGGTGTTGGTACGCGTTATCGCCTGACAGAGAGCACGGAATTGGGCCTGTTCCACACCCGCTACAGTGAGCGCGTGGGTGCGTTGTTTACGGGCGCTTTTGGAGATACGTACTATTCCAGCTTGAAGGACACTGTTGGAGCTGGCGAATACAAACTTGGCTATTTCGAGGATGTTGAGCTGACTGGTGTCAGCTTTAGCTCCAAGTTTGGCGATGCGGTGCAGATCGCCGGCGATCTGAGCTATCGCGATGGTTCGGCTGTGTACCTGGAGGACGGTACGCCAGCGCGCGGTCAGCTCACGCAGGCCAACCTTAACGCCATGTACATCATTGGCCCATCCTGGCTGGCGCAACAAACCACCGTGTTTGGTGAGGTCATGCACCAGCAGATCGAGGGTGTTGATTCGGTGGACGTGACTGCCAATGGCATAACTACTACGGTCGATAAATTTGACCATCACGGTCAGACCCGTGGTTCAACCCTGCTGGGCATCGGTTCGCAACTTGATTACCCAGGCATCTTTGATGGCTGGGACCTCAGCACCAAAGCCAACTGGATGCAAAATATCGACGGCAGCGCGATGCAGGGCCTTGGTCGTGACGAGAAGCGCATGACCTTAGGTGCAGACTTTAAGTATCTGGGCAACTTCCAAGTCGGTCTGACCTATGTCGACTTCCTCAGCTCGCCGAATGTCGAGCTGGGGCGCACCATGGCCGATCGCGACTATGTGTCGTTCAACGCCAAGTACAGCTTTTAACGGCTAACTCAGGAATGCCTGTATCAGCCTCAGCTGACAGGCGCAGCAACGCGAAAACGGAGGGCATTAGCCCTCCGTTTTCGTTTCTGCCATTTGTAGTCGCGCAGCTAATGCATCGATATCACCACCTCACCAATAGCGTGGGCACCACGCCTTACGCCGTGAAGGCTGTCCACCTTCGGCTTAGTCCTGTTGGACGATGTTGGCAGTGGGTGCAGCGACAACAATTTGCTGAGTTTATGCAGCTGGCAGACGACTGCCTTGGCTCGTTCACACGCGCTTATAACGACAACAATAAGGGGTAAACATGCTCAACAATAACGACCAGAGCGTGGCGTCCGCGGCTTTTCAGCCGCTGACCATCGGTCCGTTGACCCTGCGTAACCGGTTGATTAAAGCCGCGACCAACGAAGGCGCTGCGCGCGCGGGCATTCCAACCAAGCAAATGGTCAAGATCCATGAATCGGTGGCGGCGGGGGGCGTGGGTATGACCACGCTGGCCTATTGCGCGGTCAGCTCAGACGGGCGCACCTTGCCGGATCAAATTGTGCTTGAGCGCGAGTGCGTGCCGCACCTGCGCGTGCTGACTGACGCGGTGCACCGCCAAGGGGCTGCCGCCTCGGCACAAATCACCCACGGTGGCTGCTTCACTTTTTTGCCGCCACAGCAAACGACGCGGCCGCTGTCGGCCAGTGGTGGCTTTAATAAAGTCGGCATCATGAGCGGCATGCTGCGCAAGCAAGCGATGACCGAGGCGGACATGTTGCGCATAGCCGATGAATTCGTGCAGGGCGCACGGCTGGCGCGTGAGGCCGGTTTCGATGCCGTTGAGCTGCACATGGGCCACGGCTACTTGCTCAGTCAGTTTATTTCGCCGCTGTATAACAAACGTCGCGATGCCTATGGCGGCAGCCTGGAAAACCGCCTGCGCTTTCCCAGCCAGGTGCTGCGCCAGGTGCTCGATGCTGTCGGCAAGGACCTCGCGGTGGTGTGTAAATACAGCATCACCGATGGCGTGCGGGCTGGCAATCAGGCCGCAGACGGTGCCGCGATCGCGCGCATTCTTGAGCGCGAAGGCGCGCATCTGCTGGTGCTTAGCGCCGGGATGAACGTGGAGTCGGCGACGACCATGTTTGGCTCGACCTTCCCCAAAGACAACCGCGTCAGTACCGGCAACCCGCTGGTCAGTGCTGCCATGTTTCTCAAGAGTCTGACCGAGCCCAAGGTGGACTTTCACGAGCTGTATCTACTGGAACATGCACGTCAGGTGCGTGCGGCTGTGCGTATGCCGTTGGCTTATCTTGGTGGGGCCAAGAGCTTGGACAGCATTGAACAGGTGATGGCGGAAGGTTTTGATGCGGTGGCCATGGGCCGGGTGTTAATTGCCGAGGCGGACTACGTCAACAAGCTTCAATCGGGCACCAGTCGCGATTCGATCTGCACCTCGTGCAACCGTTGTGTGGCGATGATGTACACCCCCGGCGGCACCTCTTGTGTGCTCGGCCAACCCGGGGACGCGCTGCTTAATAGTCAGGGCGCAGCATGCTGAATCGTACGCAAGGAGAACAGTATGCCGATTAGCGTTGTGACGGGTTCCGCATCAGGCATTGGTGCGGCGATTGCTCAGCTATTACAGGAGCGCGGCCATCAGGTCATTGGTGTCGACCGCCAAGAGGCCGATATTCAAGGCGATTTATCCAGCGCCGCAGGCCGCCAGCAGGTGCTGCGGCAACTGCATGAACGCTTGGATGGTCGCCTCGACGGCTTGGTGTTATGTGCTGGATTGGGGGCGCAAGTTAAGCCCGAGAATTTAATTGTATCGGTCAACTATTTTGGCGCGCTGGAGTTGCTCGACGGCTTACTGCCGTTGCTGAATAAGGGGCAGGCGCCGGCGGCGCTGGTGATCTCTTCGACCGATGCAGCCAGTCTCGAATGGGCAACTAACCCGCTGGCGCAGGCCTTGAGCGCGGGTGATGAGCAGCAGGCTGGGGAGATTGTGCTGGCGGCGGGTGAGCACGGTGGTTTTCTCGCGTATGCAGCGTCGAAGAATGCGCTAAGCGTTGCCGTACGTCAGCGTGCGCCCGACTGGGGGCAGCTGGGTGTGCGCTTAAATGCCATTGCTCCCGGTGCCACGCTCACCCCGATGTTGCAAGCGGGTATGCAGGATGTGCGCTATGCGCAGGCGATTCGTGATTATGCCTCGCCGTTGGGGCGTAATGCCGAACCGCACGAAATTGCTGAAGCGGCGGCTTTTCTGTTGAGCCCCCAGGCTTCGTTTATCCATGGCGCGCAGTTATTTGTCGATGGCGGCATTGATGCACAGATGCGCCCGACGAGCCTCTAAGCGCCTGGGCTGTTGGATGATGCCGCTTTGCGGCTCACCCATACGTCAGCTGAATTGGCTAAAGCGTTTTTAGTGCCCTTCAAAGTGCGGTTTGCGCTTGTCGATAAACGCCTGCATGCCTTCCTTCTGGTCGAGTGAGGCGAACAGCAGGGCGTTGGCCTTGCGCTCCAGGGCCAGCCCCGCCTCTAGCGATGCGTCCATGCCGGCCAAGATTACTTCCTTGATTTGTTCGGCAGCCAGCGGCGACATGGCGGCGATGCTGCGTGCCATCTGCAGGGCATGCGCTAACACTTGATCGTCAGGTACTACGTCGCTGACCAAGCCGGAGATCCAGGCTTCTTCGGCGGTGATGGGCTGGCCGGTGAGGGCCATGCGCATAGCTTTAGCCTTACCGACAGCGCGCACTAGGCGTTGCGTACCGCCGATGCCGGGCATGATGCCGATACAGATTTCGGGCTGCGAGAACTTAGCACTTTGCCCGGCGACAATGATGTCGGCGAGCATCGCCAGCTCGCAGCCGCCGCCGTAGGCATAGCCGCAAACCGCCGCGATTACCGGTTTGGGGCAGTGCTGGATGGGTCCCCAAACGCGTTCGGTGTGACGCTTATAAATATCAATCGCACCCACGCCGGCCATGCTGGTGATATCGCCGCCAGCAGCAAACACTGTGTCGCCACCGGTGAGCACGATGCAGCGCACCTTGGGGTCCGCGCCCAGTTCACTGAAGTGCTGCGACAGCAGTGCTTGTAGCTCCAAACTCAGGGCGTTGGTGGCGTGCGGACGATTCAGGCGTAGCAGCGCAATGCCGGCTTCCGGACGCTCCAGCAATACAGGCAGGGCGGCAGCATCAGTCATGGCAGGGCTCTCGCAGGCAGGTAAGGAGTGTTAAGCATTATTGCTGTGCGCTTAGCCGCCACTCATCGTCCGTTCAGACGACGAGGCCGCGTGGTTACGCCACTAAAGTGCACGGCATAATCGCGACAGGAGCAGGTGATGGACCTTATATCGGGCTTGGATTACCACGGCAAAGTGGTGCTGGTGACCGGCGGAACCAAAGGTGTTGGTGCTGGCATCGCCTGCAGTTTTCTTGGGGCTGGGGCGCAGGTTGTGGTGTGTGGGCGCACCGCCCCGGAAGTCTTGCCGCAGGTTGGCGAAAACCAAGCACGGTTCATCGCCAGCGATGTGCGTGACCTGGAGTCGTCACAGAGTCTTTTTGCCCAGATCCGCCGCGATTTTGGCCGCCTTGATGTGCTGGTGAATAATGCCGGTGGCAGCCCGCCGGCTGACGCTGCGACGGCCTCACCACGCTTTAGCGAAAGTATTATTCGACTCAACCTGATCGCACCGCTGAACGTTGCCCAGCACGCCAATAACTTGATGCAAGAGCAGTCCGGTGACGGCGTGATCATCTTTATTGGCAGCATCAGCGCGCTGCGCCCGTCCCCTTTGACCGCCGCGTATGGCGCCGCCAAAGCCGGAGTGCTCTCGCTGGTGCAGTCGCTGGCGGTGGAGTGGGCGCCGAAGGTGCGCGTGGTGGCTGTCAGCCCTGGCTTGGTGCGTACCGAGCAGTCTTTTCAGCATTACGGAGATGAGGTCGGAATCGCTGCTGTGAGCGCCACCATCCCGGCTGGCCGTATGGCCAACCCTGACGACATTGGCGCGGCCTGTGTATTCATCGCCTCGCCGTTGGGCAGCTATGCCAGCGGCTGCAATTTGTTGCTGCACGGTGGCGGTGAGCGCCCAGCATTTTTGGCTGCTGCCAACGTTTAAATTCTTGGTTTTTGCCCGTATCTGGACCCGAACCCAGATACGGGTTTTTTTCGTGCAGGCGATTAGCACCGCTGTGACGTGGATAAAACACGTGTCGATCACGGGGTTGCCGGTGTGTAGCGTCAGGTAATAAAACCCCAGGATTGGGTTCCCAGATGCCTGAGGGGTGTCGGGCGGTGGTGCGGGGTGTTTTTGGCGAGAGTGCTGCAGGGCGTCATCGCGGGCATGGGGGCGCCGTGGTGCAACCCCATGCGTGACCGCCGTTTTAACCGTGCTGGAGGAATTCCAAGCAGCTGCGGTTGAACAGATCGCGGTGCTCGACCTGTACCCAGTGTCCGCACTGGTTGAGGACGATGAAGCGGGCTTTTTTCGCGCCATCAATGATGCGCTGGGCGCCACTAATTGGATTGAAATTATCGTTGTTACCCCAGAAACCGAGGATTGGGCAGCGGATTTCGCCCAGTCGCGATTCCATGTTCGGCACCATCATGGTGGTGAACAGGTTCTTCGGCTGGGTGATGGCAACGGCGACGCGCTCGGCCAGCAGTTCTTCCGGCAGGATCGACGGGTCGAACAACTGCAGGCTCATCATGCTACGCATTTCGTCCATGCCGATCGGGCCGGTGCTGAACAGCTCGACCATGCGCAAGATGCCAGACATCTTGAAGTAGGTTTCGCGCTCTTCGACGCCACCAGGGGCGAGCAAAATCAGGCTCTCGGGCAGGTCAGGCTCAGCTAGCGCCAGGCCCAGGGCAATGGCGCCGCCGAGCGAGTTGCCCAGCAGTGTGCAGCGCGTCACGCCGATGGCTTTGGTGAAGGCGCGCAGGGTGCTGACGAAAAAGTCCAGGTCGTAGTGACCGTCATCTGGCTTGTCGGAGCGGCCAAAGCCTGGCAGGTCGAGCACGATGTTGCGGTAGCCAGCCTTGACCAGTTGCGGGTAGTTGCCCTTGAAGTTGCTATGGCCGCTGGCACCCGGGCCGCTGCCGTGCATCCACAGCACAATCGGTCCCTGACCTTCGTCGAGGTAGTGCAGGCGCAAGCCGCTGGGCAGGGTCACGTAGTGCCCGATGGGTAGTGGCAGGTCTACTTGCTGAGTCATCTTTGCTACTCCGATTTTTATTGTTGCGCGCGTAGGCCGGGATGCTTGAGGCATCCCACGTGCTAGCGATGGTCGCGGCGTGCCGGAGTGCGGGCATCGTCCATTCAGACCAGCTCGCGCGAATCGTTGGGGCGATGGTTCTCCTAGGCAGTAGCTCCGTCACTGCAACCAGTAGTTAGTCCCATTGGACGATGTGGGCCCATGGCTGTAGCTAAATCATGGGCACCACAGGCACGCGTGCAGTGCCACAACCCAGGTACATATCGTCAGCAGGAGAATGGCTATGAAACTGCAGAACAAAGTCGCGTTTGTCACCGGTGCCGCTCAAGGCATGGGCCAAGCCATCGTCCGTCGCTTCGTCGCCGAGGGCGCACGCGTGGTCGCCGCTGATATCAACTTGGCAACCTTGCATGACGGTCTGGCCGATCTCGGTGAGCAGGTGCTCGCGCTGGTGTGCAACGTCGCCGACAGTGCTTCGGTGACCGCGGCCATGGCGCAGGTCGAGCAGCACTTTGGGCGGCTCGACATTGTGGTCAACAACGCCGGTGTCGGCGGTCTCGACAGTTTTCTTGAAACTTCGGACGAGAGCTGGCAGCGGGTGATTGGGGTGAACCTTACCGGCACCTTCCTCTGTGCCCGCGAAGGCGCACGGTTAATGGTCAAGGGCGGGCATGGCGGCTGCATTATTAACCTGTCGAGCACCGCCGCACTGACTGGCGAAGGCCCTAATCACTACTGCACCTCCAAGGCCGGTGTCATGGGCTTGACCCGTAGCAGCGCCCGCGAATTGGCCGCGCAGGGCATTCGCGTTAACACTCTGGTGCCAGGGCCAACCAACACGCCAATGATGGCCGGTATTCCTGAGCAGATGATGGCTGACCTGCTCAAGGGTGTGCCGTTGGGGCGCTTGTGTGAAACCGATGAGATTGCTCGTGTGGCCGTATTCCTCGCCAGCGAGGATGCCAGCTTCATTACCGGACAAAACATCGCCGTTAACGGCGGCATGTCGTTCATCTGACTTTTGGAGCTAAAAATGTCTGCACGTCTGCACGGAAAAATTGCTTTTGTGGCCGGTGCCAGTTCTGGCATAGGTGAAGCTACTGCTCTGCGTTTCGCCGAGGAGGGCGCCACCGTGGTGCTCTGCGGTCGCCGTATCGAGCTGTTAGAAGTGGTGCGCGAGGTAATCATCGGCAAAGGCGGTAAAGCTGAAGTTGCCGCCGCCGATGTGAGTGACGAGGCCGCCTTTGTAGGCGCGATTGAGGCTGCTGCGCAGCGTCACGGGCGCCTGGATATTCTCATCAATAACGCCATGGCCTACACCTGGGGCCCGCTAGAGAGCATGTCCACTGAAGACTGGCACGCCAACTTCAAGACCACCGTGGACGGCACTTTCTGGGGCACACGTACCGCCATGCGCCTGATGAAAGATCAGGCGGGCGGCGGCAGTATCGTCAATATTGCCTCGATCTGTGGCTTGTTCGGCACCGCCAATATGTCCGGCTATTCGGCGGCCAAGGCGGCGGTGATCAACTTCAGTCGTGCGGCCGCCAGCGAAGGCGCGCCGAGCAATGTCCGTTGCAATGTGGTGATCCCAGGTGTGGTCGAGACTCCGCCCATGGCCGGCATGCTCAGTGATGCCAAGGCACGCAGCAATACCGAGAAACTGATCCCGATGCAGCGCGTTGGGCAGCCAGTGGAACTGGCCAACGCCATTCTGTTTCTGGCTTCCGATGAAGCCTCATATGTAACCGGGGCCAGCTTGGTGGTGGACGGCGGGCGTAGCTCCGACCTGTACACCGCGATGGAGTGATTCAGGCTATGGATAATATTGACCTGCTCGCTCGTATCGATCGTCTGGAATCGCTGGATACGATCCGTCAGTTAGCCGGTAAATATGCGCTGTCGCTAGATATGCGTGACCTGGATGCCATGGCCAATTGCTTCGCCCCTGACGTGCGCGTCGGCCGTGACAAGAGTGGTCGCGCGCATCTCAAGGCTTGGCTCGACGACACCATGCGCTTGCAGTTTCACGGCACCTCGCACCACTTGGGTCAGCACATCATCGAGTTCAAGGACCCCGATCACGCCACCGGCGTGGTCTATTCCAAGAACGAGCATGAGACCGGCCCCGAGTGGGTGATCATGCAGATGCTCTACTGGGATGACTACGAACGTATTGACGGTCAGTGGTGTTTTCGTCGGCGGCTGCCGTGCTACTGGTACGCCACCGATCTGAACAAGCCGCCAATCGGCGGGCTGAAGATGCGCTGGCCCGGCCGTGAGCCGTATGCCGGCACCTTCCACGAACTGTTCCCGTCCTGGGATGCGTTCTGGGCTAACCGGCCGAATAAAGACCAGCTACCTGAGATCGCCGAGCCGGCCCCGCTGGAAGGTTTTCTTGCCACCCTACGACGCGACGCGGGCGATCCGAAGATCCGCGTGCGCTGAGTTGCCCCTTTTGCTCTGCGCCTGATATTGCTCCATCACAGGCGCAGAGCTTTTTCTTCGCGTTAAACCTGCGTGCAGGGGGCACCCCGAGCGCTCGTCGAACGCCGCCCTATTTTAAGGAGTCACTACCATGAGTTCGTTGTTCGAACCCTTGCAATTGGGTGAGCTGAAACTGGCTAACCGTATCGTTATGGCGCCCATGACCCGCAGTCGCGCCGACGCCAACGGCGTGCCAACGGCAGAGATGGTCGAGTACTACCGCCAGCGCGCCAGTGCTGGATTGATCATCGCCGAAGGAACTGCGCCTTCCGCCGATGGCTTGGGCTATTGCCGTACGCCGGCTATTTATAACGCCGATCAGGTGAGTGCTTGGCGAGCGGTGACCGACGCGGTGCATGCCGAGGGCGGCTTGATTGTGCTGCAACTGATGCACGTCGGCCGCGCCGCCAGCCACCACAACAAGCCGGCTGGTGCGCGCACCGTGGCGCCTTCAGCGTTACGTGCGCAGACCCAAGTATTCAGTGATGCGGCGGGCATGGTCGCGACTGACGAGCCGAACGCCTTGAGCACTGAGGAGGTTGTTGAGGTAATCGCCGATTACCGTCAGGCGGCGATCTTAGCCCGTGAAGCGGGCTTTGATGGGGTTGAGCTGCACTGCACCAGCGGCTACCTGCCGATGCAGTTTATGGCCAGCAACAGTAACCAGCGTACCGACCAATACGGCGGCTCAGTAGAGAACCGGGTGCGCTTCCCCGCCGAGGTGCTTGCAGCCATGGCTGAGGCTATTGGTGCCGGGCGTGTGGGTTATCGGATGTGTCCGGGTAACCCGTATAACGACATTCAAGATGAAGCCCCGGCCGCCACTGCCACAGCGTTGATGCAGGCTGTGGCACCGTTAGATCTGGCTTATTTGCACATGATGCGTTCGCCGTTGCCGAAGCTTGATGCCTTCGCTTTGGCGGGCATCTACAGCATAGCGCCACTGATTCTCAATGATGGTTTCGACGCGGACTCTGCGACGGCGGCGCTGCAAGCAGGTGCTGGCGTGGCAGTTTCGTTTGGCCGTCACTACATCGCTAACCCGGATCTGGTCGAGCGTTTGCGCAATAACCGGCCATTGGCGTCCTTCGACCGTAAAACGCTGTACACCGCCGGTCGCCAGGGTTACAGCGATTACCCAGCCTGGGCAGGTTGAGCGCGGCCTAACCGATAAGCGGCCGCGCAGGTGGCAGTGCAAAATTCCCCGCCAACATGCAGCACGCGTGTTGGCGGGGAGGTTTATCAGCTAGCTACTCGAGGCTCGCGTGGCATGCCCAGCGCGCGCTCGGCAATGATGTTGCGCTGGATCTCGTTACTGCCGCCGTAGATGGTGTCGGAGCGGGTGAACAGAAACAGCGACTGCAAGCGTGAAAGCGCATAGGGCGCACCCTCGAGGATCTCCGCCTGCGGGCCGAGCACATCCATGGCTAACTTGCCCAACTCCAAGTGCCAGGTTGACCAGGCCAGCTTATAAATCATCGCCTCACGGCGCAGGCTGCCATCTTGGCTGCCCGAGAGCATGCGCAGCGAGTTGTAGCGCAGCACCTTGAGCCCGGCCCACGCCTGTGCGAGGCGCTGGCGCAGAAGGGGATCGCGGTCAGCACCGTTGGCCTTGGCGATACGAATGACTTCATCTAGCTCGTTCTTGAACTGCATTTGCTGGCCGAGGGTGGACACCCCGCGCTCGAAGCCGAGCAGGGCCATGGCCACTTTCCAGCCGTCGCCAGGTTTACCGATGATGTTCTGCGCGGCCGTTTGCGCATCGCTGAAAAACACTTCGTTGAATTCGCTGGTGCCAGTCAGCTGTTGGATCGGTTTTACATCAACGCCGGCCTGAGCCATCGGCACCAGCAGAAAGCTCAAACCGTGATGACCGATGCTGCCGGCTTCGGTCCGCGCGAGCACGAAACACCACTGCGATTCATGGGCCAGTGAGGTCCAGACCTTCTGTCCGTTGATCAACCAGTGCTGACCGCTGGGGTCGAGTTGCGCGCGGGTTTTGACCCCGGCCAAGTCTGAGCCGGCGCTGGGTTCGGAGTAGCCCTGACACCAAAACTCCTCACCGCTGAGGATGCCCGGCAGAAAGCGCTGCTGCTGCGCCTCGCTGCCCATGGCCACCAGGGTCGGGCCAATCAGACCTTCGCCGATATGACCCATGCGTCCGGGGCCGCCAACACGGGCGTATTCCTCGTGAAAAATCACTTGCTGACTGATCGACAGGCCACGGCCGCCGCATGCCTTGGGCCAGCCGATGCCGATCCAGCCGCCTTTGGCCAGTTCGCGCTCCCAGGCTTTACGCTCTTCGGGGAACATGTGCTCATCGCCAGGGCCGCCACGAAAGCGCAGCACTTCGAACTCGCCGCGCAAATGTTGCGCCAGCCAGTCGGCCACGCTTTGGCGGAAGGTTTCATCTTCGGGGCTAAAGCCGATTTTCATAGGTAGCACTCCAAAATCAGGGTGGCGAGGCGCTCGCGGTGCCAAGACGGGCTGCCGAGCAGTTGTTCGCTGGCACGGGCGCGTTTGAAGTACAGGTGCGGGTCGTACTCCCAGGTGAAGCCAACGCCGCCGTGCAGTTGGATCGACTCACCGGCGCAGCGCATAAAGGTCTCGCTGGCTTCGCTTTTGGCAATCGCCGCCGCCTGGCCAAGTTCGCTGGCCAGCAGTGGGTCACCGTTCGTGGCTAAAGCTTCCTGCGCAACGCAGGCCGCGTAGTAACTGGCTGAGCGCGCGCACTCGATGTACAGCATTAAGTCGGCACAGCGGTGCTTGATGGCCTGGAAGCTCGCAATCGTGCGGTTGAATTGCCGACGCTCACCGATATAGGCCAGGGTCAAATCCAGGCACTGCTGGGCGGCCCCGGTTTGCTCGCAGGCCAGGGCGATGGCCCCAAGCTGCAATACCTTGTCGAGCAACTCAGCCGCGCAGCTGTCGGGGGTTAAACACTGTTCGCGGCTGACCAATACATCGCTGAGGCTAATACGGCCTAAGCGGCGAGTTTGATCGAGTGTGGGCAGACTTTGGCGCGCAATACCGCTCTGGTTCGCCGGTACGGCGAACAGCGCTAGGCTGCCGTCTTCCAGCTCTGCGGCGAGGATCAGCAAATCCGCTTGCGCGCCATCGAGCACCGCCGGGTACTCGCCATTCAGTCGCCAGCCATCCGCACTGGCGCATGCTTCGGGCTGTTGCGCCAGCTGCCAGTCGTGCCGTTGCTCCGCGTAGGCGAGGGTGGCGGTGAGGCTGCCGGCTGCCAGTTGCGGCAACCACTGTGCCTTTAAGTCGGCATTGCTGCTGAGTAGCAGCGCCGGCGTGGCGAGGCAGGCGCTGGCTAAGAACGGCGAGCAAAACAGCTGCCGGCCCATTTGCTCAAGCAGGATCGCCTGCTCGACAAAACCCAGGCCCAAACCACCGTATTGCTCGGGAATCATCAGTGCTGGCCAGCACAGCTCTTCAGCGACTTGTCGCCAAACCGCCGCATCGTAGCCAGTGGGACTGACCATGGCCGCGCGGATGGCGGCTGAGTCCGAAGCCTTGGCTAGGAAGCCCACAGCGCTTTGTTGAATCATGAGTTGTTCATCGTTGAACGCGAAGTCCATCTGCAGCTGCCTCTAACAGGGGGTCTGTGGCCAGTGTGCAAGTGCGCGCAAGGCGTCGAATCCTTAAAAAGGACTAGTAGTCCATTTTGGGGATGTCGCTGGCTGTGACTAAGCGGAGTCTCGCGCTAGCACAACAGCGAGGCGCTTCTGGGGTGCGAGCCGATCTTGGGCGGCTGGGGTTGCTCACGAAGGTTCGCGATGCCGGGTGCGGTATGACGAATAGCTGGTTTTGTTCGCCGTTTCAGCGGCGTTCGCTACGCGGGCCCCGCCTTAGTCTCAACGGACGATGAAGCGACAACGGCCGCTTCGTACCATGCGGCCAGTCTAAAAAGAATATTTCAGGAGCAGGTGCATGATCGACATCCGTGGATTGAGTTACTTCGTTGCCCAAATCGAGAACCTTAGCGATTGGCAGCGTTATGCCGAAGACGTGCTCGGCATGCCGGTTACCCCGGCTCCGGGCGGTGGCCTCTACGTGAAGATGGACGAGCGCCCGTTCCGCATGTTGGTCGTTGAGGGCAGCGATAATCGCTACCTGGCATCTGGCTGGGAGTTGGCCAGTGCGGCTGCTTATCAGCATGCATTAGAGGTATTCGCCGCTAAGGGTGTGGCCTGGCAAGAAGGCAGCGCCAGTGAGGTCGAGCAGCGCGGCGTGCAAGCGCTGGCCATCGTGCTCGACCCGTCGGGCAATCGCCATGAACTATTCTGGGGGCATCGTTCCGACTGCCTGCCGTTTGTTTCACCGCAGGGTGTACCGCGCTTTCTGACCGGTGATATGGGCCTGGGTCACACCGTGTTGCCGGCGCCGAACTTTGATGCCACCTCAGCGTTTGCTCGCGATGTGTTGGGCTTTGAGGTGGCTGATATTTACAACTTTCGCCCCGACCCGAACGCCCCAGCCATTCGCATCCACTTTATGCACTGCGCCAATGCGCGCCACCACAGCTTGGCGCTTGCTGAGTTCCCGGTGGCCAGTGGCTGCGTGCATGTGATGGTTGAAGTGGATTCGATGACCGAAGTGGGCCGCGCCCACGACCGCATGTTGGCGCACAAGGTGCCGCTGTCGGCCACCCTCGGTCAGCACCTCAATGACCACATGACCAGTTTCTACATGAAGACGCCATCGGGCTTTGACCTGGAGTACGGCTTCGGCGGTTTGCAGGTCGACTGGAAAGAACACTCGGCGTTTGAGTTCACCCGCGTGAGCATCTGGGGTCACGACTTCTCTGTCGGACGTCAGCAGTAAGGAATCGATATGAATAAGCAAATGACTACCCAGCAAGCCGTTGCCTTGTTGCAGGATGGTATGACGGTTGGTTTTGGTGGCTGGGGCCCACGGCGCAAGCCTATGGCGGTGGTGCGCGAGATTTTGCGCTCCGACGTTAAGGATCTGACCGTAGTCGGCTATGGCGGCCCCGAAATGGGCATGCTTTGCGCGGCCGGCAAGGTGAAGAAGCTGATTTTTGGTTTCGCTACCCTCGATGCCATTCCGCTGGAGCCGTGGTTCCGTAAGTGCCGGCAGGCCGGGCAGATCAAAGAGCTGATGGAGTTGGACGAAGGCATGTACCAGTGGGGCTTGCGCGCCGCCGGCATGCGCCTGCCGTTTTTGCCGACCCGCTGCGGCCTGGCCACTGACGTGCTGACCTACAACCCAGAACTTAAAACTATCACCTCGCCGTATGCCGATGGCGAAGTGCTGCTGGCCATGCCGGCGCTGAATCTAGACATGTGCTTCCTGCACGTCAACGAGGCCGATCGTCTGGGTAATACCTTGATCACCGGTAATGACGCGTATTTCGACCATCTGATGGCGCGTGCTTCGCAGCAATGCGTGGTGTCGTGTGAGCGCATCAGCGAGCGCTTGGAGCTGACGGCTGAGCAGGCCCGCAACAATACCTTCGAGCGTTATCTGGTCACTGCGGTGGTGCACACACCGTTTGGCGCGCACCCCACCACCTGCTCGCCGGATTACGGCTGGGACTTGGTGCACATGAAGCGCTATGCCGAGTCGGCTGAAGGCGACAACGGTTGGGCGGCGTATATGGACGAGTTCGTTTACGTCAGTGAGGCCGACTACCAAGCCAAAAATGGCGGCGTTGAGCGCTTGTCGACTATTGCCCAGCCGGTGTTCTGAGGAGAAAACCATGAGCGTTGCAAAAGACTTTTCTCTTGCTGAACTAATGATCGTTGCCGCCAGCGAAGCCTGGCGCAACAACGGCGAGATTCTCGCCTCGGGCCTGGGCATTTTGCCACGCCTGGGCGCAGGTTTGGCCAAATCGACCCACAGCCCTGAGCTGCTGATGACTGACAGCGAATGCTTTCTGGTCGAAGAGCCAATTCCGGTCGGCCCGCGTGGCGACTATGTGCCCAAGTACTCCGGCTACATGGGCTTTGAACGGGTGTTCGAGTGCGTCTGGGGTGGTCGTCGTCACGCCATGATCGGCCCAACCCAGCTCGATCGCTTCGGTCAGACCAACCTGTCTGCCGTTGGCCCGGATTACTACCAGCCGAAGATCGCCATGCTCGGTGTGCGCGGCCTGCCGGGTAACAGCATCAACCACAAAAATTCGTTCTTTATGCCCAGCCACACGACCCGTGCACTGGTGAGTGAAGTCGATATGGTCTCCGGTGTTGGCTTCAATCCAGAGCGCTGGAAGCCGGGCATGGATGCCTCGTTGATGTCGATAGGTATCGTGCTGACCGATCTCTGCGTGTTCGATTACAACGGCCCCGAGCATGCGCCGCAGGTGCTGTCGCTGCACCCAGGTGTGAGCTTTGAGGAAGTGCAGGAGAACACCGGTTTTGCCTTGCTCAAAGCGCCAGGTATGGGCGAAACCCCACACCCGACCGAGGCGCAATTGGCTGTGATTCGCCGTCTCGATCCGCATGACCTGCGGAGCAAGCAGCTCAAGGGCAATCCTGCGGGCATCCGTCAGGGCAAATAAGGTAAAGCAGCATGAGCGAATTTATCGAACGCCAGGACGGCAGCGTCTACGAAACCGAGACCCCCGTGACCTATGCCGTGGCCGAAGGTATTGCCACGGTCACGATGAGTCGTACGGATTTCAATAACGCCCAGAACTCGCAGATGACCTACGCGTTGGATGCGGCGTTCAAGCGTGCGATCAGTGACGATGCGGTCAAGGTCATCGTCCTGCGTGGCGAGGGTAAGCATTTTTCGGCGGGCCACGACATCGGCACGCCGGGACGCGACATCAACAAGGCGTTCGAACGTGAGCACTTGCTGTGGGATCACACTAACAAGCCTGGCGGCGAGTTCCTCTATGTGCGTGAGCAAGAGGTCTACCTGGGCATGTGTCGGCGCTGGCGCGAGATGCCTAAGCCGACCATCGCCATGGTGCAGGGTGCCTGCATTGCCGGCGGCCTGATGCTGGCGTGGGTGTGTGACCTGATCGTCGCCAGCGACGATGCGTTTTTCCAAGACCCGGTGGTGCGCATGGGTATTCCGGGGGTGGAGTATTTCGCCCACCCCTACGAAATGAGCCCACGCATCGCCAAAGAATTTCTCATGTGCGGTGACCGTATGCCGGCCAAGCGGGCTTACGAGGTTGGCATGGTCAACCAAGTGGTGCCGCGCAGTGAGCTGGAGTCGGCAACTTACGCACTGGCCGGCAAAGTTGCCAAGCAGCCGCGCATGGGGCTGGCCTTGACCAAGCAGGCGATCAATCACGTCGAAGACCTGCAAGGCAAGCGCACCGCCATGGATGCGGTGTTTGCCTGGCATCACTTTGCGCATGCGCACAACGAGCTGCTGTCCGGCGACAAGCTGGGTGGTTACGACGCCAAAGCCATGGTCGCGGCCAATAAGCAATCTGCAGGGGAAGCCTGATGTCTGCCTGGCTGGAAACAGAATTAACCCGCCGCTTAGGTTGCCGCTACCCGGTGGTGCAAACCGCCATGGGTTGGGTGGCCGACGCTAATTTAGTGATCGGTACCACGCGGGCCGGCGGCTTCGGCTTCCTGGCTGCCGCCACGCTGAATACCGCGCAGACGCGCAGCGAGATCGAGAAGATCATCGCCGCCACCGGTAGCCGCAACTTCGGCCTGAACTTTCACATGTTTCAGGAAAACGCCGCCGACTGCGTGGACATGGCCATCGAGTACGGCCTCAAGGCCGTCAGCTATGGCCGTGGCCCCGATGCGCAGACCGTGAAGCGCTTCAAAGATGCTGGCGTGCTGTGTATTCCCACGGTCGGCGCGGCCAAGCACGCGATCAAGGCCGTGCAGATGGGGGCCGATATGGTCACCATTCAGGGCGGCGAGGGCGGTGGTCACACCGGCGGAGTACCCAGCTCGATCCTGCTGCCGCAGGTACTGGATGCGGTGAACGTGCCGGTGATTGCCGCCGGTGGTTTCTCGACCGGCCGTGGCTTGGCCTCGGCACTGGCTGCCGGTGCTTGTGGGATTGCCATGGGCACGCGTTTCTTGATGAGCCAAGAGTCGCCGACACCCGCCGCCACGCTTGAGCGTTACCTCAAGGTCAGTGATCCACAGCAGATCCGCGTGACCCTGGCGGTGGATGGCATGCGTCACCGCATGATCGAAAACGCCTTTATTAATCGGCTGGAAAAGGCCTCAGGTCTGGGTCGCCTGCTGATTGCCCTGCGCAGCGCCTGGAGCTGGAAGCAGCAGACTGGCATGAGCAGCGCACACATGTTGAGCATCTTGTTCAAGGTGCTCAAGGAGGAGCCCGAGGCGTTGTCGCAGACCTTGATGGCCTCCAACCAACCCGTTCTGTTGCAGAAGTCGATGCAGGACGGCCAGCCCGACGAAGGCATCTTGCCGTCCGGTCAGGTGGCCGCAGCCATCAACCAATTAGACAGTTGCGAAACCATCATTTGCCAGATCGTCGAGCAGGCTGAGGCCTGCTTGGCCGAGCTGTATCAACGTAACGCCCGGCCCGTGAACGAGCCTTGCAGGAGCGCCCTATGAGCACCGCATTTACTAGCACTAACGACAACGGCGTGGTCGAACTCGTCCTCAATAAAGCGCCGGTCAATGCACTCGACAGCCTTGAGTGGCAGGCCCTAGCCGACAGCCTGAATGCGTTGGGCGCCGACCCCGAGACGCGGGTCATCGTGATTCGTGCCGAAGGCCGTGGCTTCTGCGCCGGCGTTGATATTAAAGAGCTGGATCAGCACCCAGAGCGCATCGTTGCGGTCAATCGCGGCAACTATGAAACCTTCAAAGCGGTACACCGTTGCCCGGTGCCAGTGATTGTGGCGGTGCATGGCTTCGTCCTCGGTGGTGGTATTGGCATCACTGGCGCTGCCGACATCGTGGTGGCGTCTGAGTGCGCGACCTTTGCCTTGCCGGAGGTTGACCGTGGCGCCATGGGCGGCGGTGCACACCTGCAACGCCTATTCCCGGTGCAGAAGGTGCGTTACCTATTCTTCACCGGCGACAAAATTGGCGCGCGTGACGCGGCGCAATACGGTTTTATCGAGCGAGTGGTGCCCAAAGAACAGTTGCGCGAAACCGCGCTGGAAATTGCCGCCAAGATTGCCGAGAAGAGCCCAGCGATGATCCGCATCGCCAAAGAGGCGCTTAACGGCATTGAAGATGGCAATTTGGAAGATAAATACCGCTGGGAGCAGGGCTTCACGCTGCAGGCTTACAGCAACTCGGACTCGGCCGAAACGCGCCGTGCCTTTGTCGAAAAACGCGATGCGCAGTTCTGAGGACGAGCTATGGACCTGACATTTACCCCCAAGCAACGCGCCTTCCGCCAGGAAGTACGCAGTTGGCTGGCCGCTAACCTGCCAGCAAAATCCTTGGCCAGTTACGACACCCGTGAAGGCTTCGAACAACACCGGGCCTGGGAGGGCAAGCTGTTTGAGGCGCGCTACTCCATGGTCATGTGGCCTGAGCATTTGGGTGGTCGCGGCTGCGACCTGACCGAATGGCTGATCTTCGAAGAAGAATATTACGGTGCGGGCGCGCCGATGCGCGTTAACCAGAACGGTCAATTGCTGCTCGGTCCAACCCTGATGGAGTTTGGCACTGAAGAGCAGAAGCGTGATTTTCTGCCGCGCACTGCGTCCAGCGAGATCATGTGGGCACAGGCATGGTCTGAACCCAATGCCGGCTCGGATATGGCGGCGATCACCTCCAAGGCCACCCGTGATGGCGATTATTACGTGCTCAACGGCCAGAAGACTTGGTCGACCCGCGCCAGCTTTGCCGACATGGCCTTTGGTTTGTTTCGCTCCGATCCGAGCTCAATTCGGCACCACGGCCTGAGCTTTCTAATGGTTGCGCTGGATGCGCCGGGCGTAACCATTCGCCCGATCAAGGCCTTAAATGGCAAGGATGCTTTCGCCGAGATTTTCTTCGACGACGTACGCGTGCCAGTGGCCAATCGTATCGGTGCAGACGGCCAAGGCTGGCATGTGGCGATGGCCACGGCGGGTTTTGAACGCGGTTTGTTGCTGCGTTCGCCGGCCCGTTTTCAAGCGCCGGTGCGTGCGCTGATCGCGCTGTATAAGAAGCATCAGGACTCGGCCGACCGTGATCCAGCAATCCGCGAGGCGGTACTGAAATGCTGGATGGATGCCGAAGCCTACGCGCTTGGGGCCTACCACACCGTCGGGCGCTTGAATGCCGGCGAGAAAATTGGCGCCGAGTCGTCCACCAATAAAATCGTTTGGTCCGAACTCGACCTGCTGATTCAGGAAACCGCCATGCGCATCCTCGGACCCTGTGCCGAGTTGCGCAGCGAGGCGCCGCTACTAGCGGGCGACGATGGCTGGCTGGACTCGTTCTTGTTTGCCCAGGCCGGGCCGATCTACGCCGGCACCAATGAAATCCAGCGCAACATTATCGCCGAGCGCATGCTCGGTTTGCCGAAGTGAGGGGCGGGCGATGAACTTCACCTTTACCGAAGACCAACTGGCTTTTCGCGAAGCCATCAGCCGCTTTCTGATGACCGAAGCAGCGCCGGAAATGCTCCGCGAAATATGGGAAACCGATACCGGCCGCTCCCCTGATTTGCGCGGCAAAATCGCCGGGCAGGGCCTCACGGCACTCTCGGTGCCAGAGGACTGCGGCGGCCTGGGCTTGGACGATATTGCCTGGGCGCTGATGACCCAGGAGCTGGGCTATTACGCCATTCCTGACTCGTTAGCCGATACTGCGTATGTCGCTGCCGGCTTACTCAATGGCCTGCCACAGAGTGAGCAGCGTGACCAGTGGTTGGCACAGGTTGCCGATGGCAGCATTCGTATCGCCGTTGGCCACCCGGTTAACCCGTGGGTCGCTGATGCACAGATGTCTGATCTGCTGCTGCTGGCGCATGGCGATGAAGTGCATGCGCTGCCGCGCGCGCAGGTTGAAGTGATCGCTAACCCGAGCATCGATGCCTCGCGGCGCCTCGGTCAGGTGAGCTGGACGCCTAGTGCCACCACGCGTATCGCGGACGCCGAATTGGGTCGTGCGCTGTGGGCGCAGGCCCTCAACCGCGGCGCCTTGTCGGTGGCTGGGCAACTGCTCGGCTTGGCTCAGCGCATGCTCGATTTGTCAGTCGACTACGTGGCCCAGCGCAAGCAATTCGGCAAACCGATCGGCAGCTTTCAAGCGGTCAAACATCACCTGGCCGATGTGGCAACCAAGATCGAATTTGCCAAGCCTGCGCTGTACCGCGCCGCTCATGCCTTGGCCAAGGGTGAGACGCAAGTGGATGTGCGGGTTTCCCATGCGCGCCTGGCCTGCTGCGAAGCCAGTTGGCTGGCGGCCCGTCACGGTATTCAGGTGCACGGCGCCATGGGTTACACCTGGGAAGTCGACCTGCAAATGTTTATGAAGCGTGCCTGGTCGCTGGACAGCGCCTGGGGTGATCGCGCTCTGCACAAGACCCGAGTCGGCGCGCATGTGCTCAATAGCGTACTCACTGCCGGTCACACTTTCGAGGGCTAAGCCATGCCACAAGCTTATATAGTCGATGCCTTGCGCAGCCCTACGGGCAAGCGCAAAGGCAGCCTGGCGCATGTGCATGCCATTGACTTGGGTGCCCATGTACTCAAGGCGCTGGTCGGGCGCAACGCCGTGCCGGCGGATGAATATGATGATGTGATCTTCGGCTGCGTCGACACCATCGGTTCGCAAGCCGGCGATATTGCCCGCACCAGCTGGCTGGCCGCAGGCCTGCCGTTGAACGTGCCGGGCACCACCGTAGACCGCCAATGTGGCTCTTCCCAGCAGGCGTTGCACTTTGCCGCGCAGGCAGTTATGAGCGGCACTCAGGATGTGGTGGCGGTCGGCGGCGTGCAGACCATGACGCAGATCCCTATTTCTTCCGCCATGCTTGCCGGTCAGCCGTTGGGTTTTGCTGATCCGTTCTCTGGCAGTCTGGGTTGGCAGGCGCGCTTTGGCGACCAGCCGGTTAATCAGTTCTACGCCGCCCAGCGCATTGCCGATCACTGGGGTGTGAGCCGCGCGGACATGGAAGCCTTTGCCCTGGAGAGTCATCGTCGGGCCTTGGCGGCCATAGCCGAAGGGCGCTTCGAGCGGGAAATCGCTGCCGGCTTTGGCCTGGCAGTGGATGAGACGCCACGCGCCACCACGCTGGAGAAAATGGCTTCACTGGAGCCGGTAGACCCCGCGTTCCCGTCCATTACTGCCGCCGTTTCCAGCCAAACCTGCGACGCGTCGGCGGCGTTGTTGGTGGTCTCGGAGGCGGCGCTCAAGCGTTACAACTTGACTCCGCGCGCTCGTGTGCATCATTTGTCGGTGCGCGGTGACTGTCCGATCTGGCACCTCACCGCGCCGATCGAAGCCACTCGGCATGCGTTGAAAAAAGCCGGCATGAGCATGAACGACATCGATCGGGTGGAAATCAACGAGGCCTTCGCTTCGGTGGTCATGGCTTGGGCTAAAGAGCTGGACTTTGATCCGGCCAAGACCAACGTCAATGGTGGTGCCATCGCCCTCGGTCACCCACTGGGTGCTACCGGCGCACGGCTGATGACCACGCTGCTGCATGAGTTGGAGCGCAGTGGCGGTCGCTACGGCTTGCAGACTATGTGCGAAGGCGGCGGTCAGGCCAACGTCACCATCATCGAACGCTTATGAGTGAGTGTCGTCGAGCGCTGCTGACTCAGTAGCGCTCGAGGACCTGTGCCTGCCAGCTACTTATTGTGAAAGGAATGCTCCATGGGAATTCTCAACGATCGGGTCGTCATCATCACTGGCGCCGGTGGCGGTTTGGGCGCTGCACATGCACGCGTATTGGCTGCTGAAGGCGCCTGCGTGATTGTTAACGATATCAATGCTGGCGCTGCGCAAGCGGTGGTTGACGAGATCAGCGCCGCCGGTGGCCGCGCGGTGGCCAATAGCTCGGACATTACTAATTACCACGACAGCGAAAACGCCGTGAGGCAGGCCATCGAAACCTACGGTGATCTGCATGTGGTGGTAAACAACGCCGGAATTAACCGTGACCGCATGTTCGCCTCGATGACCGAGGCCGACTGGGACGCGATCATGTCGGTGCACCTTAAAGGGCACTTCTGCATCAGCTCCCATGCCGTGCATTACTGGCGCGATCAGGCCAAGGCCGGCAAGTCAGTTAATGCACGCATCCTCAACACCACCTCTGGGGCCGGTTTACAGGGCTCTATTGGCCAGTCCAACTATGCCGCCGCCAAGGCCGGCATCGCTGCGTTGACCCTCAACCAGGCCGCCGAACTCGGCCGGTATGGGATTACCGCCAATGCCGTGGCCCCCGCTGCGCGCACCGGCATGACCACGGCGGTCGAAGCCATGGCCACGCGCATGGCTAAGCCGGAAGACGGCAGCTTCGATTACTGGGCACCGGAAAACGTATCTTCGCTGCTGGCCTGGCTGGCTTCGACTAAATCAGCCCATGTCACTGGCCGGGTGTTTGAAGCCGAGGGCGGCAAGATCTCCATCGCCGATGGCTGGCGCACCACTGCCGGTGTAGACAAGGGTGCGCGCTGGCTACCCGAAGAAGTCACCGAGGCCATGCAGGCGCTGTTAGCGGCTGAGGTTGCAGCGCAAAAAGTCTACGGCAGCTGAGCCGTACCGCACATGGGGCGGGGCGGCTAATGCGGGTTGCTGGCCGCCGCTAGATCATCAGTAAAAGGAATATCGCTATGGCAAATCAGGCAGGTGTGGCGCTGGTAACCGGTGCCAGTCGTGGCGTGGGACGTGGTATCGCCGAGGCACTCGGTGCGGCCGGGATGACGGTGTACGTCACTGGTCGCAGCGCCCGCGAAGGCAGCATTCAATTTCGTGGTGAGGTGTTGCGCGGCACGGTGTATGACGCTGCCGAAGCAGTAACTGCGGCCGGTGGCCAGGGCATCGCAGTGCTCTGTGACCATGGCGATGATGCTCAAGTGCAGGCGCTGATGGCACAGATTGAACAAGAACAGGGTCACCTGGATATTCTGGTCAACAACGCGGTGTACATCGACGAGAGCTTAATCGAGGCCGGCCCGTTCTGGAGCAAGCCTTTGGCGCAAGCGAAGATTCTCGATGTGGGCCTGCGCTCGGCCTATGTCGCCAGTTATTACGCGGCGCCGCTGTTGCTCAAGCGCGGTGGGCTGGTGGCGTTTGTCTCCTCGTTCGGCGCGGGCTGCTACATGCACGGGCCTGCCTACGGTGCGCAAAAAGCCGGTTGCGACAAGATGGCCGCAGACATGGCGGTGGAGTTTGAAGAGCACGGCGTGGCAGTGGTGTCGCTGTGGTTGGGCATGCAACTGACCCAGCGCAGTGAGCTGGCCAGCAACGGCCACCCGCAGCAGTACCAGCAGTTTCTCGCCATGGCCGAGACCCCGCAGTACAACGGCCGCCTGATTCACGCGGTGTGGGCTGATCCAGAACGCCAGCGCCACAGTGGGCAAGCCCTGATCAGTGCCGAGCTGGCGCCTGAATATGGCCTGCTCGATAGCGGCGACCGCCAGCCGATGTCCTGGCGCGAGCAGCTCGGTGGCCCACGTCAGGTGCATCCGGCGCGTATCGGCTAAATCGCTGTGCTGTTATCACAAGGAACTGTCATGGAATTGTCGCAACGCATTGCCCGTCTCGAAGCACTAGAAGCCATCCGCCAGCTGAAGCACCGCTATCTGAATGCCTGTGACCTCAAGGAGGTCGAGCGTATTCGTGAGTGCTTTGCTCAAGGCCCGATCGATATCGACTTTGGCCTGCTGGGGCGCTTCACCAATCGCGATGACTTTATCGAGCTGTACCGCAGCTTGGCCTGCAATCCGCGGGTGATCGACAGTCACCACGGGGCTAACCCTGAGATCGAGCTATTGAGTGACGATGAAGCGCAAGGCCGTTGGGCCTTGAGCTACTTCAATCTTGATGCTGAAACCGGTGCCACCCGCCGCCTTGGGGTGATTTACCAAGACCGTTACCGCCGCGTGGATGGGCAGTGGCAAATGGTGGCCAGTCACTCGCGCATCATCGCCGAGGTCTGTGGTCAACACCTGGCGCCGGCCATCTGAGTCGGCACCAATCGGCCAGTAACTAGCTGGCAGGCAAGTGCCGCACGCTTGCCTGCCTGAGTCGCGCTAAACCTCCTAGCGCAATCACTCATCCTCCTGCCTGCGTCGCTTGGCGCGGAGCTGATTGGGTGCGCTTTCGCGCCTGCTCTATCGCCCTTTAAGTTTCGCTCAACGCCATCGAGCGCCGACCCCGTCCGTTTTGACGATGTGGTCGGGTGTCAGGGCCTCTATATCTAGCGGCGTATTGTTTACCTTCGAGGTTTTCGCCGTGAGACAAGCTCCTCCGTATGTTCCAGGTCACCAATTGCTAGCCGGTAAGTCCGTGCTGATTACCGCCGCTGCCGGTGCTGGTATTGGCTATGCCGCCGCCAAGCGCTGCGCCGAGGAAGGTTGCCGCGCCCTGATGATTTCTGATGTGCATCCGCGCCGTCTCGAAGAGGCGGTCGAGCGCCTCAAGGCCGAGACGGGCTTGCAGGCAGTCTACGGGCAGCTATGTAACGTCACGCTTGAGCAAGAAGTGCAGGCATTGGTGGCTGCTGCTGAAGCAACCCTGGGCGGCGTCGATGTGCTGATCAACAACGCCGGCCTCGGTGGGCAGAAGCGCGTCACCGAAATGACCGACGACGAATGGTTGCGGGTGATTGATGTGACGCTCACCGGCACCTTCCGCATGACCCGCGCGATGCTGCCGCATATGGAGCGCCGCGGTGCTGGGGCCATCGTCAATAACGCCTCGGTGCTCGGCTGGCGTGCGCAGAAAGAGCAGGCCCACTACGCCGCCGCCAAGGCTGGGGTCATGGCGCTGACGCGTTGCAGCGCCGTCGAGGCCGCTGAAAGCGGTGTACGCATCAACGCGGTGGCGCCCTCGATTGCCCTGCATGACTTCCTGAAAAAAGCTTCCAGCGAAGAGCTGCTGGCCAAGTTGGCTGAACGTGAAGCGTTCGGCCGCGCGGCGGAAGTGTGGGAAGTGGCCAACGTGATGATCTTTCTAGCCAGCGACTACGCCTCCTACATGGTGGGTGAAGTGTTGTCGGTCAGCTCGCAGCAAGCCTGAGGAACACGCCATGACTGTTGTATTTAAGAGCGCCGCGCAGATGCTCGCCGCCGAGGGCATGGACCTGGGTCGCACCGAGTGGCTATTGATCAGCCAGGAGCGGATCAACCTGTTTGCCGAAGCCACGGGCGACCATCAGTGGATCCACGTCGATCCGCAGCGCGCCGCCACAGGGCCATTTGGCACCTGCATCGCCCACGGCTACCTGACGTTATCGCTGGCCAACCTGTTTATGCCGCAACTGATGGCCATCGAAAACATGGCCATGGGCGTCAACTACGGCAGCGATCGCACGCGCTTTCCGGCGGCGGTCAAGGTGGGTTCGCGGGTGCGTGGCCACGGCCAAGTGCTGAGCGCCGAGCTGATCGGTGAGTCGGTGCAGTTTTGCGTGCGCATCAGCGTCGAGATTGAGGGCGCCGAGCGTCCTGGCTGCGTGGTCGACACGCTCAGCCGTTACACCTTTAACCCTATTGCCGAGTGAATGTTGCCATGACTGAAGTCGTTATCGTTTCAACCGCGCGTACTGCGCTGGCCAAATCCTTCCGTGGTTCGTTCAACGACACCGAAGCGCCTGTACTGGGTGGCCATGTGGTGCGTGCCGTACTTGAGCGCGCCGGCGTCGAGGCGGCGGCTATCGAGGACGTGATCATGGGCGCCGCCGTGCAGCAGGGCACCCAGGCCTACAATATTGGGCGTTTGTGTGCCTACACAGGCGGCCTGCCAGCCAGTGTGCCGGGCATGGCACTGGATCGCATGTGCGCCTCGGGCTTGATGAGCATCGGCGTGGCAGCCAATGGCATTTTGAGCGGCGATATGCGCATTGCTATCGCAGGCGGGGTGGAGTCGCTGTCACTGACCCAAACCAAGCACAAGAACAGCTATCGCGCGCAGTCTGAGGCGGTGCGTGCGGTGATGCCATCGGCGTATATCCCGATGATTGAAACCGCCGAACTGGTTTCACGGCGCTATAACGTCAGCCGTGCGGCTCAGGACGAATATGCCCTGCAAAGCCAGCAACGCACTGCCCAAGCGCAGCGCGACGGGCTGTTTGCCGATGAGATCGTGCCGCTGGCTGTGCGCAAGTTGTGCTTCGACAAGGAAGGCCAGCCGAGCGGCCATGAAGACGTTGTGGCCGCGCACGACGAGTGCAATCGACCGAGCACCACGCTGGAAAATCTGGCGGCACTTAAGCCCGTCTGGAAGGACGGTAAGTGGGTTGAGCAGGGCGAATTCATCACCGCGGGCAACGCCTCGCAGTTTTCTGACGGTGCCAGTGCCTGCTTGCTGATGAGCAGTGAAGAGGCTCAGCTGCGTGGCCTAACTCCGCTGGGCATCTACCGTGGGATTGCCGTCGCCGGTTGCGCACCCGAGGAGATGGGCATTGGTCCGGTGTTCGCCGTGCCTAAGCTGCTCAAGCGCTTCGGCCTGAGTGTCAACGACATCGACCTGTGGGAAATCAACGAAGCCTTTGCCAGCCAGGTGTTGCATTGCCGTGACGCGCTCGGTATCGCCAATGATCGGCTGAACGTTAACGGTGGCGCGATTGCGATTGGCCACCCGTTTGGCATGTCGGGCTCGCGCATGGTGGGTCACGCTTTGCTGGAAGGCCGACGCCGTGGCGCACGCTACGTGGTGGTGTCGATGTGCATCGGTGGCGGTATGGGTGCCGCCGGTCTGTTTGAACTGCCCTAAGCCCACGCTTTAAGTCAATTCAGGCATTCCCTCGGTCAGGTAAGTGAGGGAATGCCTGGGTTAGACCCGACCCTACCCCGTTTGGACGATGTAACCGTAGGGGCTTGATCTGATTATCGAGTCAAGCCTCCACGCCCCAGCGCACTGATGCGCCAGGCCTGGATACGCTGAACAACAGAATAGAAAACAACAATAAAAAGAGGATTCAGCATGCCTCAAATTCTACCCAAGCCGCGCAGTAAGCGTTTTCAGCTACAGCGTTTGACCCGCTATTTCATGAGCAGTTTGGTTGTCGCGGGCATGATCTATGTCCTGGTCCCAAGCACCTCCGTGCCTGGTTATCTGTACGCCAGCAAGCATGTGAGTAGCTCCCCGATTCAACCACCGGTGACGGTATTCAAATTCGTTTGGAACCCGCTCTGGTGAAACAACAATAACAACAGAGGACGCAACATGACTGCCTTAGTGCGTATGCCTGAACACACACGGGAGGGCTTATGCGCCAGCTAATCGCCTATGCCATGAGTTTCTTGGTGATGGCGACTCTGGCCTATGCCTTCGCCCCGCGCAGTCCATTGCCGCTGCCTGCCACCGTACTGCACGCCGATCGCGTGCAGATCAACGACATGCTGACCAACGAGCACCGCCTCGTAGCGGTCGGTGAGCGTGGCACCATTCTGACCAGTAACGATAACGCTCTGTCTTGGCAGGAGGCGAGTGTGCATCCGCAGCGCGCCGTCACCCTCACCGGGGTTACGGCCTTGAGTCCGCAAGTGCTGCTCGCGGTTGGTCATGACGGTTGGTTGTTACGCTCTGCAGATGGCGGCTTGACCTGGAGCGAAGTGGCCTATGACCAAGATTCGGGTGAACCCCTGCTCGGCGTATGGAGTCCAGGCGGTGAGCGGGCAGTGGCTTTTGGCAGCTATGGCAAATTTTTTGAGTCGGTTGATGCGGGTCTTACCTGGGTCGCACGCACGGTCAGTGCTGAGGGCTATCACCTCAACGGTATGGACGGTGGGGCCGACGGTAAAGAGATGCTGGTTGGCGAGCAGGGCTTGGTAATGCTCAGCAGCGATGCGGGCCAGCACTGGCAAACCGTACCGCCGTTTTATAACGGCTCTCTGTTTGGCATCGTACGCATGTCTGACCAGCGCTGGGTGGCCTATGGCATGCGTGGCCACATGTTTGTGACCGAGAACTTTGGTCAGAGCTGGCAGCCAGTCGACTTGCAGAGCACTAACTCGCTGTATGGCCATGTGCTGTTACCGGATGGTTCTGGGCTGGTGTTGGTGGGTGCCGACAGCAGCCTGGTGCATTTGGACGCCAATGTTCGGCTGCTCGACAGCACTCGACGCGACGGGCTTGGCACCCTGACCTCAGCCGTAGCGCCTAACCAGCGTTTGGTGCTAGTCGGTGGTCAACGTGGTGTGTTCCAGGGTGCGAATAACAGCCTGGCGGCAGGGTATTAAGGTGCAAGCGATGAACAATAAAAAAACGCGGGTCGAGCAGTGTGTCGAGTGGTGTGCCGATCAATTGATGAGCCGGCGTAAATTGCTGCTGGGTTTTTTCCTTATGCTCACGCTGGCTTTGGGCTACAGCGCCACACAAGTGCGCCTGGACCCAGCCTTTAACAAACAGATCCCGGTACGCCATGAGTTCATGGTCAACTTCCTCGACTTCAGTCGGATTTTTACCGGCGCCAACCGCTTGTTAGTGAGCGTGCGTTGGAAGGGCGAGGGCGATATCTACAACCCTGAGTTCCTCAAGGTTTTGCAGCAGGTCACCGACGATGTGTTCTTTATCTCCGGGATTAGTCGCCCTAGCGTAACTTCGCTGTTCACCCCCAACGTGCGCTTTATCGAGATTACCGAAGAGGGGTATGTCGGTGATCTGGTCGTGCCGCCACAGTACAGTGGCACGCCTGAAGACTTGGCGCAGGTGCGTAACAATGCTGCCCGTTCTGGGCAGATTGGCCGTTTGCTGGCCAATGACCTTAAAGCGGCGATGGTGCGGGCCGACTTGCAGGATATTGACCCAAAGACGGGGAAGGCGGTGTCCTACACCGATATCGCTGACAAGCTCGAGGCGATTCGCGCCAAGTACGACAACGACCACATCGAGATCAATATTGTTGGCTTTGCCAAGCTGGTTGGCGATGTGGTTGAGGGCCTGAATACAGTCATTTGCTTCTTCGTCATCGCTTTTGTGATCACCGGTGTGTTGCTCTGGCTCTACACCCGCTCGCTAAAGTTGACCGTGGTGTCCTTGCTGGTTGCGTTGCTGCCGGTGGTGTGGTTGCTTGGGCTGCTGCCATTGCTCGGCCTGGGCATTGACCCGATGTCGATCTTGGTGCCGTTTTTGATTTTCTCGATTGGCGTCTCCCATGCGGTGCAGATGACCAATGCCTGGAAGCAGGACGTGCTCAGCGGTGTTGATTCGGTGACCGCCGCGCGGGGGGCGTTTTGCAAGATCTTCATCCCGGGCGCCTTGGCCCTGCTGATGAACGCCTTGGGTTTCGCGGTGATCATGCTGATTGATATTCCGATCGTGCATGAACTTGGGGTGACGGCCTGCATTGGCGTGATGCTGATGATCATCACCAACAAGATGATGCTGCCGATCATCATCTCGCACATGAGCTTGGAGAAGGGCGCATTCAAACGCAGCCAAAAACAGGCGCAGAACAAGCATCCATTGTGGTGGCGGGTGTCGGCGTTGGCCGAACCTAAGCCGGCACTGGTGGTGTTCGCCATCAGTTTATTGCTGCTCGGTTTTGGCGTGGTCAAGGCGCGGCAGTTGGAGGTTGGTGATATTGGCGCCGGTGCGCCGGAGTTGCGTGCAGACTCACGCTACAACCAAGACAACGCCAAAATCATTAGCAGCTACTCGATCGGTCTCGATGTGTTGGCGGTGTTTGCCGACACCAAGGGCGGTGATGAGGCGTGCTTAAACCCGCAGGTGATGCGCGCGGTCGAGGCGTTCGATTTTCAGATGCGCAATGTCGCCGGCGTGCAGTCGGTGCAGAGCGTGGCAGGCATGGGTAAGGAGGTGATCGCGGGCAACAACGAGGGTAATCCGCGTTGGTCGGCTGTTCCGGGTTCGTCGCGCAGCTTGCAGCAGGGCTCATTTGCCTATTCGCCGGACCACGGGCTGGTTAGCGAAGGCTGCCAGCGTATGCAGATTTTGGTGTTTCTAGCCAATCACGAAGGCGCCACGGTGTTTCATGTTATCAGCGAAGCCAAGCGCATCATTGCTGAGGTCTCGGTGCCGGAGGTGCAGTTCAAGTTGGCCGGCGGCAACGTCGGGGTAATGGCTGCCTCAAATGATGCGGTTAAACACGCCGAGGTGGTGATGTTGTCTGCGCTGTTCAGCTCGGTGTCGCTGTTCTGCTTACTAACGTTTCGCTCATTGCGGGCAGTGCTGTGCATCCTGGTACCGTTGGGTATCGTTGCGATTCTGTGTAACGCGTTGATGGCCATCCTCGGCATCGGCCTGAAAGTCGCCACCTTGCCGGTGATGGCGCTTGGGGTCGGGGTCGGAGTGGACTACGGCATTTACCTTTACGAGCGTATCCAGCATGAAATGAGCGATGGTAAGGATCTGCGCCACGCTTTCTACGAGGCTATGTGTCAACGCGGTACGGCCGCGGTGTTTACTGCCGTAACGATGTCGATTGGCGTGTGCACCTGGGCTTTCGCACCGCTTAAATTTCAGGCCGATATGGGGGTTTTACTGGCCTTCATGTTCTTGGTGAACGTGTTTGGTGCGATCTTCTTGCTACCGGCGTTGGCCGCGTGGTTTAACCAGAGCAAGCCGTTGGTGCGCAGCACTGCTGTCGCACCGCTAGGCGGCAAAGTCCCTGTCTGAGTGGGATTTACATTAGGTTATCCGCCGTTTTGGTGGATAACTTTGATAATCGTTTTTTTGGGTTTTTGCGGCGACGAGTGACACTTCGTGCCACGTGTTACGCCTAAATGCAGGCTGAATAAATATAAAAAAGCAAGGCTATTGGCCTTGCAGTCAGCGAGGTAAAGACTGTGACGCTGAATACACAGCAGGATGATGCGTTTACTGGTCTGGGTCTGACAGTTACGCGCTTTGACCAGATAATAAACGCGATGTATGAGGCGGCGATTGATCGGGCCCGTTTGGGTGCCGCTTTGCAGCATGTGCGCGAGTTATTTGAGGCTAACTATGTAACGCTGATTTTGCGTGCGGTGAGTGAGCCGCATCTGGCTCCTATGATTGTTTCTGGCGATATCCTGGGTGAAGGTGATCCGGATGGTGAGGTTCGTTATTTGCTCTATCGCGATGAATCAACGCCGTACAAAACCCTGGCACCAAATCAGGTATTTACCAACAATGATTTGATGACTGAAGAGGAGTGGGAGCGGTCTGGTTATTACTTAATGCACTGTCAGCCTTTCAACGTATTTCATACGCTGGGTGCCAATCTACTGAGTCAAGACGGCGACATTTTGCGTTTTCGCATCAGTCGCCCAAGGAATCAGCCAGCATTTTCTGATGCAGATAAGGCTATGTGCGAACTGATCATGCCGCATTTACGTCGAGCGATTTATCTGTACTCCTTGTTAGATCGAAGTGAGTCATTGGGTGGCCTTTACTCGCAGGCGATTGGTCGGCTGTCCATTGCGACTATTGTGCTTGACGAGAGCGGCGCAGTGCTTGAGCTCAACCCTATCGCGAGTGAGATTCTCAGCAGTAATGACGGTCTTAAATTGGTAGGTGGCCGTCTGGAGGCCACTTATCCAAGTGATAATCGCGAGTTACAACGTGTGCTGCGCAGCGCCTCTGGACAGCTTGGTGCGGAAGACGGCAGGGGGGCTGAGGCTGTGTCTATTTCGCGGCCTTCCGGACAGGTCAGCTTAGGCGTGGTGGTCGAGGCTATTCCGTCCCAGGAGCTGGTTGAAGGTAAGGGGCGGCCCTCGGTCGTTGTCTATATTCGCGATGCGGTGGGTAAGTCGCTGGCGAGTACTTCGGTTGCCAAACAGTTGTTCAATCTAACCCCTGCAGAGACCGCGTTGGCTATGGAGTTAGCCAACGGTCTGTCTCTTGAGGAGGCGGCAGAGAAGCTGAACATTCGGCGTAACACCGCACGGGCACACTTGCGTTCAATTTTCTCGAAAACCGGTGTGCGCCGGCAGACCGAGCTGGTGCGCATCATGCTCAACAGCGTGGTGGCTTTGGGCAAGCCACAGCCAAACCCTCGCGTAGTCGTTTCGCCGTTACCACTCTCCAGCTTAGGCCGCCGACTGGCGCGTGCTTAGGCATGTCCGGACCTCTTATCTGAGGTCCGAGATCCCATCTTAGTCCGCACGGACGATGTTTCTAACCCGTTGCCCTGTTGATATTCATCTACCGCTCGCGAGGGTGGGATTCAACGGGCGCAATCCTGAAGTTAGTGGTTTTGTAATCAGTTCTGTGTGGTTAGCACGCGCGCTACCAGATCTTTTTACAGAGCAATTCTAGCAATCCGTTGAGGACCGAAACTGTTGTGTTTGTGGTGCTGACCGTCGGCTTCAATAAGGAAAACAATATGCGACGAAATCAACAACTGAGCTTGTGTTTGAGCGCATCGCTCGCTTTGAAAAAATTATTGCAGCCGGGTTCCGACCTGGCCTGCTTTGGAGTTAGTTGCTCTACCCATGCAGGTCGGGTTAACCGTTAAATAAGGAGTCCCAGTATGCGTTTTACCCATAAGTTAAGTGTGTGTGTAGCAGCTGCGGTTTTACAAGGATATGGCTCCTTGGCGCTGGCTGATGCCGCTGAAGATGCCGCTCGCCTAGGCCAGGATTTAACCTGTCTTGGTGCAGAGAAGGCCGGTAATGCGGATGGCAGCATTCCGCCGTTTAGTGGCAAGTGGCTGGGTGTACCACCACATGTGGATTTTAAGGGCACGGGCAATCACCCGGTCGATGCTTATCCAGATGAAAAGCCGTTATTCGTGATCACAGCGGCCAACATGGATCAGTATGCTGCCAACCTCACCGATGGCATGAAGGCTCTGTTCAAACTGTATCCAGCCACGTACCAGATGCCAATCTACGCTTCGCACCGGGATTTTCGTTTCAATGACAGTGTTTGTCAGGCGACGCGTGCCAACGTCGGTTATGCGCACCTAGTTGATGATGGCGAAGGGGTCGTGGCCAAGACTGGCGGCACGCCGTTCCCGCTGCCGAAAAGCGGTCTGGAGTTGCTGAAAAACGCGTCGCTGTTCACCTTGCGTCCCTGGACCGAGGAGTACACCTCGGACAACGCCTATGTGGTCAAGGACGGTAAAATCAACTGGGGCCGCGTCTACTCCAAGAACCTGGCCCCGCACCTTAAGCCCGGTTATATCGGCGATACCGTGGGTAACTCGGCGTTTTATTTGAACGAGACCCTGCTACCGCAGCGCGATAAATCCGAGATCAACACCGGTACTGAGTTCTGGAATGACAAGACTGAGCCTCGGCAAAGCTGGCGCTATGACCCCGGCACGCGTCGGGTCCGTCAGGCGCCAGGCTACGGTTTTGACATGGCGTTTCCGGGTACCGGTGGCTCGATCACCGTCGACGAGGTGCGCCTATTCAATGGTTCAGGGGAGCGTTACGACTGGACGATTGTGGGTAAGCAAGAGCTCTACATCCCCTATAACACCTACAAGCTGCACAGCGCGGATGTGAAGTACGCCGACTTGCTGCCCCCAGGCCATGCCAACCCGAAATACATGCGTTACGAAAAACACCGCGTATGGGTGCTGGAAGGCAACCTTAAGCCTGGCTATCGCCACCTCTATGGTAAGCGCCGGTTGTATATCGATGAAGACACGTGGTTCCCCATCGTTGGCGACAACTATGACAACCGTGGCGAGTTGTGGCGCACCTCGATGGTGAACTACTTCTATGCCTACGAGCGTCAGGGGCCACAAGCCGGTGTTGGCTTCTATCACGATCTAAATGCGGGCAGCTACTTGGCCTTCAACTTGATCAACGAGCAGCGCAAGGGCTACACCCTCAATGAGGGTAAGTTCAGCCCGGGTGACTTTGGCCCGGAAGCCGCTCGCCGCGCTGGTAACTAAGCTCACGAGCCGCACAGCGCGATAGATGCAGCGCTGCGTTCAGTGAGCATGGTGTACCTGTTCAGACCCCGATCCAGTGATCGGGGTTTTTATTTAGCTCTGCACTGGCGCAAACGCTTGGTATTGCCGCCTTCATTTGACCTCTGAACGAACCTGATTAAACCAACGGATAGTCACAGGTCGCGCAAGCATTAACGAGTGATGGAAGGGTTCTTGGTGGTCCGCTGAGATCGCCCAGTGCCAGCCTTGGCCATTAGTCGCGTCGGCACTTACAGCACGCATCTAAGCACTCGGAGTGATCATGCGTGAGCAAGAGATCTGTGGTTAGTCGCTTACGTTTACCTATCTGACTCTCTGGAGTTGTCCATGAAATACGTCAGCCTGATCCGTCGGCGTGCGGATCTCAGTCGTAAGGATTTTCGCGATTACTATGAGCAGGTGCATGCGCCTTTGGCGCTGCAGTTTTCCCCGCCGCAGTTGTACCAGCGTAACCACCTCAACAATCCTGTCGATGAGCAGCCGTTCGACTGCTTGAGAGAGTTCGACTATGCGGATGACTTTGATCCCATGCAGGTTCTCGATACCGAGGCAGGACCTTTGTTGGCGCAGGATGAGCGCAACTTTATGGACCGAGACAGCGTACGTTCGGCTCGCGCTCTGCTGTTGTGTAGCCACTTGTCGGCCAGCGCTAAGCCGCGACAAAGAGAGCTATGGCTGTTTGCGGCAGAACTGCAATCCCATGCGGTCATGCGGCAACACTTACCGACGCAGTTCGAGCAGCTGCTGTCGCAGTTACCTGAAGGGCAGGGTGCCAGTTTGTACTGGCTGGAACCTTACTACTGTGAGGCATTTCCCTATGCCGCGTTGCTTACCCTGGAAGGTGCAAGCCCGTTGGTATGGCCAGTAGGTAATGGCGTGTTTACTGTCACACGTTTGCAGGTCAGTAGCTGTCCATCGTCTTGCTGATAACTGATCCGATTTGTCCTAGTCCATGCGGAGGATGAAGCAGGCGTTTTAGTGGTCGAAGATGCCTAGCGTAGGAGCACTTGCACTTTGTAGGGTTATCCAGAGCAGGTGCGTTCAATCGTAGAGTTTCATAGAGGACAATAATCATGACAAAACTCGCTGAAATTAAAATTGAGAACGTGCAAGAAGCGCATCGCTACGCCCGTGGCTGGCACTGCTTGGGTGATGCCGCTCAGTATCGCGACGGTAAGCCGCATACGCTGAATGCCTTCGGCACGCGCTTAGTGGCTTTTGCTACCAGCGATGGCAAGGTCAACGTACTGGATGCCTATTGCCCGCACATGGGGGCCGACTTATCTCAAGGCACAATTGAGAACGATCGCTTGGTCTGCGCTTTTCACCATTGGAAATTCGATGCCAGCGGCAAGTGTGCTGAGATCCCTTACTGCAAGCGCATCCCGCCGAAGGCCAAGACTAAAACCTGGCTGACCTGCGAAGTGAACAACCTGCTGTTTGTGTGGCACAACCCCGAGGGTAATCCGCCGCGTGAAGGCGTAGTTATCCCACACTTGCCAGAAATGGACAGTGACGAGTGGATCCACGATTGGAACATTGACACCATGGAAATCGATACCAACCCGCGTGAGTTGGTCGATAACTTGGTGGATGCGCACCACTTCGGGCCGGTACACGGCACCCCGACCACTTATTTTGCCAACGTCTTCGAGGGCCACATCGGCCAGCAGATTTTCCATGGTGATTCCGAGCGGCTGGGTGGTGGGCTGATTGCACCGTCGGCCTATTATGGTCCGGCCACGCACTTCACCCGCATCAGTTCGAATTTTGGTGGTGTGGAGGTACATGCCATCCTCCTCAACAGCCATGTGCCGGTGACACCGAATAGCTTCGTGTTGCGCTTCGGTTGCATGGTCAAGCGCGTTGAAGGCTTTACCGAAGAGCAGAACCGTCAACTAGCCAAAGACTATGTGCTCGGCAACCGCAACTCGTTCTACCAAGACGTAGTGATTTGGAAGAACAAGATCCGTATCGATAACCCTGTGTTGGCCGAAACCGATGGCCCGGTTTATCAGTTACGTGAGTGGTATCAGCAGTTCTTCATGGATGAAGAGTTAGTGCCTGCCAGCATGGCTGAGCGTCGCGAAATCGTCACCGTAGATCTGCGTAAGGGCTAAACCCCGCAGTGCGACGACCTAGCGGTCGTCGCACTGGTTCTAATACATTCTTCGTGTCTAATAACCCTGAGTCTATTCATACAGATTCAATGGCTTCGTCTTTTTCACTGCGACTGATGATTGCGGCTCCCACCAAGTCGCCGGTTACATTCAAGGCGGTAGCGCCCATGCCAACCAATGAGTCAATCGATACCAGTAGGGCAACCGTCTCGATCGGCAAACCTACTTGAGCGAATACCGTTGCAATCATGATGATTCCCGCCCCAGGCACACCTGCCGTACCTATCGTCGCCAGAGTTCCAACGATGACGATCTGTACCATCTGCATCAGATCCAGCGGTACACCGATCACGTTGGCTGCAAAGACGGCTGATATCGCTATTCTGATCGCCGCGCCATCCATGTTGACCGTAGCCCCCAGAGGCAGAATGAAGCTGTACGCCCGATGGGAGAGTCCCATGTTGCTGGCCGCATTCATGGAAATCGGTAATGTGCCGGAGCTACTCTGAGTGGCGAAGGCGGTAACGATGGGTGTTCTTGCGTGCCGAATGAAGTTGCCGACTTTGACGCCCGCTACAAGCATGGCCAAGCAATACAGGCACGCGTGCACGAACAAGGCGACATACATCACCAGCACCACGCCTGCCAACGATGTAATGGTGGCAGTTCCCTGCTCGGCAACCGTGCGGGCCACGATAGCGAATATGCCGATAGGCAAGTAATGCAGCACTGCGCGCATGATCATCATGGTCGCTTCGTTGAGCCCTTCGACAACCTTGAGCGCCTGCCTGGCCGCATCGCCATAAACTGCGGATTCGCGCAGTTTTAACAGTGCTAGGCCAAAGGTCACAGCAGTAAATATGATGCCGAGCATGTTCATCTGCACAAAGGCGGTAAACAGATTGTCTGGCACGATACTGAGAATGACCTGAACGATACTGGCCTTGTTTTTCACATCCACCATGGCATCGCTAGCAATCTGCATACCGGTGCCTGGAGACAGCACGGACGCCACGGCAATACCCACAATCATGGCCATGATGGTCGTCAGCAGAAACCAGGCAATGGTCTTCTTGCCCAGACGTCCCATCCCATCGGCATCGCCTTGGTTGACACCCACCATCAGGGTAAACAGCACGATGGGGACGATCAGAAATTTCAGCAGTCGCAGCAGAAGCTCACCTAGTGGAGCAAGCCAGTCAACGACCGATGGCCCAGCAAACAGCCCTACGGCGATACCCAGTATCAATGCAATGGTGATACGGAGTATCAGAGACGATTGTGTATAGGTTTTGAACAATGCGTGCATAGTTTGAGTTCTGAATTGGCTGAGGGTGAGCAACAGACTCGGCAGATTGATACCGGGATTGCGACTGTACCGCGTGAGCCGCGCAGTACATGCCACCGTGTTCGCGTGGTTGGTACTTGATGCTAATGCGCTCAGCGCTCCTGGCGCACTTCATTTATTAAATAGTCTATCTTTTGGGCTACCTGCCTAGGCGGGACTCCCAGTGGTGCGATCGCCAGTGTTGCTATTAGAATATCAAAGCTCGAAATAGACGACTGGTCTAATTTACTGGTAGTCTGCCGAGATTAAGCAAAATTATGATGATACGCGCCGGCATTTACTCCGTGCAGGCCACCAGCGGGCCGAAAGGCTCCTCTAGATTTTTGGCAAGTAGGTGGTCCGCGTAGGTGACGACTGATTGCCTAGCGTTGGAATGACCATGCTTCGTGCTCTGCCAGCTCAAGCTTTTTGTTGGTCGGATGGCTGGTTGCCCGTTTAAGGCAAATTAATCAGTGCGTGGGTGGGGCTTTTTCAGTGAGCCTCAGAGGCCAAAAAACATGACCAAGCGATAACCAAAGTTGTCGCTATCAACACAATTAAGCAGAGGAAATACCATGCAAACGTTAATCATCAACGGACAGTCGCAGCAGGTTGACGTTGCTGCGGATATGCCTCTGCTATGGGTTCTGCGCGATGTACTGGGCCTGACCGGGACCAAGTATGGCTGTGGCATTGCCCAGTGCGGGGTTTGTACGGTGCACCTTGACGGCCAGCCAATTCGTTCGTGCGTAACGCCGATTTCCGCTGTGGCGGGCCGTTCGATCACCACCATTGAGGCCATCGGCGAGACGGCCGTGGGCCAAGCTGTGCAGCAGGCCTGGCTGGCGCATGAAGTGGTGCAATGCGGTTACTGCCAATCCGGGCAGATCATGGCCGCCACGGCGCTGCTGCAAAGCCAGCCCAAACCCGATGATCAGGCAATTGATGCCGCCATGGCAGGTAATCTTTGCCGCTGCGCCACCTACACCCGGATTCGCTCGGCCATTCACAGTGTTGGCCAAGTTGAGGAGGCGTGAGATGAAGAAGCCTAACGCAATGACTGTTGATATGTCCCGTCGCCGCCTCTTGCAGGGCAGCGGTATTGCCCTTGGCGGCTTGGTGTTGAGTACCTGGCTACCGCCGCTGGTGGCCAAAAGCGCCGCCGCCGATGCAGCGGCGGCAGGTCGGTTGGGCGACCGCACCGCTGAAGGCTTCGGGGCCTTTGTGCGGGTCGGCCTCGATGGCGTGGTTACGGTGATCTCGCCGAAGATTGAAATGGGCCAGGGTGCGCAAACGGGTATTGCCATGATGGTAGCGGAGGAACTGGAAGTGGCCCTGGATCAGGTAGTAATCCAGGAGGCACCACCGAACTCGGCGTTGTATACCGACACTCTGTTGCAGTTCCAGGCCACTGGTGGCTCAACGTCTACCCGTTACACCTGGGAGCCGCTGCGTCGGGCAGGCGCTACGGCGCGCATCCTGTTAATCCAAGCGGCGGCTCTACAATGGCGCGTTGCTCCGAGTCTGTGCCATGCGCAGAACGGCCAGGTGTTTGGCCCTAATGGTTTGCAGGCTGCTTATGGTGACTTGGTCGAGGCGGCTGCGACGCTGCCATTGCCCGACGTGGTGCCGCTGAAAACCCCCGAGCAGTTCAAGCTCCTGGGCACCCCCGCGCAGCGCTTGGACACGCCGGCGAAGGTCAACGGCAAGGCGCGCTTTACTATCGATCTGCAAATCCCCGGCATGCTGGTGGCCTCCAGCATCACCTGTCCGGTGCATGGCGGGCGGCTGCTCACGGTTGATGATAGTCAGGCGCGGCGGGTGCCAGGGGTGCGCGATATCGTGCGCTTGTACAATGCCGTGGCCGTCACCGCGAGCAACTTCTGGGCCTGTCAGCAAGCCATCAAGGCGCTGAAAATTGAGTGGGATCTTGGGCCGCATGCCGCTATCGGTTCAGCCCAATTGGACCAGGAGCTGCTCGCAGCCAGTAGTCGTGATGGCGTGGTCGCCAAGCGCACCGGCGACATTGAACAAGCCAAGCAACAATCGGCCAGCCAGTTCGAGGCGGTTTACGAGCAGGCGCTGTTGTCGCATTCGCCGCTTGAGCCCATGAGTTGTGTGGCTCATGTGCGTAAAGATGCCTGCGAGCTGTGGGTTGGCACTCAAGTACCGGTCTTTGCTCAGCAAACAGCCGCGCAAATCACCGGGTTGCCGGTGGAAAAAATCCAGGTGCACAACCAGCTGATTGGCGGTGCATTTGGCCGGCGTTTGGAGTTCGATTTCATCACTCAAGCGGTGGCTATCGCACGACAGGTTGATTACCCGATCAAACTGATCTGGAGCCGTGAAGAGGACATGACTCACGACCTCTACCGGCCGCTGTATGCCGACCGTATGCAGGCCGCCCTCGACGCGCAGGGGCGTCCGCTGGGCTGGGAGCACCGCATCGCTGGCGCCTCGATTCTCGCCCGCTATGCCGGCAGCTTGCCGGCCAACGGCGTGGATGCCGATGCTGTGGAAGTGGCGGTGGAGCCGATCTACAGCCTGGCGAATTTGCAGGTTCGTTACATCCGCCAGGAACCGAACGTTGTGCCCGTGTCCTGGTGGCGCGGCGTGGGTCCGTTGCGCGGCACCTATGCCTTGGAATGTTTTATTGATGAGTTGGCGCACAACGCCAAAGCCGACCCGGTGGCCTACCGCCTGGAGCTGATGGCGGACCAGCCACGGGCTCAGGCAGTGCTGCGCCTGCTGGCCGAGAAGTGTGATTGGAGCCAGCCGTTGCCAGCCGGACAGGGACGCGGTGTGGCGGTCAGTGCGGTGTTCGGCAGCTATGTGGCGACTCTGGTTGAACTGGAGATGCAAGGCGACCTGGGTCTGCGCATCAAGCGTCTGGTCAGTGTGGTGGATTGCGGTTTTGCGACTAACCCAACCTCGGTTAAGGCGCAGATCGAGGGCGGTACGCTGTTCGGCCTGTCCGCCTCGCTGTTCAATGAAATTCTGATCGATAAGGGCCAGGTGCAGCAGACCAACTTCCACAACTATCGGCAGCTGCGCATCAGCGAAGCGCCGGCGGTGGAGGTACATCTGCTGCCTAGTCTGGAAGCGCCAGGTGGCGTGGGCGAGGCCGGTACTGCGCTGATCGGCCCGGCCTTGGTTAACGCCTTGTTCGCTGCATCGGGTCAGCGCATTCGTCGCTTGCCGCTGAGCCGCTTCGGTTACTACCCGGTTTAAGGAAGAACTAATGAAATTAATCAGTAATCTACTGACGCTCGCCAGCGCGGCTTTGCTGGCGCAAGCGGCCTATGCGCAAGACAATTCGCTAGCTAAGGGCGAATACCTGACACGTGCCGCCAACTGTGTGGCTTGCCATACCGTGTCAGGTGGTCAACCGTTCGCCGGTGGCGTTGAATTCAAGCTGCCATTCGGTTCGCTGTTTTCGCCCAACATTACCCCAGACCCACAAACGGGTATTGGGGCCTGGACCGACGATGAGTTTGTCAGCGCGCTGCAAACCGGCGTGGGCCGTGATGGCAAACACTACTATCCGGCGTTTCCCTACACCTCTTACAGCAAGATGTCGCGTGATGACATCCTCGCCATCAAGGGCTACCTGGCTAGCCTAGCGCCTGTCGAACAGGCACCGCGGGAAAACCATATTCGCTTCCCGTTCAACCAGCGCTGGGGCATGGCGGTGTGGAATCTACTGTTTCTGAACAACGAGCCGTTCCAGGTGGACAGCCAGCACTCAGATGAATGGAATCGCGGCAAATACCTGGTGGAAGGGCCGGGGCACTGCGGCGAGTGCCATTCCCCGCGCAACGTGTTTCAGGCGGTCAGTAGCGACCGATCGTTGGCCGGTAACCTGCTGCAGGGCTGGAACGCCTACAACATCAGCTCCGACCCGGTGCGCGGCATTGGTGCCTGGCCTGCCGAGGCGCTTGCCCGTTATTTGAAGGATGGCGCCGCGCCAGGCTTGGGCTTGTCCTCGGGGCCGATGGCGGAAGTGGTTGAGAACAGCTTGCGCCATTTGACCGATGCTGATCGTCAGGCGATTGCCGTGTTCCTCAAAGACTCAGTGCCGCGCAGTGAAGGCGTGGCTCGCCCGCAGCAGGTCACGCTGGCGGTGCAGGGCAGCGGCAATGCACTTGGCAACAAGTTGTTCGCCGATGCCTGTGCCAGTTGCCACCGTTGGGACGGCACCGGGAGCCAGAGCCCATCGGCCATGCTGCTGGGGCTGAAGACGGTCAACGATCCGGCTGCTAGTAACTTGCTGGGCATTCTGTTGAGTGGTCATGGCGCTGCTGATACGCCTGTGGATAGGCGTATGCCGTCGTTCGGCAGCATTTACACCGATCAAGAGTTAGCCGCGCTGAGCAGCTTTATCTTGCAGCGCTTTGGCAGCAATGACGCGCAGGTCACGGTGGCGACAGTGGCCAAACGTCGGACCGAGTCCTTGCATTGAGCGGAGGTGCCGTATGTCGGGCCTGAACATTTTGCTGGATGCGCTCCTTGCCGAGCGCGAGGCTGGCCGTGAAGCGGTGCTTGCGACAGTGGTCAAGGTCGAAGGCTCGGCGTATCGGCGGCCCGGTGCGCGCATGCTGGTTTCGCGCTTCGGCCGCCCCGAGGGCACCATCAGTGGTGGCTGCTTGGAGGCGGAAGTGGCGAAAAAGGCCTGGTGGCTGACCGAAGCCGGGCCGACGCTGCGCAGTTACAGCACCGCCGAGGCAGATGAGGCCAGCGAGGAAGCGCTGAGCTTCGGCTTGGGCTGCAACGGCAAGGTTCATGTGCTGTTCGAGCGCCTGCCGGCCAGCGGCCCCTGCGCCTTGGTCGATGCATTGCGCGGCGTGCGTGACAGCCAGCAGCCGGCTGCCATCGCCACGGTGATCGCCAGCCCCAGCGCGGCTTCGCCACGTTTGGGCGCGCGCTTGTTCTTGCTACCCGGGCAAGGCGCCGAGGGTGAACTGCTGCATTCGGGGCTGGCTGAACAGATCAGTGCAGACCTGCAACAGACTTTGCTGCGCGGCAAGTCATCCCGTTGCCTTTACCCAAATGCTGCGGGCGCGGTGGAGGTGCTTCTGGAATACCTGCCGCCTGTGCGACGGCTGGTGATTTTTGGTGCTGGCCATGATGCCCAGCCGCTGGTGCGCATGGCCAAGCTGTTGGGCTGGCACGTGACGGTGATCGACGGCCGGGCACACTTTGCCCGAGCTGAGCGTTTTGCCGAGGCTGACCAAGTACTGGTCGGTGATATTGAGCAACCTTTCGCCTACGGCGAACTGGTGCGCGGTGCTGCGGTGGCGGTGATGACCCACAGCCTGGTGCAAGACGCGCATTGGCTACAGGGCGCGTTACACAATGAGCCCTGCTATGTCGGCCAGTTAGGCCCGCGCGAGCGCACCGAGCGCCTGCTGGCCGGCATGCATGAGCAGCAGGGCGAACTGCCGGCGCTGGCGAATTTGCATTATCCGATTGGCCTGGATCTGGGCGGCGACACCCCGGAAAGCGTGGCGATGGCGGTGCTGGCGGAAATTCAGGCGGTACTCAACGGCCGCACTGGCGGCAGCCTGCGTTTGCGCGCCGCAAGCATCCATGACAGCGACCCGCTACGCATCGCTGGCCTTGAGCAAACCGCTGTTGCTGCAGGGGCTTGTCGGCAGCTTGCCGTGCAGCGCTGAGAACCAATCAACCGAGGAATTCATCTGCATGATCCAACCCATAAGTATTGTCGCGGTGCTCACCGCCAAGGTCGGCAAAGAGCAACAGGTCGAGCAGATTCTGCGTGCTTGCGTGCAACCCTCGCGCGCTGAAGATGGCTGCCTGTCTTACTTCCTGAATCGCTGCATTGAACAGGCGGGGCGGTTTGTCTTCATTGAGCGCTGGGCCAGCCACGAGGCGATAGCGCGGCATCGGCAGATGCCACATTACACCGCCATGGCCGATGCCCTTGGTGAGTTGCTGAGCGATCGTCAGGTTTATGTGCTGGAAGCGCTGGCGGAGGATGGCGAGTCAGCCGTTGGCCTTGACGCAGACATGGTCGGGTGATCGTAGATCGACAGGGCCGACGTTTTCGCAAACTTCGCCTGAGCCTCACCGCCGCCTGTAATTACGCCTGCACCTATTGTGTAGCCGATGGTCGTCGCTTGGTGGCCGCGCGTGATGAGCTGCCGGCTGCGTCGATGCTGCGCGCCGTCGAGCTGCTCCGGGATGTCGCTGGTATCGATGCGCTGCGCATTACCGGCGGTGAGCCGCTGTTGAGTGATCGGCTGGAGCCTTTTCTGCAGGGCATTGGCGCATTGGCGTTGCCAGACATCAGCCTGACCACCAATGGTCAGTTGCTGGCCGGCAAGCTGCCCTTGTTGCGCAGCGCGGGTATCCAGCGGCTCAATGTGTCCCTCGATACGCTTGACCCGCTGGCCTTTCGCAAGATCGCCAAGGGTGGCGACCTGCAGACGGTGCTTAACGGCATCGAGCAGGCGCGCCGAGCGGGCATGAGCATCAAAATCAACATGGTGCCGATGCGTGGTAGCAACCTTGATCAGGTCATGCCGATGTTGGCGTTCTGCCTGGAACAGGGCTACGAATTGCGCTTTATCGAACTGATGCGCATGGGCCATCTGGCCCAGCATGCAGAGGCTTTTCGCAGCCAATTCGTCGGTCAGCGCGAGCTGCTGGCGCTGATCGCCGAGCGTTATGCTTTCACCCAGAGCGAGGCCGCGAAAGACGCCACCGCGCTGCGTTATAGCGTGGGCGGGCGCGGGGCGTTCGGGATTATTGCCAACGAAAGCGCGCCCTTTTGCCGGAGCTGCAGCCGCCTGCGGTTGTCGTCTACTGGCTGGTTATACGGATGCCTGTCATCCAATCGCGGGCATTTTATGGGCAAGCTGTTGCATCTGCCGAGTGAACTGGCACAGCCGCAGCTGGCAGACTTGCTCAATCGCGCGCTGGGCGATAAACAGGACGCCACCTTTACTGGCAGCGCCCTGATTATGAAATCGGTGGGCGGCTAAGGTCAGCGGGTGTGTCGACGTCGCGCAGAATGCCGCTATCAGTCAGTGTCACCGCAATCACCTGCTGCGCATGGCTTGCGATCAAGCCCTTAGCCCCGTTCTCCCCCTGTAGTTGCATCAGCTCCGGCCAGAAGCGCCGACCGAATAACACCGGATGCCCGCGCTGGCCCTCGTAGTTCGCCACAACGATATGTTCAGCGTGGGCCAGCGCTTGCAGTTGCCGTAGGGTCGCGACAGAAATCCACGGCATATCCCCGAGCAGCACCGCCACCGCAGTGGCCTGCGTGTTGGCTAGACTCTGGATGCCGGCGGCCAGGCTTGAGCCCATGCCCTGTTTGGCGTGGGCCGCCCGCACCAGCTGAACGCCGGGCGGAATAGCCAAGGCCTGCGCATCATCCTCAGCCGTTAACACGACCCGAACATCGCCGAAGGCTTCTTGCGCACGCAATAGCGTCGCGCGCAGCAAGCTGTTGCCGTCTGCCAGCGGTGCACGGCGTTTGTCGCTGCCGAAGCGTTGCCCGATGCCGGCGGCCAGTACTAAGCCGACACACTCTGGGTTGCTGTGCAGTTCGCTCATGTTGAGAAGTCCTTATTGCGCTGCCGGGTTGTTTCTCCGAGTAGCGTTTGAGTATGGATCTGTAGGCAGTGGCTTGGGCAGTGCTCAATGGCCGAGGTCGCCGTCGCATCGTTGATCTTCACCAACATCAGTTAGCCATTGGTGCGCTCCACCAATGTGCCTATAGACGAGGCGCAGGCAGATGATAAGCCCCTTTCGCAGTTCGCCGACCGGTAAGGCATAGATCGCGCTGTAGATCGTCTCGCAACAGACGTAAGCATCTTTGCGAGTGGGCATGCTCATGCTGCGCAGCTTGCCGGCACCAGCTGTCGCTTCGGTGGGTATACCTGACGACGGGCCGGCATCTGTTATTGAGCTACACGGGCCGAGTAACTGCCGCGCACATCTCGGTTACCAATCAAATCCAGAAAGCGAGCGGCCGGCACGACTGTGCAGCGCTTTCTGGTGTTGTAAGGGCAGGTCGCAGGACAGAAGGGCTGGTAGTCGCGGTTACTCGCGAAAAAATACTTGCACTAAGTGATAGCCAAACTGGCTTTTCACCGGGCCGTGCACTTCGCGCAGGGCTTTTTTGAAAATCACCTGGTCGATGGCTTTGACCATCTGCCCTGGGCGTACTTCGCCCAGATCGCCACCGCGCTTACCGGATGGGCAGGTGGAAAACTTGCGCGCCAGCACGTCAAAGGCTTCGCCTTTGGCAATCCGGGCTTTGAGTTGTGCAGCTTCGGCTTCGGTCTTGAGCAGAATATGCCGCGCCATTGCTTTGGCCATACTCGGGCCTCCTAAAAACGGACGCTCATTGTGCCAGCAATTGGCGCCAATGCACGGTCGCAAGCCGCTAAACGTGGCAAGCTTGTCGCAGTCACAGGCCGCGAATCTGGCCTAAGGTAGTTAGCGAACCGTTTTAAGGAAGTACACCCATGGACCTTACCGCAATGCTGAAAATCCTCGCCAGCCAGGATGGTTCAGACCTGTATCTGGCAACTGGTGCACCGCCTTGTGCCAAGTTCAATGGCGTGCTCAAGCCGCTGTCGGCCGACACCCTAAAACCCGGCGCGGTCACCGAGATTGCGCAGTCGATCATGGATGTCGCTCAGCGTGAGGAGTTCGACCGCGAGCTGGAAATGAACTTGGCGATTTCCATCCCTAATGTCGGGCGCTTCCGCATCAACATCTTTAAGCAGCGCAACGAGGTTTCGATCGTGGCGCGCAACATCAAGATGGAAATCCCGACCTTTGAGGAGCTTAAACTGCCTGAGGTGCTGCTCAAGACCATTATGGAGAAGCGCGGTCTGGTGCTGTTTGTCGGCGGTACTGGCTCGGGTAAATCGACCTCGTTGGCAGCGCTGATCGATTATCGCAACCGCAACAGCGGTGGCCATATCATCACCATCGAAGACCCAATCGAGTACGTGCACCGGCACAAAAAATCGATCATCAACCAGCGTGAAGTCGGGGTGGACACGCGCAGCTTTCACGCCGCGCTGAAGAACACCCTGCGTCAGGCGCCAGACGTGATTTTGATCGGCGAAATTCGTGACCGCGAGACCATGGAGCACGCTTTGGCATTTGCCGACACCGGCCACTTGGCGATTTCCACTTTGCACGCCAACAACGCTAACCAGGCGCTGGACCGCATCATCAACTTCTTCCCGGAAGAGCGGCGTCCGCAGTTGCTGAATGATTTGGGCAACAACCTTAAGGCTTTCGTGTCCCAGCGCCTGGTAAAAACTGCCGACGGTAAACGCCGTGCTGCAGTTGAGGTGTTGTTAGGCACGCCGACCATCCGTGATCTGATCAAGCGCAACGACCTCGCTGACATTAAGGAGATCATGGAGAAGTCGAAAAACCTTGGCATGCAGACCTTCGATCAAGCGCTGATTGACTTGGTCAATGAAGGCGCGATTGACGAGGAAGAAGCAGTTAAAAACGCCGACTCTGCAAACAACGTGCGACTTAAGCTCAAGCTCTACCGCGAAAAACCGAGCGCTCCGGTAGCGGCTGCACCTGCACCTACACCCGCTGCCGCACCTGCGCCGGCGGCCAAGACGGCGGATGTGGCGAACTGGGGTATGGAGTTGAAGCTGGAAGAGATTGAGGTCGAGATACCGGTGGAAGATCCCGGCCGCAACGGGATTTGACCTTCATCCTTGGGCGCAATCGTTGGGGGAGCAATCGTTGAGTTGCCCCCTTGGCATCGCCACAATGCCCGAAGCGGCTCAGCTTTGTAGCTCGTCCAGGTCCCGAAACAACTCAAGTGCCTGCGGGTTGGCCAAGGCGTCGGTGTTCTTTACGGGCCGGTTGTGCACCACGTTGCGCACCGCCAGTTCGACAATTTTGCCGCTAATAGTGCGCGGAATGTCGGCCACGGCGATGATCTTTGCTGGCACGTGCCGCGCTGTGGTGTTGGCGCGAATTACCTGGCGAATCTGCGCCTGCAACTCGTCAGTTAACGCCAAGCCATCGCGCAGGCGCACGAACAACAGCACACGCACGTCATCGTCCCATTCCTGACCGATGGCGATGGCTTCCAGCACCGCTTGGATTTTTTCCACCTGCCGGTAGATCTCGGCGGTGCCGATGCGCACGCCGCCGGGGTTAAGCACGGCATCTGAGCGACCATGAATCACCAAGCCACCATGTGCGGTGACTTCTGCGTAATCGCCATGGGCCCAGACGCCAGGGAAGGTTTCAAAGTAGGCCGCTTGGAATTTGCTGCCGTCGGCATCCTGCCAGAAGCCCAGCGGCATGGACGGGAAGTGCTGGGCGCAGACCAGCTCGCCTTTCTCTTCGGTTACCGACTGACCGGCCTCGTTCCACACCTGTACATCCATGCCTAAGCCTTTGCACTGCAACTCGCCACGCCAGACCGGCAGCACCGGGTTGCCGAGGGCGAAGCAGGAGACGATGTCGGTGCCGCCGGAAATCGACGACAGGCACAAGTCGCTTTTGATCTCGCGGTAGACGTACTCGAAGCTCTCGTGGGACAGCGGAGAGCCGGTCGATAAAATGCTTTTCAAGCGTTGCAGCGTGTGGGTACTGCCAGGTTTAGCCCCGGTTTTTTCCAGCGCGGCGAGGTACTTGGCGCTGGTGCCGAAGATTGAGATGGCTTCTGCGTCAATCAGATCGATCAGACGTTCAGGACTCGGGTGAAACGGCGAACCATCGAACAGCACTAACGTTGCGCCTAGTGCGAGGCCCGACACCAGCCAGTTCCACATCATCCAGCCGCAGGTGCTGTAGTAGAACAGCGTGTCGTCGCATGTCAGGTCGGTGTGCAGCCCTAGTTCTTTAACATGTTGCAGCAAGGTGCCGCCCACGCCATGCACGATGCACTTGGGCACGCCGGTGGTGCCGCTGGAATAGAGGATGTACAACGGCTGCTCAAATGGCACTGCAACGAACTCGGGCTCGCCACCGGGTTGGTAGAAGTCGTCCCACAGCGCGACCTTGGCCTGGGTCTGATAATCGCTTGATTGCGCCTCGGTACGGGCATACGGCAGCACAAGCAACTGGCTTAGTGAGGGTAGGCGGGTGAGGATTTCATTGAGTTTGTCAGTCAGATCAAGGCACTTGCCGGCATAGCGGTAGCCGCCGCAGGCGATCAGCACCTTGGGTTCGATCTGGCCGAAGCGGTCGATCACGCCTTGGGTGCCGAAGTCCGGCGAACAGCTCGACCAGGTAGCGCCGAGGCTGGCAGTGGCGAGCATGCCCACCACGGTCTGCCAGGTATTGGGCATAAAGGCCGCAACTCGGTCGCCGAGGCCAACGCCGGCGGCCTTGAGCTGGCGTTGCAAGCCGGCGACATGGGCTGCTAACTCGGCATAGCTAAGTTGCTCGCGACTACCATCTTCGCCAATCGCCACCAGCGCTGGATGCTCGTCGCGGCGGCGCAGCAACTGCTCGGCAAAGTTCAGGGTCGCGCCGGGGAACCAATGCCCGCTGGGCATGGCTACGCCTTCCTCGAGTACTGCGGCGGCTGGAGTACTAAAGCGGATGTCGAAAAAATCGACAATTGCCTGCCAGAATGCCGACCGTTCGGCGACGCTCCACCCATGCAGCGCCGGGTAATCGCTCAAGTCCAGGCCGTGACGCTGGTTGATAAACAGGCGAAACGCCGTCATGCGGGTGGCGGCGATGCGCTCAGCGGAAGGCGTCCAGAGCGGTTGCGGCATTGCGGTTCTCCAAAGCAAGACGGGCGGAATGTGTGATTACTGCGCAGCGTTGCGCACCCGTGCCACCCGCGAGCCGTTCTCGCGGCCCAGCACGTTGCAAATCTGTTGACCGGCATTGACCAGTTGCTCGAGGTTGATGCCGGTATGAATACCCAAGCCGTTGAGCAGATACAGCACGTCTTCACTGGCGACATTGCCGCTGGCGCCCTTGGCGTACGGGCAACCGCCCAAGCCTGCGACTGAGCTGTCGAACACGCTGATGCCTTCCAACAGGCTGGCGTAGATATTTGCCAGTGCTTGGCCATAGGTATCGTGGAAGTGCCCGGCCAGCTTGTCGCGCGGGATTTCGCGGCCCACTGCCTCGAACAACCTGCGGGTGTTGCCCGCAGTGCCGGTGCCGATGGTGTCGCCCAGCGACACTTCATAGCAGCCCATGGCGAATAACTCTTTGGCCACTGCCGCCACCTGAGCCGGTGCTACGTCACCTTCATAGGGGCAGCCAAGCACGCAGGAGACATAACCGCGTACGCGAATGCCATGCTGTTGCGCTGCCGCCATCACTGGGACGAAGCGTGCCAAGCTGTCGCTGATCGAGCAGTTGATGTTCTTCTGCGAAAACGCCTCGCTGGCGGCGGCAAACACCGCGACTTCCTTAACACCCGCGGCCAGCGCACCTTCGAAGCCCTTGAGGTTCGGCGCCAGCGCCGCATAGGTCACACCGGCACGTTGCTGGATCTGCGCGAACACTTCGGCGGAGCCGGCCATTTGCGGCACCCATTTAGGCGAGACGAAGCTGCCAACCTCGATATAACTGAGGCCGGCAGCGGTTAGGTCGTCGACCAGACGCACTTTGTCGGCGACGCTGATCGGTTGCTTCTCGTTCTGCAGGCCGTCGCGCGGGCCGACTTCGACCAGGCGCACCTGTTTAGGTAAATTCATCGGTCTTCCCTTGTTGATTGATCGTGCCCACGCTCTGCGTGGGCACGCAGCCCTCGACGTTCTAGCGCCCACTCTGTAACCGCGTGACGCAGAGCGCCACTGGCTAGGCACCCACGCCGGAGCGTGGGTGCCATCAGTTATCCTACGCGCTGGGCGATTGGGCACGCCGCCCTCGGCGCTCTAGCGCCCACCCTGTAACCGCATGACGCAGAGCGTCACCCGCTAGGCTCCCACGCTGGAGCGTGGGAGCCATCAGTCCATCAACTGATTCGTTAGACGCTTTCTTCCAGCTCCACCAGCGCATTGCCTTCGCTGACCAATTCGCCCTCGCTGCAATACAGTGCCTTGACGATGCCGGCATGCGGCGCGCGGATACTGTGTTCCATCTTCATGGCTTCCAACACCACCAACACAGCGCCGGCTTCCACTGTTTGACCGACTTCGATCTGTACGCGGACGATGCTGCCGTTCATCGGTGCGGTCAGACCGCCTTGCTGGCTGTGACTGGCCTCGGCTTCGGCAATCGGATTGACCTTGCGCACTTCACGCAGTTCGCCCTGCCACTCGATAAACAGCGCCGGGCCGCGACGCAACACCTGATGGCCGCTGAGCATGCTGTTGTGGCGATGTAACAGACGTTCGCCTTGTAATGTGTAGTCGCCGCTACTGCCGTGCTGGCGCAGCCAGTGACGTTCGCCCTGACAACTCAAATGCAGGCTGACCTCTTGGGGCATCACCGAGCGCCAGCCAAGGTTGTTGCTCCACGGCGAATGCGGGTCGTCAGCTCGCGGCTGGCGCGCCTCGCTCTGCAACATGGCGGCGCCAGCCAGTTGCCAGAACGCCTCGGGCAATGGCGTCGGGGCAGGGCGCAACTGCGCCTCATGCCGGCCGATAAATCCGGTGTCCAGCTCGCAGGCGGCAAACGCCGGGTGTGCCAGCACGCGCTTGAGAAAACCGAGGTTGGTCTTGAAACCGCCAACCGCGGTGTCATTCAACATGCTGAGCAAACGCAGGCGCGCTTCCTCGCGGTTCTCGCCCCAGGCAATCAACTTGGCCAGCATCGGGTCGTAAAACGGCGACACGCTGTCGCCCTCAACGATGCCGCTGTCGACCCGGCGGCCGGGGCCAACGGCGGGTTCGCGGTACAGACTGAGCGTGCCAGAAGCCGGTAGGAAATCCTGCTCGGTGTCCTCGGCATACAGGCGCACTTCGATGGCGTGGCCATGCAGCGGCACTTGCTCTTGAGTAATCGGCAGCGGCTCGCCGCGGGCGACACGAATTTGCCAGGCCACCAAATCGAGGGCGGTAATCGCCTCGGTGACGGGGTGTTCGACTTGCAGGCGGGTATTCATCTCCATAAAGAAGAACTGTCCACGGGCATCCAACAGGAACTCCACGGTGCCCGCGCCGACATAACCAATGGCTTGCGCGGCCTTGACTGCGGCTTCACCCATGGCGCGGCGCAGCTCAGGCGACAGCCCCGGTGCCGGTGCTTCTTCGACCACTTTCTGGTGGCGACGCTGGATCGAGCAGTCGCGCTCATGTAAGTACAGGCAGTGGCCGTGCTGATCGGCAAACACTTGGATTTCCACGTGGCGCGGTTGCAGAACGTATTTTTCTACCAGCATGCGTGAGTCGCCGAACGCTGACAGGGCTTCGCGCTGCGCCGATTGCAGAGCCTCGGCCAACTCGCTTTCGCGCTCGACCACCTTCATGCCCTTGCCACCACCACCGGCAGCGGCTTTCAGCAGCACCGGGTAGCCAATCGTCGCGGCCGCGCTGCGGAAGGTTGCTACGTCTTGCGCCTCACCGTGGTAGCCGGGCACCAGCGGTACGGCGGCCAACTCCATCAGCGCTTTGGCGGCTGATTTGCTGGCCATCGCGTCCATGGCGCTGGCCGGTGGGCCGAGAAACAGCAGGCCGGCGGCCTCGCACGCACGGGCGAAACCGGCGTTTTCCGAGAGAAAGCCATAGCCCGGATGGATCGCCTGAGCGCCGCTGGCCTTAGCAGCGGCGATAATTTTGTCGCCAAGCAGGTAGCTGTCAGCAGGCTTGGCACCGCCGAGGTCGATGGCCATGTCGGCTTCGCGCACATGACGGGCCTGTTGGTCGATGGCGCTGTGCACCGCGACCGTCTTGATGCCTAAGTCGCGGGCGCTGCGCATCACCCGGCAGGCGATCTCGCCACGGTTGGCGATCAGTAGGGTGTCGATAGTCGCCATTATTCGTACTCCTGCCAGGCCGGTTTGCGTTTGTCGAGGAACGCACGCAGACCTTCTTGACCCTCGGCGCTGATACGAATGCGCGCAATCGCGGTTTCGGTGTAGCGGCGCAGGCCGGGGGTTAATTCACCAGCGCCGACTTCATTGAATAGCGCCTTGCAGGTCACCAGCGCTTGCGGGCCGTTGAGCAACAGGTTGGCCATCCAACTATCGGCTTGTGCCTCCAGCTCGTCGGCTGGGTAGGCTTCGCTGAGCAAGCCGAGCTGCGCGGCCTTGTGGCCGTCAAAGCGCTCGGCGGTCAGGGAGAAACGCCGGGCCGCGCGCTCGCCGATGGCTTTGACCACAAACGGGCTGATGGTCGCCGGGGCTAGGCCGATGCGCACTTCCGACAGGCTGAACTGGGCGTTATCGGCACCAATAGCCATGTCGCAGCAGCTGACCAAACCAACACCGCCGCCAAACACGGCGCCTTGCACCACGGCCAGAGTCGGTTTTTTCAGCTGATAGAGGTTGTACAGCAGCTCGGCGAGGGCGCGTGCATCGTTGAGATTGCCGTTGAAGTCCAGCTCAGCGGCCTGCTGCATCCACGCCAAGTCGCCGCCAGCGCAGAAGTGTTTGCCACGGCCGCGCAGCACCAGCAGGCGCACGTCCGGGTTGCCGCCCACCGCATCCAAGGCCAGCAGCAATTCGCTGATGGTGGCGCTGTCGAAGGCGTTGTTTTTTTCCGGACGGTTAAGCCACAGGGTGGCAATGCCGCGCGGGTCGATTTCCAGCTGAATGTTCTGATAGTCAGTCATGTGCAGCGCCTTACATGCGGAAGATGCCGAACCGAGTCGGCTCGATCGGGGCATTGAGGCTGGCGGATAGCGCCAGAGCCAGGACGTCGCGGGTTTGCGCCGGGTCAATCACGCCGTCATCCCACAGCCGTGCGCTGGAGTAGTAAGGGTGGCCCTGATGCTCGTACTGCTGAAGAATCGGTTGCTTGATCTTGGCTTCTTCCTCGGCAGAAAAGCCCAAGCCGGCACGTTCGGCCTGCTCGCGCTTAACCTGCACCAGCACGCCGGCGGCCTGTTCGCCGCCCATTACCGAGATGCGTGCGTTGGGCCACATCCACAAAAAGCGTGGATCGTAGGCGCGGCCGCACATGCCGTAGTTACCGGCGCCGAAGCTGCCGCCGATGATCACGGTGAACTTTGGCACCTTGGCGCAGGCCACGGCGGTAACCAGCTTGGCGCCATGCTTGGCAATGCCGCCCGCTTCGTACTTTTGCCCAACCATAAAACCGGTGATGTTCTGCAAAAACAGCAGCGGAATGCCGCGCTGGCAGGCCAGCTCAATAAAGTGCGCGCCTTTTTGCGCCGACTCGGCGAACAGGATGCCGTTGTTGGCCAAAATCGCCACCGGGTAACCGTGCAGATGGGCGAAGCCACAGACCAGCGTCACACCGAACAGTGCCTTGAACTCGTCGAACTGCGAGTCATCAACCAGGCGCGCAATCACCTCACGCACATCAAACGGCTGCTTGCTGTCGGCTGGGATTACGCCATACAACTCGTCGCTGGCGTAACGCGGCGGCAGTGCAGGGCGGCTGTTGAGCTCGCCGAGCTTGCGCCAGTTCAAGTTGCTGATGCAGCGCCTAGCGATGGCCAACGCATGTTCGTCGTCTTCGGCGTAATGGTCGGCGACGCCGCTGGTTTTGCAATGCACATCGGCACCGCCGAGATCCTCGGCGCTAACCACTTCACCGGTAGCGGCGCGGACCAGTGGCGGGCCGGCGAGGAAGATGGTCGCCTGATTGCGCACCATGATGGTTTCATCGCTCATCGCCGGCACATAGGCGCCACCGGCGGTGCACGAACCCATGACCACGGCGATCTGCGGGATGCCCATGGCGCTCATGTTGGCTTGATTGAAGAAGATCCGCCCGAAGTGCTCACGGTCTGGGAACACTTCATCCTGACGCGGCAGGTTGGCGCCGCCCGAATCCACCAAATAAATGCATGGCAAGCGGTTTTCCTGGGCGATGGTCTGCGCACGCAGGTGTTTTTTAACTGTTAACGGGTAGTAGCTGCCGCCTTTTACCGTGGCGTCGTTGGCGATGATCATGCATTCCACGCCCTCGACCCGACCGATACCGGCCACGACGCCGGCGGCCGCTACGTCTTCGCCGTACACCTCATACGCGGCCAAAGGCGCCACTTCGAGGAAGGCCGAGCCCGAATCGAGCAAACCATTTATGCGCTCGCGCGGCAGTAACTTACCGCGTGAAATGTGCCGCTCCTGAGCCTTGGCGCCGCCACCGGCGTGCACATGGGCGAGCAGAGCGCGCAGGTCATTGACCTGAGTAAGCATCGCCGCCGTATTGGCGGCGAACTCCGGTGAACGGGTGTTGAGTTGGCTGTGCAGGATGGCCATTCGGCTGGCTCCGTGGAGGCCGTAGGATGGGGTGAGCCTGCGATACCCATCGCAAACATCAACATGGGTATCGTGTTGTTCAACCCATCCTACGAAGGCTTATTTGCTTTCGTTAAACAGCTCGCGACCAATCAGCATGCGCCTGATTTCACTGGTGCCGGCGCCGATTTCATACAGTTTGGCGTCGCGCAGCAGGCGGCCCGCTGGGTAGTCGTTGGTGTAGCCGTTGCCGCCGAGGATCTGGATGGTGTCCAGGGTCATTTTGGTGGCCATTTCGGCGGTGTAGAGGATCACCGCGGCGGCGTCCTTGCGCGACTCTTCGCCGCGATCGCAGGCCTTGGCCACGTTGTACAGGTAGGACTTGGAGGCGTTCATGCCAGCATACATGTCGGCTAACTTGCCTTGAATTAGCTGGAATTCGCCGATTGACTGGCCGAACTGGCGACGTTCGTGCACGTAGGGCACCACCACGTCCATGCAGGCGCTCATGATCCCGGTGGGGCCGCCAGAGAGCACAGTGCGCTCAAAATCTAGGCCGCTCATCAATACCGCCACGCCACGACCTTCGGCGCCGAGGATATTTTCTGCTGGTACTTCGCAGTCTTGGAACACCAGCTCACAGGTGTTGGAACCGCGCATACCGAGTTTGTCGAGCTTCTGATGACGGGAGAAACCCTTAAAGTCGCGCTCGACGATAAAGGCGGTCATGCCCTTGGAACCTGCCGCGACGTCGGTTTTGGCGTAAATCACATAGGTGTGGGCATCCGGGCCGTTGGTGATCCACATCTTGTTGCCGTTAAGCACGTAGTGGTCGCCACGCTTGTCAGCGCGCAGTTTCATCGACACCACGTCGGAGCCGGCATTCGGTTCGCTCATGGCCAGCGCGCCGATGTGCTCACCGGAGCACAGCTTTGGCAGGTATTTAGCCTTTTGCTCGTGCGTACCGTTTTTGTGGATCTGGTTAACGCACAGGTTGGAATGAGCGCCGTAGGACAGGCCAACCGAGGCGGAGGCACGGCTGAGTTCTTCCATCGCTACCACATGGGCGAGGTAACCCATGTTGGTGCCACCGTACTCTTCGGCCACCGTCATGCCGAGCAGGCCCATGTCACCGAACTTGCGCCACATGTCCGCTGGGAACTCGTTGTCGCGGTCGATCTGCGCGGCGCGCGGCGCCAGTTCGGCCTGCGCAAACTGGCGCACGGCGTCGCGCAGCATGTCGATGGTTTCACCAAGGTCGAAGTTCAGGGACGAGTAGCTCATGTTTCACCTGTGATTTTTATGATTAGGTTTAGGCGTTAACGTATTGATCTTTAAGCGTTTCACTCATGGCGATCTGGCAGCGTTCTTCAGCGGTATCCAGCTCAAGCTGCATCTGCTGAATGTCCAACAGCTGCTGTTCCAGCTGCACACGACGCTCGGCGATTTTTTGCACAAAGGTCTCCAGCTGCTTGCGATTGCCGCTGGCCGGGTCATACAGCTCAATCAGTTCCTTGCATTCAGCTAGGGAAAAGCCGATGCGTTTGCCGCGCAGAATCAGCTTGAGCGAGACCTTGTCGCGGCCCGAATAGATACGTTCCAGCCCACGGCGCTCAGGGCTGAGCATGCCTTGCTCTTCATAAAAGCGAATGGCGCGCGGGGTGATATCCAGCTCGCGGGCTAGATCGGAAATGCTGTAAGTCGGGCTGCTCATAAATGCGCTCAAACAGATGAACTTTACGTTAACGTAAAGCAGGTTGACGTTAACGTCAACCTGGCGCGCTGAGTCACAGCTGAGTAAGCAATCGAAAGCGCTTTAACTCGCAAGCTCATATTCATATAAAACATGAGCTTGGCGAATTAATCTGAGAAGTCGGCTGAAGATTCGAGGGCGAAGGAGAGGGCGTCGTTTACTGCTTTTTTTCCTGAGCGCGGACCTGTTGGCACAACTCAATCAGTTGTTCGCGCATCCAGCGGTTGGCCGGATCTTGGTCAGTGCTTTCGTGCCAGTACAGGTGGGTTTCCTGCGCCGGTACGTCGTTTACTGGCAGGTCCACGGCGTGTAGGCCGTGGCGATGGGCGAAGCTTTCCGGCACGGTCATGGCCATGTCGGTTTGCTGCATCACTTGCGAGGCCATCAAGTAATGCTGGGAGCGCAGAGCGATTTTGCGCTGGATGCCCATCTTGCCCAAGGCCAAGTCCACTAGACCGAGACCGCTGCGGCGGCTGGAGATATGGATGTGCGTCAGCGACAGGTAGTCGTCCAGGGTGATTTTATCTTTGGCCAGCGGATGACCCTTGCGCATGGCGCACACGTAGCGGTCTTCCAACAGCTTAACGTGACGCACTTGTGGGTCAGTGTTGAGCGGCGCATCGACGGCAAAGTCGATGCGCCCGGCAGCTAGCTCTTTTGTGGTTTCCCGGCGCTTGGCCAGAAAGCTCTCGATCTGCACCGCCGGGGCCTGACGGCGCAGACGCTGGAACAGCGGCGGCAGAATTACCGCCTCGATCAGGTCAGTCATGCTGATGCGGAAGGTTTTGTTGGCCTGCAGCGGGTTGAAGATGCGGCTTTCCTGTACCGAAACGCGCAGCAACTGCAAGGCGTTGCGCACCGGGCCGATGATGTTCTGCGCCATCGGCGTCGGCACCATGCCTTGGGCGGTGCGCACAAACAGCGGGTCATTAAAGGTTTCGCGCAGGCGCGACAGGGCGTTGGACACCGCCGGCTGGGTGATACCGACAATCTGCCCGGCGCGAGTCAGGTTGGCCTCGGTGTAGATTGCATCGAAGACGATGAACAGGTTCAGATCAACTTTATTCAGGTTCATGCCGGTGGGCTCCGATGGCAGGGTTATTCGCGAATCACATATAACTTATGAATGTTCATACACGGTGAAAATAGGTTAGATAAATCTTAATCGCTGCTCTAGCATTCTTACCAGCCCCATTTATCTTCCTCGTGCAAAGGTGCCCTCGTCATGGATTTCGCCTACTCCCCCAAGGTTCAGGAACTGCGCGAACGCGTTACTGCGTTCATGGACGCCTACGTTTACCCCGCGGAGCCGGTGTTCGAGCAGCAGGTCGCCACGGGTGATCGCTGGCAGCCGACCGCGATCATGGAAGAGCTGAAAGCCAAGGCGAAGGCCGAAGGCCTGTGGAACCTGTTCTTGCCAGACTCCGAGCAGGGCTTTGGCCTGAGCAACCTCGAATACGCACCGCTGGCCGAGATCATGGGCCGCTCCTTGCTGGGCCCAGAGCCGTTTAACTGCTCAGCGCCAGACACCGGCAATATGGAAGTGCTGGTGCGCTACGCCAACCAAGCACAGAAAAAACAATGGCTGGAACCGCTGCTGCGCGGCGAGATTCGCTCCGCCTTTGCCATGACCGAGCCGGGCGTAGCTTCATCTGACGCCACTAATATGCAAGCCCGAGCAGTGCGCGAGGGTGATGAGTGGGTGATCAACGGCAGCAAGTGGTGGACCTCTGGCGCCTGTGACCCGCGCTGCAAGATCATGATCTTTATGGGCCTGACCAACCCGGACGCACCGCGCCATCAGCAGCACTCGATGATTTTGGTGCCGACCGACACACCTGGAGTGAAAATCGTCCGGCCACTGCCGGTATTTGGCTACGACGATGCGCCCCATGGCCACGCGGAAGTGCTGTTCGAGAACGTACGCGTGCCTTATGAAAACGTGCTGCTGGGTGAAGGCCGCGGCTTTGAAATTGCCCAAGGTCGCCTTGGCCCAGGCCGTATTCACCACTGCATGCGCTCAATTGGCATGGCTGAACGCGCACTGGAGCTGATGTGTAAGCGCTCGGTCAGCCGCACTGCGTTTGGCAAGCCGCTGGCCCGTCTGGGCGGCAATATCGACAAGATTGCTGACTCACGCACCGAGATCAATATGGCCCGCCTGTTGACCCTGAATGCGGCGTTTATGATGGACACCGTTGGCAACAAGGTGGCCGCCAGCGAAATCGCCCAGATCAAGGTGGTAGCACCGAACGTGGCATTGCAGGTGATCGATCGGGCGATCCAAATGCACGGTGGCGCAGGCGTCTCCAATGACTTCCCACTGGCCTATATGTACGCCATGCAGCGTACCCTGCGCCTGGCCGACGGCCCGGATGAAGTGCACCGGATGGCCATCGGCAAGTACGAAATCGGTAAGTACGTACCGCGTGATGCGCTGCGCAAAGGCCACTAAGTCCTGCGTAACAAAAAGCCGAGGCCCGCAATAGCGCGCCTCGGCTTTTTTATGCAGATCAGACAGATCAGCTGTATTCAGTACACCCAGACCTCAACCCGACGGTTTTTGCTGCGGCCGTCATCCATCTGATTGCTGGCCACCGGTAACTCAGCACCGAGGCCGATGATCTGCTCGAACAGCACCTCGGATTTGGCCAGTTCTCGGCGCACGGCCATGGCCCGCAGTTTGGACAGCAATTGCGCCCGCTGCGGGTCGCTCTTGGGGTCGCCGAAGCCGACCAATACCGCTTTATGGCTGAGTTTGTCTTGGCTGCGCAGGTACTCAAGTACGCGGGCCACATCGCGCAGGGCTTTGTTATCGAGGTTCGCACTGTCGGTCTGGAAGCGAAAGTTGACGGTCAGGCGCCGCGCATCGTTGGCCAGTTGTTGGTACGCAACCGGCATGCCCGCGCTGGGTTGTACTTTTACCGCTTGTACGGTCTGAGCGATAAAACCATTGTCGGCCACCAGCGTTTGACCTTGGCTACTGTGGGCAAACTTGACTAAGGCTTGGGCCCAGGGGTTGGGCTCATTTGGCGCGTTGTAGAAGAACAAGCGGCGCGACAGCGGATAGTCCTCAGTGGCAATCAGGGCGGTGGAGGGCAACATAGGCTGCGACTCACCATCCGCAATCGCCAGGGCTTTGGCTTGACGAATATACGGCAGGCCGATAAAGCCAATGCCTTGTGGGTCCTGGCTAACCGCATCCGACAACTGCTCGCTAGACTCGAAGCGCTGACTGCTGGCTGCCAAGCTTTTGCCATGACTGAGCAACACCAGTTCCTTAAAGGTGTCGTAGGTGCCGGAGTTGTCATCCCGCGCATAAAGATGGATAGGGCCACCGCGACCACCCAAGGCCTCCCAGGTTTGCACTTCACCGGCGAACACCTGCGCTAGCTGGCCGGTGGTCAAGGCGTTCAGCGGATTTTGCGGATGCAGGATCACCGCCAAGCCATCGATTGCGATGATCTGTTCAGCTGCCGGGCTGGTGAAGTTACCCAATGCCGCCAGGCTCTCGGCCTCGCTGGCCTTGATCGGCCGGGACGATGCGGCGAGGGCTACGCGACCTTCTTGCAGGGCGACAAAGCCCGTGCCGGAGCCATGCGCCGCGACGTCTATGCGCACCAGCTCACCGTGGTCATTACGGCCGATCACTTGTTGCTCATTGGGTTGGCCATTGCCTTCGATGCGCACATCGACAAAGCCTTGCTGCACCAGCAGGCCCTTAACCAACGCAGGGCCGAGTTTGGCGCCGATGGTGTTGGAACCTTGAATCTGCAAGACCGGGCGGTTATCCGCCGGCACCGGCAAACCGGCAAATACGCGCCAGGGCAGGGCATAGCAAGCAAAGCCGAGAATCAGCAGGCCGCAAGTGCGGCTCCAAGTGTCGCGGTCGGTGGCGAACGAATTGCGCAGCATGCAGACATGCACCTTCTAGCAGAGAGGAAGTGCTGCGCAGATTAAGTCAGTCAGGTTACCGAACAATGACAGCCACTAAGACCTTGAGGTTTCTAGCTTTGGGGTTATCGACGCTGCCCAGTCAACATGCGCGACCGGGCAGCGGCAGGCTCAAAACGGCTTAATAGCGATCTTCAGAACCCCGTCGCGCTGATGACTGAACAGCTCATAGGCGACGACGATGTCATCCAGCGGGTACTCGTGAGTAACCAGCAAGCCCAAGTCAACGCGGCCCGACACCACCACGTTGAGTAGTCGGCGCATGCGCTCCTTACCGCCGGGGCATAGCGACGTGATGATTTTGTTGTCACCTAAGCCTGCATGAAAAGCATTCAGAGGTATTACCAGGTCGGTGGAGTACACCCCAAGGCTGGACAAAGTGCCGCCTGGCTTGAGCACGCGCAAAGCGTTGGTAAAGGTCGACTGCAGGCCCAATGCCTCGATGGCCGAGTCGACACCGCGGCCACCCGTGAGCTTGAGGATTTCCTCGACTACATCCACTTCATTGAAGTTTAGGGTGATGTCGGCGCCCATCTGGCGGGCAATCTGCAATCGCTGATTGACCCCGTCGACGGCGATGATGGTGCTGGCACCGCGCAGCTTGGCTCCCGCCGTGGCGCACAGGCCAATCGGCCCTTGAGCGAAGATCGCCACCACGTCGCCAATTTTAATATTGGCCGCTTCGGCGCCGGCAAAGCCGGTGGACATGATGTCCGGGCACATCAGTACCTGCTCATCCGTCAGACCGTCGGGCACGGGCGCCAGGTTCGCCTCGGCATCGGGCACCAACACGTATTCGGCTTGGGTGCCGTCGATGGTGTTGCCAAACCGCCAGCCGCCCAAGGGCTTGTAGCCGTGACAGCTGCAACCGCCATCTTGCGACGACAAGCCATCTTGGCTGGCATAGGAGTTGAAACTTGGGCAGATGGCACCTGCAATCACCCGCTGACCTTCGTGGTAGCCCTTGACGTTGCGCCCGAGCTTCTCGATCACGCCCACCGGCTCATGGCCGATGGTCAGCCCGGCAGCCACCGGGTACTCGCCCTTGAGGATGTGCACGTCGGTGCCGCAGATCGTGGTGGTGGTAATGCGCATCAGCGCGTCGTTGGGCCCCACGTCGGGGATGGCTTTGTCGACCAGTTCTATTCGTCCTGGCGCTACAAAAACGGCGGCTTTCATCATGCTCATCAGATATTCCCTCATGGCGTTAAGGTTCAATCTAGAGCTATAGGCTAATGCGTGAGCCGCCGTGTAGATCTATATCAATGCACTGACAAATGATGCCGCACCGGGTTTTACGCCGGCGCGGATACAACGGCTTAACTCAACTCCAGCCAGATCGGCGCATGGTCGGATGGCTTCTCCATGCCGCGCAGCTCGTAATCCACGCCAGCGGCTTTGATTCGCGGCTGCAGAGCGTCGCTGGCCATAATGACGTCGATCCGCAGGCCGCGCTTGGGCTCGTCCTCAAAGCCACGGCTGCGGTAGTCGAACCAGCTGAAACGGTCATTCACCTCAGGGTGCAACTGGCGGAAACTGTCGTGCAGGCCCCAGTCCTTCAAACGCTGCAACCACTCGCGCTCTTCTGGCAGAAAGCTGCACTTGCCGGTGCGCAGCCAGCGTTTGGCGTTATCCGCACCGATACCGATATCGCAATCTTGCGGCGAGATATTGATATCGCCCATCACGATCAGCGGCTGGCTCGGCTGAAACTGGGTTTCCAGTAGCTGCTGCAAGTCGGCGTAGAACTGGGTCTTGGCAGGGAACTTGGTTGGATGGTCGCGGCTTTCGCCTTGGGGGAAATAGCCATTCATGATGGTGATCGGCTGGCCGTGCGCATCGGCAAAGGTGCCCCAGATAAAGCGCCGCTGGGCGTCTTCGGCATCGCCGGGAAAGCCTTTGTGCAGGCTCAGCGGTGCTTGGCGCGAGAGCAATGCGACGCCGTAATGGCCTTTTTGGCCGTGGTAGTGCACGTGATAGCCAAGTGCCTCGATGTCCGCCAGAGGGAACTGCTCGTCGGAGACCTTGGTTTCCTGCAGGCCGATGACATCCGGCTGGTGCTTGTCGATCAGCGCCGCCAGTTGGTGTGGGCGGGCACGTAGGCCGTTGATATTGAACGAGACAATCTTCATGGGCAAAACGGTCCTGGGCGTGTTGGGCTTGGACGGCGATCTTAGCAGCCTGTTGGCGGGCGTGCTGAGCGGGCCGCGCGCATGGCTCAGCGTGGCGACCATGGGCACCTGCTGCTAACGTTCTAATTGGGTTTTAGAACTATGCAGAGGTTATTCCATGCCCACATTGACTGCTGAAGTTCGCCTACTGGACAGTGGTTACGTTCGTGAAGCGCGCTCGCTGCTGTATCACGCCTACCGCCATGAACCGACTTTCGCTTATTTGCTCGAATCGGAGTGGGCGGGTTTCGATCAACGGGTACGCGCCACCGTGCGTGAGCTGGTTAACCAGCACTTTGATGAAGAACAGCCGAGCATCGGCTTATTGATCGAAGACCGTTTGGTGGGCATCGTCTTAATCGCGCCGCCACAAAAGCATTTTGATATCACTGAAAACTGGAGCTGGCGCGTGCGCATGCTGTTAACCGCAGGCTTGCGCTGCACCCGCCGCTATCTCGATTACCACGCCGCCGTTCAGGCTTGCCTGCCGCCTGGGCCTTTTCACCTGCTGCCGCTGTTGGGTGTGCATCCAGAGTTTCAGGGGCGGCGTCTGGGTGAGCAATTGCTGCATGCGTTGCATGACTGGTGCGCTGAAGTCGACGACTCTCAAGGCATCGTGCTGAATACGGGTAATCCGCGTTATTTGCAGTTTTATCGGCGGATGGGCTACCAGAGCATTGGCGAAGTGGCGGTGGGGCCGATCATTGAACATGTGTTCTTGCGGCCCAATCCGCGGGCCAAGATCAGCGCCTAGTGTGGACTCTGCGCAAAGAGAAATACCTGCTCACGCAATTAGCCCTGCCAAGCTGTCGGTATTGATTTATAAGGTATTGTTAGTTCAAACCAACCACAAGGAACTCCCATGACTCAAGTCACCCTGCACGGCAATCCAGTCAAAGTCGACGGCCACTTTCCGCAAGTCGGCGAGAGCGCTAAGCCGTTCAGCCTAGTGGCAAGCGACTTGGCTGACGTCACCCTGGCCAAGTTTGCCGGTAAGCGCAAAGTGCTGAACATCTTCCCAAGTGTCGACACGCCGACCTGTGCGACCTCGGTGCGCAAGTTCAACGCTGAAACCAGCAGCCTGGCCAACACCGTAGTGCTGTGCATTTCTGCCGACTTGCCATTTGCTCAGGCGCGTTTCTGCGGCGCTGAAGGCTTGGACAACGTGGTAAATCTGTCCACGCTACGAGGCCAAAACTTCCTCAAGGACTACGGCGTGGCTATCGCAAGCGGCCCGCTGGTAGGGGTTGCCGCCCGTGCGGTAATCGTTCTTGATGAGCACGACAAAGTGCTGCACAGCGAGTTGGTTGCCGAGATCGGTGACGAGCCTAACTATGCGGCGGCCACTGCTGCACTGAAGTAAGCAGCACGCGTTAGTCAGTCCCGTGCCTGTGTAATCGTGCAGGCATGGGGCGCTTTTGCAGGGGGCTCTGAGCATGAAACACTGGCTAATCTATGGTGCCAATGGTTACACCGGACGCTTGATTGCCCTGCAGGCTAAACGCTTAGGACTCCAGCCAATATTGGCTGGGCGCAGCTTTGATATTCAACGCGTCGGCGCCGAAACAGGCCTGCCGGTGCGCCAGTTTGATCTGGCCGACGCGCACGCCACGGCCGCGGCTTTGAGTGATGTGCAGCTGGTGCTAAATTGCGCCGGACCGTTTTCTGCCACCGCCGCCCCGATGATTGCGGCCTGCCTGAATGCGCGCGCTCATTACCTAGACATCACCGGCGAGTACCGGGTTTTCCAACATGCCCACAGCCTGCATCAAGCGGCTTGCCGTGAGGGCATCGTGCTTTGCCCTGGCGTGGGTTTTGACGTGGTTCCCACCGACTGTTTAGCCATGGCCCTGCATGCCGCAATGCCGGATGCCGTGCAATTGCATCTAGGCTTTGCTACCGCCAGTGGCCTTAGCCCCGGCACCTGCAAAACCCTGATCGAAACCCTCGCGGACGGTGGCAAAGTGCGCGAGGCCGGGCAGTTGCGCAGCGTGCCCAATGGCCACCAAATGCGCGAATGTGCGTTTGGTTTCGAGCCGCAATGGGCCATGAGCATTCCTTGGGGCGATGTGGTGACGGCGGGCTACAGCACTGGCATCGCAAATATCAGCGTGTTCGTGCCGGCACCTAAGCCGATGATTCATCTGCTCCGTGGTTTTGACTGGTTACGCCCACTGCTGGGCGCCGCTTGGTTGCGCCGGGGGTTAGTCGCGCTGGTTGAGCGCTGGGTCAAAGGCCCGACAGCAGAACAACGCGCCAGCTTGCACACGCAGGTGTGGGGCGAAGTGCGTAACGCGGCTGGCGCCATTAAGGTTGCTCAGTTGCGGACCAGCAACGGCTACGCCTTAACCGTGCATTCTGCCCTGCATGTGGTGCAGGCCTTGTTAGCTGAGGCTCCCGCCGGCGGCTATTACACTCCCGCACAATTGTTAGGTTGGCAGCTGGTGGAGCAACTACCAGACTGCGGCAAGATCGTTATCCGCTGAGGTTATGGGCAAACCGCAACCTCAGCCTGCGGCGCAGGAAATGTCCGGTAAGGTAAAAAGCCGGTAAAGAGGCTTTGCGTCAGCCGTACTAGTGCTTATCGTTCACGTCACATTTCCCGGCTGTGACGATCATGTCTGCTAGATCTTCGAAATCCTCGCTGTTGATTACCCTGCGCCCCTGGCTGATAAGCGCTGCCGCGTTAGTGGCGTTGCTGCTGTTGGTCCAGCAATTGGCCAAGCCTAACGTTCCTCAGCGCCCTGAGCGTGGCCCACGCGGAGCGGCCAATGAAGAGTTTCTGGTCAGCGCCAGTGCCGTCGAACGTGTCGATTTGCCGGTGCATTACAACGCCTTAGGCACAGTGACGGCGTTCAATACCGTGGTGGTGCGCAGCCGCGTGGATGGTGAGTTGGTCAAGGTGCTGTTTGAGGAAGGCCAGCGAGTCAAGGCCGGCGATTTGCTCGCGGTGATTGACCCACGCTCTTATCGCGCGGCCCTTGATGAGGCCGAAGGCACCCTGCAGCAGAATCAGGCACAACTGCGCAACGCTGAGATCGACCTGCAGCGCTACCGTGATTTATTCGCCGAAGACTCGATTGCCAAGCAGACCCTGGACACCCAGCAAGCGCTGGTTAACCAATACCGCGGCACCCTCAAAGCCAATCAGGCCAGCGTAGATCAGGCCAAGCTCAATCTGCAGTTCAGCCAAGTGCGTGCCCCCATCGGCGGGCGCCTTGGTTTGCGCCAAGTCGACGTTGGTAACCAGATCAGTGCTGGCGACACCGCCGGGCTGGTAGTCATTACTCAGGTGCAGCCGATCAACGTGGTGTTCAGCCTGCCGGAGCCACAACTGCCGCTGATTCGCCAGCAGCTGGCGAGCGGCAAGCCATTGCCCGTGGAGGCCTTCGACCGTAATCAGCAAATGGCGTTGGCCAGTGGTGCACTGGCGAGCATCGACAACCAGATCGACATCAGCACCGGCACCCTCAAGCTCAAAGCCCGTTTCGATAACCGCGATGAGGCCTTGTTTCCTAACCAGTTCGTTAACGTGCGCCTGCTGGCGCAGACCTTGCCTCAGGTGCTGGTGATTTCCGCCAACGCTGTGCAGCGCGGCAGCCAGGGCAGCTTTGTGTATGTGCTGGATGGCGATAACCGCGTGAGCATGCGCACCGTCACCCTCGGCGTCACGGCGCAGGAGCGCTTGCAAGTGTTAAGCGGCCTTGAGGCCGGCGAGCGGGTAGTGACCGAGGGCGTCGACCGTTTGCGTGACGGCATGCAGGTTAAAGTAGCCAGTGACACGCCAGACAATCTTGAGCCCGCCGTTAAACCCGTAGCTAAAACCGCCGGCGGAGCGGGGGCATGAACCCGTCACGCCTGTTTGTGCTGCGCCCGGTTGCAACCACCTTGTTGATGATTGCCATTCTGCTCTCGGGCCTGATTGCCTACCGGTTATTGCCGGTGGCAGCCTTGCCAGAAGTCGATTACCCGACCATTCAAGTGGTCACGCTGTACCCAGGCGCCAGCCCGGAAATCATCACCTCGTCGGTGACGGCGCCACTGGAAAGCCAGTTTGGGCAGATCGCCGGATTGACTGAAATGAGCTCCAGCAGCTCGGGTGGCGCCTCGCTGCTGACCTTGCGCTTTAGCTTGGCGACTAACCTCGATGTTGCCGAGCAAGACGTGCAGGCGGCGATCAACGTGGCCTCCAGCCTGTTGCCCAAGGACTTGCCAACGCCGCCGGTGTTCAGCAAGGTCAACCCGGCCGATGCACCGATCATGAGTCTGGCGATCCTCTCTGACAGCCTGCCATTGGCCAAGATTCAGGATCTGGTCGATACGCGCATGGCGCAGAAGATTTCGCAAATCTCCGGCGTCGGCTTGGTCAGCATCGGTGGTGGCCAGCGCCCGGCGGTGCGTATTCGCGCTAACCCAGTGGCCTTAGCCGCTCACAACCTAAGCCTGGAAGACCTGCGCAGCGCGGTCACGCGCAACAACCTGAATGGCCCCAAAGGCAGCTTCGACGGCCCTAATCGCGCCTCCAGCTTGGACGCCAACGACCAGTTGGAAAGCCCTGAGGACTACCGTCAGTTGATCATCGCCTACCAAAACGGTGCGCCGGTGCGGGTGCAGGATGTTGCCAGCGTCGACAACGATGCCGAGAACGTCCGCCTGGCCGCGTGGGCCAACCGTACGCCAGCGGTAATTCTGAATATTCAGCGCCAACCGGGGGCCAACGTGCTGGCCGTGGTTGAACGGATTAACGCCTTGTTGCCGCAGTTGCAGGAAAGCCTGCCGGGCAACCTAGAAGTGCAAGTGCTGACCGACCGCACCACCAGCATCAGCAGCGCGATTCGCGATGTTAAGTTCGAGCTAATGCTGTCGATCGCCTTGGTGGTGATGGTTACTTTTCTGTTTTTGCGTAACGCCCGCGCCACCTTGATCCCCAGTCTGGCAGTGCCGCTGTCGCTGGTCGGCACCTTTGGGGTGATGTACTTGGCCGGGTTCTCAATCAACAACCTGACCTTGATGGCGCTAACCATTGCCACGGGCTTTGTGGTCGATGACGCCATCGTCATGCTGGAAAACATCGCCCGTTATTTAGAAGAGGGCGAGTCACCGCTGGCCGCTGCCCTGAAAGGCTCGCGGCAAATCGGCTTCACCATTATCTCGCTGACCTTCTCGCTGATTGCCGTGCTGATTCCGCTGTTGTTTATGAGCGACGTGGCCGGGCGCCTGTTCCGTGAGTTCGCCATCACCTTGGCGGTGGCCATTCTGATTTCTGCCGTGGTGTCCCTGACGCTCACGCCAATGCTTTGCGCCAAGTTGCTGCGCCATCAACCGGAGTCTGAGCAAAGTCGTTTTGCCCGCCGCGCTGGGCAATTTATCGACGGCATGATCACCCGCTATGCCGGCGCCCTGCAGGTGGTGCTGCGCCATCAGACCCTCACGCTTTGGGTCGCCGTAGCCACATTGGCATTTACTGTGCTGCTGTACTTGCTGATGCCCAAGGGCCTGTTCCCGGAGCAGGACACCGGGGTAATCCAAGGCATCAGCGAAGCCCCGCAATCGATTTCCTTCGCCGCCATGGCCGAACGCCAGCAGCAACTGGCGGATCTGGTGTTGCGTGACCCGGCAGTGGCCAGCTTGTCTTCATTTATTGGCGTGGATGGCAGCAACCCGACGCTTAACACCGGACGTTTGCTGATCAACCTCAAGCCGCATAAAGAGCGTGATGTGTCGGCCCAAGAGGTGATTCGCCGCCTGCAGCCGCAAGTGGCTAAGTTGCCGGGCAGCCGCCTGTATTTGCAGGCGGTGCAGGACCTTAGTCTGGAAGACCGCATTACCCGCACCCAGTACCAACTCAGCCTGCAAGACCCGGACATGGACACTCTGCGACTGTGGACGCCCAAGCTGGTCGAACGCCTGCAGCAATTGCCCGAGCTTGCCGATGTCGCCAGTGACTTACAGGACCAAGGCCTGCAAGCCTACCTGCAAGTTGATCGCGACCAAGCCGCACGCTTGGGCGTGAGTTTGGCCAACATCGACAGTGCGCTGTACAACGCCTTCGGCCAACGGCTGATCTCAACCATCTTTACCCAGTCCAGTCAGTACCGGGTGGTGCTGGAGGTGGCGGCACCGTTCCAGCTCGGCCCGCAGTCGCTGGAGCAACTGTATGTACCGAGCAGCGATGGGACGCAGGTGCGCCTGTCGGCTTTGGCCAAGGTAGAACAGCGCTCAACCCTGCTGGCAATCAACCACAGCAACCAATTTCCGGCGGCCACCTTGTCGTTCAACTTGGCGCCCGATACCTCACTTAGCGCGGCGGTTAGCGCCATTCGTGCGGTGCAGGACGAGATGCACTTGCCGCCGAGCATGCAGACGCGGTTCCGTGGTGCGGCGCTGGCCTTTGAGGCGTCGCTGAGCAACACCTTGCTGCTGATTCTGGCGGCGATCGTCACCATGTACATCGTGTTGGGGATTCTCTACGAGAGTTTTATCCACCCAATCACCATTCTTTCGACCTTACCCTCAGCCGGGGTCGGTGCCTTGCTGGCGTTGATGCTGGCCGGGCAAGAGCTGGGCATGGTGGCGATCATCGGCATTATTTTGCTGATTGGTATCGTTAAGAAGAACGCCATTCTGATCATCGACTTCGCCCTTGAAGCCCAGCGCCAAGGCGGCAAGAGTGCCGAAGAGGCGATCTACCAGGCCTGCCTGCAGCGCTTTCGGCCGATCCTGATGACCACCCTGGCGGCGCTGCTCGGCGCCTTGCCACTGATGTTCGCCTCCGGCTCCGGCGCCGAGCTGCGCCAACCTTTGGGTATCACCTTGGTTGGCGGTTTGCTGCTCAGCCAGGTGCTGACCTTGTTCACCACGCCCGTGATTTACTTGGCGTTCGACCGTCTGGCCCAGCGGGTCAATGGCGCGCGTGCGGCGCAGGTGCCGGCATGAACGTTCAGGCCACTCAATGCTCCGTAGCATGGGTTGCGCGCAGCGACACCCAGCACCTCGGTACGGCCGTCATCGAGGGGCAGGATGGCTTATGCCGCTGTGCAGCTAACCCATCTTATGGGAGCCGCGGCCGATGAATTTCTCTGCGGTTTTTATCCGCCGCCCGGTCGCGACGTTGTTGCTGACCTTGGCGTTGCTGTTAGCCGGTGGTTTGTCGTTCAGCTTGATGCCAGTGGCGCCGCTGCCGCAGGTCGACTTCCCCTACATCGTAGTCAGCGCCGGCATGCCTGGGGCCAGTCCGGAAACCATGGCCAGTTCCGTGGCCACACCGCTGGAGCGGGCGTTAGGGCGGATTTCCGGGATCGTTGAAATGACCTCGTCGAGCAGTCTGGGCAGCACCCAGATTGTTTTGCAGTTCGACCTCGAACGCGACATTAATGGCGCGGCCCGCGAGGTACAGGCGGCCATTAATGCGGCCATGACCCTGCTGCCCACCGGTATGCCGAGTAACCCCAGTTACCGCAAAGCCAACCCGGCCGACATGCCGATTATGATTCTCGCCCTGACCTCCGACACCCTCGGCCGGGGCGAGCTGTATGACTTGGCCTCAACCGTGCTGGCGCAGAAAATCGCGCAGGTGAATGGCATCGGTCAGGTCAGCGTGGCGGGCAGCTCGCTGCCGGCAGTGCGCGTCGACCTTAATCCCGATGCGCTGAATCATTACGGCCTAGCACTCGACGAGGTGCGCACGGCCATCAGCGCCGCCAACAGTGAAGGCCCCAAGGGCGCAGTGGAGCAGGGCAGCCAGCACTGGCAGGTGGACGGCAATGACCAGTTGCGCACAGCGGCGGAGTTTATTCCGCTGATCGTTCGTCACAGCAGCGGCCAAGCGGTGCGGCTGGGCGATGTGGCCGAGGTAACCGATTCGGTCGAGAACATACGCAACGCCGGTTTCTCCGGCAATCAGCCGGCGGTGGTGCTGGTGATTACCCGCCAGCCAGCGGCCAATATCATCGAAGCCACCGATGCCATTCACGCACTGTTGCCGCAGCTGCGTGAAACCCTCGGCACGCGCGCAGCCATTCGCGTGATGGATGACCGCAGCCCGAATATCCGTGCCTCGCTGCATGAAGCCGAGTTCACCCTGATCATCTCGGTGGCGCTGGTGATTTTGGTGGTGTTTCTGTTTCTGCGTAACGTCCGCGCCACCTTGATCCCCAGCGTGGCAGTGCCGGTGTCGCTGGTCGGCACCTTTGTCGTCATGTACCTGTGCAATTTCAGCCTCAATAACTTGTCGTTGATGGCGCTGATTATTGCCACCGGCTTTGTGGTCGATGACGCCATCGTCATGTTAGAGAACATCGCCCGGCGCATCGAGGCGGGCGAGGCGCCCATGTCGGCTGCCTTACAAGGCGCGCGGGAAGTGGGCTTTACCGTGTTGTCGATGAGCCTGTCGCTGGTGGCGGTGTTTATCCCATTGCTGCTGCTGGGCGGGATTCCCGGGCGCTTGTTCCGTGAGTTCGCCGTGACTTTGTCGGCAGCGGTGCTGATCTCACTGTTGGTGTCTTTGACCCTGACACCGATGCTCTGCGCCAGATTGTTGCGTCAGCATCAGGCCGAGCCTGAAGAAAAGCCCCCCAGCCGAGGCGAGCGCCTGTACGCGAGCTTTTTGCAGCATTACCGCGCCAGCTTGGAATGGGCGTTGCAGCACTCACGGCTGATGATGATGATTTTGCTGGCGACCATCATATTGAACGTTTATCTGTTCGTGATCGTGCCCAAAACCTTATTCCCGCAGCAGGACAGCGGCCGCTTGCGCGGTATGGCCGTGGCCGATCAGAGCATTTCGTTCCAGGCCCTGCAGGAAAAACTCGGGCAGTTCCGTCAGATTCTGGGTGCCGATCCCGCCGTAGCTAACGTTGCTGGCTTTACCGGTGGTGGCCGTGGGCCGGGCGGCGGCGCCAACAGTGGGTTCTTCTTTGTCACCTTGAAGCCGATCAGCGAGCGCGAATCGATGACCGTGGTCATGACCCGCTTACGTAAGTCACTGGCCAAAGTGCCGGGCGCCAATTTGTATCTCAACCCCGGCCAAGACCTGCGGCTGGGCGGACGCGACAGTAACGCGCAATACCAATTCAGCCTGAAAAGCGATGACCTCGACCAACTGCGCGCCGCGACTCCGCGAGTCGAGGCAGCGCTGCGGCAGTTGCCGGAGCTTAAGGACGTGAACGGCGACGAACAAAATAAAGGCCTGCAAAGTCGCTTGGTGATCGATCGCGCCACAGCCGCACGCTATGGCGTGGACATCGAGATGATCAGTGCGGTGCTGAACAACTCCTTCGGCCAGCGTCAGGTGTCGACCATCTACAACCCGCTCAATCAATACCGCGTAGTGATGGAAGTAGGGCAGGCGTATCAAAGCGGCCCGGAAATCCTCAAGCAGGTGTATGTAATCGCCGCCGATGGGGCGCGGGTGCCGTTGTCGGTGTTCGCGAGCGTGGAGCCGAGCAATGCACCGTTAACGGTCAATCACGAGGGCCAGTTTGCCGCCACCACCTTTAGCTTTAACCTCGCGCCGGATGTGCCGCTGGCCACCGCCCAAGCCAGCATTATGGCAGCCTTGCAGCCGCTGCACCTGCCGATTGCAATACAGACCAGCTTCCCCGGCAATGCCGGCGCGGCACAGTCGACCCAAAGCGATATGCCAATGATGATTTTCGCCGCCTTGCTGGCGGTGTATATCGTGCTGGGCATCCTCTATGAGAGCTACGTGCACCCGCTGACGATTATTTCCACCTTGCCCTCGGCCGGGGTTGGCGCCTTGCTGGCCTTGTTGTTGTGCCGCACTGAGCTGTCGTTAATTGCCCTGATTGGCATCATTTTGCTGATTGGTATCGTCAAAAAGAACGCCATCCTGATGATCGACTTCGCCCTGGATGCCGAACGGCGCTTGGGCATGAACCCGCGCGAGGCGATTTTGGAAGCCTGCATCAAGCGCTTTCGCCCGATCATGATGACTACGCTGGCAGCGCTACTCGGCGCCTTGCCGTTGCTGTTTGGCATTGGCGGCGATGCTGAACTGCGCAGGCCGCTGGGCATTACCATTGTTGGCGGCCTGATTGGCAGCCAGTTGCTGACGCTTTACACCACGCCCGTGGTGTATCTGTACCTTGACCGTCTGCGTCACTGGACCTTGCGCCGCTGGCACGGCCGCGCCAACCCCTTGCCGCTGGAGCGGGTGTAATCATGGAATCTCTGCAATGACCTGCCTGTCTCTTGGGCGCCTGAGCTTGCTCAGCGCTGCACTGCTACTGGGCGCCTGCGCCGTTGGCCCCGATTATCAGCGCCCGAGCACTGCCGCCTCGGCGCAATTCAAAGAAGCTGCCGGTTGGAAGACTGCCGCTCCAAGCGATCAGCAACTGGGTGATGCCTGGTGGCAGTTGTATGGCGATGCCGAGCTGAACAGCCTGATCGGCCGGTTGAATGTCTCCAACCAAAACTTGGCCGCCGCTGAAGCCCAGTACCGCCAGGCCCGCGCCTTACTCAGCGGCGCTCGCGCGGCGTTTTATCCAACATTATCTGCCAGTGCAGGGGCTAAGCGTTCGGGGCAGGGCGGTGGCAGTGGCACCTTGAGCAGCAGTAATGGCATCAGTGTCAGTGGTGCCAACGCAGCCCATATCTCCAACAGCTACGACCTCAGCCTAAATGCCGCTTGGGAGCTGGATGTGTGGGGCAAGCTGCGCCGTGGCCTGGAGTCGAGTAACGCCAATTTCGAGGCCAGCGCCGCTGACCTGGCCGCCATGCGCCTGAGCCTGCAATCGGAGTTGACCCAAAGCTACCTGCAACTGCGCATATTGGATGAGCAAACGCGCTTACTGAATGCCACTGTGGCCGCGTATGCGCGGGCGCTGAAACTGACAGAAAACCAGTACAAAGCCGGCATCGTGCCCAAGTCGGATGTCAGTCAGGCGCGCACCCAGTTGCACAGCACCCGCGCCCAGGCCATCGACCTTGAGTGGCAGCGCGCCCAGCGTGAACATGCGATTGCGGTGTTGATTGGCGTGGCGCCCAGCGAGCTGAGCATTGCCGTGCGCGAGACTGTGCCGAATCTGCCGGCAGTGCCGCTGGCGTTGCCATCGCAGCTGCTGGAACGACGTCCTGACATCGCCAGCGCCGAGCGCAAAATGATCGCCGCCAATGCCGAGATCGGTGTGGCCGAGGCCGCCTGGTATCCAGACCTGAGCCTAAATGCCAGCGGTGGCTACAACGGCAGCAGCTTCAATGATTTGATCAGCCTGCCCAACCGGGTCTGGTCGATTGGTCCGCAGCTGGCCATGACCTTGTTTGATGGCGGCGCCCGCCGCGCGCAAGTCGATAGCGCTAGCGCCGGTCACCAGCAAACGGTCGCCACCTACCGGCAGACGGTGCTAGATAGTTTCCGCGAAGTGGAGGACTACCTCGTGCAGTTGCGCGTGCTGGAGCAAGAAGCCGACGCCCAACAACAAGCCGTGGATGCTGCGTTGGAGTCATTGCGCTCGCTGGATAACCAGTACAAAGCCGGCATGGTCGACTACAACAGCGTGGTGAGCGTGCAAACCAGCGCACTCAGTAACCAGCGCAACGCCCTTAGTCTGCTGGGCACGCGCCTAACAGCCAGCGTGCAACTGATTGCGGCGCTCGGTGGCGGTTGGGACAGTCGCCAGCTACAAACCCCGGTCGAGAGCACTGCGGCAGTGCCATAATTCGCGGCGGCGGCGCTTGGCCGCTCTTTGAGGCGGTGCACGCATGTATCACGGGGAACGATTTAACGCCTGGACTCACCTGATTGGCGCCATATTGGCGCTGATCGGTGCGATTTACCTGCAAGTTATGGCCAATCACAGCGGTGATGGCTGGAAGCAAGTCAGTGTGGCGGTTTACGGCATTACCCTGATGCTGCTGTACAGCACCTCGACCCTCTATCACAGCGTGCAAGGGCCGGCGAAACGCCTGATGCGCAAGCTCGATCACCTGTCGATCTACCTACTGATTGCGGGCAGTTACACGCCATTCTGTTTAGTCAGCCTGCGCGGACCTTGGGGCTGGTCGTTGCTCGCCACGGTCTGGACCTTGGCGCTGATCGGCATGTTGCAAGAAATCAAACCGCGCTCAGAGGCCCGCGTGCTGTCGCTGGTGATCTATGCCGTGATGGGCTGGATCGTGCTGGTAGCGGTCAAGCCACTGCTTGCAGCGCTGGGCCGCGAGGGCTTTGCTTGGCTGGCCAGCGGCGGCGTGCTGTACACCATTGGCATCATCTTCTTTGCCTACGACAGCCGCTTTCGTCATTGGCATGGCATCTGGCACCTGTTCGTGATGGCCGGCAGCCTGCTGCACTTTGTCGCTATCTGGCGTTACGTGCTGTAACCCATGAGCGCGCTGCAAGGCCTTACACTGCACGCCTTGCCCTTGATTGCCCGTCGAAGACCTTATCGCATGACTGTCGCCTCACCACTTGCCGCATACCAACAGGCCATTGCCGAGCAGGGCTTTGCTGCCGATGCCGCGCAACAGCAGGCCGCGCAGGCTTTGCAAGCGTGCTTCGAGGCCCTGCATCAAGCAGATGGCCCGCTAGCGCGCGGTGTGTATTTGTGGGGGCCGGTCGGGCGCGGTAAAACCTGGCTGATGGACCGCTTTTATCAAGGCTTGCGCGTGCCGGCCCGGCGTCAGCATTTTCATCACTTTATGCGCTGGGTGCATATCCGTCTGTTCCAACTGACCGGCACGCCCGAGCCGTTACGTGCGCTGGCCCGTGAGCTGGCGGCCGAGGTGCGCGTGCTGTGTTTTGACGAGTTATTCGTCAATGACATCGGCGATGCGATCATCCTCGGCAGCCTGTTGCAGGTGATGTTTGAAGAGGGCGTATTGCTGGTCTGCACCTCAAACCAGCCACCGCAGCAGCTGTATGCCGATGGCTTTAACCGTGAACGCTTTGCCCCGGCCATTGCCGCTATCGAGCAGCATATGCAAGTGCTATGCGTGGATGGCGGTCAGGACCATCGCCTGCATCCGGGTACGGCCCAGCAGCGTTACTGGGTTAAGGGGCAGGGCAGTAGCGGCTTGGCGGCGGAGTTTCAGCGCATGAGCGCGGGGCAAGCCTGCAGCGATGCGCCGATCGAACTCGGCCACCGCGCGATCCAGGTGGTGCAACACAGTGAGCAGCTGCTCTGGTGCCGCTATGCCGATCTGTGCAACGTGCCGTTGTCGGCGCTGGATTTTATCGACCTGTGCGACCGCTTTAGCGCGGTGTTTATCAGTGAGCTGCCATGCCTGAGCGCCAGCCAGCGCCCCGGTCGCATCGCCCGCGGCACTGAGGATGGCAGCGAGCAGGTGGCTGCCGGTGACCGCCAACTACCCGCCTTGTCGGTGCACGACGACAGCGTGCGACGCTTTATTGCGCTGGTGGATGAGTGCTATGACCGCCGCGTACCGCTGTACTTGGAGGCTCAGGTGCCCTTGAGTGAGCTGTACACCGAAGGCTATCTGTCGTTCGCCTTCCGCCGCACTCTGAGCCGGCTACAGGAAATGCAGCTGCAACGTTTTAATCAACCCTGAGAGCGGGTCAATCAGGGCCGGTATAGGTGCTGATGGTTTGCTTGGTACAGCGCCGAGTCGGCAAAGTCTTCGGCGCCCAACACGCGGCCGACCACAATCAGTGCGGTGCGGCGAAAGCCCTTGGCCTGGACTTGTGCCTCGATGCTGGCCAGCGTGCCGCTGACCCAATCCTGATCCGGCCAGCTGGCGCGGTGCACCACCGCTATCGGGCAATCTGCGCCGTAATGCGGCAACAACTCGGCGACGATTTTGCTCAGGTGTACCACGCCAAGGTGAATGGCCATGGTCGCGCCGTGGCGGGCTAAATCGCCCAGTTGCTCGCCGGCCGGAAGCTCCGATTTGCTCCCATAGCGGGTGAGAATCAACGTCTGTGACACGCCGGGCAAGGTCAGCTCGCTTTCCAGCAGCGCCGCACAGGCGGCCGTGGCAGTAACGCCGGGGATGATCTGAAACGGGATCGCCAGCGCGCGCAGATGGCGGATTTGTTCACCAATGGCGCCATACAGCGACGGGTCGCCGGAGTGCACACGGGCTACATCTTGGCCTTTGTTGTGGGCCTGACGGATTAGCTCAATTATTTGCTCTAAATGCAGTTCAGCGGTGTTGATCACCTGTTCGGCGCTGTGGCCTTCAAGCACCGCTTCTGGCACCAGCGAGCCGGCATACAAAATCACCGGGCAACTGCGCAGTAGGCGCTGCCCCTTAACAGTAATCAGCTCGGGGTCGCCGGGGCCGGCACCAATGAAATAAACGGTCATGGCAAATCCTTGCGGTCAATCAGGGCCAGGGCGCAGGTGGCGCTGGCGTTACGAGTTTTGCCGCCGAGCAAGCGCGCAGCGCCGCCGCCCAGCGCTTGCGCTAAAGCCAGAGCGCAGGGCTCAGCAACTGCCGGGCTGCCCGTAATGGCCTGCACGCGGTCTGAGCCTTGCACCCGCTGCACATAAGGCAGCAGTTGTTCGGCGCTAAAAAAACTCAGCGGTACACCGAGCTGCTCGGCCAGTACCTGCAGGCCTGGCTCGTTGCGTTTGTGCGTAATGCTGGCCAGTCCCACTAAGTTATCCAGCGGCACTGCATGTGCCTGCAAGCTGTCCAGCAGCAGACTGGACAGCTCTTGCGCACTGCAACCGCGACGGCAGCCCAGCCCGGCAACGACCCAGTTGGTAGCAGCGAGGTGGTGGTTGGCAGGGCTGGGTATCATCAATCGTGCTCGGTGCGTGGGGCGGCGTAGCTCAACATGGCCACCGCAAGCGGTCAACCGTGATTGACCCTGTGCCGTGGGCTGCGTAGCCTTGTCGCGTTCGAGGTTCTTTGCGGCTATGCCGCGAAGCTAAGAGGGAACAAGGTTGATGCCTTGGCTGCCCCCGCAACTGTGAACGGTCCAAAGCCCTTCAAAACACCACTGCCATAGGCGGGAAGGTTGAAGGGTCGCGCAACGCGCAGACCGTGAGCCAGGAGACCTGCCTCGTCACGCTTTCGACAACCGGGCGGGGTGATCCGGTGGTGTCGGCTGACGCCTATGGCTGTCTCCCGTGCCGCCTGCCTGCTCGTCTTTCTTTCGACGTCATGTAGGACTCGCCATGCAAACCCTCGCCAAGCTTCCCGTCACCATCGTCACCGGCTTTCTCGGCGCCGGCAAAACCACCTTGCTGCGGCATATGCTGACCAACGCCAATGGCCGGCGTATTGCCGTGATCGTCAATGAGTTTGGCGAGCTAGGCATTGATGGTGAAATCCTCAAGCAATGCTCGATTGGTTGCAGCGAAGAAGAGGCCAACGGCCGGGTCTTTGAGTTGGCCAACGGCTGCCTGTGCTGCACCGTGCAGGAAGAGTTCTTCCCGGTGATGCGTGAGCTGGTGGCGCGCCGTGGCGATCTCGACCATATCCTCATCGAAACCTCAGGTTTGGCCCTGCCCAAGCCGCTGGTGCAAGCGTTTAACTGGCCAGAAATCCGTAACGCCTGCACCGTCGATGCGGTGATCACCGTGGTCGACAGCCCGGCTGTGGCGGCTGGCACCTTCGCGGCTTTCCCTGATCAGGTGGATGCCCAGCGCAAGCAAGACCCCAACCTCGACCACGAATCGCCGCTGCACGAGCTGTTTGCTGACCAACTGGCCAGCGCCGACTTGGTTATTTTGAACAAAGCTGACCTGCTCGACGCGACCACCTTGGCGGCGGTGCGCGCAGAAGTGGCGGAAGAACTGCCGCCGGCGGTGAAAATTATCGAAGCCCACGGCGGCGACCTGCCATTGAGCGTGCTGCTGGGCCTCAACTGCGAGACCGAGCTGCATATCGATGCACGCAAGACTCACCACGACCTCGAAGGGCATGAAGAGCACGACCACGACGAGTTCGACTCCTTCGCCGTCGAGTTGCCAGAGGCTGAAGAAGCACGCCTGCTGCAAGCGCTGAAAAGCGCTGTGAGCACCTACGGCATCCTGCGCATCAAGGGCTTTGCGGCGATTCCTGGCAAGCCGATGCGCCTACTGCTGCAAGGTGTCGGTCAGCGCTTCGATAAACACTTCGACCGCGCCTGGCAGGCCGATGAAGCACGCGTCACCCGCTTAATTGTGATTGGTCAGCAGCTCGATCAGGCCGCGATTGCAGCCCAGCTGCACGCCGCGCTGGCGAACTAAACCCTATGCACCTGCTGCGCACCCAACCCGGTAGCCAAGTGCCGGTTGATAGCATCGCCGACCTTGGCCAGACCCCGGCGGAGTTGGTGATTCTGTGTACCGGCGATTCGCAACTGTCGTTGCTGGCCGAAGTGGCACGGCAGCTGCCGGCGGATTATCCGAGCCTGCGTCTGGCCAGCCCAGCACAGCTGAGCAACCACGCCTCGGTGGATTTGTACGTCGAGCAGGTGCTGCAGCACGCCAAGGTCATTTTGATTTCCGTGCACGGCGGCGTCAGTTATTGGCGCTACGGCATTGAGCGGTTGGTCGAACTGGGCGAGCGGGGCGTGCAGGTGATCATGGTGCCCGGCTGCGACAACCCAGACCCTGAGCTGCTGGCCCTGAGCACAGTGCCAGCAGCCGATGCCGAGCGGCTTTGGCAGTTTCTGCGCCAAGGCGGCGCGGTTAATGCGCAGCATCTGTTCAACTGCATCGCTAGCCAATGGTTGCAGCGTGATTACCCCTGGCTAGCGCCGCAGGCATTACCGCGTGTGGGGATTTATCACCCGCAACAGCACACGCCGAGTTTGGCCGATTGGCAAGCCAGCTGGCAGCCCGGCGCGCCAGTGGTGGCACTGCTGTTTTATCGCACCCAAGTGCAGGCGGCGAACACTGGCTTTATCGATGTGTTTTGTCAGCGGCTGCAGGCTCAAGGCTTGAATCCGCTGCCGATTGCAGTGGCCAGCCTCAAGGAAGCGGCCTGCTTGGCGCAAGTCGAAGACTGGCTGGACGAGGTCCATTGCGCGCTGATTATCAACACCACCGCCTTTGCTTTATCCAACCCAGAAGCACCCAGCGCACGGCCGTTTCGCCGCGACATTCCGGTACTGCAAGCCATTTGCGCACTGGATAATCTGCAGCAATGGCAAACCAGCGCCCAAGGTTTGGGTTCGCGCGACTTGGCCATGCATATCGTGTTGCCCGAGTTGGACGGCCGACTGATTACCCAGCCAATCAGTTTCAAAGGCATGGCCTGGCGCAGCGAGCGCAGTCAGAGCGATGTGGTGTGTTATCAGGCAAATTTACCGGGGATGGATTTTGTCGCGCAGCTCGCCCGGCACTGGATTGTTCTGGCCCACAAAGCCAATGCCGACAAGCGAGTCGCCTTGATTCTGGCCAACTATCCAACCCGTGATGGACGCATCGGCAATGGTGTTGGTTTGGATACGCCGGCGGCTGCGCTAAATATCCTCAGGTCACTGCAACAACAGGGCTATCCGCTCGAAGGCTTGCCTGAGACTGGCACGGCGTTGATTCACCAGTTGCTCGGCGGTGTGACCAATGATCTGGACAGTCGCGATGCGCGGCCCTGTGCGCAGAGCTTGGCGCTGGATGACTATCTGGCGTTCTTCCACAGTCTGCCCGTGGCCAATCAGCAGGCGGTTATTGAGCGCTGGGGCGAGCCGCAAAGTGACCCGATGTTCCGCAGCGGAAGGCTGATGATCGCTGGCCTGCGTTTTGGCCTGACCTTTGTCGGCATCCAGCCGGCGCGCGGTTATCAGCTGGATGCGGCGGCGGTGTATCACGATCCTGATCTGGTGCCACCGCACGGTTACTTGGCGTTTTACTGCTGGCTGCGCACCACGTTTGCCGCCGATGCGCTGATCCATGTCGGCAAGCACGGCAATCTGGAGTGGCTGCCGGGCAAGAGCGTTGGCTTGTCCGAACAGTGCTGGCCGAGCGCGATTCTTGGTCCGCTGCCAAACATTTACCCGTTTATCGTCAATGATCCGGGCGAGGGCGCGCAGGCCAAGCGGCGCACCCAAGCGGTGATCATCGATCACCTAATGCCACCGCTGACTCGCGCCGAAAGCTACGGCCCGCTGCGCGATCTTGAGCGTTTGGCTGATGAATATTACGAAGCCAGTCAGCTTGACCTGCGCCGCGCTACCGAGCTGCGTGGCGAGATTCTGCTCAAGGTGCGCGAGGCCAGCCTGGACCGCGAATTGGGCCTGCAACTGAATGCAGACCCCAACAGCTGGCTGCCGCAGCTAGATGCCTACTTGTGCGACTTAAAGGAGTCGCAGATCCGCGATGGCCTGCATGTATTCGGCGAGTCGCCAGTCGGCACGCTACGCCGCGATACCCTGTTGGCGTTGCTGCGTATTCCCCGTGGCGATGGCCAGGGCAGCAACGCCAGCCTATTACGCGCGCTGGCGCGCGATCTGGCGTTGGGCTTTGATCCACTCGATTGCGACATGGCCGCGCCTTGGCTAGGGCTGCGCCCGGCGGTCCTGCACAACGTTAGCGATGACTCCTGGCGCAGTGCAGGCGATACGCGCGAGCGCTTAGAGTTACTGGCTTTGCAGCTGATTGATGGAGCGGATCACGCAGCCATTGGCGCCGAAAGCTCTCTGGTTTTACAGCGTTTGCGTGAGCAGATCGCGCCGCTGCTGGACGCCTGCGGGACGGCCGAAATGCACGGCTTGCTGTCGGCCTTGGATGGGCGTTTTGTCCCGGCCGGACCGAGCGGCGCGCCGAGCCGCGGGCGTCTCGATGTGCTGCCCACCGGGCGTAACTTTTACAGCGTGGATGTACGCAACCTGCCAACACCGACCGCTTGGCGGATTGGCGTACAGGCGGCAGATCGCTTACTTGAGCGACATTTGCAGGACCATGGCGACCACCTGCGCCAGCTGGGGCTGTCGATGTGGGGCACCGCAACCATGCGCACCGGCGGTGATGACATTGCTCAGGCGCTGGCGCTAATGGGCGTACGGCCAGTGTGGCAAGCTGGCAGTCAGCGGGTTGAACGTTTTGAAATCCTCCCGCTGGCGCAACTCGGACGCCCGCGGGTGGACATTACCTTGCGGGTTTCCGGGTTCTTCCGCGATGCCTTCAGCAACCTGATTCGTTTGTTCGATGACGCGGTACAAGCGCTGGTTGATCTGGATGAGCCAGAAGATATGAATCCGTTATCGGCACGGGTCTGGCGTGAATCCCTGACGCTGCAAGACAGCGGCCTAGACGAACATGAGGCGCGTAAGCAAGCCGGTTGGCGGGTGTTTGGCTCCAAGCCGGGGGCCTACGGCGCCGGCATTCAAAATGCAATCGAAGAACGTTTATGGCAGAGCCGTGAAGATTTAGCCGAGGTCTACCTCAACTGGGGCGGTTACGCCTACGGCAAACACAGCGAAGGCACGCCGGCCCGTGCGCAGTTCGCCGAACGCCTGGAGCAGATGCAGGCGGTGCTGCACAACCAAGACAACCGCGAGCACGACATTCTCGATTCCAACGATTACTACCAGTTTCAAGGCGGCATGCTGGCGGCGGTGGAAACCCTGCGCGGCGGCAAAGTGGCCAGCTACCACGGCGATAACAGCCAGCCCGACAATCCACGCATCCGCACCCTGAAAGAAGAGCTGAACCGAGTGGTGCGCGCGCGCGCCGCCAACCCCAAGTGGATCGAGGGCATGAAGCGCCACGGCTACAAAGGTGCATTCGAGTTGGCAGCGACCGTCGATTATCTGTTTGCCTTCGACGCCACCAGCGAGTTGGTGGATGACCATCAGTACGCGCTGCTGACCGATGCCTATTTGCTGGATAAAGACACCCGCGACTTTATCCAGCAACACAACCCTGGCGCCCTGCAGGACATTCTCGAGCGCCTGCTCGAAGCCCAGCAGCGCGGCCTTTGGGAAAACCCAGGGGACTACCGCGACGCGCTGGAAAACCTGCTGATCGACAGCGAAGAAAGCTAAACCCGCTCTTATCGAACGGGCTTAGCTGCTGGCAGCCATGGCCGCAGTTAGGCCATCTGCCGAGCACTGTGGGTTTGCGCCGCGCCCGTTGGCCGTGCAAGCGGGTTAGGAGAAACGGCGCACGCCGCTCAGCCAGTGGCGGAGTGCACCGTGATTCGCCCGTAACCCTGCGCTAAAACGGCCTGAGTTTCGGCGTTGTTACAGCAGGGCGCGCATGCGTTTAGCGGCGTCACGGACCATGCGCTCGGTGCCGTCCCAGCCGATGCAGGCGTCGGTGATCGACACGCCATAACGCAACTCGCCGCCCAAGCTCTGGGCGCCATCGAACAGGTGGCTTTCGATCATCACGGCCCGCAGCGCTTCGTCACCGGCCAGGCGCTGATCGAGCACGCTGTTCAACACGTGCGGCTGACGCAGCGGGTCTTTGCCGCTGTTGGCGTGGCTGCAATCGACCATGATCCGCGCGCTGATGCCCTGGCGCTGCAGCTCGGCCCGCGCCGTGGCGAGGCTGGCGGCGTCGTAGTTGGGCGTCTGGTGACCGCCGCGTAGCACTAAGTGGGTGTCTGGGTTGCCCTGGGTGCGCACAATCGCCGGGCCGCCGTGGCCATCCACGCCGAAGTGCTGATGGGCGTGAGTTGCCGAACGCATGGCGTCGCAGGCGATACCGAGGCTGCCGTCGGTGCCGTTCTTGAAGCCCACCGGCAGGTCCAGGCCGCTGACCAACTCGCGGTGCACTTGCGACTCGCTGGTGCGCGCGCCAATCGCGGCCCAGCCGAGCAGGTCGTCGAAGTAGCCGGCCAACATCGGCTGTAGCAACTCGCTGGCCAGTGGCAAGCCGCGTTCTAACAAACTCAGCATCAACTGGCGTGACTGGTGCAGGCCGGTGGCCATGTCGCTGCTGCCGTCCAAGTGCGGGTCGTACACCAGGCCCTTCCAGCCAACCGTGGTGCGCGGTTTTTCAACGTAGGCACGCATTACCAGCAGCACGCTGTCGTCAACCTGGGTGGCCAGTTCGGCCAGACGTTCGGCGTATTCCAGAGCGGCACGTGAGTCGTGTAATGAGCAGGGGCCCACCACCATCAACAAGCGAGGGTCGCGGCCATCGAGCACGGCGCGAATGGCTTGGCGTTGCTGCTGAACCTGACGGGCAAGCGCCGCCGAGAGAGGCAACTGCGCGCGCAGCTGGTTGGCGCTGGGCAGGGCGGTGGTTTGCCGTTGCGTGCGGCTGGGCAGCGGCGGTACAGCGCTGAGGGCGGGTACTGAGGCGAGGGTGCTAATGGCTACGGACATGGTCAATTCCTTGGCCGGCGCGAAGTTAATCGCGCGCGGCATGCTATCTAGGGCGATGGGGTGTTCGTTGGAGCGGCAGGTGGGCGGCACTAAATCGCCAGTCGTAGCGGTAATAAGCGTGAGCGGTGGTGTAAGCGTTCATGGTGATGCCTCGTTGTGTGGGCCGTTTTAGGCCGAAAAAATAAAACCCCCGGTCGGGAGGCCGACCGGGGGTTTCGAAAAACTGTCTGGTGGCGACCCTGTGTAGCTAGGGCGCCTGTGGGGTATCAGGCGCGCCTTTGGCTAAACCAATACCCATAAAAATAAGCAGCTGCCACGGCCACTAACGCCTGCGCACGCGCGGCCACAACGCACAGGGCGTTGAGGTGCAGGGTCGGCAGGTGAGTGATGGTGGGCATGCAAAACTCCTATTAAGGGCTGAAAGGTAATGCATCGACTGTCCGGCTTCAACCGCTAACGTAACCAATCTGCGCGCGCGGGGCGTAGCTGGCTGGCAGCTTCGCTGTAAACGGCCGTGCGGCCGGAGCTGGAACCACAGAACACACACAAACGCACAATTAATCTTCTCGCTATTCGGCACAGCCGGCGACCTTAACAGACGCTTGTCATGCAAGACATCGCGCGCTGTTGCCCTTTCGCCGGGGCGGCTGTTCTACAATGGCGGCCTCGCTTCTTGCCGGATCTTGCCATGACCGTCCCCGCCCATTTCCCCCTCGCCGCCGTAGTGGCCGCCGCCGACCTGAAACTGGCGCTGTGCCTGGCGGCCATTGATCCGGCGATTGGTGGCGTGCTGATTGAAGGCCCGCGCGGTATGGCCAAATCGACCCTGGCCCGCGGCTTGGCTGACTTGCTGGCCAGCGGCACCTTCGTCACGTTGCCCCTGGGCGCGAGCGAGGAGCGCATCGTCGGCACCCTCGATCTCGACGCCGCGCTGAGTGAGGGCCGGGCGCAGTTTTCTCCCGGGTTGCTGGCCAAGGCCGATGGCGGCGTGTTGTATGTGGATGAGGTCAACCTGCTGCCCGACCATTTGGTCGACCTATTGCTGGACGCCGCCGCCAGCGGGGTTAACCACATCGAGCGCGATGGCATTTCCCATCAGCATGCCGCGCGGTTTGTGTTGATCGGCACCATGAACCGCGAAGAAGGTGAGCTGCGCCCGCAGTTGCTCGATCGCTTCGGCCTGAACCTGGCGCTGGATGCCCAGCCGCAACCGGCCGAGCGGGCCGAAATCGTCCGCCGTCGGCTGGCCTTCGATGCCGATCCGCAAGCCTTTTTGCAGCACTGGCAGGCGCAACAACAGCAGTTGCGTGAACGCTGCCAAAGCGCCCGTGAACGGCTGCTGACAATTCCCTTGGATGACGCGGCGCTGGAGCAGATCAGCCAGCGCTGCTTTGCTGCCGCCGTGGATGGTTTGCGCGCCGATCTGGTCTGGCTGCGTGCTGCGCGTGCGCATGCGGCCTGGCGTGGCGCCCAACGGATTGATGCGCTAGATATCGATGCTGTAGCTGACTTTGTGCTGCGCCATCGGCGCCGCCACACTCCGCCGCCGGCTGCCGCGCAACCGCCACAGCCGCCCGCCAGCAACGACGCCCCCAGCGAGCAAACGCCGCCAACCGGTGAAGGCCAATGGGGCGAACTGCCGGCGCAGACGCAAAGCACAGGCGAGCGGCGAGAACCGCCGCGCTGGACAAAAAAGCCCTAGGCATCCGCCCGCGCACAGCCACAGGCGCGGATGCCCGGGCCGCTCCCGGCCTACTCAGTGGCGGTCGTAACGGTGCCAGTCGGGCTGGTGCCATGGGCCGTATCGACTGGCCGGCGAGCCTGCGCAAAGGTCGCCCACGCAGCCGCCAAGATTTACTGTTGCGCCCACGCAGCACCAAGCCTGCTGAGCTGTGGCTGGTGATCGTCGATACTTCGGCCTCAACCCGGCGCCACGGTGCGTTAAGCAAAGCCAAAGGCTTGCTCAGTGAAGTGTTCGAACAGGCGCGCCGACAACGTGCGCGCCTGGCCGTGTTGCATGCCACCGGCCAGCAGGCGCAGTGGTTGTGGCAAGGGCAAAAAGCCACTGAAGCGCTGCAGCAATGGCTGAGCGAGCTGGGCGCGGGCGGCGGCACGCCGTTATTGGATGCCGTGCAGCAGGCCACCGATTGGCAAGCACGGCGTATGCGCTTGCAACCGACGGAGCAGCAGCGCTTGTTGATCATCACCGATGGCCGCTTGCGTGATTGGCCGGCGTTAACCCCGAGCGCGTGCCCGGCGTTGCTGGTGGACATCGAAAGCGCGCCGATTCGCCTCGGCCGCGCGCGCCAACTGGCCGCTGAGTTGGGCGCGCAGTACCAACATATCGATACCTTGCCGGTTGTGTCCGGCGGGCCTGAATTCGCTGGAGTGCAACCCCGATGAAAACTCTACTGATTATCGGCATTGGTGCCGGCGATCCGGACTACCTGACCGTGCAAGCGATCAACGCGCTGAACCGCACCGATGTGTTCTTTTTGATGGACAAAGGCAGCGCTAAAGACAGCCTGATTGGCCTGCGAAAAACCATCTGCGAGCGGTTTATTCAGGGCCGCGACTACCGCTTTGCCAGCGCCGAATGCCCCGAGCGGGTGCGCGATGTGCCGGACTATCACGGCAGCGTGGTTGACCTTAATCAGGACAAACAGCAGGTGTTCGAGGGCATGATTCGCGAGCAACTGGCCGACGGTGAAACCGGGGCCTTTTTGGTCTGGGGCGATCCGGCGCTGTACGACAGCACCCTGCGCATCGTCGACAACATTGTGCGCAACAGCAGCGAGCCCATCGCGGTTGAGGTGATCCCCGGCATCACCAGCCTGCAAGCCTTGGCAGCCAAGCATAAAGTCTGCTTTAACAGCATCGGCCAGGCCTTTCAGATCACCCCGGCGCGGCGTCTGGCCGAAAACGGCTTCCCCGCGGGCGTGGACAGCGTACTGGTGATGCTCGACGCTCAAGACACCTACCGCCGGTTTGTTGCGCAAGACATGCACATCTACTGGGGCGCTTACATCGGCACCCCGGATGAAGTGTTAATTGCCGGCCCGCTAAGTGAGGTCGCCGACACCATCCACAGCCGCCGCGCAGAACTGCGCGAGCAACATGGCTGGATTATGGACAGCTATCTGCTGCGCAAGCGGCTAAGTGGGCAAGCTTGAGGTCTCTGCGAACAAGAAAAATACGGTGTGCTTTCGTAGCCTTCGCCATGTGGAGAGCTATGAGATAGTTCCCATTAGGCTAGTAACCTAGGTTTCTAACCATACAAAATGACCAGGTTTTATTTAAAAAATAGCCTTTATAAGTGATGCGAAAATGAAAAAAGATATTACGATGTTTAATGCCTTTGTATTTAGCGTGCTTTTATTTGGGGCTGGTGCTATTTGGTCGCCAATTCTCATTAGCGTTATTGGGGTGACGGAAAATATTTTCAGCGTTCTAGCTAGTATTGCGACTATTGTGGCTGCTGTAGTAGCTGTTATAGCCCTTAATAGTTGGAAGCGTCAGTTCGTTACTTCTCGAAGATATGAAGAACTTCAGTCCCTCAGAGGTGCGTTATTTAGTTTTTATTCTTCAACTCATATCTTTCGTGTATATGGAGATTTTTATGGAGGGGGAGGTGTGGATTTCGTAATGAGTGCTAGCTTGGAAGACGAGTACGAAAAGTCAAGAGATGTTTGGTGGCAGGCAGTCGCTATATATACGAAGCAGTGGAGGCAGTGCTCGCCATTTCTAGATTTTGATTTAGACAGCTCACTTGTAGCTAGCCCTGAAAACATAAGAAAAATATTTCGTGACCTAAAAAAAGATCTTGCAGGCGCTGATGATTTTGGGTTGATTGGTGAATTTGATATTGTAAAAATCAAGCTTGAAGAGCTAGATAAACTATTAAGTGATACAGATAAAATCCTTTCAGAATTGGTTAGTAACGGCTTAAAGTAATCATTACCTTGAGCGTTGTCGGTTACATGACCCAGCACTGCGACGATTCCACTGTGCGTCAGGCCCATCACGAAGGCTGGCAGGTCGAGTTGCTGAACGATGCCACCGGTTCGCCGCCTTACCGCAACAGCCAGGGCGCGGCCAGCGCCGAAGAAATCCACCGAGTGTTCAGCATCGTTATGCACACCGGCTTTGCGGCGGTGGTCAGCACTGATGAATGGCTGGCGGCTCTGGCCAGTGGCGAAGCACTGCAGCCAGACAACATCTACCTGTCCAATCAGCGCGCCATCAGCGATCGCTGAGCCTAGCCCGCAGGCCGCGCCGCTTATGGGCGCGGCCTTGCTGCAGACCGTGATGCGCTGGCTGCTTGGGTTTGCGCGTGCTCAGTGGGTTGGCGTCATGCCTTCCCACACAGCAACGCAGGCACGATAAAAGCAAAAGTAACAGTTTTATTCGTGCGTCTAGGTCAAAAGTAATTTGCGCCGCCGCCACGTATTCCTAAGGGTCATGCTCGCTATTGTGCGGCCAGACATTTTTGCTCCTTAGGTATCCCCATGAAGAAAATCCTGTTGATCAACGGCGGTAAAAAATTCGCTCACTCCGAGGGCCGCTACAACGCCACCCTGCATGATGCCGCCTTGGCTGTGCTGGACCGTGGCGGTGTGGATGTGAAAGTTACCCACATCGATGAAGGCTACGAGGTGGCTGAAGAGGTCGCTAAATACCTCTGGGCCGACGTGATCATCTATCAGATGCCCGGTTGGTGGATGGGCACCCCGTGGATCGTGAAGAAATACATTGATGAAGTGTTCACCGCTGGCCACGGCAGCCTGTATGCCAGCGATGGCCGTACCCGCTCCGATGCGTCGCAAAAATACGGCAGCGGCGGCCTGATTCAGGGCAAGCAATACATGCTGTCTTTAACCTGGAATGCACCGCAGCAAGCCTTCGACGGCCCTACCGATTTCTTCGAAGGCAAGGGGGTGGACGCCGTGTACTTGCCGTTCCACAAAGCCAATGAGTTTCTCGGCATGCGCGCTTTGCCGACCTTCCTCTGCGTCGACGTGATGAAGCGTCCAGCCATAGAGGCCGATGTAGCACGTTACGAGCAGCATCTGGCTCAAGTGTTTAATCTGCACATGTAAGGCTGCGGGAGTCCTCGGCCGCCGCGAGTAGAGGATGCACAGTGAAGGCGCGATCCGATGAGCTACAGATATTCGTCTGCGTGATTGAGTGCGGGTCGATTTCTGCCGCCGCCGAACAGCTCGGGCAGACGCCCTCGGCGGTCAGCCGCAGCTTGTCACGCCTGGAAGCCAAGCTCGACACTACCTTGATCAACCGCACCACCCGGCGCATGCACCTGACCGAAGAGGGCAAGTATTTCTTCGAGCGGGCCAAGGCGATTCTCGAGCAGATGGAAGAGCTGGAAGAGCGCCTGTCGTCACGCCAGCAAACCCCTTCGGGGCGGCTGCGGATCAACGCCGCCTCGCCGTTTATGTTGCATGCGATCGTGCCGTACATCGCCGAGTTTCGCGGCCTGTACCCGGAGATCCAGCTGGAGCTCAACAGCAACGACCTGATCATCGACCTGCTGGAGCAGAGCACCGACATCGCCATTCGTATCGGCGCCCTGGCAGACTCAACCCTGCACGCCCGTTCGCTCGGTTGCAGCCCGCTGCATATCCTCGCCAGCCCGGCGTACTTGCTGCAGCACGGCACGCCTAATGTGGTTTCCGAGCTGGCGGGCCATACGCTGCTGGGTTTCACCCAGACCGAAACCCTCAACCATTGGCCGCTGCGTCATGCTGAGGGCGACCGCTGGCCGATCCAGCCCGGCATCGCTGCGTCCAGCGGTGAAACCCTGCGCCAGTTGGCGTTGGCGGGGCAGGGCATCGTCTGCTTGTCAGATTTTATGACTCGCGCAGACATCCGCGCCGGGAGTTTGCAGCCGATTTTGGTGCCGTTTAACAGCGGTTACCGTCAGCCTATCAACGCCGTGTACTACCGCAACTCGCAGCTGGCCTTGCGCATCCAGTGCTTCCTCGATTTTATCCAGAGCAAGTTGGCCGGTTACGCCTGCTGACCCGTGAGCTGCGCTCAAGATTTTTGGTCGTGCCCTTTTTTTGATTGCACCCATTTAGAAACGAGGGTGCGATTTAAGAGATACCTAACCAGCGCGCCTCAGACGCTGATCGACACCATCGAGCCGATTGACGTCGGGATTGAGAGACCACCACCGAGCATCGCGCTGGCGCTCTTTTCGGTCTCAGCCAATTGCTGGTTGATAGCGGTTAGCAGCTTTTTGTTCTCATCGTCGGGTTTGGCGCTCAGCTGCGACTTAACCATGGCCAGCAATTGCTTGAGTTCGCCAACGACCTTCTTTAAGTCTTCGGCGTCTGCGCGCCGCTGTTTGTTGTCATCAGAGCCGCCAGCTTGGCTCCAAACGTTTTCGCCGCGCTTATCCTCGGCAGCCTTCTGCGTATCTGCACGGTCTTGCGCGTGCGCTTCATCAGGCAGCGCCGTGCTGCCGGTAACAGCCTCAGGGTCAGCGTCGACCTTTGTATCGGCCTCGCTGGACGTGTCAGCCGCCGCAGCCGCTTCTACAGCCTGCGTGCCATCGGCGTCACTGTTCGCTTGGGATGATGAGTCGGTATTTTGCGTGCCCGAGGAAGAGCCGCCGCTGTCTTCCTTGAGCACCGAGGCTACCTGGCCAAGCTCCTGAGCTAATTGCTTGAGCTGCCGTAGTGCTCCTTTGCTCGCATAAGCTCCGAGACTAACCACCAGTTGCTTGAGTATGGCGATGCGTTGCTTGATGTCGGCTAGACGTTGACGCGCCGCTTCCTTACGAACCTGCTGCTGTTTAGCCTGCATCTCACGCAACTTCCCGGTGGCTTCGCGCAGGGTTGCCATGCGTTTTTTGGCATATTCACTAAGGCTGAGGGTGACAGACGGTGCCGGCTGCTCCGGCTCGTTGGTAACCGTTGCAGCGGCCGTAGTAGGTGTGGCGGGGGTCGTTTGCGCGCTGGTTACCGACGCTCGTAATACGTTCGAGCTGGTTGGATTGATGCTCGACATGTGACGTCCTGTGCTTGGCGAGTGTTGCAGGCTATCGGCAAGTTCGCGGTAAACATGAGAATCCACAAAGCCGCTACAGGCCAACATTACGGGAGTATCAGTGCTGGCGCTCGAAGCATGCTTAGCGCTCGCTCAACCTGTTCGCTGGTCGGATCATCACTCGGCCCGTAAAATCCGCCCCCTTGTTAGCCCGCCCATGCTGTGGAACCTCTATGAAAGCAAAACGTCTGCGCGCCGATGTCCTGGCCGGACTCACCACCTCTTTTGCGCTGGTGCCGGAGTGCATTGCGTTTGCCTTGGTGGCGCATCTCAATCCGCTGATGGGTCTGTATGGGGCTTTTATCATCTGCACCCTGACCGCTTTATTCGGCGGCCGGCCGGGCATGGTCTCTGGCGCGGCGGGTTCGATGGCGGTGGTGATCGTGGCGCTGGTGGTGCAGCACGGCGTGCAGTATTTACTGGCGACGGTGTTGCTCGGCGGTTTGCTTATGGCGGTGTTCGGCTTGCTGCGTCTCGGCAAGCTGATCCGCATGGTGCCGCATTCGGTGATGCTCGGTTTCGTCAACGGCCTAGCCATCATCATCGCGCTGGCGCAGTTGGAGCACTTCAAAAACGGTGAGGCTTGGCTCAGCGGTAACCCGTTGTACCTGATGCTCGGGCTAGTGGCGCTGACCATGGCCATCGTTTATCTGTTGCCACGCCTTACCCGCAGTGTGCCGCCGGCGCTGGTGGCGATTCTCGGTGTGGGGCTGGCGGTGTACCTGCTCGGCTTGCCGACCCGCACCCTCGGCGACATGGCGCACATTGCCGGCGGCTTGCCGACGTTTGCTTTGCCGCAAGTGCCCTGGACGCTGGAGACCTTAAGCATCATTGCGCCTTACGCGATTTTGATGGCCTTAGTCGGCCTGCTGGAAACCTTGCTGACGCTGAACCTGACCGACGAAATCACCGAGAGCCGTGGCTATCCAGACCGCGAGTGCGTAACCCTCGGCGCGGCCAATATGCTCTCGGGGCTGTTCGGTGGCATGGGCGGCTGCGCGATGATCGGCCAGACCGTGATCAACCTCAGTTCGGGCGGGCGCGGGCGGCTGTCTGGGGTGGTTGCCGGGGTGATGATTCTGCTGTTCGTGCTGTTTCTTTCCCCGCTGATCGAGCGCATCCCGCTGGCGGCGCTGGTCGGGGTGATGTTTGTGGTGGCGCAGCAGACCTTTGCCTGGGCCTCGCTACGGGTATTAAACAAGGTGCCGCTGAACGATGTGCTGGTGATCATCGCGGTAACCATCATCACCGTATTCACCGACCTTGCCACTGCCGTGCTCTGCGGCATTGTGATCGCCGCGCTCAACTTCGCCTGGCAGCAGGCCCGCGAGCTGTACACCGATAGCCATCTTGAAGCCGACGGCAGCAAGCTGTATCGCCCGCACGGCACGCTGTTCTTCGCCTCGGTTACGCCATTTCTTAGCCAGTTCGATCCGGCCAACGACCCGCCTCAAGTGACAATCGACTGTCGCCATCTGAGTTTTGTCGATTACTCAGCCATTGCCGCGTTAAAAACCCTGCGTGAGCGTTACAGCAAAGCCGGCAAACACCTGCGCGTATTGCACCTGTCTGAACGCTGCAAAAAGCTGCTGAAACGCTCTGGCACTCAGCACGAGTGAGTCTTTAAGGCGCGTGCTTTGCCAAATACTGGATGGCTCGCGGGCTTAGCAGTCAAAACCATGTTGGCTGCGGTAGTACTCCACTTGCTCGGGCGGCATGTCTTTAAACAGCGCGCAGATGGTGAAGCTGCCGACTTGGCGACCGTTTTTTAGGTAACCCCAGTCGGTGATCTGCTCGCGGGTAAAGCGCAGTTGTTGACCCCAGACCACGCTTTTGACGATTTGCGGCTCGTTGGCCACCTCGCCGATAAAGCCCTGCTCAAGGGGCTTAAAGTGGGTGATCCAGAAGGTTTCAATGCCATTACTGTCCTCGGCCATGACCTGCACTTTGAAGTCGCGGGTATTAGCCGGTGGCTTGGCCGCCAGGGCGAGAAAGTCGTTAAGGCCTGCCTGAGCCTGACGCACAGCGGCAGAAACCGCAGGGTTCTGGCGCTCAGACGCGACCATTTCATTGCTGTCACGCGCGGTGGCATTAAGTGCAGTGAGGCCTAGTACGAGCAGGGGGGCGATAACAGAGAGGCGCATGCTGATTCCTTGCATAAGTGGCTTGGCGGTTACTCGGCGCCTTGCTGGGCGGAGTCCGGGCATTGGGCGGTTTCATTGATCATTTGTCGCTTAGCCCACTGCTCTAAACGGCTGTACCAGGGCATAGCGCTGTCATCCAGCTGCTCTTTGGCCGCCTCGCTGCCGTTAGTGGCGGCTAGCTCCAACCACAGCTGCTGTTGTTCGCGATTAAACGGCACGACGTTACCCGTGCCGTAGGCCTCGCTGAGGCTGAACTGGGCGGGGGCCGAATTGTTCTGTGCCGCCTTGCAGATCCAGTACAGCGCTTTGCTGTCGTCGCTGCTGAAGTGCAGCGCACGCTCGTCATCGCTGGCGACAAATTGCACGCCGCTGTCGCGGGTCCAGTACAGCTCGCCCAGCAGATATTGGCTCTGTACGTTGCCCTGATTAGCGGCTTGTTCAAACCAGTGCATGGCTTGAACACGCTCATCTGGATCACCCGGGTTATCCAGATAATCGATGCCCAGTTCAATCTGTGCCAGGGCCAGGCCTTGTTCGGCAGCCTGATTGAGCCAACGTTTGCGCTCGGAGTCATCGCCGACCAAGAGGTTGTCGCGATACAGCATGGCAATATCAAAGGCGGCACGGTTTACGCCTTGCTCGGCCGCTTTGGCGTACCAGCGCTCGCTCTCGCTGTAGTCCTGCTGGGTGTAAAACTGGTAACCCATGTTGTATTGAGCGCAGGCATCCCCGCCATTGGCGCGCTGCATGTAATCCAGAATGTTGGCGTCGTCTGACTGATCAATCAGCACGGGGCAGTCTTTGCTCGCCGCTTGGCTGGTACCTGCACAGAGCAGCAGGGCGCTGGCAAATAGCGGGGTGGTAAGCGCTGAGAGGCTGAACATGCCAATCATCCTTGATGAGCTGCAACCCAAGCCGATTCGCTCGGAGATCGCGGTGAATAGGGATGGATACCTTAGTGATTGACTGGCGAACAAGACAAGCGGTGCCTGCTCAGGCTGTCGATTAGTCGTTTTTACTGCGCGATTGAATACACGGCACCGCACTGCGCCTGCGGATAACTTCTCGGCGTGTGCACCCATCCTACAAGTGTGTAGTGGCCGCTAACATGGCGGGTTTCTGCCTTTGTGGTTACCTGCAGCCAAAGCCATGCTGGCTGCGGCAAAACTTCACTTGCTCGGCAGGCATGCATTGGAACCGCGCGCAGAGGGGGAAACTGCCGACTTGGCGTCATTTTTTCGATAGCCCCAGTCGGTGATTTGCTCGCGGGTAAAGCGCAGTTGTTGGCCCCAAAGCACGCTTTTGACGATTTGCGGCTGGTTGGCCACCTCACCGAAGTGGCTTAGCAGTTCGGCAGTATCAGCTCCGGCGTGCCTGCGACGGAGGAAAGCCGTATTGGCGCTTGAAGGCCGTACTGAAACTGCTGATATGACCGTAGCCTGCCAGGCTGGCGGCGTCATCCACAGAGATGTCCAATTTAAGAATGGCCTGGTAGGCATGCTCCAGACGCTGCCGGCGTAGGTAGGCAGCGATGGTAATGCCGTTGTGCGCGCGAAAGCCATTCTGCAGGTCGACGGGGTTGGTGCCGAGTTCTTTGGCCATTTGAGCGATGCTGAGGTGGTTAGCTTCACCACTGTCGAGCCAGTCTTTCAGGCGCAGCAGGCAGCGTTCGAGGTGGCTGCCGAGGCGCTTTGGCGCGGGTAGGTCGATACCGCGCAGGATGTCACTGGCCAGGTCGAGGGCGAAGCTTTCACGTTTAAGGCGCTGCAGCAGGGGTGGCTGGTCGGCGTCTTGGGCGAGCAACTGATGCGCCCGCTGCAGGGTGTCTGAGGCAGGCTGCCAGGGCAGGTGCTGCCAATGGCTGCGACTTAGGCGCAAGAGGTTGTCGCTGCGCAACTGACTGCTGAAGGCGAAGCGCTGCAGCCAATCTGGCGTCAGGTTTAAGCAGACTTTGGTTTCTGCGCGGCCGCTCAGCCAGTGCCGCGTGAACTGGTCGGCGTCGGTCAGGTTAAGCAGCATGGCGCGCTGGCCACCCGGGCGGGTATCGAAATGCAGGCGTTGGCGCGGCAAGCTGACCTCGGCCTCGCCTTGCAGCAGGAAGGCGGCGGTGATGCCAGGTGCCAGGCGGTTATGGCTGCTGGCGTCGACCAAATCACGGCTGTGGCTGAGGTACAACACTAGGCCATCGTGCAGCGCGTGCACATGCTGCTCACCATCTAGTACCGGCAGTTCTCCGGGTAATTCGCGGTCGAAGTCGAGATTGCCGCCCAAGCCATGGGCAACATCATTCAACTGACCGCACGTGAAGAGCGTCATAGATTAATACCGCTGAAAAATTTTCGTTGTGGCTAATTCTTCCTTTTTTTTGCCTAAGCGGGCAACACTATTCGGAATTATTCTCATATGAGATTTATTTGCAGCCGTCAGGCTGAGCCGATATTGATCATAGGGACAGCTGGACGATGGGTTTGCTTATTACGGAAACAGCGGTGGTTGAGGCTGTCTTCCACGACGCTGTTGATGCTCCGCAGATACGCCATTGGCTGGCGCGTATTGAATACTTGATCGAGCAGCGTCAGCCGTTCTTCTTTATTGCCAGTACGCATGAGGGTGCGAGTTTTACCGAGGAGTACCGAGCCATCCAAGCGGTTTGGTACAAGCAGCACAAGACGGTGTTCCGCGAGATCTGCCAAGGGCTGGTGCGCATCGCGAATGACTCCGCCGAGCAGGCTCGCCTCGATACCCCAGCGTTACACGCAGCTTGGGGCGTGCCTTATTTCGTCACGTTAGACAGGGCGCACGGCTATCGCTGGGTCGCTGAGCGGCTGGTGAACTATGCAGCAGCCGTTTGAGCGGGTGCCGGTGACCCGGCTGGGACTGGCGGTGATCGTCGCGCTCTACTTGGCGCACGCCCTACCGCTGTACTTCTACAACGTGGCCATGCCGGCCATTTTACGTAGCCAGGGTGTGGACCTGCGTTGGATTGGCATGCTGTCGCTGCTTTATCTGCCCTGGGCGTTCAAGTTCCTCTGGGCACCGCTGGTTGATCGTCATTACATAAGCGGCCTGGGTCGCCGTCGCACCTGGCTATGGCTGACCCAGGCGGCGCTGGTGCTGGGCATCGTGGTACTGGCGTTGACGGGCCTGGAGCATGGCTTGCTGTTATTTGTGCTGGTCGGTCTGTGGATATCCACTTTCGCCGCGACCCAGGACATCGCGATTGACGGCTACACCGTGGAGTCGCTGGCATCTTCAGAACATCGCCTCGGCAGCATGGCGCAGAGCATTGGTGTGGCCCTGGGCAGCATGTTGGGCGGCGCTGGCGTGCTGTGGCTGTATCAAGTGGTGGGCTGGCAGAGCGCGTTACTGACCCTCGCTGGGTTGACCGCGCTGACCATGCTGGCCGTGGCGCGTGTCGACGACCCTTACTCACCCTCCGTCACGGCGGCACCTGGCTTTGTCGCCACCTTTAAACGCCGTGAAGTGCGCTGGGCATTGCTCCTGATTTTGCTCTACCGACTGGTTGAGGCGCCGGCCATGGCCATGCTCATGCCGTTGTTGGTGGATCGCCTGTGGTCGCTGACACAGATCGGCCTGTTGATGTCGGTGGCCGGTGCCAGTGTCGGGCTGTTGGCGGCTGTGCTGGCGGCTCGCCTGCTGCAGCGGCAAACGCCCGGCAGTTTGCTGCTGCGCGCGGGTTGGTTGCGTAGCTTGGCCTATGTGCTGATTGCCGGGTTGTTAATAAGTGGGTTGGCCGATGGCTCACCGCTCTGGCTCGGGACCATGGTGCTGGTGCTCCTGGCGATCCGCTACCTAGCGATGACCAGTCTTTATGCACTGTTCATGCAGCTGTGCTCTCGGCAACAGGCCGGCACCGATTTTACCGTGCTGGTATGCGCCGAGCTGTTGGTGTTTTTCCTCGGCGGGTCGCTGTCGGGGTTCCTCGCCAAGGGCCTTGGGTACGAGCGCTATTACTTACTGCTGGGTGCCCTGTCGGTACTCAGTGTTGTGCTTTGCAAACCCATCGTTCGGCTGATTCAGATCGATTCAAGCAACCGTTAACACGCATTCTCAGGGGAAAATCATGCAGCATCTTTCGGCATCCATTCAGGTATCGCTACTCAGTCTGGCGATGAGTGGCTCGCTATACGCGCAGAACCAAGACAACAGCACGAGCGAAGCCAAAGAGCTGGGGCCGATGGTTATAACCGCCACTCGTTCGGCCAAGAGCATCGCTGAGATCGCCGGAACGGTGTACAGCATCGAGCGCGCCCAAGTGGTTCAGCAGGCGGCAGCCGGGCGTTCTACCGCCGACATTCTCGGCCAACTGGTGCCATCTCTGGCGCCAAGCAGCGGCACCACCAGCAATTACGGCATGACCATGCGTGGGCGCGCTGTACAGGTGATGATCGACGGCGTGCCGTTGACCGGCTCGCGTGATGGCGCACGTCAGCTCAACAGCATCAGCCCGGTGATGATTGAGCGCGTCGAAGTAATCTCCGGCGCCTCCAGCATCTACGGTGCCGGGGCCACGGGCGGCCTGATCAATATCATCACGCGCAATGCCGACGATGAAACCACGGACTTCAGCAGCCGTATCGGCTTGCGCAGCGCCGAGCATGCCGCGCGTGACGCCATGGCTTACGAGGCCAGCCAAACCGCCGCCTTTCATCAGGCGGATGTCAGCGGCTTTGTCGGGCTGAGCTACACCAAACAAGGTGAGATTCAAGATGTTCACGGCGACCGCGTCGGCCCGGAAATCGCCCAGACCGACCGTCAAGACACCACTAACTTTGACTTCAACGGGCGCCTGACCTGGCACATGGACGACGACCAGCAATTGAGCGTCGGCCTGCGTTACTTCGATGACGAGCAGGACAGCGATTACGGGCCTGACTACGGCCCTGGCCTCGCCGCGTTGTTTAAGCCGGCCACCTTTGAGCCGAGCCTGAAAGGCATCAAAGGTTTGCAACTTGACGAACAGCCGCGTACCCGTCACTCCGGCGCGAATATGCAATACCTCAATCGCGACCTGCTCGGCGGCCAAAAGCTGACCGCTGAGGCTTACTACCGTAAAGAGCAGTCGCGCTGGTTCCCATCTGTATCGGCAGCGGTGCATCCGTCACTGCCTGGCGGTTTCGCCTACGTGGCGTTGCAGTCCAATACCGACATTGACGTATGGGGCGTGCGCACTGCGCTGCAGAAGGGTTTCGAGTTGGCAGGTCGCGACCTACAACTGACCTACGGCCTGGATTACGAGCGTGAGCAGGACAGCCAGAGCGGACAGTCTTACGACCTCAACAGCTTCATCGCTAGCAACGGCCTGAACTACCGCGAAGCCCAGCGTTACGCCTTGGGTTCGGACGTTGAGGTGAGTAAGACTGGCCTGTTCCTGCAGGGCGATTACCAACTCACCGAGCGCCTGAGCCTGCAGGCGGGTATCCGCCGCGAGACCATACGCAACGCGGTAGACGACTCAATCCCTTACGGTGAAGCCATCACCGCCGACAAGGTGGCTGGCTACCAAGCCAAAACCCTTGAAGGCGGCAACGTGCGCCACAGCGAAACCTTGTTCAACCTCGGCGCGGTCTACGACCTGACTAAGGCCCAGCAGGTATTCGCCAACTTCTCCCAGGGCTTCAGCCTGCCGGACACCCAGCGCATGCTGCGTGACGTACCGGCCAACTTCGAGATCGACAGCAGTAGCATTGACTCGATCAAGGTCAACAACTACGAACTGGGCTGGCGCATCAGTGATGCCAGCGGCCTTAACGCCGGACTGACCGCCTTCTACAACACCTCCGACAAAGTGGTGCAGTTCAACCGCGATTACAGCGTTTCGGTGGCCGATACCGACGAGCGCATTTGGGGCGCAGAGGGCAACCTGCAATTTCCCGTGACCGAAGACTGGACGCTGGGCGGCACATTGGCCTACACCCGTGGCCAGTACAAGGATGCCGCCGGTGATTGGCGTGAGCTGAATGCATTCCGCGTGTCGCCATTGAAGGCCACCGTCTACAGCGACTTGGATTTCCATGAAGGCTACGGCGTGCGTCTGCAAGCGCTGAGCGTGAGCGGTACTGAGCGCGCCTACGACGATGCGCAGTCGGCCGCCGTAAGTTCGAGCATTCGTGCCACCACCGCTGCGAAGATCCAGGGCTACACCGTGGCGGACCTAATTACCCGCGCGCCTTGGTTCGGTGGCGAAGTTGGTTTCGGCATCTACAACCTGGCCAACCGCGACTACAAAACGGTGTACAGCCAGCAGGCCAAAGCCACTTATGGCGCACTTTCCAGCCTTTCTGCCTCGGGTCGGACATTCGCCCTTAGCTACTCGGTCGAGTACTGATTGATGTCTGGTCGTTCAGCAGGCGCTTCGCCGATTTCGGCAGCGGCCTGTCTGAACTGAGTGCTGCGCTACCTGTGCTGAGGCTGGTCCAACATCCGTAGACTGTTGAACTCCTGCTGGGTATCGCAGGCTCAACCAGCGTGGTCCGACCCATCCTACGGCTTACATCTGCGGGTAACTGCGCGGTGTATACATCCAGTCACCGCCGTCGGCGCGTGGGAAGCGGCAGGTTTGGCTGGAGCCGATGATCACCAAGGTGCGCATATCGACCATGTCTGGGCTGAGTTCGCCCAAGGTTAGGTTGCGCAGGGTTTCGCCGGGGCGGCCGATGTCGCGGCCGAGCACCACCAGGGTGTCCGGCGTTCGCTGTTGGCGGATGATCTCTAGCGCACTGCCGAGTTGCCAAGGGCGGGCTTTGGAGATGGGGTTGTAGAAGGCCATCACCAGATCAGCGGCGGCGGCATGGGCCAGGCGCTTTTCGATAATGGCCCAGGGCTTGAGGTTGTCCGACAGGGATATCAGGCAGAAGTCGTGGCCCAGCGGTGCGCCGGCTTTGGCGGCGGTGGCCAGTGCGGCGGAAACGCCGGGGAATATCTGTAGGTCGACGCGCTGCCATTCGGCGTCTGTCGACTCATGCAGCGCTTCCAGCACGGCCGCAGCCATGGCGAACACGCCGGGGTCGCCGGACGACACCACCACCACGCGCCGGCCGCTGGCAGCCAACTCAAAGGCATGGCGGGCACGCTGCATTTCTTCGCGGTTGTCGGTGCAGTGACGCACCTGCTCAGGGCGCAGTGGGCCGGCCATGTTGATGTAGGTTTCGTAGCCGAGCAGGTCCTGCGCGTCATCCAGCGCTTGGCGTGCGGCCGGCACCATAAATTCGGCGGCGCCCGGGCCGAGGCCAATCACGGTGAGGCGACCCCGTGGGCGACCGAGGAGGCTGGCGTCGATGGGTGCAGCGGCCAGCAACAGGCGCAGATTGGCGTGCAGGCTGTGCAACGGCGGCAGTTGGCTGGTGTCGTCGATAAAGCGCAGTGGCAGCTTGAGCTGTGCGGCAGCGGCGTGCAGCTCGGTGTTGGCCATTAATTCGGGGGCGGCGAGCAGGCAGGCCAGGCTTTGTGCGGCCAGGTTGCTGGTCTGTAGCGCCTGCTGCACGTTGCTGACTAATTCGGCGCTGGCCTGTTCAACCCAAACGGCAACCTGTTGCGGGTGGATCAACAGCTCAGCGGCGTTGGCGGCACGGCGGTGCGGGCTGAGGTGGATCACCCGCTCAGCGTGGTTATCCACCGGCAACTTGGCCTGCGCCAGCCACGGCGCGTCGCCCTCGATGCGCACGCTTTGGCCACCGAGCAAATCGCTGACAAAGCCTTTGCCTTGTTCGATGTCGGCCAGCACATAGCCGGCTGGTGGCTCCAATAGGCAGGTGCCAAACCGCAGTTCGCCGCTGGTGGTGATCGCTGGGCTGACGTCTAAATGTGCGGCAATCTCGCGCGCCATACGGTTGACCCCGCCCAGGCCGCCGAGCAGTGGCACCACGGCGCTGCCGTCTTCGGCCACGGCCAGCACCGGTGGCTCGCTGCCTTTCTCACCGAGCACGGCGGCCAGGCTGCGAATCACAATGCCAGCAGCGCACAGGGCGATAATCGGCGTGCCGGCGCGGTACAGCGTGCGCAGGGTGTCGCCGAAGTCCTCATAACCGCGCTCTACATCCGCCACCCGTCCTTGCAGGCCGTGGATTGCAGCCTGTGGATACAGCGCCTGAATGCGCTGTGCGCAAGGCAGGGCAGACGGACCGAGAATGATGATGACGGGGGAGTGGTTCATGCGTGTTCCATCTGTGCCGTGGGCGGTGTGTGTTGGGTGTCGCTGCGCTCGACCCAATCTACGAATCTGCGCGTGATTAGCCGCGCCATTTTTCGCCGGGGATGACGATCATCGAGAAGTACGGCGAGGACATGGGCTCCACGTCATCGAGCGGCACGATGCGCTGGTTGCCCATGGTCGCGCGCTCAACGTAATGGGCGCGCTGGTCAATGCCCAGTTCCTGCAGCACGCGGCGGACTTTCTCGAAATTGCGCCCCAGCTTCATGATCACCGCGGCTTCGGCCGTGTGCAGGCGCTGTTTGAGTTCGGCCTCGGGCAGCACGCCGGAGAGCACGCTTAACGATTGGTTGCGGTACACCAGTGGGGTGCCGAGCACCGAGGCGCAACCGAGCATGGAGCACACGCCGGGCACCACTTCCACGTCGTACTGGCCGGCCAAGCGGTCGTGCAGGTACATGTAGGAGCCGTAGAAGAACGGGTCGCCTTCGCAGATCACCGCCACGTCGTGGCCGGCATCCAGTTGCGCGGCTATTTGCACGGCGCAGGTGTCATAGAAATCGCTGATCACATCTTCATAGCTGAGCGGCGCGGCGAGTTTTTCGGTGGTCACCGGGTACACCAGCGGCAGGCGCTGCTGGGTGTCCGTCAGGTGCTGCTCGATGATGCCGAACGCATTGCCATGCTGACCGTTATTGGCTTTAGCCTTGGCCACGAAGTAGCCGATCACGGCGGCACTTTGCAGTAAACGCAGGGCTTTGAGGGTGATCAGTTCCGGGTCGCCGGGGCCGACGCCGATGCCGAGCAAACGGCCTTTTTGCACGCTCATCACTCCACCTCCGTGGCCAGCGCGTTGACGGCTGCAACCGCCATGGCGCTGCCGCCACGCCGCCCGCGCACAATCACATAGGGCACGCCACGGCTGTCGGCAGCCAGCGCGTCTTTGGACTCTGCCGCGCCGATAAAGCCCACCGGCATGCCGATGATCAGCGCCGGTTTTGGCGCACCCGCGTCGAGCATTTCCAGTAGGTAAAACAGCGCGGTGGGGGCGTTGCCGATCACCACCACGCTGCCTTCTAGGTGTTCGCGCCAGTGTTCCAATGCGACTGCCGAGCGGGTATTGCCCAACTCGCGAGCCAGCTCGTGGACGCCGGCGTTATGTAGGGTGCAGATCACCGGGTTATTGGCGGCCAAGCGCGGGCGGGTGATGCCTTCGGCAACCATCCGTGCATCGCAGAGAATCGGCGCACCCTTGGCCAATGCCGCGCGGCCAGCAGCCCCGGCACCGGCAGAAAAGCGCAGGTCTTGCACCACATCGACCATGCCGCAGGCGTGAATCAGCCGCACGGCGAGCTTTTCCAGATCAGCCGGAATGCTGCTGAGGTCGGCCTCGGCGCGGATGGTGGCGAACGATTGGCGGTAGATTTCCTGGCCATCGCGGATGTAATCAAGCATTGCTGGTTCCTGTTGCGCAGTGGGCGGCGAACCAGTCGCCGGCCTCGTCGATCGTCATGGCGCTCGCCACTAGCTGGCCGAAACCCGGCAGCTGCGGCATGCGTTGATAGAGCTGATAGTGGCCAGCACTGCTGGCCAGCAAGGTAAAGGGCGCGGTGTGCGCGGCCGCGCACGAACGCGCACAGGCGCTCAGGTGCACCTGCGGGCGGAGGTTGCGGGCGCGTAAATGCTCGGCCAGGCGCACGGCATCGGCCTTGCTGTCGCTCAGGCCTTTGCCGCAGGCGGCCGAGCCGGTGCAGGCGATCAGTTGGCTGAGCGGCTCTTGTGCATCCGTCAGCAGGCCGAGTTCGGTCAGTGCTTGCAGCAGCGTGGCTGCCGAGTGCTCGGGGATATTTGGCAGCAGCAGGCCTTGCCAGGGCGTTAGGCGCAGTGTGGCGTCGCCGAATTGCTCAGCCAAATCGGCCAAGGCGTGCAGTTGCGTGGCGTTGATCCGGCCCAGCCGTGCGACGGCGGCCACCATGTACAGCCCGGCTTGCTGCTGGGGATACAGGCCAATGGCGGCGCGCAGACTAACTGGCGTGCGCTGCCAATCTGCCGGTGGTGTTTGCAGGGTAAACGGCAGGCGCGCTTGCAGTTGGTGCAGTAATTGATTGGGCGCAAGCACCTGCAACAGCTCGCGCATGCGACTGTATTGGCTGCCGGCCAAGTCAAGAAACAGCCGCAGCAGTTGCTCGATCAACACCGTTGCGTGTTCGACGTTGACCACCGCCAGCGGTGTATCAATTGGGCAACCGGCCAAACCGAATGCCAGGCGCGCCGGCGAGCCGGGCAGGGCGCTGAGCCAGATATCGTGCGGATGCTCAAGCATCGTCAAGGCTTCGCCGCCATCCAACTGAATGGCGAACTTGGCGGACAATCCATGCAGCGCTGGGGTGTTTTGCACTAGCTCAAGCAGGCTATTGGCCAGCGGCCGAGTATCGAGTAGGGCGTGCGGGTCGAGGCCGGCAGCTGGGCTGAGCAGCAGATTGCGCACATCGTCGGCATCGCTGTGTCGCGGGCCAAGTTCGGCGGCCAGTAGGCGTTCAATCAGCTCGGTCTGCTGCGCTGGCCGTACGCCACGAATTTGCAGGTTGCTGCGGTTGGTCAGCTCCAGCACGCCGCTGGCGCAGTGGCTGGCCGCAGCGGCAATGGCCCGAGCCTGCACGCTACTCAGCACGCCGCCGGCCAGCTTAACCCGGCAGATGCCACCGTCCAGCGCTTGCACGATGCGCAGCAGGCCGGGGCACGCGCTTGGGCGTGGTGTGGGCAAATCAGCAAAGACAGGACGGTCGCGCAAACGGTTCACCAGTATCTATGACGCGGCGACCGAACCAGCAGAGCGCCCACGCAGGGCACTCTATGGCATCGGTACACCCCGCCCGATGTTGGCACTCGCGACTAGCGTTGTCGGCAGGTCTCCTGGCTGACAGGTCATCATCTACCGCGGCCTTCCCAGTTTCCCAGTGGCGCTGTTGCGGCAAACTCGCTGTTTACAGTTGCGGGGGCAGCTCGGTGACGATGTTTAAATCGCTCCGGATTCCCTCTTAGGCCCTTTGCACAGTGGCGGTGGGCACCGACGAAGTCTGTATTATGCCCGCTTTGTTTGGCGTACAGACAGCCTTGCGTGTTTGGCGGGTGTTTAGGAAGGGATATGACGGCCTGGTTAACTCTGGTGGGAATCGGTGAGGACGGCTATGCCGGCCTGGGCGATGGGGCACGGCAGGCGTTGGCTGCGGCGCAGTGCATCGTTGGCAGTCCGCGGCAGCTGGAGTTATTGCCGGCGGAGCTGGCAGGGCAGCGTGAACTGTGGCCCAGCCCGTTCAGTCTTGAACCAGTGCTGGCCCGGCGTGGCGCGCCGATCTGTGTGCTGGCCAGCGGCGACCCACTGTTCTATGGGGTTGGCGCCAGCCTAGCGCGGCAGTTGCCGGCCGATGAACTGCAGGTATTTTCTGCGCCCTCGTCGGTATCTCTCGCGGCTGCGCGCTTGGGCTGGCCGTTGCAGGAGGTGACGGTGCTGTCGCTGGTGGCGCGGCCCTTGGCGGCATTGCAGGCGCAGCTGTTCCCCGGTGCACGCTTGTTGTTGCTCAGTAATGACGGCGACAGCCCGGCGGCGGTGGCCGACTTGCTGCGTGAGCGCGGCTTTGGTCCTAGTCGACTGACCGTATTTGAGCACTTGGGTGGCACCAGCGAGCGGCGCATCGATGGCCTGGCCAGCGCGTGGAGCTTGCCGCGCGCGGCGGACCTCAATCTGCTGGCCATCGAGTGTCTGGCGGATGCCGACGCACGTTTGTTGTCGCTAACTCCCGGGCTGACAGACGCGCTGTATCAGCACGACGGTCAGCTGACTAAGCGCGATGTGCGCGCCATCACCCTTGCGCGCTTGGCGCCGCAACCGGGCGAGCTGCTCTGGGATGTCGGCGCCGGCTGCGGCTCCATCGGTATCGAGTGGATGCGCGCGCATACCCGCTGCCGGGCGATCGCCATCGAAGCCGACAGCGGCCGTCAGGCGCATATCCAGCACAACCGCGACGCTTTAGGCGTGCCCGCTCTGCAACTGGTGGCCGGTCATGCGCCAGAAGCACTGGCTGGGCTGGCTGCACCGGATGCGATTTTTATCGGCGGCGGCGTGACTGTGCCCGGTGTGCTGGAGCACTGCTGGGCCAGCCTCAAATCGGGCGGCCGGCTAGTGGCGAATGCCGTGACCCTGCAAAGTGAAGCCGCGCTGGTGGCTTGGCGCGAGCAAGTCGGCGGTGAGCTAACACGCATCAGCGTGGCCCAAGCGCAGCCGCTGGGTGGTTTTGATACGTGGCGCAGCGCCTTGCCGATCACCGTGCTGGACGTGCGTAAGCCATGAGCCCGCGCATCTTGCTGCTCGGCGGCACTACTGAGGCGTTGCGTTTAGCCCGCGGCTTGAACCCTGACGCCATTTACAGCCTGGCCGGCTTAGGTCGGGTGCCGGATGACCTGCCGTGCCAAGTGCGGGTCGGTGGCTTTGGCGGCGCGCACGCGTTGGCGGCGTTTATCCGCGAGCAGGGCATCGACTTGCTGCTCGATCTAACCCATCCGTATGCCGCGCAAATCAGCGCCAATGCTGCCCATGCCGCAGCCATGAGCGGGGTGCCTTGCTGGGCATTACGGCGTCCCGGTTGGCAGGCCAGTGAAGGCGATGATTGGCGCGAGGTGGGCGATTGGGCTGAGTTGGTTGTCGCCCTGCAAGAGTTTCGCCGGCCGCTGTTTACCCTCGGCCGCGAACCGCTTGAGCACCTGCAGCAAATCCCCCTGCATCAGCACTGGACCGTGCGCTGCCTGCAAGCTCAGCCAGCGACCGAACGTGCCGAAATTATTGGTGCACGCGGGCCCTTTGCGCTGAACGAGGAACGGGCGTTATTTGCCCGTTTAAACACCGACGTATTGATCAGCAAGAACAGCGGCAGCCAGTCCACCGAGCCCAAATTACAGGTAGCCCGCGAGCTGGGCTTGCCGGTGTTGCTGCTGCGCAGGCCGTTATTGCCAACGGTTGACCGTGAGTTCGTCAGCCTCGATGCGCTTACTGAGGCGCTGCAGACAACTACCTAATGGGTTGCTGCCCACGGCAAATCCACGCCTGCTAGACTGCCGGCCCGCTTTGGAGGCCGCCATGACCACGCCCGTTTTGCCCTATGCCCGCATTCTGTTTGTTGGCCCCGACCTTCGCGACGGCTCGTTCGCCGAGCTGTTTCGCCAGCGCCTGGCTGATTTACGCGGTGCGGCGGCGCTGGCCGATATCGTCGATACCGGCGAGGGTTATGCGCCGTTGTGGCAGCGCGTGGCTGAGGGCGAGCGGCCCTTGTTGGTGATCGATCTGGAGCCGCAAAGCAGCAGCCCACATCTGGATTGGCTGCGCAGTCAGCTCAGTCAGCAGAGCAACCCTGAGCAGCTGTTTGTCGCCAGCGCCATTGGCCGGGACGAAGGCTTGCCGGTCGAAGCCGCCTGCGCGCTGATCGAACGCCCTGAACTGCATCTGCCGTGCGTCGGGGTGGCCGCTATCGCCGAGCATCACGCGTGGTCGTGCATTCCCCAGCACCGTTACCGCGTGCTGCTGTGCAATGGTCCGCGCTGCACTCGCCGGGGTGCGCTGGATCTGTGGAAAACCCTGCGCCTGCGCCTCAAAGCGGCGGGCAAACTGGAGTGCGACGGCGGTGTGCATATCACCCGTACCCAATGCCAGTTTCCCTGCGATCAAGGCCCGACGCTGAGTGTCTACCCGCCGGGTGCTTGGTATCAGGTGCGCAACGAGGCTGATTTACAGCGGATTATCGATCAGCAGTTACTCGGCCATCAGCCAGTGCCCGAGCTGTTACTGCGCCCGCTGGACTAAGCGCTGCTGGTGCCAACAGTAAGCGGCGATTGACGCAGCCCCTGTGTCTATCTACCCTGCCGCCCAGCTTCAGGTGCCCCAACAGACCGCAGGTCTGCACGGGGTGAAACAGGGAAGCCGGTTCATTCTTCGGAAGATTCCGGCGCTGCCCCCGCAACGGTAGACGAGTGCAACAACCGCAATAACCCCTGATACGGGGCGGTTGTGATCCCTAGGTGGAGCGCTCGTAAGCCCGGAGACCGGCCTGTCGCATTTATGGTTCGCTCAGGCTTGGTGCCCCGCGAACTGCCTACCTTTAGGTCGCGCGGGTGGCGCGACGGAGATGCCTAATGCGCTATCGCGTGACAGGCGGCCTGTGCGCCGCCAATCCTGTTGACCTGCCGATTACCCATTGCGCTGTTATCGCGAGGCGCTTATGAGTGCCGAGCTCGAACGCGACGCCCGCCACAAGGCGCGCATGCAGCGCAAAAAAGCCCTGATCGACGGCAAAATCGCCGAGGCCCAAGAGCAATACGGGCTGTTGCTGGTGCACAGCGGCAACGGTAAGGGTAAAAGCAGCTCGGCCTTTGGCATGCTCGCCCGCGCTTTGGGCCACGGTATGCAAGTGGCGGTAGTGCAATTTATTAAGGGTGCGGCCAGCACCGGCGAAGAGGCGTTCTTTCGGCGTTTCCCTGAGCAGGTGCGTTACCACGTGATGGGCGAGGGCTTTACCTGGGAAACCCAAGACCGCCAGCGCGACATCGAAAAAGCTCAGGCCGCGTGGTTGGTGGCCCGCGAGCTGCTGCGCGACGAGTCGATCCACTTGATCGTGCTCGATGAGCTAAACATCGCCCTTAAGCACGGCTATTTGCAGCTGGATAAAGTGCTGGCCGACATCACCGCGCGACCGACCTTGCAGCATGTGGTGGTGACTGGTCGCGGGGTATTGCCGGGCATGGTCGAGGCCGCCGACACCGTGACCGAGATGAACATGGTTAAGCATGCGTTCAAGTCCGGGGTTAAAGCGCAGAAAGGAATTGAATATTGATGCGCCAGTGTCCCGCGTTACTGATCGCCGCTCCGGCCTCCGGGCAGGGTAAAACCACCGTCACCGCCGCTTTAGCGCGTCTGCACACGCGCCAAGGCCGGCGGGTGCGGGTGTTCAAATGCGGGCCAGATTTTCTCGATCCGATGATCCTCGCTCGCGCCAGCGGCAACCCGGTCTATCAGCTGGACTTGTGGATGGTCGGCGAGGCCGAGAGCCGCCGTTTGCTCTGGGAAGCGGCTGGTGAAGCCGATTTGATTTTGATCGAAGGGGTGATGGGCCTGTTCGATGGCGCACCGTCTGCTGCCGACTTGTCGCGGCACTTTGGCGTGCCGGTGTTGGGCGTGATCGACGCCGGCGCCATGGCGCAAACCTTCGGCGCGCTGGCCTTTGGCTTAGCGAATTTTCAGTCTGATTTACCTTTCGCCGGGGTGCTAGCCAATCGCACTGGCAGCCTGCGCCATGGTGATATTTTGCGTGACAGCTTGCCGCCGGCTTTGCGCTGGTTTGGCGCTTTGCCACGCAGCGCGGCGGTGGAGTTACCGCGTCGGCATCTGGGCTTGATTCAAGCGCAAGAGTTGGCCGATTTGGATGCGCGCTTGGACGCCGCTGCCGATGCCATCGCCGCCAGCGCCAGTACCGATTTACCCGTGCCAGTGAGTTTTGCCGTGCCGGACGGGCAGGTCATCGAGCCGCTGCTGGCCGATGTACGGATCGGCGTGGCCCGCGATGCGGCCTTTGCTTTTACCTATCAAGCCAATCTGGATTTACTCCGTCAGCTCGGCGCTGAGCTGGTGTTTTTCTCGCCGCTGAGCGACAGCCAATTGCCGCGCGTGGACAGCCTGTATCTACCCGGTGGTTATCCCGAGCTGTATCTGCAAGAGTTGGCGAGCAACTTGCCGATGCGTGCGGCGATCGCAGCTCACCATCAGGCCGGCAAACCACTGCTGGCTGAGTGTGGCGGCATGTTGTATCTGCTCGAAAGCCTGACCGACGCAGCCGGCGCACAAGGCCAAATGCTCGGTTTGCTGAGTGGTCACGCGACCCTGCAAAAACGCTTGGCGGCGCTGGCTTTGCAGGATGTTGAGCTGCCCGAAGGCTTGCTGCGCGGCCACACCTATCACCACTCGTTGCTGGATTCGCAGTTGCAGCCGCTGGCCCGTGGTCGTTGTCCAAATGGCAAACCGACTGCCGAAGCGGTGTTTCGCGATGGCCGGCTGACCGCGTCTTATATTCACTTCTACTTGCCGTCCAATCCGTCGGCGGCCGCTGCGTTGCTTAAACCATGAGTGATAGTCAGCCGGATAATGCCTTTAGCGAGGTTGAACGGGCAGCGGTCTATCGGGCCATCGCCGAGCGCCGCGACATGCGTCACTTTGCCGGTGGCTCGGTGGCGCCTGAGTTGTTGGCGCGTTTGCTGGCTGCTGCGCACTGCGCGCCGAGTGTTGGCTTGATGCAGCCGTGGCGGTTTATCCGCATTCAACAACCTGCATTGCGCACCGTCATTCATGGCTTGGTCGAGGCCGAACGATTGCGCACCGCCCAAGCTTTGGGCGAGCGCAGCGATGACTTTATGCGCCTGAAAGTGGAGGGCATTCACGACTGCGCCGAGTTACTGGTGGCGGCGCTGATGGAAGGCCGCGAGGCGCATATTTTTGGCCGGCGCACGCTGCCGGAAATGGACTTAGCGTCACTCTCTTGCGCGATCCAAAACCTCTGGCTGGCGGCCCGTGCCGAAGGCTTAGGCATGGGCTGGGTGTCGCTGTTTGAGCCGCAAGCCTTGGGCGATTTACTCGGCTTGCCGGCCGGCGCCAAAGCGGTGGCGATTATTTGCTTAGGTCCGGTGACGGAGTTCTATGCCAAGCCGATGCTGGTCCAGGAAGGCTGGGCGACGGAGCGGCCATTGCACGAATTGCTCTATCAAGACAGTTGGGGGACGCCGGCATGTTGAGTGTGGTGTTGGCCGTGCTGGCCGCCGTCAGTCTGGACGTAGCCTGCGGTGAGCCGCGCCGATGGCACCCGTTGGTGGCCTTTGGGTCGTTGGTCACGCGAATTGAATCCTGTCTAAATCCAGCCGGTAGCGGCGACCGTGCGCAAGGTCTGTTGGCTTGGTGTTTGGCAGTGTTGCCGTTAACCCTGCTGGCCGGCCTGTTGGCGCAGCTGCCCTATGTCGGCTGGTTTATTGGTGTGTTGGCGCTGTATCTGGCCATTGGCCTGCGCAGCTTGGCCGAGCATGCCGAGCCGATTGCCGACGCGTTGGATGCCGGCGATTTGCCCCGCGCTCGTGAGCAAGTGGGGCGCATCGTCAGCCGTGACACCAGCGCGCTGAGCGAGGAGGGCGTGGCTCGCGCCGCCAGCGAATCAATGCTGGAAAACGGCAGCGACGCGGTATTCGCGGCGATTTTTTGGTTTGTATTGGCCGGCCCAGCCGGCGTGGTGCTCTATCGGCTAAGCAATACCTTGGACGCCATGTGGGGCTATCGCACGCCGCGTTTTTTAATGTTCGGCTGGGCCGCAGCGCGTCTCGATGACCTGTTTAATTACCTGCCGGCGCGCTTGGTCGCTCTGACTTATGCGCTGTGCGGGCAGACCGCGCTGGCCCTGCGTTGCTGGCGCGAACAAGCGCCGAGCTGGGACAGCCCGAACGCCGGCCCAGTGATGGCCGCCGGCGCCGGCGCGCTGGGTTTGGCTCTCGGTGGCGCGGCGATTTATCACGGCGAACTGCATCAGCGCCCGCCCTTGGGTGAAGGTGCCGCGCCAGTGGCGGCTGACATTCGTCGCGCCCTGCAACTGGTGCAAAACGGCGTGGCGCTGTGGCTGGTGCTGCTCTGCGTGGCGGGCAGTTTTTATGCTTGAGCACGGCGGGCGGTTACGCGCGGCGGCGCAGCAATACGGTATTCCGTTGGCTGATTGGTTGGATCTGTCCACTGGCTTGGCGCCGTGGCCATTCGAGTTTCCTGCCGTGCCGACCAGCGCTTGGCAACGCCTGCCTGAAGTTGAGGACGGCCTGGCTGAGGCCGCCGCAGCGCGGTATGGCGCGCCGTTGGTGTTGCCAGTGGCCGGTGCACAGGCGGCGATTCAACTGTTGCCGCAGTTACGCGCGTCGGCCAGTCGAGTAGGGATTCTCACGCCCTGTTACGCCGAGCACGCGCAGGCCTGGCAGCGCGGTGGGCATCAGCTGTTGGAACTTAGCGATAGCGAGATCGAGGCGCAGCTAGACGTGCTGGACGTGCTGCTGTTGGTCAACCCGAATAATCCCACTGGCCGCGTATTTTCCCCGACGCAACTGCTGGCTTGGCACTCCCGGCTGGCCGCCCGTGGCGGCTGGCTGGTGGTGGACGAGGCGTTTATCGATGCCACGCCCGAGCTGAGTCTGGCCAGCCACAGTCACTTGCCGGGGCTGATTGTGCTGCGCTCGTTCGGCAAATTTTATGGCTTGGCTGGGGTGCGGTTGGGCTTTGTATTGGCTGAGCCAAGCCTGCTTGAACAGCTAAACGAGCGGCTCGGTCCTTGGGCGGTAAGTGGGCCGGCGCGCTGGATTGGCTTGGCTTGTTTGGCCGATGCGCCAGCCCATCGCCAGCAAAACCTGAGCCTGCAGCGGGCCAGTCAACACTTAGCCACATTGCTGGGCGATTACGGCCTAGCGGTGCAGGGCGGTTGCGCGCTGTTTCAATGGCTAGCCACGCCAAATGCCGCCGAGTTGCATGGCCACTTCGCTGAGCGCGGCATCTTGCTGCGCCACTTTACTCAGCCGCCGAGCCTGCGTTTTGGCCTGCCAGCCAACGAGACCGATTGGCAGCGTTTGCACGCGGCGTTAGCGGATTTATCTGGGAGTAGCCGATGAAAACCTGCGCAACCTTGATGGTGCAAGGCACCACATCGGATGCTGGCAAGAGCACCTTGGTGACAGCCCTGTGCCGCTGGCTGGCACGCCAGGGCGTGGCAGTGGTGCCGTTCAAACCACAGAACATGGCGCTGAACAGCGCGGTGACGGCCGAGGGTGGCGAGATCGGTCGCGCCCAAGCGGTGCAGGCGCAAGCCGCCGGTTTGGCGCCGCACACCGACATGAACCCGGTGCTGCTTAAGCCCAACTCCGACACCGGCGCGCAGGTGATTATTCACGGTCGGGCGGTCGCGAATATGCAGGCCGGGATTTATCACGATTATAAAAAGGTCGCGATGGCCGCAGTGCTCGAGTCCCATCAGCGCCTGACTAGCAACTATCAAGTGGTGATGGTCGAGGGCGCGGGCTCGCCAGCAGAGATCAATCTGCGCGCCAATGACATCGCCAATATGGGCTTTGCCGAGGCGGTGGATTGCCCGGTAATCATCATCGCCGACATCGACAAGGGCGGCGTATTTGCGCATCTGGTCGGCACCCTAGAATTGCTCTCTGCCAGTGAGCAGGCGCGGGTCAAAGGCTTTGTGATCAACCGTTTTCGCGGTGACATCAGCTTGCTGCAACCCGGGCTGGATTGGCTGGAGGCACGCACCGGCAAACCCGTGCTCGGCGTATTGCCCTACCTGCATAACCTGCACTTGGAGGCCGAAGACGGCATCGACCAGCGCCAAGCCGGAAAGGCCGAACGGGTGCTGCGCGTAGTGGTGCCCGTGCTGCCACGCATCAGCAATCACACCGACTTCGACCCGCTGCGCTTGCACCCGCAAGTTGATTTGCAGTTTGTCGGCCCGGGCGCGGCGATTCCGCGCGCTGACCTGATTATCTTGCCCGGCTCCAAGAGCGTGCGCGCCGATCTGGCCTTCTTGCGCGCCAATGGCTGGGAAGCTGAGTTGCAACGGCATTTACGCTACGGCGGCAAATTGCTGGGCATCTGTGGTGGCTTGCAAATGCTTGGCGCACGCATCGACGACCCGTTGGGCCTGGAGGGCGCGGCTGGTAGCAGCGACGGGCTGGGATTATTGGCCTTTAGCACCGTACTAGAGGCCGAAAAACAGCTGCGCACCGTGCAGGGCCGGCTGTGTTTAGAGGATGCACCCGTGAGCGGTTACGAAATTCATGCGGGCATCAGCCGCGGCCCGGCACTCAAACGCGCCGCCGTGCGACTGGATGATGACCGCTGTGATGGCGCGCTGAGTGCTGACGGTCAAGTGCTCGGCACCTACCTGCACGGCCTGTTTGAAACTCCGGCGGCTTGCAGCGCCTTATTGCGCTGGGCCGGGCTGGCCGAGGTGCAGAGCTTCGACTATCACGCTCTGCGCGAACGGGATATCGAGCGCTTGGCCGATCTGGTCGAGGCGCATTTGGACACGACCAAATTGGCTGAACTCTGTGGGCTTGCGCATGCGTGAACTGATTCTTGGTGGTGCCCGCTCGGGCAAAAGTCGCTTGGCCGAACGACTGGCGACAGACAGTGGTCTAGCGGTGACGTATATCGCCACCAGCCAGGCCTTAGACGGCGAAATGAGCAGCCGCATTCGCCAGCACCGCGATCGCCGGCCAACCGAGTGGGCGCTGGTTGAGGAGCCGGTCGAGCTGGCGCGGGTACTACGCCAGCTCGCCAGCCCTGAGCACTGCTTGCTAGTCGATTGCCTGACCTTGTGGCTGACAAATTTGCTGCTGCTCGACGATGACGCGCGGTTACAGGCCGAGCGCGAGGCGCTGCTGAGTTGTTTAACTGAACTGCCGGGACGAATTATCTTGGTTAGCAACGAAAGTGGCCTCGGTGTAGTGCCCATGGGCGAGCTGACCCGGCGTTATGTGGATGCCTCTGGGTGGCTGCATCAAGCCATCGCTGAACGTTGCCAGCGGGTGGTATTCACCGTCGCTGGTCTGCCCATGTTGCTTAAAGGAGCGCCATTATGAGCACTGGTTATTGGTGGCAAGACGCTTGTCGTCTGCCCGATCCACACGCCATCGCAGCGGCCACTGCGCGACAAGCGCGGCTGACCAAACCGGCAGGCGCGCTGGGTCAATTAGAAACCATCGCCATCCAATTAGCCGGCTTGCAGGGCTGCGAGCAGCCGCAAATCCAGCGACCATGGCTGAGCCTATTTGCCGGTGATCATGGCGTGGTGGAAGAGGGCGTGTCCGCCTATCCCCAAGCGGTGACCGCGCAAATGCTGCACAACTTCGTCGTCGGCGGCGCTGCGGTGAGCGTACTGGCGCGGGTGCAGCAGATACCCTTGGAGGTGGTGGATTTGGGCACCATCGACCTTACGCTTGAGCTGCCCGGCGTGCGTCATTTACGCCTTGGCGCCGGCACCGCCAACTTCGCCCAAGGTCCGGCGATGAGTGTCGAGCAATGTCAGTTAGCTTTGGCCGCCGGACGTGACGCCGTGCTGCGTGCCCAAGCAATCGGCAGCGATCTGTTTTTGGCCGGCGAAATGGGCATCGGAAATACCACGGCCGCCACGGCACTAGCCTGCGCGTTAAGCGCCGCGACACCCGCGCAGTTGGTCGGCCCTGGCACCGGACTCGATCAGGCTGGCGTCGCGCATAAACAAGCGGTAATCGAGCGCGCTCTGACATTGCATGGCGCGCAATTATCGCAGCCATTCGAGGCCTTGCGCCGGGTTGGCGGCTTTGAACTGGCGGCCCTCAGTGGCGCCTATTTGGCCTGTGCGCAAAGCGCCATCCCGGCATTGGTGGATGGTTTTATCTGCACAGCTGCGGCGCTGTGTGCCGTGCGCTTAAACCCCGCATGCGCGCCATGGCTGCTGTTTGCCCACGCTGGCGCTGAACCTGGACATGCGGCGCTGCTGGCCAGTATGCAGGCGCAACCGCTGCTCGACCTCGGTCTACGCCTGGGCGAGGGCAGTGGCGCGGCCCTAGCCTTACCCTTGATCAAACTGGCCTGCGAACTGCACGCCGGCATGGCAACCTTTCAACAAGCAGCAGTCACGGAGCGGCAGGCATGAGCCTACAACTGGATTTACTGCGCCACGGTGAAACCACCGGCGGCAATGGCTTTCGCGGCAGTATGGATGACGCCCTAACTGACCTTGGGCAGTCACAGATGCAGCAAGCCGTGGCTGATTTTGGCGGCTGGGACTTGATCATCAGCTCGCCGATGCAGCGCTGTCAGCGCTTTGCCGAGCAACTGGCTGCCGAGCGTGGCTTGCCACTGCGCATCGAGGCTGATCTACGCGAGCTGCATTTTGGTGATTGGGAAGGACGTAACGCTGCCGAGATTCTGTTCGAAGACGAGCAGGCGCTGGGCCAGTTCTGGAGCAATCCTTATCAATTTACGCCGCCAGCCGCTGAGCCCGTGCGTGAGTTTGCTAACCGCGTGCTAACCGCAGTACAGCGCCTGAGCGTCGAGCTGGCCGGTCAACGTGTGCTGCTAGTTACCCACGGCGGCGTTATGCGCTTGCTGTTGGCGCGCGCCCGTGGCTTACCGGAAGCACAATTGCTGCAGGTCGAAGTGCCGCATGCCAGCCTAATGGGTTTGAACTGCGTGGCCGATGATCTCAGCGAAGTGGCGCCGTGTCGGCTCTGCTGAAGCTAGGAAACGTCGTCAGGGTTGTGCTGATCTGAATATCATAACTTCGCATAATGTATATTATGTTAAACAATGTATTGGCTTAGGTGTTGATACCGGCGCCCACGGTACGCAAATTCCTTAATGCATGCATTCAATCAGCCTGCTACGCCCACTTCGCAGTAACCTTGCGCCAGCCAACTGATATGACGGTCACTGACCAAGGAACAACATGGGACTCGCAGACTCGCTGGTTACTCAACTGCTGCAATGCCAGGTCAGTTTCTGGCACTTACAAGTACGCTTGCAGGCTGATACTGACACCGAGGCGCTACACGACCTGCGGATTGAGTTACGTCGTCTGCGCAGTCTGCTGCGTCCATTGCGCAAGCATGCCGCTATCGCGCAACTGGAAACGCTTGCCGCTGAGTTGAGTCGGCGCACCACGGCGCTGCGTGATCTTGAAGTGCTGACCAAGCACCTGCAGCAACAAGGTCTTAATCAGGCTGCTGCGGTTCGGCAATTAACCCTGCAAGCGGGTTACGAGCAATTGCGTGGTGATCAGCAGTTAATAGCGCTCTTGGCATTACTCGACAGCACCCCCGCCGCCATTCGCACCCTTGAGCAACAAGGCACTTTGCGCGGGCAAAAACTGATTAAGCGCTATCTATATAAGCAGTGCCGGCAACTGGTTCGTGCGTTGGAGGATCCGGTCTACGACCGTCATCGTTTGCGCTTACTGATCAAGCGCGTGCGCTACGCCAACGAAATGCACTATCGGCAATCGCCTTTGTCGACATCGATCATGCGGGCGCTAAAAGAGTTACAAGCCACGTTAGGCGACTGGCACGATCTGTCTCAGTGGTGCCAACTGGCGCGCAGCCAAGCAGATTTGCAACCACTGCAGGTGTCTTGGTCGCGCAAGGCTAAACAGGCTCTCGATACCGCCGAGGGGTCGCTGCATAAGCTGGCCAAACAGTTGCGCAAGCAATGTTGATACATCGTTGATTAGCGCCATAAACAGGCCGCTGCGCCCTCTCGCCACAGTAGGTTCAGCGCATTGGCATGCTAAGGTTGAGTACACACCCTCTATGCCCACCCTGGAGATTCTATGTTCACTCGTTTTTTGGCTGTAACCGCACTATCACTGGCATGCAGCCTGAGTTTTGCTCATGAGTACAGCACCGCCGAACTGAAAATTGATCACCCTTGGTCGCGTGAACTGCCACCTAATGCGGCGGCCGGCGGCGCTTATTTTGTCGTGCATAACCATGGCAAAACGGCTGATCGGTTGATCGGCGTGCAAACACCGCAAGCCGCCAAGGCGGAAATGCATACCATGGTGCAGTTGGGCGAAGTGATGAAAATGCAGCAGCTCGACTCGGTTGGCATTCCAGCCGGCGGCGAGGCGGTGTTTGCGCCAGGTGGCAACCACGTCATGCTGTTCGGCTTAAAGAAGCCATTGGTGGCGGGTGAACGCTTCCCGATGACCCTGCAATTTGAGCACGCCGGCAAGGTTGAGGTTGAAGTGCAAGTCGAGGCTGGCACCGCCGACGCTCACGCCAACCACTGAGTCATGCGACTTGGCGGCAGCCTAGCAAGGCCGCCGCCAAACAGTCACTCGTTGCGGTCCAGCAAGTGGAAGCGCGGCAAGCCTAAGCCCCACTGAATTGCGGCAAGTCGGGTGATTAGTACGGTGAGCATTGCGCAGATAGTGTCCAACCAATGTGGTGTGCCAAGCTCACGCATCCCCAAGAACACCAGCGAGCCAAGGATGCAGGCCGTGGCGTAGATTTCCTTTTTGAAGATCAGCGGAATCTCGTTACAGATCACATCGCGCATCACCCCGCCAGCAACACCGGTCATCACGCCCATGATCACAGCGGTACTGAATGGCACATTGTGCTGCAGCGCCACTTCGCAACCAATCACGGTAAATACCGCCAGCCCAAACGCATCGGCAATTAATAGCCCGCGCTCATGGATCGGCTGCGTCATACGCACCCACAACACGGTGCCGATGGCAGCAAATGAAGCCACCAGAATATAGGTGTCGTTGCGAATCCAGCTGACTGGGTGGTTATCCAGAATCACGTCGCGCAAGGTGCCGCCACCCAAGGCGGTGATGATGGCAATCACCAGCACGCCAAACAGATCCATAGATTTGCGCCCGGCCATCAGCGCACCAGTGATTGCGAAAACGGCAACACCAAACAGGTCAGACCAATAGAAGATTTGTTGCATGATCAGTCAGCTAATTTAAAGGGGTGCGCATGGTAACAAACTCCTCGGCTGCCGTTGGATGGATACCCAAGGTTTCGTCGAAAATCTGTTTGCTCGCACCGGCTTTAAGCGCTATCGCCATGCCTTGGACGATTTCCCCGGCATCTGGGCCGACCATGTGGCAACCCAGTACGCGGTCGCTGTCGGCATCCACCACCAGCTTCATTAAGGTTTTTTGCTGGTTGGCGCTAAAACTCAGTTGCATCGGCCGGAAGCGACTTTCAAACACCTGCACCTTGAAGCCTTCGGCCTTGGCCTGCTCTTCACTCAGGCCCACGGTGCCAATGTTCGGCAGACTGAATACCGCCGTTGGAATCAGCTGATAATCAACTGCACGGTATTGCTCCGGCTTGAACAAACGGCGCGCCACCGCCATGCCTTCGGCCAGCGCTACTGGGGTGAGTTGCACGCGGCCGATCATGTCGCCAATAGCGATAATTGACGGCTCGTTGGTCTGATACAACTCGTCAACCTGCACATAGCCGCGCTTATCCAGGCTGACTTGAGTGTTTTCCAGCCCAAGGTTATCCAGCATCGGCCGCCGGCCAGTGGCGTAAAACACCGCATCGGCTTCCAGCACGCGGCCGTCTTGCAAGGTGGCCAACAGGCTGCCGTCAGCCTGCTTATCAATGCGCACGATGTCGCTGTTGAACTGCAGGTCCATGCCGCTCTTGGTCAACTCTTCCTGCAGATGCTGGCGCACCGCGCCATCGAAGCCGCGCAGGAATAACTCGCCGCGATACAGCAATGAAGTTTTGGCGCCCATGCCGTGGAAGATCGAGGCAAATTCCACCGCGATGTACCCTCCTCCAACCACCAGTACCCGCTTAGGCAATTGCTCAAGGAAGAACACCTCATTAGAGGTGATCGCATGTTCGATGCCCGGTATTTCAGGCTTCAACGGCCAGCCACCGGTGGCTAACAGGATGTGTTTGGCGCTGAATATTTGGCCGTCGACCTCAACCCGATGAGCATCCAGCAGCTTGGCGTGACTTTCCAACAAGGTCACGCCGCTGTTAACTAGCAAGTTGCGGTAAATGCCGTTCAATCGCTGGATTTCACGGTTTTTGTTGGCTATCAAGGTCGGCCAGTCAAAGCTCGCCTCGCCCATGTTCCAGCCAAAGCCTGCGGCCTGCTCGAACTGTTCAGAGAAATGCGCGCCGTAGACCAGTAGTTTTTTCGGTACACAGCCCACGTTTACGCAGGTGCCACCCAGATAACGACTTTCCGCCACCGCCACTTTGGCGCCAAAACTGGCCGCGAAGCGTGCGGCGCGCACACCGCCAGAACCGGCGCCGATCACAAACAAGTCAAAGTCGTAGCTCATCAATATTCTCCTGGTTGCACCTGGCTGGGCGAATACCTGCGCCGGCACTAAAGCCTAATCATGCCTGAAGCAGAACCGCCCATGCGCCCTGCCCTGACCAATACAGGATGAAAAAAGCCACCCGTAGGTGGCTTTTTTGAACCGCGGGCTTAGTTAAAACGCCTTACCGGTTTTGTAGAAGTTTTCGAAACAGAAGTTGGTGGCTTCGATATAACCCTCGGCGCCACCGCAGTCAAAGCGCTTGCCTTTGAACTTGTAGGCGATCACGCAGCCGTCTTGCGCCTGCTTCATCAGGGCGTCGGTGATCTGAATTTCACCACCTTTGCCCGGCTCGGTTTCTTCAATCAACTTGAAGATATCCGGAGTGAGGATGTAGCGACCGATGATGGCCAGGTTCGACGGCGCATCTTCCGGCTTCGGCTTTTCCACCATGCTGTTAACCCGGAAGATGTCGTCGCGGATCATCTCGCCGGAGATCACGCCGTACTTAGACACTTCTTCCATCGGCACTTCTTGGATGGCCACGATCGAGCAGCGGAACTGGTTGTACAGCTTAACCATCTGCTTGAGTACGCTGTCGCCTTCGAGGTTGACGCACAGGTCGTCCGCCAGCACCACAGCAAAGGGTTCGTCGCCGATCAGCGGGCGACCGCACAGAATGGCGTGGCCTAAGCCTTTCATCTCTACTTGGCGGGTGTAAGAAAAGCTGCACTCTTCGATCAAGCGGCGAATACCAACCAGATATTTTTCTTTATCGGTGCCGTAAATCTGGTGTTCCAGCTCATAGCTGATGTCGAAGTGGTCTTCCAGGGCGCGTTTACCGCGGCCGGTGACCATGGCGATTTCGGTCAGACCGGCATCCAATGCCTCTTCCACGCCGTACTGGATCAGTGGCTTGTTCACCACTGGCAGCATTTCCTTGGGCATGGCCTTGGTTGCAGGCAGGAAACGGGTGCCGTAACCGGCTGCCGGGAACAAGCATTTCTTGATCATGGTAATCCTTTAACACTGGGTTGGCGGAGTTGCCGCGCAGTCTAATCAGGCGCTCGATACCTTACAATGGGCTGGTGCTATTCGCCGCACCCGCATAAGTCTTCGGCATTTGTTCAAAGGTGCGTCAACCTGCTTAAGGAGTCGTCATGTCAGCTCTTAGCCAAGAACCCTGCAGCGCCTGCAGACCCGATGCCGTGGCGGTTTGCGCCGCCGAGCAGACACAGTTGCTGAGCCAGCTGCCGGGCTGGCAGATCGAAACGCGTAACGGTGTTGCCCAGCTGGAAAAAAGCTATGGCTTTGCCAATTTTGCCCAAGCACTGGCATTTACCAATGCGCTAGGCGCGATTGCTGAAGCGGCAGATCACCATCCGGCGTTGCTGACCGAATGGGGCAAGGTCACCGTCACTTGGTGGAGTCACTCGCTGAAAGGCTTGCACCGCAATGACTTCATCATGGCTGCGCGCACCGAGCAGTTGGCCACTGTGGCCGTAGGTCGGCGTTGAGCTGCGGTTTGCTCGCCGCATCCATTGCACCAAGGGCCTAATGTCGCAGGTATCAGCATGCAGTCACTTCCCGCAGGTTTTCGTGCACTGGTTATCGGTGCTTCCGGTGCCATCGGTGCGGCGTTGGTCGCTGAGTTGCGCCACACGCCTGGTTGCGCCTTGGTGATCGCACTGGATCGGCAGTCACAACCAGCCATCGATTTTGCTGATGAAGCCAGTATTGCGGCGGCTGCCACCGAGTTGGCCGCCCAAGGGCCGTTTCAGCTGATTATCAATGCCACCGGCATCTTGCATGGGGTTGCTCAGGACGGCGCTACAGCGCTGCAGCCGGAAAAACGTCTCGCCGATCTGCAGTACGCCCAGTTACAGCAGGTATTTCTAATCAATACCTTTGGCCCTGCGCTGGTCTTGCGCCATTTCAGCGGTTTGCTGGATCGGCAGCGCGCCATTCTGGCGCTGCTGTCGGCCAAGGTTGGCAGCATTGGCGACAACCGTCTCGGCGGCTGGTACAGCTACAGGGCCTCTAAGGCGGCGCTGAATATGCTGGTTAAAACCGCGGCTATCGAGATCAAGCGCAGCCAACCCAATGCGGTGGTGCTTGCGCTGCATCCGGGCACAGTCAGCTCGCGTCTGTCGCAGCCGTTTCGCGGTGAAGAGATTGGTCGCAGTCCGACCGTGGCCGCCCAAGACCTACTGCGGGTGCTCGACCAGCAACCTGCCGAAGCCAGTGGCGGTTTTCTGTCTTATAGCGGTGAGCAGTTGCCGTGGTAGTAAAAGCTCGCTTGCTTGACCAATGTCTGCACGTCGGCACGCGGTTATTCCTTACACTGGGCCGTTAGCCCTGCTATTTGCCTGCCTGGAGTTACCTGTGCCTGCCACCCAAATATCTTTGCGCAACCTCGGCCTGATTCTGCTGGGCCTGTTGCTGGTCGGTGGCTATGCCTGGCAACAGTGGCGTGGCCCGCAGGTAGCCGGTTATCGCGTGGAGCTGCGACCTCTGGTGCAGCGAGTGGTGGCCAGTGGTGAGGTGGACAGCCAGTCGATCAGCCAAATTGGCAGCGAAATCACTGGGGTTATCGCTAAGCGCTTGGTGCGTGAAGGCGATCGGGTGCAGGCCGGCGATCTATTGCTGTCGCTCAACGACGACGAACAGCAGGCCAAGTTACGTGAAGCCACGGCGGCCCTGCGCCAGCTGACCGATGCCAGCCGCCCGCAAGCCCAGGCGACGTTGGCCGAACTAAATGATCGGCTGGCTCAACTTAGCCGCGAGTACCAGCGCCGCGAGCTGCTGTTCAAGCGCCAATTGCTCTCGGTTGAACAACTGGAGCAATCCCGCCAAGCCGAACTGATCGCGCGTCTGACCCGTGATCGCGCCCAATTGACGGCGACGGCCCAAGCGCCTGGTGGCAGCGAAGAACAGGTGCTGCGCCAACGTCTAGCCTCGGCCGTCGCCAGCTTGGCCAAGACACAAATCCTTGCACCAACCGCGGGTCTGGTGCAAAGCCGCGATGTTGAGCCTGGTGACCTGGTTCAACCTGGCCGGGTGCTGTTGACCCTCGCCCGCTCCGACAGCCAAGAAATTCGCCTACCGCTGGACGAAAAGAGTCTGGCGCCGGTCGCTGTCGGCCAGAACGCAAGCGTAATAGCCGATGCTTATCCGCTGCAGCCATTGGCTGCACGGGTCAGCTTTATGGCGCCGCAGGTTGATGCGGCACGCGGCACGCTGGATGTGCACCTAGCGCTGCTGGAACCTGCGGCTTTTCTGCGTCAAGGCATGACCGTTTCGGTGAGCATTGAAACCGGCCGCCGCCCACAAGCACTGGTATTACCCAACGATGCCCTGCGTGCACGCCAAGGCGAACGTGCAGAGGTGCTGCGCGTGCGTGACGGCATCGTGGAGGTGGTGCCTGTGCGCTTAGGCTTGCAAGGCACCGGCATGAGTGAAGTGCTCGACGGCATACAAGCCGGCGATCAAGTGCTCAGCGGCGAGGCTAAAGCGGGGCAGCGGGTGCGTTGGTTAGAGCACGCTATGCATGCCAGCGGTGCGGAGTAAGCCCATGCGCCTGCACAATCCGCTGTGGACCGAATGGACCTTGGCCATGCGTTTTCTCTTCGATAACCGCATGCAAACGCTATTGATTAGCTTGGGAATTGCCATCGGCTGCGCCGTGATCGTGTTTATCACCGCGCTGATTACTGGTTTGCAGGCCAATGTGGTGCAGCGCACCTTGGGCACCCAGGCGCATATCCGCATCCTGCCGTTGGACGAGTTCAACCGTGTAGCACCAGACAAACTTGGCGAATGGACGTTGCAGCTGGACAACCCGCGCGCCCAACGGCTGCGTTCAATCAACAACTGGCAGGAGGTGCGCGACCTCCTAGACCAAGACCCGCAGCTACGTGCAGTGTCGCCGTTGATCAGCGGTCCGGCCCTGGCACGTCGGGGCCAGGCCCGTGCGTCGGTGGTGTTGCTGGGTATCGATCCTGAGCGTTACTCACGAATCATTCCCCTGGCAGATGATCTGCTGACCGGCAGCCTTAACATTCAGGCCGGTCACGCCTTAGTCGGCACTGAGTTGGCTAAGGATCTGGGCCTGCGCTTGGGCGATAAATTGCGTTTGGATGCTGGCGAAGGCCGCGAAGCGATTGTTGAGATCAGCGGGATTTTTTCCCTTGGGGTGCGTGAACTGGACACCCGTAACGTTTACCTCGATCTAAAGCAGGCGCAAACCCTACTGAACCTGCCCGGCGGTGTCAGCGTGATCGAAACCACGGTGGGGCAAATATTCCAGGCTGACGAGATAGCGCAACGCCTCGGCCGCCTCACCGGTCTGCAGGCGGAAAGCTGGATGGTCAGCAATGGCCAGCTGCTGAATGCGCTGGCGTCGCAAAGCATGACCACGCAGATGATTCGCATCTTCGTCGGTATTTCAGTGGCCTTCGGGATTGCCAGCGTATTGGCGGTGAGCGTGGTGCAGCGCACCCGTGAAATCGGCATCCTGCGCGCCATGGGCAGTCCGCGCGGGCAGATTTTGCGGGTTTTTCTGTTGCAAGGTGGCCTGTTAGGGTTGCTGGGTTCACTGGCCGGCAGCGTTCTGGGCTGGGGCTTGGTGCAGGTGTTTAACCTGCTGGGGCCTAAGCTGTTCATCATCCCGCTGCCGCCAGACTTAATTCCGTTTGCCATCCTGATCGCCACCCTCACTGGCACGTTGGCCGCCGCCATGCCGGCCAGGCGTGCGGCGCGTTACGATCCAGCAGTGGCGATTCGTTATGTCTGAGCCCACCTCCCAGGCTACACAGCCGAGTCTATTAGGCAGCGAAGTACTGCGCCTGCAGCAGGTTGGCAAGACCTTCAATGCCGGCACGCCGCTGGCCAGTGAGGTCTTGCACGACATCAACCTGCGTATATGCAGCGGCGAGCTGACAGCGCTGATCGGCGCGTCGGGTTCAGGTAAAAGCACTCTGCTGAACCTTATTGGCCTGCTCGACACCCCAAGCGTCGGCGAGTTGTATCTGCTCGGTCAGCCCACGCGCGACAGCGACGACGCGACCCGCACGCACCTGCGTAATCAGGCCATCGGCTTTGTGTTCCAGTTTCACCACCTGATTTCCGCGTTTAGCGTGTTGGAAAACGTGCTGATGCCGTTGATCATTCGCCACGGCAAGCCCAGCCGCGCTGATCGCCAGCTGGCCCTGGAACTGTTGGCTGAGGTGGGTTTGGCGGACTTGGCCGAGCGGCGTCCAACGCAGATTTCCGGTGGTCAGCAGCAACGCGTAGCCATCGCCCGCGCGCTGGTTACCCGCCCGCCGCTGCTCCTGGCGGATGAACCCACTGGCAACCTCGACTCACGCAGTGCGCAAGGGATTTTTGAGCTGTTTCGGCGGGTCAATCAGCAGTTTGGCTGTGCCATTCTGGTGGTTACCCACGATCAACAGCTGGCGAGCAGTTGCCCGCGCATCATCCAACTCAGCGATGGCCGCGTGCTGGCCGACGGCCCCAGTGCCTAAGCGCGACCGCGCAGATGAGTGGCCAGCAGCTGGCTGACGCCTTGAGTTTTCGTCGAATACCAAAACACCCGGCTGACGCCACGGGTAATCGCCACATAGGCCAGGCGCAGGTTTTCATCGGCCATGGCCTGGTCATAGCTGCTGGCAAAGAAGCCACTGTTGGCATACAGCGCATTACGCAGCGGATGGGCCGGTGCCGGGCTGGCATCGTCGATGATGATCGCCACTTCCGCCTGCAGTCCCTTGGCGCGATGGATGCTGTAGGCCTTGACCGGTAGTTGCTTGTTCAACTGTGCCTGAATCTGTTGCAACGGCGCGTTGCGGCGGCTGAGCAGCAACACCGCGGTGGCTTCGCGACTCTGGCGTTGGACGGCATGGGCGCATTGCGCCTCAATTTGCTGCAGCAACTCAGGTAACTGGCGGCTGAGATCGAATTGCTCGATCAACTTAACGCCATGGTCGCCAGGCTGCTTAGGTTTGCATGCATGACTGGCTTTGCCCTGCTTGCAGGCGACAGCGGCCAACACCGCCTCGCCATCGCGAATCACCGCCTCAATGCTGCGGTAGTTGTTGCTGAGATTGAGCACCTCGCTGTGCTTAGCCTGGCCTTTGCCGGGAAAGTAACGATCGAAGTGGATAAACAGCTCTGGCGAGCTGCCGCGCCAAGCATAGATCGACTGCCAGTCATCGCCGATTGCCATCAAACTGACTGCCTGGCCACGGCCAGCCAGACTACGATGCAGCGCTTGTAGCCACAGGACGATCTGCGGCGAGATGTCCTGAAATTCATCAATCAGCAAATGACTCAGTGGCGCCAAGGCCTCCAGGCTGATGCTTGATGGGTCCAGCGTCAGGCGCTCGGTCAGTTGCTGAAAGGCCCCATCAAAGGTCTGTAAACCTTGCGCCTGCAAGCTGCGCTGGAAATACGCCCAAAACTGCAGCAAGGCCTGTACGAACACGCGCTCGTGAGGCGCGCAACTCAGTTGCGCTGGTTGCAGTTGGTCGAGGCGGATGCCGATGCTCTGGCAAAATCCAGCCTGGGCATAAAAGGCTTCGAACAGCGGTACGGCGCTCAACTCCCCTGTCAGCTTATAAGTGTGCAGCGGCGCCGCGCCGGCCTCTGCGTTGACCTCAGCGGCCGGTGGCAGTTGCAGCAGGCTGTGCACTTGTTGGCGAAACGTCGGCTGCTGGGCATAACACTGCTGGTACGCCTCAAGCAGCAAGCGCTGCTGAGCTGGGCGCAAGCGTCCGCCGGTCAACGGGTTATCCAGCTCACGTGCTGCTGGCCGCTCGGCCAGTTGCTCAAACCACTGCGGGTTGCCCAGTTGGCTCTTGGCCAGCACGCCCATGGCCGAATGAAAGGTGCGCACGCATTCACGCGCCTGACGTGGGCTAAAGGCATAACCGCAAAAGCTCAGGAGCTTGAGCAATTGCTCGCGCAACTGAGCACAAGACGCATTGGTAAAAGAGATCACCGTCAACTGCTGCGGCTCGATGCCCAAATGGCAGAGCATAAACACCATGCGCAGCACTAAGGTGCTCGATTTACCCGAGCCGGCCCCGGCGAAGATGCGACTGAGCGGCTGACGTGTAAGGATCATCGCCCACTGCTCATCCGACGGAGCACTGATTAGCCCGGCTTGCACGGCAGCGCCAACCTGATCGCGCATCGCTTGGCTCTGGCTTGTCGTAACCGCAAGCAACGCCGGGCCGTAAATGGCACGGCTAGGCCGTTTACCGGCTGGCTTGGGTTTGCCGGCTTTACTGGCGGCTTGAGCGGCGCCCTGCTGCGGCTTACTTGTTCGCCGCCCGCGTGGCGTGACCGCCGCAGGTTTAATCGTCTGCGTAGCTTCACGCTCAGCCCGCAGGTAAGCCGTGGTATGCGGGAAGTAACGCGCCAAAGCTGCGCGCAGGCGCAGCTGGTAGCGTTTGTAAGCAGACAACATTCAGCGACTCTCGAAGCACTGGCGATAGATCGTTGAATGATAAGTGTTTTTTTCAGGCGAAGGGCAATCCCCTGAGCCGTTAGCCCAGCCGACTCACGGGCCCATGCAGTTCATCACGAGCCAGACGTAAATCATCGGCATCAAGGTTGAGCTGGTGGATGGCGTTGAGCAGGCGTTGACGCAGCAAGTCGTCTTTAACCTGCTCGGCCGCACGCATGACATCCAACGCCGCGGCTTCGTTGTGGCTGGCGACCGCATCCAACAATTTGCGCATGTTTCTGATGGCTCGGCTCATGCTTGGCGACTCCCAGTAAGTGCCGTGATCCTAAGCACATGAGATTACCGAATGATTACAGGCCGCAGACTAACGTGCGGCGGCCGCGCCACTGACGCGCAAGGCACGCTCCACCTGGCTTTGGATGGCATAGGCTGGCGCCTCGACCGTGCGGTAATCGCGAGTGTAATTGCGGGCAAATTGCGCAGCGCCCCATTGCTGGTATTGCTGCACATGTTTGAGTTCATGAGCCCAGAGCGCAACGTTGTTCTGCGCATCCTCAGCATGGCGAAAAACAATGATGTCGAGTAGCGTTACAGCATTTACATCAGGGTTTTGCAGCATGGTATTAGCGGCATTCAGGGCCACGTTGTTGCCAACCTGATAGCGCACGGCGTCGAGTACTTGCAGGTCGTAATAACTCTCCAGTGCCGCGCGGATATGCAGCGGAATACCCTCTACACCCACAACCGAGGCGCTATTGCGTGAGTCTTCCAGCCAGCGCTGCAAACTGCTGGCGGCGATCTGGTTCATGCTGTCGGTAATCCCACCCAGCTCTTCTTTAGTGCCAGGCGCACAGAAGCAGGCCACTACACAGACTTCACTCTGGCCCGCTGGGCAAGTGCCGGCTTCGGCACTGGTGGTTAGGCTCAGTAACAGCGCTGACAGCAGAGAACATTTACGCAGCAAGGGTTGGCTCCTGAGACAATGATGATCAATTGGCGATACTACTGCAGTAGTCGTATCTGCTGGGCTTGGACCGCTGGGCTCAGCGTTGGTTAGCACGTGCAACAACAAATACTCCGCCTATCAACTCTTGAGGAGCGCTTTGCATGGCCGATGACATGTACTACTACGAGCCGGCGCAGGGTCACGGCCTGCCACACGATCCGTTCAATGCCATCGTCGGCCCGCGGCCGATCGGCTGGATATCCTCACAGGATGGCCAAGGCCGACTGAACCTTGCGCCTTATAGCTTCTTCAATGCGTTCAATTACCTGCCGCCGATCATTGGTTTTGCGAGCGTTGGACGCAAAGACAGCCTGAATAACATCGAGCAGACCGGCGAATTTGCTTGGAACTTGGCAACCCGATCGCTGGCTGAAGCCATGAACCAGAGCTGCGCAGCCGTGGCCCCCGAGGTCGACGAGTTTGCCCTGAGTCAGCTAACGCCGCTGGCCTCGCGGGTGATAAGCGTGCCCCGGGTGCAGGAAAGCCCGGTGTCATTTGAGTGCCGGCTGAGCCAGATTATCCAGTTAAAGCGTCACGACCAGAGTTTGCTGCCGACCTGGTTAATTCTTGGTGAAGTGGTGGCGGTGCATATCGCCAAGCACTTGCTCAAGGACGGTGTTTACGACACTGCCGCTGCACAGCCAATCTTGCGCGGTGGCGGCCCTGCTGACTATTTCCAGCTAGGTCCTGAGGCGTTGTTCAAAATGTCGCGCCCAGGCAGCGTTTGATTACCAAAGCGCCAGCGCTCAAGCCAGCATGCTCTTAGGCGTTTTCCTAATGTTCGAGAGCGCGACTCTTGGTTATAGTCACTGGGTGATGTATCGCGCCTGAGGCTATGGAATGCACATGCCGCAACACCAGACCGTGATTGATGCCTTGTGTCAGACCGTCAGCCGCTACTTGCCGCCGTCACTGCAGAGTGTGCTGGATGAACTGATGGAGCGCCTGCAACAACAACGCATCCACGCCAGCAGCAACATGGAAGAGCAAGTTCTTATCGACTTCTTACGGGTCTGTAAGTCGCTGCGCGATGTCGTGCCTGTCCAGACGGTCGCCAATATTTGTCAGCACCTGCGACAGCAAGCGCCGCTGACTGCGCCGCCGAGCGATCTCAGCGAGTGGAACTTGGTGGACGACGCCGAAGTCGAGATTATGCTCGACACCCGTCGCCTGGCCCGTGGCTTGCGCGAAACGCTGAGTAATCTGGAGTGGCGGGTGTGCAATTGCCTGGAGCAATTCGACAGTCGCCTGAGCAAAGACAGTGACAACCCCTTAGCGCTTGATTTTCTGCTGCACAGCCTGCAAACCAGCCTGCGCATGCAGCAGCAACCAGCGGTTATCCGCATCTTGTTCTATCACTGCTGCATCGATGTGCTCGGTTATGCCTTGCAGGATTATTTGCACAAGCTGGATGAGGTATTTACTCAGTTCAAGATTGTGCCGCGGCGCCCTGCACTGGTCATGACTAACACATCATCGCGACGGGTCAATCGCGCGGCGGTAAAGATTGGTAGCACCGATAGCAGCTACCAAGCCATCCAGCAACTGAGCCCGCTCAAAGGCGCTGCCAGCATAGCGGCCAATGATGCTGACGTAGTCAGCCTGTCACAGCTGCAACAAGCGCTACCGAGCCTACAAACTACGCCCTGCCCAGAACACGGCTGGACCGCCGAGAGCTTCCTGCACGCTCTGCACGCTGCCGGCTTGCACCCGTCACCCAGGCAAAGCCAGGATGCACAGCTGGTTGCTGACTTGTTTCAACATATCGAGCATGAGCATGTCATCGCACCGGCCGTTAAGCCCGCCCTGCGCCGCCTGATGGCGCCAGTGGCCCAGGCGGCCATGTTGGAGCCAGCAGCCTTTGCTGACCCGCAGCATCCGGTGCGCGCCAGCTTGGATAAAGTGATGCGCCTTTGTGACTTTGCTGAGCCCGCCAACTTGGCGCTGGACCAGCAGATGGAGCAATTGATCAATCAAATTGTCAGCGACTACCAAGGCGACAATCGGGTATTCAGTCGCTACGACGAACAGCTAGAACACTTGTTGGCCGCCCAGCAACGGGCATACAAGAATAATGCAGAGCGCTTACTGCAGTATCATCGTGGTCACGACAAGCTGCAGCAGGCACGCCAGCAAGTCATTCGTCGCCTGGCTGAAGTGCTTGGCCCACAGGCACCGAAAGTGCTCTTCGACTGGCTCGACGCGGGCTGGCAAGAGCTAATGGTGCATACGCTGCTGCGTCAGGAAGAACATGACCAAGATTGGCTGAATGAATTGGCGGTGATCCGTCAGCTCAACAGCTGGCTACAGGCAGCCCCGCAAGCCAATAGCGATACGCCGCTGGCGGTTGAGCGTGCCTATGAAGTGGAGCAAACGCTGGAACTGCTCCGCCGGCAAATCGAAAGCCTGTTGCCAGGCCAGTACCGGCACATTCCGGTACTGCAGCAACTGCAACTGCAGCTACAAGGTCTACAGCCTATCGAGCTGGTCGCGACACCACTGCCTGATGAAATCGCCACGGTGTTTTTTAGCCCTGAGCAGCAACGCTGGCATGAACGCCTACAGCAATTGCAGGTTGGCGACTGGTTGAACACCGATAACGGGCAATCGTTGCAACTGATTTGGGCCAACCCAGCAACCGATCACTTTGTCTTGGCCGATCGCCAGGGTCATGAAGCAGGCAGCTTCACCAGCCTGCAGTTGATGCAGCAACTGGCCAATGGCTGGGTTGGCACTGCTGCGGTGGCAGGCCCCAACGTGGTGCAGGACCACCTGCAAAACATTGTCGGCCAGCTCTATCGCGACATCGCGCATGCCCGCAGCCATGATGAGCTGACGGGGATTTACAACCGTCGCAGCTTTGAAGCCTGTGTGGCCCAGACCATTTCTCAGCACGAGCACTACGCGTTTATTTACGGCCATATCGATCAGTTCAGCCTGCTCAACTCAAGCTGTGGGCCACTGGCGGGCGATACTTATCTTAAACAGCTGGCTGTGCTGCTCAGTGCTCAACTTCCGGCTGAAGCCACCTTGGCGCGCATTGGCGGTGCAGACTTCGCCGTGGCGCTGCCGAAAACTACTGGCGGCCAAGCTTATCGTACCGCCGAAAAACTACGCCAAGCGGTCGAGAGCAACATCTTCCACTGGCAGGGCCAAGATCGCCGCGTGAGCATGAGTCTGGGTTTGGTGCTGACCAGCGAGCGCCGCGATGTAACCAACATCTTTTGTGACCTGCAGACCGCTTGTAATGCGGCCAAAGAATCCGGGCGCAACTGCGTGCACATTTACGATGAAACCGTTGATGGCGCGCAAACTAGCCTGATGGCCATTGCGGCTCGCGTGGATGGCATCATCGAACGCGGTGAACTCAGTATGCGCATGCAACAAATCGCGCCGGCCGATAGCAACCACGAGCAACTGCCCCATTACGAACTACTGCTGGTGATGGAAAACGATATTAATCTGCTCGACTTCATCACGGCTGCCGAGCGCTATCACCGCATGACTAAGGTCGATCGCTGGGTACTCAAGCGCGCATTCAGCGAATTGGCCGAGCACCCACAGGTATGGGAGCGCACCAGCGGCGTATCAATCAACCTGTCGGGCAGCAGCTTGAATGATGACAAGCTCCTAGAGTTTATCGAAAGCCTGTTTGAGCAATACGCGGTGCCGCCTGAGCGGATTTGTTTTGAGCTGACCGAAACTGCCGCAGTGGCCAACCTGACCAAAACCGCCGATTTCGTGCGCCAGCTCCAGAAGATCGGCTGCACGTTCGCCATTGACGACTTCGGCACCGGGTTCTCCTCTTACGATTACCTGAAACGCCTGCCGGTAGACTTCGTCAAAATCGACGGCAGCTTCGTCAAGGAAATCGAGCGCTCCGCCAGTGACTTGGCCATGGTCAAGTCCATCAATGAGATCGCTCACGTACTCGGTCGCAAGACTGTCGCCGAGTATGTAGAGACCCACGGCATCCGCGAGCAGTTGGCGGCCTTGGGCGTTGACTATGTGCAAGGCTATGGCGTCGAAGAGCCGCGGCCGTTGAGCGAATACCTGCGAAGCTGCTAGGTGAGCCCGCAGCGCCGCCAACCTGCTCGCAGGTGGCCATAGCCCCTAACTAAAACGCCAAGACCCGGTAAAACCGAGCCTTGGCGTTTTGTCTTGCCTGTGGCGTTAGAGGCCGAGTTGTTTACTGATGATCTCGTTCATCACTTCCCGGGTGCCGCCGCCGATCGATAAGATGCGATTATCGCGATACAGCCGCTCTACCAAACTCTCGCGCATAAAGCCCATGCCGCCAAGAATCTGCGTAGCGTCGTAGGTAATGCGGTCAGACACGTCAGTAGCAAAGTTCTTGGCCATGGAGATTTCTTTAATCACACTCTTACCGGCAGCCATTTTCGCCGCCTGCCGATAGGTGAACTCGCGCGACACCTCCAACTGGGTGGCCATCTCAGCTAAACGGTGCTTGAGCACCTGAAACTTGCCGATGGGCTTACCGAACGCTTCACGCTCCTTAGCCCACCTCATCGACTCTTCCAGCGCCAGCTGGGAAGTCATGTTGGCCATCAGCGCCAGCGACAGCCGCTCGCTCTGAAAGTTGGCCATGATCCCGGCAAAGCCCATGTTTTCCACACCAATCAGGTTCTCAACCGGAACTTTGCAGTCATCGAAGAACAACTCGGCGGTATCTGACGCCCACCAGCCCATCTTCTTCAGAGAGCGGCCGACGGTAAAACCAGGCGTGCCCTTCTCAATCAGCAACAAACTGACGCCGCCGAAGCCTTCACCACCGGTGCGCACCGCCACGGTGTAATAGTCCGCACGCACACCGCTGGTGATAAAGGTTTTGCTGCCACTGACGCGGTAGTAGTCGCCCTCCTTCACCGCGCGAGTTTTCAGGCTGGCAACATCAGAGCCACCGCTGGGCTCGGTAACGGCCAAGGCCATGATCTTCTCGCCACTCAGCACCTGTGGCACTACGCGATCACGCACAGCCGGTTTGGCCCACTTGAGTACTGGCGGCAGGCCGATATCCAACGAACCCAAGCCCGCGACTAAGCCGCCAGAGCCGCAACGCATCAGCTCTTCACTGACCGCCACTTTGGCGAATAGATCGCCCTCGTGGCTGCCGCCAAACTGCTCGGGGTAACCGATGCCCAAGATGCCGGCAGCACCGGCCTTGGCATACAGCTCACGAGGGAAGCTCTCCGCCTCCTCCCACTCGGCCACGAATGGCAAGATTTCCCGCTCGACAAAGCGGCGTACCGAGTCGCGCAGCAGTTGATGGTCAGCGTCGAAATATTCTTGATAAACAGGCATGAGTTAGCTCCAGGCAATATCGCCAGACCTTACCAAGCGCTTGCTTGGTATTCAAGCCGCTATTTCTGCCAGCCCTGCCGGCGTTTTAGCCGCCAGTGCTACGAGACTCAGGCGCCCATGGGCCTGCGACCAGACAACGCGTGAGCCAGAGTGCCGCCGTCAACCATTTCCAGCTCACCGCCTAAAGGCACGCCATGGGCAATGCGGGTCAGGGACAAACCATGCCCCGCCAGCATCTGGGCAATGTAGTGAGCAGTGGCTTCGCCTTCAACGGTCGGGTTGGTGGCCAGAATGATCTCGCTAAATGCTGCCTGCTCGATGCGCTCTAGCAGTAGTGGAATTCCGATCGCCTCAGGCCCCAAGCCATCCAATGGCGACAAGTGACCTTTGAGCACAAAGTAACGACCGCGATAGCCGGTTTGCTCGACAGCAAACACATCCAGCGGCCCTTCTACTACGCACAGCACCGAATCATCCCGCCGCGGATCGTCGCACTGCGGGCACAGCGGGTCTTCGCACAACGTACGGCAGCGCTGGCAATGACCAACTCCTTCCATCGCCGTGCTCAACGCATGAGCCAAGCGCATGCCGCCACTGCGATCGCGTTCCAGTAGCTGCAAGGCCATACGTTGCGCAGTTTTTTGCCCAACACCGGGCAGAATGCGCAGCGAATCGATCAATTGGCGGATCAGCGGGCTGAAGCTCATCGGGTTTACCAGGAAAAGGGAAAAACGTTTAAGAGTTCACTTGCTGCAAGTGGCGATCAGACCTAGTGCAGAACAAGGCACAACTCGGCCCGGGCAGCAGAATTTACTGGGTGTAAATGAGCATGCTCGGGCCGAATTGCATCGCCGCTATGTGCTGCGGCTGGAGGCGGCGCTTAGAAAGGCATTTTGAAGCCGGGTGGCAACTGCATGCCTGAGGTCACACCTGACATTTTATCTTGGCTATTGGCTTCGATCTTACGCACGGCATCATTGACGGCCGCAGCGATCAGGTCTTCGAGGATTTCCTTATCTTCCTGCATCAGGCTGTCATCCAGGCTGATACGCTTAACGTCGTGACGACCAGTCATCACCACGCTAACCAAGCCAGCACCGGACTGACCCGTGACTTCGGCATTGGCCAACTCTTCCTGCATCTTCTGCATTTTTTCTTGCATCTGCTGGGCCTGTTTCATCAGACCGGCCATGCCACCTTTCATCATGGGATTACCTCAATACTTTGCGGGCTATATCTGTGTGCTGCCGTCACTGCGGCACACGCTGTTTAGGTTAAACCTGCGGCGACAACGGCTCAGGCCGCAGCGCCATCTACCGGCACAATACTCTCGGCGCGAATCGTCGCGGCAAATTGCTGCTGCAGCTGCTGAATCAGCGGGTCAGCATGGATCGAGGCTTCGGCCTGCGCCTGACGCTCACCACGTTGACGCGCTGCCGCCTGAGCTGGGGTTTCCTGCTCAGGCTTGCACAGTTGGATGTCCAAATTAATGCTGCGCCCTTGCAGCTGGTTAAGGGCATCGTTAATCCGCCGCTGCTGACTGGAATTGAACAGCGCACCCTGCGCAGGATCCAAGTGCAGCAACCAATTATCGCCCTCCACCGCCATAAGGCTGCAATTGGCCGCGATACTGCCGGTCAGCCCGCTTAGGCCCAACTGGCCAAACAACTCCAGCCACTGCGCAGCCAAGCCCGTAGCAGGTAATGCAGCCGGCATAACGCTATCAACCAAGACTTCGGGCTGCTCTGGCAGCGTATCCATATAGGCATAAGCGCTGTCATCGGCTATTTCATAATCGTATTCCGGCGCGCTGTCTTCATCCTCATCCGCCGCGACTTCTGGCACAGAAACTACCGGTGCGAAGCTCGTTGCCGCCGCAGCGACTGCTAGTGACTGAACCTCTGGCTCGACAGCGACCTCTGCGACCACCAACGGCTCATTCCATGGCAGATCAACTTCGATCGCTGGCGCATTTGCGGGCGTTGCTGCAGCGCCGCTGGCCGGTGATTGAGACGCAGCGGCTTCTGGCTCGCCGACATTCGCCGCCTGAACCGGCTCAGGTATAGCTGCAATCGTTGCCGCCACAACTGGCGCAGCCGGCATAGCTGCAGCTACAGACGTAAGCTCCGGGATCGCCGCTGCCGTAACGGGGGCAGCGGCCACGGGGTTGGGCTTGGAATCAGTGGTGGCCGGGCTGATCCCTAACGGCTTTAGTGCCCCCCTAGGTGGCTGACCGCTATCTGCTGGACGGAAGGCCAACATACGCAGCAAGACCATTTCAAAGCCACTGCGCGGATCCGGTGCCAAAGGTAGATCGCGTCGGCCGATAAGACCCATCTGGTAGTAAAACTGCACATCTTCGGCGGGCAAGGCTTGCGCCAGCGCCAGCACCCGGTCGCGATCGCCCTGACCATTGTCGACCGCATCTGGCAGCGCCTGAGCAATTGCTACGCGGTGCAAAACATTAAGAATTTCAGCCAGTACGCCTGCCCAGTCCGGGCCTTGCTCAGCTAAATGGCGTACCGCTTCGATCAACCCGCGTGCATCGCCTTCGAGTAAGGCTTGCAGCACGCCATACACTTGGCCATGGTCGAGAGTGCCGAGCATCGCCCGTACATCGGCAGCCAACACCTTGCCCTCACCGAAGGCAATGGCTTGATCGGTCAAGCTCATGGCATCGCGCATCGAGCCATCGGCGGCACGGCCCAG
>RCMZ01000004.1_pt1 | contig 236973 bp, 223 predicted proteins | sample 2041141 | NCBI WGS metagenome assembly RCMZ01 (sample SAMN09708263, study PRJNA481090) | Wastewater metagenome, whole genome shotgun sequencing project. | biome: sewage; isolation source: Davis station wastewater (DW) | place: Antarctica: Davis Station | collected 2010-03-01 | reverse complement strand
ATCTTGGTCTAAAATACAAAACGCCTGATGCAGTACATCAGGCGTTCTTTACCACTTAAATCCGTCAACCTATTTTAGGACGGGACACCAGCACATTAAAAAAGTAACCGTCTGAACCAATTCAGCCTGTATGCCACTCGATTACCAGGCCAGCATCATGTGGCTGCGCCTGCATGCTGGCTGTGACACCGATACCGGGCACCAGCGCCAGCTCGTCATCCAGATAGATCAGCGGTAGTTTTTGACGCTCCCAAGGCGGAATACCCGCTTCCTGCAACAGATGCTTCAGGGTGCGTGTTGGTCTCTGTGCATCCGGCTTGAATCGCTCGCCACCTTCGCGGCTGACAATCCTCAGTTTATCAATGCCCAGCCGTTCAAAAGCCAGGCCCTGCCCGGTTTTTTTCTCGAAAGTCAGACGGCTGCCATCCGGCAGTTCCAGCTGCGGTTGGCCTGACCACAACAGGGAGAAAGGCGCACTGTCGCAACGGTATTCGACATAAACCTCGTTCCGGAATCGCCTCAAGTGTGCATCAGAACCGATTTTGACACTGATGACGGCGTCGGCGCGCGCACTCAGCAGCTGATTAAGCATTTCTTCCAAACGCGCTGCATTCGGCATATCCAGCTGGTTCAAAGACAACCACCAGCGCAACAGATTACGGCCCCGCGGCAGACTGAGTTTTTGCAGGCAATCCAGCGGCAGCCGTTGTCGAGTTTCGCGCAATGACAAAGCGCTGCAAGTTGCGTCGATCTGAGCCAGGTCATCCAGCAGATCAGCACTCTCAGCCATATGTCCGGCAGTTCTTGCCAACACCTTTTTTGCACTTTTGAATCTGGCTTCGATCAGGGGTATAAGGTCATGTCGCAAATAGTTACGGTCATAGCGACAGTCCAGATTGCTCTCATCTTCAATCCAGCTCAATTGACGTGCTGTGGCGTATTGAAGCAATTCTTCGCGGGTAACATCAAGCAGTGGACGCAGCAGACGACGCTCCTTGTCTATCATGGCCATTGCAGCCAGACCCTTGACCCCAGAGCCGCGGAGCAATTGCAGCAGCAAGGTTTCGGCCTGGTCATCCTGGTGGTGCGCAAGCACGACATAATCAGCAGCTGCGCCCAGCAGGGCCTGATAACGCGCCTGGCGCGCAGCAGCCTCAATACCGGCACCACTGTCCCGAGCAACCTCTACACGGGCGATTTGCAAGGGTATATTCAAATCTAGACAGGTTTTTTTGCAGAAGGCAGCCCAGTCGTCGGCATTCGGACTTAATCCATGATGTACATGCATGGCCTGCAGCTCAAAACCGAGAGAGGGCCGATGTTCGACGAGAAGATGCAGCAATACACATGAATCAAGACCGCCACTGAAGGCCAGCAGGAGACGCTGGCCGGGTTCAATTGTGCTCCTGATGCAATCAGCCATCTTGACAGCAAGCTGACAGACATCTGAATCTGCGGTCTGCGGTCTCGCTTTTGGCTTTACAGAAGAATCGCGCTGCTTGGACAAACCAAGATTCAGCCTGTTAATACCACAATTAACTGAGGCATTACTTGCTGGCGACTTCTTTGAACTTACCGTAACTCATAAGCTTGTCGATACGAGCTTCCAGTAAATTGGGAATCGATTTTGCCTGCAATCTGCCCAGTTCATCGATCAATGCTCTACGCAGGGTTTGCATCATTGCCTCGGGATCGCGATGCGCACCACCCAAAGGTTCGCTAACCACACGATCAACCAGGCCCATGGTTTTCAGTCGGCTGGAAGTGATTGCCAGCGTCTCGGCAGCGACAGAGGCTTTATCGGCGCTCTTCCACAGAATCGAGGCACAGCCTTCAGGAGAAATTACGGAATATGTCGAGTATTGCAGCATCATCAGGTGATCGACAACACCCAAAGCCAATGCACCACCTGAGCCACCCTCGCCAATAATGACGCCAATGATAGGCGTCTTCAATTCAGCCATCACATACAGATTGCGCGCAATAGCTTCAGACTGGCCACGCTCCTCGGCCCCGATACCAGGATAGGCCCCCGGCGTGTCGATCAAGGTGATGATGGGCAAACCGAATTTTTCGGCCAGTCGATACAAGCGCAGGGCCTTGCGATAGCCTTCCGGACGCGGCATACCGAAGTTGCGGTACTGTCGCTCTTTGACATCGCGCCCCTTCTGGTGGCCAATCACCATCACCGGCTGGCCTTCAAACCTCGCCATCCCGCCGACGATCGCTGCATCGTCAGAATAAGCACGGTCACCATGCAATTCTTCAAAATCGGTAAACAGGCCCTGGATGTAATCCAGGGTATAGGGACGCTGCGGATGGCGAGCAACCTGGGAAATTTGCCAGGCTGTGAGCTTGCCGTAAATATCCTTGGTCATTGACTGGTTTTTTTTCTGTAATCGGCCGATTTCCTCGGAAATATCGACGGCAGAATCTTCCTGCATATAACGCAGCTCTTCGATTTTTGCTTCCAGTTCGGCGATCGGTTGTTCAAATTCCAGAAAACTGGTTTTCATTGGGCATACCTTTAATGCGAATATCACGAATTATAGTGGATTCAGACCAGGGTCTGTTAATTCTAAACCTGCAAATTTCAGGGTTGTCATAACCTAGTTGTAGAGCACTCTGACATTGTCTTCGCTCAGCCATCGGCGCAGTCCGGAAAGCAGCTCATCATGCAACTCGACTCGCCAGGAATCGCCTAACATCAGCTCAACACGCGCACCGTCATTATGATATTCAACCTTGACGGCGCAACCTCTGCGCTCGTCAGACTGCGCGCGGTGACAATAAGGCGCAAGAATCTCCTTCAATTTTTTTGCATCAGACTGGCCGTTACAGGAGATCTTCAACATGCTGGCATGGGCGCTCCTTGCCGCCGACAGATCGTAAAGCTTGCGCACATTGACCCGGATGCCGCCGCTGAAATCATCATTGCTGACACGCCCCTCAACAACCAGCAACATATCCTCTTTAACCAGATGCTGGTTCTGGTTTAGCAACTCATTGCCGACCACAATTTCAATGCGCGCCGAGGTATCATCCAGAGTAACAATAGCCATTTTTCCACGACTAGTCATGCGAATACGGATACCGGTGACCACGCCCGCAAGCAGCTGAGGCTGATCCTGCGGCGAGAGTGAAGCCAGGTTGCCGCGCACAAAACTTGAGATCTCCTTCTGAAAACCCAGATAAGGATGGCCGCTGAGATAAAAGCCCAACGCCGCCTTCTCCTGCTGCAAACGTTCGGCTTCAGTCCACTCATCCACCACTGGCAGCACATGCGCAACACTGTCCGAAAGAGCGCCAAACAGGTTGTCCTGGCCACTGGCTGCACCACTCTGCTCTGCCGCGCTGATGGCAATGCTGACTCCCGCCAGCAAGGCTGCGCGGTTAGGCTGCAGCTTGTCGAATGCACCGGCACGAATCAGCGATTCAATCACACGCCGGTTGACCTTGCGCAGATCCAGCCTCTGACAGAAATCGAACAGATCCTTGAATGGACCATCTGCCTCTCTCGCTGCTAATATCACTTCAATAGCAGCCAGGCCGGTACCCTTCACCGCGCCCAAGCCATACAGGATCTGTTTGTCATTGACAGGCTGAAAGCGGAAACCGCTCTGATTGATATCAGGCGGCAAGACTTCTATGCCGTTCTGCACGCAATCATCATGGAAGATATGCACACTGTCGGTATTGTTCATGTCGGCAGACATGGAGGCTGCCAGGAATGCAGCAGGGTAATGCGCCTTAAGGTAGGCAGTATGATAAGCGACCAGTGCATAAGCCGCGGCATGTGACTTATTGAAGCCGTAGCTGGCGAACTTCTCCATCAGGTCAAAGACTTCCTCCGCCTGGCGTGCCGAGGTGCCGTTCTTGACCGCACCTTCGACGAAGATGGAACGTTGTGCATCCATCTCTTCCTTCTTCTTCTTACCCATCGCCCGTCGCAGCAAGTCAGCACCGCCCAGACTATAGCCGGCCACCACCTGGGCAATCTGCATCACCTGTTCCTGATAGACCATAATGCCATAGGTCTCTTTCAGCACAGATTCAGTTGCCGGATGCGGGTATTCGACACGCTGCATCCCATGTTTGCGGCGGCAGAAATCGGGAATCAGGTCCATCGGGCCAGGCCGATAGAGCGCGACCAGAGCGATGATGTCCTCGAAACAGTCAGGCTTGGCCTGCCGCAGCATATCTTTCATACCACGTGATTCCAATTGGAATACTGCTGTGGTGTTGGCAGCTTTCAACAAGTCAAAGGTAGGCCTGTCATCGAGCGGCAGGGTTTCAAATGCAAGAGGCGGCAGATCTTGCGCAGCACGTTGACGATTGGCATTTTCCAGCGCCATGTCGAGAATGGTGAGCGTGCGCAGTCCGAGAAAGTCGAACTTGACCAGCCCGACAGCTTCGACGTCGTCCTTATCGTACTGGCTGACCAGGCTCTCGCCGCCGGGCTGGCAATAGACAGGGGAAAAATCGGATATCTTGCCGGGAGAGATCAGCACCCCGCCGGCATGCATGCCAATGTTACGTGTCAGTCCCTCCAGCCGTAGCGCGAGCTCCATCAGTTCGCGTACTTCCTCTTCCTGCTCGAAACGCTCTTTTAGCTGCGGCTCCTTCTCCATCGCGGCTGGCAGAGTGATGCCGAGCTCATTGGGAATCAGTTTGGCAATGCCATCGACGAAATTGAACGGCAGATCCAGCACGCGGCCGACGTCCCGAATCACGGCCTTGGCAGCCATGGTCCCGAAAGTGGCGATCTGGGAGACTGCATCCAGTCCATATTTCTTTTTCACGTAATCGATGACCCGATCACGGCCTTCCTGGCAGAAGTCAATATCGAAGTCGGGCATGGAAACCCGTTCCGGATTGAGGAAGCGCTCGAACAACAAGGCATACTGCAAAGGGTCAAGATCGGTAATGCCGAGACTGTAAGCGACGACAGAGCCCGCGCCGGAACCACGGCCGGGGCCAACCGGCACGCCATTGTTTTTGGCCCAGTTAATAAAATCTGCCACAATCAGGAAATATCCAGCGAAGCCCATCTGGATGATCACACCGACTTCAAAATCCAGTCTGGCCTGATAAGCTGCTTCCTTTTCTGCACGCAGCTGGCTATCCGGGTAAAGCATATGCAGACGCTTTTCCAGCCCTGCCCTGGATTCTGCAACCAGGTAATCTTCCAGGGTCTCGCCGCCGGGGGTTGGAAACTGCGGTAAATAATTCTTGCCCAAGGTCAACACAAGATTGCAGCGCTTGGCAATCTCCACACTATTGCTCAATGCGGAAGGAATATCAGCGAACAGAGCCTGCATTTCTGCTTGAGTCTTGAAATACTGGTCCGGCGTAAAGTGCTGGGGGCGACGCTTGTCGGCCAGCACATAACCTTCCGAAATGCACACGCGAGCTTCATGTGCCTTGAAGCCGTCTGGCTCAATAAACTGAATCGGGTGCGTTGCAACTACAGGCAACTGCAGCTCGGCGGCTAGCGCCATGGCACGAGTAACGTACTGCTCCTGCTGGGCATGACCACAACGTTGCAGCTCTATATAGAAGCGGTTGGGGAAAAGTTTGGACCATTCCAGCGCATATTGGCGCGCCAGTTGCGCGTTTGACTGCAACAATGCCTGACCAACATCACCCGCCATGGCACCTGAAAGCAGTATCAGACCATCTGTCCCCGACGCTTCCAGCCAGGCGCGCTTGATTTCTGCTCGGCCTCGATACTGATTATGCAGATAAGCCTGAGTCAACAGCTGACAGAGCTTAAGATAGCCCGCCTGCGTCTGGCACAACAGCAGGATGCGGGATGGCTGATCACGATTCGATTCGTTTTCCAGCCAGAGGTCGCAGCCGAGAATGGACTTGACGCCTTGACTGCGTGCTTCTTTGTAGAATTTGACCGCTCCAAACAGATTGCTGAGATCAGTCAAAGCCAATGCAGGCATTTGATCAGCAACTGCATGCGCTACGTATTCGCCGATACGCACAGTGCCGTCTACAATGGAGTACTCACTGTGGCATCGCAGATGAATGAATGAGGGTTGTTGCATACGACCCGATTTTACCTGATTAGAGCTGGCTAGTAGCCGCTTACCAGACAAGGATTTTAATCCCGCATCAAATCAACACACTAGCTGTCTGCTTTATCAGCCAGCCATTGACTGTCATCTATGACGATACAGCTGCCTCACCCAGTTGGATATTAATTTCCGCTAGTAAATCATCATCTTGCACAGGTTTACCCAAGAACGCATTCACGCCAATTTCTTTTGCATGACTTTGATGTTTCTCGGCAGTGCGTGAGCTGATCATGATAATCGGGATATGCGCAGTATCGGCATCACCACGCACGTTTCTGGCGAATTCAAAACCATCCATACGCGGCATCTCGATATCCAGCAAAATGATATCCGGCCTGTTTTCCTGCAGCAATTGCAAGGCATCCATACCGTCCTTGGCCGTGATCACCAAGTATCCTTCACGATCCAGTGTGCGACTCAGCACCTTGCGCATGGTCAGCGAGTCATCCACTACCATCACTGTCGGTTTAACGACCACAGGCGCTTCTGCTTCCAGCATTTTGGCGTGGCTGACAATAATCACTTCCCGATTAGCCATCTGCACAGGGTTCACAATCAAGATGATTTTACCGTCACCCATCACAGTCGCCCCGGTAATGCCCGGCACACGGGCAAGTTGCGGCCCGATGGGCTTCATCACAACTTCCTGGTTACCGATAATCTCATCGACGTGCAGGGCGATACGGTTGGTACCGCTTCTCAATAACAGAATTGGAGTGTAGGCCAGCTGCTCCGGTTCGGCATCCACTTCACCGACCAGCCTGGAGAAATAGTGAATCGGATATTCCCTGTCTGCCCAATGGATAGCTTTGGCTTCATATGCTGCAGCCAGTGGTGCGGCCTTCAGCTTTTGCAACTGTTCCACCATAATGGATGGCAAAGCATACAAGTGTGTGCCCGATCTCACCAGCACCACCTGAGCGACAGACAATGTTACAGGCAGGTAAATGGTAAAAACCGCGCCACGTTCCGGAGAGTTGACCACTTCAATACGGCCACCCAGTCCGGTGATATCACCGCGCACGGCGTCGAGACCGACGCCGCGTCCGGAAATCTGCGTCACATCGGTGGCCGTGGAAAAACCCGGCTCAAAAATCATAGCCATCAGACTCTGTTCATTAGTCTCCTGGTCCGGCAGGATCAGGCCGTTATGAATGGCCTTTTCACGGACCTTCTCCAGGCTGATGCCAGCGCCGTCATCGGCCACCATGATGATGATTTCATCATTCTCGCGCTTCACCTTGAGCTGCACATCGCCAGTCTCGGGTTTGCGTCGTTTTTTGCGCTCTGCCACAGTTTCTATACCATGGCCGACAGAGTTTCTTAACAGGTGCTCAAGCGGGGCGCCGATCTTGTCCAGCACGCTGCGGTCAATATCGACAGACTCGCCTTCAATCGATAATTCAACCGGTTTCTTCAACTCATGTGCCGTCTGCCTGACAATCCGGTGCAGACGTTCGGAGATGACCGAGAACGGCACCATCCGCACATCCATCAGACCGTATTGCAATTCGCGATTCATCCGGCTCTGCTGTTGCAACGCCGACTCGGTCTCATCCAGATTGCTCAACAGACCATTCTGGATAGTCGCAACGTCGTTGACGCTCTCGGCCATCATACGCGTCAGTTCCTGCAAGCGCGTAAACCGGTCAAACTCAAGCGGGTCGAATGCCTCCTGCGCTTCTTGCAATAAGGTCATACGTGACTGCATCTGACTTTCGGTTTCAATTTCCAGCTCACGCAGATAGCTGCGCAAACGAAAAACACTCTCGGTCAGATCCAGCGAGAAATGCTTGAATGACTGCATTTCCTGATTCATGCGTGATCGGGCAATACTAATTTCGCCGGCTTCGTTGATTAGCCTGTCCAGCACGTCTGCACGCAAGCGCAGGAACTGCGCCCGGCGATTACTGATGCCGGTGCCCTCATCCGCCTTGCGGCCGACAGTGGATTCTCCAGTCAACTCTTCGAGGAAAGTGCCAATCTTGTCCACATTCTGGAACAGGTCGTCGAAATCAACCGGCGTCACTGTCCTCTTCAGGGACTGGATGATACGGTCCTCCATGCTATGGACGACATTGCCCAATTCTGCCTGACCGGCCATGCGGGCACTGCCTTTGAGCGTATGGAGTGCGCGCTGCAGAGCATCAGGGTGACTACTCTCATCAGGCGTCCGGCGCCATGCGCGCAATTCATTACCGATCTGCGGTATCAGTTCGCGGGCTTCTTCGGTGAAAATCGTCAGCAGTTCCTGGTCCAGCGGGCTGCTTACCACGATGGAATCAGTGACATCCGCTTGTGCAATATCAAGCCGGGGGATTGTCTCTTCAGGAGCAACTGCAGTTTCAATTACTGGAGCAACCGTCTCTGGTTCAGCTACGTTATTAACCGGCGTTTCTAATGCAACCAAAAGACTGGCTTTTTCGGTAGCCTTTTTAAGCGCGGTCAGCAAAGCAGTGGCACGTTTCGGCTCCATCAGCGCTTCAACCTTGCCTATCATGTCAGAAAGTGATTTAACGACATTCCCTAACAAAATCAACGACTTGCTTTCCCAAGTACCTGGAAATACGTCCAGCCAATTTTCCAATGCGCGCGATAAGTCCGAAATGGATTTGAAGCCCGTCGCGCCAGAGTTACTGGCCAGTGTATGCGCTGATCGAATTAATGCGCTGCTTGGCAAGCCTGTCGGGCTAGACTCTAGTTTTGCATGCTCACTTTTGAGGGTCTCCAGGTGCTGCTTCGCTTCACCCAGGAAAATATTAAACAGCGCACGGCTGATTTTTCTGGTACCGCCGATCAGCACTTCTGCAGCTTCTGTAGCTGGTTTCTGACTGGATGAGTCCGTTTCCAGTGCCTGTGCTTCAGCCTGCCATTCCTTATACTCCGGCGCGCAAGCGCCCTTCTCCAGGAGCTCAGCAACCCAGCCTGAAAATGCTGCACTAGCTTTCTCGATAAAAGCCAGTTGGCTCATACTAGGCACCACGTCATTCTCGATGACAAAATTCAGCAGCTTTTCCACAGCCCAGGCAATTTCACCCAGTGCATCGAAACCTACGGTTCTCCCGCTACCTTTAAGTGTGTGATACCCGCGCCGGACCTCAGTCAAAGCCTCACGATCGGTGCGGTTAACGCGCAAGGTCTGCAGGTGTTGCGCGACACTGGCCAGGACTTCCTCAGCCTCAGCAATGAAGATCTCCAGTAGCTCTGGATCTACTTTTCTGGCTTTCGGTTTGTTTCCGGCCTTTTCAGCGTGCGCTTCTGCGATTGCAGTCAATGCGGTTTCTGCGGCACTCGGCGCTTCATCTGCAGATTGATTGTCAAGCGCAGTTTCCAGACGCAACAATGCAGCATCAAGCGCGACCAGCGACTCCGGTCGTATTCTCGGGAACTCGTCCACAAAGAAACCCAGCATGCTGAGACTTTCAGCCACCAACTCAAACTGCAGCTGCTCGGCTTCCTTAGTCAGCGCTGGTTTGTCATGGAAATGCTCGACCAGCCTGGCAGAAGCCGATGCAATCCTGGTTGGCGTGACCATATCCAGCATATCAAAGGCTGCCACAACCTGCTCAAGTGGCTTGCTCACTGCCTTCAAGACAGCCCGCTCTGCAGGGTTGCGGAAGAAGGTATCGAGGGACTGCTCCACCAGCAGAAGCGCATCCTTGATCTGCTGAGCCATTGCCAGCAGCGTGCCTTCATCCAGATGGCTGGAAATCGGTTCAGCAGAAACGTCTCCGCTCAATATATCTTGCAGATGCTGCGTGTGTTCCCGCATGTGCTGAGCAGATATGGGGTCAAACGCCTGCTGATTAGCCAAGACATCCTGTAGCAAATTGAGACTTGCAGCTATCTCAACATAGACCTGCTCCGGATATTTCTCAGGCTCATCCTGAACGGCGCTCGACAGGCCATGCAAGGTTTCAAACAGTTCCGGCAGCGCCGGCTCACTAAGCTGCTGCGAACCGAGTACAGCATCGCCAAGCTGATTAAGGAATACCGTCAGCTCCTGTTTATCGCCTTCAGCAATTGCCGCCCAACTGTTTTTCAGGTTGGCAACCAGTTCCTTGAGATTACTGAAAATCAGCAGATCTTCGTCACTGAGCTCTACCAGCGCCGTATCAGCTTCGCCACCCGGTGGCAGCAAGATATCCAGTTCAAACAGGGATTTCGCCTGTTTGATGCCTTCAGTCGAAGGCTCACTCTGGGCAATGTAAAACAGCAGTTCACGGAGCAGATTACTGCCAGGCTTGCTGCCACCCTGGGCCAGGCTACGCAGTTGCTGATCAATCTGGCGACAAAGCAGCTTGACTGAGCCGTAGCCGGCAATCGCTGGCTGACCCAGCGCTTCAGCAAACACGGTGGACAACCACCAGAAGGTTTTTTGCGCCGCCTGTTTCTGTGTTTTCTGCACGGCTTCCAGCGCTTCCCGCATGGCTTCCAGGCTTTCCGCACTGGAGGTTTTGAGCCAGTTCAACAATGCCGCCTGGAAGGCAACGCGCTGCTTACCGACCAATAAAGGAATCTTGTCTTCTTCTATATCATCAGTAGGGATGCTCTTCGGAACCCGGATAGATGTATCCGGGAAAAACAGTTCGGATTCCGTTACGGACTCCCCATGCAACCCAGCTAATGTCTTCAGCATGGGAAACAAGAGTAATGGCGTATCCGGCGAACCTCCCAGCAGTCTTTGCAAATAATGATCCAGCGTGTGGATAGCCTGCTTCAGCACATCAATGGTCTCGACGGAAGCTGGAACATTAGCTTTTTCCAGTTTGGCGATGACCTTCTCTATTTCAGCACAAAATCTTTGGCAGCCCTGCAGGCCAACCATGTCCAGTGCGCCACTAACCTGGAAAAGGTGCGTCTGGGAAAACCGTAATACCGAGGTATCGTCTGGGTTGGCCGCAAAAGACCCAAGATTCTCCAGTACACTTTTCAGCGCCTGACCAATCTCATCTTTTACCCAAGTGAGTGGCCCGATATCGAATTCTTCAGCCACAATTACCCCATATATTCATGATGATTTAGCGAGCTTCCGGACAAAGCCTCAAGACAACTTAAAACCAGCGACAGACCCGCGCAATTCTTCCGCCAAGCCGGTCAACTGACCAATCGAATTTGCAGTTGACTTGGTACCTTCGGTCGTCTGCGATGTAATATTCTGAATCTGCTGCATGTTTCGGCTCACCGTTGCAGCCGCTTCGGTCTGCGCCTCTGTCGCAATAGAAATCGCGCCAATCAGTTGTGCCAGGTTATTGGTAACGGTTTCAATTTCGTTCAGTGCCTGACCCGCAGCGTCTGACAGTCTGGCTCCTTCAACCACACCTTCAGTACTCTTTTCCATCGCGGCCACCGCGCTGTTCGTGTCGGTCTGAATGGTTTTCACAATCGCACTAATCTGCTTGGTCGCTTCAGAAGAGCGTTCAGCCAGCCGCTGAACTTCTTCCGCAACCACCGTAAAGCCGCGGCCCGCTTCACCGGCTGACGCCGCTTGAATCGCCGCATTCAACGCCAGGATGTTGGTCTGTTCGGTAATGTCGGAAATCAGCTCCACGATTTCACTAATTTCCTGGGAGCTCTCGCCCAGGCGTTTAATACGTTTGGAAGTTTCCTGGATCTGTGTACGAATTTCATTCATGCCGGCAATCGTGTTCTGCACCGCCTGCGCGCCCTGCGTCGCCACCTGCAAAGAGCGCTGCGCCACCTGGGAAGCCTGACCGGCGTTACTGGACACTTCCAGAATCGAGCGCGTCATATTGTTAACCGCTTCACCTGTGTCAGTAATCTGCTTGGACTGTTCTTCCGCAGCAGCCAATAGTGAACTGGAAGTTTCCTGCGCCTGCGCGGTTGCCTGATTCACCTGCTCGGTCGCACGGTTAATCTCGGTAACCAGATCCCGGAGACTATCAATCGTATAGTTAATGGAGTCAGCAATCGCACCAGTAATGTTTTCAGATACCTGCGCCTTAACGGTCAAGTCACCGTCAGCAAGGTCACCCATTTCATCCAGCAGGTTGAGAACCGCCTCCTGGTTTTCCAGGTTGGCTGCCTCAATTCTCTCAGAACGCAAATATTCCGCTTCTGCCTGCTTGCGACCGTTCACAACTATCATAACCAAGGCAATCAAACCGGCAACGAATGCGGCTATCAGCCAGCGTGTGGCCAGACTTGAGCGGTTATGAAGGTCGATGATTTCACGCGATGTAGCAAGAATGCCGTCACTCTGCGCAGCCAGACCCTCCATGACCGACTGGCTGGCGCCACCGCCAACCATGGGAGTCACCTGATCACGCAGTTTGTCCCAGGCAGCCCGCAGCTTATTCATGCTGTCGATGGAAGAGCCGCCGAATGTCTGCTCCATGGTAATAATACCTTGCGAAACACGTGACTCGGCGGCCTTGATGCGACTTGCAGCATACTGATCGCCCTGGTTCAGAAGTAACACATCGCGGACCATTTGCTGCACAAACACCTGCACGTCACCTACGCCCTTTGTAAAATCAGCGTCCTTGCGTGTCTGGGTAAATCCGAGCACCGCAGTTGCCGTACTCACAATGAATGCCAGCAAAATGAAAATCGGCAATAATCGTCGATCACCGGCCTCCGAGCCTGCAACCGGTTTAGCGGCTGGCTTGAACCAGGCTTTCAGCTTTACTACCAACTCGCCTATTTTTGCCTTATCGAGGGCCATCTGAATTACTCCCAAATATTAAGTATTGTTTGTTTTATGGTTAGGTACCGATTTTAAATATCATTCAACATCAGGCTGCAATCTGCATAAATTCATGCTGATTCAGCAACTTGCCAACATCCATTTCATGCCAGGTTTCATTGTTGGCATCTTTATATTGATTGACATACCAGGGAGCCTGTTCGCCAATGTCGTCCTGCTTGTCCATATCCTCCAAGGAACGCAGACCGACGAGACGCTCCACCAACAATCCCGCATTTGTATCGAATTTCGGGTGTGCCAGCAAAATACGGCTATCACTACTAATTCTTGTGGCAGGATAACCCAGATAGCTTGCCAAGTCGGTTAATGCGTACAGATTGCCACGGACATTGGCCACGCCCATGAACCAGGACTGCGTTTGTGGTACACGCATAATTTCCGGTAAAGGCAGAACCTCGCTCACGTCGTCCAGTGCAATTAGCCAGTTATAGCCGTTGATCGTGACACCGAGCCTGGAAACCGCCTTGGTATTAGCATTTTCAGCCGAGTCCTTGAGGCGGGCAAGAATGTCCTGCTGATACGCATGAAGATTAAGCTTGGCTCTGGCCATCTAGCCGAGTTCCTTGATTTTGCTCAGCAATACATCAGCTACCACTGGCTTGATGATACTGTCCTTCGCACCTTGCCTTAGAGCCCACATACGATCTGTAGCCTGTTCCTTGCCTGTGCAGACAATCACCGGAATATGTGCGGTCTGTGGATTCTTGGAGAGTGCCCGTGTTGTCTGAAAGCCATTTAATCCAGGCATAATCACATCCATCAGCACCATGTCAGGCGGCGTTTCTTCCACCTTGGCCAGACAGTCTTCACCGCTTACCGCGGCAATTACTTTATATCCCGCTGCTTCCAGTATCTCAGTCAGCAGGAATCGATCTGTCTCTGAATCATCAACCACCATAATTGTTTCTATAGCCATGAGTTAATCCGCCCCTTGTGATTGTGACCCTGAAGATGCATAAGTCTTGACTGCCTCTATCAGGGATTCCTTGGTGAATGGTTTGGTGAGGTATTGGTCGGAACCGACCATGCGACCGCGTGCACGATCAAAAACACCGTCCTTGCTGGACAACATGATGACCGGAGTTGATTTGAATCTTGAATTTCGTTTAATGAGGGAACAAGTCTGATAGCCGTCGAGACGCGGCATCATGATGTCAACGAAGATGACTTCAGGCAAATAAGTGGCAATTTTTGACAGTGCGTCAAATCCATCTTCAGCCAGTATCACTTCACAGCCAACTTGCTTAAGGAATATCTCAGCGCTACGACGGATGGTATTACTGTCATCAATCACCATCACCTTCACGCCATCTAGATTGTCTAGACTCACCCTGATCCCCTTTTTTATCGCCCCTCTGAAAGTACAGGGTGACGTATGTTTGTTGACACTATTCTATATAGAGATTTAATTTATGTGCAACATTGAAAAAAATAATAGCATTAAGTTGTCATTCTTGTAACAAAGGGGTTAAATTGATGAAAATTAATTGGATAGCTTTTGGGTAGTCTTCGCATTCACCCATAAAAATTATTCCTCATAACTATAGTTGATAATAAAAGCCGCGAAAAAGTCGGCCTCAAGGGAAAAAATCGTATGCTCATTCGTCAAGAATCCGTTTCTCCTAAAATGGCATTAAAGGATTTACCTGGTGCATCTCCTTTACCCAATGCCAATCTGGTTCTGGTATTTGGTTCGGTAAAACGTTTTACGGAAGGCAAACTTGCCAGCTTTCTCAAGAATCGTTATCCAACCGCTCAAATCATTGGCTGCACAACTTCAGGCGAAATCAATCCGAGTGGCGTTCATGACGATAGCATTCAAATCACTGCCATCCTTTGGGAAAAGACCATGCAGCGTGTAGCACACGTCAAGATGAGCGGTATGCAGAATTCCTTTGAAACCGCAGCCGGCCTTGCAAAACAGCTTGCTGCCGACAGTCTGCGGACCGTGCTTGTATTCTCCGACGGCCTGAATTCAAACGGCTCGGAACTGCTGCTTGGCTTCCAGAGCGTGTTGGGGGACATCCCGATTGTAGGTGGCCTGGCGGGCGACGGCGGTGCCTTTGTCAAAACCTTGCAGCTTTTCAACGGTGAAATTTCCGACAACCTGATGATTGCTATCGGCCTCTATGGCAATAGTCTGGTTACTTCAAGTGGTGCGCTCGGTGGCTGGAAACCTTATGGCCCGCCACGCAAAATCACACGTTCCGTCAAGAACGTGGTCTATGAAATGGATGGCAAACCGGCACTGCCGCTGTACCGCATGTATATCGGTGATGCTTACGCCAAGGGCCTGCCAGGCAGCGGCTTGAAATTTCCGCTGGCTATCATAGAAGAAGGTAAACGCGATGTTGAAAAGATCAGAACCTTGCTGGCGGTTGACCCTGCTAACAACAGCCTGACCTTTGCCGGCAACGTGGAAGAAGGCGAAACCGTTCGTTTATGCCAGACCAACCATGACCGCCTGGTAGAAGGTGCCGGCGGCGCAGCACACTTGGTGACTGACGGACTGAAACCTGGCGTAACCAATCAGCCCGGGCTGGCCCTTTGCGTCAGCTGTGTCGGGCGCAAGGGCGTAATGGCCGAACAGGTATCTGACGAGATCAAAATGGTACAACAGATACTCGGGCCACAAACCGTACTCACCGGCTTTTATTCCTATGGTGAATTGGCACCGCGCCCTAACACCACGGACAGCGTGCTGCACAACCAGACCATGACCATCGGTTACCTGACGGAGAATCTGATAGGGTGATAAACTAGCTAGCAAACTTCACTCTTCACTAAAGAAAACGCTCTCTAAAAGAGAGCGTTTTCCATTTGTACTTTCAATAACCATGCTTCAAAAAAGGAGATCAAAATGGCAACTGTAACGCTCAAGGGCAGCCCCGTCACAGTCGGTGGGAATCTGCTACAACCTGGTCAAAGCGCACCCGATTTCCAGTTGGCCGACGCCAAACGCAATCTGTTATCACTGGCCGACTTCGCAGGCAAGCGCAAAGTACTCAATATTTTCCCCAGTATCGACACACCGACCTGCGCCACCTCCGTACGCACTTTCAACCAGAAAGCCAGCGCGCTGAATAATACTGCCGTACTCTGCATTTCAGCTGATCTGCCGTTTGCACAAAGTCGTTTCTGTGGTGCCGAGGGTATCGAAAATGTGACCACGCTTTCCACCTTCCGCGACACTGCCAAATTCAGCAAGGATTATGGCGTACAAATCGTCGACAGCAGCCTGGCCGGTCTCACCGCACGCGCAGTCATCGTGCTGGATGAAAATAACAAGGTATTGCACAGCGAACTGGTGGGCGAAATCGCCGATGAACCAGACTATGATGCAGCACTGGCCGTATTGAAATAAACCGCGGACTTTACCATCAGCAGGGGGCGCTTATTCAGCGCCCTTTTTTATGCATCTGTTGATTGATCGTTTGCTTTTTGCACTGTCGCTGCCAGTAAAGGCAGGAGCATAAAAATGACTCCGACTCCACCTGGTCGTCCAATAGCAAAAATCAGCATTATTTCTTTTGCAAAAGTAGCTCGCAAAAAGGTTATGCCGATTTTTACTAAGACTGAATAACCATTATCGATATATTGGTATTGCATTTACATTGATATTTATTCAATAACGGTCGAAAAAGGACAGTGAACATGCAGCAGCCCAAAGAAGAGCGCTCACTTGAGCAGTTGACGAAGGAATTAAAGAAGGGTCCCGAGCATTGGAATATCGGCGGAGCATACGGCGGCTTTCAACAAGTCTCAGCGGCCAAGGCTGCGCTGGATGATCTTGGTGTCGAAGGCATCTCCTTCACTGTGTTCGATCAGCATTTCGGTATGAAGTGGGCGGGCGGGCGGCCCCATGCCTTTGCTGCCGGCCAGACCAAAGAAACGTTCGCTCGCCTCGTGGAAGAATACAATCGCCGCGGCATCCAGTTCAATCTTGTCTTCAGTAATCTGTTTATTGAGGAACAGCACCTTGGCGACAAACGCTGTAATTGGATGCTGGAACATTGTTGTCGTTCCGGCAATGGTGTGATTATCGCGAGCCACGTGTTGGCACGCCATGTGCGCAAAAACTTTCCCGACTACCGCCTCGTGCACTCGCTGACACACTTTAACAAGGATCCTGCCTATTACTATGAACACAATGATCTGTATGACGTGTTCGTCCTGCCGCCGCATCTCAACTACCGTACGCAAGTACTGAAGGAAATGCTGGAGAAGCTTGGCCCGGAGAAGATCGAAGTCCTGGTGAATGAAACCTGTTTTCGCGAATGCAATATCCGTCAAGAGCACTATGACCTCATCAGCAAAGCCTGTTTGGAGGACGACTGGGATCTGTGGGAACAGCTGTCCAACGGTTATTGCCAGCACGCGCACGCAGAGCGCTTCATTCGGATTGGTGAAGCCAAAAACGTTAAGCGCATCAAGAACTTCACTCTCTCTCAAGAGGAAGTCGATGGCCTCAAGGCGCTCGGCATCCAGAACTTCAAGCTCGCCAACCGGCAAGTACCGAACCAGCAATTTGGGAAGTGGATGGACTACTATCTGTTTGACCGGCTGGGTCTCTCGACAACGCTCTACGTCTACGAGAACTACTTCAAGCCTGCCGCTTATTTTGCAGGGCGGTAGTGTAGCGTTTCGGATCAGTTCGTGTACGGTGTGGCGCTAGCGAACATACCCTGACGAGCTTGAGATCGTCGGACAGGAATCAAGAACAGCGATGACTGGGCTGATTGCCCGGTCATCACCGGTTCAATCTTCGTATGCCGTATATTTTGCGTTACTGCCTTTTGCCTTCTCCACCGGATACTTCTGTGCATTGAGGCCGATCTTGCGGTTGGCCGCTTCGATCAGGTCGATACCGGTGACTTCGGCGATACGCAGCAAATAAACAAAAGTATCGGCCAGTTCGTGGGCGACCTGCTCGCGTTTTTCATCATCCAATTGATGACTTTCTTCCAGTGTATCCCACTGAAAATGTTCGACTAGTTCAGCCGCCTCGACAATCATGGCCATGGCGAGATTCTTTGGTGAATGGAACTGATCCCAGTCACGTTCCTTGACGAATTGATTGATTCTTGCACGTAACTCAGCCAGCGAATCACTCATGATTTCTCTCTCCGGTTCGACCCCGCCACCATTCTGATTTCGAACAGTCGACATTCCAGCGGGCCGTTGAAAAGCGGCGTACGTTTGGAAGGCGACAGCCGCATCAGCTTGGGCAATCGGATGTCGTTAGTCAGAAAATAAGTATTCCATCCGGAGAATCGGCGTTTGAGTGCTTCCGCCATTTTCGGGTAAAGCGCCGCCAACTCATCGTCTTCACCGATACGGATGCCGTAAGGTGGGTTGGCGATCATGATGCCGTTTTCGGCAGGCGCCGGCACTGCCGTCATATCGACATGGCTGAGTTGTACGGCATCCAGCAGACCGGCCTGCTTGAGATTCTCACGACTGACGCGCATAGCACGTAAATCGGCATCGCTGCCGTATATCTTTTGAAAACTCACCGGCTTGGCTCTGCTCAGCACTTTCTGTCTCAACTTTTCCCAGCCCGTAGCATCAAAATTCTTCAGCTTTTCAAAACCGAAATGGCGGCCGTTACCCGGCGCAATATCCAGTGCCATCATCGCAGCTTCCAGCAAGAAGGTACCGCTGCCGCACATGGGGTCAAGCAGCGGGGTGCCAGGCTGCCAGCCAGACAAGCGGATGATACCAGCGGCCAAATTTTCACGCAGAGGCGCCTCGACGCTCGCCCGGCGCAAACCGCGCTGATAGAGCGGGTTGCCCGAGGTATCAATATAAAGCTGATAGTCCTCAGCGACCAGATAGGCGTGAACACGCACATCGGGCTCTTTAGTGTCGATATAGGGACGGCTGTTGACGACCTGGCGGAAGCGATCACAAATCGCATCCTTGATTCTCAGTGTGGCAAATTCCAGGCTCTTCAAAGGGCATTTGACCCCGGTGACCTTCACCATAAAGTCGCATTTAACACCGAACCATTGTGGCCAGTTGAGTTTGAATACCGCCTGATACAGATCATCTTCGTTGGCGTAACGACCACTGCTCACCTGCCAGAGAATGCGCGTAGCAATGCGGCTTTCAAGATTGGCCTGATAGCAGACCAACATATCGCCGCTAAATCCGACACCACCGTCAGTCGGTTTGATATCCCTGGCGCCGAACTCAGCCAGTTCACTGACGAGCAAGGCTTCGAGGCCGCGAGGACAAGTTGCAAAAAATTGATTCAAGTGGTTTCTTTCTGGTGAACGCCCAAGAACAGACGATGGTTACTACAGGGATTCCGCTCGCGTAATTGCTCGACAAAATCCAGAAATTCGATCTGGCTCTCCGCTTCCAGGGCCTTTGCCCGCTCGCGCAGACTAGCCCAGCGCAAATCATCCGGCTCACGCTTAAAACCGAATACCAGAATATTGCCTGGCCGCCCCGTAACCAGTACCAGCACACGGCCATCAAAACTTTGCTCTATGCGCTGCAGATAAACATCAAATCGCTTGTCGCTACCCCAAAGATTGGCGATCAGAAGACCTTCCTGCGCCAGCGCACTGGCGCAATGATCAAAAAACATCTGCGTACTGAGTTCATCCGGCAACCCGTGGCTACTGTAGGCATCCAGAAACAATACATCGGCGGTTTCAGGGTGGCTGGCGATATACTCGGCGCCATCACCTTCGATAATCTGCAAGCGCTGGTCATCTTGCGGCAGGGCAAAATGACTGCGTGCGATACGAATCACCTGCGGGTTGATTTCAACCACACGCTGGTGAATCTGAGGCAGATGATGATGGATGTATCTGGCCACAGAGCCTCCACCCAAACCAATACCTAGCAAGGTTTTGGCCTGAGGCATAAATAGCTGAAACATCATCACCGCACGCGTATAGCGCAATTCCAGCGCTGCCGGGCTGTTGATACGCATAGCACTCTGCACCGTATCATTACCAAGATGCAGGTAGCGCACACCATCGCTCTCACTGACATCGACGCTGGTCTCATCCACAAATTTTCGATGTATGCTACGCGCAAGCCTATGGCCGATTCGAAACATGCCTAGATTTCCTCCTCAAGCAGCTCTGTTGTTTGCGGCTCAGTTACGGCTTCAACATGCAAGAATCTGGTATCAAGTTCCATCAACAAGGTATCAACCCGTTTAATCTGCAGACGCACCCGGGTACCAACCGTTAATTCCGGCAGGCTGTAGACTTTCGTGATGTAAGGCACGATATCCAGTCGCACCAGGTTTTCGCGCCAGACGGTCGCACTGACTTCTTCCAGCTTTTCCTGTAACAGATACTGCAGGCACCAGTAGCGCTCCATGCGTGTCTGAAATTCATTATAAGCATTATAAGTGAGGTCGAACTGGCGCATGATATCGGTCAGCAAGCTGGCTGGCTGTGCCTTTTCCGGCGCTTGCAGGACGGCAATCAACTGGCGTTGGTTAATCAGATCGACCGCACGGCGCAAGGGTGAAGTGCACCAGCTATATTGGGCAACTCCAAGCCCCTGATGCGGCTCGGGCTTGACCGTCATATAAACTTTACCGCTGCTTTGCGCGCGATAGATACCAGCGATTTTGTGCTCTGCCAGCATGCCTCCCCAGTGCGAGTTGGCTTCTATCATCAGTTCCGCCACCAGCTTGTCCAGCGGCGAACCGCGCTGACGGTTGATGATACGGACGATGCCGTCTTCCACATAAAAATTGTAGTCGATCTGCGGTGCACGATTAGGGTCATATTTGCCGCGTGCTTTTTCCAGCGACTCCCCCAGGCGGAACAGTGCCATCAGTCTGGACCAATAAGGATGGCCACTGTCGCTTTCCAGCGTGTCCTCGTTGAAATAAGGGTCGAGGGTATCATGACGCAGATTTTCTGCAATGTGTACCAATTCCAGCCTGGTACTACGCTGCACAATGGTCAAATCCTGTGCCACTTCCAGATAAAGCGACAGAGCCGGACGCCACTCACCCGCATTCAGGCTGAATGGCAAGACAGCCGCCTCGGGCAGCATGGTGATCTTGTGCCCCGGCATGTAAACCGTAGACAGTCGATGCAGCGCCACCTGATCCAGCACGCTGTCCGGCGTAATACCGGTTGCAGGTGCCGCAATATGGATACCGACCAGGGTATTGCCGTTATCCAGCGTCTGCATCGAAAATGCGTCGTCAATCTCGGTGGTCGTGCTGTCATCGATACTGAAGGCGGCTACATCGGCTTCAGGCAGATCAGCCGGCATCACAGGCAACTCGAATTCAGGAAAATCCGAACCTTTGGGGAAATATTCGCGCAGAAACGCCCCCAGATGGTAGTCATGGATGGAGGGTATTGCACCACAATCGGCCAGCAGCCTGATGTGATTCAGGTTAAGCTCACTCGCCGCCTGTTCCAGCGTTTTCCACTCAGGTGAATTCTTGTCCGGTGCATAGAGCAATGTCTCGACCTTGTCGCCGAACTCCTCGGGCAACTCATGATTCTTCAATTGCTCGCCCCAGGCCGCCATGCGCTCAGCCAGCAGGCGTTTGCGCTCCAGCGCAGCAAGTGCGGCCTTGAGTGTTTCTGCAGGGGCAGCCTTATAACGGCCTTTGCCTTTGCGGTAAAAATAAACCGGCGCACCATGCAGACTGAGGGCGACTGCGGCAGCCTCCGTTGCCGTCGGTTTGCGACCATAGTAATCCGCAGCCAGGTCTTCAAAACCAAATTCCGGCTCACCACAACATTCCCAGAGAAAGTCGGTATCGTGCGTTTCAGCCTCCGCCTGTGCGGCCTCGATGAAGCCGGTCATGGCTAATTCGAAACGCAGCAATACATTGGCAGTCTTGATTTTCGAGCGCTTGCCGCTCTGTGATTCGACTTGCAGCGAACCCGGATTCTCGGTCATCACGGAAGCTACCTTGAAATGTCCGTCTTCTTCGTAAAATACATTCATTAAATTGTTTTAGCAGTTGACGTAACCTGCTCCTAACCTTTATTTTCCATGTCATGATGACTGCAAATCAAATTATACAGGACGCCGGACTGAGACCGACGGCAAACCGACTGGCCGTGCTGGACTCTCTGTTGCAATCGAATAACCCGCTGACGCACCAGGAGCTGTTGAATCAGCTATCTACCTCTCATGATTTCGACCGCGTCACGCTCTACCGCGTACTGGACTGGCTGCTAAGCAATGACATCGTACACAAGATCGCTGGCGACAACCGTGCGTGGCGCTTTCAACCAAACATCCTTAGCACCAGTCACCGGCATGCGCATTTCCAATGCTCTGAATGCAGCAAAGTCTATTGCCTGGACAATGTCTCGCCACGCATTCCCGTTCTGCCCAAGGGCTTTCAGGCCGAAGTGATTGAGCTCAATATCAAAGGCATCTGCGCGCCTTGTCGCAATAAAACCTAAGTCGCACAAACTGCGCACCACTTCTGTTTCCGCGTCAAGATTTCTATCTCCAGCCTTGCACACCACGCTGATTTAACAGCCGTCTGTTCAATATTACTGCCAGCAGCAGCTTAAATAGTAAAATAGTGCATGGATAAAAGAATACCCGTCACCCTGCTCACCGGATTCCTCGGTAGCGGCAAAACCACCCTGTTGAGCAAGCTGCTCAGTCATCCAGACATGAAGGACACTGCCGTTGTCATCAATGAACTGGGCGAGGCTGGTCTGGATCACATTCTGGCCCGCACCGTTGAGAGTCAGCACATCGCTGACAACACCGTACTGCTGGAATCCGGATGTCTGTGCTGTACGCTGACCAACGAGATGGCAGACACGCTACGCGACCTGTTCTTCAAGCGCGCGCTGGAAGCCATCCCGCAATTCGAGCGACTGGTGATCGAAACGACCGGCATGGCCGACCCCGGCCCCATCATGGGCAGCCTGATGAATGAACCCGTGATTAACTCGACCTACAGACTGGACGCCGTTGTTGTTACCATCGATAGCGTTTATGGTCTGCAGCAAATCGAGGCGCATATCGAGGCGCGTAAACAAGCCGCTGTTGCCGATGTATTACTGCTGACCAAAACTGATCTGGTCTCGAACGATGCGCTGGATGCACTAACGGAAAAACTCGAGTTACTCAACCCTGGCGCTACCCTGCACCACGTCAGCCACGGCGCCATTGACCCGCAAGCCATCATCAATGTCGGCCTGTTCGACCCGCAGACCAAAAAGGCGCAGCCTCAGCGCTGGTTGCGCGAAGCCAGAAAGCCAGCCATTGGCCAGCGCAACAGTTTGCTGGCGCATCATCACGACAATGAGATCAGCAGCTTTACCGTAACATTGCCAAAACCATTGATCTGGGAGCAGCTGGAACCTGTGCTGTCCTGGATTTGCACCAATTTCACCGAAAATCTGCTACGCATGAAAGGCATCATCCACGCGGAAAATCTGCCGGCACCACTGGCGATTCATGCGGTGCATCAGACGCTCTACCCACCCACTTTACTCACTGGCTGGGATGAAGATGAGCCAATCTCGCGCATTGTGCTCATCGGCAAAGATCTTGATGAAACCCGGATTCGCAAGGCATTGATGCAGATATAGTAAAGCTGGCGGCAAAGCACTTTAAATGCCTTACCGCCAGCCTGTACCGAGCCGCTCAGCGGTCGCTATTTCACTGCAATGGATTTACGCTTTGAAGCTTCCGCCTTCGGCATATTGATTTCGAGCACACCATCCTTCAGTGAAGCGACCGAGCGGGATGCATCCACCGCGCCAGGCAAAGTCACCGAGCGCGCATAGGAGGAACAGGAAATTTCCTGCCGGTGATAATCGCCTTTCTCCTCTTTTTCTTCTTTCCTGACCTGCCCTTTGATCATCAACAGCTTATCGGTCAGGGTAATGCTCACATCCTTTTTATCTATCCCCGGAATCTCTGCCCGCACCCAAATCTCGCCATCCCGATCGATTACGTCCAGATTTGGCATGCGCTGGCGCTCGAATTCAAGCAACTTGTCGAAAGCCGGAAAATCACTTCTACTCCATAACGAAGGCCAGCTACGGTTAAAAAAACGTTCAAAGGCACGCTCCATTTCCGAGATTGGATGCAAGATGGCAGGTGCCGTTTTAGATTGTTTGGCACTGCTCACTGGTACATTCACCGGCTTTTCCCTGGCCATGATTTTCTCCTATCATCTGATTTGGATAAGTTATTTCACTCTGAATACATTAGGCTTTAGATTATGCAGCCGGATGATCAAACGCAGAGCATTTGGTACAGGGCCATCAACTTCACTGAAAAATAACTCACCATCAAATCTGACGCCATGCTGACTGACGACCTCGAAGCGGTGACCAATATGCGCCACATAACGCAAATGTGAATTGAGATGACGGCCATGCGTCAATTCCATCTCCTTCAATTGCGGCAAAAAAGTGGATATATGCAATGGCGGCTGTCCGGCAGGCCGACATCCGAGCAACCTTATCGCTGTTGTATTGCAATCACGGATAAACCCGCCATCATCAAGCCAGACCACTGCTCGCAGTGTTTCCAACTGCCTGTCTTTAATTTCAGGGATGCGGCCAATATCGAAGGCTGCTGATGGGCTGGTCGCGCCAGAACTGTATATCTTCATGTTAGTGGCCATGGCACTCTGCCTGCTCTGCTGTCAACCAGTCATCCAACTCATGACCCGGCTCGAATCCTCGCTTCTGTGCACAAAAATAGGCTCTTACTGCAATCGATTCATTGTGTGTATTTTCATCTTGCATAGAAGTCGATTCAATGTCCGCAACAGACTTCGATCCGGACTTTATCGAGTGTTTTTTACTTCTGCTGCTTGGATTGGCAATTGTGGACATAAGACCTCCTTTATCAATTTTTTTAGAATTCGGGTGAATTGCTCCTGTACCGAATCAGGTCGCTTTCTGTTACTTAATCTGGTGCAAAGTTGGTAAATTACAGAAATAAGAGCATCATAAAAATTCGTGCAAGCACGTACGGGCAAACCCTTATTGATATATTTTCCGAATATATTGATTCGCTTGCGCAAACTGGACGAGGATAGTTCTTTTCCGGCAGTAAATCGGGGGGGGCGTAATATTGACTAATCCGCTTGAGGGTCTGGATTCAAAGACGCTGTTCGACGCAGCAGCAGATGCCATGCTGCTGGTCGACGCCAAAGGCAACATTCTTCTGGCGAACCGTGCTCTCCGGCAAATGCTGGGATACAGGGATGATGACAGCATCATTGGCGATACTGTCGAATCCCTCATCCCCGAACGCCACCGCGAGCGCCACCATCAGCATCGGCAACACTATGCCGCCGCCCCTGCACAACGTGCCATGGGCAACGGCAACAATCTGGTCGTGCTGTCTAAAGATGGCCGGGAACTGCCGGTCTATATCGGGCTGAGCCCGATTAACGACCATGGCAGACAGCTGGTATTGACGACATTCCATTTTCCCGATCACGACCAGCTATCCAGGAAAGCACTGTGGGAAAGTGAGGAACGCCTGCGTCTGGCCAAATCTGCTGCCGGCCTCGGCGTTTTTGATTTCGACCTGCTCAGCCAGACCGCGCTATGTGACGAACGTATCCGCGAAATATGGGGACTCAGTGAAAATGAAACTGTTACTTACGGTCAACTGGCGGATGGACTGCATCCGCAGGACCTCGCCATTAGAAATGCCGCCATGCAGCGGGCACTGGATCCAGACGGCGGTGGTGAGTACCAGGTCGAATACCGCGTCATCAACAAGATTGACCGCAGCGAACACTGGGTATCCACCACTGGCCGGGTATTTTTCTCGAATAATGTTGCCATCAGGTTGGTGGGGGTGGTTCAGGATATCAGCCGCCAGAAGGCACTTGAAAGAGAACTGCGCCGCCAGCGCATAGAAATGGAGTTCCTCATAAAAAAACAAATGGCAGCCCAGACTGCATCCGCCATCGCACACGAGCTCAATCAGCCCTTAGCGGCTATCTCTGCCTACAGTGAGGTCGCACTGCGCTCAATGTCTTCCAACCTGCCGGATACAAGCAATCTGATTCGCGCACTGGAAGGCTGTTTTACGCAGGCACAACGTGCCGGGAACAGCCTTCATGAACTGCTATCATCCCTGCATGAAACCGAGCTTAAGTTAGAAGCCATCGATATGAACCACCTGGTGCAGGAAGTAGTTAGCACTGTAAAAAGCGATGCTTATTATGACTTCAATATAATACTGGATATGGAAGAGCATTTACCGCCGATAATGGCTAACCATACCCAGGTAAAAAAAGTCCTGCTCAATCTGCTATATAACGGAGCCAAAGCCATGCGCGATGCCAGGATATCTCCCGCTTCGATATATCTGCAGGCCCGAATAATGAAAGAGAGACATTGCGTACAAGTCTCGATACGGGATGAAGGTCCAGGCATAAAACCGGAGATAGCAAACTGTCTGTTCGAGCCATTTTTCAGCACCAAGAAAAACGGTATGGGAATGGGGCTTATTGTCAGCCGAACCTTGATTGAAAGCATGGGCGGTCAGTTATGGATAAACCCTGAAGAAAAACCCGGTGCCACTTTTCATTTCAGCCTGCCACTTGCCTTATGAAGCAATTCAACACGACTATTTTCATCATTGATGATGACCCGGCAATCAGGGATTCCTTGAGCCTCATGCTGGAGCAGGACGGCTATTCCGTGAAAACCTTCGATTGCGGCGAAGCCTTCATCTCCGCATATCAACCGGATTTTCATGGCTGCGCCATCGTAGACATTCAGATGCCCGGCATGGATGGCATACAACTCCAGGAAGAATTGGGAAAGCGCGAGATTCCATTGCCCCTTATTTTCCTCACAGCGCATGGCAATATCCCGAAGAGCGTAAAAGCAGTGAAGGCTGGTGCTATTGATTTTCTGACCAAACCTGTCACCAGAAAAGATCTGCTCGCTGCCCTGCAAGCTGCCCTGGTGGAAAGTACGAGAATGGAGATTCAGTCGGCCCATCATCTGCACGCTAAAGCCCTGCTTGAAACGCTGACTGAAAGGGAGTTGCAGGTGACTGCGCTGGCCATTACCGGCAACACCAACAAAGAAATTGCACGCAAACTGGGCATCAGCCACCGCACTATAGAAATCCATAAATCCAACATTATGAAGAAGACCGGTGCCGTGAACCTGCTGGAACTGGCAAGAATCGCCAATGATGCCGGCCTGATGCCGGCCTGATACCAAACCCATCGCATCACCTGATTTGCCAGCGCTTCGATTGCTAGGTGCTTGCACGGATTATCCGCCTGCTGGAATATTGATATCTTGAGCCGATGCAAGATTGCGTAAAAACTATTGATATGCGCCTGGCGAAGGATATCTAACCATGCAACTGCCGCAAGTGGAGATGAATGTCTTCGAGACCATCCTTGCCAGAAGATCCGTGCGCAGCTTTTCCGAGAAAGAAGTCGCTTACAAGTCCATCATGGTTCTGTTAGCCGGAGCTGTGCGTGCCCCCACAGCAAGGCATGCAGAACAATGTGCATTTGTCATTATCCAGGACAAGGCGTTGCTAAAGAACCTGTCTGACCTGGCTAAACCTATACTCATGGAACGGATGGGTATTGGGGGCAGCGACTTGCATACCACGCATTTCCCTGACTCCAATCTGTTTTATGACGCCGGAACACTGATCATCATCTGTACAAAATCGACAGAAACTTTTGCAGTTGCAGATTGCTGGCTCGCGGCAGAAAACCTTATGCTGGCGGCATGCGCAATGCGCCTGGGCACTTGTGTCATAGGTGCCGCCCTGCCCGCCATGAATATGCCTGAGATCAAGCCTGAAATCGGCATACCCGACCTGTATGAAGCCATCGTACCGATAATCCTTGGCTGGCCGAAAGAAAACGGCAATCCCTCATCAAGAAAAGCGCCGCATGTACTCAACATGATCCCCGCCCTGACCCACTGATTATGAGCGCGGAGATAAAAATTCAAAGATCAAGGAGTAAGACAAAGATCGCATTACCGGATACCCGTTAACCCAACAAAAAGGAAAGCATCATGGCGATGAGTGAACTTTGCAATCCCGATGTCATTACCCTGGAACGCAACAGCACCATTGCGCAAGCAGCAAAGCTCATGCGGCAGCACCATGTGGGAGCCGTGATTGTAGTCGAAATGAAGGATGGCAGACGCTCGCCGGTTGGTGTAGTAACCGATCGGGATATTGTCGTGGAACTGGTGGCAACAGAACTGGATCCGGACGTGATTACTGTCGGTGACATCATGGTGCACACCTTGGTTAGCATAAGCGAGAAATCTGGCCTGCTAGAAGCCATCCGGCTAATGGCAGACAAAGGTGTCAGGCGCCTGCCCGTTACTGACGAAAAAGGCGCTCTGGTCGGCATCGCCACCCTGGATGACATGCTGTTGTTGCTGACCAAAGAATTGGGCGCATTGAGCAAACTGGTAGAGCGGGAACAAAAAAACGAAGCGAAAAAGCGCCGCTGAGTATTCCGCCTGCCAGCCAGACTATTTCAGGAGTAACAGAGCTGCAAAACTGACAGATCAGGTAATCCGGGCATCTTCCTGTCCAGTTATTTTCAGGCCTGGTCGGTTGCGCATATCTCTAACCACGAACATACATGATTTTATTCGTACCACCATCACAGGTTCCAACCTGTTTGCCAGTTTCATCTGCATCAATCGGCACAACCTTCAGTGTATAGCTTGGCACCCCTTTGGCATCAATCTTGGCAGCTATTTCTTCTTTGAGTTCTTCGCATGGCTTGATTGCAGCCTGAGCAGATGCAGAAAATGCCAGCATCAATAAGATCAGCATGGTCTTTTTCATTAGTTCCCCCGAAAATTTACCTATATCAGCGCAGTTATCATACACCTTTAACAGAGATATTGACTGATTGGTCCATGCTGAAAAGGCTGGATACTGCCAATATTCAGCACCTTAGCTGTTGGCGCACTCGGCAAATGCAAATCCAACCCGAAAATTGGCATTGCGACCAGGGTAACTAGCTCAAATCGCTCCAGACTTTATCCAGGCGCTTCACCGAAACCGGAAATGGCGTCTTCAGCTCCTGCGCAAAAAGCGAAACGCGCAACTCTTCCATCAGCCAGCGAAAATCTGCCAGAGCAGGTTCTATGTCATCGCCTGCTTTACGCTTCGCATCCATGCGTTCACTCCAGCATTGCCAAAGCCGTTGTAGTTCCTGCGCATGGCGTGTGTCACGCTCCACACCATTTGGATATTTTTCCAGACGCAGCTTCAGTGCTTTCAGATAGCGCGGCAGGTGCTGCAATCTTTCCCATGGCGTCAGACTGAGAAAATGCGCCGGTAACAATAATGCCAGCTGTGTCTCGGCTTCTTTCTTGATGCGCGACATCGCGTTCGGCAGGCTGTTCAGCTTCTGTGTCAGCTCCTGAAATTCGACGGCGATCGATTGCACCAGGCGTGCGCTAGCCTCAACCACGGCAGGCAGACGGGTCCTGGCCCGTTGCTTGAGCGTCATGAACCCGGCATTGGTTCGAGGCAAATCATCGTCGCCGATAAAGGCACGATCGGCGATGGCCGTCAGCAAGTCCTCGCGCAAGGCATCCGGCGAGATCAGGTTACGCAACAGCAAGGCATACTGGTTGAAGCCGGGCAAGCCTTTCTCCAGCTGCTTTATCTGCTCTTTCAACTCAAACCGCATCAGGCGCCTGACGCCAACGCGATGGGCCAGATTGGCTGCTGCCGCCGTATCGAACAGTTTGATCGAAACACTATCCTTGTGGTCTTCCAGTGCTGGATAACCGGTCAGCTGACGACCATCGCGATTAAAGGTTAAGGTTCTGGGCAAATCACCAAAATCCCATTGCTTCAGGCCTGCCTTTTCAATATCAGGCGAGGCGCTGCGGAAAGTCAATTGAGCTGCATGCCCCAGTTGCTGCTTGAGTGTATTCCAGTTGCGACCCATACCCAACTCGCGGTTCTTGTCATCCACTACGCGGAAATTCATGCACAGGTGCTCAGGCAAATCACCCTGCCAGTCATCCATACCCAGCTTAAGCCCGGTGCGCTGCTGGATATAAGCGGCCAGTTTAGGTAGCAGAGCTCCTTCCGCAGCGGGATTTGCCTGCAGAAAGGCCGTGACAAAATCCGGTACAGGTACGCAAACCCGCCGGAAAGTCTTGGGTAAAGCCTTGATCAGCCAGCTTACCTTGTCGCGTATCATGCCCGGCACCAGCCATTCCGCGACTGTGGCATCCAGCTGATTTAGCAGCGCCAACGGAATGGTGGCCGTGACACCATCCAGCGGATGACCAGGCTCAAAACGGTATTTGAGTTCGACCTCAGAGCCATCCAGCATTAATTTCTCAGGAAACTGCTTCTCGGTAACCGCATCGGCACCGTGGCGCATCAGGTCATCACGTGTCAGATATAGCAATCTGGGCTGACTTTCTTCCGCTCTCTTGCGCCAGGTCTCGAAACTGGCGCCGTTGAATATGTCCTGGCCGACACGCTTGTCATAAAAACCGAACAGCACATGTTCATCGACCAGCACATCCTGCCTTCTGGCCTTGTGCTCCAGCGCTTCGATTTCCGCGATCAGCTGTTTGTTTGCAGCCAAAAACGGGGCTTTGGTATCGAACTCCATGTTGGCCAGGGCTTCGCGGATAAAAATCTCCCGCGCATCGACCGGATTGATGGGGCCATAATGCACGCGACGTTTCGGCACGATGGTCAAGCCATAGAGACTGACGCGCTCCCAGGCGATGACCTGCGCCGCTTTCCTGTCCCAGCGCGGGTCGGAATAATGACTTTCGGTCAAACCGCGGGCGCCTCCCTCGTTGGCAATGGGCTCGATCCAGTCTGGATCGATCTTTGCTACGCAGCGTGCGTAAAGTTTGGTCGTATCCATCAGCTCTGCCGCCATCACCCACTTGGGTCTGGATTTTTTTAATACAGAGCCTGGCGCAATTACAAAGCGTATGCCACGTGCACCCAGATAGGTTTCTGCTTCGCCATCCTTGAAGCCGATATTGCCCAGCAAGCCAGCCAAAAGAGCGCGATGTATCTGCTCATACCCGGCTTCTGCAGAATTAAGCTTGAACTCCATTTCCTCGACGATTTCGCAAAGCTGGGCATACAGCTCGCGCCACTCTTTCAATCGCAAGAAAGAAAGGAAGTTCTGGTGGCACTGATCAAGCAAATCCCTGTTCGACTTCTTGTTTTTCAGTGCCTCGTCATAGAACGCCCAGAGTTTGAGAAAACTCATGAAATCTGACTGCTCATCGGCAAATTTTCTGTGCGACTGATCTGCCGCCTCGCGCTTGTCCATCGGGCGCTCACGCGGATCCTGTATCGCCAGCGCACTGGCAATAATCAGGATTTCTTTCATGCAGCCTTCACGTTTTGCTGCAAGTATCATGCGCGCCATACGCGGATCCAGCGGCAGGCGTGCCAATTGCCGGCCTACCTCGGTGAGCTGCCGCTGTTTATCTACAGCCCCCAGTTCCTGCAACAACTGATAACCATCGTTAATCAGCCTTGAACTTGGTGCCTCGATAAATGGAAAGTCAGCAACATCGCCCAGTTTGAGCGCCGCCATGCGCAGAATGACCGCAGCCAGTGACGAGCGCAGGATTTCGGGGTCGGTATAGGCAGGGCGCGCTTTGAAATCCTCTTCCGAATAGAGCCGCACACAAATGCCGTTGGAGACCCGACCGCAGCGTCCAGCCCGCTGGTTGGCTGCCGCCTGCGAGATCTTCTCGATCTGCAACTGCTCGACCTTGACGCGCGGGCTGTAGCGGTTAACCCGCGCCAGACCGGCATCGATCACATATTTGATACCGGGCACCGTGAGCGAAGTCTCGGCCACATTGGTGGCAAGTACAATGCGCGTGGTGCCGGAACGACGGAAGATCTTCTGCTGATCCTCGATGGAGAGCCGGGCAAACAACGGCAGGACTTCGATATGGCGCAGCTTGGCCGAGCGCCCCTGATACTTGCGCAGATGGTCAGCCGTGTCGCGAATCTCGCGCTCACCCGGCAAAAACACCAAAATATCGCCATCGCCCAGCCGCAGCAGGTCATCAGCCGCATCGAGAATCGCCTCCTCGATGGCTTCATCTTCTTCGTCTTCCTGCAACCAGCGCGACTCAATCCGTGCCTTGCGTTTGACACCCATCAAATCCTGGCCCAGCAGTTCCAGATCCTCTTCATCCTCAGGGGCATCAATCTCTTTCGCCATGAAGCCAGGCTTGCCCAGAGGGCGGTAGCGGATTTCCACCGGATAGGTGCGGCCGGAGACTTCGATCACCGGAGCATTATTGAAGTGTGTGGAAAATCGCGCTGCATCGATGGTGGCGGAAGTGACAATAACCTTGAGGTCGGGGCGTTTTGGCAGCAACTGTTTCAGATAGCCGAGCAGGAAATCGATATTCAGGCTGCGCTCGTGCGCCTCGTCGATAATGATGGTGTCGTAAGCGTTGAGGAAGCGGTCACCCTGCGTTTCCGCCAGCAGGATACCGTCAGTCATCAGCTTGATATAGCTGGATTCTGACAGCTTGTCGTTGAACCGCACCTTGTAACCGACGGCCTGTCCCAGCGGCGACTGCAGCTCCTGCGCGATGCGTGAGGCGACCGAGCGGGCGGCGATACGGCGCGGCTGCGTGTGGCCGATCAGACCGGCAACACCGCGGCCCAGTTCAAGGCAGATCTTGGGCAGCTGCGTGGTCTTGCCGGAACCGGTCTCGCCGCAGACGATGACCACCTGATGCCTGGAAATTGCCGCGGCAATCTCTTCACGCTTGCCGCTGACCGGTAACTCTTCTGGATAACCTGGCTGCGGTAGTGCAGCTCTTCTGGCAGCCAGCCGGGCAGAGGAAGCGCGCACCCTGGCCGCAATATCGCTGAGACTATGCTCCACCGGCTTGTTCTGTTGCAGCAGACTGCGCGCCTGCTGCAACCTGCGGCCGAGCACGTAGCGATCAGCCAGCATGCAGCCGGGCAACTGGGCTTGCAATTGCGCAATCAGGCGATCGGGAGAATCTTTAGATATTGTGGTCAATGCAGGGCTAACTGAATTATAAATTGACTGTATGTAAGCGGGCCGGGAAATACTGGGCGCGATTTTAACATGGTCAGACCGGTCTTCAGCTGAAGTGCTCAGGCAAAGCCTTGCCGGAGAGTCTTACAGATAAACCCACTGATTCAGCAGCCAGCGCGCTTCTGTCATCACTTCACTAGCCAACAATCCGACCGGACCACTGCCGCGTTCCATCAAGCCATCGGCGGCGGCGCCGTGCAGATAGGTGGCCAGCTGCACCGCCTCGTCAACCGGCATGCCCTGTGCGATCAACGCACCCATGATACCGGCCAGCGTATCGCCCATGCCGGCACTGGCCAGTCCCGGGTTGCCGCTGTGATTGATGAACCAGCGTCCATCAGGCAGTGCGATGACGCTGCCGCAGCCTTTAAGCAATGTGATGGCCTGATACTGGCGTGCAATATCCAGCGCACTCCGTATGCGATTATCCTGCACACCCTGTACCGTACAAGCCAGCATACGCGCCGCTTCACCGGGATGCGGCGTGACAATCGTCGCTGCCGTTCTCTGCACAAGCAACTTGCGCAGAGACGCATCGCCAGCCAGCTGATTGAGCGCATCGGCATCGAGTAGCAATGGCACCGCCAGCCCAAGCGCGTGAGTCAGATACGTGCGGGCGATATCTTCCACACCCATGCCCGGCCCGATTACCAGGCAATCGAGTTTCTCCAGTTGCAACACCTCGTCCGCCGGGCGCAGCATCAGCTCAGGCATCATGCTGTCGTAGGTTGGTGCGGCAGCATCCAGCAAACCGAGATAGACGCGGCCGGCACCCATGAGCAGACCGGCCCGGGCAGCCAGTACCGCCGCACCGGTCATGCGCGCCGCTCCGCCGATGACGCCAAGATTGCCGAAATTACCCTTGTTGGAATTCTTCAGACGAGCAGGCAGCATCTTGCTGACGCTTTCCTGCTCCAGAAGGCGGCCTGCCACTTCAGCATCCGCTTCAAGTTCGAGCCGGTCGAGCACCACTTCTCCGGCATGGTCAGGGCCATTCAGCGTGAACAATCCCGGCTTCAGGCCGAGGAAAGTCATCGTCCACTGCGCCTTGACCGCGCAACCCAGCACTCTGCCGGTATCCGCGCAAAGCCCGCTGGGCACATCGATGGCCAGCACCGGCACACCGAGCCGGTTGACGGTTGCGATCAACTCCGCCGGTCGGCCAGTTATCGCCCTTTGCAGACCGATGCCGAACAGACCATCGATCACCAGACCCCACGCTCCCTTTTGAAGGTGATTCAGTGGAATGTGATCCAGCACCTTGCCGCCCGCATCCAGCCAGTTGCGATAAGCCGTGGCCGCATCCGCCGGCAACTTTTCAGCGTCACCGCAGAACACCACCGTCACCGGATAGATTTCCTGCAGCAACCGCGCGGCGACAAAGGCATCGCCACCGTTATTACCGGAGCCAGCCAACACCAGTATCGGAGCCTGCACGTCGGGCAAAGTGTCCTGCACGAACCGGCTGATGGCGATGCCGGCTCTTTGCATCAGGGGCTGCGCGCCATGCTGTTGTTCGATCGCCCTGATCTCGGCTGTCGTAAAAAGTGGTCGGTAGAGTTTCATGCTCATGGATTCAGGTTTCAGTAGACGAATCTGCTGTGCAGATCCTCCAGATTGAGTTCGTGCAGAATCTGCTCCAGCCGCAGTTGCGCGTTCTTGCGCGGGCTGTTCTTGTAGCGCGCGATGATCAGTTCATTCTTCATGGAATGTTCCCAGCCGACCAGTTCAGTCACCGTCACCTGATAACCGTGCGCCTCCAGTTGCAGACAGCGCAATACGTTGGTGATCTGGCTACCGAACTCGCGGGTATGTATCGGGTGACGCCAGATCTCGGACAGCGGCGTCTTGCCGAATGACGCATTCTTGTGACGGCGCAGCACCTCTGCCACTTCGGCCTGGCAGCACGGCACCAGCACCATGAACTGCGCCTCTTTTTCCAGACCGAAGCGTATCGCGTCATCGGTCGCCGTGTTGCAGGCATGCAGCGCAGTGACGATATCGACCTTTTCCGGTAGCGCCTTGGATTGGATCGATTCCTCCACACTCAAATGCAGAAACTGCATGCGCTCGAAACCGAGGTGCTGCGCCAGTTCACGCGATTTTTCCACCAGCTCGGCACGCGTTTCGATGCCGATCACCTGCCCGCCCGCACGCTGTTTCATAAACAGGTCGTAAAGAATAAAACCCAGATAGGACTTGCCGGCTCCATGATCGACCAGCACGGCGTGCTCATTCTCCGCCATCACCTCTTCCAGCAGAGGTTCGATAAAGTGATAGAGGTGATACACCTGCTTGAGTTTACGCCGGGTATCCTGATTGAGCTTGCCGTCGCGCGTGAGGATGTGCAGTGCCTTCAGCAACTCGACGGACTGGTTGGGTTTGATTTCGGGGATCAGTGTCATGGCAATAGTTTAACCGAGGCATGCTGATATGACACATCAACATATCGGCATCCCCACATACCCACACAATGTTAGAATTAACCATTATTCAAATCAGATGCTCGCTTTCGTACCCTTTCGAAATCAAAAAATGGTACGAGGGCAAGCTGAAGACAGCGCAAGTAGCACTAACCGCAAGGGTCATGTCCGTCAGGACGGCCGCTAAAGCGGCTCGTCTTGTCGCCACAAGGCGATGCGACACAGCAAGTTTTGATTTTGAAGAGGAAAAAATGGCGATTCAGTGGTATCCGGGCCATATGACCCAGGCGCGCAAAAAAGCCGCCGAAACCATGGAATTCATCGATGTCGTCATCGAGGTACTGGATGCGCGCGTTCCGGAAGCCAGCCACAATCCGATGATCGAAGACATGCGTCTGTTTCGCCAGCGCCCCAATCTGAAAATACTGAACAAGGCCGATCTGGCCGACCCGGACATCACCCAGGCTTGGCTGCAGCATTACAACCAGCAGGAAGGCGTCAAGGCGGCGGCCCTCTCCTGCAAGAAGCCGGGCGATGCCAAGAAAATCCCAGGCCTGTGCCAACAACTGGCTCAGCACCGTGGCACTCACCTCAAGCCATTGCGCATGATGATCATGGGCATTCCCAACGTCGGCAAATCGACGCTGATGAACGCCCTGCTCAATCGCCGCATTGCCAAGGTGGGTGACGAGCCTGCGGTGACCAAGTCGCAGCAGCGTTTCGAACTGAGCGAGGTGATGACCATCACCGATACGCCGGGCATGATGTGGCCGAAGATCGCCCATGAATCCGATGGTTACATGCTGGCGGCGAGCCATGCCATCGGCCGCAATGCGGTGATCGACGAGGATGTGGCATTATTTCTGGCCGACATCCTGCTCGAACGTTATCCGACGCTGCTCAATGCCCGCTACAAGACCGATGTCAGCGGCATGGATGGCGTCGATCTGCTGGAAGTCGTCGCTAAACGCCGCGGCTACCTGCTTAAGGGCGGCCACACTGACATGGAAAAAACCGCAATGGCCTTTCTGGTAGACTACCGCAGCGGCGCACTGGGCCGCATCAGCCTGGAATCACCACAATCACGCCAGCGCATGCTGCAACGTGAAGCCGAGCAACAGGCTGCAGCTGAAGAGCCGGCAGCCAGCGACTATCTGGACTGATATCCGGACTGGCCCGCCTTAATCGATTACCGCAGGGGGGGAATGCCACCTGGTTCAAGCTGGTCGCTACTTGCGGCTGAACTACATGCCCCAGCGCAACGCGGCTGTATGTACCGGGCTGTCCCAGTGCCGCTTGATCTCGTCATCCAGCTCACAGACCGTCACTGAAGCACCCGCCATATCCAACGCCGTCGTGTAATTGCCGACCAGCGAGCGCGTGACCTTGAGGCCATGCGCCGCCAGTTGTTTGCTCGCGCTATGGTAGAGCATGTACAACTGCATCAGCGGCGTGGCGCCGAAGCCGTTAATCATGAGCAGCACTTCGCTGCCTTCCACCGGCCGCAGGTCGTGCAGAATCGCCGTCACCAGATCCTTGACGATGTCATCAGCCGGCCGCATGGGCTCGCGCCGGCGGCCCGGTTCGCCGTGGATGCCGACGCCCATCTCCAGTTCGTTGTCGCCGATATCGAAAGTCGGCCGGCCGGCTGCCGGCACCGTGCAACTGCTGAGCGCCACGCCCATGGAAGCCGTGCGACGGTTGACGCGCTCGCCCAGTGCCTTGCAATGCGCGAGATCGGCACCGGTTTGCGCCAGGCTGCCAACCACTTTCTCGACGATGACAGTGCCAGCCACGCCACGACGGCCGGTGGTATAGGTCGAGTTCTCGACCGCCACGTCGTCGCTGGTCAGCACCGTTGCATGCTCACAGCTAATCATCTCGGCTGCCATCTCGAAATTCATGACATCGCCGGCGTAATTCTTGACGATGAACAGCACGCCCTTGCCGCATTCCACTGCCTCGGCGGCGGCCATCATCTGGTCCGGCGTCGGCGACGTGAACACATGGCCGGGACAGGCCGCATCCAGCATGCCGTGGCCGATGAAGCCGGTATGCAGCGGCTCATGCCCAGAACCGCCGCCGGAGATCAGCGCGACCTTGTTTTTCGCCTTGTGTGTGCGCATGACAAAATGTGGGTCCAGATTCAAACTCACCAGATCCTGATGGGCCGCGGCAAACCCGGACAGGCTTTCGACCAGCAGGTTTTCTACATCGTTGACGAAAATTTTCATGCTTCCTCCCTTTGTCAGGACATATTCACACTAAATTCACATTTTGCATTCAGTGCGAACACATCCCAATTATTTTGAATTTTCCAGCAGATCGCAGACGGCAGCAATCATCACCTGCGTGCTCTTGGCACCGGCATCAATATGGCCGATGGCACGTTCGCCGAGGAAGGCAGCGCGGCCCTTGGTCGCCAACATGTCACGGGTAGACAGCATGCCTTGTTCGGCACCGGCCTTGATTGCGGCCAACAGCGCCGACATGTCCGTCTCGGCCTCGACCTGCTGTCCGAAAGTTTGCGCGACCGGGATCAGCACGTCCAGCATGGTCTTTTCACCCAGACCGGACTTGCCGCGCTGCTTTATCGACTCCACTCCATCGGCAAAAGCGGCTGCGACTGTAGCGAGACTGTCATCCTGCCGTGTTTTCAGAGTCTTGGACATTGCAATAAAAAAACTGGCGAACAGCGGCCCTGAAGCGCCGCCTATGGTGGAGAGCAGCTTCATGCCGATGCGTTGCAGCACGTCATCTGCAGGCAATGCAGACAACGCTTCCCTCATGGCAGCGATCGCTGTCACACCGCGTTTGATATTGATGAAATGATCGCCGTCGCCAATGGCACGATCCAGTGATTCAATCTCGGACTCATGCGCATGTATGGCAGTGCTGACAGCATCGACCGCTTGCAGAATAAATTCAGTTTTCATGAGCAGACTTCAGTGAAATAAAACAAGTTGTGATGATAGCGAAGTTTCAGGCTTTGAATTCAACTGCGGGAAATAAGCGCTGTTTATACTACGCAAACCGTTCAGGATTTTGGCCGGTAGCTCCGGTAATACGTGGAGAAATTTTTGGCCGTCAGCGGCCGACTAAAATAATAGCCCTGAATTTCGTCACACTTACACTTCTTCAAGAACTCCAATTGTTCGCTGGTTTCCACGCCCTCGGCGATGGTTTTTAAATTCAGGCTTTTTGCCAGGCTGATAATGGTTTTCACAATGCTTCGATCATCGGAGTCAATCATGACATCATTGATGAACGAACGATCTATCTTCAATTTGGAAACCTTGAAGCGCTTAAGGTAGCTCAAGGACGAATAGCCGGTACCAAAATCATCAATGGATATTCTGACACCAAGATCAGCGAGCACATCCATCATGGCAATAACTGCCAGCGGGTCATCCATGGAAACCGCTTCTGTCAGCTCCAGCTCCAGACATTCCGGTTTCAGGCCCGCCTCCTGCAGCAGCCTGATAATCAAATCCGGCAGCTGGGGATTCCTGAACTGGACTGCCGAAAGATTGACTGCGATATTCTTCAGTGCCATGCCTTCATTCTGCCATTGCTTCAACTGATGCATGGACTGTTGCAATACCCACTCACCGATTTTGTAGATACCCCCCGTATCCTCAGCAACTGGCACAAATTCATTGGGTGCTACCCAACCGAATTCCGGATGATGCCAGCGCAGCAAAGCCTCCGCACCAATAATGCTGCCATCATGCAGTGATATCTGCGGTTGAAAATTGAGGGACAACTGATCCAGTGTGACTGCATGATGCAATGCGCTTGTCAGCTGCATGGTGCGTATCGAATCCTCCTGCATCTTGGTCGTAAAGAAATGATAGTTGTTGCGCCCGGATTGTTTGGCCCGATACATGGCAATGTCAGCCGATTTCAGCAAATCGTCAAAGTCCCGCCCGTCATCAGGATAAACGGCGACGCCAATCGAAGGCGTAATCGATATTTCATGATGATTGGCACGAAAAGGCTCGGCAATCGCATTCATCAGTTTTTCCGCGACATGGGTGGCGCCATCGACGTTGGTATCCAGCAATAAAAGAACGAACTCATCGCCACCAATGCGCGAAACCGTGTCCTGCTCCCTGACAATCGACAGTAAACGCTTTGCTACCTGAATCAGCAATTCGTCACCCACCATGTGTCCAAGTGAATCGTTCACATTCTTGAACCGATCAAGATCAAGGAACATGAGGCTTAAATGCTGTTGATTACGCTGGGCAATATTAATCGCCTGATTCACCCGGTCGGCCAGCAAAGTACGATTCGGCAATTCGGTCAGCACATCGTACTGGGCAAGATGACGGATGCGTGCCTCTGCATCTTTCTGTTGCGTGACATCACGCAAGGTGGTGTAAAAAGCCTGTCTTCCATTCAGCATAATGGTGACCATGCTGACTTCTACGGGAAACTCATGGCCGTCTAATCGTTTGCTTATCCACTCAAAGCGGGAGCGACCCTGAATTCTGCTGATTTCCTGCATTTCCTGCATTTTTTCCCGGCTCAACATCCCGTCTATCTGCCGCGCCGGAGCAAATACCCAGACCGGGTTATGCAGTATTTGCTCCTGCGTACAGCCCATCATGGCGAGCGCGGCAGGATTGCACTCCATCACTTCCTGCTCATTCATCACCAACAGGCCATCCAGAGTCTGATCAAACAGCAGGTGAAATTTGGACTCGCTTTCCGACAACTGTGTTTCGGCAAACTTGCGCCTGAGTTCCTTATCAAGGTTATCCAGCGCATAACTGATGTCAAAAGCCATTTCAAGCAACAAATGTTTTACCGGCGCATCAAAGGCATGTTTCTCGGCAGAATAGAGATTGAGCGTGCCCACTACCGCACCAGCGCGGCTGATTGGAATGGCAGCCGATGAACCCCAGTAATCACGGCTACGCACCTGCCAGCTGGCGGTAATCGGGGTTGCTGCATAATCCTGACACCAATATGGCGAATTCTGCCGAATCGCCCGTCCCGTTGGCCCCTGCCCATAAGGATTGTCAGCATCACTGGAAATCTTGATATCCCGCAGATAGCCAATGTCATCGCCATAACTGGCCACCGGCTCCACCATATTGGTCGCGGAATCGATAATACCTACCCATGCCATTTTCATGCCGCCATGAATAACACAGACCTCACAGATTTTCTCGAACAGCGCCTGCTCGGTGGTGAAGCGGACAATAGCCTTGTTACATTCCGAAAGTGCGGAATAGAGGTGCGTCAACCGATGTATCCTGGTCTCGGCGGCTTTTTGCTGTGTGATGTCTTGCACCGTGACAAACAGGTAGTCCACCGTCTTATCGGGGTTGCGCATGCACTTGGTGTCAACAACAACAGTCAGCACCGTCCCGTCCTTATGGAAAAAACGCCTTTCCATGACAAACCCGGATGATTGACCATCAAGAATACGGCCAAACTCAAGCTCATAGCCCTCCAGATCGTCCGCATGAGTAAAGTCGAGGCAACTCCTGTTGCTTAGCTCCTCCCGGCTATATCCGGTGATATCACACAGGCAATCATTGAATCTGACCAGTTTTCTATCAGTTGGCGACACAATTGCCATGCCAAGAAATGGCATCTCAAAGAAATGCTGCAGCAATCGGTCAGACCGGGTTTTATGGGCTAGCGCATGCAGGCGCTGCAGTCTTAACTGCTGCTGCCATAACACCAGGAGGCCAAGACTGATAGTAATGACAAAGATAAAGGCAACGCTACTGACCAGCAGCGTCATATCCCACAGGGGAACCAGCACTTCATCCCGATCTATTTTGGACACAATGCGCCAGTCGGTGCCAGCGACCGGATGATAAGCTGCCAGAACATCATGCTGGATGTAGTCCAGGCCTCGCATGCTGCCGGGCTGATCAGTTTTGAGCGCCATGGCAGCAGGTGAGGTGCTTTCGGAAATTGGCGACTTGTGCGCCAGTGCCGTGCCATCGAAATGCTGCAATTCACTCAGATACAATATGTTGTCGCCGTCTCGCCGCACCAGCATGCTTTCTGCAGATTCACTGACGCCGGGCCAGGTGCGAATGACGGGATAGAGGGACAACTCTGGCGATACCCGCAGTACTGCAACGGCCACCACCTCTTTCTCGCCAGTACTAACACTCCGAATCGGCACGACCAAATCCAGATGAGCAATCTGACTGGCAGATTTGTACAGATCGGTGCGCTCCACCTTGCCGCTACGAACTGCCCGACTAACCACCTCAGCAAGCTCCGGTGAAATATCTGTCTGCTCACCATCGGCAACCAGTAGCCGGAGGTCTTTACTCAGCACCAGCAAGGTGCTGTAGTGATAGTTGATACGCAGACTCTCGAGCTTTTGCAGTACATAATCGCGGTGCTGATTCTCCGGATCATCTCCCTGAGCCAGTTTGCCTACGCCTCGAACAAACTGGGTGCTGCTGTGTGCCAGCACCATGCTATCTGCCCTACGCTCATCCATCCAGCGTTCAATCTGCCCGGCCTTGAACTTCGCAACAATGGCCAGGTTTTTCAGCGCATCCTGCTCCACCTGGGGCCCATGAAATTTTATGATAGCAAAACCTATCAACGGCACTATCAGGATCATTGCAACAAACAGGGCTAAGATACTGAGGATTCTGGCCGGGCTGGCCACATCCGAATGGGGAATATCACGATAGCCGAAAAACCTGAGTAGCAGATATAAAAGGCCGGAAGTCACAAAGACAAACAACAAGCCTTTCAGCAGCTCAAATCTGGCCAGGTCAAGCGGGTCATGAAAGGATGCGCTGACGAGATAGGTAGACGCCAGAATCCACAGTGTGGAAAAAGCACCGTAAAGCAGGGCGATGCGTATTGGCCCCGCAAATTTTAGTCTGAAATGAACATGTTTCATTGGCATTTTTATTTTTAACCAATCATTTTCATGCTATTTGGCTTGCATCAGTTCCTGTGCTAGTAAATTGAAAAGCCTCCACCAGATTACCCTTCAATAGCCGTGACAGGCAATTAAAATGACAGGGTTAGAATTGTCCCGCCATACTTCAAACGCCGCTGGTTAAAGCATTTTCCACTGTGGAATCATTGCCGCTTGCCCGCAAAGCCTGCCGTCATCTGCCAGCAGGTTCCAGACGGTAGCATTCTCTATCATAAACTTGCGCCCATCCTTGGCAATACGTATGCCGCTATAGTCATCAATAAAACCATAGCGTGACACACGCTCCAGAAAACCGGCACGTTCTTCTCTCAGCATGGGTTCTGCCGAATAGCGTGAAGGCAATCGCGTAATCTCATCCCAGTTCATGGCGAACAAGCGCATGGCGGTACGATTGGCATAATTAAAAACCGGCTCAGGTCTGGTGTCATGTGACAATACGGCAAAATCCGCCTCGAACAGCCGGCTTGCCATATCGCCTGTCTCATTTCCCAATAAACGACGACCGGTCAAGTGTGTATAGCTGCTACATATCAGCCGGGTCTGTTGCTGCAGAAAATCATGATTCAGTTGCATCAAGCCTTGCATTACCAGTAATGCTCCACCGTAATTTGCCCCGGCTCTTTGCGGCGGTGCTTCTGCATGCCGCGCGCCGTCAACACTTGCATGGTATCTGCTATCATTTGCGGATTGCCGCAGAGCATGACCTGGCTGTCTGCGGCATTTAATGCTATTCCTGCCCGAGCTTCCAGCTGCCCATCGACAATCGCCTGCGGAATGCGTCCATTCATGGCAAAACTTGTCGTCTCGCGACTGACAAAGGGGATGAAAACAAACTGCTTGCCTTGTTTCTGCTGCACGGCGGCAATTCTCTCCTGATAACTCAATTCGGAAAGCGTGCGTACGGCATAGACCAGCACCACACGCTCGAAGCGCTGCCAGGGTTCTGCAGTATCCAGAATGGAAAGAAATGGTCCGACTCCGGTTCCGGTTGCCATCAGCCACAGATGCCGTCCGGCGGGAATTTCATCGAGGATCATGAAGCCATTGGCGCGTGGTGCTACCAGCAACTCATCACCGGGTCTCAGCCTGACCAGGCCAGGAGTCAGCTCACCATCCGGTACCTCAATATAGTAGATCTCAAGCGGCCGGGCCGCGGGCGCATTACATAGCGAATAGGGCCGGCCGACGACCTTGCCTTCCAGTTCCAGGCCGATTTTGACAAACTGCCCGGCCTGAAATGGCTCGAGGTCAGACTCGACATAAAGACTGTACAGCTTTTGGCTCCATTGCCGATGCTCAACCACTACGCCCTTGTTCCATGAAGCCATCGCCTTGCCTTTCGTTTAACTTGCATGCCTTCCACAGTAGTCAAAAGATTCACAAAATGCAACGTGACAGTCATACCATTGAGCAGCTAAACTTGCACGCTGGTCAGATTTGGTTACTCATGCTTTCAACACTCAATTCCCCGCAGCGCGAAGCTGTTAAATATCTCGATGGTCCTTTACTCGTTCTGGCAGGTGCAGGTAGCGGTAAAACCCGCGTCATCACGCAGAAGATCGCTTATCTGATCCAGAAGTGCGGCTACACGCCGAAGGAGATTGCTGCCATCACCTTTACCAACAAGGCCGCACGCGAGATGCAGGAACGTGTCGGCTATCTGCTCGAAGGCAAGTCAGGCAGGGGCCTGACCATTGCCACCTTTCACTCGCTCGGCCTGCAAATGCTGCGGCAGGAAGCGCAGCTGCTGGGCTACAAACCGCAATTTTCGATCCTGGATTCGTCCGACAGCTTCAAGATTCTGGCCGACATCCTCGCCACCACCGACAAACAGTTGCTGCGCAAGACGCAATGGCAGATATCGGGCTGGAAGAACGCCTTCATCAACCCGGATCAGGCCAAGGTCACTGCCGACGAAGATCTGACTGTTGCCGCAGCACGCGTCTACCAGCTTTACCAGCAGACGCTGAAGGCCTATCAGGCGGTAGATTTCGACGACCTCATCAAGCTGCCGGTGGAGCTGTTCGAGCAGCATCCGGAGGCACTGGAACGCTGGCAACGCAAACTGAAATACCTGCTGATCGACGAGTATCAGGACACCAACGCCTGCCAGTACAAGCTGGTGAAATTGCTGACCGGAGTCGAAGGCCGCTTCACTGCGGTGGGCGATGACGACCAGGCCATCTACGGTTGGCGCGGCGCCGATGTCGAGAACCTGCGCCAGCTGACTGAGGACTTCTCCAGACTGAAAGTCATCAAACTAGAACAGAACTACCGCTCCACCGTACGCATCCTGCGCGCTGCCAATCAGGTCATCGCAAACAATCCCAAACTGTTCGACAAGAAACTGTGGAGCGATCACGGTACCGGCGAGCAGATTCAGGTCAGCGCCGCCAAGGATGAGCTGCATGAAGCAGAATCTGTCGTCATGAAACTGATGGCTCACAAATTCGAGCACCGCACCAAATATCTGGATTACGCCATCCTCTATCGCGGCAATCATCAGGCACGGCTGTTCGAGGAAAAACTGCGCGAGCACAAGATCCCCTACACCGTCTCCGGCGGCCAATCCTTCTTCGACAAGGCCGAGATCAAGGACCTGGTCAGCTATCTGCGCCTGGTCGCCAACGAGGATGACGACCCAGCCTTCATCCGTGCCGCCACGACGCCGAAAAAAGGCATCGGCAACACCACGCTGGAGCGCCTCGGCGAATATGCCCGCCAGCATCACCTCTCGCTGTTTGCCGCTGCCTTCGAAGCCGAATTCCAGCGCGAGGTCGGCCACAAACAGCTGGATGACCTGCTCAATTTCTGCCAGTTCATCAACCGCGTGCAGGAACGCGCAGCAAAGGAACCGGCAGGCGAACTGCTGAACGAAATGCTGGAAGCCATCCAGTACGAGCCTTTCCTCTACGACACGGAAGACCCGCGCGCAGCCGAGACCAAGTGGAAGAACGTCATGGATTTCGTCGGCTGGCTGACCAAGAAGGGCGAAGAAGACGAACGCAACCTGCTGGAACTGACACAGATGGTGTCATTGATGAGCATGCTGGAAGGCCGCGAGAACGGCGAGCCGGACGCGGTCAAGCTCTCCACGCTGCATGCTGCCAAAGGCCTGGAGTTTGGTCACGTGTTCCTGGTCGGCGTCGAGGAAGGCATCCTGCCCCACCGCGAAAGCGTCGATAATGGCAAGATTGAGGAGGAGCGCCGCCTGATGTACGTTGGCATCACACGTGCGCAGAAATCACTGCATATTTCCTGGTGCAAGAAGCGCAAACGCGCCGGCGAAACCGCAGTCTGCGAAGCCAGTCGCTTTATCGAAGAATTACCACAGGCCGATGTTAGGCACTTCGGCAATCCGGCTGCCGACCCGGCCGCGAGCAAGGAGCACGGCCGCGAGCGCATGGCACAGATCCGCGCCATGCTGGGCAAGGCCGGAACCTGATTAATTTCCGATTTTTACAGATTTCCAGCTGCAAGTGGCAGACTTAAATAGAATGGTCATAACGACCGCCACACGCATGACGCCACCCCTCGCATTAGTTGGCGAATAGCGGTTTGAATAGCACATAAGCTTGCGCCATATCGCAAGCTGTACTTTGCAGAAAAACGCCGACTACTCCATGCTCCACGCATTCCACAATCGCTCGCCGCAATCACTTGCATAGCCGTCCTGTGCACCGAGATCACCGCTGCCGGAACTGTTTTCCTTACCAACTTCTCAAGGATAGGGCTGCTATGCCTGTTTGCCCTTTTCCAGCCTGTCTTCCAGTTCCCCGATATAGGCTGCCAGCGAATTCGTCGATTCCTCCATGGAAGAACGCAGGCTATCGCCTAGCTGATCGACCCTGACCAGTACGCTGGACTTGAATTCCTCATGCTGATTTGCCTGCTTCAGCATTTCTGCCTCCAGCACAGTACGCAGCTCAGTAAAGCGCGAGGCCTCGGCTTTGTCCGACAGCTCGCGGCTGGTTTGCAAATCGCGTGAATAGCGCCGGACTTCCAGCAATGCGGAGGTTTGGATGTAGATGGCAAAGATGAGGAACAAGGCGGTAACAAAGACCAGCAAGCCAAGCATCACCATGCCGAGCGGCAGTTGAACCACGGTGAAGCCCAGCGAGACGTCGGCAAGCGCGAAAAATGTATTCCAGTTCAATGCGACGAATATGGCAATTACCGCCAGGATTACCAGCAAGAGCAAGGTATGAAATTTCATGTGGAATATCCTTATGTAACCGATGCTGAAAACTTTCGCATAATACACATCACATGGGAAGCGAAATATAGCGTTATGAGCCCAGCTCAGGCGTCTGTTTCGCCTCAGTCTACGTCAATGTCGCTGTACGTTTGAATACGCAATACAGTTGCCGATGGGCAGCCTTGCAGCCCGCAGGAGACGTGCCGGCACGTCTGCTTGTGGCAATATCCTCGCCGCGCACTTATGCCGCCATTTTTCATCAGGCCATGGTCTGAACTTGCTGTATTTTCAGCCACGACGGCCATTTGAGCAGCGCTTCCTCAAGCATATTTATGCCGACCCGAGAGGTCCGCCTGTTAAAATACGGCCATGCCACTCATTACACTAGAAAACGCTTGCCTGGCCTATGGCCATCACCCCCTGCTCGACCATGCCAGTTTCCAGCTCGATTCCGGCGAACGTGTCGGCCTCATCGGTCGCAACGGTGCTGGAAAGTCCAGCCTGCTGAAAGTCATTTCCGGCGACAGCAAACTCGACGATGGCGCGATCTGGCGCGCGCCCGGCATCCGTATTGCCTATGTGCCACAGGAGCCCGTACTGAATCCGGCAGCCACGGTATATGAAGCAGTAGCCGAAGGCTTGGGCGATTTACAGGCAATCCTCGTCGAGTATCACCATGTGTCGCATGCCATGGGTGAAGCCGATGCCGATCTGGATGCATTGATGCAAAGAATGCAGGACTTGCAGCACGACCTGGAAGCAAGACAGGGTTGGCAATCACAAAGCAGGATTGAAACAGTGCTGAGCCGTTTACATCTGGATGCCGACCAGCCCATTGCCAACCTCTCCGGCGGCTGGCGCAAACGCGTGGCACTGGCACGTGCGCTGGTGACTGAACCGGAAGTCCTGTTGCTGGATGAGCCGACTAACCATCTGGACCTGGAAGCCATCGAATGGCTGGAAGAACTGCTGCTCGGCTTCAACGGCAGCGTGCTGTTCATCACTCATGACCGGCGTTTTCTTAATCGCCTGGCTAACCGCATCACCGAGCTGGATCGCGGCCAACTGACGGATTTTGTTGGTACCTACGCCAACTATCAGACCAAGAAGGAAGAGCTGCTGGCCGTGGAAGCCACCCATGCCGCCAAGTTTGACAAGGTCCTGGCACAAGAAGAGGCCTGGATACGCCAGGGCATCAAGGCACGCCGCACCCGTAACGAAGGCCGCGTGCGGCAGCTGGAAAGACTGCGGCTGGAACGTGCCGCGCGGCGTGAGCGTCAGGGCAACGTCAAACTCACGCTGGATAGCGGCGAACGTTCCGGAAAACTGGTGGCCGAACTGGAACACGTCAACAAGCGCTATGGCGACCGGATCATCGTCAGAGATTTCAGCACGCGCATCCTGCGTGGCGACCGCATCGGCCTGCTGGGACCGAACGGTATCGGCAAGACCACGCTGCTGAGAATGATACTGGGACAGGAAGAAGCTGACAGCGGCAAGATTATGCGCGGGACCAATCTCAATATCGCCTATTTCGACCAGATGCGCGAACAGCTGGATGAAGAAGCAACACTGGCGGACACCATCAGCCCGGGCTCTGAATTCGTGCAGATTGGCAACGAGCGCAAGCATGTCATCAGTTATCTGGAAGACTTCCTGTTCCCGCCGCAGCGTTCGCGCTCACCGGTCAAATCCCTCTCGGGTGGCGAGCGCAACCGCCTGCTACTGGCCCGACTATTCGCCAGACCATCGAATGTGCTGGTGCTGGACGAGCCGACCAACGACCTCGACATCGACACGCTGGAGCTTCTGGAAAGCCTGCTGCAGGATTTCGACGGTACTCTGTTCCTCGTCAGCCACGACCGCGCTTTTCTGGAAAATACCGTGACCCAGGTCTTTGCCTTTGAAGGCGATGGCGTCATCACCGAGTTCGGTGGCGGTTATGATGACTGGCAACGCTTCAGCACACAACGCGCCGCCGAAAAGGTCGCTGCAGCAGCGAAAAGCACCCCGATAAAAACACCTGCAAACCCAGCTTCGAGCAAAAACAAGCCGGGAAAGCTAAACTTCAAGGAACAGAAGGAGCTTGAAGCGTTGCCAACTAACATCGAACAACTGGAACAGGAACAGGCAAGGATTCAGGGTGAGCTGACCAATACCGATATTTACCGTGACGCGCCTGAACTGGTAAAAAACTATCAGTCACGTCTGAATGAGATTGAAGAAAGCTTGCTGCTGTCACTGGAACGCTGGGAGGAGCTGGAAAGCCGGCGCGAATAAATTTGTATTGGATTGAATTTTTTTGCGTACAAGGCGCTCTATCTGATATGGTTAATTCATGAATATGCAGATGAGATCCCTGTTCAACAGAATCAGTCTGATGTTGCTGTTGCTTGCCATGGCAGGCTGTAGCGTTATAAAAATCAGCTATAACAATGCGCAGGAATTGACCTATTGGTGGCTATACAGCTATGTGCACTTTTCTGATGTGCAAAAGCCAATCATCAAAGCGGAACTGGTAGCGCTACACGACTGGCACCGTTTCAATGAAATTCCCGTCTATATCAAGATCCTTGAATCCGCACAGAAGAAAGTCATGCATGACACCACGCCCGGGCAGGTGTGCGCTGTGGTCGAAAGTGTGCGCGAACGTATAAGAACCCTCAACCTGCAGACTGAACCCATCATTGAGAAGTTATCCCCCACGCTGACCCACGAACAGCTTGGACAAATACAGAAACACTTCGAAAAAAACAACAAAAAATGGCAGGAGGACTGGCTTGAGGGTACACAGCAAGAACGCGCTGAACACCGGCTCAAGCTTGCCATCAAACGCGCCGAGATGCTCTATGACCGGCTTAGCGACCAGCAGCGGGATATCCTGAAAGACAACATCCGTATTTCCACTTTCAACGCCGAGACCAGTTACGAGGAAAGACTCAGACGTCAGACGGACGCCATTGCAACACTAAAAAAAATCATCGATCTGAAACTGACTGAGCCGGATATCAAGCTGGAAATCGCCGCTTATTTTGATCGCCTGCAGAATGGCGACGACCTGGCCTACCAGAACTATATAGACCGCCTGACTGTTGATAGCTGCGAAGGCTTTGCCAGACTGCACAACAGCACCAGCAAAAAACAAAGACAGTATGCAGCAGACAAATTCGGCGGCTACATCAAGGACCTGGAAGCGCTAAAAAGCTCCGCCCAAGTCATATAGGGACTACCAGGGAACCACCTGGCCGTCATAAGCGATAAATCGGCCACTGTTCTCCAGTGTCAGCGCTTCGATGACGCGACGCATGCCAGCGACACTTTCCGGAGCATCGATCAGGCCATCGGGGCCACCCATATCGGTGCGCACCCAGCCCGGGTGCAGGATGCTGGAAGCAATGCCCATCGGTTTCAGATCAATCGCCAGACTCCTCATGACCATATTGACTGCCGTCTTGGTGCTGCGATAGATATAGTTGCCGCCACTGGTGTTGTCATCCAGGCTGCCCATCTTGCTGGAGATTGTGACGATCTTCTTCAGATTGCTGGCCGCAACATGGCTGACAAATGCTTCTGCCAACTTCATCGGCGCCATGCTGTTGATATGGAATGTCTCAGCCCAAGCCTCGTAATTCACCTCGCCGAAATTGCTCTGTGGATAGACACCGGCATTGTTGATCAGGAGGTCGATGGGCTTGCCCTGCAATATCAGTGCCAGCGCGTCGATCTCCTCGAAATCCGCCACATCCAGTTGATGAATCTCGACATGATCTCCCGAGCGTTCGGCCAGCGCCTGCAATTCTCTGGCCTCGTCCGGCCAGCGGCAACAGGCAATCACCTGCCAACCGGCCTCGGCGTACTGTTTGACGAATTCCAGACCAAGGCCACGATTGGCACCGGTGATCAATACTGTAGCTTGTGACATAGTTCCCTCTGATAGTCCTGTAAATGGCTAAACCTGAAAATGAAAATCTGACGTTTTTATTATTCTGCCAGCGATCGAAAAAACAGCAAATACATCATCAATTCACAATACAGTCATGCGAATATGATCACTATGCCATAAACCAGCACCGGACTTTTACCGATTTTAACCAGCCCGGATTTGATTTCATCCAACGCCTGCTCACAAGCTCATTATTCTCCATACCATGCTTCTGATGTTGTTGATTTACACTGCAACTGCTCATGCTTTGTCGGCTATCCTGCTCAAATGGCTTCAACCATGAAAAATCTGTCGCAACGGGCGACCGACGCCCTGGCACTGGAGCACTTTCCTGCGACTTACGCGCTGGCACGCAGCCTTGGCCGGCAAATCCACTTCAAGATCGGGCCGACCAACTCCGGCAAGACGTATGATGCGCTGATGGCACTGCAGCAGGCAAATTCCGGAGTCTATCTGGCACCGCTGCGATTGCTGGCGATGGAGATCCGCGACCGCCTGACGGAAGCCGGGGTACCATGTAATCTGGTGACCGGTGAAGAACGCGTCATGGTGGTCGGTGCCAGACACACGGCTTGCACCGTCGAGATGATGAATCCGCATCAGGAAGTCGAAGTGGCCGTCATCGACGAGATCCAGATGCTGCAGGACGAGCACCGTGGTCATGCCTGGACCGCTGCCATCGTCGGCGTACCGGCGCGCGAAGTCTACCTGTGCGGATCACATGCAGTGATGAGTGCCTGCACACGGCTGCTGAATGCGCTGCATGAACCTTACGTCATCAGCCACCTGGAACGTAAAACCCCGCTGCTGCTGGAAGAGCTCGCACTTTGCGGTGACCGCTACAACCGCTGGCGCCTGAAAGGCAAACTGCAGAAAGGCGATGCTGTCATCGCTTTCTCACGCAAGGATGTACTGACATTGGCTGCACGCATCCGCCAATGGGGTTTTGGCGTCGCCACCATCTACGGTGCACTGTCACCCGAAGTGCGACGTACCGAAGCCAGACGTTTTAATAGCGGTGAAGCAGATATTCTGGTTGCCACGGATGCTATCGGCATGGGGCTCAACCTGCCGATTCGTCGCGTGATATTTTCCACCGTGGAAAAATTCGACGGCGTTGCCAACCGCCTGCTCAATCCGACCGAAACCAGACAGATTGCCGGCCGCGCCGGCCGTTTTGGCATTTATCCAACTGGCTTTATCAACGCTTTCGAGCAGGACGATCTGCTGCATCTGGAGCACGCGCTTTATGCCTCGGACATCTCCGACCTGGAAAGGCTACCCATCTCGCCCTTTTTCGGACACATCGACGTACTTTCCGGCATGCTGCATACCGACCGACTCGGTGAACTGCTGAGCTTCTTTGCTGAACGCGTCAGCGTCAAAAGCGCATTGTTCCAGACTGCCGACATGTCAGCTCATATCCAGCTCGGCTTCTGGCTAGACCAGCAGGCGCCGGAATTATTGCTACGAGATAAATTCATCATGTCCTGCGCACCGGTCTCTCTGGATAAGCCACATGAAAGCGATTATTTCCTCGCCTGCCTGCAGAGTATCAGGAACGGCAAACCCAGAAGGCTGCCAGCAGCGTGTGACTGGCTTTCATCCAGTAGCTCCAGGCATCTGCAGGATGCTGAAGACATGAGTCAGGACATCAGCCTTTATGCCTGGCTGGCGGATAAATTCCCGCAGATATTCATTGAAAGCGAAGAGCTGCCAGCGCTACGAACTCTGGTCAGCCGCTACATTGAACGGGCGCTGCTGACGCAAGCCGGTTATGGTAGCACCTCCAAAGAACAGCTTTATCATAAATAAAGATAAAATCATAATTAATCATTGATTTTAAACAATATTTATTTATATCATGCAATACATTTTCACCAACTATATTTGTATCAATGTATATTTGCTGGCATACTTGTCAGCATGCAAGTAAAGCCCGAACATGAATGAAACGCACGCCCGATTGCCGGAATCCGCCAGCCGCGAACAACTGGCCTCCTCCACGCTGAAGGATTTCCGCCTTATCTTCAATTCGGTCAAGAAACATTTCAAGCAGGTTGAAGAACAGTGCGGCATCAGCAGCTCCCAACTGTGGGTATTGTGGGAACTGCATAAAACCCCGGGGTTAAAGGTAACTGAACTGGCCGGAAAACTGGCCATACACCAATCAACCGCCAGCAATCTGATTGAAAAAGTCGCCAAAAAAATGCTGATCAGCAAAAAACGTGAGGATCAGGATCAGCGTGTCGTCAGGCTCTATCTGACCAAGTCAGGCAGAGACGTTGTCATGAAGGCACCCGACTCTCCCCGAGGCATCCTCAGAGAAGCGATCGACCACCTGCCGACATCCGACCTCATGCAGCTACAGAACAGCCTCGATCAACTGATTAGCCAGATGAAACTGAAAGATGTCACGGACGCGATGAAGCCGCTTTAATCTCTCTGAAATCATTACTCAAGATTTGAGCGCTGGTAATGCCAGCCTGCATGTTTAGCCTACAGAAAGGAGAAACATTGACACCCGTAACAACTTTATCCAGCAAGAAAGCAAAAAAAACCATCGCCTTGTTCGGCGAGGTGCTTGCCGATATTTTCCCGGATCAGAGCGTGCTGGGTGGCGCTCCGTTTAATGTCGCACGTCATTTACAGGCATTCGACCTACACCCCGTTATGATCAGCCGTACCGGCAATGACGCACTGCGTGATGACCTGCTGCGCGAGATGGGCAAGCTGGGCATGGACAAAAGCGGCATCCAGTGCGACCCCACCTACCCGACCGGTCAGGTGCAAGTCCACATGAAAGATGGTGGGCACAGCTTTGAAATCCTGCCCAATCAGGCTTATGACCACATCCATGCCGGCATCACACACATGATGACCATGTCGATCAAACCGGAACTGGTGTATTTCGGCACACTGGCACAAAGAGGCATGGAGTCGCGCCTGGCGCTGGACAAGTTCCTCGCCGACAGCAAGTGTCTACGTTTTCTGGATATCAATCTGCGCAGCCCCTGGTACAACAAGCACACAGTTCGCCGCTCTCTGTTGCGCTCGGACATCGTCAAGATGAACGAAGACGAGCTGGAAATCGTCGCCAATTATTTCAAAATAGATGCCAAGGCGCCTCTGCTGAAAGCGGAAAAACTGCTTGACCAGTTCGAACTGCAATGCCTGCTGGTCACCACTGGCGAGAACGGCGCCTGGCTGATCAACAAGGATCACGAATTTTTCAGCAGCGGCCCTGCCGGCGAGCCAATAACGGTGGTCGATACAGTGGGTGCTGGCGATGCCTTTGCCGCCATCTGTATTATCGGCGTACTCTACCATTGGGAATCATCGCTCATCATGCAACGTGCCAACCAGTTCGCCGCAGCACTATGCGGCATCAGGGGCGGCGCACCACAGAATCACGACTTTTACCTGCCGTTCAAGAAGGCGTGGCATCTTTAAAAAGGAGAGGAATCTTTAACTCAATATGCAAAACACAAACCATCTAGCCAAATCCGAGAACCCTATCTATATCCTGATGATCAGTATGCATGGCCTGATTCGAGGCAATGACATGGAGTTGGGCCGTGATGCCGATACCGGCGGACAGACCACTTATGTAGTGGAGCTAACAAAAGCACTGGCCAGACATCACGAAGTGGAAAAAGTCGATCTGCTTACCCGCCTGATGGATGACCCGAATGTCAGTACCGATTACGCACAGCCCGAGGAAGATCTCGGCGGCGGGGCAAGAATCATACGCATGCCCTGCGGCCCCAAACGCTATTTACGCAAGGAACTGCTGTGGCCGCATCTGAACCAGGCCGTGGATAAATGCCTGCACTTTCTGCGGCAACAGGGCCGCCTGCCTGACTTGATTCATACACACTACGCAGATGCGGGTTATGTGGGTCAGCAACTTTCGTTGCTGCTCGGCATTCCACAAGTACACACTGGCCATTCACTGGGGCGCCCCAAGCTTGACCGCATGCTGGCCAGCGGCCGCAAACCGCAAGCACTGGAAAAACAGTTCAACTTCGAGCGCCGTATCAGTGCCGAAGAGGAAGTCATCAAGAACGCATCGCTGATCGTCACCAGCACACAGCAGGAAATCGATCAGCAATACGGTCTTTATTCCAATTTTAACCACTCGCGCTTTCGCGTCATTCCGCCCGGTACCGACACATCACGCTTCTCGCCGCCGATGCGCAAGAAAATCGAGCTTGGTGTGCATCAACTGGTGGACAAATTTCTGGCCGAGCCGGAAAAACCGCTCATCTTCTCCATCTGCCGCCCGGACGCCAGAAAAAACATCAAGGGCCTGGTAGAAGCCTACGGCAAGAGTGCTGCCTTACAGCAGGCAGCCAACCTGCTGATTGTGGCAGGCTCCAGGGACGATATACGCGAACTGGAAGATTCGGAACGGAAAGTCATGGCCGACGTGCTGTTTGATATCGACCGCTACGACCTGTGGGGCAAGGTCGCCCTGCCCAAACACGTCTCGCAGGAGGACGTACCGGAATTCTATCGGCTGGCAGCCAGACGCCGTGGCGTGTTCGTCAACCCGGCATTCACCGAGCCCTTCGGCCTGACCCTGATCGAAGCTGCAGCCAGTGGGCTGCCATTCGTCGCACCTGACGACGGCGGACCCAGAGACATTGTCAACAATTGCCGCAACGGACTGGTGGTCTATACGCTGCAAAGCGAGGAAATCAGCAAGGCGCTACTGTATATGCTGGAAGACCGGAAACGCTGGCGGCAATGGGCAAACAACGGCATTGCCGGCGTCTGGCGGCATTACAGCTGGGCCGCTCATGTAGAAAAATACATGAAGGAGATCCGTCGTCTGTTGCGCCGCGACAAGAAACGCCTGCGCCGCCAGCACGCCATCATCCAGAATGACGAAAAATCCTACATGCCTCTGGTGAAAACGGCATTGATCAGCGATATCGACAACACCTTGCTTGGCAATAAACAGGCCCTGAAGAAACTGACTGACTGGCTCAAATCGCAGCGGGCCAGGCTGGCTTTCGGCATCGCCACCGGGCGCACAATCGAAAGCGCAGTCGCCATCCTGAAAAAGAATCAGGTCGGTATCCCGGACGTACTCATCACTTCGGTAGGCTCGGAAATCCATTATGGTCAAAAACTGGTACCCGACCTCGGCTGGGCCGCGCATATTCGTTATCTGTGGCGCCGGGAGGCACTGGCCGGGGCGCTGGCAAAATTTCCCGGCCTCAAGCTACAAGCTCCTGAGAATCAGCGGGAATTCAAGCTGAGCTACCTGGCTACGCCGGACAACATGCCGCCACTCCACGAGCTTTATGAATATTTGCATGACCTTAAACTGCATGCGCAGCTGATTTATTCGCATGAGGAGTTTCTCGATGTGTTGCCGATCAGGGCCTCCAAGGGTCATGCCATCCGCTATCTGGCCTATAAATGGGACCTGCCGTTGCAGAACTTTCTGGTGGCAGGCGACTCCGGCAACGATACCGAAATGCTGATAGGCGACACGCGCGCTGTGGTTGTCGGCAACCACAGCCCGGAGCTGGCTGCATTGCGGGATCAGGAACAGATCTATTTCGCACAGGGACACTACGCCGCCGGCATCATCGAAGGTCTGCACCACTACGGCATGGATATCAATAACAACTCGCTGAATGCAGTAACCGAGGAGCTCTCGCATGTATGAACAGGTTTCACATTCTCTGCTGAATGACATCCTCATCAAGCTGGAACACGACATCAAAGAGAAGAACCTGCAGCATTTCTACATTCGTCTGGGTGCGAATTTCTACGCCATCTACTCACTCTTTCGCCAGCTTTATGGCCATCGCCCTGACTTCAAGCAGCAAATGCAGCGATTGGTCACCAGTCTCACCTGCTACTACATCAAGCGGCCACAACCGCTACGCAAACTGGATCTGGCACGGGAAAAAGACCACAACTGGTTCCTCAGCCAGAAATGGGTCGGCTACGCGCTTTATTGCAAGGAGTTCTCCGATGATCTGGCCGGCCTGCAGAAACGACTGGGCTATCTGCAGGACCTCGGCATCAACCTGCTGCATGTGATGCCGATTCTGGACTGCCCCAAAGGCAAGAGCGACGGCGGCTATGCGGTGCGCGACTTCAAAAAGATCAGCCCCGATGTCGGCACCCTGCGCGACCTCGACTACCTGGTCAAGAACATGAAAAAACGCGACATGTTGCTGGCGCTGGATGTCGTCGTCAACCACACCTCCAACGAGCACGAGTGGGCAGTCAAGGCGCGGGAAGGCGACAAGACCTATCAGGATTACTACCATGTGTTCGACAATCGTGAAATACCGGACATGTATGAAGAGAGCATGCCCGAGGTCTTTCCGGAAATCTCGCCCGGCAACTTCACCTGGGACGAGCAGATGGGCAAGTGGGTGATGACGGTCTTCAATGACTACCAGTGGGATCTGAATTACACCAATCCCGCCGTTCTTATCGAGATGGTCGAAATCATCTTGTACTGGGCTAATCATGGTGCTGATATCGTGCGCCTTGATGCTGTCGCCTTTCTCTGGAAAAAGATCGGCAGTAACTGTCAGAATGAGCGCGAAGCCCACCTGATCCTGCAACTGATGAAGGATTGTTGTCAGGTCACAGCGCCCGGCGTTCTATTCATTGCCGAGGCCATTGTCGCACCGGTGGAAGTTATCAAATATTTTGGCGAAGATGCCATCAATGCCAAGGAATGCGAGATCGCCTACAACGCCACCTTCATGGCCCTGCTATGGGATGCAGTGGCGACAAAAAAGGCCAGATTGCTCAATCTCGGCATCAAGAGCATTCCGGACAAGCTGGAACGCGCGACCTGGCTCAACTACGTGCGCTGCCATGATGACATCGGCCTCGGCTTCGATGACAACGACATCCTGCTGGCAGGCTACGACCCCCGATTGCATCGCAAATTTCTGGTGGACTACTACACCGGCCACCACAAGGTCTCGCCTGCCCGTGGCGTCGCTTTCGGCATCAACAAGAAGAATGACGATGCCCGAATTGCAGGTTCGCTGGCCTCGCTGGTCGGGCTGGAATCTGCCGTTGAAAACAACGACCCGATTGCCACCCAGGAAGCCATCGACACCATCCTGCTGTTACACAGCATGATTCTCGCCTTCGGCGGTATCCCGCTACTCTACTATGGCGATGCCATCGGTACTCTGAATGATGTCTCCTATCTGCAGGATGAACACAAACAGAACGACAGCCGCTGGGTCCACAGACCCAGACTGAACTGGGCCAAGGCCGCTCGCAGGAATACGCATGGCACGATTGAATTCAGGATTTTCAGCGCGATGAAAAAGATGATAGCCGTACGCAAGGAAATCAGCGCCTTTGCCGATCACAACAATCGTGAACTGCTGGAAGTCGACAACCCGCACCTCTTTGTTTTTTCACGCTTCGATTACATCAACACGCAATCACGCGTGCTGGTCATCGGCAATTTCGATAATCGTCCACAAAACCTGGATATCTCCGGCCTGTGCACAAAGGGCTTTTTTCAACACAGACCGGTCAGGGATCTATACAGCGGCAACGACCTCAGTGTTGACTGCCAAGAGCTGGAAATCCCACCGCTCGGCTTCTACTGGCTACAGACCTGAGTCTGTAAAACAGCAACAGCCGCATTAGTTACCAATCGCAACAGGAGAATTCATGGAAAACCTACTCACCTTATTCGGCCTGAGTGACCCACAGGCATTATGGGCGCTGACCAAGGCCATGCTGCGGATCTTGCTCATCATTCTAGTCGCGGCCATTCTCATGAAACTCAGCAGCAAGCTGATTATCAAAATGAAACAGCACCTGAAAGACCGCGCCTCCGAAGATGCTGAAGAAATAAAGCGCATTGACACTGTGGCCAGGGTATTTCGCTACATTGCCACGATTGTCATCGCCATCATCGCCATCGTGGAAGTGCTGCATCAGCTCGGCATCTCCATCGCGCCCATACTGGCAGCAGCTGGTGTTGTCGGCATAGCTGTCGGCTTTGGCGCTCAGAACCTGATCACGGATTATTTCAACGGCTTTTTCATCCTGTTGGAAAACCAGATCCGTCAGGGCGATGTCGTCGAAGCCGGAGGCAAAGGTGGCTTTGTCGAAGAAGTTACACTGCGCTACATCAAGATGCGTGATTACGATGGTAACGTGCACTATGTACCCAATGGCGGTATTACCACGGTCACTAATATGAGCCGCGGTTTCGCCTATTCGGTCATCGATATCGGTGTCGCCTATCGTGAAAACATCGATGAAGTGATGCAGATTATGCAAGCGGTTGGCGAAGATCTGCGAACCGACGACCATTTCCAGTTCAAGATTCTGGATAACATGGAAATGGCCGGCGTCGACAAACTGGGCGACTCCGCGGTGACGATCCGCTGCCGCTTCAAAGTCCTGCCGCTTGAACAATGGGGAGTCCGGCGGGAGTTCTTCAAACGGCTGAAAGCCAAGTTCGACCAGCTCGGTATCGAGATCCCCTATCCGCACCTGACCATCTACCCGGGCCAGGACAAGGATGGTTCAGCGCCTGCGCTTAACATTAGCGGAGTTGAGAAACTGCGAGTCAATCAGCCGGCCACAGGCTGAACATCAGACGTTGCTGAATGACGCCCGCTTTTTACTGGGTGAAAGTCGGGGCATGCATGTCCCGGCCATTCCTGCCCCTGTCTTTCGCCTCATACATCGCGCTGTCAGCGCGGCCAAGCAAATTTTCGGCATCCTTGCCATGTGCCGGAAAAACCGCGACGCCGATACTGCTGGAGACACTGGCGCGTTTCTTAGTGAGCGCAAAGGGTTGCTTAAGCGCCTGCAATATCTTGTTAGCCACCACTTCAACTACCAACGCACTCTCCAGATTGCTCAGCACCATCATAAATTCATCCCCGCCAAGCCTGGCCGAGATATCAGATTCACGAATGCAGGCTGTCAGCCTCCGGCTGACCTCTAGCAACAATTCATCGCCCGCCTTATGAGCAAGCTCATCATTCAGGCCCCAGTTTGGATTTTCAGATTGATCAGTTATGTCCAGACAAACAGTTTACGGTCTGATTAACATAGCAAGTGAACGCAGCTTCAACTAGCTGTAGATTTCAGCATTTCCCGCTCTACCTGTACACTGGTGTTGCCATCACTCAGCCAGACCTGCCCGTCCTGTATCGTGCATTGCAGGGTCATCGTACGCTGCACCAGCCCGGCCAGAGCCATCGTGCTTTCCACAGGAAGATTGATCACCGTCAGATTCTTCTGCCGTTCAAAAAGCGATTCGTTCTGCGCAAACCACATCTCCGCTGTACGACCGCCATAACCATAAACAATCACCTGGTTCGCCCGTCCGCAGGCTTTGCGAATCAAACGCTCATCAGGAATTCCGACATCGATCCACAATTCGATCGATCCGGTCAAATCGCGACGCCATAGATCCGCCTCATCATCGTCCGTCATACCCTGCGCAAATTCCAGATACTCATCCGCATGCAAGGCAAAGGCTAGCAGGCGCACCATCATGCGCTCATCAGTTTCAGAAGGGTGCTGCGCCAGGGTCAGTGCATGATCCTGGTAATAATGCCGCTCCATATCCGCAATCTGCAGATTGACTTTAAAAATCGTTGCTTTAATCGCCATCAAACTCTCTTTTTAGTATGTAGCCCACCGCTGGCAAGGCAACGGATATTGTTTTTATGGATAAAGTCTACTTACCAACCCTGACCTTCGCCTCGCCTGTTTTTGCTACTTTGGCTTTCGATTCTGCTGCCTGCAACTTCTTCAGTTTATCGATTTCAACCACCATTTTCTCGAGCAAAGCTAACGCTGCCAGCAGCGAGGCTTCCGCTGCTTCGGCTTTTCTGAACATCGAGGCCTCTTTTAAAGCGTGTAATGAGGTGCGTAATTCAACAAGCTTGGTTTTCATCATGCTCCTGATTTATAAGTTGTGATTTATAAGCTGTAGTTTTAATCGCTGCAGGCAGTTACTTCCATCGAATCGGTAAGGTTCAGAATAACTGGCGACAATTCCCAACTCCTCCTGATCACTCATCCCTGGTCATGCCAAATTCGATAGCTGTCTTGGTATAAAAGACATCAAGCTTCTCTTCGCGCAAGCGCTGAAACAGGCGTTCGACATCAGCTTCACTGAGCGCCATCATGACCAAAGCCTTGTGCCGCAGCAATCAGCGTGGCACCTGACAATCCCAGTCTGCGTGCCTCCTGTAACAGCCATTCGCCCAGCGGCAAGCCGCCGTGAGAACGGTCCTGCTGAGTGAAAAATGTCAACTGGTGCCCCTGCATCTTCATCTCCTGAATATGTCGCCAAGCCAATGAATTGATTTTAGCGGAAGTCCTTGTGCAACGCATTGATATTAAGGGAAGGTCACTTGCCTTTTTCGTGAGGTTTTTTGTATTGAAAATTAGGGATCGTCCATGTTGGCCAGCCACGCACTGTCGCTCGCAAACTCACCACACGCTGCGCGAACCCCAGTACCCGGGTCCAACAATTTCGGCACGCAATAGTGATCAATCAATAAAAACGCCACTACTTACCGCAGCTTGAGGTACCTTGCATAAACAACCCTGCTTCGTCGTATAGCTTGAACGCTTTGCTGATGGGCTTGGCATTGCGGATTGCCGTAGTGGTAAGCACCATAATTGAGGTAACTCCAAACTGAGGTAGATAAGTTACCCTCAAAGTTACCCCTGTTTATTGGAGTATTTCAAGAAACGACTTGATACGAAAAGATACAACAAAAAAGCCCCAAAGCTATTAACTAAGAGGCTTTTCAGCGTTTCTTGATACTGGGTGATACAGATAAATGGTGGTGGGGTGGCACCCCGCACCAAACGACTATTGAAAGTACGCAATCGAAGCGCTGCGGGCTGCTGCGAACCAGTGCGAACTCCATCGAAAAGCCTGCCCGATTGTAGACCTGCAAGCGGGTTTTCTAGCTGGGCTGGTCGCCGGGAACGGGCATCAAACCCATCTGCGTTCCAGTGCCAGTTCAAATCCCAAACCCGGAATCGAACTCGCGTCCGCATGGTGGTTCAAACGGAGGGCTCGGCGGCTGCGTCATTGTCGGCGGCGGGGTCGGTGAGCCTCCGAATCGTCAGGGCGCAGCGTTGTTCAATCAATGTATTGATTTGCTCAACCACAGCATTGCCAGCAAAACGGTGTCCGGGATCAGACTGGAGCTTGCGCGCCGTCGCTGGCAGTAACTTTGCCAATTCCAGAATTCGCCGTTTGGCCTGCGCCTTGGTAAAACCTACGCCTTCGGCGAACTGCTCCCAGTGCCGCGCCTGTACTTCGCTGAACTTGTACTTGCTGCCGATTTTCATCGCCATCTTCTGCGTCAGTGTTGGATACACCGCCGTCGAGAGCGTGTCGTAAAACGGTGCCAGAACAGGAGCTTTGCCTGGGTAAAGCAGCGAGAAATTCTTGGCGTGCGCATCATGATTGCCGATCAGCGTATTAAAGATCACGTAGTCGAGCAGTCGCAGAACCTGCGGCGCACTGGGGCGCGTCGAACTGCGTACCAGATCAAAACACTGCGCCAGATCCGGGCCACCTTCATTCTGGTATTTCATTTCCGGCACCACGCCCAGTGCTTGGCAAAAGTCCTCTTGATGAAGCCGTTGCCGGTGCCCCTGGGCATCGATCAGTCGATCGTAGCGCTCAACCAGTAGAAAGGAGCGATCCAATACCTGGTGAACTTTTGACTTTGCCGGTTTGAGCTGCATGGCCTCAGCCAGTGCCATGCAAAATCCTTCGTTGATCACGCTGTCTTCCACAGCGTGGATGGCCGGTTTCAGGATGTGCGAGCTCGGCGTGCCGTTGAGGGGCAGCCCGATGCGCGCACCATCGAAAACCACTGGCAGCTTGTCTTGGGCTCCAGCCAAGGAAAGCCGCAAACCCTCTTTTCCCGCCAGCATGGGGCGGCGCGGCAATTCATCCAGGATGGCAACGACTTCCTCGTTGCTCAGCCATTGAACGTCATCGCTGCGGGTCGGCACAGGCAAAGCCTGCCCAGGCTCAAGGAAGGTCACGGCCCCGGCGCATTCGCCGCCGATGTGGTCAAGCAGCGCAAAGTCGTTCTGGCCAGACACCTGAAACTGCTGCGCAATCAAGCGGCGCATCTGCCCTTCGGGTAGAAGACCCGCAAAGAAAGGACGCGTTTTACGATCGTCGAACGGCTCCGCTTGCAGGGGCAGCGAGACGGACAAGGTAACGGCGTCTTTGTGTGACAGCCAATCGGGTGCGTAGCAAAAGTTTAGCCGCCCATCGACCAGCGCCAACGTGCCGACACGTTCGGTGAAAAGCCAGACTTCCAGCTCATGCGCCATGGTTTCCACCCTCGCGGTGATCGTTGGCCACGGATGATGGCAACCCGTTCAACTGGACCTCTCCACCCAAGGCATCAATGACCCGCAGTACATTTTCCAGTCTTAAGGTGGGTTTACCTGCTTCAAGGTCGACAATGAAGCGCACCCCCACCCCTGCTGCCAGCGCCAACTGGGGCTGGGTCAGTCCGAGCTGCTTGCGAGCGGCACGCAGTGCATCGCCGAGTTGTTGAGGTGATCGAATGGATGTCATGGCTTGCTAAGTTTCCCGTTCGGGAAATTATCGGACACAACCGGACTAAGTGCAAGGGATATTTCCCGATCGGGAATGTTCGGTGTGGTTAGGGCATGACTCGATCCATTATTTCCCGAACGGGAAATAATGGCAACTCTCTATTCCAAATTGACACCCATTTACACCCGATGTGGCGCGGTTCGACCGACGCATGCCCGAACTGCGCCACCGACTTTTCTTACGGAGAATAACGCCATCAATCTCCGCAAAAGCTGCGGTGAATAGTCCGACGCAACATATCGCTTGGCTGGTGGGCCAAACAGCGCCTTCATGGACTCCTGCCAACTCATTCGGAAGGAGACCAAAATGGAAGTCGTTCACCTCAATCAGAAACAACTGGCCGCGCGCTGGCATCTCAGCGAGGCCTGCCTTGAGCGCTGGCGCAGCGAAGGCATCGGGCCGAAATTCATGAAGCTGAAGGGGCGCGTGCTGTACAGGCAGGTCGACATCGAAGCCTACGAGGAATCGTGCCTGGCGACGTCGACCAAGACCTCAACGGCTCAAGCCAGTGCTGGCTGATGTGTTCCGTTTTGTCGGCAGTTATTGATAAGTGCCGACGTTTTGCAACTTGAAGGGGCTCTCGACGACCGTCATGGGCCACATTGAAAGTCCGCAGTCCACAAGCGCGGACTGATCAACCGGGTTGTTCAAAATCAATAAGTTACCGTCAGGCTGTGCGGACTATTTCGAACTCCTGCGGGTTCCTGCGAACAGGATCGAACAGTTGCGGAGTTTCGGTGGGATGGAACCCTGCGCCAAACCTCAGTAACTCAGCGCCTTACAACCGCTTAGAACTGCTGCGGAAAGGTGCGGAATCCAAACCTTGATGCCCGCAATCCTACCAGTTCCGACTGCCCGTTGGCATCAACCGTGTGCAGACAACCAGCCGCCAGTTCGATTCCCATTCCAGGAATTAAACCCGCGTCCGCAAATCCGGATCAGTTGGTATGGTTTCACTCAGCCGAACAGGCTCCGAGAAGGACTGCGTGCTTCCGTAGTAAGCGCCGGAAGAATGCTTCGATCCGTTCAGCCGACCCGTCGCCGGTGAGCTCGTTGGCCCCGAAACGATAGACCTCGTACCCGGCGAGCCGGAGGTCACGATCGGCCGCCACCATGTCCGCGTACCTGGCGAGGGATGGCTTCCCGTCTTCGGCGAAGTGCTGTGATCCGTCAACCTCGACGACCACACGGCCTGCGTCACTGAACAGGAGCAGGAAGTCCATGCGTTGCCGAGACAAACGCCCAGCCCCGCCGAGCTGTGCCAGCGTGTATGGGTCGTAATGCAGATAGACCTGCGGAATGAGGGCTGGCAGCTTGTCACCGAGATCCTTGAATGCCCGGTAGTAGACGCTGAATACGTTTCGCTCGCCGTCCGATGCCAGGGATGCCATCAGACGTTGAGAAAGCGATCGCCGTGCATCTGATTCGTCCTCGGTGCCTTGCCGTTCCTTCCACCAAGAGAGCATCTCCTCCTTGGTAAGCCCGGTGGCTTGCATCGGGCGGTCGTACACGAGGCAATGCTCTTCATTCCTAACGATTCGGATGTCGTTGTTGATGGCATCCTGGATGACGATCTCGGGCTTCGGCCCCGTTGACGCGAAGATCAAATTCTTGGGCGCGCCAGATACGCCACCACTGATTCGACACACCGCGAAGGCCGAATATCCTGAGATGCTCCCCGATGGCCTTAGTTGGAAGCCGTCTGCCTTGAGGAAAGTATTCAGTGTGTCAACCAGCTGCGTCTGCTCCTTCCCTATACGGGCATTCGGGGAGACGACTGCCTCCAGCAACTTGAAGAACAGTTGCCGGGAGCAGCTCAGTGCGCCCATCACTTCAAGCAGTTCGGCGTTACTCCAGTCGTCGTCGTTGACGCAGTGCCGTATGACGGACTCCTCTAAATTTGCCTCGAAGCCTGCACCACGCATTTCCGATAATGTCCAGATCTTGGCCAATTGTTCGACAAGCGGGAGTTCGCCGAAGAGATTCACGTCGTTCAGCTGCTTGAGGATTGAGCGCCGCGTGAGTTCAGTGACTGTCTGAGCGTCGCTCGACTCGTCCAACAGTCGGAGAAATTCGCTCAGCGAAAAACTGACGTGATCCTGCTCAATCTGGCGTGCGAGCAAGAGAAGCTGATCGTTGCTCAGTCCTTGGAGACAGCTTCGCACGTACACGCGCTTGCTTGAGTGCGCTTCGCTACCTATCCCGGTCGCCAATCCGAGCCGCTCGCATTCCGCCGGCAAGTCATACGCCTTTACTGAATGAAGGGTAGCGGCGATCAGTTCGATCAAATCGGGCCTTTTGCCCTTGAGCAGTGTGCTTCCATCTCGTGGTGTGCTGCTAGGTAAGTTGTGCGACATCGAATCCATTTTCCTGATCAGTCACTGGCCCACAGTGCCTGATCAGCCTCTGTCCATGCGTGCAGGACCGCCGAGCCCCAGCCAGCACCTGCAGTCACTGCGGCCGCAAATGCGGCAGTCTTGGCAGCGCAGTACAAAGCCATGAACCAGCAGGTGATGACCGGGCGAACGCTGCAAGACAAGGCATCAGCCCAGCGCACGCCGGTTTTCTCGCCCTGAGTGCGAACGGCTTCGCGCAGGGTTTCGATGGCCCCGACGTTCCACGCAGCTTCGGTACCTGCGCCGATTTCCGATATTCGCTGCGCACCGCGAATCTTCTCAAACTCCAACTGATTGATGGTCGACTGGTGCGCCCAGCGCCAGCTGATGGCCAGCTTCGAGGAGGACGTATGAGCAAGAAACATCGCGGCCACGCCAAGGGCGACCCGGTGACGTACCAGACGCCGTTGTCCGCTGGCGGCGTGCAGATGGAAACCTTCCTGCCCTGGACGCTGGTGCGACGGGGTCTGAAGAAGCAGGTCATCACGCCGCTCGACGCGCCGCAGGAGTTTCTGGACGAGGCCCTCCGTGAGCGGCAGATGCGTGAGATGGCGCAGGACACCCCTTTGCTGCGGGCGCTCGGCCTCGCACACCACTGGCAGCGCCTGCTGGACGAAGAACGGTTCAGCTCGATGACCGAAATCGTGGCGGCTGAAGGCATCGACCTCGGCCAAGCCAGCAAGATGAGTCGACTGGCGCAACTGGCCCCCGACCTGATCGAAGCCATCGCCTTGAGACACCTAGAGGTGGACGTCAGCCAGTTGCTACGCGGCAAGTTGTCAGCGTCCTGGCTGGCGCAACGTGAGGCGCTAGTGGCAGGCTCGCGCTGACATTCTCGCCGCACCGACCCGCCGCCGTAAGGCGGTTTTTTTGCGCCATTCGCTGTCTCGGTCGCGCCCGCTAGAGCAAGCGAAGAAGCAAACCGATGGCCCGCAAACCCGCGTCAATCCACGACTTCGGGCCTTGAATGCTCAAGAGGGCAACAGAGAACAGAGAGAGAAAAACGGTGGAATGCGCGCTTGGAACGGCGACTTCAGGAGGGGCGTGCTCAAGAGGCCAAGGCCGGAAACCGCGCCAACACTGCCGTTCCGGGCAAAAAAAATCCCAACCGATAAAGATTGGGATTTTGTTATTGGTGGAGCCGGCGGGAATCGAACCCGCGTCCGTAAGCCCTCCACAGACAGTTCTACATACTTAGCTGTGTTGTTTAATTTAACCGCACATCCACCAACGAGCAAGCAAATGTGAAGCGAGTTACCTTGGATTTAATATTGTATTAAGTAACCCAATACAACACGAGTCTCTCTATATGACGCTGCTGTGGTTTCCCACCCGACCGAGAGACCCTTCGGTGCAGCGTCCAGCCGGGATTAAGCGGCTAGAGCGTAAGTTTCGTCGTTTGCGACTATACTTGTTCTAGTTTATTTACGAGGTGACTAGGCCTCGGTATGCCCTGCACTGCTTTGCAACCCACGTCGAAACCGGGTCGGCCCCTTAAAGTTTCTTTACGTTTGTAACGTAGCACATCTATGACTGGACAACATTGCATAAAGTTCAGTCATATTCGAATTATACCTGATTCTCCCATAAAGCCCTTATTTGTCATGGGCCTGTATAACACATCCACGCTTGCGCTCTTTCTCTGCAATTCCGCTTGCGGCTTCTGCCGCCACGCTTAACATCGGCTGCACAGAGTTAGCCTGCGCCACTGGCGTTAAGCGATTTTGTTGTGTCTTTTCATGATCTGCCCCTGTTCGCGCTTCCAGTCTTTTTCGCGTTCAGCATCACGCTTGTCATATTGTTTTTTGCCCTTGGCCAGGCCGATCTGGACCTTGATACGGCCGCGCACATAATGCATATCGAGCGGCACCAGGGTATAGCCGGCACGCTCGACCTTACCAATGAGCTTGGCGATTTCCTCGTTATGCAGCAGCAGTTTGCGCGTGCGGATGGCATCCGGTCGAATATGGGTGGAGGCAGCACCCAGCGGCGTGATGTGGCAGCCGATAAGGTAGATCTCGCCACGCTGGATGATGACGTAGGCCTCTTTCAGGTTCACGCGGTTATCGCGAATGGCTTTGACTTCCCACCCTTCAAGGACAATACCGGCTTCGTATTTTTCCTCGATAAAGTAGTCGTGAAAGGCTTTTTTGTTTTGGGCGATGCTCATGTCAAGGTAGATAGACTAAAATTAGCATTTTACTCTAGTTAGTTTCAGAGATTGGTTGCGAATGGCGCAGGTTGAAAAAACAGTGCTCGTTGGTCACTCAGCTGCACGCATGTATGCTTTGGTCGATGAAGTGGAGCGATACCCCGAATTTTTACCCTGGTGCGGTGGTGTCGATCTGCTCAAGCGTGACGAAAAGCTGACCAGCGCGACGCTACATATCGACTATCACGGTATCAAGCAGAAGTTCACCACCGAAAATGAAAAGGTCTATCCCAGCCTGATGGATATCAAGTTGGTGCACGGACCCTTCAGGCATATGGAAGGCTTCTGGCACTTTATTCCATTGGCAGAGGATGCCTGTAAAATCGAATTCCGGTTGAGCTATGAGTTTTCTAATGCGTTTCTGGAAAAGCTCATCTCACCGGTATTCAGCCACATTGCGAATACTTTTGTTGATGCGTTTGTTGAGCGCGCAGATAAGGTTTATTAATGACTGAAGATACCAACCACAAGGACATCATGGTGGAAGTCGCCTATGCGCTGCCCAAGCAGCAATTGATTGTACCGGTCAATATAGCGGAAGGCACAACGGCAGAAGCAGCTGTGCTCGCTTCCGGCATTATGGAGAAATTTCCCGAAATTGATTTGACCCTCAACAAGCTCGGTATCTTCGGCAAACTGGTCAAACCGGACACGGTGCTACGCCATCTGGATCGGGTGGAGATCTACCGTGCTCTGATCGCCGATCCGAAAGAAGTACGACGCCAGCGCGCCGCTGAAGGCAAGGTCATGAAAAAAGGCGGCAGCTCTGCCGAAGGTGAAGCCTGAAATCGCGACGACTAGCCGGGCAGTCTTCAGCTAGTCACAGAACTCGGCAATATCTTTACGCGCCTGCTCAGCACCCTTGGCCAGGGCAGCATCATCCAGATATTCACGCTCGCCCTGCTCACTCATGCGGCTGATCCTGCCGCCCTGGGTGAAAGTCTGCAGATTGGCCCGGGCTGTCGAGCAGTTCTGTGCACGGATCTTCTTGTTTTCTTCTTCCACCCGCCTTTTTTCCTGGATTTGTTCTGGGGTTTCTTTTGCTTCCACTTGTGGCGTTTCTACCTTGGCGGCAGGCCTGGTTTCTGTCGAGACTGCATCGGCTGCAGGTTTGGCGGGGGCCGACTTTTTGCCACTCAGGGACTCATAGGGTACATTGCTCGTCGGTGGGGTATCCGAATAACGCGTAGTTCCATCCTTATCTTTCCATTTATAGATTTGCGCACTTGCCACTTGCGGCAGGGCAATCAGCAAAGCCAATACAAACAAGGCGAATTTATTCATTGCTTCATCTTTCCAGTAACCGGGTAATTAAAACGAACATTAAGTTGCTTCACGACTGTCGTCAATGCTTAACTCTTATCTCAATAAGCTGTTGACTTAGCTCAGTAACTAAAGTTTGAGATTTACCAGATTTCGTCTAGTCGGTATAATTACCTTTTGCCGGAAAGATATTCCATGCGTCTGTTGCAAACTGCACTTACTTTTGATGATGTTCTGCTGGTTCCAGCCCATTCAAATGTACTCCCCCGCGAAGTTGATCTCACTACACAGTTCACCCGCTCCATCCGCCTGAACATACCACTGGTTTCCGCCGCAATGGATACCGTGACTGAAGCTCCGCTTGCCATTGCGCTGGCACAGGAGGGTGGCATCGGTATTATCCACAAGAACATGGTGATCGCCGATCAGGCTTACCACGTTTCCCGCGTCAAACGTTTTGAATCCGGTGTAGTGCATGATCCCGTGACCATACATCCGCAAATGACCGTACGTGACGTACTGGCATTGACACAAAAATACAAGATTTCGGGCTTGCCTGTCGTAGATAACGGCGTCGTTGTCGGCATTGTCACCAACCGTGATCTGCGCTTTGAATCCAATCTGGATCAGTCCATTGTCCAGATCATGACACCACGTGATCGCCTGGTGACTGTTCGTGAAGGCGCCAGCCGCGAAGAAGCCATGCGACTGATGCATAAGCACCGCCTTGAGCGTGTGCTGGTGGTCAATGAGGCCTTTGAACTGAAAGGCCTGATCACCGTCAAGGATATCCAGAAATCCAGCGACCACCCTAATGCCTGCAAGGATAACCAAGGCCGTCTGCGCGTAGGCGCTGCCGTCGGTGTCGGCGAAGGGACTGAGGACCGCGTCTCTGCACTGGCTGCTGCCGGTGTTGATGTCGTCGTCGTTGATACTGCACATGGCCACTCACAAGGCGTGCTGGACCGCGTCAACTGGGTCAAGAAGAATTTCCCGCAGATCGAAGTCATCGGCGGCAACATCGCCACTGCCGATGCTGCCAAAGCCTTGGTAGATGCCGGTGCCGATGGTGTCAAGGTCGGTATCGGCCCAGGTTCCATCTGCACCACCCGTATCGTGGCTGGTGTCGGCGTGCCGCAGATCAGCGCCATCAGCAATGTGGAAGAAGCGCTACGCGGCTCAGGCGTTCCATTCGTCGCTGATGGTGGCATCCGTTTCTCCGGCGATATTTCCAAAGCCATTGCCGCAGGCGCCTACTCCGTCATGCTGGGCGGTATATTCGCCGGTACGGAAGAAGCGCCTGGCGATATCGAGTTGTTTCAGGGCCGTTCCTACAAGTCCTATCGTGGCATGGGTTCCATCGGCGCGATGCAGAAAGGCTCCAGTGACCGTTACTTCCAGGACAACAATGGCAACGCAGATAAACTGGTGCCGGAAGGAATTGAGGGCCGTGTGCCTTACAAAGGCTCGGTGCTGGCCGTTATCCATCAACTGATGGGCGGTCTGCGTGCATCCATGGGTTATGTCGGTTGCAAGACGATTGATGAGATGCGCAATCGCGCCGAGTTTGTGCAGATTACCTCTGCCGGCATGAGCGAATCTCATGTGCATGACGTGCAGATTACCAAAGAAGCGCCTAATTACCGTATTGATTAGGAGTAAACAATGACGGCCCAAAGTAATCGCTATGTAGTTGAATCAGCCATTCTGGGTGTGTTTCTTTTCATCGGCCTGCTGGGTGCAGCCTACCTGCTTTCAAAAAGCATTGTCGATATCAAGATGATGGAACGCACGGTAGAGGTCAAAGGCCTCTCCGAGCGCGAAGTCCCTGCTGATATTGCTATCTGGCCCATCAGTTTCAGCATGGCAGACAACGATCTGGTGAACCTCTACCTGACGATAGAAGAAAAAAACGCAAAGGTAGTTGAATTCCTCAAGGCGCAGGGCTTCAAGGATAGCGAAATTACCATCTCGACGCCTTCCGTTGTCGACAAACTGGCGCGCGAGTATGATTCGTCCTATGCCTCGAAATTCCGTTATACGGCAAACTCGACAATCACGGTATATTCCAGCCAGGTTGATCTGGCTCGCGACAGCATGATCAAAGTGGTTGATCTCGGACGCGAAGGTATTGCGATTGCAGGCGACAGCTACAGTACACAATTCATCTACAGCAAGCTGAATGAGATCAAGCCCGAGATGATTGAAGAAGCGACCAAGAACGCGCGCCAGACTGCGGACAAATTCGCCAAGGACTCCGATAGCATGCTGGGCAAGATCAGGCGTGCCAATCAGGGTACTTTCAGTATCGAAAACCGGGATTCAAGCACCGCACATATCAAGAAGGTGCGTGTGGTTTCCACGGTCGAATACTACCTTTCCGACTAGCTGCGCTATTAATCTCATCACTGCCGCTGCGGCGGCATTTTTTATTGATCGTTCCCCATGACTCAAAAAATTCTCATCCTTGATTTCGGTTCCCAATACACACAACTGATTGCCCGCCGCGTGCGCGAGGCCAATGTCTATTGCGAGCTTCACTCCTGGGATGTTGACGATAATTTTATCCGCGAATTTGCACCGGCTGGCATCATTCTCTCCGGCGGGCCGAATTCCGTATATGAGGAAGAAACACCCAAGGCACCTCAAGCTGTATTCGATCTTGGTGTGCCAGTGCTGGGTATCTGTTACGGCATGCAGACCATGGCCGCACAATTGGGCGGCAAGGTAGAAAACACTGCCCACCGCGAATTCGGCTATGCTGAGATTCGCGCTCGCGGCCACTCTGCCCTGTTCCGCGACATTCAGGACAGAAGCAATAGCGAAGGCCACGGCTTGCTTGATGTCTGGATGAGCCATGGCGACAAGGTCACCGAGCTGCCCGCTGGTTTCAATATCATCGCCAGCAATGCGTCCACACCGATCGCCGGCATGGCTGACGAATCGCGTCGTTACTACGCCGTGCAGTTCCACCCGGAGGTGACTCACACCAAACAGGGTAAGGCCATTCTCAGCCGCTTCGTACAAGATATCTGCGGCTGCGATCGTTCCTGGAATATGCCGGATTACGTCGAAATCGCAGTACAACGTATCCGTGCCGAAGTCGGCTCTGATCAGGTCATTCTCGGCCTGTCGGGCGGGGTCGATTCTTCCGTTGCTGCAGCCCTGATTCATCGCGCCATCGGCGACCAGCTGACCTGCGTGTTTGTCGATAACGGCCTGCTCCGTCTCAACGAAGCGAAGCAGGTCATGGAAACCTTCGCCAAAAACCTCGGCGTCAAGGTGATCCATGTCGATGCCAGCGCGAAGTTCCTCAGCGATCTTGTCGGTGTCAACGACCCGGAAGCCAAACGCAAGATCATCGGCCGCGAGTTTGTACATGTGTTCCAGGAAGAGTCTGCCAGGCTGCCGCAAGCCAAATGGCTGGCTCAGGGCACCATCTACCCGGACGTCATCGAATCGGCTGGGGCCAAGACCAAAAAGGCTCACACCATCAAGAGCCACCATAACGTTGGCGGCCTGCCCGAGACCTTGCACCTGAAGCTGCTGGAACCCTTGCGCGAACTGTTCAAGGACGAAGTCCGCGAACTCGGTGTCGCGCTCGGCCTGCCGCACGACATGGTCTACCGCCACCCCTTCCCCGGCCCCGGCCTTGGCGTACGTATACTGGGTGAAGTGAAAAAGGAATATGCTGACTTGCTGCGCCGTGCGGATGCGATTTTTATCGAAGAACTGCGTAATACTTTCGATCACGGCGTCAGCTGGTATGAAAAAACCTCGCAAGCCTTTGCCGTATTCCTGCCAGTCAAATCTGTTGGCGTCATGGGCGATGGCCGTACCTATGATTACGTCATTGCGTTGCGTGCTGTGGTCACCAGCGACTTCATGACCGCGCACTGGGCAGAATTGCCCTACGGCCTGCTAGGCAAAGTTTCGAATCGCATTATTAACGAAGTGCGCGGCATCAACCGCGTGGTTTACGACATATCCGGCAAACCGCCGGCTACCATCGAGTGGGAATAACGAGCGTTTCGTACGATTCACAGTCCAAGCACTCGTCATCGCAACTCTGGAAGGAATCATTATGAGCCGTGCTTTTGTCAATGAGGATAATGTCGGCCAAGCCAATGCCGAACTGGCCGAACGTCCGATCAGTCCGCATCCGAACTACGTAACGCCGGCCGGTGCTCTGGAACTGCAGACTTGGGAAGAAGACCTGGCTGCCAGGCTGGTTGAATTGAAAAAATCTGCTGACGATACCTTTACCAAGGAAAGAATCGCCGAGGTTGAACGCGACCTGCGCTACGTTAGAGCCCGACTGGACTCTGCCATTCTGGTCGACCCAGCAAGCCAGAACCACGAAACCGTGCTGTTCGGCGCTATCGTCGAAGTTGAGGACGATGAAGGCAAGCGTCACAACTTTTATATCATCGGTGAAGATGAAGCCGATGCCCAAGCCAACAAAGTAAGCTGGATATCGCCGCTGGCGAAAGCGCTGATCGGTCACAAGGTCGGCGACACTGTCGTCTGGCAACGCCCGATAGGCAACATGACACTGGAAATTCTGGATATTCATTACGAATCATGAACGTAGAACAAGCTATCAGAGAACGCCGCGCGGCCAAGTTGTATGATCCGCAACATCGCATGACCGAAGACGAAGTCAGCAAGCTGATGTCGCTGGCCATGCTATCTCCCACCGCTTTCAACATCCAGAACTGGCGCTTTGTGCTGGTGCGGGATGCTGCTCTGCGACAGGAAATCCGTAAAGTCAGTTGGGATCAGGCACAGGTCACTGATGCCTCGCTGTTGATCGTGCTGACTGCGGATCTCAATGCCTGGGAAAAGCAGCCGGAACGCTACTGGCGCAATGCGCCAAAGCCGGTGCAGGACTATCTGATCCCGGCTATCAGACAGTATTACAACGGACGCGAACAGGTACAGCGCGACGAGGCGATGCGCTCCTGCGGCATGGCGGCGATGACCATCATGCTGGCCGCCAGGGAAATGGGCTATGATACCTGCCCGATGGACGGTTTCGACTTTGACGCCGTCGCCAAACTACTGAATTTGCCTGCCGACCATACCCCGGCCATGTTTGTCGTTGTCGGCAAGGCCCTGCAGCCGGCGCAAGTACGCGGCGGACAACTCGCAATGGACGAAGTCGTTATCCACGACAGGTTCTAATTTCAGTTTCAACCAATCATATCCAAATAGTTAATTATTCAAGGTTTATATTTTGCTCATAGCTAACAACATTACCATGCAGTTCGGCGCCAAGCCGTTGTTCGAAAACGTTTCCGTCAAATTCGGCGATGGCAATCGTTATGGCCTGATCGGCGCCAACGGTTGCGGCAAGTCCACTTTCATGAAGATTCTTGCCGGTGTGCTCGAGCCAACAGCGGGCAATATCTCACTAGACAGTAACGAGCGTATGGCCTGGCTGCGTCAGGACCAGTTTGCCTATGAGGATGAGCGCGTGCTGGATGTGGTGATGATGGGTCATGAGCAGATGTGGAAGGCCAATGTAGAGAAGAATGCAATCTACATGAATCCGGAAGCGACCGAAGACGACTACATGAAAGCCGCCGAACTTGAGGGCGTGTATGCAGAATATGACGGCTATACGGCAGAAGCGCGTGCTGGTGAATTGTTGCTGGGTGTAGGCATTCCCATCGAACAGCACAACGGCCCAATGAGTGCTATCGCGCCGGGCTGGAAACTACGTGTGTTGCTGGTACAGGCCTTGTTTGCCAATCCGGACATTCTGCTACTGGACGAGCCGACCAACAATCTGGATATCAACACCATCCGCTGGCTGGAAGATGTGTTGAACAACCGCGATTGCACCATGATCATCATTTCGCATGACAGGCACTTTTTGAATCAAGTCTGTACGCACACAGCGGATATGGACTATGGCAGACTGACGGTCTATCCGGGCAACTACGATGACTTCATGGAAGCTTCAACGCAGGCACGTGCACAGCAAGCCAAGGACAATGCCAAAGCCAAACAGCAGATTGCTGATTTGCAGGATTTTGTGCGCCGTTTCTCGGCCAACGCGTCTAAAGCCAAACAGGCGACCAGTCGCGCCAGACAGATCGACAAGATCAAGGTGGAAGACATCAAGCCTTCGAGCCGCCAATATCCGTTCATTCGCTTTGAATATGACGATAGAGAAAAGTTACATCGCAATGCTGTCGAAGTGGAGAAACTCAGTCACGGCTTTGATCGCCCGTTGTTCAACGACTTCAGCATGATGGTTGAGGCTGGAGAAAAGATTGCCATTATCGGTGAAAACGGTGCCGGTAAGACCACACTTTTACGCTGCCTGGCTGGTGATTTGGCACCGAATCATGGCAAGGTCAAATGGGCAGAAAAAGCCAAAATCGGCTATTTTGCGCAAGACCATGAATACGAATTCGACGAAGGCGAAACCCTGTTTGAATGGATGACACGCTTCACTCAGGCAGGTGACGACGACCAGGTTGTACGCAGCATGCTGGGACGCCTTTTGTTCTCTGGCGAGGACACCAAGAAATCCGTAAAAGTACTCTCCGGTGGTGAAAAAGGCCGCATGCTGTACGGCAAGCTGATGCTGGCAAAAACCAACGTATTGCTGATGGACGAACCGACCAACCACATGGACATGGAATCGATCGAGGCCTTGAACACCGCCCTGGACAAATACAAAGGCACCCTGTTCTTCGTCAGCCACGACCGTGAATTCGTCAGCTCCATAGCCACCCGGATTCTCGAGATCAAACCCGATGGCATCGTCGACTTCAATGGCAACTACGAAGACTATCTGGCTAGCCAGGGAGTGTAATCAAAATTCACTCTCCGACCAGCCATTAGCCACAAGCAACTTTACAGCCTGATTCGACCCCTCAAGCTGGCAGGCACCTTCTCGGTGCCTGCCAGTTCAACCAGCCGGTATTTACAGCCTTTGCCAGCACTCCATCTAGCCAGATTCCTGATTCTGAAACAACCTGTACCGCCTGGCACTACCTATTCAATTCCCAAGGACATCTGAATCACATACTTGGCAATAAAGCCGGCCAACCCCATAGTCAACCCCAAGAACAGCACGAAAGTACCAAACTTTCCCGCCTTCGATTCCCAGGCCAAGTGGGCGACGATAAACAACATCCACAGCATTAGCCCGCCAACACCAAATGACATGCCTATTTCCGTCAACTGTGACTCCGTCAAACCAAATATCGTATTTTGCATTAGATGTCCCCGCACAATTGAAGGCGCCAGTCTGCTGTTGCTTTCTTGCACACTCAAGCGCTAATCCATGCTTTATTGACCTATATCAACTTCGGGAAACAACAGCAGCCCTAGAATTCACACAACTTAATTGTTAATTGTCTATACAGGAGCTAGGGAAATGAAAAAAACGCTATTGACAGTCGCTTTGGCAGCTGCCTTCTTACCCAACTTTGCCTTTGCTGAAGAAGGTGACTGGGTTGTACGTCTGAGAGCCGTCAATGTTTCACCCAATGACAGCAGCAGGCTGGGTAAAACCGTCAATAAGAATGTTCTGGCAGGTGCCATGACACCAAGTGCGGGCTTGAAGGTCGATGACAATGTCATTCCAGAGCTTGATATCTCTTACTACCTCACCAAGAACATTGCAGCTGAATTGATTCTGGCTTTGGGCACCAAACATGATGTCAAAATTCGCGGTGATTCAGCTGGCATCATAGGCAACCAGAATCTCGGCGACGTTACCCTGCTGCCACCTACTCTGACGCTGCAGTGGCACTTCAGGCCAGACCAAACCTTTGATCCTTATATCGGTGCCGGCATCAACTACACCCGCATGCGTGATCGCAAACTGAAATTCAAGAGCGGTGCTACTGCTGGCGATAAAATCAAGATTGAAAACGACAGCTGGGGCTTGGCTGCCCAAGCTGGTTTTGACGTTAACCTGAAAGATGGTTGGATGATTAATGCCGATGTTAAATACATCATGATTGATACAGATGTAAAAATGAAAGGGCCTATTACAAATTACGCATGGACCAAGATTGACTCGCGCGATATTGATCCGTGGGTCATCGGCATCGGCATCGGCAAACGCTTCTAAATCAGTTCTTCTGGTAAAAGTCTCCTCACTGGCCTCTGTAGTTTTTACAGGGGCTTTTTTTTATTTGTAATTCAGATAAATGGTCTCTTGAATAAAGTGCAGGCCAGTCAATCTTGACTGGCCTGCACTTTATAGACTGGGCTTAAATGATTTTTGAGAACCGCGTGCGGTTCCGGTCGGCCTGCAGATAACGGTCAAATACCATCGCAACACCTCTGACAAAGAACCATCCGGTGCCGGTGACCTGAATACCGGTATCGTCGATCTCTATCAGGCCATCTTGCGCCAATTGTTCCAGCCTGAGCAACTCCGGTTCAAAATACTTTTTGAAATCGATCAGATAAGCCAGATTAATGGATTCGTACAGCAGCTGCCCCTGGCACATGAGTGACATGATGACAGCCCGCCGTACCAGATCATCTCGTGTCAACGGTAGCCCGCGCACGATAGGAAGTTGCCCCTGGTCCAGGCGATCATAATATTCTTCAAGCGTTTTGGAATTCTGACTATACGTTGCACCTACGCGACCGATTGCCGAGACCCCCAGGCTGATCTGATCACAGTCCGGCTGTGTACTATATCCCTGAAAATTGCGATGCAGCCTGCCCTGTCGTTTGGCAATAGCCAGCGCATCGTCAGGCAAGGCAAAGTGATCCATACCAACATAAACATAGCCATTACCCAGAAAAGCCGCTATCGCATTCGACAGCATGCTGAGTTTATCTGCCGCCGGTGGCAAATCCGCCTCCTGAATACGGCGTTGCGGTTTGAAGCGTTCCGGCAGGTGTGCATAGGCATAGAGCGCAATGCGATCAGGTCGCAGACTGGCAACCTGTGTCAGCGTACGCTGGAAGGATTCTGCGGTTTGTTTCGGCAGACCGTAGATCAGGTCGATATTGACCGATTCGAAGCCCAACTTGCGGGCAGCCGCAACCAGTTCAAATACCTGCTCTGCAGGCTGCACACGATGCACCGCTTTTTGCACTTCAAGGTCAAAATCCTGCACGCCGAAGCTGAGCCGGTTGAACCCGATGTCAGCCAGGTGTGCCAGACGCTGCTCAGTCACTGTACGCGGATCGATTTCAATCGAATATTCACCGCCCGGCACCAGCGTAAAATTGCGCCGCAACATGGCCATCAGTTCAGCCAATTCATCATCGCTGAAGAATGTTGGCGTACCCCCGCCCAAGTGTAGCTGACTAATAGCCTGGCCTGTACCCAGCTTGGCGATGTACAAATCGATCTCGCGGCCAAGATAACTTAAATACTCTGCAGCGCGCTCGTGATGCTTGGTTACGATCTTGTTGCATGCGCAGTAAAAGCACAGCGACTCACAGAAAGGGATATGCACATAAAGCGACAACGGCAGTGCCAAGCCTCCCACCCTGCGCTGCTCCAGCGCCAGCATGAAATCACCCTCGCCAAAGGCCTCAACAAAGCGATCTGCCGTTGGATAAGATGTGTATCGAGGCCCGGGGACATCGAATCTTTGCAATATCTCTGGCGTCAGTTCAGGCAGCGCTTCCACTGGCTGATTATTGGTTGTGTCTGCAATCATCTTGGCATGTCCTGACATTTTGCATGAGTGTGCCAGAAAATAATTTTTTATGTATTGACGCAGGTCAAACCTTCGCAAAGAACAAAATCAGGAATTTTATGCCATTTTTCATATCTTGCAACGCGGTGTCTATGCTCGCAGAGCCAAACAAGGTAAGCTTCGAGCATAAATTAACTGTCGTTGCGGATATGTCCTTAGAAGCCTATAAAGTCGCCTGCTCCAATTGCAACTTGCGTGAACTCTGCATGCCTGTGGGTCTGACCCAGAAAGAGTTGCAGAAACTGGATGATGTTGTAGCCAACCGGCGCAAGGTTTCACAGGGCGATGCATTGTACCGAAGCGGGGATTCATTCACTTCGCTCTATGCCATACGCACCGGCTTTTTCAAAACCTGTGTTTCAAGTCAGGATGGCCGTGAACAGGTCACTGGCTTCCAGATGGCTGGTGAAATCATCGGCCTTGATGGCATCACCAGCGACCATCACAATTGCAATGCAGTCGCATTGGAAGATGCCGAAGTTTGCGTCATGCCGTTTGCCAACGTTGAAGAGATGTCGCGCGAATTCCCCGTATTGCAGCGCCATGTGCACAAAATCATGAGCCGCGAGATCGTGCGCGACCAAGGGGTGATGCTATTGCTCGGCAACATGCGCGCAGAAGAACGACTGGCAGCGTTTCTGCTTAATCTCGTACATCGCTTGAATGCCAGAGGTTTTTCAAGGTCTGAACTGGTATTGCGTATGACGCGCGAAGAAATCGGCAGCTATCTCGGCATGAAACTGGAAACCGTGAGCCGGACTTTCTCCAAGTTCAGTGAAGAAGGCATCATCGAGGTCAAGCAACGCTGGGTAAAAATCAATCAGCCGGATGCATTGAAAAAGATATTTGACCCGGAAACTTTCAGTTAAGGATTCGCTCCCTCGCCCGGGGTTACCGCGTGGTTTCTACCTTCCACTGCCGGTAACAGCTCCTTCGCTTCCAGCCGCTTATTGATCTCAATGCCCTTGCGATAATAATCATCCACCACAGGGTCTGGCGTTTTTAATGCCAAATTGAGTGTGATGAATGAAGCAATGATGACAATAATCGGGCCGCCCAATATCAGCCAGACATAGCCGTACTTCCACCATTGCTTTGTATCCTGCCCGTTCATCTGTGTCTGTGTGTTCATGGTTGCATTCACCCCCTTATATCGTAAATTGCCTTGGGCTTCACAGCCCCTATCTGGGCACAAGAAACACGGATTTTTCTTCCAGCACCTTGTTGCTGCCCAGCATCTCCACATCAAACCAGACCTTATGTGAGCCCGGCTCGAGAACGCCATCCGGAATCTGCAGGTAAACCGTGATCCACCGGGATTGTGCCGGTTCAAGTACCAAAGTGCCGGTGGGCGTGATATCGGGCGACTTTAGCAACAGTCCCTCTTCACCCCTGACCGTAATGCGATAGGCTTGCATGCTTTCTGTGGCGTTCATCAATTGCATGCGATAGACGTTTTCCAGCAGGCCGCCTTCGACAATGCGTGACATCACACCGCGGTCTCGCACGACATCTGCTCTAAACGGCGTGCGCATGGAAAGACTGGTCAACAGCGTTACCACCAGCAAGGCAAGTATGCTGGCATAAATCAGCACTCGTGGTCGCAACACATGGCGGAATATCTCGCCAGCCGTCCAATGATTGCGCATGCCGTTTTCGGTGGTATAACGTATAAGTCCTCGCGCATAACCAACCTTGTCCATCACACTGTCGCAGACGTCAGCACAGGCACCGCAGCCTATACATTCGTATTGCAGCCCTTTGCGGATATCGATGCCGGTTGGACAGACCTGTACGCACAAGTGGCAGTCTATGCATGAGCCCAGCCCCAGACTCTTGGCATCATCCTTGCGTGAGCGGCTGCCTCTGGGCTCGCCGCGCTCTTCATCATAGGTGACTATCAGCGTGTCCTTGTCGAACATGGCGCTCTGGAAGCGCGCATAGGGACACATATATTTGCAAACCTGCTCGCGCATGAAACCGGCATTGCCGTAAGTGGCAAAACCATAGAAGAATACCCAGAAGGTTTCCCACGGGCCCATCTGCAGAACCATCCAGCTTTGCAACAATTCACGTATCGGGGTGAAATAGCCGACAAAGGTAAATCCCGTCCATAAGCCGAATGCGATCCACACCAGGTGCTTGAGCGACTTTTTGATGACTTTCTCGGCTGTCATGCCGCCCTGATCAAGCTTCATACGGGCAGCACGGTCACCTTCGATCTTGCGCTCAAACCAGAGGAATATCTCGGTGTAAACCGTTTGCGGGCAAGTATATCCACACCACAAACGACCCGCCACCGCAGTGAACAGGAACAGCGAAAGCGCGGAAATGATGAGGATGGCGGTCAGATAGATCAGGTCCTGCGGATACAGGACCAGATCAAAGATATAAAAGCGCCTGGCCTCAAGATTGAACAGCACCGCCTGGCGCTCACCCCATTGCAGCCAGGGCACACCATAAAAGACGATTTGCGTCAGCCAGATCATGACCCAACGCCATTTGCTGAACAACCCGGAAACACTGCGCGGGTATATTTTCTCCTGCGCCGCATACAGAGAAATCATGACCTCATCAGGCGCCTCTTCCCGCTTGTTGGTTTTTGTTTTCCCTGTCATCACACCCTCACTCACTTAGTGGTTAACTGTCCTGGCTTGTTGGATAAACTCCAGATATAGGCAGTCAACACATGAATCTGCGCCTCGCTGAGCTTATCAGCCTGGGCAGGCATCTGATTGGTCTTGCCGTTATTGATCATGGCCACGATGTTCTTTTCACCAGCGCCGTGCAGCCAGATACCATCCGTGAGATTGGGTGCTCCTATCATCTGATTGCCTTTGCCGTCAGGGCCATGGCAAGCAGCACAGAGCATGAACTTCTCCTTGCCCAACTCGGCACGGGCGGTATCATGCTGGCTGTTCGACAGACTCAGTGCATAATTCGCCACATTCAGAACATCCTCTTCATTACCAACGGCAGCAGCCATCGGCGGCATCATGCCCATTCGACCGTTAATCAAGGTTGTTTTGATATTTTCAGGCGTCCCGCCATACAGCCAGTCGTGATCCGTCAGATTGGGGAAACCTTTGCTACCCCCTGCATCGGAGCCGTGGCACTGGGCACAGTTGTTGAGAAACAAACGGCCGCCAATCGCCATCGCCTGCTCATCCGCCGCTACCTCTTCCGGGGACATCGCCACGAATTTTGCATAAAGCGGCTCAGTCACTTCATTGGCTTTAGCCATTTCCGCCTCGAATTGACCGACCTGTGTCCAGCCCAGTTTTCCTTGATAAGAGCCCATGCCAGGGTAGATGATCAGATAGATAATGGCAAAGACGATGGTGATGATAAACAACCACACCCACCAGCGCGGCAATGGGTTGTTCATTTCCCGCAAATTCTCGTCCCACACATGACCAGTACTATTGTCCTGCGTTACCTGAACCCTGGTTTTGTTGGTGACCCACAGCAACAAGGCGCAGCCAAGGATGCCCAGTACCGTGATTGCCGAAATAAATAGCGGCCAGAAACTGCTAGTGAAATCAAAGTCACTCATTTTTTATTCCTCAGTCCTGTTCAAATGGCAGATTAGCGGCTTCTTTAAAGTCTGTTTCGCGGCGACGCGACCAAGCCCAGACCACTATCCCGATAAAGACGACAAAGCTTGCGACGGTTGCGATAACGCGTAATGTATTGATATCCATCTGCTCCACCTCGCTATTTCAGTGTTTTGCCCAAGCCTTGCAGATAGGCAATCAGAGCATCCATCTCCGTCTTGCCTTCAACTTCCGCTTTGGCACTGGCAATCTGCTCATCGGTATAAGGCACGCCAACGACACGCAGCGCCTTCATCCGCGGAGCCAATCCATCGGCATCCACCAGATTCTTTTCCAGCCATGGGTAAAAGGGCATATTGGATTCCGGCACCACATCACGCGGATTAACCAGGTGGATACGATGCCATTCGTCGCTGTACTTGCCACCGACACGATGCAGGTCAGGGCCTGTTCGTTTGCTGCCCCACTGAAACGGATGGTCATAGACAAACTCACCCGCTACAGAGTAGTGCCCGTAACGCAGGGCCTCTGCACGGAAGGGGCGAATCATCTGCGAATGGCAGTTGTAGCAACCTTCACGGATGTAGATATCACGTCCAGCCAACTGCACCGGAGTGTAGGGTTCAAGTCCCTTGATCGGCTCGGTCATCGTCTTCTGGAAAAACAGCGGAACGATTTCCACCAGACCACCGAAAGAAACGACGACCAGAATCAGCACAATCAGCAGGAAGTTGTTGGTTTCAATCTTCTCATGAGAGAAACCGGAATTTTTATTGTGGTCAGCCATTTTCATTATTCCTTAAGCATGAGCCGCAACCGGCGGAATCGGGGCATTGACGGATTGGCCTCCTGATGCTGTCTTCAGCACATTCCACAGCATCACCAGCATGCCGCTGAGATAAAGGAGACCACCAAGCAGACGTATGCCATAGAACGGATAGGTGGCTTTAACGCTCTCAACAAAGGTGTAGGTAAGCGTACCGTCAGCATTGACGCCGCGCCACATCAGGCCTTGCATCACCCCTGAAATCCACATCGCGGTAATGTAAAGCACGATACCGATCGTCGCTAACCAGAAGTGCCATTCAATGGCCTTGATGCTATACATCTGCTTCTGGCCGAATAGACGTGGAATCATGTAATAGAGCGCACCCATGGAAACCAGACCAACCCAGCCCAAGGCACCGGAGTGCACGTGACCGACAGTCCAGTCAGTGTAGTGCGAGAGCGCATTGACTGTTTTGATCGCCATCATCGGACCTTCAAAGGTGCTCATACCGTAGAAAGAGAGCGAAACGATAAGAAAACGCAGAATCGGGTCTTCACGCAGTTTGTGCCAGGCACCGGACATGGTCATCATGCCGTTGATCATACCGCCCCAACTAGGCGCCAGCAGGATCAGCGAGAACACCATGCCTAATGATTGCGTCCAGTCAGGCAATGCGGTGTAGTGAAGATGGTGAGGGCCCGCCCACATATAGGTGAAGATCAGCGCCCAGAAGTGCACGATGGAAAGACGGTAAGAATAGATCGGACGCTCAACCTGCTTGGGCACGAAGTAATACATGATGCCAAGGAAGCCGGCAGTCAGGAAGAAACCTACCGCATTGTGTCCATACCACCATTGCACCATCGCATCCTGCACGCCGGCGTAGGCCGAGTAGGATTTCATGTAATCCGCAGGGATTGCCGCGCTATTAACGATATGCAGCAAGGCAACAGCGATAATGAATGCGCCAAAGAACCAGTTGGCGACGTAGATATGCTTGACCTTGCGCTTGCCTATGGTGCCAAAGAACACAATGGCGTAAGAGACCCAGACCACTGCGATCAGGATATCAATCGGCCATTCCAGTTCAGCATATTCCTTAGCCTGTGTGAAGCCCAGAGGCAGGGAAACTGCGGCCGCCACAATGACCAGCTGCCAGGCCCAGAAAGTGAAGGATGCCAGTGACCCGCCGAACAGCCGGGTCTGACAGGTACGCTGCACTACATAATAAGACGTGGCAAACAATGTACTGCCACCGAAGGCGAAGATCACTGCATTGGTATGCAACGGTCGCAACCGGCCGAAACTGGTCCAAGGTAATCCCAGGTTCAGTTCCGGGATATACAACTGGGCTGCGATAATCACGCCCACCAGCATGCCCACCACACCCCAGATGACCGCCATGATTGAAAATTGCCGTACAACGGTATCGTTGTACATCACTGCTTCAGAGCTATTTAGACTCATATCACTACCCCAAGTTGACGATTCTGTGTGGCATTCTGTCGCAGAGCCGATCTATAGCATTTGATATAAGTCAATCGTCGTGCAGAATTCGCTCAGCCTCTTGCTCAATATTTTCAAATTGATCGTTATAGATTGCCCACCAGAGTCCGGCAAGAATGGCGAGCACCAGAATCACCGAGAGCGGGATCAACAAAAATAGAATGTCCATGCCTTATCTCCTTGTTTTGGCCAGCCTTGCTGCGTTCATGATAACCAGCAGTGAGCTTAGGGCCATGCCAAGCCCGGCTATCCAGGCATTGATCCAGCCGGTGACAGCCAATGGGATGCAGACTGCGTTATAGACTGCCGCCCATAAAAGATTTTGTCGTACGATGCTCATCGTGCGCCTTGCATGCAAAAGCAAATGTGGAACTGACTGCAGCTGGGCACCAAGGACGACAAAATCTGACTGCGACTGGGCCAGCGGCACTGCCTGCCCCAGCGCAATGGATACCTGTGCACCGGCCAGCACGGGGCCGTCGTTCAGCCCATCACCAACCATGGCGACACGATGTCCGGCCTGCTGCAGATTCTGTATATGCATTAATTTTTCCTGCGGCGTATTATCCGCAGCAATCTGTTCTATCCCCAGCGATTGGGCTACACGCTGAACCGCGGCACGGCGGTCACCAGACAGTATCTCGACCGCCATGCCGGCATTGCGTAATTGCGCAATACTACCGGCAGCATCTGCCCGAATATCCTCGTCCAGTTCGAAACTGGCCAGCCAACCGCGGGCATCAGCCATGTGCACCTGCATACCAGCCTGACCCGGAAGGTTGACTTCACAGAAGCGGGTAGAACCGAGCTTGACGGTACCGTGCGGTGTTTCCGCCATCAGCCCATGTCCGGCAATTTCCTTGACCTTGCCCACTGTCTGGTGACTATCCGGGCAAGCGTCTGCCAATGCACGCGATACGGGATGCAGAGAATGCCGGGCTATCGCTGCCGCCAGTTGCAAGGCCTCGTCAGCAGACCAGCTACTGCGTACCTGAACATTGCTGACTCGCATACGATCATTGGTCAGCGTGCCGGTCTTGTCGAACACCACCGTATCGATATCCGCCATCATCTCCAGCGCTTGCAGACGGCGCACCAATACTCCGCGTTTAGCCAGGGCACCGGCAGAAGCCAGCATGGCTGCGGGTGTGGCCAAGGACAAGGCACACGGGCAGGTAACCACCAGCACCGCCACAGCAGCCATCAAACCCCGCGCAGGATCTGTAGGCCACCAGTAAACCACCGCACCGACAGCAGCCAGCAAGACCAGCAAGAGAAATGGATGCGCTATGCGGTCAGCAAGTTTGGCCAGCCGAGGTTTGTCGACCGCCGCTTTTTCCATCAGAGCGACGATTTCTGCATAACGTGTGTCTTGCCCGACTTTATTGACATACATGAGAATCGCGGCTGACAGATTATGGCTACCGGCAATCACTTCGGATTTCAAGGTCTTGCTGACCGGTCGCGATTCACCAGTCAGCAAGGCTTCGTCAGCCAGCGTGTCGCCCTCGATCACCTCCCCGTCTGCCGGGAACGCTTCGCCCGGTAAAATACGCAACACATCGCCCTGCCGGATGCGTTTAGCCGATATTCTTTCAAACCCACCTTCTGAATTGCGCCGCTCAACACTCAGTGGCAACCGCCGCATCAAGTCATCCAGCGCCCCCGCAGTCTTGTTACGTAAGCGTGTTTCCAGCCAGCGGCCGGTCAGCAGGAAGAAGACAAACATGGTAATCGAGTCAAAATAGACTTCTTCTGCCCACCAGCCATGCGGTGCAAAAGTGGCAGCCGAGCTGACAGCGAACATGATGATGATGCCGAGTGAAACTGGCAGATCCATGCTGATCTGCTGATGCCGGATATCGCGCCAGGCATTTTCAAAGAAGGGACCGCAGGAGAACAGAATAACGGGCAGAGTGAGTACCCAGGAAGCCCAGCGCAGCAGATGCAGAATATCCGGCGTCATATCCCCCGGTGCTGCAACATAGGTCGGGGCGGCGTACATCATGACCTGCATCATGCAGAAACCGGCGACCAGCCAGCGCCAGAGTGCCAGCCGCTGCTGCTGCTTGCGGCCGGCAAGCACATCGGCATCCGATGCCGGCATGGCACGATAACCGGCCAGATTGACTGCGCTTAGCCAATCAGAAGGCTTGGTCAGACTGGCTGACCACTTGACCGAAGCCCGACCGGTAACACCATTGACTTCTGCCTGCATAACACCGGAAACGGATTTCAGGGCGCGCTCGACACTCTTGGCGCAGGCTGCGCAGTGCATCCCTTCGATTACCAGCTGGGAATTCCACAGCGTTGTATCTGCTGTATCCTGACGGCTGAATGCCGGCCATTCGACTGGATCATCCAGCACGACTGTACCCGCGTTGCCGGTGCCATCTTTAAGTGCCAGATCATTGGCTGAAGATTTTTCCAGTGTCATTGCATGCATCCTGACAGGCTAAGTCATCACCATCTTGCAAAGCTTGATTTACATCAATCAACTGCACATTAAATACTTAACAAGCTGCCTGAGTTGCGTATGCTTGAATCTGCAGCTACATTTTGAACTACATCCAATTTTTTCAAACTATATTAAAAACCAAGGAGTCAACATATCATGCATCGCCATCTCTTCATCATGCTTTTGCTCGTCTTACCAGGCTATGTATTGGCTGATGAGCATCAGGACCCTCCCATGTCGCGCGGTGAAATGCTTTATCGAAACCACTGTATTGAATGTCATAACCAGCAGATCCACTGGCGCGATGGCAGAATCGCTGCAGATATGGATGACTTGCAGAAAGAGGTGCAGCATTGGCAGGATGCCATAGGCATGCAATGGACCGATGACGAAATCAACGACGTCAGTCGCTATCTGAATTCAACCTATTATTTCTATTGATGATTAATTTAAGCGCCAGGGTGTAATGAACAAACAAGCGCTCGCAGACATTGCGCCCGAAAACACCAATTGGCACTCACTTAGTGCAGAAGAAGCGCTCGCACTGCAGGAAAGTCATAGCAAAGGGCTTACGCATGAAGAGTCCAGGACACGGCTGAGTCGATTCGGCAAGAACAGACTACCCGAGATCAAGCCTCGCCCCCATTGGCTAAGCTTCCTGCTACAGTTTCACAACCCCCTGATTTATGTCCTGCTTGCCGCAGGAGTCATCACCTTTCTGCTCGGAGATTATATCGATGCAGGTGTCATCTTCGGCGTCGTGCTGATTAATGCGCTGATTGGTTTCATACAGGAAGGCAAGGCTGAAAAGGCGCTGAATGCGATACGCGCCATGCTGGCCAGTCACGCGACCGTATTACGTGGCGGCATGCGCTACAAGATCGATGCACATGATCTGGTTCCGGGCGATATTGTGTTGCTGGAATCCGGCAACAAGATTCCAGCCGACTTGCGCCTTATTCGAGTCAAAAGTCTGCGCGTAAGTGAGGCGATACTTACCGGAGAATCCGTTCCTGTAGAAAAATGCACCCGCGCTGTAAACCCGGACGCAGCTCTCGGCGATCGCAGCTCAATGGCATACTCCGGCACCCAGGTGGCGTATGGCCAAGCACATGGCGTGGTCGTCGCCACCGGCAGCCAGACCGAAATCGGCAGAATCGGCAAGCTGGTCGGCAATATCCAGACTTTATCCACCCCGCTCACACGCCGTCTTGATCAATTCGCCCGCCGAATCACTGCATTCATCCTCATCGTCGGCCTGTTCACCTTCTTCTATGGCCACTTTGTCGCCGGCATGGATACCTTCAGCATCTTTCTGGCGGTTGTCGGCCTGTCTGTAGCCGCTATCCCTGAAGGCCTGCCAGCCATCGTCACGATTGTGCTGGCCATCGGCACAAGCATCATGGCAAAGAACCGCGCCACTATCCGCCGCCTTCCTGCCGTTGAGACACTGGGCTCGGTCACCATGATCTGCACCGACAAGACCGGCACACTGACACGCAATGAAATGACTGCCGTACGACTGATGCTGCCTGAGCAAAACCTTACCGTCAGTGGCACCGGCTACAACCCTGCCGGAAAATTTCATCTTGAAGCGCAGGCCATCAACCCGGAAGAACATCTTCCCTTGCATGTGCCTGCTCGATGCGCGCTGTTGTGTAATGACGCCGAACTCAGAAATGACGAAAACGGCGACTGGCAACTGGTAGGCGACCCGACAGAAGGTGCCTTGCTTACTCTTGCAATCAAGGCCGGCTTTGATCCGGTCAGTATCTCCCAACAGTTTCCGCGACTGGATGATATTCCATTCGAATCCGAGCACGCTTACATGGCGACCCTGCATCATGATCATCAAGGCAGCACTTTTTCACTGCTTAAAGGAGCGCCGGAAATCGTGCTGGCTTTATGCAAGACCGAAGCCGGCGGAACCCCTCTGAACAAAGCTGACTGGCAGGCACGTATGGAACATGCTGCCAGCGAAGGCGAGCGTGTGCTGGCGCTGGCTTGGTGCGAAATGCCCACCGGCCAGACCACATTGAGTACTGCGGATATCTCGCCACGCTTTGAACTGCTTGGCATGGTGGGCCTCATTGATCCGCCACGTGAAGAGGCGATCGCTGCCATCGCAGAATGTCAGCATGCCGGCATATGTGTAAAGATGATTACAGGCGATCACGCAGTAACCGCTGCAGCCATCGGCCATCAGCTAGGGCTTAATACAGACAAGCCCTTGACCGGGGAAGTGATCGACACTTTGAGTGATGAGGAACTGAGTAAGCGCGTGCTGGAAACAGACGTCATTGCACGCGCCAGCCCAGAACACAAGTTACGCCTGGTCTCCATCCTGCAGAAAGCAGGCCATCTGGTCGCCATGACCGGTGACGGTGTCAATGATGCACCTGCGCTGAAAGCCGCCGACATCGGGGTAGCCATGGGCCAGAAAGGCACCGATGCTGCACGCGAGGCTTCCGATCTGGTTCTCACAGACGACAATTTCGCTACCATTGCACGTGCTGTGCGTGAAGGCCGCGTGGTTTTCGACAACATCAAAAAAGCACTGATCTTCATATTACCAACGAATGGCGGTGAAGCTGGTGTGATCCTGGTTGCCATATTTGCCGGCATGGCCCTGCCGGTCACGGCAGGCCAGATTCTCTGGGTCAATATGATCACCGCCGTCACTCTGGCACTCGCCTTGGCTTTTGAGCCTGGCGAGCCTGGTGTCATGCACCAGCCACCACGCTCTCCGGATCAGCCGCTGATCACACGCGTGTTGTTTACCCGTATCGTCTATGTCAGCCTATTAATGATTGTCACTACGTTCGGCATATTTCAATGGGAGCTATCACGAGGCAGCAGTATCGAAATCGCACGTACCGCTGCGGTCAACATGCTGGTTGTCAGTGAACTGGTCTATCTGTTCAATGTACGGCATTTCACGGCATCCGCATTCAATTTAGGTATCCTGACTGACAATAGAATAGCTCTGGCTGCAAGCTTGCTGCTTATCGTATTTCAACTGTTATTCACCTATGCATCACCAATGCAGCAACTGTTCCAGAGTGCAGCGCTCGACACCCTGTCCTGGATGATTATTGTTGGCCTCAGCATGCTGGAATTTCTTGCCATTGAAGCAGAGAAAACTGTTTGGAGGGTTTTTGGAATTAAACGAATGTAAATACGGGAACAGAGACAGATATCAATTTCTTGAAGATTGGCGGAAAGGGAGGGATTTGAACCCTCGATACAGGTTGCCCTGTATGCCGAATTTCGAGTCCGGTGCATTCAACCACTCTGCCACCTTTCCGTATGACGTTATTTTAACATCTGCAAAGAGATTGCCGAACTTTTCCAGCTAGACAAATCAGCGAAAGTTGGTGAAACTTGCGGCATGCTCCGGTTAACCCTTATTTTTGCAGCACTCCTGCTGACCGCTTGCCAGGAGCCAGCAAAGCCATTGCCTGAGCCCAATGTAAGCAAAGAAATCGTAGTCGTCACCCACAACGGACCCAACACTTATTATGTTGATGGTAACAATCAGCTCGCCGGATTGGAGCATGATCTTGTAGTGCAGTTTGCCAAGGAACTGGGTCCTGAATACAGCGTCAAATTCGTGATTGTCAACAACATCACCGAGGTCATTCCCACCCTGCTCAAAGGACAAGCCCACTTTGCTGCTGCCGACCTCAGCATCACCCGTCTGCGCCAGCATCTGGTTCAATTTACCGCTCCCTACCAAAGGGTGCAGCAACACGTGGTCTTCAATACCGAGTTGAATGAAGAGCCAAGAAAAATAGCGGACCTGATCGGCAAGAATATCGTGGTTCCGGCAGGTACCAGCTATGCCGAACGCCTGGCGGAAGCAGCGCAGAGCCACCCAGGCCTGAAATGGCAGGCCCTGGAAAAAGCCAGTGCCGATGAGCTGATGGAGCAAGTAGCGGAAGGACAACTGGATTACACCATTGCCGACAGTCATTTAGGCGCCATGTTACGCAATTACTACCCCAATCTTGGCATAGGCATGGCACTTGGCGAGAAAGAGCAGATTGCCTGGGCCTTCCCCAAAACTGGCAATCGCTGGCTTTTTGACAAAGCCAATGTTTTCTTCGCCCGCATTCAGCAGGATGGAACTCTGCGCAATCTGATCGACCGTTACTATGGTCATTCAAAGCGGCTCGACACGCTTGATATCACCACCTTCCTTAAACGCATACGCACCCTGCTTCCGCTCTATATCGACCTGTTCAAGGAAGCACAGGAATTGACCGGGCTGGATTGGCGGCTGATTGCCGCCATCAGCTATCGCGAGTCGCACTGGGATAAGCTCAATACCTCTCCTACCAATGTCAGAGGGCTGATGATGCTGACTGAGTCCACCGCAGACATGCTAGGGGTCACAGACAGGCTGGATCCGAAGCAATCGATCATGGGCGGGGCACGCTATATTATCAGACTGAAGGACACCATCCCCAGGCGCGTACCGGAACCCGACCGGACGTGGATGGCGCTGGCCGCATACAATATCGGCTATGCGCATGTGGAAGATGCGCGCGTACTGGCGCAGCGCATGAAACTGAATCCCGATAGTTGGGCAGATGTGAAAAAGACACTACCGCTACTGAACAAGGTAGAATATTACTCCACCGTAAAGTATGGCTTCGCGCGAGGCGGCGCACCGGTTATTTTTGTAGAGTCCATACGTACTTATCATAAAATACTGGAGAGATACGAACCAGCACACAGCCCAATATTGCCCAGCTTCGAGTTGGCAAGGCTGTTTATGCAATCCACATTAGTTCAATAGTGGTGATTTCCCACGCTTATATATTTTTGCATTAATCAATATCGGATTTAAATGGAACACAATATTTCACTGATCACTACGATTGCCGCGGGGCTTGGTCTTGCCTTGGTGTTTGGCTTTATGGCGGAGAGAATTCGTATTCCAGCGCTGGTTGGCTACCTGCTTGCCGGTATCGTGCTCGGCCCAGCAACCCCCGGCTTTGATGCCGATATAGGCATTGCTTCCCAATTGTCGGAAATCGGCGTCATGCTGCTGATGTTCGGCGTTGGTTTGCATTTTTCCGTTAATGATCTATTGTCAGTGAAGCGCATTGCTCTGCCCGGAGCTATAGTGCAAATGAGCCTGGCAACCCTGCTGGGTATGGGCGTAGCCTGGAGCTGGGACTGGAGTCTGGGGGAAGGCCTGATCTTTGGCTTGTCGCTTTCCTGCGCCAGTACGGTCGTGCTGCTGAAAGCGGTGGAAGCCCATGGCATCCTTGAAACCATGAACGGCAAGATTGCCGTCGGCTGGTTGGTCGTGGAAGACCTTGTAACCGTACTGATACTGGTACTGATGCCGCCGCTAGCAGGCATGCTGGGTGGCGAAAATCAGCAGACGATCGGCATGCCGTTATGGCAAACCATAGGCCTCACCCTACTCCAGGTATCCGCATTCATCGCATTGATGCTGGTCGTAGGCCGACGCCTGATGCCCTGGTTGCTCTGGCATATTGCCAAGACCGGATCGCGCGAACTGTTCACGCTCGCGGTCATCGTAGCAGCCATCGGTATCGCCTACGGCGCTACCGCATTATTCAACGTTTCCTTTGCGCTTGGCGCATTCTTCGCTGGCATGGTCATGCGCGAGTCGGAATTCAGCCATCGTGCCGCCGAGGAATCGTTGCCGTTCCGCGACGCATTCGCCGTACTCTTCTTCGTCGCCGTTGGCATGCTGTTCGATCCGGCCGTCCTGTTGGAGAAGCCGCTACATGTCCTGGCCGTAGTCGCCATCATTATCGTCGGGAAATCGCTTGCCGCGATGGCACTGGTGCTGGCTTTCCGTTACCCGTTCAATTCTGCACTCACAATTGCAGCAAGTCTGGCCCAGATTGGTGAGTTCTCCTTTATCCTGGCAGGACTCGGGCTTTCGCTCGGCATCCTGCCTGCGGAAGGCATGAGCCTGGTACTGGCTGGCGCATTGATTTCCATCGCGCTCAATCCTTTCGTGTTTGCATCCATCACCCCCATCAGCAACTGGCTGCTCAGCCGCTCGGAAACAGCGCGCCGGCTCAACAGCAGAGTCGACCCGTATGCGGAGTTGCCGATGAGTACAGAGCGTAAATATCTTGAGGGCCAGGTCGTACTGGTGGGCTTCGGCCGCATAGGACGGCGCATCGCAGACGCACTCGAAGGACGGGGCATCCCGTATGTAGTCGCTGAACAGAACCGCGAGATCGTAGAAAGCCTGCGCAAGAAAGGAATTGCCGCAGTTTCAGGCGATGCCTGCGACCCTGTGGTGCTGGTACAGGCTCATATTGCCCAGGCTGCCATGCTGGTCGTCGCAACCCCTGACTCAATTAATATCAGACAAATGGTAGCTACCGCACGCACACTTAACCCGAAAATCGAGGTCGTACTGCGAACGCACAACGAGGATGAGTCCATCCTGCTACGCAAGGAGAGTCTGGGGACAGTGTTCTATGGAGAGGAAGAACTAGCGCGTGGTATGACCAGCCATGTACTGGAACGCTTCGCACCGGGGGCAAGCATCTAACGACTAGCGGAATTCAAGAGGCTAGCTGTACGCACCTCCTGTGTCAGGGTCTGGCAAAGTTTACCCGGCAACCAGCATCGTGTCGCAAGGCAGCCAGTGCAAGAGCCGCGATGCCGAGCTGCCAAGCAGACTGCTCATCAGGCCACCCTGACCATGACTTCCGATGACCACCAGATCAACACCCTGCCGACGAACATAATTGGTCAGTGTCGGCTCAAGTGCGCCATATTCGGCCACCAGCCTGATGCGGATACGGTCAACCGGATCAACGGCACGAGATTCAAAAAACTCAAGACACTTTGCCTCTATCAAGCCATTCGACTCCCTGCTCTCTGCAGGCTGGGCTGCCAACCCGCCAAGAGCCGGTTTATAGGCGTGATATAACAAAATCTCATTATCCGGAAACATGCCCAAAGCCGCAAAAAGCGCATACGCAGACGCCTCGGAAAAATCAGTCGCCACCAGGATTTTGCGATATGCGCCATGTGGTCGTCTGCGAACGACCAGTAACGGCTGCTCAACCATGGTCGCCAGCTTTTCAACCGTTGTACCAAGCACAAATCGCCCAAAGGGTTCACTACGTGCCATGCCGGTGACAATCAAACCGCAGTCCTTATCTTTTGCCGCCTCTGCAATGCAGCTAGCAGCCTCCCCTTGCATGATTCTGGCACTCAAGGGCACGTTAACACCGGCCAGGTCGTCGCGCAGTTCTCGCTGCAAAATCTCAAGGTTATCTGCCTGATTGCCATACGCCCAGGTAAGCACCATATCCGGCGTCTGGAAATTCTCTGCAACATTAACCGCCACCAATTCGGCCTGCCACTGCGTAACAAGCTGTGCCGCCCGGTCGAGCGCACGATCGCACCGTGCACTCAGGTCAGTAGCCAGCAAAACATGAGACGGGGCTTGGTATTTTTGTTTAGTCTGCTGCGTCGCCACTTTCGTCACCTCCCATCAGAGGCCCACCACCATGACATCGCAATCACAGGTCGTCGTCACATATTCAGTCACGCTGCCCAAAAGTAATTGCTCCATGCCGGATTTGCCGTACCTGCCCATCACAATCAAGTCGCATGCCGATTGCTCCGCCTGCTCCAATATACGTTCCGGGGCATAGCCAAACTCAAGCCTGCTCGACAGATTAGCCCCGGAATCCGGCAGTGTGCGGATAAAAGCAGCCATATCTCTTTCTGCCTGCTGGCGGCTTGAATCACGGTAGCCAGTCAGCTCGGCATCTGAAATGCCGGCAAACCGCAGTTTGCTCTCAAATGGAACCTCAAACACATTCAATAGAACAATTTCAGCATTCGGAGCAACTTTTAGCGCAGATGCGACAGCAGCGGCAGATGAAGCCGAAAAATCCACTGGTGCCAGCACGCGCTGATAAGGGCCCTTGGCCGGCTGCTTAACCACCAGAAAAGGTTGCCGGCTACTGCTCAATATACGCTCAACCATAGAGCCCTGAACCCAGTCACGCACGGCATGACCACCATGTGCGCCCATGACAATCAGACTATCCGTCTCTGTAGCACGCTCAATAATCACAGCATACGGGCGGCCGACTTCCAGCTGACACTCAACCTTCAGACCAGCAATGCCTGCAAACCTGCTTGCCTGCTCTTGCAGTCGCTGTTTCGCCATCTCATGCAAACGGGTATCCATACCGCCCGAGACCAGACGCTTCAGTTCCTCCATAAGCGAACCGGAAAGCACGTGCAGCAAATACAACTCTTTAAACCCGATATGAAGCAGTTGCAGGATGCGCTGCTCGGCATTCTGACTACGCTCGGTAAAATCACTAGCCAGCAGCATGTGTGAAAAATCTGTCATTTTCTCGTCCCTTGCCAAGTCTCATCAAATAGCGTCTTTGCCGCAAAATCTGCAGCATCTTCAAAAGGTTGCAGGACACGTGCCACCCCGGCACGCTTCAGCCTACCTACTTCACTGCCGTGTCGCGCAGTTACCGCCACATCACCTTTGTAGCCATGATGACGCAAAGCCTTGATCAGGGCCAGATTCAAATCAAGGTCGCTGATTGTGCTGACCGCCCAGCGCACGGAGTCCAGAGGCAAGGTCTCAACCAATACCGGGTCTTCAGCATCGCCAAATTTGACCGAAATACCGCGACGTATGGAAGCTCGCGTCACCTCAGGATCAAAATCCACCCCCAGAACCGGGACACTCTGCGCATGGAGCTGCCTGGCAAGTCTCCCACCAAAACGGCCCATGCCAAAGATCACCACTTCTGGGCTTGTCTCCAGTTTGCGGCTGCCTTCAAACGCCATTTCACGGAATGGCTTATGTCGCTCAAAAACGCCCAGCCATGGCTTGCAGAGCTCATAGAGAGGCTGCGAATAAAGAATCATGTAGGTGGAAGCAGTAATCGTCACCAGTCCAATCAATGTGATCAAGCCTACCGTCTTGATATCGATATGTCCAAGACTAACACCCAATGCGGCGAAAACGATGGAAAACTCACTGATCTGGGCAACGGTCAGCCCGGCCAGAAAACCGGTGCGTTTACGATAACCCATATACCCCATGATCGCCAACACGATGAGCGGATTGCCGACCAGCACAAACAGGGAAAGCACCGCCGCCTCAGGAATGGCTGTACCCAATGTGCCGAGCTCGAGTTTAGCGCCGAGGTCGATGAAGAAGAACAGCAGCAAGAAATCCCTGAGTGAGGTCAGCCGTGAACTGATGACCTCGCGATAATTAGTGGATGCTAACGAGAAACCGGCAAGAAACGCCCCTACTTCCTTGCTGAACCCGGCCATGTCGCCGAGTACAGCCAGAGCAGCACCCCAGGCAATGGCAAACACCAGAAGCAATTCACTGGAATGTGCCAGCAGGTTTAACAGGCGCGGCAGCACATAACGCATTAATGCAGCCAGCACCAGCAGCACAGCTGCCATCTTCAACACCAGCACCAAGGCAACTACGCCGACTTGACTCTCATCACCACCAAGCCCGTAAGCACTCATCAGCACCATGGCAATCACCACGGCGATATCCTGCACGATCAGAAAGCCCATGGAAATGCGACCATGCAGCGAATCGATCTCACGTTTATCGGAGAGCAACTTGACGATAATGATAGTGCTGGAGAAAGTTAGCGCAATCGCAATGTAGAGCGCAGTGACATGTGTGATGCCCAGTCCCCGTGCCATCAGATAGCCAAAGAAGACAGTAAAAGTCAGTTGGCCCAAGCCAGTAGCAAGTGCCACAGGACCCAGATTTCTTACCAGATGGATATCCAGCTTAAGACCCACCACAAACAGCAGGATAGTGATCCCCAACTGTGCCAGCAGACCAATTTCATTATGGGACTGCACCAAGCCCAACACAGAAGGTCCAGCCAACATGCCAACCAGAATGAAAGCCACAATCAGCGGCTGGCGCAGGCGCACGGCAATCGCGCCCACGGATGCGGCGAGCAGTAACAGCAATGCAAGTTCCTGATAGACCGTCATTCCACCTCGTTTGAGATTGAAATCTTGAGGTTCAAACCTTGGGAGTTGTCCCAGGGCTGGGGCTCTTTCACATGATTACTGGTTCAAGCTGCCGGTACGATACGCTCCAGACCACCCATATAGGGTTGCAATAGGGCCGGTATCGTCACGCTGCCGTCAGCCTGCTGATGGTTTTCCAGCACAGCAACCAGCGTACGACCGACTGCAAGACCCGAACCATTAAGGGTATGCACCAGCTCCGGTTTGCCACTCTCGTTGCGAAAACGCGCCTGCAGGCGGCGCGCCTGAAAGGCCTCACAATTGGAAACCGAGGAAATTTCGCGATAGGTATTCTGGGCTGGCAGCCAGACCTCCAGATCGTAGGTCTTGGCTGCACCAAAACCCATGTCACCTGTACACAGAGAGACAACGCGGTAAGGCAGCTCCAGCGCCTGCAGAATATGTTCGGCGTGCCCGACCATCTGCTCCAGTGCTTCGTAGCTCTTCTCCGGATGCACAATCTGCACCATCTCAACCTTGTCGAACTGGTGCTGACGGATCATACCCTTGGTGTCCTTGCCATAGGAGCCGGCCTCGGAGCGGAAACATGGCGTATGCGCGGTCAGCTTGATCGGCAGCGATTCCAGCGGCACGATCTCGTCGCGCACGGTGTTGGTCAGCGTGACTTCCGAAGTCGGAATCAGATACAGCTTGCTGTCATTATGTGGCAGCGAGAACAGGTCTTCCTCGAACTTCGGTAACTGACCGGTACCAAGCAGGGTCTCGGCGTTGACCAGATAAGGCGTATAGCACTCCGTGTAACCATGCTTCTCGGTCTGCGTATCTAGCATGAACTGCGCCAGCGCGCGATGCAGGCGAGCGACCTGCCCCTTCATCAAGGTGAAACGTGCACCGGAAAGCTTGGCACCGGTATCGAAATCCAGCCCGAGCGGCGCGCCGACGTCGGTATGGTCCTTGATGGCGAAATCGAAACTGCGTGGCGTGCCAACCCGGCGCACCTCAACGTTGTCTTCTTCCGACTTGCCGGCAGGCACGCTTTCGTGCGGCAGGTTGGGCACGTTTAGCAACAATTGCTGCAGTTCAGCTTGAATCTCAGCCAATCTCGCTTCATCCGCCTTCAGCTGCTCGCCGATGCCGGCCACTTCGGCCATGATGGCCGCCACATCCTCGCCCTTCGATTTGGCAATGCCGATCTGCTTGGAAGTGTTGTTGCGCTTGGCCTGCAACTCCTGCGTGCGGGTCTGTACCACCTTGCGCTCGTTCTCGAGACGCGCGAACGATGCGCTATCGAACTCGAAACCGCGTTTCTTCAAGGTTGCGACGACGCCGTCAAGATCGTTACGTAATGCTTGTATATCTAGCATGAAAGTCCTTATTACCGTTTTAGCCACAAATTCTTGTTAGCCACAGAGGACACAGAGTTCACAGAGAAAACCTTCCAAAACACAGACGTCCATGATTCAAGGTTTTGTTTTTGAATTTCTCTGAGTGCTCTGTGAGCTCTGTGGCTGAATATTTTTTGCTATTTGTTCTTTTTACCCGCCTGCCGGTCCAGCTCACGCAAGTACTTCAGCTTTTCGCCAATTTTACCCTCCAAACCGCGGGGCGTGGGTTCGTAAAAACTGACGGGCGGCATCCCGTCTGGCAAATAGTTCTCGCCGGCGGCATAGGCTTCCGGCTCGTTGTGCGCGTAGCGGTATTCCTTGCCGTAATCCAGCGCTTTCATCAGCTTGGTCGGCGCGTTGCGCAAATGCAGTGGCACCGGCCGCGATTTGTCCGATGCAACAAAGGCCTTGGCCTGGTTGTAGGCCATGTAAGCCGCATTGCTCTTGGGTGCCACAGCCAGATAGATGACGGTGTTGGACAGCGCCAGCTCACCTTCCGGCGAGCCGAGGCGCTCGTATATCTGACAGGCTTCCAGCGCCATGGTCTGCGCGCGCGGATCAGCGATGCCGATGTCCTCAACCGCCATGCGGATGATGCGACGCCCGAGATACAGCGGGTCGGCACCACCGTCCAGCATGCGCAGAAACCAGTAGAGTGCGGCATCCGGATTGGAGCCGCGCACCGATTTGTGCAGGGCAGAAATCTGGTCGTAGAAGGCCTCGCCACCCTTGTCGAAACGACGCAGTTTGCTAGCCATGGTCGATTGCAGGAAGGTTTCGTCGATCTCCTTGACACCGGCAGTGGCTGCCGCATTGAACAATCCTTCAAGGAAATTGAGCAGGCGGCGGGCGTCACCATCGGCATAGGCCAGCACTTGCTCACGCACCTCCGCCGTCATCGGCGCTGCTTGCATCACGGCCTGTGCACGCTGCAGCAAAAGCCCCAACTCATCCTCGGACAAGGCATTGAGCACAAACACCTGCGCACGACTTAACAAAGCGCTGTTGACCTCGAACGAGGGATTCTCGGTCGTCGCGCCGATGAAAGTAATAAGGCCGCTCTCGACGAAAGGCAGGAAAGCATCCTGCTGCCCCTTGTTGAAACGGTGCACCTCATCGACAAAAAGGATGGTCTTGCGACCGGATTGCTGCAATGTGTGTTCTGCCCGCTCGACTGCTTCACGAATATCCTTGATGCCGGACAGCACAGCGGAGATCGGAATGAACTCGGCATCGGCGGTATTGGCAATCAGCCGCGCTAGCGTGGTCTTGCCCACACCTGGCGGCCCCCACAGGATCATGGACGGCAGCTTGCCAGAACTGAAGGCTAGCTTCAACGGCTTGCCCTCGCCCAGCAGGTGCGCTTGCCCCACCACCTCCCCCAGTGATTTCGGCCGCAATTTCTCGGCTAATGGCGCCTGCGGACTTACTGGTTCAAACAGATCGCTCAATGGATACTCTTTCGCAATTCAGGGTCATCGATCTGCGGCACATCGAACGCTGCTGGCGGCAACCCGGCCTGATAACGCTCCCAGGCCATGCGGAAGGCGCACTCGACATGCTTCACGGTCAACTTGGTGTTGTACATGGGTGCAGTATACCGTTTGGCACACAACTTCTCCCGCATGGCGGCATATTCGACCGGGTGTGTGGCATAAAAAATTGCCAGTCGTTCGTATGCATCGAAATCCTGCGCAACCAGTTCCGGCATTTCCAGCGCATGTAAAACTGAGGCTGCAACTCGCCCGGAAGCCACTTCAGCCGCAACTGTGAGCAATGGCAAGCCCTGCCACAATGCCTCAATAGCGGTCGTATGTGCATTCACCCAATAGGTGTCCAGAAACAGATCCGCCAGCTGATAACGTGGTAAATGTTGCTCCAGTGGCACACGCCCGGTGAACACCAGGCGCGATTTATCGACGCCGTGCGCCTCGGCTTCACGTTCGAGGTTGCCCTGTACATCCAGCCCCTTGCCCAGTAGCCAAAGTACGCTGTCCGGCACGGCCTTCAATATGTTCATCCAGCACTCGAATATCCGCGGTTCGATCTTGTAGCTGTTGTTCAGGCAGCAGAAAACGAAGGTGTGCTCGGACAAACCGAAATCCGCCCGGGCGAATGTTACCGGCGCATTTATTGTTTCGTTGTCATACGGATAAAGCGTGTGTGGCAGGCGGATCACCTGTTCGTGCCACTCCTGCTGCTGGCCGTCCGCACAGATCGATCGGTCGATCAGCGCATAATCGATGAAGTCGGCACCCATGGTGCCGGGAAAGCCGAGATAAAGCATCTGCACAGGTGCCGGGCGCATAGTCATGACCGCAGGATTGGAGAACTGTGTGTAGCCGGCCAAATCAACCAGAATATCAACCTGATCCTGATGAATCATTGTCGCAATATCGGCCGGGCTCTTGCCTGCAGTATCCCGAAACACATCCACTGCACTCTCGATTTCCATACGGTACCGGTCCGGCATTTCGGCGTTATGGAGTGAATATGCATAAATATCAAATCTTGTCCGGTCATGTAGCCAATAGACCTGACGGCTCAGAATGGAAGTCGCATGTTCGCGAAAATCAGGTGAAAGGTATCCGATACGAATCCGACCCGAGGGTTTATCGGAAAAACGGAATGCCGGCAGTGCATAACTCCAGGCATAATCCGCAATCGCATCCGCAATATTGCGCAACAAAATCAGGCGATCACGCGCAGCAACATTCAGTGAATGTAACCTGAAAGCGTTTTCGACCCCGGAAAGTGCGCGGCTTCTATATGGCTTTCCGGTAGCGCCTGCGCGAAGCTTCTCGACAAAACTGGCCCGATTATGCCAATAGCATGCCAGTTGCTCGGTATATCTCGCCTCGAACTCGAGGATCTCACCATCAAGATAAATACTAATCATAGGCGGCAAATGCTTTGTCGCGGGCAGATAATCCTGAACGACTGCAGGCTGCACAATTCTGGCTCGTGACATCATGGCCAAGGCATCATCGCACTTAGACAGCCCACTCAGAGCAATTGCCTTCTTCATCATAAGATGTGCGTGCTCCGGCTGCTCCACAAGCCCCCTCTCACAATAATCAAGGGCTTCCTGATACTCAAAATTGGCTATCAGCGTATCGACAAGGTTATACAAGGTGCCAAAAACCTCGGGTAATCTGGCATATGCCTTGCGATTATGGACGAGTGCCTCACGCTTGCGCTGCTTGTGATGCAACAGTGTGCCATAGTTAAGGTTGGCGGTTCTTTGCGAGGGATCAACTGCCAGCACGGCAACATAATGCGCCAACGCCTCATCTGTGCGATTCAGGCGTTGCAATGCTACCGCCAGGTTTGCACGAGCATGGATGTTATCCGGCGAAATTTCGATCACTCGCAGCATCAAGTGATAGGCAGCGTCATAATCACCCAGCGCCTCATGAACGGAGGCACCAGCCTGGAGATATTCAATGTTGTACGGATCAGTGCTCAAGGCAGCATTGAAAGCAACAAGCGCGGCTTGATTCTTATGCAACATTCGCGCCGCTGTTCCTAGCAGAAAAAGCAAACGACCATCCTTTTTTGCCAGCATGCCTAGCTCAAACAGACAGACGCGCTCTGCCTCTCTGTAATTCCCTTGTTGCAGATATCCAAGGATTTTGCGGTAGACTTCCTGTGACACGCTCATTGATTTAAGGTCTTGAAAATTAGTTATGAAGACGATACACATCGTTGCACCATTCATCAACGCCAATGGCGGCGACTGGCGGGCTATCGATATGTACCTGAAGCTTTGCGGCGATTCCCAGGTGTATCTTTGGAGCCACAAGTCTCCTCACCCCTCACTTGCCAATTATCCCATTCAAATCATCAAGCCCTATCAGGGAAAGGCGCCCAACGGAGGTACGCTTTACATTTCGGGGTCAGCGACCACTATCGGCAACTGGTATGATGCATCGCGATTCGAACATGTGATATTGATACACAATCTGTTTGACCAGTCCATGTTCTGTAACAGCATGCATCGCCTGACCAAAGCAGGCAACCGCAATGTCGAAATTGCCTATGCATCTCGCATGATCAAGCAGTCTATCGGACTACCAGGTGAAATCCTGCATCCCATACCGCATCCACAACGATTCAGGCCAGCTCCAAACAAAGCAGAAAATCACCGATTCACAATTGGCCGAATCAGCTCTGATCAAATCAGCAAACATCACTATCGTGATATCGAACTTTATCGCTCACTCGCGGCATATGATGTCAAAATCACAATAGTCGGCGGCACCTGTCTTGCTCCCTGGCTGGGGGAATGTCCCAATGTGGAACTGCTTCCTTGTATTCCGCAACATGAAGTGCCGGAGATGCTGGCTACATTCGACTGCTTTTTCTATCGGGTCTCTTCGCATCTGAAGGAAGCTTTCGGCATCGTGGTAGCGGAGGCTATTTCCAGCGGACTGCCAGTGGTTTGTTATGACGAAGGCGGTTACACAGAGATCGTTCAGGACTATGAAAAAGGCTTCCTGTTCACAACGAATCAGGAAGCCATGGATTTTATTCTCAGACTCAAATCAACAAGTGCTGAAACGCACTAAAGTCCAACATCGATGCCGTACAATACAGCACCAGAACCTCCATCCGCCTGAACACCAAGCGCATTGTAAACACCAGTACCGCTTGCTACGGGTGAACCATAATCACTAACCACGCCATTGATGGTGTAATTAATGGTAGCGGTTTCAGCTTTGGCACCCGACAAGGCGCCCACACCATTGAAGGTGCAACCGCCACCGCATAAATCACCATATGACGAAGTTCCGGACAAACTCAATCCACCGGCAGCTGTGAGGGATCCTGTGCCATAAAATATTTCATAGCCCGTCATTGGTGTTGATGTGTTCTCGGCAGAAATTTCGAATGAGTTATTTACAGTGTAATCGCCGAAATTGACGTCGAGGTAGCCATTTTCGAATTTTCCTTGATTCAATCCAGCGATGGCAGAGCTATTGTCAAAATTCAACAGGTAGTAGCCGAGCGCATTCTGCGCCGCATACTGGGCTATAACGTCAGCGATACCACCGGACAAGGCAATGGGACGACCTTCATCATCATACTTTTCGCTGACGGCAAATATGCCGGCATTCTCGTGCTCCTGTTCCGATTCATTCTTGCCCGTTTCAGGATTGCCGCCATCGGGACCCTTGGCCTGTACACCCGACTCTTCTTCACTATACTGCGGCTTCTTGCCTTCTTCGGCTTCTGCGCTCTGCCCCTTGAACAGAATCAGATCACCGAACTCATTCTCGATGTAAATCGAACCGCCTATGACCCGCATCCGCAGCTTTTGATCTCGGTGCTCTGCCAGAAACTCGGATCCGCGAATACCTATGGTCGCTACCGGGGTTGCTACGCGGTAAGCGGGGCGGTTGTTGCGCCCAACAAGACCAGTGATTGCACGCAAACCACCCTCTACCAAACGGAAAAACCCTCGTTCGCTGCCGTCCTGTTTGCCATCGTAACTATAGTTCTCCACCACAAACTCGGTGTTGGGCTGCAGAGACATGTACCCACCATCCGTAAACCTGAGCTGCACACGACCATCGATGGTCTTGATGGTGTCACCTGAATTGATGTCAGCGCCCTTGCTCAATGCACGTGCCGCACCATTGGAGCTGATCGCAGTTACATCCCCCATGGCAAACTCGACACGGCCTGCTGCAGCAAGGGAAGTAACCGGGAATGCGGCAGAAATCGCCAATGCAATCATCGCTTTGGAGTTGAGCCTGAAGGATTTTTCGTTATTCATGATTGAGCTCCTCGTAACCTGCGCAAATGGCAACGGGCTACCAATTGAAATCTTTACGGAAATTGACTGACAACACGGTCCGATCGAAATCGAACAACCCTATATTCGAATCATTATCCAGATAACTGAGCTGCGGGCGGATAGTCCAGCCGGGCATGGGTAGATAACGCAGGCCAATGGAAAAATCGAACTGGTCATCCTCGCGCTTCTTCAGAAAAGCCGGATCTCGCTCGTCATGCTCACGGATCTCATAACTGGCATTGGCATAGGCTACCAGTTTGTAATGCAGCACGGATTGAACTGCCACACGAGCACCATAGATGTCATGACTCAGAAAATCGAATGTCGAATCATCCACATCCTCTTTGCCATAATAACCCGTGACAAAAACAACCGGCGCCTTGTCGCCTGCGAAGGCATGCCCCCAACCGACACCACCCAATGTTCGCTGGGCATCACGCACCTTGGTGCTGGGGTAATTCAAGTCTGCGGTGTTGGCATAAACTGTGAGTTGATTCTGGTCGTCGATTTGACGTTGCCACTGAAGTGCAACGCCGTGAGACTCTCTGAAACGATCGCCGTCAACGTCAAAATTGTTGCGCTGCAATGCAACAGTATAAGCATCGATGAATTTCCTGTAAGTCAGACCGAGGCTGAAGTCGACATAGCTCGGATCAAAATCGCTCTCATTCCAGTTGCTGCGGACACTGCCCTGGGCAGAGCCAAACATACTCAGATTTTTCGACAGTGGCGCTCGAAAAGATGCGCCAGCAGACAAACTGAGGTATTTGCTCGATTGTTCACGAGATGCGTTATTGAGCGTCAGATCAACCAAGCCCAGACCAGGAATAAACGCTGAAACTGTGGAATTTGATGTAGCACCATTGATATTGCTGTCAAAACCCCAACCACCATCAATATAGGCGGCAAAGGTAGTCGCCTGACCAATCGCCTTATCCACTGACAACATATTGCGTTCGATTAATTGTGCCAGATCAGCATCAGGATGCTGCCCGAGAATATTCTGGAATTCGGCCCGCGCATTTTCCGCTTCACCGCCCTTGAAATAACCCTTGGCAATCATGGCACGGGCGCTCAGATGATTCGGTTGCTGGGCCAGCACGCGCTCCAACGCAAACACCCCACGCGAAACCTGACCGCTCTCGATAGCTGCGACGCCTAACAGATAATCGTAATCGATCTCGCCCGCCCGCTCCGATTCGAGCGGTTCCAGCAGTTCATAGGCTGGCTTGAAATTCTTTTGCTTGATGAGTTCAGCAGCCTGGTCGAGCGCTTCATCGGCCAATGCCAAGAATGAAAAAGTGGAGAGCAGAAAAGCCAGAGCCAGCGTCTGAAGTCGTCGGTTTAACATCAAAATCATCCCCGATTTAATTTTTAATGTGTATTTAGCATGAACTATACCTAAATACGGGAGATTTTCACGTTTAATTGCAGGAAAGCCCTAAATACGTTGTATCTTTACAACATATTTACGACAAGTATCGCCATTAGTCCGATCCGCGCTGCTTATTCGCCGACGATATCGGCGCCTGCCGGCGGCTTGAACATGAAGATATGCTGACCCAGACCCGGATTGGTTTCGACCGATGAGAAGCGGATCGCGGTAAGGTTGCCATAACTGTCCTGCAATTCCATTCTTTCCAGCCCCAGCTTGCCGAAACCAAGCCTGACCTGATCAAAGCCGCTATCCGGCTCCTTCGGTGTCGCGGTCACCCACTCCAGCCCGTCACTGGACTTCAGATCCTGCAGGGTAAAGTTTTTTTCGACTTCCTTGCTGCCTGCCAGCAAGGCGGCCGGACTGGAACCGATCGCCTGGCTCATGTTGCGTACCGTCACCTGATTCAGTTCCGGATCGTAGAGCCAGATGCGCGTGCCGTCGCCGACAATCTCCTGCTGATAGGGCTGACGGTAATCCCAGCGGAATTTTCCAGGCCGCAGAATCTGCATGGTGCCGCTGATCTCCTGCACTTTCTGTCCCCGATTGTCGGTCACCACCTGCTCGAACTGCGCACGCAGCGAAGTAGTCTTGTCGAAGAACTGCGTCAGGCGTTGCGTGCCAGCCGCATGGGCCGCCACTGGCAGCAGGAAAAACAGGGTAAAAACAAGTTTGTGCATGAGATTTCCATCAAATTCATTCTGATTTAGGGGCAAGCACTTCGCGGTTGCCATTGCTTTGCATGGCAGAGACCAGACCGGCCCGCTCCATATCCTCGATCAGGCGGGCCGCACGGTTATAGCCAATGCGAAGTTGCCGCTGCACGGAGGAGATCGAAGCGCGGCGCGTCTTCAAAACGATAGCGACCGCATCATCATAAAGCGGATCGGATTCGCCGCCACCTTCGCCGGCAGTGAATCCATTCTCGCCGTTTTCCTCCGAGGCTCCGGTAAGAATGCCTTCGATGTAGTTTGGTTCACCCAGCGTCTTCAAATAATCGACCACGCGATGCACTTCCTGATCGGAAACAAAGGCACCGTGTATGCGCTGCGGGTTGCTGGTACCGGGCGGCTGATACAGCATGTCGCCTTGCCCAAGCAACGCTTCGGCACCCATCTGGTCAAGGATGGTACGCGAATCGATCTTGCTCGAAACCTGGAATGCGATGCGGGTGGGGATGTTGGCCTTGATCAGACCGGTAATGACATCGACCGAAGGCCGCTGTGTCGCCAGCACCAGATGGATACCGCAAGCACGCGCCTTCTGCGCCAATCGCGCAATCAGTTCCTCGACCTTCTTGCCGACCACCATCATGAGGTCTGCCAGTTCATCAATCACAACGACAATGGTCGGCATTTCTTCCAATGGCTCCGGCTCGTCCGGAGTCAGCGAGAACGGATTCCCGATCGGCTTCTCGGCTTTTTCCGCTTCGCGGATTTTCTGGTTATATCCCGCCAGATTGCGCACGCCCAGCACCGACATCAGTTTATAGCGGCGCTCCATTTCTGCTACACACCAGGTCAGCGCACTTGCGGCCTGACGCATGTCAGTCACTACCGGTGCCAGCAAATGCGGAATCCCTTCGTAAACTGAAAGTTCCAGCATCTTGGGGTCAACCAGAATCAGACGTACCTGGCTGGGCTCGGCCTTATAAAGCAGACTCAGAATCATGGCATTGATGGCGACAGACTTGCCGGAACCGGTAGTACCGGCCACCAGCACGTGCGGCATCCTGGCCAGATCAGCCACCGCCGGTTTGCCGGCGATATCCTTACCCAGCGCAATGGCCAGCGGCGAATGCATGTCGGCATAGACTTGCGAACCAAGAATCTCGGAAAGAAAAACGATCTGCCGCTTAGGGTTTGGAATTTCCAGACCCATGCAGGTTTTGCCAGGAATGGTTTCCACCAGGCGCACGCTGACCACAGAAAGCGCACGGGCCAGATCCTTGACCAGATTGGTAATCTGACTGCCTTTCACACCAGGCGCCGGCTCAAGTTCATAACGGGTAATTACGGGACCCGGCAATGCCGTCAACACCTTGACCTCGATGCCGAAATCCATCAGTTTGCGTTCTATCAGACGAGAAGTGAATTCCAGCGTCTCGGCTGACTGAACTTCGATTTCACCCTTAGCCTCATCCAGCAGATGCAGTGGCGGCAATGCCGTGTCAGGGATCCCCTCGAAAAGTGCAACCTGCCGCTCTTTCTGCACACGTTCGCTTTTTGGAATTTCGAGTGCCGGCGTCACAATTTCGACGGGCGGACGATCTTCAGTTCGCTTGCGCTCACTTGCCACATACTCCTTACGCAACTGCTCAGCCACTTTACCGGCTTTTCGATCCTGCCAGTCATGCCACTTACTGATCGAAGTGAAATACACCCATTCAAGGCCGGCACCAAATTTCTCCGTCATCAGGATCCAGGACCAGCCGGTGAACAGGCTAAAGCCAATGGCGAACAGGAATAATAGAACCAGGCTGGAGCCTGCAAAACCAAGCAGGCCCTGAAAAAATCCGTCCAAGATGATACCCGCCATGCCACCTCTGGCAGGCGACAAAGGCAGATCTGCCGACAAAGCCATCAAATGCCCCGCTTCCAGCGTTGCAGAGGCCAGCAACAGCATAGCGAAACCGGCGACATTGAGAATGAGCAAGGGCTGTTCGCTTGAGGCCGCTTCAAGCTTGATATACACCAGGCGCATGGCATAAAAGCTCAGCACGACGAACCACCACGCTGAAAAACCGAACAGATAGAGCAGGATATCCGAAACCCAGGCACCGAATGGGCCACCGGCATTATGCACAATGGCACTGTCGCTGGCACTATGTGACCAGGATGGATCATCACGATGGTAGGTAAACAAGATGAGTGTAAGAAAAATGCCTATGCTGACCAGTACCAGCCACCAGGCTTCACGGATCAGGCGGGCTTTTTTCGGGTTAGCAATTGCCGCCGTCGGTTTGATGAGGCGCCCATTCACTGCAGTAGCTTTTTTCTGGAAAAACAAGATGGTCGAGCCCAGCACAGGTTAATTGAACGAATTGATTATAGCAGTATCAATGGCCCTGACTAAATAACTGCTACACAGGAAAATCCGCGTAAAATAACACCAACACACGCTGAAAAATCCGATTACAGAATATGACGCTCACTGAACTCCGTTATGTAGTAGCTGTAGCCCGCGAACGCCACTTCGGCCGCGCCGCTGATGCCTGCTTCGTCAGTCAGCCGACACTCAGTGTCGGTATCAAGAAACTGGAAGAAGAACTGGGCGTTTCCATCTTTGAGCGCGGCTCTAACGAAGTCAGCCTGACACCCGTTGGCGAGCTGATCGTGGCACAGGCGGCACGCATTCTGGAAGAAGCAGCCGGCATCAAGATCATCGCACAACAAAGTGGTGACCCGCTAGGACACCCGTTGAGGCTTGGCGCTATTTATACCGTCGGCCCTTACCTGTTGCCGCAAATCATTCCGATACTGCGCGAACGTGCACCGGACATGCAGCTGATCATTCAGGAGAGCTATACCGGCGACCTGCGCGAGCAACTCAAACGCGGCAAGCTCGATGTCATCATCATTTCATTGCCTTTTGAAGAACCGGGCGTGATAACACAACCACTCTATGACGAGCCGTTTCAGCTTGCCATGCCAGCCGGTCATCCGTGGACAAAACTAAAGAGCATCACAGCGGAAAAACTGGGTGATGAAACCATACTGTTGCTTGGCGCTGGCCACTGTTTCCGTGACCAGGTACTCAAAGTCTGCCCGCAACTAGGCAACTCGCAAACCGCCAGCGGCATACAGCAAACACTTGAAGGCAGCTCACTGGAAACCATACGTTACATGGTCACTTCCGGCGTCGGCATGACCGTCTTGCCCAGTACCGCCTGTGTGCCAACGCGCGAAGAGAATCGCATGCTGGCATTCCGTCCTTTCAACAAGCCGGCACCAGTGAGGCGTGTCGCCCTGGCATGGCGCAAGAGTTTCCCGCGCCCCGAAGCGATAGAGATTGTCAGGCAGGCCATTCTGCATGCCAACCTGACTGGTATCACGCCACTGGATTTTCCACCATCAGAAAACAGTCATCGAGAGCAAAAAGCAATTGCAGGCTGATAGTTTTTTTAGATGTTTCATATATGCATAATCAATTTGAGCTATAACCAATCAGAACCTATGATGAATACAAATGTCACCATAACAGGACTGTTTATTAACCAAGGAGAGCAAAATGGATAACGGCATCAATGAAAAAGATCGTAAAAAAATAGCAGAAGGTCTGTCTCATCTGCTTGCTGACAGCTACACCCTGTATCTGAAGACGCATTATTTCCACTGGAACGTCACCGGCCCAATGTTTAATTCCCTGCACCTGATGTTCGAGACTCAGTACACCGAACTGGCGTTGGCCGTAGATGTCATTGCAGAACGTATCCGCTCGCTGGGTTTTTACGCACCAGGCACCTACCGTGAATTCGCCAAACTTGCATCGATCCCTGAAAGCGAATCCGTACCCAAGACACAGGACATGATCAAGGAACTGGTTGCCGGCCACGAAGCGGTCTGCCGCACAGCACGCTCCATTTTTGCAGCCGCCGATAAAGCTGCGGACGAAGCCTCTGCCGATCTCCTGACCCAACGCCTGCAGATACATGAAAAGACCGCGTGGATGCTCAGGAGCCTGCTGGAGAAATAACCAGCCAGGCAGTCTTTCGGTGGAGGCTGACTTGTGAAGCAAGTGAAGCGCAACGGCCGAAACTAAAAACAGCGAATTCTGATACCGTCGGCGACAAGGGAAGCTGGTAAAATATCAGGTAATTTCAAGCCACAGAATACAGAGGAAATGCAAAGCCCCCACTTGGGCTCTCTACTCTGCATATTCTGTGGCTAAATCCATTATTCGATCTATCCTGGAGTTACATACGTCATGTCCGCCAAACACGCTCATCTATTAATTCTCGGCTCCGGCCCGGCTGGTTATTCGGCTGCCGTTTATGCCGCGCGCGCCAATCTAAATCCAGTTCTGATTACTGGCATCGCTCAGGGCGGCCAGCTGATGACAACGACCGAAGTCGACAACTGGCCAGCCGATGCCGACGGCGTGATGGGACCGGACCTCATGGCACGCTTCCAGAAGCATGCCGAGCGCTTCAATACTGAAATGATCTTTGATCATATCCACACCGCTCATCTGAACGAGAAGCCTATCCGCCTGGTTGGCGACTCCGGTGAATACACCTGCGACGCGCTAATTATTGCGACAGGCGCTTCCGCCAAATACCTGGGACTGCCTTCCGAAGAGAAGTTTTCCGGCAAGGGTGTTTCTGCCTGCGCTACCTGTGACGGTTTCTTCTATCGCAATCAAGAAGTCGCAGTGATCGGCGGCGGCAATACCGCCGTTGAAGAAGCGCTATATCTTGCCAACATCGCCAGCAAGGTGACGCTGGTACATCGCCGCGACAAGTTCAAGGCCGAGGCGATCCTGGTCGACAAACTGATGGCGCGCGTGAAAGAAGGCAAGATCGTGCTTGAAACCTTCCAGACCCTGGACGAGGTGCTGGGCGACGATTCCGGCGTTACCGGCATGCGTCTGAAACACGCCACCACAGGCGAAACCAAAGAGATCGCGCTCAAGGGTGTGTTCATTGCCATCGGCCATAAACCGAATACGGACATTTTTGAAGATCAATTGAAGATGGAAGGCGGCTACATCATCACCCAAGCCGGTCGTGAAGGCAACTTTACAGCCACCAGCGTGCCCGGCGTGTTTGCCGCGGGCGATGTGCAGGACCACATCTACCGCCAGGCCGTCACCAGCGCAGGCACAGGCTGCATGGCCGCTCTGGATGCCGAGCGTTATCTCGACAAGCTGAAATAACCGGGGATGGCTTTGCCGAAGTCTTGCAGGCAGGTCCGCAGGCAAACCGGCTGATAAAATGAGGCCTGTAAAAAAGCGTGCAATGGGGGCAGAATACTGCCTGCTTTGTACGCTTTTTTCATATTTTATACTTAACTCTTGACTCATTATGGCTGAAGACATCGACAAAGAAGATGAAATCCAGCTGTTTCTCGAAGCAGTCAAAGGCGCACGTCCGCTGAAAGCCAAGCGCGTTCTGCATAAAACACCTGCACCCAAACCCATACCCAGGCAGTTCATTTACGATGAAAGACAGGCGCTGGCTGATTCTCTAAGTGATGACTATATCCCAGCGCACGAACTGGAAAGTGGCGAAGAACTCCTGTACCTTCGTGACGGCCATTCCCCAGACATTCTAAGCAAACTGCGACGCGGTCACTGGGTGGTGCAGGCCGCCATCGATTTACATGGCCTGGTCGCTGACGAGGCCAGAATCTATGTCGCTGACTTTTTGGCTGAATGCAAAAAACGCGGGATTCGCTGTGTCCGTATCATTCACGGCAAGGGGCTGGGCTCAAGAAATCGCGAACCGGTGCTCAAACACAAACTGCGCAACTGGCTCATGCAGAAGGATGAAGTGATTGCCTATGCCCAGGCCAGACAGCAGGATGGCGGTAGTGGCGCCGTGATAGTGCTGCTAAAGGCTTCCTGAAACCTGTCAGGCCAGGCAGCCAATTTCACCAGCCCTGGCTGGCGGGCTATATCTGATAACGCTGAATCAAACATACCGCTTCTGCAGCGATACCCTCACCCCGACCAGTAAAGCCTAGCTTTTCCGTGGTAGTCGCCTTTACATTAATCGAATCCCGCAACAAATTACAATCGGCAGAGATGTTCATGCACATCTGTTCGATGTAAGGCGATAGTTTTGGCGCTTGTGCCATGATAGTGGCATCGATATTGATGATGTTGTAGTGCTTGCTGTATAGCAGCTTATATACTTGCCGCAGCAGCTCTCGTGAATCGATTCCCTTGTATTGCGGGTCAGTATCTGGAAAATGCTGACCGATATCACCGAGCGCTGCCGCACCGAGCAATGCATCGCAGATGGCGTGTAAAAGAACATCTGCATCCGAATGCCCCTGCAGCCCCTTCTCATATGGAATTTCGACACCACCGATAATGCAGGCACGGTCTTCAACCAGCTGATGCACATCAAAACCATGGCCGACTCTAATCATCCCTGATCTCCTTCAGTTATTTCTGTTTTCAAGATAGCTTCAAGCAATATCAGATCCTGTGGATAGGTAATTTTCAGGTTTCGCAAATCCCCCAATACCAGTTTTGGCTTCAGCGCCAGAGCCTCAACTGCCTGCGCTTCATCCGTCGGCGCCGTGCCAGCGTTCTGCAGGGCCTGCTTCAACAGGGCATAACGGAACATCTGCGGCGTTTGTGCCAGCCAGAGGTTTTCCCTGGGCTCGGTTCTGGCAACCCGTTGCGCTGTATCAGCGCGCTTCAATGTGTCCGCCAGCGGGATCGCCAGCAAGCCACCAACCGGGTCGTCCTGTAACTCGTCCAGTAAACGATCCAGCAGTTCATGTGTCAATCCAGGCCGGGCTGCGTCATGTACCAGCACCCAGTCGTCTTCGGCAGCATGCTTCATGCTGGCCAAGCCATTGAGTACCGTCGCTGCGCGTGTTTCCCCGCCACAGCGATGCACAGTAATTTTTTCGTCGACTGCGATAAGCTGATTTTGCCAATCGACATCGCCAGCGCTCAGCACAATATTGACCGAATCAATACGGGCGCTTTCAGCGAACAATCTGAGGGAGTGTGCCACCAAGGGCATACCGAGAAGTGGCAGATACTGCTTGGGAATATCAAAACCCATACGGCTACCGGAACCGGCCGCCGGGATCAGAACATGAAATTTGGCCATGCATGATTTTAGCATGCATGATCAGGCGTAAAACCGGATATGAAATGTGCGCTCAATCGTCCCCGACGGCAGCAGTCGGTGTAGAAGAAATTTTGTGTATGGCCAGATCAGCACTCATAATATTGTTCCTCGGCATTCAGACGGATGCCGGAAAATACCTTGAGTCCTCCATAAACGATGATTCCGCCAACCAGGGCGATGGACAGCCCGAGCAAGGTGCCAACTGTGCAGAAAAAGTTACGGCCATCTGCAGATTGCAATGCATCCATTTTTGCACCTCTTCTGGAAATTCATGTGTGCCGGATTCCAGCAAGAAATACGCCATTATTTCAATTCATTGTTTCAAATCGCATTTTATTCATTCACCTACGAGTCGTGCGCACATAATCAGTGCGCTAAAAAATGCACAGCACAACATTGGTGCCATCGCCCTGCACTTAAAAATTCCCTGTTGGTAATATCGCGCAGAAAAAGCGATGATGTCACACTGAATCAGGGTTGCTGAGAATTGAACTTGACCGGGACTTGGTTGGAATGCATACACTTTATTTAACGTACGAAGAAAAACTGCTCGACATGCTGATTGCCTACAGCAATGTGGAATCCTCATTACGATTTTCTTTGACCCATGGTAGCCGCTATTTGCCGTTTGATGAGGGCGAACGTCAGGCCATGCTCGAACAACGTGCATTTGCGCTGGCAAGACTGGCTATCGACAAGGTCATGGGCATGCAGACGCGGCTCGATGCGGCTTCAAACCCATCCTAGCCCTGCGGCACAGGCCGCCCGCAAGGATGCAAGACTTACTCTGCCTTTCTCTTCTTTTTGAAGTACACCAGGATCGTGGTTAAAATCCAGAGCAGCGCCTTGAAAGTATTGACTACCGGAACCAGACTCCAGAACATATTACCCATGATCTGACGGCACAACATATTTTTGAAGCTCACTGTCTTGTATATGGTGGACAGGGAGCACACTCCCAAAGATACAAAATAGATAATGATATATTCCGTCGGAATCATTGCCCTCTCCCAAGCTTGCTCTATGTATTCATTATGTCGATTTAAATGACTACAAGCCATCAGTCATACCATCTGCCTCTATCTGATTGCATTGATTGCTGCCGCCGCAATCATGCCGTCCTCCGTCGAACTCGCCCCGCTGATGCCAATGGCGCCTATGATTTTCCCATTGCTAACAATCGGCACACCTCCCTCTACAGGTATCGCGCCAGGCAAGCCCAATATTGAAGTGCGACCACCGGCAACTGCATCTTCAAAGACTTTGGTCGGACGCCTGAAATTACTGGCAGAGCGCGCCTTGGCAATAGATACATCGACACTTGCCGTTTGCGTGTCATCCGCCTTTTCAAAATAAACCAGATGGCCTGCCGTATCGACAACAGCAATCGCCACCTTCAGATTCATGCTTCCAGCCTTCCCGGCAGCAGCATCCGCCAGTTGCTTTGCCTGAGTCAGATCAATATTCTGCCCATAGGAAGCCGCATGCCCCAAAGTGGCAATGCCCAGCATGCTTAATGCCAAAATCAAGTGGTTGAATAATTTCATTACGTTCTCCTAATTTTCGACAACCCCTCTACAGCAATGCAACAAGTCTGCAGCTGGGTTGCAAGAGCAATACCCCAATGATTAACACCGCATTATAGATAGATCAGGCGCCTTCAGGCTCTGCCGCGCAGCAGAAAATAGTGCATTCAAGTCTGTTTACATTATCAACGATTTTATGCACCATCTTTGCAAGGGATAATTTCTCATCAACAGGACCTGCTCCATGTTCGAATCTGCAGAATTGGGCCACACAATTTCCAAGGAAGTTTACAAAAAGGAGGCCGGCAAGCTGCGCGAGGCACTCCTTGATGTGCAGTTCGATCTGGCTGAAAGCAAGGCTTTCCCGGTGATTGTTTTAATCGGCGGAGTAGATGGCGCAGGCAAAGGCGAGGTTGCCAATCTGCTCAATGAATGGATGGATCCCAGGCAAATCAGTACCCATGCCTTCGGGCCGCCCACCCAGGAAGAATTATCCCACCCACCGATGTGGCGCTTCTGGCGCCAGTTGCCGCCCAAGGGTGAAATCGCCATCTTTTTCGGCTCCTGGTACACTGCGCCGATTATCGGCAGAGCTTATGGAAAGACGAAAAAGGCCGATCTGGATAACTCGATTGAGGATATTGTACGATTCGAGCGCATGCTTACTGATGAGGGGGCGCTGATCATCAAATTCTGGTTTCATCTTTCCAAGGAAAAACAGAAAGCCCGCATCCGCACGCTGCAAAAAAACCCGAAGACACGCTGGCGCGTCACTGAGCGGGACATTGAGCATCTCAAGCTTTATGACAAGTTCCGCAACCTCAGTGGCCATGTCATACAGGAAACCAGCACAGCCAACGCGCCGTGGATCATCATTGAAGGCTATGACGCGAATTACCGTAATCTGACTGCGGGAAAATACATCTATGACGCCATCAAAAAGCAGATCGGCAGCAACAAAGCCAACCAACGCAAATCAATCGCTGCACCTATCGTCGAGCCAATAGACAAGCTGCATATCCTGAAGACACTGGATTTGAGCAAGTCGCTCGATAAAGAAGCCTACACAGATCAGCTGGAAAAATACCAGCGCAAGTTCAATCTGCTGACCAGACATCCAAAATTCAAGGAAATGTCACTGGTGATCGTCTTTGAAGGTGCCGATGCTGCAGGCAAGGGAGGAAGCATTCGTCGCATCACCCAGGCGGTTGACGCACGTTTCTATAACGTCGTTCCGATCGCCGCACCAACCGATGAAGAGCGTGCACAACCCTATTTATGGCGTTTCTGGCGTTATATCCCGAGCAAAGGCCGCATCACCATTTTCGATCGCTCCTGGTATGGCCGTGTACTGGTAGAGCGTGTAGAGGGCTACTGTAGCGAGCAGGACTGGATGCGCGCCTATGCCGAGATCAACGATTTCGAAGATGAACTCATTGAGCATGGCACACTGGTTGTTAAATATTGGCTACAAATCAGCCAGGAAGAGCAATTGAAGCGTTTTGAAGAGCGGCAGAAGATTGCATTCAAGCGCTTCAAGATAACCGAGGAAGATTGGCGCAACCGTGAAAAATGGCAGGACTACCAGATAGCGGTGAGCGATATGGTCGATCGCACCAGCACAGGCCCGGCCCCTTGGACGCTGGTTGAAGCCAACAACAAATATCATGCACGGATCAAGATTCTACACACCTTGTGCGAGGCACTGGAGGCCAAGCTGGAGAAGCTGGACTGATCCGGAAGGTCTAGACGAAGCTCCTGTTTACTGCGGACTGCCCAACATGACTTGCGGCATCAGGGTCGCCGATCCAGAAATAGTAAAATTCCCTGACTACGGCAAAAAACAGCCGCCTCGTATCATTCTTTTCAAACAGAGGCACTGTGGCATCTACGGAAATCCGGTAATGTTTGCTGGATTTTTGGGGTGCCTCGCGCAATCGAACAAGCAATAACTTCACCAGTTTGACGCGGATATCAACCAGACCCTGTTCTGCGCCGGCCTGACGTAAGGCTTGGGAATAAGCCTTGATGGGCCAGTTTTCTACCGTATCAAATTTTGCCTTGTCCAGTGTTTTCCAGAGTGCCTTGATATCCAGATCGACCGGCTGCCAATCTATCGGGTTCACTTCAAACCCGGCATCGGCATTGAGCGCGGCAATGGATTTAAAATCCTTGATCCAGAAATCGAAATATTCACGAGCAACAGCCAGACTGAAAGGCCATTCCAGTTTATCAATACCGTTCAGCACGCGCTCTACCGCTTCTCTGTAAGCAGCACCTTCATAGGCGACGTCTTGAATGGCAGGAAAGAGCCTGTCTAAGAAAGCCTGGCGCTTTTTGAGTGCAACTTCATCCGCACCCTTGTTTTTCAGTAATTTCAGATAGACGCCCAGCGCCTCCTGTTCACGATTCTCATTCATCATCATTGGTGAAATTAGTGCTGCCCGACTTGAAGCCATACAGTCCCGCCCCCAATTATCGCCTGTGTAGGCCACTTTCAGTCGCTCAGTATACAAAATTCAGAAGCCCATAAACTATTTAATTACGCAGTTCTGCAGCAAGATGCATATTCAATGCTTGATAATAAAGCCTTGCCGCTAATAATATCTGACTAAGCACAGATACTTTTAATTTTGGCAAGAAGATTTCGCAAATCCATCAAATTAGGCAGCTCCTTTGGAAATATTATTCATCATTCTCATGCTGCTTGGCACCTGGTACTGGGCAGACAGCATCACTAGCCGCGAAGCGGCAATCAATACGGGCCGCGATCTGGCGCAGCGCTGGAACCTGCAATTGCTGGATGAAACGGTCTCATGCAGTAAAATCAGGCTCGGGCGCAATGCCCGTGGTCAGGCAAAAATCATGAGAACCTATGCGTTTGAAGTCAGCACCAATGGCAGCGACCGCCTGGACTGCCATCTGGTTCTGCTGGGCAAGCAGCTGCAATCCTGGCACATTCCGCCCTATCTGCAGCCCATGTATTGAATACGTTTATGTACCGCGGCCGTTTTGCCCCTTCACCGACCGGGCCGCTGCATTTTGGCTCTCTGGTCGCAGCAGTTGCCAGCTACCTTGAGGCAAAGGTACACGAAGGCGAGTGGCTGCTACGCATGGAGGACCTGGATCAGCCACGCACCATGCCTGGCGCGGCAGATTGCATAATGAACCGGCTTGAAGCTTTCGGTTTTGAATGGGATGGCGCTGTGATCTATCAGAGCCAGCGCCAGGCTCTCTATACGGAAGCATTTGCCAAACTGCAACTAGCTGACCGGCTCTATCCTTGTGGTTGCACGCGTAAAGAAATCGCCGATTCCGCAATTCACGGCATTGAAGGCGCCATTTATCCCGGCACTTGCCGCGGCGGGCTGGCCCCCGGCAAATCCGCGCGTGCCTGGCGCATCAGAGCCGAAGGCCGCCCGATTGGCTTTAAAGACGCCATTCAGGGGTTTGTTGCACAGAATCTGTCACGGGATATCGGCGATTTTGTCCTGAAACGCGCCGATGGTCTTTATGCCTATCAACTTGCAGTGGTCGTGGATGATGCAGAACAAGGCATTACACACGTGGTGCGCGGTGCCGACCTGCTGGATTCAGCTCCGCGTCAGATCTACCTGCAAGAGCAACTAGATCTTCCACTGGTGAGCTACGCCCATATTCCGGTCGCCGTCAATGTCGATGGCGAAAAACTCAGCAAGCAGACCCTGGCACCTGAAATTACTCCCGAAACATCCTCAAATACCCTGTGGAAAGCCCTGCACTTTCTCGGTCAATCCCCACCTGCGCTGCTCAGGCAGGAAGCGCTACCTGTAGTGTGGAGCTGGGCACACTCCCACTGGTCTTTAAAAAAAGTGCCCCGAACGACCGCATTACACACACAAGTTTCATAATGAATAAATCTTATTGATAATGATTCTTGTTAGTATTAAAATTCCTAAAACTCGTTAACTAACTTAGGAATTGTGATGCAACGCCCTCCTTTCAAGCTATTGCCTCTAAGCGCCATCATCGGCGCACTTTCGATGCACTCTCCGATACTTCAGGCCGAAGAAATCCTGAATCTGGAAGAAGTTGCAGTCACCGCAACAGCCATCAGTGATACCAACCCCGTCAAGGGCTACAACGCGAAAAGGAGTGTGGCTGCCACCAAAACTGAGACAGACCTGATCGATGTCCCGCAATCCGTTACCGTAATCACTCAAGACCTGATGAAGGACATGTCCATCCAAAGCATGTCCGAGGCCGTACAGTACGTTCCCGGCGTCCAGGCCTCCCAGGGAGAAGGCAACCGCGATGCGGTCAATTTCCGTGGTGCTGGCGTGGTGACTGGCGATTTCTATCTGGACGGCGTGCGCGACGACATACAAACCTACCGTGATTTTTACAATACTGACCGCATCGAAGTGCTGAAGGGCTCGAATGCGATGATTTTTGGCCGCGGCGGCTCTGGCGGCGTCATCAACCGCGTCAGCAAGGAAGCGGGCTGGGATCCGGTCAGGGAGCTGTCCCTGAGTTACGGTGCTTATAACCAAAAACGCACCACGATAGATATTGGCGATGCTCTCAGTGAGGGCGCAGCCTTCCGCATCAATGCAGTCTATGAAGACAGCGACAGTTACCGCGATGGGGTAAATCTTGAGCGTTACGGCATTACGCCTACTTTTACTTTCAGGCCATCTGAACAGACCAAGATCGTGCTGAGTGCGGAATATTTTAATGACAAGCATATTGGCGACCGCGGCCAGCCTTCATTGAGTAGCGGTTCAGCCGTTGGCACTAATTTCAAGAATCGTCCGTATGACATTGGCGACACCGATCAATTTTTCGGCAATGCGCGTCTCAGTCCGAATGAAACAGAAACCACAGCTTTTAATGCACTCATAGAACATGCTTTCGACAATGGCATTAAATTACGCAACCGCACTCGCTATGCAGACTATGACAAGTACTATCAAAATGTATTTGCCAATTCGGCAGTCAACAACATTACTGGAAATTTTAGTATTTCTGGCTACCGCAATGAAACCGATCGTGAGAATCTGATCAATCAGACCGACCTCACCTATAACCTCAAGCTCGGCAGTACCGAACACAAACTGCTTGCAGGGATGGAACTCGGCAAACAGGATACGCACGATCTTCGTCTTGTGCCTGGCGGATCCTTGGGAACAGCAAATGTTAATGATCCGGAGTTTAATGGGTCTGTGTCATTCAACACTCTTTCACGCAAAAGAAAAAGTGATGCAGATATCACAGCATTCTATGTGCAGGACCAAATCGTGCTTTCACCAATGTGGGAAGTCATCCTGGGGGCAAGACATGACAAGTTTGAAGTGGACCACACCAACCTGTTGACCAGCGAGAAAATTGATACCACAGACAACAAGGTTTCCCCGCGAGCCGGTTTGATATTCAAACCTATCGAAAATCTCTCGTTCTACGCCAGTTACAGCCAGACTTTCGTCCCACGTGCCGGCGACCAGCTGGATGGCCTGACATTCGCCAGCAGCTCTTTCCGGCCTGAAAAATTCACTAATCATGAGATTGGTGCAAAATATGATCTTACGCCAGAGCTATCTTTGACCGCAGCCATATACAAACTTGAACGCGAAAATGTCGCCGTTACCGACCCGTTGAATCCAACCGAAACCATCCTGGTCGACGGGCAGGAAACCAAAGGCTTCGAGTTCGGTGTTTCCGGCAAGGTGACCAGCAAATGGAGCATGTTCGGAGGCTATGCCTATCAGGATGGTGAAATCTCCAAACAACAGGGTGCCGGCACTAGCGCCATCTTGAAAGGCGCAGAGCTGGCACAAACCCCCGAACATACGTTCTCGTTGTGGAACCGCTACGACTTCAATGACACCTGGGGAGCTGCAATCGGCGTCATCAGTCGCTCCGATATGTATGCCGCAGTACCTACGCTCACAACCAGCACTTTGCTGCCAGGTTATACACGCTATGATGCAGCGATCTACGGCAAATTCAGTGAAAAGCTGCGTCTGCAAGTCAACCTGGAAAACCTGACCAACAAGGAATATGTGCTGAGCGCACATAACAACAATAATATTGTTCCAGGCTCACCGTTTACCGGTCGCGCCACACTAACTTACAACTTCTAAAGCCACTGAAACCGAAAAGCCCATGTACGCATGGGCTTTTTTATTGGCAAAAGCATGCTTTCCTCTACATGCAAATGTTAATATGGAACACCCCATTTCATTTTTCAGTACATGTCTGTTCAGCCAAAAGATAGTGACACCCTTCACCGTTTCACCTTCGATCACACGCCCATCCGTGGCAATACCGTACATCTTGACCAAAGTTTCACAATTGCTCTGCAGAATCAGGACTATCCGCCTGTATTGAGGGCAGCGCTGGGTGAACTGATGGCCGCCGGCATGCTGCTTGCCGCCACACTGAAAATGAATGGTGCCCTGGTGCTGCAAATACAGGGCAAAGGTGCTTTGAAGCTGCTGGTCGTCGAATGCAGCCGTCATCAGGACTCCGATGACATGACATTACGTGCCACGGCAAAGTTTGACAGCGAGATGTGCGGCGACAGCCTGCTGGAGCTGGTCGGTGACGGCCATTTTGTCATCACACTGGACCCCAGGGACGGCGGCCACGGCTACCAGGGCGTTGTGCCGCTGGAAGGCGAAAGCATCAGTGACATACTGGAAAACTATATGCGGCGCTCGGAGCAGATCGAAACCAGCATCTGGCTGGCCTGCGATGGCAGGAGCGCTGCGGGCATGCTCTTGCAGAAATTACCGGATCAGATAGAAATCGATATTGACGCATGGAACAGAACCAATCTGCTGGCAGAAACAATGCTGAACCAGGAGCTGCTGGAGCTGTCCACTGAAGAGTTGCTCCACCGGCTGTTCCATGAGGAAGATGTGCGACTTTACGAGGGGCAGGCGGTACGGTTCCTTTGTACCTGCTCCCGTGATAATGTGAGCAATATGCTCAAAATGATGGGCAAAGAAGAAGTGCAGAGTATTATTGAGGAGCGTGGAGAAGTGGAAGTGCATTGTGATTTCTGCAATCAGCGTTACAGATTCGACAAGGTCGATTCCGAACAGTTGTTTGCCAGCGAAATCACAGTACCGGGCACAAGTAGCCGCCACTGAAGCACCATCACCGGTTACCATTTAATGCCATTTAAATTTTCACGCTGGATACCGACGCGCAAGCAAATTGTAGAGTCACGCTGGCTTGCCCCGTTCAGTGAACATCTCCATGACAGACGTCTGTGGCGCTTTGAGCGTTACGCTTCCGCCAGAGGTGCAGCCATCGGCGTGTTCTTCGGTTTCCTGATCCCGTTTGGTCAAATCATCTTTGCCGTCATTACGGCCGTCATCTTTCGTGCAAATCTGGCTATTGCAGCGGCTAGCACACTGGTCACCAACCCTTTTACCTTTCCGGCTGTTTATTGGCTGGCCTACAAAATCGGCCTGTTTGTGACGGGGGAAGGCACAGCATCCAGACATGCAGACCTCGTCGCCGGCTCGGTAAGCATCAATCCACAAGAGGTCGTCACCAATAGTGGCTGGCTGGGCTGGGTGGATGGCGCCATCACCTTTCTGCGTGATGCCGGCTTACCGTTTGTCATCGGTATCATTATCATGGCGATAGTCGGCTCGATTCTCGCCTATGGTCTGACCCACGCCATCTGGCATTTGCGCGGCAGATTTCGTAAAGAACGTCTGGCAAGAAACCGCAAAAAACGCGCTTCACAACAGTAAGGTTATGTATGCAGTGTTTGCCGCACACGTTCGAACAGGCAAACCGCAGCCGCCGCCGCCGCATTAAGTGACTCAACTTTTCCCGACATCGGTATGGTGATTTGTCTGGATGCAGCGTCTATCAGCGCCTGACTCAGCCCCGCCCCTTCATTACCAATAATGAACGCCACGGCGCCCGACAAATCCTGTTCATAGAGAGATGTGCCATGCATGCTGGCGGCCAGGGTCTCGCCCTCAAACTGCCTGACCAACTCAGGTAAAGCCACCTGTTCAACGACAGGCAGCACAAAGTGTGCGCCCTGCCCGCCACGCAGGGCTTTGGGTGACCAGGCCTCGGTACAACCTTCAGACAGGTAAACCACCTCCACTCCGGCTGCAGCTGCGTTGCGCAACAGACTGCCAAGATTGCCCGGATCCTGGATACTCTCCAACATCAAGGCAAAACGCGGATGCTCGGGCGGAACAAGCGCAGGCGTCTTTACCAGCGCCAGAACACCGGTAGGCGTGGTCACTGGCGAAATAGCCGCAAACATGGAAGCAGCCATGGTAATGGTTCTGGTATCCGTCAAGCGATCCAGCAGATTCATGACATCAAGCGCAATATCCCCATCAGAAACTATCAATAACTCCGGTTCGCCGAAGGTTTCCAGATACGCCTCCAGCAGATGCGCGCCATCCAGCAATATCTTGCCGGCAGCGCGGCGCTCACGTGCTGATGCGCCCAAAGCCTTGAGCTGTTTAAATAAAGAGTTGTCACGCGAACTGATATGTTGGTAGGCCATATGCTTAATATAAATAGAATTTTCTGCGATTTTAACTTGGCTGCCCAACTTGCGTGCAGTGAATTGATGGGCTGCCCAGGCCTCATATTTAATATCAGGTCGGCAGTGGTAGAATTCGAGGGGTCATACCTCTACGCAACAGCTTGCAAACGCAATTATTTTCAAAGTGTATAAGCAAGTCTCATAAAAAGTAATTCATGGAAAGGATCTCACATGAAATCACCTCTGGTTTGGTTACTCGTTATCCTTGTCAGCCCAAGCCTCGCTATTGCTGCTGGTGCACAATTGAAACCGGGACAATGGGAGATGAGCATCACCATGCAAATGGCAGGCATGCCTGAGATCGGTCCCGAACAAATCGCGCAGATGAAACAACTGGGCATCGAGATACCGATGTTTAGCAGCAAGCCCAGCGTCATTCAACAATGCATCACTCAGGAACAGGCGTCATTGAAAAAACCCATCGACACCGCATCGAATCCGAACGATCAATGCTCCATCAAAAACTACAAAAACTCAGGCAAGTCGGTCAGTGGAGACATGGTATGCACAGGTGAAATGAAAGCCCAGGGGCGTTTTGAGATGACAGTCGCCAGCGACATCAGCTACCGGGGGAAATGGTCATTGAAGGGCGTAACCGCGGACGGTCAGCCCATAGACCAGAGCTCCGACATCAGTGGCAAATGGATCAAGGCCAAGTGTGATGCCGGTATTGCCGCGGCGCCATAATGTTGATGCCACTGGAAAGGATATTGCACGCGCAGGGATTCGGCTCACGTAAAGCCTGCCGCATCATGGTTAGACAAGGTGAAGTCAGCGTGAATGGCGAAGTCTGTGATGACCTGTTCGCGAAATTCGAAACGAAGCAGCTGGTTTTTTCAGTGCGCGGCGAACCCTGGCAATATCATGAACAGGCATACCTGGTGCTCAACAAACCCGCCAACTACGAATGCTCACACAAGACGCAACACCACCCTACGATCTACAGCCTGTTGCCGTATCCACTGGTTGCACGCGGCGTACAGTGTATCGGCAGGCTGGATGAAGACACCACTGGAATGATCCTGCTTTCGGATGATGGGCAGTTCATTCATCGCATGAGTTCGCCCAAATGGAAAGTGCCCAAGGTCTATGAAGTCACCGCCAGGCACACAATTGATGAAACCCAGATGAAAGCCCTGATAAACGGCGTGCAGCTGGTCGACGAACCTGCCCCTATTGCAGCGCTGGCCTGCACACAAGTGAGTGAGAAAGTTATTCACTTGGTCCTGGCAGAAGGCAAGTATCATCAGGTAAAGCGTATGATGGCGGCCATCAGTAACCGGGTGGAGTCCCTGAAACGCATTCGTATCGGCGAACTGGATTTGCCGAATGACCTCGAGCCAGGCAAATGGCGCTGGCTCTCTGAAAACGAACTTGATCAACTGAATGCTGCTGAAAGAATATCGGGCGCCTGAGATAGATATTATCCGATATCAACGGCAGCACTGATGATTTAGAATATACCGGCCACGGCCACCCTCTGGGAGTTTGCTGTACATGAAACTGATTTACCAATATTTTTTTCGGGGATTACTGGCAGCCCTGCCTCTGGGGCTGACCATCTACCTGCTCTATCTATTTCTGAGCTGGATGGAAGGCATTGCCATGTGGTGGGTAAGGCCGATTATCGGTGAATTCTACATTCCCGGCCTCGGACTGGCCCTCGGCATCGGCGCTATTGTGCTGCTCGGCTTCATCATCTCTCATGAACGCGCACTCAAATACCTTTCACTGCTGGAATTACCTTTTACCAGCCTGCCGGTTATCAAAAGTGTTTATTCCTCGCTGAAGAGTTTTGCAGAATATTTTGCCCCTAATAAAAAAGGACCCTCGCAGCAGGTGGTAATTCTCAGGCTGCCTGACCAGGAGTTAGAAATCGTCGGGCTGGTAACGCGACAGAACCTGTCCGGCCTGCCGGAAGGCTTTATGCACGGCGATCGCGTCGCAGTTTACCTGCCTATGGGCTATATGATTGGCGGCTATACCGTTTTCGTGCCAAGAGAATGGCTACAGCCAGTCAACATGTCGGTCGAGGAAGCTATGCGCTCTTCGCTGTTTGCCTGGATGGCAAACCAGGACAACAGGTAATGCCACAGGAGCAGATTGTCAGGCCGAAAAAAAGAAACCGCCCAGATGGGCGGTTTGAGGGGTTCGCTTGGAGAAGCGTATAAATTGTCACAAGGGGAGATGAACAATTAAATGCCATTTTAAGGCGATGATGTAATTAAAATATTTCATGACCCAACTGAATTGTAAGCAAACGTTACTCAGGCCGCCCCTGACAACGCTCTCTACATGAAAAAATCCTGTTGTTCTGGCTTTCCTTGTTTATCTCCGTATAATAAAGCGTTCCCTACGCCATACCAATCAGCGTAGCGGTCATTTTCTCTTACCCGATCTTTTCGATCTATTGTTCCTGATCATACAGATCCCTTATTCGTTTGCCTCGATTGGTTTTGCTTGCTAAGCATAAGGCTGGCTTATAGAAACCCTTTGGGAGTTTTACATTGTCTACAGAAATTACTTTCGCCAGTTTGAATCTGGCCGAGCCTATCATGCGTGCTATCAATGACGCTGGCTATACCACCCCTACCCCGATTCAGGCCAAAGCGATTCCACAAGTGCTAAGCGGCGGCGACCTGCTCGCTGGTGCACAAACCGGTACCGGAAAAACCGCCGGCTTCACCCTGCCTTTGCTGCATCTGCTACACAACAAACCAACCGTCAACAAAGCCGGCCAGCCACGCTGCCTGATTCTGACGCCTACACGCGAACTGGCAGCACAGGTTGAAGAGTCGGTAAAGACCTACGGCAAATACCTGCCGCTTAAATCCATGGTCATGTTCGGCGGCGTCAATATCAACCCGCAAATAGCGCGCCTGAAGAAACCACTGGATATTCTGGTTGCCACTCCGGGCCGCCTGCTCGACCATGTCGGGCAAAAAACCGTCGACCTGTCAGCCATTGAAATTCTCGTGCTGGATGAGGCCGACCGCATGCTGGACATGGGCTTCATCCGCGACATCAAGAAGATACTGGCGTTGCTGCCAAAACAACGCCAGAACCTGCTGTTCTCCGCCACTTTCTCGGACGAGATCAAGGAACTGGCGGACGGTCTGCTGAACAATCCGGGCTTCGTTGAAGTGGCACGCCGCAACACCGCTTCGGAACTGGTCGAGCAAACCGTGCATCTGGTCAACCAGAGTCACAAACGTGACTTGATGAGCCATTTGATCAAGCACCATGACTGGAAACAGGTGCTAGTGTTCACCCGCACCAAGCATGGTGCCAACCGTCTTGCGGAAAAACTGGTAAAGGATGGTATCGAAGCCGCCGCGATCCACGGCAACAAGAGTCAGGGTGCGCGTACCAAGGCGCTGGCACAGTTCAAGGATGGCAGCATGCGCGTACTGGTGGCGACTGATATCGCCGCACGCGGGCTGGATATCGACCAGCTGCCGCAGGTCGTGAATTTCGAGCTGCCTAATGTGCCAGAAGATTATGTGCACCGCATCGGCCGTACCGGCCGTGCTGGCAGCTCAGGAGCAGCGGTATCACTGGTCGATCATGAAGAAGTCAAACTGCTCAAAGGTATCGAACGCCTGATCAAGCGCGAGATTCCGCGCGTAGAGGTTGATGGATTTGTAGCACCAAGCAAAATCGAAGCAGAAGCACCACGGCCGCCAAGACCGCAGCAGCAACGACGCCCGCAAGGCCAGGGGCAACGCAGCAACGCGGGAGGGCAGGAGCAACGGCGTCAGCCGAACGGCCGGGGTCGTGACCAGGACCGCAATCTGGCGCACGGCGCGGTCAGGAGTGATGACCAAGCCGGCAACAGAGCCAATAAAACTCAGTCACCGAAACAGAACGCCAGCAAGCCAGGCAGCGGAGGCAAGCACATGTCTGAGGCAGCAAGGCATCAGGCTATGCCGCAACCGGCACTGTTTGCACCTAAACCGGTGCACAGAGGCGGCAATCGCGGACGCTAAGGCTTGAGCAAAAAGCTTAGAATCTGGGTCGATGCGGATGCCTGTCCGGTAGCCATCAAAGAAATATTATTCAGGGCGGCGGAGCGCACCAGGATTGAGACCATCCTGGTAGCCAACAAGTTGTTGCGCGTGCCGCCTTCGCCCTACTTGCGTGCCATGCAGGTACCCGGTGGTTTCGATGTCGCTGACGATGAAATCGTCAAGCAGTTACAGCCGGGTGATCTGACGATTACCGCCGACATCCCGCTGGCAGCGCAGGTGATTGCCAAAGGTGGTCATGCGCTGGATCCGCGCGGCGAGTTCTACAGTGCAAGCAATATCCAGGAACGCCTGACCATGCGCAACTTCATGGAAGAACTGCGCAGCAGCGGAGTCGACATCTCCGGCCCATCAACCTTTAGCCAGAGCAACCGACAGGCATTCGCAGCGGAACTGGATCGATTCATCACAAGTCTGAGCAAGAACCCGTCACCACAAGGCCAGCCATGAAAACCCGACTGTTATTTGTTTTTGCCCTGCTCCTCTCCGCCTGCAGTTATACGCCGGAAGGCGTAGAGCCGGTAAGCGGTTTTGAAGCCGAGAAATATCTCGGCACCTGGTACGAAATCGCCCGCCTCGACCACTCCTTCGAACGTGGTCTGGAGAAAGTGACGGCAACCTACAGCCTGCGCGAGGATGGCGGCATCAAGGTCATCAACCGCGGATTTGATACGGAAAAACAGGAATGGAAGGAAGCCGAAGGCAAGGCTTATTTCATTGAAGGACCGGATACCGGCAAGCTCAAGGTTTCCTTCTTCGGCCCATTCTACGGCGGCTATAACATCATCGCGCTGGACAAGGTTTACTACAATTACTCTCTGGTCGCCGGACCGGACCGTTCCTACCTGTGGCTATTATCCCGCACACCGCAGCTGTCCTACCCGGTCAAGCAGGAGCTGACTGCCCAAGCCAAACATCTCGGCTTCGACACCGACAAGCTGATTTATGTCGATCAGTCCAGTGACCCGGTCGACTATGAAGCCGGCCGCCATGTCCGGCAATAGCGAGGCAACATGGCCTGGACATTGCTCGTACTTGCCGGTCTGTTCGAGATCGGATTCACCACCTGCTTAAAGCTCTCCGAAGGCTTCAGCCGCTTCTGGCCATCCATCGGCTTTTTGATCTGCGCAGCCATCAGCTTCTGGCTGCTGACCAGAGCCACAGCCGTGATTCCGATGGGGACGGCCTATGCCGTCTGGACCGGCATCGGTGCTTTTGGGACGGCGCTGGTTGGCATTCTCTGGTTTGGTGATCCTACCGGCAGCTGGCGTCTGGTATTTCTCGTGTTGCTGATTGGTTCGATTATCGGCCTGAAACTGGTATCGTAACGACATGAGTCTGGAAATCTGGGAACTGCTGAGTTATATCGTGACAGTGTTCGGCCTGCCACTGGCGATTTTTGCTTTCATCAAAGAGCAGCGCAAAGAACGCGAAAACGAAGATGAAGAGGTCTACCAGCTACTCACCGGCGATTACACCGATTTCCTTAAACTGGTCATGGAGAACCCGGACCTCAAGCTGCGCTCACAAAGTCACACACAGAACCTGAGCGAAGAACAGCAGGAGCGCGTGCTCATTATTTTCGAAATTCTGATCTCCCTGTTCGAGCGCGCCTATTTATTGAGCTACGACGAGAAGATGACACGCAAACAACTCCGGCGATGGCTTTCATGGGAGGACTTCATGCGTGAATGGTGCGAACGTGAAGATTTTCGCAGCTTGCTACCCAAACTGCTACAGGGTGAAGACCCTGATTTTTCTGCTCATATCCTCAAGCTTGCCAATCAGGCCGCGCTACAGGTAGCCAGCAGCACTAATTCAGCGGGCTGACCTGATAGCCGGCGCTACGCAAACGTGCCAGCAAGCCGCCCTCACCCGGCAGATGAGCGGCACCAACGGCGACAAACACATTGCTTTTGTTCGCCTGCAGCACAATCCGTTCCGCCATCAGTACATTACGTTCATCCAGCAGTTTCTGCAGAATACGCGCCCATAACGCCTCGGGCAGCATATCACCGCTGGTGCGCGCGTTGACTTCGATGATCTGGTCCAGATCACCGGAAAGATAGGCTTTCACCAACTCTTCAAAATTACGTTCACGCTGTTGTGGGCTGCGCTTCAACACAGTACGCAACATCACCAACTGCTCGTCGATGGAAAAACTGTCGAGTGCCGTGAAGTGCTCCTCCACCGTTTCCAATGCAAGAATCGTCTTGGATCGGCTTTGCGCCAGCGACATCAGCATCGCATCCAGTGTGTAAGGTGACTGCGGTTTCGGCAGATCGAAAACAACCGCCAGCAGCCACGGCTTCATGGTGGTAGCGATATCCGTATGCATGGAGTGAAAATCTGCCAGTTTGATAACCTCGGCAAATTCCTCTTCAGTCAGCATCTCGTCGAGCCGCCCTTCTTTCATCAGATAGACCGATGGGTCCTGCGGCGGCAATAGCTCCATCAGAAAAAGCTCGCTGTCGATCATGGCCTGCATGACCGTGGCCGGGAAATCAGTGACACGCTGATCGTCCGAGTGCATGGTGCCGAACAGATAGCTGGTCTTGCCGCCCGGTGTTTCAAGCTTCCATAGCAGGCCTTTGTCCTGCGCCTGGGCAACCGCCATAAAACCAAGCAATAGTACGAAAAAAAAGCCTCTGACGAGGCCCGAAAACGCAAAAGAAGAAGCACGCATGGCGGTTCCTATTTGTGATTGGTCAGTCGATCTGTTTTCTTCGACATCGCTTTGGCGCTTCTGGTTCGCGGGCTGTCGGCACTTGTCCGTGCGACAGGAGATTTGGCACGTGCACTGGCAGGGGCCGGTTTGACAGCAATCGGCTGCCAGGCCGGCACCAGATGTTTCTTGCCGCTACCTATCAGATCCTCGCGTCCCATACGCTTCAGCGCCTCGCGCAACATGGGCCAGTTGTTAGGGTCATGATAGCGGATAAACGCCTTGTGCAAACGCCGCACGCCTGCTGCCCGCGGAATCGGCACATCATCGCTGCTATCCGTGACCTTGCGCAAAGGGTTCTTGCCGGAGTGATACATGGCCGTAGCCATCGCCATCGGCGTCGGCGTAAAGGTCTGCACCTGATCCAGTTTGAAGTTGTTACGCTTCAACCACAGCGCCAGATTCAGCATATCCTCGTCGGTAGTGCCGGGATGCGCCGCAATGAAATACGGAATCAGGTATTGCTCTTTACCCGCTTCCTTGCTGAAACGCTCGAACATCTCCTTGAATTTGTCATAGACCCCCATGCCCGGCTTCATCATCTTTGAAAGCACGTTATCTTCGGAATGTTCAGGCGCGATCTTCAGGTAGCCGCCGACATGGTGCTGCACCAGTTCCTTGACGTATTCCGGCGAAGTCACAGCAAGGTCATAACGCAAACCGGAGCCGATCAGGATTTTCTTCACGCCTTTGATATCGCGTGCCTTGCGGTATAACTGGATCAGCGCAGAGTGATCGGTATTGAGGTTCTCGCAAATACCGGGGAAAACGCAGGATAGCTTGCGACAGGCCTTCTCGATGGATTCCGATTTGCAGGCCATGCGATACATATTGGCGGTCGGCCCGCCCAGGTCGGAAATGACGCCGGTGAAGCCTTCAACCTTGTCGCGAATCTCCTCGATCTCGTGCAGGATGGATGCTTCGGAACGACTCTGGATAATGCGGCCTTCGTGTTCGGTGATGGAACAGAAGGTACAGCCGCCGAAACAGCCGCGCATGATATTGATCGAGAAGCGGATCATCTCCCAGGCCGAAATCTTGGCGCCACCATAAGCCGGATGCGGCTTGCGTGCATAAGGCAGATCGTAAATATAATCCATTTCTTTCGTGGTGAGCGGGATTGGCGGCGGATTCAGCCAGACCTCGCGGTCACCATGACGCTGAACCAAGGCCCGCGCATTGCCCGGATTGGCCTCCAGATGCAAGACGCGCGAAGCATGCGCGTAGAGCACCGGATCCTTCACCACATCTTCATACGACGGCAGGCGCACGACCTGCATTGCACGATCGGCCTTGGGCTTGCGCACGATCTGAATCACGTTGTTGCCAGCCCCCGCAACCTGAGCCGAGACGCTCGCGCAGGACTTGCCGGTTTTTTCTATTGCTGGCTCCATGGCATAGGGGTCAACCGGACTATCGATCTTGCCCGGCCGGTCCAGGTGAGTCGAAGCCACTTCTGACCAACCCTCAGGAAAATTCTTGCGCAAAAAGGCCGTACCGCGAATATCGGCAATGTCGCTGACTTTCTCGCCTTTCGCCAAGCGATGCGTCAACTCGACCAGTGCCCGCTCGGCATTGCCATAAAGCAGAATGTCGGCCTTGGAATCCACCAGCACGGAACGGCGTACCTTGTCCGACCAATAGTCGTAATGCGCAATGCGGCGCAAGGATGCTTCAATGCTGCCGATCACCAGCGGCACATCGGCATAGGCTTCGCGACAACGCTGAGAATAAACCAGCACCGCGCGGTCTGGCCGTTTACCGCCCTCGGCATTCGGCGTATAGGCATCGTCAGAACGGATCTTGCGGTCGGCCGTATAGCGATTGACCATAGAATCCATATTGCCGGCCGTGATACCGAAATAAAGATTGGGTTTGCCCAGCACCTTAAACGGCTCGGCCGACTGCCAGTCCGGCTGCGCTATGATGCCGACACGAAAACCCTGCGCTTCGAGCAAGCGCCCGATCAGCGCCATGCCAAAGCTCGGGTGGTCGATATAGGCGTCACCCGTCACCAGAATGATGTCGCAGCTGTCCCAACCCAGCGCATCCATTTCGGCACGGCTCATGGGCAAAATGGAGGCGGTGCCGAAGCGTTTTGCCCAATACGGCCGGTAGCTATTGATATGTCTAAGACTTTGCATAAGTTGACTATTTTACTCTGGTTTCGACATTGCTCAAAACATGATTAAACGGACTTTTGACAAGTTTTGTCAGCCCTCTGAATAAAATTTGTTTGCCTGGTTCTGTTATGGAACAATAAGTCACCTCTCCATCTGATTCCTGCCGTAAGTTGTGCCTAACCTGAAAAAAATCCCGACGCTCTGGCGCTTCTTACTGCCAGTTTTGATTTTGCTCGCAGTCTCTGCTCTCGCACTGATGTGGCGGCAGACGTCGCAACAACTGGACGCGATCGAACAGGGTGCAAAAAATCAGGCGCAAGCGCTCGCGCGCCTGCTACTGGTCACCGACACACTCGTTTCCACCCAGATCGATGCAGCAACCAAGCTACTGAAGGATCGCAGTGCCGCTCTGGGCGAGCCCAATCTGGACGGCACCTTCAGGCTCAATCAGCTGGAACTGCCAAACCTGAAGTTCGGCCACACTCCGGTTGCAGAATCCAACACGCTGGTGGACGGGGTCAGCGATTTGCTCGGCGGTACGGCCACCATCTTCGTTAAATCCGGTCACTCGTTCTACCGCGTCACTACCAATGTCATGCAGGCAGATAGCAGCCGCGCCACCGGAACGCAGCTCGCCCCTGACGGCGCAGCCATAGCGGCCATCAGCCAGGGCCTTGCATTTCAAGGCCTGGTGAAGGTTCTCGGACAGCCCTACCTCTCACATTACGAGCCGATTACTGATAGTCGTGGCGAGGTAATAGGCGCGTGGTGTGTGGGACACAAAATCGACATGCAGATTATTCGCGAGACTGTTGAGAAGACACGCTATTTGTCCAGCGGCTTTGCCATCGTACTGGACGAAGATCGGCAGGTCATATTTGCATCCAGTCACGCCCCCAGAGAGGTGATTGACCACTTTCTGCTATCACCCCCTGCCGACTGGAGAGTAGTGGAGGAAAGCCTGGAACCGTGGAGCTTCCGCATCGTCATCGCCTATCCCTTGTCCGAGGCTTATACAGCCGGCTGGACAAACTCCATTCTGCTTATTACTGAATCCATACTGCTCGGCATTCTGCTGCTTACCGTCATCCTCTGGCAATTGAGGCGGCTGGTGCTGGACCCTATAGGCACAGACCCGGCACAAGCTATTGAAGTGGTGCAGAAGATTGCCGAAGGTAATCTTGAACAGGACGGTTTAACCGCAAAAACCGGCACGCTCATGTCCAATGTCCTGAACATGCGCAAGGAACTGAAAAAAACACTACAGGCCTTGCAGAAAAACGCCGACGACCTGCGACTCGCCGCCAGTGTGTTCGAACATGCTCATGACGGTATTTTTATTACCGACGCCAGTTTACGTATCATCGAAATCAACCCGGCATTCACAAAAATCAGTGGCTACAGCCGCGAAGAAGCCATCGGCAAATCGCCAGCCGAACTAAACTTTGCCTGTAACGAGCAGCATTTTTTCGACTATCTCTGGCAGAGCATGGCAAATACAGGGGACTGGCAAGGGGAAAGTCATAACCAACGCAAGAGTGGCGAAGTTTATATTTCGTCGCTAGACCTGTTTGTAGTGAGAGATGACAGGCAACAAATAAGCCAGTATGTCGGCGTATTCTCTGATATTACGGATGACAAAGCGCATCGCGAAAATCTCGAGTATCTGGCGTATTACGACTCGCTAACCCAGCTGCCAAACCGGGCACTGCTGGCGGACCGTCTGCAACAGGCGCTCGCCCATGCCCAGCGCATGCATGAAGTACTCGCCGTCTGTTATTTTGACCTGGATGATTTCAAGGAGGTCAACGACCAGCATGGGCACGCCACGGGCGATAAGCTACTGGTACAGTTTGCCAGCCGCATGCGTGGCTGTCTGCGTGAAATTGACACCATTGCCCGCATGGGTGGCGACGAGTTTGCTCTGCTGTTATGCGGACTAAACTCGGTTGCAGAGTGCAACCTTGCACTTGCACGTCTGCTGGTGGCGATTAATGCGCCTTTCGATCTGGGAGGCATCTCCGTCAGCGTTTCGGCCAGTATTGGCTACACTATTTTCCCTTCAGACAACTCAACCCCCGATACGCTACTGCGGCACGCCGACCACGCAATGTACCAGGCCAAGCTCAATGGTGGTCGCTGTTACCACCTGTTTGATGCAGAGCACGATCGTTTCACCCGTGGGCAGCGGCAAGAACGTGAGCGTATAGAAACGGCTCTACAGGCTGCTGAATTCTGCCTCTACTACCAGCCCAAGGTTGATATGCAACGTGGGCACGTTGTTGGCCTTGAGGCCCTTATTCGTTGGCAGCATCCCGAACTGGGCTTGCGCTTTCCAAACGAATTTCTGCCGCAAATCGAGCATACGGATTTCATTATCAAACTCGGCGAATGGGTGATTCTGCAAGCGCTACGGCAGATGCAGGGGTGGCAGCAGCAGGGCTTGCGAATTACAGTCAGTATCAATATTGCTGCGCGGCACTTGATGCAAGCCAACTTTGCGGCACGCCTGGCTGAACTGCTGAATGCGTATCCGGATGTCAGTGCCAACATGCTTGAGCTTGAAATCACCGAGACCGCGGTAATTGAGGATATTTCGGGTGCCACCCAAACCATGCACAATTGCAGAAAACTGGGGGTTTCATTCGCACTGGATGATTTCGGTGTCGGCTATTCCTCGCTGACCTATCTGAGACGCTTGCCCATAGACATTATCAAGATTGACCAGTCTTTTGTGCGCGACATGCTGCATGACACTGATGACCGGGCTTTGATTGCCGGCATCATCAGCCTCAGTCGTGAATTCAATCGCGGCGTGGTAGCAGAGGGCGTGGAAACTGCCGAGCATGGAGTACAACTGTTGCGCATGGGCTGCAATGTGGCACAAGGCAACGGCATTGCCCGCCCCCTTGCCGCCGACCAGGTCAAGCAGTGGATCGCGTCCTACCAGCCAGACAAAAACTGGGAACAAGCAAACTGGCAACAGATCAATCGCGCCATCAGATGATGCGAATTCTGCTGCACTCTCTATTCGTCCTGATTTCTGATATACATTACGGATGTGAGTAAGCGTTATATACAATTACCGGCCGGACGCATCCACTTGCTGGATCGCTACACATCGTTTCCGCCAGTCGAAGAAGCGCTGACCGAGCCCAACGGTTTGCTGGCCATAGGCGGCGATTTAACGACCAATCGCCTGCTGGATGCCTACACCCACGGCATCTTCCCTTGGTTCAGCGCAGGAGAACCTATCGTCTGGTGGAGTCCTGATCCACGCATGGTACTGTATCCCGATGAACTCAAAATCTCCCGTTCGATGTCCAGACGACTGAACCGCAAGGATTATGAAGTACGCTTCAATACCAGCTTTCGCCAGGTAATGCAGGCTTGTGCCGAAACAAGGCGGCCCGGGCAGGATGGCACCTGGATTACGAACGAGATGATTGATGCCTATTGCGCCCTGCATGTCTCCGGCCATGCCATGAGCGCCGAAACCTGGATAGGCAACAGACTGGCTGGTGGCCTGTACGGAGTAAGGATAGGCAAAATGTTCTATGGTGAATCCATGTTCCATCATGTAACAGATGCCTCAAAGATTGCCTTTGTTCATCTGGTGCAGGAACTTAAGCGCCAGAATTTCGGGCTTCTGGATTGTCAGATGAAAACCAGCCACCTCGCATCACTGGGCGCACGAGAGATATCGCGCAAGGAATTTTGTCAGCTGATGTCGAAATTGATACAGTACTCATGAAACGAGGCAGCCATCATGACCTTACCTAACGATGCACCGCTGCAAAAAATCCAGTTTTATGTCACCACGCCCTATAGTTGCGGCTATCTGCAAGGCAGGCTGGCGCAATCGTTAATCGCTACGCCACATCACCTGATCGACGCTCAAACCTACAGTAGCCTGATACAGCTCGGCTTCAGACGCAGCGGTAAGTTTGCCTACAGACCGCACTGCGAAAATTGCGAAGCCTGCATCCCGGTGCGTATCCCTGTTGCTGAATTCACGCCAAGCCGCAGTCAGCGCCGCGCCAGAAAACAGCACCAGAACTTGACAACAACCGTAATTCCCATCGGCTATAGTGATGAACACTTCAAGCTTTATCAGGCCTATCAGCTGGCCAGACACAGCGAGGACAACACCGAGCAGGATACCGTCGAGCAATATTGCAATTTTCTGGTACAAAGCAATGTGGAATCTGTGCTGATAGAGTTTCGGCTTGATGGCCTGTTGAAAATGGTCAGTGTCGTGGACATTGTTCACGATGGCATTTCGGCGGTATATACCTTCTACGATACCAGTGACGAAAACTGCAGCTATGGCACCTTCAACATCCTCTGGCTCAATGATTGGGCTCTGAAACAAGGCAAGAAATACCTGTATCTGGGCTACTGGATCGCACAGAGCCGGAAGATGGCGTACAAGCAGAATTATTCTCCGCTGGAAGCATTATCGGAGGACGAATGGATACCGCTAGAGGACTTGCATCAAAAATAGCTGCATCGATTTTGAACTAAGCGAACAGATTGAGTATCTATTCGGTGTCATCTCCTTGCAAGCGGCGTTTTAGGGCAACGAAAGTCTGCACTAAAACGCCGTTTTTGCATCGGCACTCCCCGCACCTCGCTCCGACTCAAGCTCCAATCCTGCTGCATCTGCGTGATACAATCGACTTTTAAGTCACAGGTTCCTCAGGTTTGAAAAAACTGGTTATTTTTGGCGTAGGTCTGATAGGTGGTTCGCTGGCGCTGGCGCTCAAACGGCAGATACCGGCACTTCATATTACCGGCGTAGGGCGCAATGGCGAAAGCCTGCAAGCTGCAATCGATCTGGGCGTCATTGACGAGATGGAGTCATCGGCAGAACTTGCCGTGCAAAACGCGGACGTCATCCTGATTGCTGTCCCCGTTGCGCAAACGCCCAATATTCTGAAACTCATCGCTCCTCATCTCGGCAGCGAGACCGTCATCACCGATGTCGGCAGCACAAAATCCGATGTCGTCGACTATGCAGCCGCCATACTGGATGATCAATTTTCACAGTTCGTTCCTGGACACCCCATCGCAGGTGCAGAAAAAAGCGGCGTCACAGCGGCACGTGCCGACCTGTTTGATGGCAAGAATGTTGTCCTGACCCCGGTAGCAGAAACCAGCATCCCGGCCCAGAGCAGAATCAGGGAAATGTGGATGCAGGCAGGTGCCAAAGTCGTCGAAATGTCTACCAGCCACCATGACCAGATTTTCGCGGCAGTCAGCCACCTGCCTCATCTTCTCGCTTTTGCCCTGGTCGATGACCTCGCGGCGCGGCCGAATGCTGAAGAACTGTTCACCTTTGCCGCCGGCGGCTTCCGTGATTTCAGCAGAATCGCCGGCAGCTCGCCTGAAATGTGGCGTGACATCAGTCTGGCCAATCGCACAGCTTTGCTGGGCGAAATCGATGTATACCAGGCCTCCTTGAGCCAGCTACGAGAATTGCTGGAAAATCGCGATTCCAAAGGCCTGCAATCAATGTTCGAAAAAGCCAGCCAGACGCGTAACGCCTGGGGAGCAAATCCATCAAACAAACCTCGCCAAGCATGAGCCGGATGCAGACACTCAAACTCAGGCCCGTGAGCCGTGCAGCAGGCAAAATCACCCTCCCCGGCTCCAAAAGCATTTCCAACCGCACGCTACTACTGGCGGCACTGGCCGAGGGAATAACCGACATTCACGCTCTGCTGTCTTCCGATGACGTCGATCGCATGCTGGATGCTCTCAAGCTACTGGGCGTCACGCTCGAACAGACAGCTGAGCACGACTGGCGAGTTACAGGCACCGCTGGAAAAATCCCGAACCGACAGGCCGAATTGTTCATGGGCAATGCCGGCACTGCGATTCGCCCACTGACTGCCGCTCTGGCACTGTCTTCTGGAAACTACAGTCTGTCCGGCGTACCACGCATGCACGAGCGCCCGATTGGCGATCTGGTCGATGCACTGCGCCAGGCCGGAGCCAATATCGAATATCTGGGCAATGCAGGCTTTCCGCCGTTGAAGATATCACCCGCCACAATCGATGTCAGCCAGCCGATTCGAATACGCGGTGATGTCTCCAGCCAATTTCTCACGGCCCTGCTCATGGCGCTGCCACTCACCGGCAAAGCGACACAGATCGAAGTCATCGGCGAACTGATCTCCAAGCCGTATATCGAGATCACGCTTAACCTGATGCAGCGTTTCGGCATCTATGTGCAAAGGGATGGCTGGCAGCGCTTCATTATCCCGGCCAATAGCATCTACCAGAGTCCGGGAAATATCCACGTCGAGGGTGACGCTTCTTCCGCCTCCTATTTCCTCGCTGCCGGTGCTATCGGCAAAGGCCCGGTGCGGGTTTACGGTATCGGCCGTGACAGCATTCAGGGTGACGTCCGCTTCTGTGAAGCGCTGGAGCAGATGGGTGCCAGAATTACTTTTGGCGACAACTGGATAGAAGCCAGCGCACCTGCCGGAAAACTGAAAGCCATCGATCTGGATTGCAACCATATCCCCGATGCAGCCATGACACTGGCAACCGCAGCACTGTTCGCTGACGGCCCGAGCCGGCTACGAAATATCGCCAGTTGGCGCGTGAAGGAAACCGACCGCCTCAGCGCCATGGCCACCGAACTACGTAAACTCGGGGCCATCGTTGAAGAAGGTCCGGACTATCTGCAGATCACGCCGTCAGAAACAATGACGCCGGATGCCGCGATCGACACCTATGATGACCACCGCATGGCAATGTGTTTTTCACTGGTCGTCTTGGGCAATACTCCAATTACCATCAACGACCCGGAATGCGTGGCCAAGACCTTCCCCGATTATTTCGAGCGCTTTGCCACCATCCTGCATGACTGAATCAGGTGAGAACGCCTGTCACACATCAACCATAAGCATGCTAAATAATATGAGCCAACCCGAGATTATTCCTGTTATCGCCATTGATGGCCCCTCCGCCTCCGGTAAAGGCACAATCGCGCAGCGCGTCGCCAAAGCGCTGGGCTACCATTACCTTGATTCCGGTGCGCTTTACCGGCTGGTAGCGCTGGCGGCAAAAAACCGCAACATCTCCTGGCAGGATGAAAAAGCTTTAGCCTTGATGGCCGCAAAACTGGAAATAAAGTTTCAGGGCGAACAAATCCTGCTCAATGGCCAGGACGTCAGCGATGAAGTACGCTCGGAAGAAATGGGCAAAGGAGCTTCACAGGTTGCCGTACATCCTGCAGTCAGGACAGCGCTGCTGGACCTGCAGCACAGTTTCCGTCAGGCACCGGGGCTGGTCGCGGATGGTCGGGACATGGCTACTATCGTTTTCCCCGATGCCATGACTAAAATTTATCTCACGGCCAGCGCTGAGGTGAGGGCTGAACGCAGATATAAGCAGTTGATACAAAAAGGAAAGCATGCTAGTCTTCCGGACATTCTGCATGATTTGCAGCAACGTGACGCCAGAGACAGTCAACGCTCCGCCGCCCCCTTGCAACAATGCAAAGATGCCAGGCTACTGGAAACCAGTCAGCTGGCTATTGAAGAAGCTGTCAGCTTTGTACTTAACGCAGCCAGTGAGCATCTGAAATAGAGGATATTGATGTTGTTATTTGTATAACAACATCAACGTGTTAGAATAATAATTATGGTGCCGTAAACCCCAAAGGTTTGTGGCTTTTTTAACTTTCCCCGCCGCCAGGTGGGATACTACTAGGTATTTTTAATGGCTAACGTTTCCACAAACCCGTCTTCTTCCATGGAAAGCTTTGCAGCACTATTCGAGGAGAGCCTGGCTCGCCAGGAAATGCGCTCCGGCGAAGTCATCGTCGCTGAAGTAATTTCCGTAGATTCTGATTTCGTGATCGTCAATGCTGGTCTAAAGTCCGAAAGCGTGATCAATGCCGCTGAATTCCGCGACGACCAGGGCAATATCGAAGTCAACGTGGGCGACTTTGTTAAAGTCGCTATCGAAAAACTTGAAGATGGCTACGGTTCTACCATTCTTTCTCGCGACAAGGCGAAGAAGATGCAAGCATGGCTCGATCTGGAAGATGCCATGAACGAAGCTCGTGTAATCAAGGGCTTGATCAGCGGTCGCGTCAAGGGTGGTCTGACTGTCATGGTCAACGGCATTCGCGCCTTCCTGCCGGGTTCACTGGTTGACCTGCGCCCGGTCAAGGACACTACCCCATTCGAAAACAAGGAATGGGATTTCAAGGTTATCAAGCTTGATCGCAAACGCAATAACGTAGTTGTTTCCCGTCGTGCCGTGCTGGAAGACAGCATGGGTGCAGACCGCGAAGCACTGCTGGATTCACTGAAAGAAGGTGCAGTGGTCAAGGGCATCGTCAAGAACATCACCGACTACGGTGCATTCGTTGACCTTGGCGGTATTGACGGCCTGTTGCACATCACTGACCTGGCATGGCGCCGTGTCAAGCACCCATCAGAAGTGCTGACCGTTGGTGAAGAAGTTGAAGCCAAGATTCTCAAGTTCGATCAAGAGAAGAACCGCGTATCTCTCGGTATCAAACAACTGGGTGATGACCCATGGGTTGCACTGAGCCGCCGTTATCCAGTCAGTACCCGCCTGTTCGGCAAAGTCACCAACCTGACCGACTACGGTGCATTCGTTGAAATCGAGCCAGGCATTGAAGGTCTGGTGCACGTTTCTGAAATGGACTGGACGAACAAGAACGTACACCCAGCCAAGATCGCTCAATTAGGCGACGAAGTAGAAGTCATGATTCTCGAAATCGACGAAGACCGTCGTCGCTTGTCGTTAGGCATGAAGCAATGCCAGTCCAATCCATGGGACGATTTTGCAGTCAGCCACAAGAAGGGTGACAAGGTCAGCGGCCAGATCAAGTCCATCACTGATTTCGGCGTGTTCATCGGCTTGCCTGGCGGTATTGACGGCCTGATTCACTTGTCCGACCTGTCCTGGAACCAGACGGGCGAAGAAGCGATCCGCAACTTCAAGAAGGGCGACGAAGTTTCTGCCGTTGTTCTGGCTATCGATGTCGAGAAAGAGCGTATCTCTCTGGGCGTTAAGCAAATGGACAGCGATCCATTCAATGCTTACACCGCCATCAACGACAAGGGCGCGATTGTTACCGGTACCGTAAAGTCCATCGAGGACAAGGGTGCTGTCATTACGCTGGATGATGAAGTTGAGGGCTATCTGCGCGCTGCTGACATTTCCAAGGAAAAGGTTACTGATGTAGCCGCCGTACTGAAGGAAGGTCAAGAGATCGAAGCACGTATCATCAACGTCGATCGCAAGAACCGCACAATCGGTTTGTCCATCAAGGCCAAGGATCAGCCTGAAGCAGCCGATACAGCACAGAAATTCGATGCTGACTCCGGCAATGCAGGCACCACCAGTCTGGGTGCTCTGTTGAAGGCCAAACTTGACGGCAAAAATAAAGAATAAGGCAATCAAGCCATGACAAAATCAGAGCTGATTGCCAACTTGGCGGCGCGCTTTCCGCAGCTGGTGGTCAAGGATGCAGAACTTTCTGTCAAAAGCATTCTTGACTCCATGTCGGACAAGCTCGCAGCTGGCGAGCGCATCGAGATCCGCGGATTCGGTAGTTTCAGTTTGAACTACCGTCCACCGCGCCTGGGTCGCAATCCCAAAACCGGCACCAAAGTGCAAGTACCCGAGAAATACGTACCGCACTTCAAGGCTGGCAAGGAACTGCGTGAGCGCGTTGATTTAGCCGAGTAATTTCATTAAGTAGCACTATTTATATAGTTCGACTAACGGCAGAGCTTCAATCAAGATTGAGCCTCTGCCGTTTTTTTATTCCGCATTATTTCTATTGAACTAGGGCTTTGCATCAGGCTTAGGTAAAATAGCGCGATGAAATATTTTCTAGCCGCCCTGCTTGTAGTCCTGTCGCTGCTACTGCTTGGCTTTGCCATTAAAAATGTCGAACCGGTAGAGCTGCAGTACTATCTGGGTGTCCGCTGGAAAGCGCCGCTGTCAATGATGCTGTTGATCAGCCTGCTGGCAGGCGTCATCATCGGTATGCTGATCTGCCTCAGGCCCATCATCAGCCAACGCAAACGCCTGCTTTCACTGGAACGTGAACTGAAATCCCTGAACAATAATAATCGATCATGATGGAATTCGAATACTGGTGGCTGCTTGCGCTACCACTCTTTTTCACGCTGGGCTGGCTCGCTGCCCGCGTCGATATCAAACAGCTGCTGTCGGAATCCACCGCGCTGCCTGCCGCCTATTTCAAAGGCCTCAACTTCCTCATCAGTGATCAGCACGACAAGGCGATTGAAGCCTTTGTTGAAGCCGTGGAAGCCAACGCCGAATCGCTGGAACTGCATTTTGCCCTGGGTAGCCTGTTCCGCCGCCGTGGTGAGGTCGACCGCGCGATCAACCTGCACCTCAGCCTGCTGGAGCGCAGAGAACTGGCCGAGCCGCAAAAACTGGCGATCCGCGCCGAACTGGCACAAGACTATTTAAAGGCCGGCCTGTTCGACCGCGCCGAAGAACTGTTCAAATCGCTGAATGACAGCCGCTACGAGCAACCTGCCCTGCGCGCCCTGCTCGAAATCTATGTGCGCGAGCGCGAATGGCACAAGGCGGTGGAAACCGCTACCGAGCTTGAACGTCTCTCCGGTATCCCTTTCCGTAAGGAAATTGCCCAATACCATTGTGAACAGGCGGTGCAAGCTCTGCTCGGCAACGACCGCGAAACCGCCAGGAAGCAACTGGACGAAGCGCTGGACGCCAACAAGAACTGCGTGCGTGCCAATGTCATGCTGGGCGAGATGGAAGCCTTGGCCGGCAACCACGAAGCCGCTATTGCCATCTGGAAGCGCATCGAATTCCAGCAGCCAGAATATCTCGGCCTCATCGCCGCCAAAATCCTGGCCAGCTACCGCACGCTGGACAAAACTGAAGAAGGTCTGGAACTGCTCAAGACTTATCTGCAAACCTATAAATTGTCGAGTTTGCTCAATGTGCTGTACGAAGCGGCGATCGCTCAGCAGGATGCAGAAACCGCCGCCAAACTTGCGCGTGACGAACTGGTGAAAAAACCCAGCCTGCAGACGCTGGATCAACTGCTGCAGGCGCGCCTGATTCTGGATGATTCTCCGCAGGATGCGCACATCATCCATCAGACTGTACGTTATGCCATTGGCAATCGCAGCGCCTATGTCTGCAGCCAATGCGGCTTCCGCGCCAAACATTACCACTGGCAGTGCCCGGCCTGTAACGCCTGGGAATCCCTGCCTTCCGAACCGAGCGAGTCGGCAGCATGAGCCATGCCGCCGATCCCAAAATAGTTGTCGCGCTGGATTACGCCGATGCCAGCCCCGCCCTGCAATTGGTGGAACGTCTGGACCCATCGCTGTGCCGCCTCAAGGTCGGCAAAGAACTATTTACTGTAGCCGGCCCGCAACTGGTGGAAAAACTGATCGCCAAAGACTTCGGCGTGTTTCTCGACCTGAAATTCCATGATATCCCCACTACTGTGCAAAAAGCCTGTGAAGCTGCCAGTCGCCTCGGCGTCTGGATGCTCAATGTGCATGCCTCCGGCGGTGCAGACATGATGCAAGCCGCACGCGAAGGCGTCGCAAAAAGCGGACGCCAGCCATTGCTGATCGCCGTCACCGTGCTGACCAGCATGAATCAGGCAGCGCTCAAGCAGATCGGTGTGGAAGATGAATTGCAGAACCAGGTACTGCGCCTGGCCAGCCTGACCAAACAGGCCGGCCTTGATGGCGTGGTCTGCTCTGCACAGGAAGCACAGATGCTGAGGAAGCAACTAGGTGTGGATTTCTGCCTGGTGACGCCAGGTATCCGCCCGAAAACTGCCAGCCTGGATGACCAGTCCCGTGTCGTCACTCCATCGCAAGCCATCGCCTGGGGCGCAGACTATCTGGTCATCGGCCGACCCATCACGCAGGCCGCCAACCCCTTACAGGCACTGCAAGTCATCCATCAGGAGCTGCAGCAGGCTTAACGGTTTGCCGTCAGCGTTTTCAGCTCATCACTCACCATATCGGCCAGCTTTTCGGCCGTGCGCTTCGTGGTGTTTTGGTCCGACCATGAACTTTCCAGTTGCGCGGCACGTGCCATCACCACTTCCGCCGTCCTGATATCCACCAGCAGAATACGTGGGTAAACAAAAAGATAAGTCGGCTTCAGTGCCACGCCAATCAGTAGATAATCCGCACTACTTCCCTGCGCCATTCTTGCCGCACTCGGCACATTGTCGAAAAGATAAGTCGCAGACTGGTTCGCCACTGCACCCTTTAACGCATCATTCACCGGCACCAACTTAACACCATTGTCAGCCAGGCGCTGCTTGTAGGTAGCGGAAAGATAAGCGATACGCTCCAACTCCTCCGGCGCATTGGGTAAATCCGTCATGTCGTTCAGCTGATAATCCAGCACCATCACCCTGGCAACCGGCTCAGCCAGCGCAGGCGCCACAGACAGACTGGCAGTAAAAAGCATAACTATGAATTTGATGATGATTTTCATGGACAACCCCTTTTAAAAATTCATGACAAGGGCAACACCATCAAACAGCTTCCCGGTCAACATTATATTAAGCAATATAATGTAGGATGCCCATGAGCTGCATGAGTTCAAAAACTGAAGCACAAAATAACGGAAAGTCAGCGTCTAAAGACTGCTAACTACTCATTGAATAAAATTTGCTCGCACCTTGTTCATCTATTGGCAGCATCCGCCTTACATGTGACCTGATCCCGATCACCATAGCAGCCTGGAGCCAGAAAATCCGGTTACAAGGTTAACTGAAATCTTCGTTTTGTTGTTGCTCGCTTGTTTCGATTCTTTGCTGGCGATGTTGGCAGTTAGATACAGAAGATGAGCTTTTGAGGTATATTACAGCCACACTAATTACAGTTCACCTCACACCATATTAAATAAGCGGGAGCACACCTGATCTTGGCAATGCAAGCTAAACAAGGGGAAAAATGGCAAGCAACGTCACAACTCTTAATACAACACGACTAGTGCTGCTGTTTGCAGCCATGGTGCTAATCGCGCCGCTGCTCAGTTTGGCGGCCTACAAGCTCTATAGCCCAGAGATAGAGCGCGAAGCCTATACTAATCTACAGGCCATTGCTCAGCTAAAAGCCAGACAGATCGAAGGCTGGCTGACCGAACGAGATGGCGACGCCAGGGCGCTGATTGCCACCACCAGCCTCCTCGCAATGCCGGCCAATCAGTTTGTGCATGGGCCAATCGATGCCAAGCGCGCTAACTTGATTCGGGGCTGGTTCGAAGGCTTGCAAACCGCTCATGGTTATGATGGCATCATGTTATTTGATCGCGATGGCCGGCTATTACTCTCACAGGGCGATCATTTGCATAATCCCCCAGCCCTGCAGGAGCAGCTGCGTCAGGTGCTGGCCAGCGGACGAGTACTGCGCGGGGACCTGTACAGAGATGAAACTGAGCATATTCACCTGGATTGGGTGATACCCATTTTTGGCGCACAAAGCAAATCTCCAGTGGCAGCGATAGTGTTGCGTATTTCGGCCCAGCATTTCCTGTTCCCCACGATCCAGGTTTGGCCAACTGCAAGTCCCAGCGCTGAATCCTGGCTGGTACAGCGCAAGGGAGAATCGATCATCATTCTCAATAAACTGCGTCATATCGACAATAAGCCCCTGGCCATGAAGCGCTCCATGACCGAGCCCGAACTGCCTGCCGCTATTGCCTTGCGCGCGGGCAAACCTGGCACGACCGCGGGCAAGGACTATCGCGACATTTCCGTGCTGTCCGCCTACCGCCCGGTGGCAGGCACGGACTGGACAATTGTCAGCAAGATCGACCGCGACGAGGTGATGGCGCCACTAACCAGGCTGGTGCTGTGGGTCAGCTTTGTCGCCCTCACGGCTGTCGCGATTCTATTCGCGACATTGCTACAACTCTGGCGCCAACAGCAACGCATACATAATCTGGCAGTGCTGACGCTAAAGACGAGAACAGATCGCTTGCTACAGAGCTCTTTCAACGAAATTTTCCTGTTTGATGCCAGCTCTTTGCTATTTCTTCAAGTCAGCGAGGGCGCAATGCAAAACTTGAAGTACTCGGCCGATGAACTGAGTCAATTGACCCCTATGGATATAAGACCCACGCTTACCAGGGAGGGCTTTGAGCAGATGGCTGCTCCGCTCCGGGCAGGCGAACAACAATCCATACACTACGAGACGATTTATCAGCGCAAAGACGGTACGACTTACCCGGCGGAAGTGCGTATGGAGCTCATTCCGGCAGAAAATCCAGTATTTCTGGCCATCGCCCAGGACGTCACCCAGCGCAAGCAGGCCGAGTATGAGTTAAAGGCGAGTGAAGAAAAGTTCCGTCTGCTGTTTGAGTGCAGCATGGATGGCATCTTGCTATTGAGCGACAATCATTTCATCGAATGCAACCCTGCAGCACTCAACATGCTGGGTTACAGTAGCCAGAAGCAGCTTAGAAATGCCCAGCCCTGGTCAATTTCGCCGCCATCACAACCTGATGGCACCCCCAGTGAAGAAAAAGCGCTTGAAATGATCGGCATCGCCAAAGCTATAGGGGTTCACCGGTTTGAATGGACTCATCGCCGGCTGGATGGAGTAGATTTCCCAGTAGAAGTGACGCTTATTCCCCTGAAGCTTGCGGAAGTTGACGTGTATTACACCACTTGGCATGACATCAGCAAACAAAAACGAAATGAACAAGAGCTACGAATCGCTGCCGTCGCTTTCGAGGTGCAGGAAGGCATCGTAGTCACCGATGCCAACAGAACCATCCTGCGCGTCAACCAGGCCTTTACCAACATCACCGGCTACACGCTTGAAGAAGTCATCGGCAAGACGCCTGCCATGCTCAAGTCAGAGATGCAGGATGCCGAGTTCTACCAGCGGCTGAACACGTCTCTAAGCATCAAGCATCACTGGTATGGTGAAATCTGGAATAAACGCAAGAATGGAGAGGTCTATCCTCAATGGCTCTCCATCACCGCGGTAACTGACGATAAAGAGCAGATCACACACTATGTTGGCGCCTTCTCCGACCTGACTCAGTACAAGGCAGCAGAAAGCAAGATTGAACTTCTGGCCTTTTACGATCCGCTCACTAATCTGCCTAACCGGCGCTTGTTGCACGACCGCCTGCAGCACGCCCTCGATTCCGGTGACCGCCATCACAACCATGGTGCCGTGATGTTTATCGATCTCGACCATTTCAAGCTACTCAACGATACCAAAGGCCATGGTGTTGGCGATTTGCTACTGATAGAAACCGCCGAGCGGCTACTGTCTTGCGTGCGTAAGGCGGACACTGTGGCAAGACTGGGGGGTGACGAGTTTGTCGTCCTGCTGGAAAACCTGGGTAACTCTTCTCAGGAGGCCGCTGCCCAGACTGAAGCTGTGTGCGAAAAAATCCTCACCGCACTCAGTCAGCCTTATATGCTAAATGATTTCGAGCATAACAGTGCCGCCAGTATCGGTATCAGTCTGTTTTACGACCAGGATGTCTCGGTGGATGACCTGCTCAAACGTGCCGACACTGCCATGTACCAGGCAAAAAATGCCGGACGTAATACCATGTGCTTCTATGACCCTTCCATGCAGGCAGCGCTGGAAGCCCGTTCGGTATTGGGGAATGACCTGCATCGTGCCTTGAAAGAAAATCAGTTTAGACTCCATTACCAGATGCAGGTATATCACTCTGGCAAAATTATTGCAGCTAAAGTGCTGCTACGCTGGCAGCATCCGGAACATGGCTTGATTTCCCCCTTGGAGTTTATCCCGCTTGCTGAAGAGACGGGCTTGATTGTATCGATCGGACTATGGGTGCTGGACACCGCCTGTGCCCAGCTAAAAGTCTGGGAAAGTGATATCAACACCCGTTCCCTGAAACTGGCGGTCAATGTCAGTCCGCGCCAGTTCCACGAGGCCAATTTTGTTGATCAAGTACAAGAAGCGGTACTGAGAAACAAGATCAGTCCCGACAGGCTAGAGCTCGAATTCACGGAGAGCCTGGTACTAAAAAATGTTGATGACACTGTCGCCAAAATGCTAGCTCTTAGTAAAATTGGCGTGCGTTTTTCCATGGACGACTTCGGCACCGGTTATTCATCTCTGTCCTACCTGACGAGACTACCTCTCGACAAACTGAAGATTGATCAATCTTTCGTGCGCAATATTAACGTGTCAGAGCATGATGCGATTATTGTACAGACCATCATCGGCATGGCCAATAACCTGGGAATGGAGGTCATTGCCGAAGGCGTGGAGACTGAAGGGCAACGCGAATTTCTGCAACGGAATGGCTGCCCTATTTGCCAAGGCTACCTATTTGGCAACCCAGTGCCAATTGAGGAGTTCGAGGTGCTACTGAAGCAGTCTTAAGGGATTAAGGTATCAAAAGATGTTTAGTCTAGTTAGCAGATTTGTCAGGCTTGGTGAGTTATTGTTTCCACCACTTGCAGTTCGCTCTCTGACCCGGCTATTCAGCATCAACCGCCCACTTGCCATATCCCCGGAACTGCTCGAATACCGCGGCCATTTCCTGCGGGCTTAATAATACCGGTTCTCCAACTTGCAAGGCTCGCAGGTATTGCTCGCACAGCGCTTCAACTTCCACCACGATATCGAACGCCTGTTTCAAATCCTCGCCCAGGGCGATCATGCCGTGGTTGGCGAGCAGGCAGGCGCGGCAACCTTCCAGCGCTTTTAATGCCGATTCCGAAAACGCTTCCGTACCAAACAGAGCATAGGGCGCACAGCGGATGGTGTTGCCGCCGGTGACAGCGATCATGTAATGGAAAGGCGGTACATCCTTGCGTAAACAGGCAAGCGTGGTGGCGAACATGGAATGAGTGTGAATAACGGCGCCGATCTCCGGCCGCTGTTTCAGGATACTCAAATGAAAATGCCATTCGCTCGAAGGTTTACGCTCGCCGCCCCATTCGCCTTCCATGTTCATGAATACCATGTCGCTCGCCAACATGTCTTCCACATCCATGCCGGATGGCGTCATCAGCAGACCACCCTCTACGCGCACGCTGGCATTGCCCGAGGTGCCACGGTTGAGGCCACATTGCAAAAGCCGCTGCATGGTGGCGAGTAGCTGCTCGCGTGCTGGTTTCATACCTTCTGGTTTCACACCTTTCGGTTTCATGCATCGGGCTCCTTGAATATGGTTTGCAACTGCTCCGGTGCACAAACGCCGCGCTCGGTGATGATGCCGGTGACTAATCTGGCAGGTGTAACATCAAAAGCCGGGTTGGCGGCAGCGCTGCCTGCCGGGATCACTCGCACGGTCTGTACGCTGCCATCGGCCGCCATGCCTGCCATACAAGCCACTTCATCGGCATCGCGCTCCTCAATCGGGATCTCGCGCAGGCCGTCGCTCATGCTCCAGTCGATCGTGGGTGACGGCACTGCGGCATAGAACGGCACATGGTTATCAAAGGCCGCCAATGCTTTCAGATAAGTACCGATCTTGTTGCAGACATCGCCGCTGGCCGTCACGCGGTCGGCACCGACGACGACACAATCGACCTGCCTGTGCTGCATCAGGTGACCGCCGGCGTTATCGCTGATCACGGTATGCGGCACGCCATGCTGCTGCAACTCCCAAGCCGTGAGGCTGGCACCCTGGTTGCGCGGACGGGTTTCATCGACCCAGACATGCAGTGGGATGCCGGCATCATGCGCGGCGTAGACAGGTGCCAGGGCGGTACCCCAGTCGACGGTAGCCAACCAACCGGCGTTACAGTGCGTCAGGATGTCAAGGGGTCTGCTGAGGGGCGTAGCGATGTCCTGTAGCAGTTTCAGTCCGTGCTCGGCAATGGCTCGATTCAGGCGGACATCTTCATCGCAGATGGCTGCGGCCTCTTTCATGGCGGTGGCATGACGTTGCTGCGGTAACAGCGGTTTCAGGCAATTCAACATACGCTTTACTGACCACGCAAGATTGACTGCAGTCGGCCGGCTCGCCAATAACTCAGCGGCAGCCCGGTTCATATTGTCATCGCTACCATCTGCACGCATCGCCAGCGCCATGCCGTAAGCTGCAGCCGCGCCGATCAGGGGCGCACCGCGCAACTGCATGCTTTTTATGGCATGCACCATGGCCGCGACGCTTTCCAGGCGCAGCGTCTGAAACTGGTGCGGCAACTGTGATTGATCAATAATATGAACCGCCGCGTCTGCGTCGACCCAGATCGTACGAAAATACTGCCCCTCAACCTTCATTTACCTGCCACCTTAAAATTCTCCTGACCAAACAACCCACTCTCAAAAAATGAGCGGATCAGACATCTACCATTGCCCACTGCAGCACCAACACAGGCAAAGCAAGCCGTCGTAAATGCTGAAAAATCATGTGACCATCGCGGCCTCATGGGTATCCACAGTTTCTGTGGATAACTTTGTGGATTGTTGTGACTTAAAAATGTAACCCTCCAATCCATAACGGTTTTTCCAATCGCCTATTTTTTGACCTTGTATTTTTTATCCTTTAAATTCAATTACTTACTGTATGTTATTGGATTGTTAACACTTTTTAACAAATGTTAATGTGACACATGAGCTGATGTGTATAAGTGGGCTAGTTTAGGCAGTGCCTGTAGGGCGCTTTTGCTTGTAATATCAGCCAGTTCAGCGATATCGATCTGTCGGATGTCTGCCAATACCTGCGCAATTCGATGCAGTTGATCCGGGCTATTACGCCCTCCATGACCCATCCATTCCGGTGACATATCGGGCGAATCCGTCTCCAGCACGATGGTATCCAGTGGCAAATGCCCGGCCAGATGGCGCAGTTTTGTCGCACGCGGATAAGTCATGGCACCGCCAAAACCCAGCTTGAACCCGAGCTTGGTGAACTCCTGCGCCTGCTGCTCGCTACCATTGAACGCATGCGCAATACCTCCGCTTGGTTTGAAGCTACGCAAATGCTTAAGTATGGTGTCGATCGAGCGCCTGACATGCAGGATCACGGGCAAGTCGAACGCCTTTGCCAGCTTGAGTTGCTCAACAAAATAGAATTCCTGTAATTCACGGTCATAGCCTTCGACAAAAAAATCCAGGCCGATCTCACCAATGGCAACTACCCGTGGATTTTCCAACAAGGCCTTGAGCTCCTGCAAATGCTGCGGCGTGGATTGTCCGACATACATGGGATGAATGCCCAGCGCACAAGCACAGCACGCATGTTTTTCAGCGAGCATTTGCACCAGTGCAAAATTGTCGCGATGCACTGCGGGCACTACCATCATGCCCACCCCTTGCCCAAGCGCAGATTGAATTACCTGCGCCCGATCCGCATCAAACTCGGCAGCATCCAGATGACAATGTGTATCGATCAGCATAGCTCAACGCCGACGCTTCGCCCTCAGGCGGATATCTTCACCCACCCGCTCCATACTCAGTATTTCCAACTCAATACGCTGCGACATCTCTTCCATGGATGGCAAGGCAAACATGCCGCGCGCTTCACTGCCCAACAGCAGGGGTGCGTAATAGAACAGATATTCGTCGATCAGATCTGCCTCTTGCAAGGCGCCATTCAGGCCCTGACCGGCTTCCACCAGCACCTCATTGATTTCGAGACCGGCCAGATGCAGCATCAGTTTTCTCAGATCTACCCGCCCACTGTCGGCCGGCAGGCAAACCAGACGGACACCGGCTGATTCCAAAGCCTGCGCTTTACCTGATGCATCCACCGCATAGGCCACCAGTGTGTTGCCGTCTTCGAGGATTCTGGCAGCGGGAGAGAGGCTCAAACGGCTATCGACCACGACACGCAACGGCTGCCTGCCAGACTTGATCGCCAGCAGGTCCTGCCGGCGCACGTTCATTTGCGGATTATCTGAAAGCACCGTGCCAGCCCCGGTCAGAATGGCACAGGAGCGGGCACGCCAATCCTGCACGTCGGCCCTGGCTGCTTCTCCGGTGATCCATTGACTGACCCCATTGGCCAACGCAGTACGGCCGTCCAGGCTGGCGGCGATCTTGCTGCGTATAAAAGGCTGGCCGCGTGTCATTCTCGAAATAAAACCCGGATTCAGCGCACGCGCCTCAGCCTCAAACAGACCGGATGCCACCTCTATGCCATGTTTTCTCAGCTTGGCGAGGCCCGCCCCTGCAACCTGGGCATTAGGGTCCTGCATCGCCGCAAACACGCGTTTAACACTGGCTGCTAACAGCGCATCCACACATGGTGGCGTGCGACCGTGATGGCTGCATGGCTCAAGCGTGACATAAACATCTGCCCCCCTGGCCCGCTCCCCTGCCTCGCGCAAGGCATGTACTTCGGCATGCGGCTTGCCGGCCTGCAAATGCGCACCACGACCAACCACCACGCCATTCTTGACGACAACGCAACCTACACGCGGATTGGGCATGCAGGTATACAACCCCTGCCCGGCAAGTGCCAGAGCTTCTTCCATATAGTGATAGTCGTGTTCATTCAGCATGCGGATATCTCTGTTTGTCTGGTTATACGGATTGTCTGGTTATACGGATTGTCTGGTTATACGAATCCATGCTTGCATGACGCAGTGCCCGCCCATTTTCCTGCTCGATTTAAACCCGGATTCTCCATTAGATAGCCCTTCTGGTCTGCACTAGTGTTGGACGATGCGGCTGCGTATCAGCCTGTCGTTATCATCAAAATAGAGTCTGAGGCCATGTTCGCGCCAGAGGCAATAACCGAGTTCGTACTCGATCTGGCCGTGATCTTCCCAGGTCGGGCGCCCCAGCAGAATGGTGGCGATGTTGCGCGGCATGCCGCGCAACAGGACGCGCTGCTTGAGATCGAAGGCCATATCGCCACGGTAGCAAGGCTTGGCATCACTTGGCTGGGCGGTAACCCAGCCAACCTGGTCGAAGCGGCTGTCGCCAAAGACGAAATAGTCCTTCATGGCCCACCAGCCGAAGAATATGACGGAGATTATGAATACCAGAATGGCCGTGATCACGCTGAGAATTTTGATCGTCTTCATGATGGCCGCCGAAAGTCAGACCCGCGCTTAGTCAGCCTCGGCCTTGTCAGTGCTGCGCCGTTGCGGCGCCTCTTGGTGTGGATCCTGCTCGCGCTTGTCGAGATCGCGGATCACGTCATGGAAATCATCGACATCCTGAAAGCTGCGATAGACTGAAGCAAAGCGGATATAGGCCACCTTGTCCATCAACCGCAGTTCCTGCATAACAATCTCCCCCAGACTGCGCGCCATGATCTCGCGCTCGCCCTGCCCCAGTATCTTCTGCACGATGTGCTCAATGGCACGATCGACATACTCGGTTGGTACCGGTCTTTTATGCAGGGCACGGGTGAAGGAAAGACGCAGCTTGTCGCGACTGAATTCCTCGCGGCTACCGTTTTGTTTGACGACCTGCGGCAGGTGCAGTTCGGCAGTTTCGTAGGTGGTAAAGCGCTTGTCGCAATCAGCGCAACGCCTGCGACGGCGGATTGAGTTGCCCTCTTCATTGACCCGGGAGTCAATGACCTGGGTATCATCGGCACCGCAAAATGGACATTTCATATCAGGCCTTGCTCCTTGCTTGCTGGTATTCAGATGCCATGCATTTGCATGTCTTGTTGCATGTCCAGTTCCAAAAGCAGCGCGGTCTTTCGCTCGCGCTTGACCTGTAGCCAGTGACTGCCGTGCAGCGCACCCTCCAGGGCATAAAGCAGGTTCAGGCCGGGGTTGACATCCAGCGCCTGCACCAGCAAATATGCCTTGATAGCTCCCATGACCTGCAAGTCTGCCAGTGTATGCATCCCCGCACGCTCAAGCCAGCCTGCGCTTACCTTCCCCAGGTTCTGCAATTCTGCCACCGGCGTATCTGCCGCCAGCAACGCATGTACCTGGCCACAGGCCGGGCAAGTCATTGATGTTTTATCAACCGTAAACCGGAAAACGCGAGGTCAGCACCTTCACCTTTTCGCGCGTGGCTGCAATCACTTCCTCATCGTCCGGATTATCCAGCATGTCGGCAATCAGATTGGCTACCTGCTTTGCTTCTTCTTCCTTGAAGCCGCGCGTGGTGATTGCCGGCGAACCGATACGGATACCGGAAGTGACGAACGGGCTTTCAGGATCGTTCGGAATCGCATTCTTGTTGACGGTGATGTGTGCCCGACCCAGCAAGGCGTCGGCAGCTTTACCTGTCAGGCCTTTAGGGCGCAGGTCAACCAGAAACACATGTGACTCGGTACGGCCGGAGATAATGTGCAGGCCGCGCGCAGCCAATGCTTCGGCCATGGCTTTCGCGTTCTTGATAACCTGCTCCTGATATTCTCTGAATTCTGGCTGGAAGGCCTCAAGGAAGGCAACCGCCTTGGCGGCAATCACATGCATCAGCGGCCCGCCCTGCAGGCTTGGGAACACGTTTGAGTTCAAGGATTTTTCGAATTCAGCCTTGGCCAGAATGATGCCGCCGCGAGGGCCGCGTAAAGTCTTGTGCGTGGTTGAAGTAACGAAGTCGGCATACGGTACCGGATTAGGATAAACACCAGCGGCAATCAAGCCAGAGTAATGCGCCATGTCGACCATGAAATAGGCGCCGACGCGCTTTGCGATCTCGGCCATGCGCTCCCAGTCGAAGCGCAGTGCATAGGCGCTGGCACCGCCGATCAGCAGCTTCGGCTTGGCTTCAATGGCGATGCGCTCCATCTCATCATAGTCAATTTCTTCTTTTTCATTGAGGCCATAAGCCACAATATTGAAAAGCTTGCCTGACAGATTGGCCGGGGAGCCGTGCGTCAAATGACCGCCATGGCCCAGGTTCATGCCCATCACCGTATCGCCCGGCTTCAGAATGGAGAAATAGACTGCCTGATTAGCCTGCGAGCCCGAGTGTGGCTGCACGTTGGCGTATTCGGCACCAAACAGTCGCTTGACGCGATCGATGGCGATCTGCTCGATCTCGTCAACAAATTCACAACCACCATAGAAACGCTTGCCCGGATAACCTTCAGCATACTTATTGGTCAGCTGGGAGCCCTGAGCTTCCATCACCGCAGGGCTGGTGTAGTTTTCAGAGGCGATCAGCTCGATATGATCCTCCTGGCGATGGCGCTCGTTTTCTACGTGCTGCCACAATTCAGGATCGACAACGCTCAGAGTTTTTGTTTTGCTAAACATCGGTAATTATCCAAGGGCTTAAAAATTAGGTTGATTTTAACATGTTAAGAAAGGCTGGCGCAGTCAGGAGCACACTGAATTGGATGTTTCCAAGACGATAGATGCCTGCAGTTGGTGGCTGTATACAGCCACACTGGTTGCGCATAACCAGAATAAATTCATTATATAAATATTAAGTAATTGAATAATTTATATTTTCATACTTGGCACAGTGATTGCTGTATTTAGTTCAGAAGTGCTTATCTCCAATACTCTTCTCTAACACCCTGTCTGCGATTTTCAAGAATCAATGACAGGGTTCTTTTTTTTCTATCCCGCCAATCGAACCGCGCCATATTCTGCCGCACCATACCCGACTCATCCGCACTAGACTCAGCCGCGCTATAATCAACCGATAAATTTATAGTGATCGATTGCCATGTCCAAGTTATTCAGTCCGCTCAAAATCCGCGAAACCACGTTCAAGAACCGTATCTTCGTCTCGCCCATGTGCCAGTATTCGGCAGTGGACGGCATGCCGAACAACTGGCATCTGGTGAACTATGGCAGCCGCGCAGTCGGCGGCGCTTCACTGGTGATTGTCGAAGCCACTGGCATCTGCCCGGAGGGCAGAATCACGCCATCCTGCCTGGGGCTATGGTCGGACGGACAACGCGATGCCCTCAAGCCCATTGTCGACTTCATCAGACAGCAAGGGTCCATTGCCGGTATCCAGATTGCCCACGCCGGACGAAAAGCTTCTTGCGACAGCCCATGGAACGGCAGCGGCTTTCTGCCCCCGGAAAAAGGTGGCTGGCAGACGGTCGCGCCCTCCGCCATCGCCTTGACCCCTCAGCATGCGACACCACATGCGCTGACTCTGACAGAGATTGACGTCATATTCGAGCAGTTCATGGCGGCTACCCGCCGTGCTCTGGAGGCCGGTTTTGAAGTCGTCGAGCTGCATTGCGCGCACGGCTATCTGTTGAATTCTTTCCTGTCGCCGCTGACTAACCAACGTGATGATGAATATGGCGGCAGTCTGGAAAATCGCTGTCGTCTGGCCTTGCGCCTTGCACAAGCCATGCGCGGCTTCTGGCCGCAGGACAAACCCATGTTTGCCCGCATCTCAGCCACGGACTGGGTGGAGGGCGGCTGGGATATCGCGCAGTCGGTGCAACTGGCAAAATGGATGAAGGAAATCGGCGTTGACCTGATCGACTGTTCCAGCGGTGGCCTGATTCTGGATGCCAAAATTCCGGTCGGCCCCGGTTACCAGACGCCGTTCGCCACGGCCATCCGCCAGCAGACTGGTATTGCCACCGGCGCGGTCGGCATGATCACAGCGCCGAGCCAGGCCGAACATATACTCGCTACCGGACAGGCAGACGCCGTGCTGCTGGCACGCGAACTGTTACGCGACCCTTACTGGCCGCTACACGCCGCCCGCGAACTGCGTGCGGATGTGGCGTGGCCATTGCAGTACGTAAGAGCCAAACTTTAAACGACACAAAGGACGCAAGATGAAATGGACCGACAGCCAGCGCATCGCAGAAGCGCTTTACGACAAGCACCCGGAGATCGACCCCAAAACCATTCGCTTCACCGACCTGTTTGAATGGGTGCAGGAGCTGGAAGGCTTTGAAGACGACCCGAACAAATGCGGTGAGAAGATACTGGAAGCGATACAGCTGGCATGGATGGATGAAGCCGAATAAGGTTTAAGTGCAGGACAGTTACCGCTCACCCTGGTGGTTACAGGGCCAACATGCACAAACCATCTACCCCGCCAGCTGGATGCCCTTACCTGCAGTCATTTACAGGCGTGAAACCTGGCAGACGCCAGACGATGACTTCATCGAGCTGGACTGGCTGAGGCAGGACAATCCTGCCAAGCTCAACCAGCCGCTGCTCGTGTTGCTTCACGGCCTGGAAGGCAGCTCGCAGTCACACTATGCCAGACGCATCATGGCTGCAGTGGGAAGAAAAGGCTGGCGCGGCGTGGTGGTGCACTTCCGCGGCTGCGGTGGCAAGCCTAATCTACGCCCCCGCAGCTATCACTGTGGGGATTCGGCTGAAGTCGACTGGATACTGCAGCGCTTCCGTCGGCAGGAACATGGCGAAATTTTCGCAATCGGCGTGTCGCTGGGCGGCAATACACTGCTGAAATGGCTGGGCGAACAGCAAGCGCGAGCAAGCAACATCATCAGCAGAGCGGCGGCCATCTCCACCTCGCTCGACCTGCCGGTTACCGGCAAGGTGCTGGGGCAGGGCTTCAACCGCATCTACAGCAGAATCTTTCTGAAAACCCTGCAACCCAAAGCGCTTGCCCTGATCCGCACGCACCGTCTGGATTTTGATTATGCCCGCATACAGCAGGCGGACAATTTGTGGGATTACGACAACCTGTTTACTGCACCGCTGCATGGCTTTCATGGCGCGGATGATTACTGGCAGCAGTCCAACTGCCGGCCGTATCTGCGTGAGATTCAACTACCGACACTGCTGATCAACGCACGTAATGATCCGTTTTTGCCGGAGCAGTATCTGCCGTCACAGGACGAGGTCTCAGGCCAGGTCAGTTTTGATTTTCCCCGGTATGGCGGTCATGCCGGATTTGCCCTCAAAGATTCCCATGACTGGCTGGCTAAGAGATTATTACGTTTTCTATCCACTAATAAATAAATAGTTAAGGCTCCACCCAATGCACATCCCGCAGGAAATATTCAAGGCCTACGACATTCGCGGCATCGTCGGCAAGTCCCTCACTCCCGAGATCGTCGAGGCCATCGGCCAGGCGCTCGGTTCGGAAGCCACAGCACGCCGGCAGACGCAGATATGCATCGGCTACGATGGCCGGCTCTCCGGCCCGGAACTCGCCGCTGCGCTAGCGCGTGGTATCCGCAAAACCGGCATTCACGTCATCCACCTCGGCATGGTGGCAACCCCCATGGTCTATTTCGCCGCCTACCATCTGGGCACAAACTGCGGCGTCATGGTCACCGGTAGTCACAACCCACCGGATTACAACGGCCTGAAAATGGTGCTGGCCGGCGAGACACTTTCAGGCGAAGCGATTCAGGGCCTGCGCCAGCGCATCCTCGACAAGCAATTATTCGAAGGCCGGGGCAGCGAGAGCAGTTACGACATTGCGGCAGATTACATTGCAAAAATCAAAACCGACATCCAGCTAAAACGACCGATGAAGATCGCTGTCGATTGCGGCAACGGCGTGGCCGGTGCCTATGCGAAAAAACTTTATGAAGCTATCGGCTGCGAAGTCGAGGAGCTGTTCTGCGAGGTCGACGGCCATTTTCCCAATCATCATCCCGACCCTTCGGTACCGGACAATCTCGCCGACCTGATCGTCGCGCTGAAAAACGGCAATGCCGAGCTCGGCCTTGCCTTTGACGGTGATGGCGATCGCCTGGGTGTCGTCACCAAGGACGGTAACATCATCTATCCAGACCGGCAGTTGCTGCTGTTCGCCGCCGAGGTGCTGAAGCAGAACCCGGCAGCCACCATCATCTACGATGTCAAATCCACGCGCTATCTGGCACCCTGGATTCAGGCTCGTGGCGGCCAGCCGGTGATCTGGAAAACCGGCCATTCGCTGGTCAAGGCCAAGATCAGGGAAACCGGTGCGGCGCTGGCGGGCGAGATGAGCGGCCATGTGTTCTTCAACGACAGCCGTGACGGCCAGAAACGCTGGTACGGCTTCGACGACGGCCTCTATGCCGGCGCCCGCCTGCTGGAAATCCTCAGCCAGGTCGATGATGCCTCGGCTGCGCTGAACAGCTTGCCGGACAGCGTCAGCACGCCGGAGCAGCACATCCAGATGCAGGAAGGCGAGCCGCATGCGCTGATTGCCGCATTACAGAAAACGGCAAAATTCGAAGGTGCGAACGAGGTCATCACCATCGACGGCCTGCGTGTCGAATATCCGGATGGATTTGGCCTCATGCGTCCTTCCAACACCACGCCGGTGATCGTGCTGCGTTTCGAGGCGGACAGTGTGGATGCGCTGCAGCGCATCCAGTCCCAGTTCAGAAGCATCATCATGAAGGCCGCACCGGCAGCCAGATTACCGTTCTGATTTCATGACAGCCCACAAACTGATACTCGCTATCGTCTGGATCGCGCTGGCTGGCCTGATTTACTATCTGGCCGATAGTGCACTCAACCCTAACAAAGTCCATGTACTGGGTGAAGACAGAACCGTTGTCCTCGAGCGCGGAATCGATGGCCATTACCGCGCAGAGGCCTTAATCAACGGCACCAGGATCAACGTCATGGTAGATACTGGCGCCACCGGTGTCGCCATTTCGCAGCAGGTCGCTGACAAACTGGGCCTGCAAAGCCGCACGGCAGTACGCACACAAACCGCCAATGGCGAAAGTGTTGCTTACATGACGCGGCTGGCTTCGATCAAAATCGGCGGTGTCGAGGCCAGGGATGTTTCGGCCATGATCGCGCCCGGACTTAACGGCGATGTGCTGCTCGGCATGTCATTCCTGGGACGCATGGATGTACGTCTTTACCAAGGTACGATGACCATCAGGCAGATTGAGCTCTGAGTATTGCCTGCAAAGAAGAGTGTTCTTCGCATTGAAAAAGGCCAACATACTGGCCTTTTTGCTGCCTATCTCAATCAGGTAATCACCGTCGGCGCATCACGCCCGGCTCTGGCCTTCAGTTCCGTCAGTTGCATGGCAATCTCGATCATTTCCGCCAAGGCCACCTGTGCATCCAGATCATGCCTGGAGGCATCCGGCTCATAAGCCTCAAGATAGATGCGCAGAGTCGCGCCCTCTGTACCAGTACCAGACAGGCGGAAGACGATGCGTGAGCCATCGGTGAACAGAATGCGAATACCCTGTGCCGTGCTGACACTGCCGTCTATCGGGTCGGTATAGCTGAAATCGTCGCAGGTTTTCACCGTATAGTGACCGAAGCTGCTGTTCGGCAAGACACCGAAACTCTCGCGCAGATGCTGCATGATGCCGTTGGCCACTTCGCCAGGCAGACCTTCGTAATCGTGACGGGAATAGACATTGCGGCCGAAACGCACCCAGTGGCGCTTGAGCAATGCCTCAACCGACTGACGCTTGATGGCAAGGATATTGAGCCAGAACAACACCGCCCACAAGCCATCCTTTTCCCGCACATGGTCGGAGCCGGTACCAAAGCTTTCTTCACCGCACAGCGTTACCTTGCCGGCGTCCATCAGGTTGCCGAAGAATTTCCAGCCGGTCGGCGTCTCATAGCAGGGAACACCCAACTCCTCAGCCACACGATCGGCGGCGGCACTGGTCGGCATGGATCGCGCAATGCCGGCGATACCCTTGGCATAACCGGGCACCAGACTGGCGTTCGCCGCCAGGATTGCCAGACTGTCCGACGGCGTCACGAAGAAGTGATCGCCGAGGATCATGTTGCGGTCGCCATCGCCATCGGATGCCGCTCCGAAATCCGGTGCATTGTCACCGTAGAGAATCTCGACCAGTTCATGCGCATAAGTCAGGTTGGGGTCGGGATGCCCCTGACCGAAATCCTCCAGCGGCTCGGCATTCATCAGGCTGTCTTCTGGCGCATTGAGCCGATTGACCAGGATCTCCCGCGCATAGGGGCCGGTCACCGCGTGCATGGCATCAAACTTCATGCGGAAGCCGCTATTGAGCAAAAGGCGGATGGCCGTAAAATCAAAAATCGAGGCCATCAGTTCGGCATAATCGGCGACGCTATCGATGACGTCGACCAGCATGTCGCCTATTTCAAAGGTGCCAATCACATCCAGCGGAAGGTCTGGCGCATCCTTGATTTTGTATGCGCTGATCTGTTTGCTGTTGGCAAAGATGGCATCGGTAATCTTCTCCGGTGCCGGGCCGCCATTACCGATGTTGTATTTGATGCCAAAATCACCACCAGGCCCGCCTGGATTGTGACTGGCGGAAAGAATGATGCCGCCGAAGGTCTGATATTTACGGATGATGCAGGAAGCAGCTGGCGTCGAAAGAATGCCGCCCTGCCCCACCAGCACTCGGCCAAAGCCATTGGCCGCCGCCATCTTCAGAATAATCTGTATCGCCTGCCGGTTGTAATAGCGCCCATCGCCGCCAAGAGTCAAGGTCGCGCCCGCGGGGGCCGCTATGATGTCAAAAATGCTCTGGACGAAATTTTCCAGATAATGCGGCTGCTGAAAAACACTGACCCGCTTGCGCAGACCTGAAGTACCGGGTTTCTGGTCACTGAAGGCTTGGGTGGAAATGGTATGGATTGTCATTCTGCTATGCTTTCAAGACTGTGCTTTCAAAACTGGAAAAATGCATTTTTCCGGGTTGACACTCGAAGGCTTTCACCTGATAATTGCGCCCCTTAGGGAGATTAGCTCAGTTGGTAGAGCAGCGGACTCTTAATCCGTTTGTCCGGGGTTCGACCCCCCGATCTCCCACCAGATTGATTATAGAACGGCTCACAATGATGTGGGCCGTTTTTGTTTGGCCCCTCGAATGGGGCAAGGAAATTAAATTACTATTCCCCATTCTTTACACTTAACATTCTGCTCAAACAGTCATTGTGCTTCAAGCCTGACAAAGAAGTCGTCCTGCTTTTAGTCAGTTTAGCCTGCAGCCATTCAATTTCAAGAGTCGCTTAGTGACAATTTCTCAAGTTATTCTCATCATTTCCTGCATTACCTCATTCGCAATGAGCGCGGTTATTTGGGTGATTGCCAAAACTTACCCGAAAAACATTCACGGCCTCACTGAATGGGCCTGGGGCTCATTTCTTATCGCGTTGTCCATTGGCCTGTTTCTTGTCAGAGATCATATATCGTCTCCGCTCAGCATTCTGCTACCGAATCTGATCATTTTGCTCGCATTCATGCTCATGAATGCGGGAACCAGGAGATTTGCCGGCAATGCGAAACGAGACATCCGCCTCATCTTGAGTATTTTCGTCGGCCTCTATATTGCTCTTTTTTGCTGGTACACCATTGTAGAGCCTGATATCGCCATGCGCATGACACTTTTTTCCTTGTTTACGCTGATCGTAACCGTGGATCAGGCTGTCTTTACCTACCTGAAATTGCCGCGCAGCATTGGCAGGGATTTATTATTGTTATCTCTGTTTGGTCTGATTGCAGCCAGACTTTTCAGAATCATCACCTTGGCTACAGGAATTGACCAGCCAAATGACGTCTTTGATGCCAGCATCAGTCAGCTTTTGATTGTCGCCACGCCAGCCGTGATGATCCCGCTATCGGCCATAAGCTATCTGATGCTGGCATCCGAACGCCTTAACCAGGAGTTGAGGCATGCAGTCCGTCACGACGACCTGACAGGCTGCCTGAACAAGGGCGCAGGCATGCTGGCACTTGAAAACGAGATCGCACGCTCAAAACGGTATCGTCATCCGCTGTCCATTCTGTTCATGGATCTCGACGACTTCAAAAAAATCAATGACACCCATGGGCATTTGGTCGGCGATCAAGTTCTGGCTGCTTTTGCCAGAGAAACTGAAAAATGCATGCGTACGACTGAAGTTCTTATCAGATTTGGTGGCGACGAATTCATCGCAATTCTGCCAAACACAACATTAGGTGGCACCGCCAAGCTTTCCGAGCGCATACGCCAGCAAGGAAAACGGCATACACCCGTTCAGTGGTCTGTCAGCATAGGGGCGGCTGAATGGGGCGGCCCAGAGGACAACATAGAGCAACTGCTTGCCAGAGCTGATCTCGCGGCCTATCAATCGAAGAATATGAGCAAGCAACATGCCCGCTAGACAAGGGCGTTGAGAGCGCCTGCTCCTGATTCAAAATCCAATTAAGACCCATGTGCCATGGGCTATTTTTTCCTGCTCTTGAACAATGCCTCGAATTCTTCAGAAGGCAACGGCTTGGAGAAAAGATACCCCTGTGCGTAATCACACCCCATCCCCATCAATAACCTTTTCTCAAACTCGGTCTCCACCCCTTCCGCAATCACTTTCAGCCTGAGTTTGTGTGCCATGGCGATGATGGCTTCGCATAGATTCATTTGATCGGAACCGGCTGCCAGGTTTTTCACGAAGGTCTGGTCGATTTTAATGAAGTCGATATCGAATTTATTCAGGTATAAAAACGAGGAATAGCCAGTTCCAAAATCGTCGAGAGCGATCTGAATTCCAGCATCCCGAAATTCCAGAAGCGTTTCCTTAATATGTTCACTGGCTTCCAGCAGCATGCCTTCTGTAATCTCTACAATGACAGCTTCCCCAGGCAAGCCAAGTTTATGCAATTGATCACACCATGCCATAAAGTGTTTGCCGTTTTTCTGAAACTGCGCTGGCGACTTGTTAACGCTTATCTGGAATCTATCGTTATAAACGGCACGCCAATGCGAAAGCTGGCGCGCGACAGTGCCAAATACCCACTCGCCGATATCGTCGATCATGCCAATCTCTTCGGCAATAGGAATAAAGTCATCTGGCAGCATTAGCCCATACACAGGGTGCTGCCAGTGGATCAGAGCTTCGGCTTTGTGAATCTCGCCTGTATCCAGGCTGACTATAGGCTGGTAATAAACAAGGTATTGCTGGTTTTCCAGTGCACTCCGCATATCGTTTGCCAACTGCCTGCGAACCAGAGCCGCTTGCTGCATAGAAGAGGTGAAATAGGTATAGCTGTTGCGGCCGGATTTTTTGACCAGGTACATCGCCTGGTCGGCATTCTTGATCAGATCTTCGCAGGAATCGGCATCCATCGGATAAATCGAAATACCGATACTGATAGAGACATAGGCCACTTCCTCATCCAGATAAAATGGCGCGCCTATGGCGTTCAGCATTCTTTCGGCAGCCTGATCAACGGCGCCCAGGTCGTGAAGCTGGCTGAGAATCACAACAAACTCATCTCCGCCAAAACGTGCCAGCGTATCCGCCTCGCGCAGGCATCTGTTGAGACGCTCTGCAACCTGCCGAAGGAGGATATCGCCCTTGTCATGGCCCAAGGTATCATTGATATCCTTGAAATGGTCTATATCAAGGAACATGACAGCCAAAGGCAGGCCATTTCGATTGAATTGCTTGGTCTCCTGATTCAGGCGATCCTGAAACAGCACGCGATTGGGCAAGCCGGTAATCAGGTCATAATGGGCCAGATTCTTCAATTGTTCGGCGGCCTGTTTCTGGCTGGTAATGTCGCGAATAAAAGCGCAAAACGACAAGGAGCCCTGCGACTGGATCGACGATATGCTGAGTTCCACCGGAAATCTGCTGCCATCTTGGCGCATGGCCTGCACTTCAATACGCTTATTCATGAAAGGCCCGGCCCCCGTCAGTTGGAAGCGGCGCATACCTTGCAGATGCAACTCTCGCTGATCAGGTGGCAGAATCAGCCCCTGAAACGGCTTGCCAATAGCATCGCCTTTACTCCAGCCGAGCATGACTTCCGCCTGGCTGCTCCAGTGCGTGACGATACTTTCAGAATCGATGACCACGACAGCATCCATCGCGGTATCAATCATTGCTCGCAGGCTTGCCTCACTTTGCTGCAGAGATTCTGAAAACTGCACGCGCTGCTTGACCATGCGACGCGACAATGCGACGCCCGCCCCCAACATGACCAGGGTGATCAGGGTCACCAACGCATTTATCAATAGATTTGCCTGTCGTGAAACATCGCCAAGCACCCTTGAAAAAGCATCTTCCAGAGGGGCGAGCTCCTGATTGACGGCATCGACTTCTTCAAAAAATGTCAATAACTCTGCTTCATCGATGTTGCCATTCTGAATCCGGCTACGCAGTTGCTGTCCCAGTGAGGTCAGCCTGTTAATGTGTTCATCACCTTCGGCCCAGATGGCAATCGGCTTTTCCAGCAAAGGCGTATGCCTGAATAGCAAATACAACCGGATCATGCCCGGCACATCATCAGGATGGTTCTTTCCTTCAATGAAACCTTGACGGGCAGTCTCGATATCCGGCTCCATCTGCTCCAGTGCAATACGAGCCTTATGGTCGCCCAATGGAACAGCTATTGCCTGAAGATATGCTTGATAATCGGCCTCTGATTTTGATGCAGCGTAAGCCTTGAGTGAAAAAACCGCTTCTTTCTGGCCCTTGGACCAAAGGCCTTCGCCACCGACATATGCGCGCATGGATGACTGCATGCTCATGCTTATCGTGATCATTCCCAACACAAAAATCACAACAAAAATGAAAGGCCAGGTGATATGCAACAGTTGCCGGTTAACGGAGAGAATTTCGACCCCCTAATCAGTAATAGTCTGTAATCGTTATAGCAGTATGTGTCGAATCATTATTACTTAACATCCGCAGAAATCTGTTCTTATAGCCCCCCAAGCGGCGTTTTGAGTTTCTGTTGCTGACAAGCTTTCGCATCCCTGCTGTTATGCGCTGTCTATAATAAATATTCTCGCATTCAACACCATGTTTTCCAGAACCAGCCGGACCAAAGTTGCAGCCATGATCAGTTCGCGGTCATCATGAGACATCTGATCCCAGCCCTGAACCATCTCAGCCACATTCAGACAGGCAAGCTTCCTCAGGTCATCAGCATCAAAAGGTAGACCAGTGTAATCAATCGGGTCTTCCCTCTCCACCTCTGCCAGCAGTTCATATAGCTGTTCCGGTTTCATGTTTCCAGTATGCCACGCTATAGATGGCCGCTAAAAGCCCCTCTAGATCAAATATCCAGACGCATCAATACCTGAGTTCACCATGGGCAGTTCAGGCGTATACAATGTAATCTGAATTCACGCTCCACAGCATAAAACAAGCACCACTTTCATCAATTGATTGGAGAACATCATGTCCAGCCATACCTACAAGATCATCGAGCTCGTTGGATCATCCAGCATAGGCACAGACGATGCGATCAATAGCGCAATCGCCAGGGCAGGAAAAACCCTCAAGCACCTGGACTGGTTTGAGGTGGTTGAGACGCGCGGCCATATCGCCGATAACAAGGTCGCGCACTATCAGGTTGTCATCAAAGTTGGCTTCAGAATCGAGGATTGAAACGGCGGATTTTGCCGCCATATACAATCCACCCGGTGCATGACGGAACCGGCCATTACGGCCAAGGTCATAATCGCTCGGAATCCCGCTAAAGGATTCCGGCGCATGTGTGCATCACACTGATATTATTTTTGATATCATGCCCCACATTTCGGGTTTGCTGGTTTATTGCTGTTTCTAATTTTGGAGAGTTTTGAATGAAACGGATTTTTCTGTTTTTGGTCACCAACATCGCCATCATGCTTGTACTCGGCATCATCATCTCGGTATTCGGGCTCGGTAATGTACTCGATGAGCAAGGCATCGGACTCGATTTGGGCGCATTACTGATGTTGTCGGCTGTGATCGGCATGACAGGTTCGTTCATATCACTGGCTATGTCGAAGTTTCTGGCCAAGAGAGGCACTGGTGCGCAAGTAATTAAAACGCCACGTACCGAAGTGGAGCAATGGCTGGTGAGCACCGTACAGAAACAGGCACAAGCCGCCGGCATTGGCATGCCGGAAGTTGCCATTTATGACGCACCTGACATGAATGCCTTTGCAACCGGTATGTTCCGTGACAGCGCACTGGTCGCCGTCAGCACCGGCCTGTTGCGCAGCATGCAACGTGAAGAGGTGGAGGCTGTGCTTGCGCACGAAATCAGCCACGTTGCCAATGGCGACATGGTGACGCTGGCGCTGATCCAGGGAGTGGTGAATACCTTTGTGTTCTTCCTGTCCCGCGTCATCGGTCACGTGATTGACCGGGTCGTATTCAAAACCGAGCGCGGCCATGGCCCAGCCTACTGGATTACAGCCACTATTGCCCAGGTTGTCCTCGGCATTCTGGCCAGTGCGATCGTCATGTGGTTCAGCCGTCAGCGTGAGTACCGTGCAGATGCCGGTGGTGCTTCGCTCGCTGGCAAAGCCAGCATGATCGCCGCATTGGAGCGGCTACAGCAATCGGTCAATCAGCCACATCTGCCGGAACAGTTGGAGGCCTTCGGTATCTCCGGCGGCATGGCAAGCGGATTCAAACGCATGTTCATGAGCCACCCGCCACTGAGCGAGCGTATCGAGGTACTGAAGAGCCTCTGAAGCTTTCAGGCTGGATAAAAGACGCAAGGCACACCATTCAGGTGTGCCTTTTTTTGCCTGCGCCTTCTTGAATTGGGGCTACTCTGAAAGTCAAGGCCGGCATTTATAGATGTCGAAGCTACGCTCGCCGAACTTGGCCGACTCATTGCGCACCAGCGTATCCGCCCCTTCATCCACCGCGCTGTTACGTGCCAGTTGCAGCAGGTTGGCTTCCACCGCCTCGACACTGCGCGTGACAAAACCGACCTTGGTCAGCACGCTGACCGTGACCTTGCCGTGAGACTCACAAGCTGCGACCTGATTGGCCTCCGCCAGCGACACCCGCTCCGAACCGGGACGCACTTCGACCATTTTGCTCGCACACCCGGCCAGACTCAATGACGCAGTAATCACTGCAAATAATAGTGCTTGTTTGTAATCGCTTCGATTGAATCGCATGATATCCCCCAACGGTTTGGATTGTCCGGTGTTAGTTTATGCCAGTTTCAATCAAGTCGGCTAAAACTGAATAAACAACAGATTTCAACATGAGACTTGATTTGAAACAATATCCAATCATCACTGCTAAAGATAGAATGAAACTGTTAACCACGGGAGAAACACGATGCCCTTAAGTCATGCTGTCGTCTGGCTCGATCATCAGGAAGCGCATGTCATTCAGTTCAATACAGACAACCATGAAAACTCGACCATCACCACCAAATCCAAGCATGGTCATGTGCGCCAGAAAGCCGGCATGGTCGGTAGCGGACACGTTACCGCTGGCCAGAATTATCTGCACGAGGTCGCCGAAGCGGTTGCCGGCAGCAGTGAGATTTTGATCGCTGGATCCGGCACAGGCAAACTCGAGCTGATCAAGCACATGAACAAGCACGACCCCAGGGCTGCCGAAAAGGGTGTCGGTGTCGAAACCGTGGACCACCGCAGCGATGGTCGACTGTTAGCCTATGCAAAGAAGTATTTTCTGCGCGCTGACAACACGAGGCCTCAATAGCCGCTAGCGGCACAACAGTTTGACGATGTCGAAAAACCTGATCACTTATCAGTTGAACATACGGCTGATTGCTGACTCTCATATCACAATCGGCAGATTCGGCACCTACCTTTTTCCTGCCGGCGATTATGTTTACACTGGCAGCGCACGCCGCAATCTCGAAGCGCGTATTGCGCGCCACCATAGAAAAGACAAAAAACTCCGATGGCATATCGATTACCTGCTTGCCTCACCGGAGGCCTGCATTATCCATGTCGCACGTTTCACACAAGTCGAGTGCGCAATCAACCAGCTACAGGTGGGCAGCATCCTGATCAGAGGTCTTGGCGCTTCGGATTGCCATGCAGGCTGCGGCAGCCATCTCAAATACCTGGGCAGAACAGGCATCCATGATCAAGCAAACCCAGACTGCTGAACTCGAGATTCAGTGGCCAGCCATTCTCAAACTGCATGGTGTCGACGAACTCATTTACCTGCAGGGCCATGCGGCCTGGTTGTCTGACAGGCATCTGCAGTCCATGCATCTGACTGCGGACGACTACCTGATTGACTCCGTTGGCCAGTGCTTCCACCTGACGCGGAACGGGGACGGCGGTTTCATGGCCAATGGCGAACAGCTAAATCTACGTCAAGTGTTACAACTGGTGCGCATGCACGTAGCACAGGATGGCGCCTGTTGTGTGTCCAAACTGCAGGCCGACTCGATTGCAGCGATCATCGCCATGCTTCAGCCTTGACGAATTTCCAACACCATGCTTATCTCTCAGCAAGCCAAATAACCGGGCAAGCTGTCAATATGCCGAAGATTACCGACAACCCACTCATCGCCAACCTGCTATCAGCCAAGGCCTATCCGCACAAAACGGACACGATAGCGCTGATCGAGACCCATATTTCCTGGGTACTGCTGACGGGAGCGTTTGTCTACAAGATCAAAAAACCGGTGAGCTTCGGTTTTCTCGATTTCTCGACGCTGGAAAAACGGCAATTCTACTGTCAGGAGGAGCTGCGCCTGAACCAGCGTTTCAGCAGCAATATCTATCTGGAAGTAGTGCCGATCACCGGCAGCATCTCAGCACCGCAAATGAATGGCGAGGGTGCGGCGATCGAATATGCAGTGAGGATGCACCAGTTCGCCGCCGGCAGCCTGCTCTCCGAGCGTGCAGAACAGGGGCTGCTCGACAGCGACGATATTGACGGCATGGCAGAGGTCGTCAGCGTTTTTCATCAATCGACACTCATCGCAGAGGCTGGTTTCGAATACGGTAGCCCGGCAATCATCCGGCACTGGTGTGAAGAAAACTTCGACCATATTGCGCCGTTGCTAAAAGATGTGGCTGAAGAATTGCCGCGCATTGAATACCTGCAATCCTGGGTAATCAGAGAATGGCAGCAGCAAGCCGAACTCATGCAGCAACGCAAGCAACAAGGCTTTGTGCGTGAATGCCACGGCGACCTGCACCTCGGCAACATCGCGCTGATCGAAGGCAAAATCACGCCGTTCGACTGTATCGAATTCAACCCCATGCTGCGCTGGATCGATGTCATGAGTGAAATCGCCTTTGTGCTGATGGATCTCAGCTATCGGGGATTCGAGCCTTTTGCCTGGCGTCTGCTCAACGCCTACCTGCAACAGACGGGTGATTACCGGGGACTGGGTGTGCTGCGCTATTACCTGGTTTACCGCGCACTTGTGCGAGCAAAGGTCGCTCTACTGAACGAACAGCAGCATAACGATGCAACTGAACGACAGCGCATGCATGACGAATTTACCAGGCACGCTGCTTTGGCTGAGCACTACACTCGGACAGGAAAGCCCATGCTACTGATTACACACGGATTTTCCGGAACCGGAAAATCCTTCCATGCCAAGCGACTGGCGGAAGAAATCGGCGCAGTGCACCTGCGCTCCGATATCGAACGTAAGCGCCTGTTCGGTTTTGCCGCGTTGGACAACACCGGCTCGTCAGCTGCAGGCGGCATCTATTCGGAAAATGCCGGCGAGCAGACTTATCGCCACTTGGCTGAGATGGCCGCCATAGCGTTAAAATCGGGCTTTCATGTGATCTTGGATGCAACCTTTCTGAAATGGGCACAGCGCGATCTGTTCAAGCAACTGGCTGAATCCCTGTCTGTGCCATTGAATCTTCTGGACTTTACAGCGACGACCGCCACCCTGATGCAGCGCATCGAACAGAGACATCGCCAGCAGAACGACGCCTCTGAAGCGACGCTGGAAATCCTGCAACGGCAACTCGCTACAGCCGAAGCACTCAGCGACGCGGAGAAAAAGATCACCATAAGCATTGATACCGAGCAGACCCATGCTCATGAAATATTATGGCAAACGATTAAAAGTCACATGGCAAAACAGTCATAAGATTGTATTAACCAAAAGAGCTTCTGACGAGCCGGGGGGCTTTGCTATCTGCGGCTGGCCGGCAAACTTGCCTCCGTCTGGCTTGTCTGTAGAATGAATAGTTAGAAATTCTCTGTCTGGTGCCCGATTGAACTGGCACTACAGCTCTGCTTATCAATTAAATCAAGAACCCAACCATGCATAAACAATCAATCATCAAGGAATATCTGTTCAACTGGCTGGAATCCACAGGCCTGCCACTCACACCGATGATTTCCACCAGCATCATCCTGCTGGTCATCGCCCTGACCTCCCTGCTGATTCACATCAGCCTGCACTGGGGGGTGCTCAGAGCAATCTCCCATAAAGCACAGCACTCCAAACCCTGGTGGGACGAGGCATTGTTCAAACATGGCTTGTTCAAGCGCCTGGCCTTGACCCTGCAAGGCGTCATCCTCTACACCCAGGCGAAGATCTGGCTGGATTCAGAATCTGCTGCACTGCCGCTTATCGAAGCAGTCACTGAACTGTGGATCCTGCTGTATGCCCTGCTCTCGTTGTTCTCGCTACTTGACACAGTAAATGAGTTTTCTCAATACTCAGGCCGGGCACGGCAATTGCCTCTGCGCGGTATCTTTCAGGGCATTAAGCTGGTAACAACGGTCATTGCGCTGATTCTGCTCATCGCCATCCTGATCGGCAAATCGCCGCTGCTTCTATTCAGCGGCTTAGGTGCAATGACCGCTGTACTGCTGCTGGTGTTCAAGGATCCCATCCTGGGTTTTGTTGCCGGCATCCAGCTTTCTGCCAACAATATGCTCGCCGTAGATGACTGGTTAGAGATGCCTAAATATGGCGCCGACGGCGATGTGATCGATATCAGCCTGACCACGGTCAAGGTGCGCAACTGGGACAAGACCATCACGACGATCCCAACCTATGCGCTGATCTCGGACTCGTTCAAGAACTGGCGCGGCATGCAGGAAACCGGTGGGCGGCGCATCAAGCGCGCGGTGTTTATCGACGCTACCAGCGTGCGCTTTTTGAGTGAGGATGACATCGCCAGACTACGCAAATTGCAGCTACTGAGCGATCATATTGAGACTAAGCTGAAAGAGATTGCCGAAGATAACAAGCTCAGGAATATTGATCCATCTTCGCCAGCCAATGGCCGCAGGCTGACCAATCTTGGAGTCTTTCGCGCATATCTGACCGCCTATCTCAAAGCCAATAACAAGATACACAAATCACTGATTCAGATGGTGCGGCAACTCGATCCGGGGGAGAACGGTATTCCGCTGGAGGTCTACGCCTTTTCCAACGACACGAACTGGGTCGCCTATGAGAGCATTCAGGCTGACATTTTCGATCACATTTTTGCCGTGATGCCGGAGTTCGACCTGCGCGTCTACCAGAACCCTACCGGCTACGATATGCGCTTGATGGCCTCCAATCTCGACACAGAAAAATAGGCCATCCTTACAGCAGCCGTAATAACGATTATCATGGAACTACTGATGCACTGATTTGACTGTTTTGGCGCATGACATCACCAACTAAAGAAGGGGTGTTGCGAGCATGAAAAAACTGGCGCTTCTGTTTTTGTTGTTTTTATTATCCGCCCTGTCAGCGCACGCTGAAGATGCGCATGTGCTGAGCGTCAAGGGCGCTATCAGCCCAGCCAGTGCAGACTATCTGCTGCGCGGTATCGTCAAGTCGACGAACACACAGGCAAGGCTGATCATCATCGAGATCGATACGCCGGGCGGGCTTGACACCTCCATGCGCGACATCATCAAGGCCATCCTCGCCTCCCCCGTTCCCGTTGTCACCTACGTAGCCCCGGATGGTGCACGAGCCGCCAGTGCCGGCACCTACATCCTCTATGCCAGCCATATTGCGGCCATGGCACCCGCGACCAATCTGGGCGCGGCGACACCTGTAGAGCTGGCGCCCTCCGCCGGTATCGAGAAACCAGCCATACCTAAAGACCCAAAGACAGCAACCGAAGGCGAAGAAACCGCCGGCAGCCAAGCCACACAAGATGCCAAAACAAATAAAGCGGTACACGATGCCGCTGCCTACATCCGAAGTCTGGCAGAGCTGCGCGGGCGCAATGCAGACTGGGCGGAGCGTGCAGTGCGCGAAGCGGTGAGCCTGTCAGCTGAAGCCGCCCTCAAGGCCAATGTGATTGATGTCGTCGCCACCGGCATTGACGATCTGCTGCGGCAGGTTCATGGCCGCACGGTGAAACTGGTCAGCGGCGAGGTCGCGCTGGATACGCGTGACCTCAACATCGTCCGTATCGAACCCGACTGGCGCACCGAACTGCTGGCCGTCATCGGTAACCCTGGCTTCGCCTATATTCTGCTACTGCTCGGCATCTACGGCATCATCTATGAGTTTTCTAATCCCGGCATGCTGTTTCCCGGCATTATCGGCAGTATCTGCCTGCTACTGGCACTGTTTGCTCTGCAGTTGATGCCCATTAGCTATGCCGGACTGACATTGATCATCCTCGGCATTGCTCTCATGGTTTCTGAGGCGGTGATGCCCAGCTTCGGCGCGCTCGGGCTGGGTGGTCTTGCAGCCTTCATCATCGGTTCCATCATGTTGATCGATACGGATATTCCCGGCTACGGTATCTCATGGGCCCTGATTGCACCAGTGGCTGTAACAACTGCAGCAGTTTCCTTTGCGGCTGTCGGCATGGCTCTACGCGCGCGCAAACGTCCGGTGGTCACCGGTGCGGAACAGTTGATCGGCGCCGAGGGCGAGATACTGGAGATTACGGGCGGTGATCACTGGGCCCGCGTGCATGGCGAACTTTGGCGCGTACATAGCCATGAGCCGATAAAACCCGGCATCAGGGTAAAGGTGATGGCACGGCAGAATCTGCTATTGGAAGTAGAACCGATTAACGCAAAAAAGGAGAATGAGCATGTTTGAATTAGGCGGTTTGACAGCCATCGTATTGGTATTGGCGCTGGTGGTCTCCACGTTCCGCATTCTGCGCGAATACGAGCGGGGTGTGGTGTTCATGCTGGGGCGATTCTGGAAGGTCAAAGGACCGGGACTGATCGTCATCCTCCCTGGCATCCAGCAAATGGTGCGCGTCGACCTGCGTACTGTGGTCTTTGACGTGCCCAGCCAGGACGTAATCTCACGCGATAATGTTTCAGTAAAAGTCAATGCAGTGGTCTATTTCCGCGTCATTGATCCGGCCAAGGCAATACTGGAGGTGGAAAATTACATGAATGCCACCAGCCAGTTATCGCAAACCACGCTGCGCTCGGTGCTGGGCAAGCATGAGCTGGATGAAATGCTGGCCGAGCGTGAAACCCTCAACTTCGACATTCAACAGGCGCTGGACACGCAGACCGACACCTGGGGCATCAAGGTCTCCAATGTTGAAATCAAACATGTGGATATCGACGAATCAATGGTGCGTGCAATCGCCAAACAGGCCGAGGCCGAACGCGAAAGACGTGCCAAGGTGATCCATGCTGAAGGTGAGTTGCAAGCCTCTGAGAAATTGCTTGCAGCGGCCGAGGTGCTGGCCGGCAAATCACAAGCCATGCAGTTACGCTATCTGCAAACATTGACCGGCATCGCCGGCGACAAAAGCAATACGATTGTATTTCCGGTACCGGGGGGTTTCATGGATCTGCTAACACAGAGAAAGACACCGCCGGCGGAAAAATAGCTGGAAAATAATAGCGTACCGGGTCAGGCAACGGCTTCCATGTGAATGCTTAAGATAGCCACCAGCCGAGCCAGACCAACAGCACCTGCACAATCAGTGCCGGAATGAATTTGATAGCGAACGCTTTACCGCCACTGATAATGGCCATTACCAGCTTGGAGATGGCATTGGCGCTGAAGGCAACCAGAATCGGTATCACTGCTGCCTCCGGACTCAGTTTGCCGGTGGAGACCAATGATGCAAGCGATATGGATGGTGCATGCGCATCTGCCAAACCAGCCGTCCCGGACAGGATGACGAGACCGGCCTGACCAAGCCAATCCTGAAGCATGGCAGAGACAATCAGCACCAGACCGAAGGACAGGGCCAATATCAACGCCATTTTGACACTGACCAACTGCCCAAACTGTTTTATTTCTTCAGCCCGATTATTCAAAGAATTCCAGGTGAAGAGGAAACCGTAGGCTGCAATAGACACCCCCCCGGATGCCAGTGGCGCCGCCAGGGCAGTCAGCGTTACCGGGCTGATGGCCAGAATCAGCAGGGTCATCTGGACGATGGTCGCCAAATTCGAAAATATGGCGCCCGACACAGCGGCATCCAGTAGCGATGGGCTCTCCTTCGCCCGCTCGCCCATGGCACCAATGGTCGCTGTACTAGAAACGAAACCGGAAACCAGACCCGTCAGCGGCAAACCCAGCCGGCCGCCCAGCAAGCGCAAAGCAATATGACCCACCGCGCTGATGAACATGACCAGAATGACGATCAGCCAGAGATTGCGCGGATTAATCGCATCGTAGGGCCCGAGAAACTCGTTCGGCACCAGCGGTAGCACAATCAGCGTAGCGGCCGCCAGAATCAGGAAGTCATTCAATTCACTCCTGGTGACGGCCACCTTGACGAAGCCATGCAATGGCTCCTTTGCCGCCAGTAGAATGGCGACGCTGACCGCAAGGCCGGCGGCGATTACCGGCTGACTCATCGCCAGGCCGCCCAGAATCACGGTTAACAGCAGTGTAATCTCCGTGGTCATGCCTGGGTCTTCATTCTTCTGGATGAAGTAGGCCGTCACCGAGAGCACTGCCACACAAGCCAGCGCCACTACCAGCAGCCAGAAATCCAAAGTGATGCTGACGGCTCCCAGTAGTGAAGCAATGGTAAAGGTACGAACACCGGCGATGGCCGTGCCCTTCTCGTCGGCCTGCTGATTACGCTCACGCTCGGCACCGATCAGCAGGCCGATACCAAGCGCCACCATGAAGTTAAGTAGTAATGTGGTATCGATTTCCATCGCGCTTCAGTGCTTCAGCTTGCCACCATAGGCTGAATCCGGACTGCTTCAGGCGGTCGGATAACCAGCGTTGCTCATGGCGTCAGCCAACGCCTGCCGGTCTGTTTCGCTGTCTATTTTTACAGTTCTGTTGGCGAGATCGAACTCAATCACCGCGCTCTCATCCACTTGCTTCACTGCTTTGCTGATAGTATCTGCACATCCGCCACAGCTCATTTTCGGTATCTGAAAAATATGCATCATGCTCTCCTGTTGCCAGTGTTATCCGACATTGAATTATCATGTAGTTTCATATGAATTGATAAGGTGCTTCGAATCATTCTGAAGCAAAAAGACGTATATGCAAAATAAAGACAACCAACATACGGCTTCACTCAACCTGTCGATCAGCGGCATGAGTTGCGCATCCTGCGTCGCCCAGGTTGAAAAAGCGCTGAACAAACTGCCGGAAGTGACCTCAGCCACAGTCAATCTGGCAACTGAGCGGGCGCATGTCGAACTGGCAAAACCAATAAAACCTGAACGCGTCATACAGGCAGTAATTGATGCAGGCTACGGTGCTGAGGCCATGTCTCATCAAGGATATCACCGCGCAGAACCACTCCTGGGCGGCTGGCATATCCTGTTTGCCATTTTACTCAGCCTGCCACTCATCATTCCCATGTTTCTCAATCTGCTCGGTATGCATGTCATGCTGCCTGGTTGGCTGCAATGGCTGCTGGCGACACCGGTACAGTTCTGGCTGGGCGCCCGGTTTTACAAGGCTGGCTGGAAAGCCGTGCGCAACAAGGCAGGCAATATGGACCTGCTGGTGGCGATTGGTACCTCGGCGGCCTATGGGCTTTCCATTTATATGCTGTTCAGGGGCGACCAGCATCTTTATTTTGAAGCCTCCGCGGCCGTCATCACGCTGGTATTGCTGGGCAAGTGGCTGGAAAGCCGGGCCAAACGCCAGACCACTGAGGCGATTCGTGCTTTACAGGCGCTGAACCCGGAAACCGCACGCGTTCGCCGCCAGGATGAAGAGATCGAAATCGCACTGGAAGAAGTCGTGGTCGATGATTTGATCGTTGTACGCCCGGGCGAGCGCATTCCGGTCGACGGCTTGGTCATCGAAGGCAGGAGCCATGTGGATGAAGCGCTGATCACCGGCGAGAGCGATGCCGTCAACAAGGAAGCCGGCAGTCGCGTCACTGGTGGCGCGGTAAACCTGGACGGCTTGCTATTGCTGCGTACCATGGCAATCGGATCAGAGACCACGCTTGCCCGCATTATCCGCATGGTGGAGGATGCGCAGATTGCCAAACCGGAGATCCAGCGGTTGGTGGATAAAGTCAGCGAGGTCTTTGTACCTGTGGTACTGGTGATTGCGCTGTTAGCTTTTGTTGCCTGGGCCAGCATTACCGGTGACTGGGAAAGCGCCATTCTGAATGCCGTGTCAGTGTTGGTAATTGCCTGTCCTTGTGCATTAGGCCTCGCCACGCCGACCGCCATCATGGCTGGTACTGGTGTTGCAGCACGCTACGGCATCCTGATCAAGGATGCCAATGCACTGGAACTGGCCCACAAGATTAATGAAGTCGTATTCGACAAGACCGGTACGCTGACTGAGGGGAAACCGGCGCTGACAGCCTTGCATGCTGTGCATGGTGATAATAACCGACTGCTTAAAATCGCAGCATCCATCGAGCATGGCAGTGCTCACCCACTGGCAACTGCAGTCGTTGACTACGCAAAAAAACAGGGGATTGCCTACGCTCCGGCGACTGCACTGCGCGATCTGCCGGGGCTTGGTTTACAGGCCGAGATTGAAGGGCAGCAGATCTTTCTGGGCAATCATCGCTGGATGCTGCAACTGGGCATCCCCTCTACCGAGCTGGAAAAACAGGCCATGATTATTCAGGGCGATGGCCTTACGATCTCATGGCTGGCCACAGAACTGGATGGCAAATTGCAACTTGAAGGAATTCTGGCTTTTGGCGATGAAATCAAACCCAGCGCCAGACTGGCAATTGAACGCCTGCATGCTTTAAAGCTGAATACCGTATTGCTGACCGGCGACAATCGCAGCAGTGCTGAAAGGGTGGCCGGACAACTGGGCATAAAGAAAGTACTAGCCGAGCAATCTCCGGAAACCAAAGCCGACGCAGTTTCCGCTCTGAGAAAACAGGACCGCATCGTCGCCATGGTTGGCGATGGCATCAACGATGCACCTGCACTGGCGATGGCTGATGTCAGCTTTGCCATGTCGACAGGTACGGATGTTGCCATGCATTCCGCCGATGTCACGCTGATGCGTTCAGATCCCAATCTGGTCGCAGACACGATTGATATATCACGCAGAACCTACAGCAAGATCAAGCAGAACCTGTTCTGGGCCTTCATTTATAACCTGATCGGCATTCCGCTGGCGGCATTCGGCCTGCTCAATCCAATTATTGCGGGAGCGGCAATGGCGCTAAGTTCAGTCAGCGTTGTCACCAACGCACTGATGCTGCGCAACTGGAAACCGAAATAATCGTTACAATAATCTCACCCCCTGCCTGAGTGTCCTGCCTATGCACCGATCGCTGTTGTTGGTCCTGCTAATTCCACCCATCGCCTGCGCCGACTCCGACCTGCACGAACATGAAGTCACCAAGCTGTTTGCTTTCAAGAACCGCCTGGACGATGGTAGTTACCGCGATACGCTACAGCTACGTTATTACCGTCCCTTTCAGGTCAATGATAGACATCAGGCAACGCTAAGGCTGGATACCAGTTTCTACACCGATGATAGTCATTCACTGCCGGAATTTTCATTGACTGGCCTGCACCTGGACAAGGTAAAGTTCACGCTCTCAGCCAAGGGCGCGCAGCTCTCGGAAAACTGGCAAAGCAATTTTGGTTTTCGCACCATCCTGCCGGTCGGTTCCAGCAAGCAGCTGGTACTGGCGCCGCAAATCGGCGCAGTCTACAAACCAGACCAAGGCACATATTCAATCCTCAGCGATTTCTCGCCGCTAATCAGATACTTGCATGGTGTGGATCCCAAAGACGACTCAGCCAAACGGATACGCCATGTAGAACTGTATCCAACCCTGGGATTCCAGCTCGGCAGCAAAACCAGACTACGGTTCTGGGATGAATACGGCATTGAATACAACACCAGGGATGGTCGCTGGTTCATACCGATCGATGTCATGCTAATTCAGCAACTGACTGAACACCAGCACCTGGCAATTGGTTTCAGCAAGGCCTTAGTAAAAAGCTATGGCCAATATGACTGGACGCTTTATGGTAATCTGACTTTTTATTTTTGATTCAGCTGACAAGCCGTTGGCATGCACTTCAAACACCATAAAAACAGCCCACAAAAAAACCAGCACGAGGCTGGTTAATTCTGCTGTCTAAACATTGAATCTAATTGGTCGGGGTGGGGAGATTCGAACTCCCGACCCCTTGCACCCCATGCAAGTACGCTACCAGGCTGCGCTACACCCCGAACCGATGTCCCGCTTGCGCGAAAACAAGAGCAGAATTATAGCGGAAAAGAACCGGCTAAGACAGGCGGGATTCGCATTTTAAACGGGTTAATTCATGCTTAATGCAATGTAACGAGAAGCGGAGGTATAAACGCAATCAGGTACGCAGTAATTGCAGCAACTCACGCAATTCGCCACGCAGTGCGGCAATATCAACCGCAGGAGCAGCTGCTGATGACGCTACACTGCCAGTCTGAGAAGCGTCATGCTCACCCATGGCTACATGGTGTTCATCGAGTCGATTGCGTGCGCCACTGATAGTAAAACCTTGCTCATAGAGCAAGTCACGGATACGGCGGATCAGCAGCACTTCATGATGCTGGTAGTACCGTCGGTTACCGCGCCGCTTGACGGGTTTGAGCTGAGTAAACTCCTGTTCCCAATAACGCAGAACATGAGGCTTGACCCCGCATAACTCGCTGACTTCACCTATAGTAAAGTAGCGTTTGGCCGGGATCGGAGGGAGTTGAACCTTAAGCGTGTGCTCCGGCATATGCCTCTTCTACCTTGCTTTTAAGCTTTTGACTGGCATGAAATGTGACAACGCGACGGGCAGTGATTGGAATTTCTTCGCCAGTTTTAGGGTTACGTCCGGGGCGTTCTGACTTTTGGCGCAACTCGAAATTTCCGAAACCAGAAAGTTTGACACTGTCACCAAGCTCCAAAGCGGTACGAATCTCCTCAAAAAATGCTTCCACCATGTCTTTGGCTTCGCGCTTGTTCAGGCCAACTTGCTCAAATAGCAAATCAGCCAGATCGGCCTTAGTCAATGTCATACAAAACCTTTCAACTACTTGCTTGATTACTGATGTTTAGTGCGGGTTTTCAAATCTTATTGTTTATCGCAGTTCTGCGTGGTGTTTTTTTGCGACGGCGTCTAGCAGTTTTGCCATGACTTCGTCGGCTTCCGCATCGGTCAAGGTTTTTTGAGTATCTTGCATAAGCACAAGAAATGCAAGGCTTTTTTTACCTTCAGCGATGCCTTTCCCGCGATAAATATCGAACAATGCCATGTCACTGACGAGCGGAATTTTCGTGGCACGCATGGTGTCCAGCAAGTCCTGAACTTTGACCTTTTCGTCGACCAGGACTGCAATATCCCGACGCACTGGCGGGAATTTGCCCACTTCACTGTATTGCACCAAAGTACGCTCCAACAGAGGTGCCACGTCCAGCTCGAACAGAATGACGCCACGCGGCAACTGATAATGCTGTTGCCACTTCGGATGTAGTTTACCAAGCCAGCCTATGGTTCGGCCATTCAGCAACACTTGCGCGGATTGACCTGGATGCAGCGCAGCATGCTCTGCTGCAACATATTGCGCCTGGCCCTGCGTCAGACGATCAACGTCCGCCTTGATGTCGTAAAAGTCGACCTCACGAGCTGCCACCCCCCATTGTTCGGGGGCCGAGTCACCGTAAGCCAGCCCGGAAATTCGCTGTGTCTCACTGAATCCATCCTTTGTCCTTGCATAACTCGCCCCCATCTCGAACAGGTACACCCTGCTCTGCTTGCGATTGAGGTTATAGACCAGACTATCAAGCAAGCCGCCCCACAAGCCTGAACGCATCACGCTCATATCACTGGCAATTGGATTCATCAGTTTGATCGGCGAATTGTTTCCAAGAAGATCTCGTTCCCAGCTTTCATCGACAAAACTATAGCTGACGATTTCCTGATAACCGCTGGCTGCCATTGCATCACGCAGCACTGTACGGTTCAACCGGGTTTCTGCACTCGGCAGCATATTTAAATCAGCATGCGGCGCTGTTGCAGGAATATTGTCATAGCCATGCAGTCGCGCAATTTCTTCAATCAGGTCTTCTTCTATGGCAATGTCGAAACGATAGCTCGGCGGTGTGACGATGAACTCGGCATCTGCCTGTTGAAAATCGAAACCCAGCTTGTGAAAGATTTCTGCCACGGCAGCGATGTCCAACTGAATGCCGAGCACCCTGCACAGGCGGTTCATTCTTAACCTCACAGGCTGACGTTGCGGCAGGGCATTCAACACTTCGGTCACCGGGCCGGCTTCACCGCCGCAAATCTCCAGTATCAAACTAGTGGCACGCTCAAGCGCCTGCAATGTATTGGCAAAATCGACGCCTCGCTCAAATCGATAGGAGGAATCGGTAGAGAAGCCTAGGCGGCGTGCTCTACCGACAATCGCGGCCGGCGCAAAAAATGCGCTCTCCAGAAAGATACCGGTCGTAGTGTTCGATACAGCACTCGCTGAACCACCCATCACGCCAGCCAGTGCAATTGCGCCGTTGTCATCGGCAATCACCAGCATATCGGCATCGAGTTCTATTGTCTGCTCGTTCAACAGTGCCAACTTATCCTTTGGATTGGCATACCGTACCTGGATATTGCCTTGCAACCTGGCTGCATCAAAGGCATGCATAGGCTGCCCGAGCTCCAGCAATACATAATTGGTAATATCCACCACCGCGCTAATGCTATGTAAGCCGCTGCGCTCCAAGCGGCGAGTTATCCAGTCTGGTGTTTCTGCATCGGCCTTGACGCCGTGAATCAGGCGGCCGCAGTACAAAGGGCAGGCAGCGCTTTCCTGGACGGTAACGGTCAACTGGGCATTGATTGTGGCTTTGACATCGGCCACCTGCAACTGCTGCAACTCAGTGCCGGTCAAGGCAGCAACATCGCGTGCTATGCCAAGAATGCTGAGGCAATCACAGCGATTCGGAGTAAGTTTGAGCGTGAATAATTTGTCATCTAAATCAAGCAGTTCACGGATATCCTGACCGACTTTTGCGGTTGACGCCAGTTCCAGCAGGCCGTTACTTTCCTCGAACAATCCGAGCTCCGCGGATGAACACATCATGCCAAAGGATTCGATGCCTCTGACCTTAGCCTGCTTGATATTGAAGCCAGGTAACTCAGCACCCACCAGAGCACATGGCGCTTTCAGCCCGACACGCGCGTTCGGTGCACCGCAGACGATCTGCAACGGTTCCGCCGTACCAATATTGACACGCAACACTTGCAGACGGTCTGCGTCAGGATGCTTTTCCGCGCTGAGTATCTCACCCACCACCACCTTGCTGAAGCTGGCAGCGACAGGTTCAAGGGCTTCGACTTCGAGGCCGGTCATAGTCAATTCACGACTCAATGTCTCGCTATCAATCGCAGGATTAACAAATTGACGTAGCCAGTTTTCTGAGAATTGCATAGCTTATCCAAACTGCTGCAAAAAGCGCAGATCGTTATTGAAGAACAGGCGCAGGTCATCGACGCCGTAGCGCAGCATGGTCAGGCGTTCAACACCGAGACCGAAGGCAAAGCCGCGGTACTTTTCGTTGTCGATACCAACATGGCGGAATACTTCAGGATGCACCATGCCACAACCGCCAATCTCCAGCCAGCCGCCATTCCAGCTCATATCCATTTCGGCAGAGGGCTCGGTAAACGGAAAGAAAGACGGGCGGAAACGTACCTGCAGGTCATCGCGTTCAAAGAAGCGTTGCAGAAAGTCCTGTACCACGCCCTTGAGGTTGGCAAAACTGACTTCTTCGTCCACCCACAGGCCTTCCACCTGGTGGAACATGGGTGAGTGCGTAGCATCAGAATCAACGCGATAGACGCGACCCGGCGCAATGATTTTCAGCGGCGGCCCGCTTTTGTCCTTGAGTGCGTTCTGCATGTAATGCACCTGCACCGGTGAGGTGTGTGTTCGCAACACATGCTTGTCATCAATATAGAAGGTGTCGTGCATGGCACGCGCCGGATGGTCTTCAGGAATATTCAGCGCAGTAAAGTTATAGAAGTCCGTCTCAATTTCCGGACCTTCTGCCACTTCAAAACCGATGGAATGGAATATCTGTTCAAGGCGATTCATGGTCAGCGTGACCGGATGCAAACCACCTTGACCTTGACTACGTGCTGGCAAAGTGACATCAATCGATTCATTCGCCAGCTGTTTTGCCTGCTCTGCATTAAGGATGCTATCCCGACGGTCCCTCAAGGCCTCTTCCACGCCCTGTTTGACGACATTGATGGCAGCCCCTGCAGCCGGGCGCTCCTCAGCAGAAAGCTTGCCCAGCCCCTTGAGCTGCTCGGTCAGCAGACCGCTTTTGCCCAGATAGCGTGCTTTTGCCTGCTCCAGTTCCTGAATCGTATCGCATGCAGCGAAATCACGTTGTGCTTCTGGAAGTATTTGTTCTAAATTTTGCATCATTATTTTTGTCGTGGACTTGATTCGCCTAGCCCTGAATTATGCCGTAAAAAAAGGAGGCACATGGCCTCCTTTTCTGTCAGCTTGAACTTAAGCAGCAGCGAGACCAGATTTCGCCAATTCAGCAAACTTGGCAAATGCCGGCTTATCGAATACTGCCAGATCAGCTAATACCTTGCGATCGACTTCGATTGCGGACTTCCTCAGGCCGTTCATGAAACGGCTGTATGTCAGACCGCATTCGCGAGCACCTGCATTGATACGTGCAATCCACAATGCGCGGAACTGACGCTTTTTCTGACGGCGGTCACGATAAGCATACTGACCAGCCTTCATTACCGCCTGCTTGGCAACACGGTATACGTTCTTGCGACGACCGCGATAGCCCTTGGCAGCGTTCAGGATCTTCTTGTGACGTGCGCGGGCTATGACACCACGTTTAACTCTAGGCATGTTCTATCTCCTTATTGAGTTGGCATCATGGCGCGTACGCGCTTGACGTCAGTGGGTGAAATAATAGCCGTACCACGCAGCTTGCGTTTCTGCTTGGTAGTCTTCTTGGTCAGGATATGGCGCAGGTGCGAATGGGTACGCTTGACCTTGCCGTTACCCAGGAACTTGAAGCGCTTTTTGGCGCCGCTCTTGGTCTTCATCTTTGGCATTTTGTTCTCCTTGAGAGTAGTTAAGAGTGCTTAGGCATGCCATTTAGCCGTATCACTCAAATTCTTTGAATCTGTTTACTCGAACTGCGTTATTTCGCCTTCTTGTGCGGTGCCAGCACCATCACCATCTGACGGCCTTCCATTTTGGGGAACTGCTCCACCACCGCATATTCCTGCAAATCTGCTTCCACACGTCTCAACAAGGCCAGACCCAATTCCTGATGGGTAATCTCACGGCCGCGGAAACGCAGCGTGATCTTGGCTTTATCGCCTTCCTGCAGGAATCGAGTCAGATTCCGCAATTTGACGTTGTAATCACCATCATCCGTACCTGGACGGAACTTGACTTCTTTAACCTGAACCTGCTTTTGCTTAAGACGCGCCTCGTGCTGCTTCTTGCTTTCAGCGTACTTGAATTTACCGTAATCCATCAAACGGCAAACCGGCGGAGCGGCCTGTGGGGCGATTTCAACCAGATCAATATCGGCTTCTTCAGCTTTTGCAAAGGCCTCGGCCAGAGTCACAATACCGAGCGCTTCACCATCCACGCCTACCAAACGAATTTGCGGAGCAGTAATGTCACCGTTGATTCGTACTTCTTTGTCTTGAGCTATAGCAAATTCTCCAAAAAATTAAATAATTAGGCCGCGCTACCTCTGGCTTTAACCTCGCCTTGCAGTCGCTCAATCAGCGCCTGTATCGGCATCGAACCCAGGTCTTCACCTTTTCTGGTACGCACGGCCACCTGCTTGCTTTGCATTTCGCGCTCACCTGCAACCAGCAGGTAAGGCAGCTTTTGTAAGCTATGTTCCCGTATTTTATAGGTTATTTTCTCATTCCTCAAGTCGCAATCAACGCGAATACCATATTTCTTCAGCTCGGCAACCACTTCCTTGACGTAACCCGCCTGTGCGTCCGTGATGTTCAACACCATCGCCTGTACTGGCGCCAGCCATAAAGGCATGGCGCCAGCGTAATGCTCAATCAGGATACCGATAAAGCGCTCCATGGAGCCGACGATCGCGCGGTGCAACATGACCGGATGCTTGCGACTGTTATCTTCCGCCACATACTCGGCACCCAGTCTGACCGGCAGATTGAAATCCAGCTGAATGGTACCGAGCTGCCACAGTCGACCCAGGCTGTCTTTCAGCGTGAATTCAATTTTTGGACCATAGAAAGCCCCTTCACCTGGCTGCAAATCATACTGCAGATTGTTCTGCTCCAGCGCAGCAGCCAGGGACTTTTCCGCCTGATCCCAGGTTTCATCGGAACCCACACGCTTTTCAGGACGTGTAGACAACTTGACCAGCACTTCACTAAAGCCAAAGTCACCGTAGACCTCGTACAGCATGGCAATGAAACTGGCAACTTCTGCTTCAATCTGCTCTTCGGTACAGAAGATATGCGCATCATCCTGGGTGAAGCCGCGCACACGCATCAAGCCGTGCAAGGCGCCGGATGGTTCGTTGCGATGGCAGGAACCGAACTCGGCCAGACGCAAGGGCAAATCGCGATAGCTATGCAGACCGCTATTGAAAATCTGCACATGCCCCGGACAGTTCATCGGCTTTACCGCGTAATCGCGATTCTCGGAAGCCGTGGTGAACATGTTCTCACGGTAATTTTCCCAGTGGCCAGACTTCTCCCACATACTGCGGTCCATGATAGTCGGCGTGCGCACTTCCTGATAATCGCATTCGACGAATTTGGCACGCATGTACTGCTCAATTTCCTGCCACAGGGTCCAGCCGCGAGGATGCCAAAACACCATACCTGGCGCCTCATCCTGCATATGGAAGAAATCCAGCTGTTTGCCCAGCTTGCGGTGATCGCGTTTCTCCGCTTCCTCCAGCATATGCAGATAGGCATCAAGGTCTTCCTTTTTCGCCCAGGCAGTGCCGTAAATACGTTGCAGCATCTCGTTATTGGAGTCGCCGCGCCAATAGGCACCCGCCAGTTTCATCAGCTTGAAAGCCTTGAGCTTGCCGGTCGAAGGCACGTGCGGACCACGACAAAGATCAGTGAAGCTGCCTTCGCTGTAAAGCGAAACATCCTCATTGGCCGGAATCGACGCAATGATCTCGGCTTTGTAATGCTCGCCTATCGATTTGAAGTAAGCTACCGCCTCGTCGCGCGGCAACACCTGGCGTGTCACCTGCTCATCTTTTTTCGCCAGCTCGACCATCTTCTGCTCGATCAGCTGCAGATCTTCGGGGGTAAATGGCCGATGATAGGAGAAGTCGTAATAGAAGCCGTTCTCGATGACAGGACCGATGGTCACTTGCGCTTCCGGGAACAGCTCTTTCACTGCATAAGCCAGCAAGTGCGCAGTGGAGTGACGGATGACCTCAAGTCCTTCAGGACTTTTGTCGGTAATGATGGCCAGGTCGGCATCCGACTCAATCAGGTAGCTTGTATCCACCACCTTGTCGTTGACCTTGCCCGCCAGCGCCGCCTTGGCCAAGCCCGCACCGATACTCATCGCCACATCGGCGACAGTAACCGGCTGGTCAAAATTGCGCTCGGAACCATCTGGCAAACGGATAACTGGCATGTTTTCCTGTCTCATCGTATAAGACCCTGAAACGACAAAAGCCGATGAACGGCTTTTGTGGGTTTCGGATCTGAATTTGGTAGGCGCGATTGGACTCGAACCAACGACCCCCACCATGTCAAGGTGGTGCTCTAACCAGCTGAGCTACGCGCCTGCTTTGTTCAAAAAGCAAAGAGGTGCGAATTCTAGCGCATTGCCGCTTTAGACGCAAACAAAAAGCTGGCTCTCTGGCAGTATAATCTCGCCCTACACATTCAATTGCGCATCATGCAAACAGCAAACCCTCCCTGCCCCATCACCGATAGACAGCTGGACGAACTGGCGCAACTCGGCTATGCGATCATTGATAACTACCTGCCCGTCGCCTTGATACAGGCGCTGCGACAACAGGCAACGCGCTTGTGGGAAGCCGGCATCATGCATCAGGCCAGCGTCGGCAAGGCCGATAGCAACAAGATCACCAGCGAAATACGGGGCGATTCGATCTACTGGCTGGATGAAGAAAGCCTGAGTGCAGAACAGCTTGACTATCTGGCAACCATGCAAAGCCTGCAGGAGGCTCTCAACCGTCATTTCTTTCTTGGGCTGTTCGAATTCGAATGCCATTTCGCCGTCTATGCGCCAGGAGCAATTTATCAGAAGCATCTGGATCAGTTCAAAGGCCAACAGGAACGCCAGATCAGCGCGGTGTTGTATCTCAGCGAAAATTGGCAGCAAGATAACGGCGGTGAATTGCGGCTCTATCTTGAGGAGGGCAAAAATCCGGATTTTATTGACATCGCCCCCTTAGGCGGTCGGCTCGTCCTGTTCCTGTCAGGCAGGTTCTACCATGAAGTCCTGCCCATGCGACGCACACGTATCAGCCTGACCGGCTGGTTCAGAACACGTTCACTGGAATTAAGATGACAGACAATACAACAACACTGGGCCACATGTTCAATGCAGAAAGTTTTCGTACTGTCGGCCATGAGCTGATAGACCTGCTGACGGGAGAACTTCAGTGCAGCCTGAACGCGGAGCGCCCAGTATTGAATTGGCGCCAGTCAACGACCGAAGACCAGTCCTGGCAAGCACCACTGCCACAACAGCCGACACTGGATCTGAAAGGTCTGCTGAATAAACTGCAATCTGACATCCTGCCGGGCAATCTGGCCATCCACCACCCGCACAATCTGGGACATCAGGTTGCTACACCGCTACCCATCGCCGCACTATGCGACCTGGTCGCTTCGTTGACCAATCAGGCCATGGCAGTTTACGAAACCGGCCCCAGTGCCACCATGCTGGAGCGTCAGGTCATACGCTGGCTCAGCACCTTGATCGGCTGGCAACAGCAGGAGATCAACGGCATTTTGACCTCAGGTGGTGCGCAGGCCAACCTTACTGCGTTGCTGGCAGCACGGCAGCATGCCACCGACAGCAACATCTGGAAGAATGGCATCGCTTCGCAGCGCCCATTGCGCATTCTGGCTTCGGAATATAGTCATTATTCAATATCGCGTGCAGCTGGCATCATGGGTCTGGGGACCGACACGGTGATCAGGATTCGCACTGATCAGCAAGGTCGCATGTTGCCTGAAGACATGGCACACGCCCATCAGGAATGCCTGTACAGGCAAGAAACGGTGATAGCGGTCGCTGCCAATGCAGCATGCACTGCAACCGGCAGCATAGACCCATTGCATGCTATCGGCGATTACTGCCAGGCCCACCAACTCTGGTTGCATGTGGATGGCGCGCATGGCGCTTCTGCTCTGCTGTCAACCCGGTACCGTGACATGCTGCAAGGTATCGAGCTTGCCGATTCCGTCGTCTGGGACGGCCACAAGCTGCTTTACATGCCAGCCGCCGTGTCTGCCGTGCTCTTCAGGTCAGCACAAGACAGCTATCTCGCCTTTGCTCAGGATGCCTCCTACCTGTTTCAGAGCGGGAGTCACGAAGTCGAAACCTACAATGCCAGCTATCGCACGTTAGAGTGCACCAAGCGCATGATGGCATTGAAGTTGTGGGCGGCGTTCTCGCTTTATGGGGTTGAAGGCATGGCGACTCTGGTCGATGAGGCATTCGACAAAGCACGCCTGTTTGCCAAAAAGCTGCAGTTGCATCCCGATTTTGAGTTAATGATGATGCCGCAAACCAATATCGTCTGTTTCCGTCATCTGGCAAGGGGACTATCTGACGAGCAGCTGAATCGGTATCAAGGCGATTTAAGGAAAAGCATCGTCGAGCACGGAAAATTTCACCTGACCCAGGTTGAACTGGATGGCAAACTCTGGCTGCGTACGACGCTGATGAATCCGTTTACACAGGAAGAACATCTGCAAGCTCTGATGGATTGTATTGTCAGCGCCTGAAGGGGGTTTCTAACGCCAGCAACTGGCCGTAGCCGGTCTGATAATCGGGATAACGCAGACTGATGCCGCTATTGAGCATGCGCCGGTTGCTCAAACGCTTGCCGCCCTCAACCGGTGGCGTTTGCACCGCGTCCACATCTACACCCTGCCTTGCCGCCAGCCACTTCAGAACTTCATATTGCGGCACCGGCCGGCTGTCTGTCACCAGACAAATCGACTCCAGGCTCTCGCCCCTGTCTGCTTTTATCACGCAGCATGTGATGAACGCAGCGGCATCATCCCGATGAATCCGGTTAGTCCAGCTGTTTCGCAGCGGCCAGGCTTCTGGGGTTTGCGCCAGTTGTAGCAAACGCGTCCTGCCAGGCCCGTAGATACCGGAGAGTCTCAGAATGGTACTGGGGATATCGAGCGTGTGCAGCAGGGATTCGGCTTCCCGCAGTCGCAAACCGCCGAAATCCGATGGCTGCGCCGGAGTGTGTTCATCTAGCCAGCCGTCCGTCTGTTGACCATAGACTCGCGTACTGGAAACGAAAAAGACATGGCGCAAAATGTGTAGGGGTATCAGCACCGCCAGCACATTTCGCAAACCATCGACATAATGTGATTTGTAGCTCTCGTCGGTCTGCGCATCGGCAGCGACACAATAGAGCAGGATTTCCGGCTTAACGCTGGCCAAACGCGCTAAACTGGCAGCATCGGTGACATCCGCCCGGAGCAGTTGCACGCCATCGGGTACTGAACCATGACCACGTCTGGTGCCGGTCACAGCACACCCCTGTTGGCTCAATAAATCAGCAACTGCGCCACCCAGATCACCGCAGCCGACTATCAGGACTGGGCTGGCCATAAGCCTTGCAGGTATTTTTCCAGCCAGAACAGGGCAATGATAGTTTTACCGTCCGTAATCTCACCACGTTGCACCATTTGCAGGCAAGCTTCCAGGCCCATCTCGAAAATCTGCAATGCTTCGTCCGCATCGCGCTGATGCTGCCCTGCTTTCAACCCACGCGCCAGATAGACATGTATGATTTCATCGGAATAACCGATACAAGGATGTTGCGAGGCCAGGTATATCCATTGACTTGCCGTGTAGCCGGTCTCTTCCTGCAGCTCACGCTGACCAGTGGCCAGGGGGTCCTCATTCGGGTCAATCTTGCCGGCCGGCAGTTCGACGAAAACCTGTCTGAGCGGATAACGGAACTGCCGCTCCAACACCAGCCGGCCGTCATCCAGCATGGGGATCACCAGCACAGCACCCGGGTGCATGATAAATTCGCGCTCACCTTCGCGGCCACTGGGCAGTAGCACCCGGTCCCGCTTGACCTTGAGAAATCTGGTTTGCTCAAGCTCCAGTGAAGACAGACAGACCTCAGCCAGATCATCCGTATTGGTGTCAGCCCCCATCGTGGCAGCCGCAGCTTTATTGCTTTTGGAACTGTTCACGTGAAATCAGCCATTGTTTATTGATTTTTTGCAGGTGCAGCGTTTTCAATCCAACATCCGCGTAGTTCGCTGATTGAAAAGACTGGGTAAATGTGGCAACTGCAGCAGTGCTGCCTTGCAGCTCTACTTTCAACGTGGAAATCAGGATGCTCATATCCCCTGTTGCATTGAGCTTGCGCGTTCTTTGCTTGCGCCAGGCTGTATGGCTACTAAAGTCTCCGGAGAAATTCTGCACATAAAAGGACAGGTAGTCGCTTATACGCTTATCCTGCCAAGCAGTGCGCCAGGCTTCGATTTGAAGATTAATGGACTCCACATCGCTGGCCTGTGCAACCGGCTTTTCTTCCTGCACCAGTTCTTTTACAACGATGTCATTCGACCGGGCCTTCACATTTTCCGCTGCCTTGCCTAAAACAGCGACATCGGCAGACTCGATTCCCTTCAATTCAGGCACCTTAGGTGGATCTGATGCTTCTGCTTCTGCCTGTAACGCACCTCCAAAGCCAAGTTTGGCTTGGCTGGCTTTTGCTGTGGCTACAATTTCAACATTTTCTCCGGACGGATTGGGATCAGTATCGATGATCTGCTGATAGGCATTATGAGCGAGTGCGAGCTTGCCGCTTTGCTGATATACCCGCCCCTGTTTCAATTTGACGTTGAGATTTTTCGGTTGCAGCATAGCCGCCCGTTCAAGCCTGTTGATTGCGTCGTTCCAGCGTCCCTCCTGGAGCGCAACATCAGCTTCCACCAGCAAGGTGTTGAATTCTGCATTGGGCAGGATATTATCTTTAATGCTGCAAGCCTGTAGGCCGAATGTAACCAGGGAAATGATGGCAATAGATATAAGCCATGCGTATTCATTTTTCATAGTCAGAGTTGACTCCCTAAAAAAGGTTATCGGCTCTGGCGTGGCACCCCTGCCCGCATTTAGCTACGTTGCCAGAAATATTTGTAAACAAAGCCCGGAAAGGCAAATACAACGAAAAGACTGGCAGTCACGGCATAGAACTCCCAGTTCTGGTTTGCCACCTGCCCCACCGTGGTCTGCTCCGTATAGAAGGACACGGCACCAATGACAAAATATAGCACAACCAATTCAAGCAGACACCAGCCGAAGGATTTTGGCTGACGTTTCAGTGGAACCACATAGAACAAACGATTGGAGAACCAGGGCAGATTGGCAATCAAAAATGCAAGTAACAGCAAAATAAAATTGGTCATGATCAAACCCGTTTAGATGCTGTTAAATATGGCATATGCAGAGATCCCCATCAGAACCTGCGGCATCACACCCAATGCCAGTAGCGCCAGCGCATTAATGCTGAGCATCACCCGCATGCCAGTCGACGCCACAATCGGGCTCTTGTCCTCGGGCTCATCGAAGTACATGAGCTTAACCACGCGCAGATAATAGAAAGCGCCGACAGCCGCCATCAATACGGCGAATATGACAACACCAACAAAGCCTGCCTCCAGTGCAGCCTGCAGTACGGTGAACTTGGCATAGAACCCCAGAGTCGGTGGCACGCCCGCCATGGAAAACATGACAATCATCATCAGAAAGGCATTCCACGGACTGCGCTGATTGAGACCTTTGAAGTCCTCCAGGTTCTCTGCTTCGAAACCCTGACGGGATAGCAACAGGATCATGCCAAAGGCAGCCAGCGTCATCAACACATAAGCCGAGACATAGAACATGGAAGAAGCAAAGCCATTGAGGCTGGCGCTCATGATGCCGAGCAGCAGAAAACCGACATGCGAAATGGTGGAATAGGCCAGCATGCGTTTCAGATTGGTCTGCGCGATGGCTGTGACGTTACCGATGACGATGGACAGCACGGCCATGATAAGCAGCATGCCCTGCCAGTCGACAGCCAGCACATACAAGCCCTGCACCAACAGCCTGATAACCATGGCAAAGGCGGCCAGTTTGGGCACAGAGCCGATCAGCATCGTCATGGCGGTTGGCGCACCATGGTAAACATCCGGCACCCACATCTGAAATGGTACGGCACCCAGCTTGAATGCCAAACCGGCAACGATGAAGACCAGGCCCAGAATCAGCATGGAATAGGTCGGTGCACCTTGTGACAGGGAAGTACCGACTTGCGTGATATCCAGGCTGCCGGTTGCCCCATACATCATGGACATGCCGTAGAGCAACATGCCGGAAGCCAACGCACCCAGCACGAAATATTTCATGGCAGCTTCAGTCGCACGCGGATTATCACGATCCAGCGCCACCAGTGCATAAAGGCACAGTGAGAGGAGTTCCAGACCCATGTACAGCGTCAGAAAGTTCTGCCCGGATACCATGATCATCATGCCAACCATGGAGAACAGCACCAACGCATAATACTCCCCGCGGAACATGCTGCGCAGTGTCAGATAACGTCGCGTATAGACGAACATGATGGCGGTACCAATGTAAATCATCACCTTCAAGATATCCGACATCGGATCATCGACAAACATGCCACTGAATGCATGGCTGACTTCGGGGCTGTGGGTCAGGATAGTGATAGCGGCGGCACCGGCCAGCGTCAATTGCGCAAAAATGTAGATCAGTACGCGATTGCCCGGCTTGAGGAACAGATCCAGCAGCAGGATGAACATCGCCATACCGAGCACGAACATCTCAGGCAGTGCGGTGATCAAGTCAGGAAGAATTTCGTTCATGGGTTTATCTCAATCTCAGAATCCGGCTGGCAGCTTGCTCTGCGCCATATGTGACAGCAACTGAGTAACAGTGGCATTAGTTAACTCGGTAATAGGGGCAGGGTATAGACCGAAAGCCAGCACCAGCAATGCCAGCACACCCAGAATCAGGAACTCACGCTTGTTGATGTCTTGCAACTCGGCCACATGCGTATTGGCAACCTCACCGTAAAACACACGCTTGATCAACCATAGCGTATAGGCTGCACCGAGGAACAGGGTCAGGGCGGCGAAGAAGGCATACCAGAAACTGACCTGCATCGAGCCGAGGATGACCAGAAATTCGCCGACAAAGCCGGAGGTGCCAGGCAGTCCGGCATTGGCCATGGCAAACAGTACGGCGAAAGCGGCAAAGGTCGGCATGGTATTGATTACGCCACCGTAATCGGCAATCTGACGTGAATGCATGCGTTCATACAGCACACCTACGCAGAGAAACATGGCAGCGGAAATGAAGCCGTGCGAGATCATCTGTACGACCGCGCCCTCCATACCGAGCGGGTTAAAGATGAACATGCCCAGCGTGACAAAACCCATGTGCGAAATCGATGAATAGGCGATCAGCTTCTTCATATCCTTCTGCGCCAAGGCGACAAAGGCAATATAGACAATCGAAATCAGCGACAGGGCAATCATGAAGCCGGCCAGATAATGCGCAGCATCCGGTGCGATTGGCATGGCAAAACGCAGAAAGCTATAGGCCCCAAGTTTCAGCATGATGGCCGCCAGCACGACGGAGCCGCCGGTCGGCGCCTCGACGTGCGCATCCGGCAGCCAGGTATGCACCGGCCACATCGGGATCTTGACGGCAAAAGCCATGAAAAAGGAGAAGAAGATCAGCACCTGCACCGGTAGCGTCAACGGCAGCTGGTAATAATCGGTCAGTGCGAAACTGTCGGTCTGGTGATAAAGGTAGATGAAGGCTACCAGCATCAACAGGGAACCGAGCAAGGTATAGAGGAAGAACTTGATGGTGGCGTATACCCGGTTTGGGCCGCCCCAGACCCCGATGACGAGGAACATCGGGATCAGCATCGATTCCCAGAACACATAATAAAGAATGGTGTCCAGCGCGCTGAATACGCCGATCATGAGGCCGGACATGATGAGGAAAGACGCCATGTACTGCGCCACACGCTTCTCGATCACCTCCCAGCCGGCGACAACGACAATCATGGTCATGAAACTGGTCAGCAGAATCAATGGTACAGAAATTCCGTCAACACCAAGGTGGTAGTGGATATTGAAAGCGGGAACCCAGCTCAACCTTTCCTGGAACTGAAAGCCGCCGTACGCAAAATTGAATTCGGTATAGAGCGGCAATGTTGCCAGGAAGCCGGCAATGGATCCAGCCAGCGCCAGCCAGCGTGCCAGGCATGCACGCCGGTCATCACCGGTAAAGAGCACGAGGATACCGGCCAGTATGGGCACCCAGATAGCGAGACTGATAATAGGTAGTTCGGTCATCATTTTCTTTTTATACCTTCATGAAGAAGGTCAGCAGGAGGAACGCGCCAATAATCATGGCGAAGGCATAGTGATAGATCAAGCCAGTCTGCAACTGGCGAACGATACCGGACAGGCGGACGATCAGTCTGGCCGTACCGTTGACAATGGCTCCGTCAATCAGCTTGACATCACCAATCTGCCAAAACTTGTTGCCCAGCCAGCGTGAGCCGGCAGCAAAGAATCTGTCGTTAAAGCGGTCGAAGCCGTACTTGTTATCAAGAATGCAATAGATCAGAGCGAAGCGCTGCTTGATGGCCGCAGGAATATCCGGGCGCTTCATGTAGAAGAACCAGGAGAGCACGACGCCGGCCAGCGCCAGCCAGAACGGCCAGGCTTGCAGACCGTGCAGGGCCATCGCCGCCGCCCCGTGAAAATGGCTGGCAAGCATGCTCATGGCCGGATGCACAGCCCTGTCGACATGGATCACGCCCTTGAAGAAATCGCCGAACAGCATGGGCTCGATTGCGATATAGCCAATGAAGACCGAAGGAATCGCTAGCAACACCAGCGGCAGGGTCACCACCCATTTTTGCTCGTGTGGCTTCTCGTGTGGCGCCAGACCATGGTGGTCATCGTGAGTATGCGACTCGTCATGCGCATCATGTTTGGCCTCCATCCAGCGCTCCTTGCCGTGAAACACAAGGAAGTACATACGGAATGAATAGAAGGCAGTGACGAACACGCCAGCCAGCACGGCAAAATAGGCAAAACCACTACCGGTTATTTCGGAAAATTTCACCGCTTCGATGATGGAATCCTTGGAGTAGAAGCCGGAAAAGAGTGGCGTACCGATTAGAGCGAGAGAACCGATGAGCGAGGTAATCCAGGTGATGGGCATGTATTTGCGCAGGCCGCCCATATTACGGATGTCCTGATCGTGGTGCATGGCCATGATGACGGAGCCGGCAGCAAGGAACAGCAAGGCCTTGAAGAAAGCGTGCGTCACCAGGTGGAACATTGCCACCGAATAGGCAGAAGCTCCCAGTGCGACAGTCATATAACCCAGTTGCGACAGCGTGGAGTAGGCGACGACGCGCTTGATGTCGTTCTGGATGATGCCGAGGAAGCCCATGAACAGCGCAGTAATAGCGCCGATAATGAGGACGAAGGACAAAGCCGTGGTAGAAAGCTCAAACAAGGGTGACATGCGCGCCACCATGAAGATACCGGCAGTCACCATGGTCGCCGCGTGAATCAGTGCAGAAATAGGTGTTGGGCCTTCCATCGAATCCGGCAGCCAGACGTGCAGCGGCACCTGCGCCGACTTGCCCATGGCACCGATGAACAGCAGGATACAGATTACGGTCAATAGCGACCAATCCAGGCCGGGAATCACCTGTACCGTATTCTGTGACATTTGCGGTGCTACCGAAAACACGGCGGCATAATCCAGACTGCCCAGGAAATACAGCACCATGCCGATACCAAGCAGGAAGCCGAAATCACCGACGCGGTTGACCAGAAAGGCCTTCAGATTGGCATAGATGGCGGTCGGCCGCTTGTACCAGAAACCGATCAGCAGATAGGACACCAGACCCACTGCCTCCCAGCCGAAGAATAGCTGCATGAAGTTATTGCTCATGACCAGCATCAGCATGGAGAAGGTGAACAGCGAGATATAGCTGAAGAATCGGCTGTAACCAGGGTCTTCTTCCATGTAGCCGATGGTATAGATGTGCACCATGAGCGAGACGAAAGTCACCACCAGCATCATGGTTGCCGACAATTTGTCGATGAGGAAACCGACCTCAAACGTGGTACCACCGCTGATCAGCCAGGTATAAACCGCGCCATTGAACACATGACCGTCGAGCACATGCTTGAAGACATAAGCTGAAAGCACGAATGAGGCAGCGACGCCGAGGATGGTAATCCAGTGCGCGGAAGCGCGTGGTAAATGGCGGCCGAACAACCCGACGACGACAGCCGCCAGCAGCGGTAACATGGGAGTCAGAAGGTAAATGGTTTGCATCGTCATCTCGTTTTAGCCTTTTAATTGATCGAGATCGTCGACGTTAATGGTTTTCATGTTGCGGAACAGCAGTACCAGAATCGCCAGACCGATGGCGGATTCGGCAGCGGCCACGGTCAGGATAAAGAAGACAAACACCTGACCGGCCAGATCATTCAAATAATGAGAGAAGGCAATAAAGTTGAGGTTCACTGCCAGTAGCATCAATTCGATGGCCATCAACAAGACAATGACATTCTTGCGATTGAGGAAAATGCCGATCACGCTGATGGCGAACAGCAAGGAACCCAGTACCAGGTAGTGTGACAGACCGACCATCAGGCTTGATCCTTAGTATTGTTGGCCGCATCGTCTGCCGGCGGCTCTTTGAATGAAGGCATGCTGACCATGCGTACGCGGTCGGCACGCTTGACCTTGACCTGGTCGGCAGGATTAATGAACTTGCTGTCCTTGCGGTCGCGCAGCGTCAGTGCAATGGCAGCAACAATCGCCACCAGCAGCACGACGGCAGCCAATTCAAAGGTCAGCAGATAATCGGAATACAGCACGCGACCGAGTTCTGCAGTATTACTGTAATCGGCCGGTTTGGGCGGCGGCGCACCGACACGGTCGACACCGAAATTCTTGCTGCCGAGGATCATGACCATCTCGGCTGCCATCAGTACGCCAATGAAGCCCGCCATTGGCAGATAGTCCCAGAACCCTTCGCGCAGCCGGTCCAGATTGATATCCAGCATCATGACGACAAACAGGAACAGCACCATGACGGCGCCGACATAGACCAGCACCAGCACGATGGCAAGGAACTCTGCTTCCAGCAACAACCAGATACCAGCGGCGGTAAAGAAAGCAAGGACCAGAAACAATGCGGCATGCACGGGATTGCGCGCTGTGATCACACGCAAGCCAGCGAACAGCAGAATTGCCGCGAATGTGTAGAACACGAAGTCCTGAAAAACCATACCCTCAAACATATTTGCTCAAGCCTTATCCACTAATGTTGCGCTATCTGAATTTCGCATCTTCTGCGCGATCGGCAGCGATCTGCTGCTCGTACTTGTCGCCAACTTCCAGCAGCATGGCCTTGGTATAAAGCAAGTCGCCGCGTTTTTCGCCGTGATAATCGAAGATGCGGGTCTCAACGATGGAATCAACCGGGCAGGACTCTTCACACAGTCCGCAGAAGATGCACTTGGTCAGATCGATGTCGTAACGTGTGGTACGACGGGTATTATCCTCACGCTGCTCCGATTCGATGGTAATCGCCATGGCCGGGCAAACCGCCTCGCACAGTTTGCAGGCAATACAGCGTTCCTCGCCGTTGGGATAACGACGCAGGGCATGCAAGCCACGGAAGCGCGGCGACATTGGCGTGCGCTCTTCCGGATACTGCACGGTGATCTTGCGGGCGAAGAAATAGCGGCCTGTCAGCGCCATGCCTTTCAGCATCTCAACCAGCATCAGGCTGGATAATACGGATTTAATCTTGTTCAACATGATCTGTTATCCCGCCCCGCCCTAGTGGAAAAGATGCGCCCAGGGCGTCTGCATCATGGCACCGATGACGATGATCCACACCAGCGTGATGGGAATGAACACCTTCCAGCCCAGACGCATGATCTGGTCATAGCGGTAGCGCGGAAATGTCGCACGGAACCAGAGAAAAAAGAAAATCAGGAATGCCACCTTGGCCAGCAACCAGAGGAAACTGTCCGGCAGGAACGGCACCGGCGACAGCCAGCCGCCGAGGAACATCAATGCGGCCAGCGTGCAGACCAGAATGATGTTGGCATATTCGGCGAGGAAGAACACGGCAAATGCCATACCGGAATATTCGACATGGAAACCGGCGACGATCTCGGACTCGCCTTCAGCGACGTCGAACGGGGCGCGATTGGTCTCGGCGACGGCGCTGATGAAGTACACGACGAACAGCGGCAGTAACGGCAGCCAGTACCATTGCCAGAATCCGCCCTGCTGTGCCAGCACAATCTTGCCCAGATTCAGGCTGCCGGCCGCCATCAGCACACCAACCAGCGCGAAGCCCATAGCAATTTCGTAGGAAACGATCTGCGCAGCAGAGCGCATCGAACCGAGGAAAGCGTATTTCGAATTGGAGGCCCAGCCGGCGATGATGACGCCATAAACGCCGACCGAAGTCATGGCCAGAATATAGAGTAACGCTGCATCAATGTCTGCCAGCACCAGATTCAGGTCAAATGGCACCACTGCCCAAGCAGCGAATGCCGGGGCGATCACCAATACCGGTCCCAGTAGAAACAGGAACTTGTTGGAGGCGGATGGAATGATGATTTCTTTGGTGAACAGCTTGAGGCCATCGGCAATCGGTTGCAACAAGCCAAAATAGCCGACCCGGTTCGGGCCTATACGCACCTGCATGAACCCGATGACCTTGCGTTCAGCCAGTGTCAGGTAGGCGACAGCACCCATCAGCGGCGCGACAATGGCGACGATCTTGATCAGCGTCCATGCCGTCAGTGACACTTCAGGCCAGTAGCTTCCGAATAATTGTGCAAAGAAATCCATCATGCCGTTACCGCTGTTTCAGCTTCAATTTTCTCAATCGTGACATCACCCATTAATTCGCCCAGGCTGGCAGTCAGGCTGTTTGCGGCCTGGATGCGAACACAACCCATGGCAACGTGAGTGTCGGCACGCACTTCCAGCACAGCACTACCTTCACCCTGTCTGACCAGTACCTGATCGCCTTCGGCCAGATCGAGTTTGCTCATGATCTTCGGATGGATGCGCGCTTTCGGCTTGAGATTGTATTTGGTTTTCTGCAGCGAGGGCGCACGACGCACGATAGGGTCGGCTTGATACTGCGGCACTTCACCGATACGCTGCAGACCCTCGGACTTGATGTTGACCTCAATTTCGACCAGTTCCTTCAAATTATTGTTGAGACTGCGCCAGACCACCGCCGAAGGCTTCTCGCCACCGAAAATGTCCGTATTTACTTCCTCGCTGCTGTCGAAATCGAAACCGCTCAGTCCCAGAGTATTGCCCAGTACGCGCAGCACCTTCCAACCCGGACGGCATTCACCCAGCGGACGCGTTACCGCGCTGAAGCTCTGCACACGGCCTTCGATACTCATGACAGAACCGGAAGTTTCGGTGAACGGTGCGATCGGCAGCAACACATCGGCATCTTCCAATGTCTCGGACTTATACATAGTCAGGGCGACGACACATTCCGCTTTTTGCATGGCCTGACGCGCCGCAGCACCGTTATAGCAGTCCAGCTCTGGTTCCAGATTGACCAGCAGATAAGCTTTGCGCGGCACTTCCAGCATGGCACGGGCATGCATGCCCTGCGGGCTTGGCATGACACCGACCAGATGCATACCAGTATTATTGGCGCCAGCCGGCATCAAACCGAAGCTTGCTCCGCAGAGACCGGCAATAGCCTCCGCCAGGCTGTACATCTCGGTGAAACGTGGGTCGTTGAGCGCCATGTTGCCGATAAAAATGCCGGTTTTCGGCGATACCAGGTCGTAGCTCTCGCCCAGACCGGCCAAACTTTCGGCAATCGCCTGCGTGTTTTCGCGCACCTTGATCTCTTCAAGCAGCTTGTTCAGCGATGCCGGCAGGCAAAGCGATAAACGCTGCAGCCCCGACATGGCTTTCAACACCTGCGCCAGCACATTGACCATATCATTCGGCCGCACGATGATTTTATGCTTGACCGGCATCAACGGGTCATTATCGAGCGGGCTGATCTTGGACAACTCGGCACCGCGTGCCACTGCCTTGCGGAAACGCGTGCTGAGTAGCGGATGTTCGTTGCGCAGGTTGGAACCGATAATGAGTATACGATCCAACTCTTCAATGTCAGGAATATTACAGCCCATCCAGGGCGCGCCCAGGCGCTTGCCATCCAGGCGGAAATCAGTCTGTCGCACACGGTAATCGACATTACCGCAACCGAGGCCCTCGGCCAGCTTTTTCGCCAGATAGCCCTCTTCCATCGTGCTGTTGGGCGATACCAGCACACCCAGAGCATCGCCGCCATATTGATTGGTGATGTCCTTCAACTGGCCAGCTGCGAATTCCAGCGCCGTCTTCCAGTCGGTCTCCTGCCACGCCCCCTTGTGCTTGATCATCGGCACCTTGAGGCGCTCCGGGCTATTCAATCCTTCATAGGAGAAACGGTCACGGTCCGACAGCCAGCACTCATTGATGCTTTCCTTTTCACGCGGCAGCACGCGCATAACCTTGTTGTCCTTGACTTGCACCTCAATGTGCGAACCGAGGCCGTCATGCATGGCAATCGATGACCTGCGGGTCAGCTCCCAGCTACGTGCTGTGTAGCGGAACGGCTTACTGGTCAGTGCGCCCACCGGACAGAGGTCGATGATATTGCCGGAAAGCTCTGAATCGACACTCTTGTCAACATAGGCCGTAATTTCGGCATGCTCGCCACGGCTGATCAGACCCAGCTCCATCATGCCGCCCACTTCCTTGAGGAAGCGTACGCAACGGGTGCAATGGATGCAGCGCGTCATGTCGGTTGACACCAGCGGACCGATATTCTTGTTCAGCACCACACGCTTTTCTTCGATGTAGCGTGAAGCCGGTGCGCCGTAGGCCATGGCGATATCCTGCAGATCACATTCACCGCCCTGGTCACAGATTGGGCAATCGAGCGGATGATTAATCAGCAGGAACTCCATGACGCTTTGTTGCGCTTCGACGGCAGCTTTGGAACGTGTGAATATCTTCATGCCATCAGCGACAGGTGTAGCGCAGGCCGGCAATGGCTTGTTGAATTTCTCGACCTGCACCAGACACATGCGGCAGTTGGCAGCAACCGACAGCTTCTTGTGGTAGCAGAAACGTGGAATTTCGACGCCCAGCTTGTCCGCTGCGTCGATGATGGTCGTGCCGTGTTCGACCTCTACCTGTTTTCCGTCAATTTCAATCTTCAACATAGTGATGTTCCATTCAGCTGCCTGGCGATCGACCGGCTTTTACCCGGCTACCTGCCATCCAGCATGCTTTTGCCATGCTGGATGTAATATTCAAATTCTGGGCGGAAGTGTTTGACGAAACTGAGCACTGGCGTCGCCGCCGCATCACCCAGCGCGCAGATCGTGCGACCTGAGATATTGCTGCTGACGGATGTCAGCAAATCCAGGTCTTCCATGCGGCCCTGGCCATCGACGATACGCTTGACAACTCGATAGAGCCAGCCCGTGCCTTCACGGCATGGCGTGCATTGACCACAGGATTCCTCGAAAAAGAAGTAGGAAAGGCGCTTCAACGCCCTCACCATGCAGGTAGTCTCGTCCATGACAATCATGGAACCGGCACCCAGACTGGAACCGGCTTTTGAAAGCCCGTCGTAGTCCATGGTCGCGCCCATGATGGCGGCGGCCGGCATCACTGAGGTAGACGGTCCACCAGGGATCACCGCCTTCAACTGGCGCCCTTTCCAGACGCCACCGGCCATTGCCAGCAGTTCCGGAAACGGCATACCCATCTTTACTTCGTAGTTGCCCGGCTTTTCAACGTGGCCGGAAACCGAGAATATCTTTGAGCCGCCGGAGTTGGCTACCCCCAGATCCTGAAATGCCTGACCACCATGCTGCATGATCCATGGGATCGATGCAAAGGACTCAGTGTTGTTGACCGTAGTCGGGCTGCCAAACACCCCGTAACTGGCAGGGAATGGTGGCTTGAAGCGCGGCTGGCCTTTCTTGCCTTCAATCGACTCAATCAATGCGGTCTCTTCACCGCAGATATAGGCACCATAGCCGTGAACAGCATAGAGTTCAAAACTGAAATCAGTACCGAACAGTTTCTCACCGATAAAGCCCGCCTTGCGTGCTTCGGCCAGTGCCTGTTCGAAAGTTTCGTAGTCTTGCCAGATCTCGCCGTGAATATAGTTGTACCCGACGCGCGTACCCAGCGTATAGGCGGCAATCGCCATACCCTCGATCAACTGGTGGGGATTGTAACGGATGATGTCGCGATCCTTGAATGTGCCGGGCTCACCCTCGTCCGTATTACAGACCAGATACTTGATACCGTCGTAGTAGCGCGGCATGAAGCTCCATTTAAGACCGGTAGGAAAACCGGCGCCGCCGCGTCCGCGCAGACCGGAAAGCTTGACCTGACTAATGATGTCAGTCGGCTTGACCTTTTCTGTGACAATCCGCTTCAGCTGTGCATAGCCGCCCAGCTTAATATAGGTTTCAAGGCTATCAGGTTTGGATTCTGTAATGGTTCGCAGGCAGACCAGAGTCTGTTGGTCCAGGTTATGGGTCAGAGGCTTCGTCACTTCAGCCCCTCCAGAATCTCGTCCACCTTCGCCGGCGTCAGAGATTCGTGCATCTTGGTATTGTTAATATGGAGCAGGGGTGCGCCGCCGCAAGCGCCCATGCACTCGCCCTCTTTCAACGTAAATTTTCCATCCGGCGTGGTTTCATTGAAACCGATGCCAAGCCTGGATTGCAGGTGATCGACGATCTGGTCGGAATCGCGCAGCATGCAGGAGATATTGGTGCAGACCGTGATCTTGTACTTGCCCGCCGGCTCCAGGTCATACATGTTGTAAAAGGTCGCCACCTCCAGCGCAGCAATCGGCGGGATACCCAGATATTCAGCCACAAAGGTAATGGTCTCTTTCGACAGCCAGCCCTTTTCCGCCTGCGCAATACGCAACGCAGACATCACTGCTGCCTGCCGCCTGTCGGCAGGGTATTTGGTCAGTTCGTAATCAATCTGGGCTATGGACTCTGGGGATAACATATTCACTTATCTATCTATCTCGCCAAATACGATGTCCTGGGTACCGATAATGGCGACCAGGTCGGCAATCATGTGACCGCGTGTCATTTCATCCAGCGCAGCCAGATGCGGAAAACCTGGCGCACGTATCTTCAGACGATAGGGCTTGTTGGCGCCATCAGAAATCAGGTAAATGCCGAATTCGCCCTTGGGATGCTCAATGGCCGCATAAGCTTCGCCTGCCGGCACATGAAAGCCTTCAGTAAACAGCTTGAAGTGATGGATCATGGACTCCATGTCCAGCTTCATGTCTTCGCGCGAAGGCGGCGCAAATTTGTGATTGTCGCTGATGACCGGGCCCGGGTTTTTGCGCAGCCAGTCCACACATTGCTTGATGATGCGGTTGGACTGACGGAACTCCTCGATGCGCACCAGGTAGCGGTCATAACAATCGCCATTGACACCAACCGGAATATCGAAGTCCATCTTGTCATAGACTTCGTAAGGCTGCTGTTTGCGCAAATCCCACACAATGCCGGAACCGCGCAGCATCGGACCGCTCATACCCAGCGCCAACGCACGCTCAGGCGACACGACGCCGATACCCACCGTACGCTGTTTCCAGATACGGTTATCCGTCAGCAGGGTTTCATATTCGTCTACATATCTCGGAAAACGATTGGTGAAATCCTCGATGAAATCCAGCAGGGAACCCTGACGGTTCTCATTCATGCGATTGATGTCCGTCTGGCTGTGTACCGTGGATTTCTCATACTGCGGCATGCGATCTGGCAAGTCACGGTAAACACCGCCCGGCCGGTAATAGGCGGCATGCATGCGTGCTCCGGAGACCGCCTCATAGCAATCGAACAGATCTTCGCGCTCACGGAAGGCGTAAAGGAATACCGTCATCGCGCCTACATCCAGCGCATGCGCACCGAGCCACAGCAGGTGGTTCAGCACGCGCGTGATTTCGTCGAACATGACGCGAATGTACTGCGCACGCAAGGGCACTTCCAGGCTCAGCAACTTTTCGATCGCCATGACATAGGCGTGTTCGTTGGCCATCATGGAAACGTAATCAAGACGATCCATGTAGGGAACAGACTGCAGATAAGTGCGGTTCTCCGCCAACTTCTCGGTCGCACGATGCAACAGGCCGATGTGCGGGTCGGCACGCTGAATTACTTCACCATCCAGCTCCAGCACCAGTCGCAATACACCGTGTGCCGCCGGGTGCTGCGGACCAAAATTCATTGTGTAATTTCTAATCTCAGCCATGATGGATCCCTTCGTCGCGGATAATGCGCGGCACATTGTTGCGCAATTCGATGGATACCGGCTGATAAATCACACGTTGCTGCTCGGGGTCGTAACGCATCTCGACGTTGCCAATCATCGGGAAGTCCTTACGGAATGGATGGCCGACAAAACCGTAGTCGGTCAACAGGCGACGCAAGTCCGGATGACCGTCGAACATGATGCCGAACAGGTCGAAAGCTTCGCGTTCGAACCAGTTGGCGGCAGGCCACAGATTCATCAGCGTCGGCAGCACCGGGAAATTTTCGTCTTCTGCATAAACCCGCAGACGCAGACGCTGATTCAGGCTGATGGAAAGAAAATGATAAACCACGGCAAATCGCGGTCCGCTCCAGGCACCATCGCCATACTCGATATAATCGACACCACACAGATCCATCAGCTGCTCGAATTTGAGCGCCGGAGCATCGCGCAACATCTGGCAAACCGCCAGCAAATCGGCAGCCTTGACTTCAATGGTGATCTCACCGACATGCACATTGAGCCTGGACAGTTTTCCGCCCAAAGCCAGCTTGATGTCTTCCGATAATTTTTCCAGTCGCGCGCTCATGAACATTCTCTCTGCTTACCGCGCAATCGTATTGGTACGCTTGATTTTGTTCTGCAACTGGATGATGCCGTAAAGCAGGGCTTCAGCCGTTGGAGGGCAACCCGGCACATAAACGTCTACTGGTACGATGCGGTCGCAGCCGCGTACAACGGCGTAGGAGTAGTGATAATAACCACCGCCATTGGCGCAAGAGCCCATGGAAATGACCCAGCGCGGCTCGGCCATCTGGTCATAGACCTTGCGTAAGGCCGGCGCCATTTTGTTGACCAGCGTACCCGCAACAATCATGACATCCGATTGCCTCGGACTTGGCCTGAAAACGATACCGAAACGGTCGAGGTCATAGCGTGCAGCACCTGCATGCATCATCTCGACTGCACAGCAGGCGAGACCAAAGGTCATGGGCCAGAGGGAGCCCGTACGGGTGTAATTGATGACCGTATCCAGCGAGGTCGTTACAAAGCCTTTTTCAAGTATGCCTTCAATGCTCATGCTTTATGCCATCACTCCCACTCAAGGGCGCCCTTCATCCATTCATAGATAAACCCGACAATCAGCACACCAAGAAATACCATCATGGCAACAAAGCCGAACATGCCGATTTCCTGGATTACAACTGCCCAAGGGAAGAGAAAAGCAATTTCAAGGTCGAAGAGTATGAACAGGATGGCGACCAGATAGTAGCGCACATCAAATTTCATGCGCGCATCTTCAAAGGCCTCAAAGCCACATTCATAAGGGGAATTTTTTTCTGCGTCAGGGCGATTGGGAGCGACCAACTTACCGAGCACGATAGGAGCAACGCCGACTGCGAGACCGACGATGATAAACAGCAAGATTGGAAAATAATTTTCCAGCAAGTTTCAACCCCAATTCAACCGTCTAACCAGCCGTTTCAGGCCAGCAAAACAAACAATAAATACTCTGGTGCCGTCGGAGAGACTCGAACTCTCATGACTTTCGTCACCACCCCCTCAAGATGGCGTGTCTACCAATTTCACCACGACGGCAATTTGCGGGCTCATCACCCAATGAAAACCAATATTATTCAGGCACTACATCTGCAGCGCTTGATTCGGCAGGCGCAGTATCAGCCGCAGCACCTTCCGCTGGCGCCGCGAATGAATTCGCTTGCGTCCTGATCACACTACCGGCTTCATCACGATGGCCTGAGATATAAGCCAGAGAGAGACTGGCAGCAAAAAAGACCATCACACAGATGGCAGTTGCACGGCTCATGAAATTGGATGAGCCGGAAACACCAAACAGACTGCCGGAAGCGCCGCTACCGAAAGCCGCACCCATATCAGCACCCTTGCCATGTTGCAGCAAAACCAGACTAATCACGCCTACCGCAGATAGTACGTGCACAACCAAAGCTAAAGTTTCCATATTCCCTTAATCCCCTGCTCCATCAATCCGCATGCGAAGCGACTTCAGAAGCAGCGCGACATATATCTATAAATTCATCAGCGTTTAATGAGCAGCGCCCAATCAAACCGCCATCAATATCCGGCATAGCTAATAATTGTGACGCATTTGAAGGATTTACGCTACCCCCATATAGGATACGCACCCTGTTTGCGACATCCTCATCACGCTCGGCAATTTGTCTGCGAATGAATGTATGCATGGCCTGAGCCTGCTCCGGTGTAGCTGTTTTGCCGGTACCAATCGCCCATGAAGGCTCATAGGCAATCACCGCCCTCAACTGCACGGCCTGGGATAACACCTCGAGACCCAGCGTATTCAGAATTGCAATCATCTGACTCGCAACAACCGCCTCGGAAACCCCGGCCTGACGCTCTTCCAGCGTCTCCCCCACACAAAATACGGGAGTCAATCCCGCGCGCAAAGCCATGCCAAAACTGGCGGCGGCTGAAGTATTGGTTTCATGTATGAGCACCCTGCGCTCCGAATGCCCAATTAGTACATAGGTGCAGCCGAAATCAGCAAGCATTCTAGCCGAGACTGCGCCGGTATAGGCGCCATATTCGTGCGGACTGACGTTTTGTCCGCCCCAGACCACGTTGGTCCCTTGTAAAAGCGCCTGCGCCTGAAACAGATAAGGTGCCGGCACGCAAACTGCAAAATCCGCATTATCAAAATCACGCAAACCATCCGTGATATCCGTAATCAAGGCATGATTCTGCGCCAGACTTCCGTGCATTTTCCAGTTGCCGACGACCAGCTTACGACGCATTTTTTTACTCATAAAATTGCCGGATTCTACCCCGCGCAACAACGCGTGGTCAATGAATTAAAAGGCATAAAACAAGGTTTAGCCTGGCATTTGCCAGTGCTTGATACAGAGTTGCAGACTTTCATTGCCGTTATACAGATTACTCTGTAGCTCGTAGGCCAGCGCAACCGGTGACGGCAGTAAATCCTGCTGTTGAAAAAAGATGGCATCGTACTGCCGGCCAGCCTTGAGCAAACTCAGCTTGAGATGACGCTCGCCGACAATACGCTGGCCGAGAATCTCAAACACATCGAAAAAGACAGGCGCAGGAAAACCCTGACCCCATACCTGCTTTTGCAGCAAAGCTGCCGTCTGCAAATGCATTTCTTCGCTGCTCAGAGCGCCATCCACCTCAATTACCGCATCCATATCTGCTGGCGATAAATACGCTACAGCCATCTGCTCGAATGCCTGATTGAAACGCTCAAAATTGCTCTCACGTATTGTCAGGCCTGCCGCCATGGCATGTCCGCCGAACTTCATAATCAAGTCCGGCTCACGCTTGGCAATCAAATCAAGCGCATCCCGCATATGCAACGATTTGATAGAGCGGCCGGAACCCTTGAGCAGGCCATCGCCAGCGGGCGCAAACGCTATTACCGGCCGGTGATGCCGCTCCTTGATTCTGGAAGCCAGAATGCCGATGACACCCTGGTGCCAGTCCGGATGATACAAACTCAGGGTATAACGGCCCGCAGGTTCTATCTCTTCAAGCGCGATACCGGCCAGTTCCTGCATCTCGGCCTCTATCGAGCGTCTGGCCTGATTCAGTTCATGCAACTGCTGCGCCATACGCATGGCGTCAGACTCATTATCAGCCAGCAGACAAGCAATGCCGAGCGACATATCGTCCAGCCGGCCGGCCGCATTCAGTCGCGGACCAACGCTAAAACCCAGATCCTGTGCGTTGATTTTCTCCTGCTGACGCCCGGCAATCTTAAGCAAGGCATTGATACCCGGACAAGCCTTACCGGCCCGAATGCGCCTCAAGCCCTGCTCAACCAGAATCCGGTTGTTTTCATCCAGCCTGACCAGGTCAGCTACCGTACCCAGTGCGACAATATCCAGCAGTTCAGTAAGATTGGGCTCAGAACGCTCGCTGAATGCCTCACGACTACGCAACTCCGCGCGCAAAGCCAGCATCGCGTAGAAGATCACACCAACACCCGCCAGATGCTTGCTGGGGAAATCGCAACCATGCTGGTTCGGATTGATCATGCAAGCCGCATCAGGGGCCTGTTCGCCAGGCAAATGGTGGTCAGTAATCAATACCGTGATGCCTAGAGCATTGGCGGCATTAACTCCTTCCACGCTGGCAATCCCGTTATCCACCGTAATGATCACATCCGGCTTTCGCTTTGCGGCCAGCGCCACTATTTCCGGCGTCAAACCATACCCGTACTCAAAGCGGTTGGGCACCAGAAAATCCACTTGCGCCCCCATACTACGCAGCCCTCGAACGGCCACTGTCGTCGCTGTCGCACCATCCGCATCATAATCACCCACCACCAGCAGGCGTTTTTGTTGTGCAATCGCATCTGCCAGCAGACGCGCCATTTTCCGGTTATGGGTCAAACGCTCAGGCGGAATCAGCCCTGCCAGTGAGGCATCCAACTGTATTGGCGACTGAATTCCCCGCGATGCAAGAATTTTTGCCATGACCATCGGCAAGCCGGCATCCAGCAAACGGGACATGGCCTCATGGTCAATTTCACGTTCAATAATAGTTGTCATTTATGTCTCAAAATAAGTTTTTACGGCTGCACTTCTGCGCCAGAACTTCCACAGATCGCGCCTGCGCAAAGTCGCTTTCAGGCTCCTGCCATTGAGGGCGAAATTCAATTGCAAACGCTTAACCTCACCGCGCTTGAGTGCTTTAAGAGCTGCCTCAAACCAACGACCATCAATCGCAGCAGATTCATCCAGATAGACCCAGGTCACAGCCTGACCATCTAGACTGCAATCTGAGGGCAAGACAAGACTCTGACACGTGATATTACCCAAATGCCCCAAGCCCTTGATCAGTGGCGCGGAGGCATATGCAAGTATCGATTTTTCCAGCCCCTCCTCGGGCAACTTGCCCTCACCCCAGAACCACAGGCTGTTGCACGGTAGCAGCCCTTTGCGCTCTCTGGCCTGATTCACAGGATGCGTGTGCAGTAGCATCTGAATTTCGTTAATCAGCTGATTCCAGCGTGCCGCCTCCTCTCCCTTGGGTAAAAAATCATTGATATCCCGATCAATCGCCAACTCGGGATGGCAGGTAACGATATTGGGCTGTTCGGCAAGATGCAGATACCAGCGGCCAGAGGAGCCCGCCGCGAACCGTAAGCCATCCACTGCAAAATGCTGGTTCAGCGAGTCAAGCACGCTAGCTGCCTCTTCCAGTGACAAAGCCATAGGAACTGGATCTGTCAGCGAAAACGAATCTCGCTGCAGCTGCAGATGCACCGGGTCTGCAAACATAACCCACCCCTCAGATACGGCAAAAACAGGCTTCTGTTCGCCCTCGCCCAGACAGGAGATAGCTGCGATTGGTAAAGATCCGGCTACAACACCTTGCGGACCGGTTGGCAGTCCGGCCTGATGGCAAATCAGGCTTTCAATAGATTCATTCAGGGTTTCAAATTGCGCCCTTGCCATCAATCGCGCAAGCGCGGATTCGGCGCCAAGGCAATAAATTTGCGGCAGTGACGTTTGCGGAATGAAAAGTTGGAGTTGCACATCGGGCTTCAATAAATGGTTGGCTGAAATATACCATCTATCCCCGCTTATTTCAGGGCAGGCTGATCACCAGCACTATCGTGCTGCCTGCTGCTTTCGATCAGCAATGATTGCCAGCGCCTGCAAAAATGCATGCCTGATTCATAAAATTGTCACTTTTGTCAGAACCATATGCCCGCTAAGATGACCTATTGATCAATTGATACATTTCACACGACCCGGTTTTATATGATGAATCTTATATTATGGCGGCACGCAGAAGCGCAGGACACCAGCCCCGATATCGAGCGCATTCTGACGGCAAAAGGCCGCAAACAGGCAGAAAAAATGGCTGCCTGGCTCAAATCGCAGCTGCCGTCAGATACACAGATATTGGTAAGCCCCGCCGTACGTGCGCAACAGACCGCCCAAACACTGTCTGAACAATTCACCACCCTGGCCGAGTTGGCACCCGGCGCTTCGGCAGACCAACTGCTGGTAGCGGCGAACTGGCCCATTGCAAAGGGAACCGTACTGGTAGTTGGCCACCAGCCCTCGCTAGGCATGGCTGCAGCCAAGGCGCTAACGGGTAAAGCGGATTACTGGAGCGTAAAAAAGGGGGCGATATGGTGGCTGTGCAGCCGTGTTCGTGGTGATGAACGGCAGACAGTTCTACACGCCGTCTTCTCACCGGACATGCTGGACACGATCTGAACTAAGTACGTCATAATTAAAGACAGGAGAAGCCATTTGAATACCGTACTGATAGCGAACCCCAAAGGCGGCAGTGGCAAAACGACCATATCAACCAATCTTGCCGGCTATTTTGCCAACCGGGGCAGGCACGTGGTGTTATCGGATATGGACCGTCAAAAATCTGCAACAGCCTGGCTGAGTCGCCGTGATGAGTCACTGCCACTGATCCATGGACTGGATGGTCGCGGCAAACATGCCGACAGCATGAGTGCCGAATGGTCGATTATTGATTCGCCTGCAGGCATTCATGGCGACAAACTCAGTGAAGCAGTCAAACGCGCAGATTGGGTTATCGTTCCGATCCAGCCATCCGCCTTTGATATCGGTGCTACCGATGATTTTCTTGATATCCTGCGGGCTGAGAAAGCCGTACGCAAAGAGCGCACCTTTGTCGCCATGGTCGGCATGCGTGTAGACCCGCGAACCAGAAGCGCGATCAAACTACAGGAATTCCTGGCTAATGCAGGCTTCCCTGTCATCACAAATCTGCGTGATGGACAAATCTATGTTCAGGCTGCCGAACAAGGGTTGAGCCTGTTCGACATGCGACCATCCCTGGTCAAGCGCGACATACAGCAATGGATACCTCTGCTACACTGGCTGGTCAATGCCGACCAAGATACCAAATGAAATAGAGCTCAAGCTCCGCATCAGTACAAAAGACGTTTTGCGCTTACGGCGTCATGTCGCCATCAAAAAACATCTGGCTGGCAAGCCGGTTACACGCAGACTGATCAGCATCTACTACGACACCCCCGACCTTCAATTGCTAAAAAAACGCATCAGCTTGCGTGTCAGACGCATGTCCGGACGATGGTTTCAGGCAGTAAAAGGTAGCGGTCACTCATTGGCAGGACTGCACCAGCGCATGGAATGGGAAGACATCATCGCTCGAGGCTATCCGGATTTCACAAAAATCACCGAGACCTCACTAGCACGGATATTTGCCGAGCAAAGCCTGCGCGGTGCCTTGCGGCCAATTTTTATCACGGATGTAAAGCGCACAGAATGGCAACTGGTGTATGAAGATGGCACGGCCATTGAAGTCGCACTCGATCTGGGGCAGCTTGAGATCGACAATCAATCCGAACCTATCAACGAATTGGAACTGGAACTCAAAAATGGCGAAGCCTGCCGCCTGTTTGAGCTTGCCGCCGAGTTGCAGAAAACCATCCCTCTGCATATTGAAAACATCAGCAAAGCTGAACGTGGTTATCGTCATTTATATAGCCCGACAGCAAGTGCATCAAGGGCCGAGACCATCGACCTGCCTGCAAAGGCATGCCCGGTCGAGGCGTTTCAGGCCGCAGGTCTGGAGTGCCTGCGCCAGATGCAGGCCAATCAGGATCTGGCCATGAGCGGCGATATCGAAGCCACCCATCAGATGCATATTGCCGTACGACGCCTGAAAGTAGCCTTCAAGCTCTTCAAGTTCGGCAAGCATTCGATCCGTGCAGAGGTCGACTGGCTGAACCGCCTTATCGGCAATGCGCGCAACTGGGACGTACTGATAACAGAAACACTGCCTCAGCTGCCAAATCAGAAAGCATCATTAAATCAGCTGCAGCCAGCGATCGCCCGCAGACACGGCGCCAGCTACCGTACACTAAAAAAAGCCATCCAGAGTCAGCGTTACCAGGCCATGCTGTTGCAACTCGGGGCAACGCTGACAAAGCCCACAAAAAAACACGGACAGCCAGCCGGAAAAATGCTGTGCCAGAAGCTGCAAACCATTTACGATCGTCTACCATGGGACAAGACGGAGCTGAATGTACTCAGCAAGGCGCAACTACATCGCACACGCATCCGAATCAAGCGCTTGCGCTATGGACAAGCGTTCTTCAAATCACCTGAATATCGCAAGTTGCCGACCGGAGATATCACTCGCCTGCAGAAAGACCTGGGACTGATAAATGATCTGCATGTCGGCAAACGGCTACTCATCAACGTCGCCAGAACTCTCCCCGCGGCGCTCAGGCAGCAGATTAACGAGGAGATATCGGCTGCTATATCGGGCCTGGCAGCACTGACGGAAAAAAGCATGCAGTCCAACTGGGAAACACTGCGTCACAAAAAAACCAGGAAGAATTGATGCCCTTGCTACAAAAATCCTCTAAACTTCCGACCATTCAATGTCATAGAGAACAGCCATGAACCTGGAAAAAGTAATCTTTGGATTTTTTATCGTCCTGGCCCTGACACTTAATTTTGGCTACTTTATCGGTGACATGGACAACCCGGCGCACCATCATGTTTATGAGCTGTATGCCGCCATTATTGTTAACCTGATTGTCACCGTCCTGAAATTCGGCGATCGTACCCAGATTGGGGCCATTCATCTGGCAACCAGTCTCGTAGCGGATTTACAGTTGGTCACGGCGGCCATTCTCTTCGCAGTAACGAGTGGCACAGCGAGTGAGAACATCATGATCAACCACGTTGTTTCACTCTCGGGTGGCGCCTTATTGGCGAATATTATTTCAGTCATATTGCTTGTGGCTGAAACCATCACTTTACGTCGTTAAGTGATGGTGGCTGGCAGGTACCCTGCAAGCACTGAGAAACCGACTTGAACAATATTACCTTTCTGATTCTGCGGCGCATGCGTGCGCCACTGATTGCCGTGATTGTCAGTTTTTCCATCGCGGTCGCCGGCATGAGTTTCATGCCAGGAATAGAGATCGATGGCGAAACCATCTACCTGTCACTGTTCGAGTCGTTTTACATCATCAGCTATACCGCCACCACCATCGGCTTTGGTGAAGTTCCTAACCCGTTCAGCACCGCACAGCGCCTATGGATGACACTGTCGATCTACATGACGGTCATTCCCTGGTTTTATGCCATCGGCAGAATCATTGCACTATTTCAGGATTCCGGCCTGCGCCAGGCCTTCACTACCTCAAGATTCGCGAATGAAGTGCAAAGACTGCGCGAGCCTTTCTACATTATCTGCGGTTATGGTGAAACCGGTAGTCTGCTGGTCAGCGCACTCGATCGCAAACAGATACGCGTGGTCACCATCGAGATCCTGCAGGACCGCATCAATGAACTGGAACTGGAGGATTACCAATTTGACATTCCGGCCATATGTGCAGATGCTCAATTACCGGATATCCTGCTCAAAGCCGGCCTACGCCACCCAATGTGTGGCGGTGTTGCCGCGCTGACCAATAATGACCACGTCAACCTGGCAGTTGCGATTGCTGTCAAATTGATCAATCCTTCATTAATGGTGCTGGGGCGTGCCGAAAATGCAGAAACTGCTGCCAACATGGCCTCCTTCGGCACCGACCACATCATCAACCCTTATACCTTGTTCGGCGACCACTTGGCGATGGAAGTCCACGCGCTAGGCACCTATCTCCTGCATGAGTGGCTCACCGGTGTACCTGGCGACAGCCTGCCCTCACCTGCCTGCCCCCCGATCGGGAATTGGGTGGTATGCGGTTATGGACGCTTTGGCAAATCGGTAGTCGAGAACCTGCAACGCGAGCATATTACAACCACCATTATCGAGGCGGACCCCGAGCTGACAGGCTGTGAGAATTGCATCATCGGCAGCGGCGCTGAAACCAAAACGCTGGATGAAGCCGGCGTCAGGGAAGCAGTCGGCATCGTCGCCGGTACCGATAACGATATCAACAATCTCTCCATCGTCATGACTGCGCGTGAGATGAATCCGGAGTTGTTCGTGGTAATCCGCAAAAACAGGCGCTACAACGAACCTTTGTTTGAGCACTTCAATGCCGACATCACCATGCAGCCCAGCGACATCATCGCTCATGAATGCCTGGCCCACATGATTTCACCGCTACTGGCGCTGTTCCTTGCCCTGGTGCGTAACCAGAGTAATATCTGGGCCAACCAACTGATCAGTCAGCTGGTAGAAATCGTCGGCGAAAATGTACCCGAGACCTGGGCAATCAAAATCGACGCCTATCATGCTCCCGCGGTCTACAACTTCCTGTCATGGGGCAAGTCCATTACTCTGGATCAACTCATTCGCGATCCCGGCAACCGCGATCTCAAACTTGACCTGGTTCCACTGCTGCTGCTGCGTGACAACCAGCCCATACTACAACCCGAGACATCCATAGAGCTTCTGCCAGGCGACAGGATCCTTTTCTGCAGCACCCCCAGTGCTAAAGACGCACTGCCACTCACCCTCAGCAAATATAAGGCACTCAGTTACATCCTTGACGGCAATGAGATCCCTGAAGGCATCGTCTGGCGCTGGGTGAGCAGTAAACTTAAAGCCCGAAAAAACAACAAGGAAACTGCATAAAAAAACCGCTGAAAAATCTCAGCGGTTTTTTCTGTTAATCACTACGGCCTATCGTCTTCAGTAATCATGCCTATCCTGATGTTTTTGACGATAGCGCTTGTCATGCCCCTTCTTCCAGGGCCCAGAATTCTCTTGCCTGTAATGAATTTTAACTGCATTGGGCTGTGACCGATATGCAGCAACCGGATAACCCGGCACTACATAAGTCGGGCTGTGATAATGGTGCTGATAGTAAGTGATATTGGAAACGCCACGATTAGTGCTGACACTCACTCTTACAGGAATCGTGGGACCCGGATCATGGTCCAGCAAGGTAGTGTAATCGCGGCCGTTATAGTTATAAGTGACCAGATAGCCTTTATTCACTGCTTGCCAGTTATCCGTCACGATACAACGTTCAACGGGACGATTGCTGTAGCTAGTGGTCTGGTTGCTACTGATACGGTCACCTACCACTGCACCAACGCCAGCACCTACCGCCGCAGCGGCAACACGACCATTACCCTTGCCCACCTGGCTACCAAGCAGACCTCCGGCAACGCCACCGATAATGGCACCTAACGGCGAGTTATTCTTGCTGCTATAGCTCTCGCGTACATATTCCATACGACAATTTTCAGCCGGATAATTGACCCGTTCATATTGAGGCGTGACAGCCAGCACACGAGCCTGATCATAGTATTCATCATTCGCCATGGCCGGCAGTGAAATACTGGCAGATATCAGGGCGGACAAGATTATCTCTTTACGCATTTTCATTCCTCGCTTTCAAATATCCCTGCAAATTTCTGCAAGTGCTCACTCAACGCGCCTACTATTGAGGTTGGCGACGCCAGTTTGCAAATAATTTGTAACTCATGGTTTTCATTAATGTCTATATCGCTATGTGACAAGCGATAGTGAACCTGGCCGGTAAAGAAAAGTACTGTTTAGATTTGCACTCACCTAGTGCTGACTGATTGAAGGAGAGCGAGATGAAAGCCTCAATATTATTAGCCACGATTTTTATTACATTGATTGCCAGTCCTGCTTTTGCGGATGAGTTTGGCGAGCATTGCACCACGAGCCTGGCAAAGGGCCAACTGATTAAAACCAAGTGCGAGATCAATGCGATGGTTGATGGCAAGACCTACTGCTTTGGTAGCGAATCATCAAAAATTGAATTCATGCAGAACCCAACCAGTACTATCAAGAAAGCTTCTGTTTTTTACGCAAAAAATATGGTAGTAGACCGTGAAAAAATAACGCAGGAAGAAGCACTCACTATCATCAAGAACAAGAATTGCGATCTTTCCAACAAGGATTTAGGTTACCTGGATTTCAAAGGCATGGATCTCACCCATTGCAAAATGGTGAATATCAGCTTCTTTGGTGCATACCTGATAGGAGCTGATTTGAGCGGTACGGATATGCGACGCAGTTACCTCAATCTCGCACGCCTGGAGAACACCAACCTCAGTAAAGCCAATCTGACCGACGCCAGCATATTCCAGGCAATTTTTGACAACACCAACTTCTCCGGTGCAAATCTCACCAATGCGCGCATGATAGGCACCTTGGGTAGCGTCAATATGAACGATGCCATCATTATAAAAGGTCGTTTCGGGCTGGATATGGGCAATCAACCCATGGGGCAGATGAAGTTCGAATCGGTAGGCGGCAAGTTTGTCAATGCCAACTTCGAAGGTGCAGATCTCAATATCGCCGACTTCAGTTTCGGTGACCTGCGTGGCGCCAATCTGCGCAACACCAATCTTTACCGGGCAGATTTAAGACAAGCGGATCTGAGCGGAGCCGACCTCACGGGCGCCGATCTCACGGATGCCTTGATTGAAGGAGCAAACTTTCAGGATATTAAAGGGCTGGATCAAGTGAAAGGGCTTGCCACGGTGAAAGGCAAGTGCAAGAACTGCAACATCGACATGACTCCGTAGCGGTGAATGCTATCCGCCAGGTTTTCAGTGCAGGCTTGTCGATAATTTCGACGCGGCCGCGCCCAAGCGAGACCCAGCCCTTTTGCTCGAATCGCTTCAGCTGACGACAGAATCCGCGCACTGTGCCGAATTCTGTCGCCAACTGCTGGGGCGATGATTGGTCAGTGTCGGCGACTCTTCAAACAGCACTGTCCATGCAAACATCCGGACTCTGCAAAGCCACCTCATCCAGTAGTACGCAAGCCTGCCCACCACCATCCGATAGTGAAGGACCTCACGACCACAACTGGTCATCATGCTCGAGAATCCGGAAGCTGTTCCAGCCACTCAGACCCAATCTCTGCCTGTTGCTGCAGAGTGTTCTATCATCAATTGAAGTTTGTTATGGTGTCAGCATTTTATTCAGTATCGCCAAGCCAAGCCCGACACCAAAGCCATTCACCTCACTCGCCACTGCGCCCAAGCCGCCCTTGCGGTGGACCGAAGACAGGTCCACGTGTAACCAGGGCACATCACCCTCGATGAACCTGGACAGGAACCTGGCTGCCAGCACATGATCGGCCTCCGAGTCCAGCGTACACTGTTTGACATCAGCAACCGCGCTTTCGATGTCCTCATCGTAATCCTCATCAAATGGAAAGGCGCAGACGCGTTCACCGGCCGCCGCTCCGGCATCCACGGCTTTGCACAACAGCTCCGGGCGATTACCGAGCACCCCGCTGTAACGGGTGCCGACCGCTGTCACCATACTGCCAGTCAGCGTGGCAAAGTCCATCATGAACTCAGGCTTTGCACGCGATGCCAGCGTCAAGGTGTCGGCCAGCACCATGCGACCTTCAGCGTCGGTATGGACGATTTCTATCGTCGTGCCATTCAGTGAAGTGATCACGTCATTCTGTTTATAGGCATTGGGGCCAATATGGTTCTGGGCAATCGCCAGCCAGCAATCTATACGCACCGGCAACCTGCTCTCACTGGCTGCAAGGAGGATGCCGAGCGCCACCGCCGAGCCGCTCATGTCTTCATGCATGCCGTTCATGTAGCGTGCCGGTTTCAGATTGTGGCCACCGGTATCGAAACAGATCCCCTTGCCAACCAAGGCAACATGCTTCTTCGCTGATTTCGGGCTGTAACTCAGATGTACAATCGCCGCATCCTGCGGCACCGAACCCTGCCCGACCGCGACAAATGCACCGGCACCCAGTTTTTGCAGCTTCTTCATATCGTATTCTTCATGCTGCCAGCCCTGTGCTTTAGCCAGCTTGGTGATCTTTTCCCGGTAGTGATGCGGCGTCAGCTCATTCGGCGGCAACATGGTGAGGCTTCTGGCCAGGGTGTTCCCGGCCACCTGCGCCTCAATGCTCGCAACATCGCTTAGATCTGCGCCGATCAGGCTGATGGTTTTCAGCGGCTTGTTTTTATCTTTTTGCGACTTGCGCGTCGGCAAGGTCTGCGCATTGACCAGGGCCACGTAACAAGCATCGTATGCAACTGCCTGACGGAAAGCCTCATCGCCGAACAATGCTATCGTCAGCTGCTCCGGCTTCTCATCAAGCAAAAGTTTGATGGACTTGCACAGACTGGTATGGCGCTGGAATGTACTGCGCTTCATGTCCAGCGCCACCCAGCTTGCCAGTGCGCCGTTCGGCAGATCCAGCGTCAGCGCAGTTTTCAACAGGTCTGCATATTTGCCATGGCTGCGTTTGAACTTGGCTTCCAGCGCATCCGAGAACGGTAGATTCGCCGGTTTGACAGCCGGCACAACAAACAGAATATGTGTGCTTTTATTCAGCGTCGATTCATCTGCCGAAATGGCGTTTTGCTTAAGTTGTATGGACATACGATACCTTTAATTTTTACTTTGATTTGAGTGGCATAGCACGCAAAATTCAAGCGAAATGTCCCGTTTCAAACTTGACCAACAGCGCCAAAAAAGCCAATATAGCAACTTTCAGAACTGCGCTTGTACGTGAATTGCGCGTAAAATTTCAAGGTTGGCTTAAACTTTCCGAATAACCTTGTACTGCATCGTTAGTGATTGTTGTTTCAACATTCCAAGCTGATGCAGTTTCTGACTGATTATACCCATCGCAACTCTAAAAAGTTTCCTGGAGACCCCTACATGGCATTAACCCCCGATATCGACCAGCAAGAAACTCAAGAATGGCTCGCATCTCTTGATTCTGTCCTGGAAAAAGAAGGTGTAGAGCGCGCCCATTTCTTGCTCGAAACCATGGTTGATAAGGCGCGACGTTCTGGTGCCTATTTGCCTTACAACGCAACTACCGCGTATGTAAACACCATCCCGGCACATCTGCAGCAAAAGCTGCCAGGCGACCCTACTATGGAGCGCAAGATCCGTGCGCTGATTCGCTGGAATGCTATCGCCTGTGTAATGCGAGCCAACGAAAAGTCACCCGGTATCGGCGGCCATATTGCCAGTTTCCAATCCGCCGCCACACTGTACGACGTTGGTTTCAATCATTTTTTCCGCTCTCCCGACCACCCATCCGGCGGTGATCTGGTGCTGTTTCAGGGGCACTCTTCACCTGGTTTCTACGCCCGTGCATTCGTCGAGGGCCGTCTGACCGAGGAGCAATTATCCAACTTCCGTATGGAAACTGCCGGCCACGGCTTGCCGTCCTATCCACATCCCTGGCTGATGCCGGATTTCTGGCAATTCCCCACCGTATCCATGGGCTTGGGGCCTTTGCAGGGTATTTATCAGGCGCGCTTTCTCAAGTATCTGCATGACCGTGGTATCGCCGATACTTCCGACCGTAAGGTCTGGGTGTTCTGCGGTGACGGCGAAATGGACGAGCCTGAATCACTGGGGGCGATCTCCCTGGCTGCACGCGAGAACCTCGACAACCTGATCTTTGTCGTTAACTGCAACTTGCAGCGCCTTGATGGCCCGGTGCGCGGCAACGGCAAGATTATCCAGGAACTGGAGGCTGCATTCCGCGGCTCCGGCTGGAATGTGCTCAAGGTCATCTGGGGCTCCTACTGGGATCCGTTGTTGGCCATGGACAAAGATGGCCTGCTAAAAAAACGCATGGAGGAGGCCCTGGACGGCGAATACCAGAGTTTCAAGGCCAAGGGCGGCGCCTACACGCGCGAACATTTCTTCGGCAAATATCCGGAGCTCAAGGAGATGGTAGCCGCCATGTCCGACCAGGATATCTGGCGTCTCAACCGCGGAGGTCATGATCCGCACAAGGTCTATGCTGCCTATCATTCAGCAGTCAACCACAAGGGCCAACCTAGCGTCATTCTGGCCAAGACAGTGAAGGGCTATGGCATGGGCGCGGCCGGTGAAGCGCAAAACCCAACCCACGGCGCAAAAGGTCTGGATATGGAGTCGTTACGCGCTTTCCGCGATCGCTTCGATATTCCTGTCCCTGATGCTGATCTTGAGCATCTGCCATTCTACCGCCCTGCAAACGACAGTCCGGAAATGCAATACCTGCACGAGCGCCGCGCCGCGCTGGGTGGCTACATTCCAATACGGCGCCGCAAGGCAACATCGCTGCCGGCGCCGCCACTTTCAGCATTCGAGAACATGCTGGGCGCTACCGGTGAACGTGAAATTTCTACTACCATGGCATTCGTGCGTATCCTTGCCACCCTGGTCAAGGACAAGCAGATCGGTAAATACGTTGTGCCTATTGTGCCGGACGAAGCACGTACTTTCGGCATGGAAGGCATGTTCCGCCAACTTGGTATCTATTCTTCCGTCGGCCAGTTATATGAACCGGTAGATTCCGACCAGGTGATGTACTACAAAGAAATGAAGAGTGGCCAGATCCTGGAAGAAGGCATCAACGAGGCCGGCGCCTTCTCGTCATGGATGGCTGCGGCGACATCCTACAGCGTCAGCGGTGTACCGATGATCCCGTTTTACATCTATTACTCGATGTTCGGCTTCCAGCGTATCGGCGACCTCGCATGGGCAGCGGGCGACTCACGTGCTCGCGGCTTCCTGCTCGGCGCAACTGCCGGCCGTACCACACTGAACGGCGAAGGTCTGCAGCATGAAGACGGCCATAGTCATCTGCTGTCTGCCACCATCCCCAACTGCATATCCTACGATCCGACCTTCCATTATGAAGTCGCCGTGATCATTCAAGACGGTATGCGCCGCATGATGCAAGAGCAGGAAGACGTGTACTACTACATCACGATGATGAACGAAAACTACAGTCATCCGCAAATGCCCAAGGGCGCGGAAGAAGGCATCATCAAGGGCATGTATCAGCTTAGCAAATCAGGTAGCAAGGGTGAGCGCGTGCAGCTGATGGGTAGCGGTGCGATTCTGCGCGAGGTGATTGCCGCTGCCGAACTGTTGGAAAAAGACTGGGGCATAGCCGCTGATATCTGGAGCGTGACCAGCTTCAACGAACTGCGCCGCGAAGGGCTAGACGCCCATCGCTGGAACATGTTGCATCCGGAAGACAAGCCGCGCAAGAGTTATGTCGAACAATGTCTGGAAAAAGCTAAAGGCCCGGTCATCGCCTCGACCGATTATATGAAATCGTTTGCCGACCAGATTCGCAACTTCATTCCGCAGCGTTATGTCGTGTTGGGTACTGACGGTTTCGGCCGCTCGGATTCACGCGAAGCCCTGCGCAGCTTCTTCGAGGTTGATCGCTACTACGTCGTACTGGCCACATTGAAAGCGCTGGCAGACGAAGGCAAGCTACCCGCAAGCAAGGCAACCGAAGCCATCAAGAAATACAAGATCAATGTTACCCGTCCAAATCCAGCGACGGTTTAACTCAGGAGACGATCAGAAAATGGCAATGAAAGAAGTACTCGTCCCTGATATTGGGAATTTCGACAGCGTTGATGTCATCGAGGTGCTGGTCAAGGCCGGTGATAGCGTGGGCAAGGATGACTCCCTGATCACGCTCGAATCCGACAAGGCTTCGATGGACATTCCTGCGCCTTTCGCCGGCACGGTAAAGGAAATCAAGATCAAGGTCGGCGACAAGGCGGCCGAGGGCACCCTCATTCTGACACTGGAAACCAGTGACGCTGACAGCCCTGCAGCAGCAGAGCCAGAAGCCAGGCCTGCGCCAGCAAAAGCGGAAGAAGCACCGAAGGCGGCCATCCCTGAGCCTAGCCGCCCGGCACCGGAACCACCCAAGGTGATCCAGCCTGCCGCCACGCCGAACCCGATAGGTGCCAGCGCAATCGTCACTTCTGGCAAGAGTTCTCACGCCAGCCCTTCCGTGCGCAAGTTCGCTCGCGAGCTTGGCGTGAACCTGGCCCTGGTTCAGGGTACAGGTCGGAAGAATCGTATCCTGCAAAGCGACGTGCAGGCCTTCGTCAAGGGCGAACTGGCCAAGCCACGTACCGAGAACATGGGAGCCGGTATGGGTGCGGCGCTTTCCACACTGCCGATGCCGGTCATCGACTTCAGTCAGTTTGGCGAGATCGAAACCAAACCGCTGTCTCGTATCAAGAAACTTTCCGGTGCCAATCTTCACCGCAACTGGGTCACGGCACCGCATGTCACCCAGTTTGACGAAGCCGACATCACCGACCTGGAAGACTTCCGCAAGTCCATGCAGGCAGATGCCGAGAAGCGTGGCGTCAAACTGACCATGCTGGCATTCCTGATTAAGGCCTCGGTCAACGCACTGAAGGCCTATCCAAACTTCAATGCCTCGCTTTCCGCCGACGGCGACAGCCTGATCATGAAGAACTACTACAACATCGGCTTCGCCTGCGATACACCGGATGGCTTGGTGGTCCCTGTCGTCCGCGACGTGCACCAGAAGGATGTGCTGGCTATTGCACGTGACCTCGGCGAACTTTCAGCCAAGGCCCGTGAACGCAAACTCAAGATTGAAGAAATGCAAGGTGGCTGCTTCACCATCTCCAGTCTGGGCGGTATCGGCGGCACCATGTTTACCCCCATCATCAACTGTCCGGAAGTCGCGATTCTCGGCGTTTCCCGCTCATCCATGCAGCCGGTCTGGAACGCCCAAAGCAAGAGCTTTGAGCCGCGCCTGATGCTGCCGCTGTCTTTGTCTTACGACCATCGCGTGATTGATGGTGCTGATGGCGCCCGTTTTACCAGCCATATGCGAATGATGTTGTCCGACGTCCGTCGTTTGTTGCTGTAGTCCAAAGCACTTCACTCGTGCCAACTGTGTTGCAAAACGACTTGAAAATCCTAATTTACTCGCATGTAAACTCTGGTTTTCTCGTCGTTTCGCACCTTGTTAGCCCATCGCTCGGGTGTTTCTCCCGGATTGATCAAGCAAACTACAGGAATTATTTATGAGTAACTTAGTTGAAGTTGTAGTGCCTGATATTGGCAATTTTGATAGCGTCGACGTGATTGAAGTGCTGGTCAAAGCTGGTGATGTCATCGCCAGGGAAGACTCGCTCATCACACTCGAATCCGACAAGGCCTCGATGGATATCCCATCTTCGCATGCCGGTATCGTCAAAGAACTTAAGGTCAAGGTAGGTGACAAAGTCGCTAAAGGTGCACTGATCCTGTTACTGGATGCTGAAGCCAGCGCAGAAACGAACACAGAAACACCAGCAGCCAAGCCAGCAGCAGCACCTGCAACGCCCAAAGCAGAACCGGCAGCAGTGTCTGCCACTCCAGCACCAACCCCCGCTGTCGCTACCGGTGATAACGATCTGAGCACAGAAGTAATCGTGCTCGGTTCCGGCCCCGGCGGATACACAGCGGCGTTCCGCGCCGCCGATCTTGGCAAGAAAGTGGTATTGATCGAACGCTATTCCACACTTGGCGGTGTCTGCCTCAATGTCGGCTGTATCCCGTCCAAAGCGCTGCTGCACACAGCCAAGGTCATCACCGAGGCGGAAGAAACCAGCCACCACGGCGTCAGCTTTGGTGCACCGAAGATCGACCTGGAGCAATTGCGCAACTGGAAGGCCAACGATGTCGTCGGCAAGTTAACAAGCGGCCTCGGCCAGATGGCCAAACAGCGCGATGTGACTGTCGTGCAGGGGGTAGGCAAGTTCACCAGCCCTAACCAGGTCGCAGTGACTGCCGAAGACGGCAAGGTCACCAAAGTCGGCTTCGAGCACGCCATCATTGCCGCCGGCTCACAAGCTACAAAATTTCCCGGAGTGCCTGAAGACGAGCGCATCATGGATTCCACTGGCGCACTGGCGCTGGCCGATATCCCCAAACGTATGCTGGTCATCGGCGGCGGCATCATCGGCCTGGAGATGGGTACGGTTTACGATGCACTTGGCAGCAAGGTCAGTGTAGTGGAGTTCACGGATGGCCTGATTCAGGGTTGCGACCGTGACTTGGTCAGACCACTGCAAAAACGCATGGAAAAACGTTTTGAGAAGATCATGCTGGGCACCAAGGTCGCCTCGATGACACCGAAGAAAGATGGCATCCATGTTACTTTCGAGGGTGAGAATGCACCTGCCGACGCCGAAATCTATGACCGCGTACTGGTTGCTATCGGCCGTCGTCCGAACGGCAAGAACATTGGCGCAGAAAACGCAGGCATCGCTGTCGATGATCGCGGCTTTATTGCTGTGGACAAACAGATGCGCACCAACGTACCGCACATCTTCGCCATTGGAGATATTGTCGGCCAGCCCATGTTGGCACACAAAGCAACGCACGAAGGCAAAGTGGCAGCAGAAGTGATTGCCGGGCACAAGGTGGAGTTCCAGGCCCTGTGTATTCCTTCAGTTGCCTATACCGACCCGGAAGTGGCATGGGCAGGCGTGACAGAAATAGAGGCCAGAGAAAAAGGCATTGTCATCGACAAAGCCTCTTTCCCTTGGGCAGCCAGTGGCCGAGCGCTATCGATCGCACGTTCAGAGGGCTCAACCAAGCTGATTTTTGATCAGGCAACGCATCGCCTGATCGGCGCGGGTATCGTCGGCGTCAATGCTGGCGAACTGCTGGCAGAAGCGGTCTTGGCAATTGAAATGGGCGCTGATGCCCATGACTTGGGCCTCACCATTCACGCGCACCCGACGCTGTCAGAAACCATCTGTTTCGCAGCCGAGATGAAGGAAGGAACGATTACCGATCTTTACATCAAGAAACGGTAAGCATCCGGGATGCAATAGCTGAGCATAGTCTCAGGCAAACAAAAACCTCAAGCGCCTTTTATGCGCTTGGGGTTTCTGTTTTTTCAGCCGTAACTGGCGCTGCTGCTGTTTCAGTGGCCTTGGGAGCCGCTGCTTTGGCTGTTACAGGCTTGACTGCTCCGGATTTTGCAGGTGCTTTGGGCTTGGCCTTGGTTTTTGCTGCAGCAGTTTTGGCGGCTGCAGATTTAGGCGTTGTTTTTTTGGCAACGCTGGATTTGGCGGCAGTAGTTTTAGCTGCTGTCGTTTTAGCGGCAACAGACTTGGGCTTGGTGGCAGGTTTTGCTTTGGGTGCCGTTTTTTTCACTGTGCCGGGTTTAACTGCTGCTTTTACCGGTTGAGGCTTGGGTGCTGCTTTTGTGCTGCTTCCAAGGACCTTGGTTAAAACCTGCTTGCCTGCAACGACGACTGCGGCTAATGCGACCTTTTTCAGGATATTTTTAAAGAAACTCATAGCGCCTCCTATTGGCAAGTGACTTGCTTTAGTTCGCTCCCCGGATACTCGGGCTGCAGTTTTTCAATCTCCGTCACCAGATCTGATGCCATATTACTGATGTAAAGACTGGACCGGCCTTTTTCCTGATTGCGTACCCCTTTTACAGCTGAAGCTACACCTTTTCTTTTTAAATCTTCTAACAGTTTAGCCGCTAATTGCTCATCCTTAAACACCCCTAGCGAAATTGCGTTGCGCGATTGCTGGTCCGGCACCACATACATTTCCTCTATACCGAGCGTGCGCAATTCTTCTATTCTATCCTGAGCCACCTGCGCATTGGGCAATCCTGGAATATATACCCAGTAACGGGTGGCCTCTTCTGCTGTTTTCTGGACAACCTTAACATCCAGCGAGTACTGATTAAGGAAATTACGCGCACTATCCAGTTTGGCGCTGGAGAAAGTACCCCAGTCATAACAACCGTATTGTACCGCCTGCACTGGTTCACGCCTGGGTAACAGCTCTATTTCCTGCGGCTCCAGTAGCCTGATTTTTCCGGGGCTCAGCGGAGCCTCCGCAATCTGCAGATCCACTCCCGATTGCCTGGATATATTAAAGTAGGCGAGCAGCAAGATATTAAACAATACCAGTAACGATAAAATCCACTTCATTTAATCTCTCGTCCAATCACCAACAAACCACGCAATACCATATCTTCAATCACCACTATATCACTGATGACCGCGCTATCCGCAAGCCTCTCTGCCAGCAAGTGCGCATCTCCTCCGCCCAACATGCAATGAATGGCCTCATCGGTCTGACGCTGCAAATGCATGCTCATGTGCTCAATGGCGCCAGTCATCGCCAGTAGCGCGCCGGTATATATGGCATCTTCCGTGTTGATTGGCAGACCGACATAGCTGCCGGCCTTGTTTTTTGTCAGGGCCGGCTGGATGCCTTGGGTCCCCTGCAACAAAGCCTGCTGCATCAAATGCCAGCCGGGGATAATCACACCGCCGGAAAAAACATGAGAATTCGTCGCAGATTCCCGCAACAGCGCATCAATAGTCAGCGCCGTCCCTGCATTCACCACGAGGCAGCTCTGCCCGGTATATTGTCTGGCTCCCACCATCGCGGCCCATCGGTCACAACCGAGGCGCTCTGGCTGTTCATAACAGTTTTTAATGCCGAAACCCGATTCCGCTGCACTTACCCAATGCTGTCGCACAGCTGGTGGCAGTATCGCCTTGAGTTTTTCAGCTATCGCATCGCCAGCCACATTGGAGATTACGACAAAATCGCAACCAGCCCACTGCTCCGCACCGGGTATCAGCTCCGGATTATTGAGCGTGCCGTGGGCAATGATCGCATTGACGTCATTGAAGGTCGCCCATTTGGTTCTTGTATTGCCTGCATCAATCGTCAGTATCATCACTCAACCCCGCGCAGACTGATCTCGCCTGCAGAAAAACGCTGCAAGCCGCTTACTGTCTCTACCAGCAGTATCCCGTCTTCGGCCACACCACGTGCGATCCCCTGTGTCTCCCGCCCGTCCGGCAACAGCATGCGCACGGCCTGGTTATGATAGGCGTGGTACGTCATCCATTCCTCGCTCAGAACGGCAAAACCTTTCTCTTCGAAAGCACTCAGCGTTTCGGCCAGGTGTCGTAGCAGCAGCCCCAACAATTGACTTGGATTTCCCCATTTCTCGCTCAATGTCGCCAGGTCAATGGCCGGCTGGTCGATGTGTTTCTTAACCTGCTCCGGTAAACGTAAATTGATACCGACACCGATTATTGCCGCACTTGGGCCTTCCATGTCGCCCTGCAATTCAATCAGGATGCCGGCCAGCTTGTGATGCCGGCCCTCATGCTGCACGACCAGATCGTTAGGCCACTTCAGCTGTGTTGCATCGAGCCCGAGCGCGCGCATCGCGCGTATCAGCGCCACGCCCACCGCCAGGCTCAGGCCAGAAAGTGCCGCTGCGCCAGACTGAAACCGCCAGAGCAGCGAAAATGTCAGGCTGGCTCCCAGGCCCGACTGCCACGCTCGGCCTCTTCTGCCACGCCCTCGGGTTTGCAGCGAAGCGGCCACACAACTGGCATGCGCGGCATTCTGCGCGGCCAACTTCATCAGGTGGCTGTTGGTCGATTCCAGATGATCATGCACCTCCAGCTTGAACCATGCCCGCTGTTCGCCTATGGCTTCCAGCACCAGCGCTCGCTCCAATAGCTGGATCGGCTCCGGCAGGCGATAGCCCCTGCCGCGCACGGAAAATATCTGCACCCCTAGCGCTTCAGCTTCCTGAAGCGCGTTCCACACGGTCGTGCGCGACACCTTGAAATGCTGCGCGATATCCTCTCCGGAATGGAAGCGGCCGTCTGCCAGCAAGCGCAATATGGGGAAAGTAAGCATATTCATTTTGATTTTTGATTCGGACAACCCGCATGTTTCATAAATCTACGTGATGATCGCGCAGGATTTTGATTGATATAGATGTTTTAAGAACAAGTATCGTCTTGATTCATACGGCTGTCTGAACAAAACTCTCATGGCAATTAAAGGTCCAGCGAAAGCACGCGTCAATTTATCGAACATTCAGGTTAGATATTAGCACAGCGCGAGAAGTCCTTAACCCCGCCCGTAGCGTGTAAAATACGTAAATTAAATTTGTCGTGAATACCATGTCTTCAGAAAAAACACCGCACGCCCCTGCCGCCAACTTCATCCGCAACATCGTCGAACACGACCTGAAGCAAGGCACCTATAAAACCCGCCGCTGGGGCGGCAGCCCGGGTGATGCCGAGCACCACGCCAAGGGTGAGCCGGACCCGGCAAAAATCCGTACACGCTTTCCGCCGGAGCCGAACGGCTATCTGCATATCGGCCATGCCAAGAGCGTATTTCTCAATTTCGGTCTGGCACGCGACTACGACGGCGTCTGTCACATGCGTTTCGACGACACCAACCCGGAGAAGGAAGAGCAGGAATACGTCGACAGCATCACCGACATGGTGCAATGGCTGGGCTTTGGCTGGGACAAATTCGGCGCCTCGCACCTCTATTACGCCAGCAATTATTTCGACTTCATGTACCGCGCAGCGGAAACCCTGATCGAGGCAGGCCATGCCTATGTCGACCAGCAGACCGCCGACGAGATGCGCGCCAATCGCGGTACGCTGACCGAGCCGGGCAAGAACTCGCCCTACCGTGACCGCAGCCCGGCCGAGAACCTCACCCTGTTCCGCGAAATGCGCGACGGCAAGCACGCGGACGGCAGCATGATCCTGCGCGCCAGGATCGACATGGCCTTGCCCAACATCAACCTGCGCGACCCGGCCATCTACCGCATCCGCCGCGCTACGCACCACAACACCGGCGACAAATGGTGCATCTACCCGATGTACACCTTCGCCCACCCGATAGAGGACGCGCTGGAGCAGATCACCCACTCCATCTGTACGCTGGAATTCGAAGACCAGCGCCCGTTCTACGACTGGGTGCTGGAACGCCTCGCAGAGGCTGGCCTGCTGGCGCACCCCTTGCCCAAACAATACGAATTCGCCCGCCTCAACCTCACCTATGTCGTGCTCTCCAAGCGCAAGCTGATCGACCTGGTCGAGCACAAGCACGTCTCCGGCTGGGATGATCCACGCCTGCCGACACTGGCCGGCGCCCGCCGCCGCGGCTACACGCCCGAAGGCTTCAAGCTGTTCACCGACCGCATCGGCGTCTCCAAGGCCGATTCCTGGATCGAATACACCATCCTCGAAGACTGCATGCGTGAAGTGCTCAATACATCGGCCGAACGCCGCATCGCCGTGCTCGACCCCATCAAGCTGGTCATCGATAACTATCCGCAAGGTGTTAATGGAGAGCCTCAGAGCGAAGATTGCTTTGCCCCCAACCACCCGCAAAAACCGGAACTCGGCAAACGCGTGGTGCCGCTCACCAGGGAACTCTGGATCGAACGTGAAGACTTCATGGAAGTACCGAGCAAAGGCTATTTCCGCCTGTTCCCGGACAACATGGTGCGCCTGCGCTATGGCTACGTGGTCAAATGCACCGGCTTCGAGAAGGACGCCGACGGCAACGTGACCACGGTGCACTGCGAATACCTGCCCGACACCAAGTCCGGCACACCAGGTGCGGATTCAGTCAAGGTCAAGGGCAACATCCACTGGGTTTCCGCCGCACATGCCTACGCCGCCGAAGTGCGCCTCTATGACCGCCTGTTCAAGGAAGCCAACCCGGGTGCCGGCGACCGCAACTATCTGGATGACCTCAACCCGGATTCAATCAAAACCATCACTGCGCAACTGGAACCGGCGCTGAAAGACGCAAAACCGGAAGAAGCTTTCCAGTTCGAGCGCCACGGCTATTTTGTGGCGGATAGAAAAGATAGCGTCGCCAGCAAACCGGTGTTCAACCGCACGGTGACGCTACGGGACGCCTGGCAAAAATAGGCTTGCTGCACCGACATACAATGTTATAACATTGTTTTAACATTGAAAGGGGTGATGACATGAAAACCGCCATACGCAAAATCGGCAATTCCAAGGGCGTACTGATCCCCGCCCCGCTGATTGCCGCCTGCAACATTCAGGACGAAGTCACCATGCATGTCGAAAACAACCGCCTGATCATCGAGGCGGCCAATACCGAACCACGCAAGAACTGGTTCGCGAGCTACGACCCGAACAAGGATGAATCCGCCTGGAACGACCTGGTGGAAACCGAAGCAGAACAGGCCGATTGGGAATGGTAAAACGCGGCGAAGTCTATTGGGTCAATCTCAACCCGACCATAGGCACGGAAATCCGCAAAACCCGCCCCGCCCTCATCATCTCCCCCGACGACATGAACGCCGTACTGCCGCGCGTCATCGTTGCGCCACTGACCAGCAAGGGCCAACCCCTCGGCTGCCGCCCCGAAGTCGAATTCAAGGGCAAACCCTCCCGCATCCTGCTCGACCAGATTCGCACCGTAGACAAGCAAAGGTTGGGTGCCAAAATGGGAGAGATCGCATTGGAGCAATGGCACCCGATCTTGCTGGAGATGCTGGCTTGAGGCAATCAATAAGAAAATCGGAGTGAACCATGGTGAGTGCAACAATTAAAATTTTCTTGCCTCACGGCGACCCCAAAAGACTGAGAACGGCAGAACTCTCCAATTGGACAGGTAAAGCCGTAGCTGGCCCGAGAAGCGAATTTGATAATGTGCTTGCTCGTGAAGAATCTGCTAATCCTGGTATTTATTTCCTTACTGGACTAGACCCGGAAACAGGTCAACCTTCTGTTTATATTGGTGAAGCTGAATCGATTCGGGATCGTGTGAAAGCGCATTTGGAAAAAGACTTTTGGAACCAGATAGTCTTTTTCATCAGCAAGGATGAAAATCTAACAAAAGCTCATATTCGTTACTGCGAAGGGCGTCTAATTGAAATTGCAAAAATTGCTGGCAGGGCAATAGTTAAGAACTCTCAGGCAAGCGGCTCAAAACTACCTGAATCCGATCGTGAGGATATGGAGGTATTTCTTGAAAAACTTCAGCAACTTTTGCCCGCTCTAGGAGTAGAAGTCTTCGTTCCAACATTTTCGCCATCACAAACATCTGCACAACCTGACGTTTTGTTTTGTGAGATCAAGGGACTCAAGGCCAAGGGATACTTAACGCCAAATGGACTTGTAGTGATTGCTGGCTCGCAAGCTGTACTGAATCCTCGCGGATCTGCTGCCAAATATCCCTGGCCTCAAAACATGCGCGAAAAACTAATGGAGCAAGGCAGCCTAGCAACAAGCAGCGATCATCTTGTATTTACCAAAGATGTGGAGTTTTCCAGCCCAAGTGCAGCTGCAGCCGTTATTCACGGTGGTCACGCAAATGGATTGACGGCATGGAAAAACTCTTCGAATCAAAGTTTAAAAGAACTGGAAGCGCAGGAAGCAAATACATAACACATGAAAAACCTTGTTACGCTAAACAATGCCTACCGCCTCCTCAACCACGGCCCCACCGTCCTCGTCACCTCTGCCCACGGCGAACACAGCAATATCATGGCCGCCGCCTGGAACATGCCACTGGATTTTGATCCGCCCAAGGTCGCCATCGTCATCGACAAGAACACCTACACGCGCGAACTGATGGAAGCCTCCGGCACCTTTGCCATTAATGTGCCGTGCCGCGCGCAGGCGGAGATGGTAGTGCGGGTCGGCAATTGCAGCGGGCGCGAGTTGCTGGGTAAATCGCCGGACAACAAGCTCGCCGCCTTCGATATCCCGACCTTCCCGGCCAGCGAGATATCGGCGCCACTGGTCGCAGGCTGCGTTGCCTGGCTGGAATGCCGCATCATCCGCGAACCGCACATCCAGAACACCTATGATCTGTTCCTCGCCGAAGTAATGGCTGCACAAGCGGACGAGCGCGTGTTTTCTGACGGCCGTTGGCATTTCGAGGGGCACGATGAACTCCGCACCATCCACCATGTGGCAGGTGGTGCTTTCATGTCCATAGGAGATGCGTTTAAGATAGGCGCATGACCAGCCGCAAGACATCATTGAGCAAACAGGGCAAAAAGCCCCGCAAGCCGTCGCGCCTGAAGCACAGCAAGAAGGTCGGCCTGCCGCCCGGCGCGCTAGTGCACGTGGGTGAGATCAAGACCGCGCAGCCGCATGTCACCGTTTTCGACTACACACCGGATTTGATTAGTGAGTTGTCACTCACTGCCGAAGAGGCACTGACGCTGGCGCCGAATGTGGCGGGCATACGCTGGCTCAACGTCTATGGCCTGCACGATGCTACGCTGATCGCCCGCATAGGCGAGAACTTCGGCTTGCATGCGCTGGTGCTGGAGGACATCCTCAACACCAACCAGCGGCCCAAGGTCGACAGCTTCGAAGACAACCTGTTTATCGTCACGCGTTTCTTCCAGTATCACTCCGAAGAACGGGACATCACGTCCGATCAGGTCAGTATCATCCTCGGCAGGAATTTCGTGCTGACCTTCCAGGAGCGCCATGTTGGCGCCTTTGACCCGATACGCGAGCGCCTGCGCACAGCCGGCAGCCATCTGCGTCAATCCGGGCCGGATTACCTGACCTATTCCCTGCTTGATATGATCGTTGACCGCTATTTCATCGTGCTGGAACAGCTAAGCGATGATTGCGAGGAACTGGAAGAGGCGCTGATACGCAAGCCAACCAACGCGACGCTGAAGAGCATCCACAGCCTGAAACGTGAAAGCATGGAGCTGCGCCGCAATGTCTGGCCGCTACGGGAAGTGGTGAGTCACCTGATCCGCAACGAGCAGGGTTTTTTTACGACAACCACGGTGCTTTATCTGCGCGATGTGCATGACCACACGATGTATTTCATCGAATCGCTGGAGGCCATCCGCGACATGCTGAGCGGCATGATGGATATTTACCTTTCCAGCGTCAGTAACCGCGTGAACCTGGAACTGCGTGCCCTGACCGTAGTGGCCATGCTTTTTATGCCGGCTACACTGATCGCAGGCATCTTCGGCATGAATTTCGAGTTCATCCCCTGGTTCCATCACCGTCACGGCTTCTGGTTCGCGGTCGGCATCATGGTCGGTATCGGCTTTATCATGGCGCTGATCTTCTGGCGCCGGCAGTGGCTCTCGCGACCTGACATCAGCCAGTAGCCAGCTCAGCCCGCTTTCAGCAAGGTGCTGTATTTGGCACGTATTTTCGCCACCTTGGGTGCAGCCACCGCCATGCAATAAGGCTGGCGCGGGTTGTTGGCATAGTAATACTGGTGATAATCCTCGGCCGGATAAAAATTCGATGCACTCGTCACCTCGGTGACCACCGGGTCTGGCCACCAGTTCTCGGCATCGACCCGGACGAGCATCTTCTCGGCAGTGGCCTTCTGATCGTCATCCAGATGGAAAATCGCCGAACGGTACTGCGTGCCGATGTCGTTACCCTGGCGGTTGGGCGTGGTCGGGTCGTGTGCCGTGAAAAAGACTTCCAGCAGTTGCTCGAAGCTGATGACGGCAGGATCAAAATGGATCTCGATGGCTTCGGCATGGCCGGTCGTGCCGGTGCAGACCTGCTTGTAGGTCGGGTCGCTGGTAAAACCACCGGTGTAGCCGGAAACCACTTTGCGCACACCCGCCAGTTGCGTGAATACCGGCTCCAGGCACCAGAAACAGCCGCCAGCCAATATCGCGATATTTTCTTTCATGAAACTGTCCTATTATCTGTAGATGATGGTTAAGATATTCATCTGGCCGGAAAGTGCAATCCTTACCTGACTTTAATATCTGTTGCCCATGTCTCTGAACGCGCTCTATGTTGATTTCAATTCCTACTTTGCCTCGGTAGAGCAGTTGCTGCGTCCGGAACTCAGGGGCAAACCGGTTGCCGTACTGCCTGTCGTCGCAGAAACCACCTGCTGTATCGCTGCGAGCTATGAAGCCAAGGCCTTCGGTGTCAAGACCGGCACCCGCGTCAGCGATGCACGCAAGATGTGCCCGGATATCATCCTGGTAGAAGCACGCCCTTCTTTATACATTGAATATCATCATAAACTGATCGCCGTCGTCGAATCCTGCACCCACGTCGAGAGAACGCTGTCTATCGATGAAATGGTCTGCAAACTGACCGGTAGCCAGTGCCGGAAAGAAAATGCGCTGGCGCTGGCTCAGCGCATCAAACAGAATATCGCCAGGAAGATAGGCCCGGAGATTCGCTGCTCCATCGGCATCGCGCCCAACACCTATCTGTCCAAGGTCGCCTCCAACATGCAAAAGCCGGATGGCTGCGTCGTTATCGAGCAGCACGAACTGCCCCAAAAGCTCTTCTCACTGGAATTACGCGATCTCAACGGCATCGGCAGGAAAATGGAAGAAAGGCTGCTGAAAAAGGGAATTATCAGCGTACAGGCGCTCTATGCCATGAATCGACAGCAATTGCGTTCCGCCTGGGGCAGTGTCGATGGCGAGCGCATGCACGACAAACTGCGCGGCATCGAATTGCCGGAAAACAAATTCGACCGTAGCAGCCTGGGACATTCTCACGTACTGCCGCCTGAGTTGCGCTCCCAGGACGCCGCGCTCTCGGTGCTGCATCGCTTGTTACAGAAAGCCTGTCTCAGATTGCGCAGCCATCAGCTGCTGACCGGCAGAATACAAATCCGCGTGAAGTTTCTCAACCGGCCGGCCTGGGTCGCCGAGCGCGACTGTTCAGCGACAGATGACACCATGCAGCTCACGCATGCACTTGAACTGTTATGGAAAAAATTCCCGACTGGTAAGAACATCACGCCCTATGCAGTTGGTGTATCTTTTTCCGGCCTGATAGAGCCTTCTGCCAGTGTCATGGATCTGTTTCAGCCATCTGGGACCAGTACGCAAAGCCGTTTGAATAGCGTTCTGGACAAGCTGAATATGCGATACGGTAAAAATACGGTATATTTTGGTGGAGCCCATAACGCGTTGAACTATGCACCCATGCGTATTGCGTTTAATCATATTCCCGATATCAAGATCGAGGATGACCAGCCAAGTGAAGGATCTGCATGACGCGTATCGCAGTCTTTAACCAGAAAGGTGGCGTAGGTAAAACCACAACCGTTCTTAATCTTGCAGCTGCCATACACCGCCGCAACAAACAGTCACTCGTCATAGACATGGACCCCCAGGGGCATCTCTCCCAAATCCATCCCAGCCCACAAATCACAGCTCACCAAAGCCTGTTTGGCTTTTATCAGGACAATAAGTCGCTGTCCTCAATTGCGATTGATTGGGATGGAATCGGCGAGCTTATCTGCTCGCACAAGGAGTTGATCAAGGTTGATTCAATCTTCGGCAAGGGGCCGGCCATACTGAATCGTTTGAAACAGGGGCTGGAAGTTTACGAAAAGGAGGTAGGCGAGACCAGCACCCTGATTGACTGCTGTCCCTATCTGGGCGTGCTTTCACTCAGCGCCATCTTCGCCTCGGATCTGGTCCTCATCCCGATTGCGTCTGACTTCCTTTCTCTGCAGGGTGCGCAGAAAGTGGAGCAGACACTCAAGGCTCTGGAGCCGGTATTAAAGAAACGCGTGGCGCGTCGATATCTGATGACGTGCTATGACAGAAGGCGCGGCATGACCTTCGAAGTTCATCAGCAGGCAAAGGATTACTTCGAGGATGAGGTCTGTGAAACCATAATTTCAGAGAATGTTGCGGTAGCAGAAAGCCCGCAATACAAACAGAATGTCTTTCAGTACAACAACAGCAGTAGCGGCGCACATGATTATGAAGCCCTGCTGGAAGAACTTATCAAAGAACAGATGATTACCCTGATTGCCTTGAATCAATAGCTGCCAGGAAAAGTACTAACGGCCGCTTGCAATCAGCGTCAGCACTTCCTCATAACTTGAGTTGGCGGGGCGTTCAGGTGACATCACTCTGGTGTCAAGAATCTCGCAATTACGATACATCTGTAGAAGCTTTTTCTGTGCTTCTTCTTCAGTACGTCCGTAAATCTGCAGATTTTCCACAATCGCACCGTTGCGGCTCCGAATTTGATATACGTACTTAGTCATTAATGGCGCATGCATAATAAGCTTTTCCATGAGTCCGTTATGGGTAATATAGAACGAGTCGATGAGAAATACAAGCTATCTCATTGTATTTAATAAGAATAACTATATATGCTCATACAGTATCATATAGATACAAGATATAGCGGCATTACAATTTGATCAGGAAAACAGAAATGAAAAAAACCCGCCACTTTCGTAGCGAGTTTTTTATACAAGAAGCTTGGCACTGGCCTACTTTGGCTCCGGCAATCTTCGCCTTAACCTGAAGGTAGGCTGCACGGCAACAAGCAGCCATGTGTCGTTCTGCAAGTAGGCATACAAATAGCAAAAAGCCTCCGAGTGGAGGCTTTTTGTTTAAATAATAAGCTTGGCGGTGACCTACTTTCGCATGCGAGAAGCAAACTATCATTGGCGCAGATTCGTTTCACGGCCCTGTTCGGGATGGG